>MDSW01073858.1_pt1 | contig 415707 bp, 403 predicted proteins | sample 811171 | NCBI WGS metagenome assembly MDSW01 (sample SAMN05326641, study PRJNA326480) | marine metagenome | isolation source: seawater | place: Atlantic Ocean: North West | collected 2012 | reverse complement strand
TCGGCTCGCCACGCCGTCCTACTTCCCGCGCCTAGTTCTTATGCATGGCCCCCGTATCGTGTCCTGGGTCGTGACCCTCAGACGCCGAAGATGATGATGCACCGGAGTCGGCCACGACAATTGGCCCCTTCATGCCGGCCTCATAGTGCCCGGGGACGTTGCAGGCGTACTCGAGCGTGCCGGATTCAGTGAAAGTCCAGACCAGCTCCTTGGTCTCGCCGGGCCGAAGGAACACGGCGTTCGTGTCGTCGTGCTTCATTTCTCCGCTCGCCATACCGCCTTGGTCCATCATCTTCATCATCTCTTCGCGATGGGCCTTCTGCGTCGCGGCATCGCCGATGGTGAAGTCGTGGACGAGCTCGCTCTCGTTGGTGACGACGAAGCGGACCGTTTCGCCGGCCCGGAACTGGAGCTTGTCGATGCCGTAGTCCAGACCTTTGGCCACCACCTCTATTGTCCGGTCGACCTTGGCCGGGTCGCCCGGCTTGCCAAAGCTCGTGGCGTGACCACTACCGTGGTGGTCTCCGCCATGGCCGGACGGGCCGGCCTGCGCACCGGCGATGCCCAGCGCCAGGACGGCGGCGGATGCGACGAGCATGTGACGCATAGATACAAAGCTTGTGAGTTTCATAGGCTTACACTCCTGTAGGTTGAGTTGCACTCACGAGACTTGCGAGAGGAGCGCCTGCATGCGCTCTCTCGCCTTCGGGGGAAGCTTGCTGGCGGCGGCCTCGGCGGCCTCGAGATTCGTCGGCTCGCCTACGACAATCACGGTCACCATCCCCAGACCGACGTGTGGCGTGCACCGGATCCCGTAGACGCCGGGTTCCGTCAGGGTGAAGGATCCGTCCTTGTTGAACGGGACCTTGAGCGGCTGTGCGCCGCCGGGCAGCATGCCGGCGATCGACACAGCGTCGTGTCCCTTGTCGGTCGCGACGAAGGTGACGGTCTCGCCCGGCTTGATGCGGACGAGCTGCGGCGAATAGACGAAGCGGCCGTCCTCGCCCTTGTTGAGCATTTCGATTGTGGCTTCTGCCGCGTTAGCCGTGGCGATCCCGCCCGCCACGGCCATCGCGAGCAGAGTTCCGGTGAGCGTGCGTAATGCGCGCATTGTTACCTCCTATGCTTCAGTGGTGGTCAGACCGATGTCTGCGGCTCAGAACCAGAACCGGACACCGGCGACGAGCGCGAGGCTGTCGACGTCCTCGCCCTCTCGTCGGGCAAAGTCGGCCGTCCGTCCGACCTTGCGTTCCCAGGAGACGCCGACATAAGGCGCGAACTCCCGGACGATCTCGTAACGAAGCCTCAGCCCCAGCTCGACATCGCTGAGGCCGCGCCCGATGCCGAGCCGCTCGACCTCCTGGACGGCGAAGTTGAGTTCGGCCGACGGCTGCAAGATGAGCCGTTGTGTGAGCAGGAGCTCGTACTCCGCCTCGATCCGGGCCGAGACGTCGCCGTCCTCGCTGACGAAGCCCGCGGCGTCCACCTCGAAGAAGTAGGGTGCAAAGCCCTGGACGCCGAAGACGGCGAAGCCGCGCGATGGGCCCGGCCGGATGTCATAACGCGCGCCGACCTGCAGGTCCCAGAACGGGGCGATCATCCGGCTGTAGAGGAGCTGCACCTCGGCGTCTTCCACCTTGCCGCCAACAAGCTTCTCGCCCTCGGTCTTGAGCCAAGCCTTGTTGGTGTCGGTCCCGGCCCAGCCCTGGGCCTCCCAGTTCAAGAGATCCTTGCCGTCTGTCGCTCGGTACTCGAACCGCTCCACCTGCAGGAACGTGAAGACCTCTTCGTCGGCGACCTGGGCCTGCGCCATCTGGGCGCCCGTGAGCAGGAGCGTGGCCGCTGCCACAGCGAGCAGCGGCCGGTGCCATATGCCGTTCTTGATCATCGTCTCCCACCCCACTCACTCGGCTTGCGCGACGACGTTGGCGACAACCACGGTCCGGAACATGCCGGTGTCCATGTGGTAGAGCAGGTGGCAGTGGAACGCCCACTGGCCCAAAGCGTCCGCCGTCACGTCGGCGTAGACCGTCTGCCCTGGCGGCACGTTAACGGTGTGCTTGCGGGGGTTATTGGCACCGTTGCCGTTCTCGATCTCCATCCACATGCCGTGCAGATGCATGGGATGGTTCATCATGGTCTCGTTGACGAACTTGATGCGCACGCGCTCGCCGTGGCGGAGCTTGATCGGCTCCGCTTTGGAGAACTTCTTGTCGTTGATCGACCAGAAGTACCGCTCCATGTTGCCGGTGAGGCGGACCAGGATCTCCCGTTCCGGCGGTCGCGTATCGTAATTGGGCACGACGGCCCGGAGGTCGGCGTAGCTGAGAATCTTTGGCGAGCCGTCATCCATCGCCATCCCGCCGTGGGCTGCGCCGGCCGGCGCGGTTTCGCCCCTGGGGGGCATTTGATGCCCGACATGTTCCGGGCCACTCCGGCCCGCGGCAGTGGCTATGCCGTGGCCTTCTTGCTCCATCGGCTGTGCGGCCGGTTGCCCGGCCGACCCATGGCCCATCGCCGAATGGCCCATCGCTGTGGCGCCGCCGCCCGCCGGTGCTTCCTGCATGGCGCCGTGCTGCATCGGCATGGTCATGCCGCTGTGGTCTCCGGCGCCGGCGGCGCTGTGCGGCGCCGTCGAGCCCTGGGGCTGGTCCGAGGCAGTGTCGCCTGCGGGCCACGTCTTCTGCGTGCCGGGCTTATGCTGCATGCCGCCCATGCTGCCGTGGTCCATCGCCGGCATCGCACCTGGCGGTTCGTGCCCCGCACCGTGGGCGCCGCCCGGCTGCTGGTCCTGGGCCGGCATGTCGTGCTGCATGCCGCTCATGCCGCCGTGCGCCGCTCCCATGTCGGCCATCGTGAGGATCTGGCGCGGCCGCATCGTCGGGATCTCGGCCGCCATGCCCTCGCGCGGTGCCAGTGTGGCGCGGGCGTAACCGCTGCGGTCGATGCTCTCGGCGAAGACCGTGTAGGCGCGGTGTTCCTTGGGCTCGACGATCACGTCGTAGGTCTCGGCGACGGCGATGCGGAACTTGTCAACCGTCACCGGTGCCACGTCCTGGCCGTCGGCCTGGACGACCTGCATGCGCAGCCCAGGAATGCGCACGTCGAAGAAGCTCATCGCCGAGCCGTTGATGAAGCGCAACCGCACCCGTTCGCCCGGCTTGAACAGCGCCGTCCAGTTGGCGGCCGGCGGCTGGCCGTTGACGAGGAAGGTGTAGCCGCTCACGTCCGCGATGTCGGTCGGGTCCATCCGCATCGCACCCCAGTCGAGGCGGTCGCGGACCGTGACGTCCCAGCCCTTGTCCCCGACGTCGCGGAAGAAGTCGAAGACTGTGCGCTTGTTCCAATTGTAGTAGTCGCTCTGCTTCTTGAGGTTGGAGAGCACCCGGTGCGGGTCCTCGTCCGTCCAGTCCGAGAGCATGACCACGTATTCGCGGTCGTAGCGGTACGGCGCCGGCTCCGCGGGATCGATCACGAGCGGGCCGTAGACGCCCGACTGCTCCTGCAAGCCGGAATGGCTGTGGTACCAGTATGTGCCGCTCTGCTTGACGGGGAAGCGGTAGGTGAAGGTCTCGCCGGGCGCGATCCCGTCGAAGCTCAGGATGGGCACGCCGTCCATGTTCGCCGGGAGAAGTATCCCGTGCCAGTGGATGGACGTGAGCTCGGAGAGCCGGTTGGTGACCCGGATCGTCACCTCCTCGCCCTCGCGCATGCGCAGGACGGGGCCGGGGATCGATCCGTTGACGGTCATGGCCGGCCGCTCCCGGCCGGTGACGTTGACGGTCTTTTCCTCGATGACGAGGTCGTACTCGCCGGCGAGCGCCGGGCCCGCGACGGCCAACGCTGCCAGCGTTGACACCAGAATGCCTTTGAGGCGCATTTTCATCCTCTCCGCTCCCCGTCCTGCTGCCCTCGGGCTCATGCCCACGGTCTGCGCAACGGAAGATACGTGTCTGTTCCAGCCGGCCTTACGGCCGTGAGGTTTCAAAAGAGGCTTCTGTCCAGCCGCGGCCGGATGCCTTGCGGCCTCGCTAGCGCCGCATCACGACGTGCGTCATGGCACGCGGCGTGGCCGCGTCGACAGAAACGGGATCAGACGGTGGATCGGGGGACGGGAGGATCGCGGTCCAAGGCGACGGAGCGCAGATCTCTATCGGCGCCAGCGGGCCGAAACCGCTCATAGCGGTTTGAGTGAATCAGGGCGAAAGAGCTTCCAGGCCGTGCAAACGAGGGCCCACACGACGGGGTAATACAATGACCGGAGCCGGCGTGCTCGCCGTGGGAATGGTCGCTCGGTGGCGCTGGCGCGCCCAGAGTATCCGTGGTGGTGACGGAAGCCGGCATCGCATGATGCGGCGAGGCATGGGCAGGACTCTGGGCCAATAAAAGCCCTACAACGACTAAGAGTGCTGTCAGCAAACGCCACATTCTATTTTGCAATACCGTAACAGCCAACAAACGGCGACTCACTCGCAGCACACCAAGGCGTTGCCTATCTAGGGGCCGACATCGTGCCGGTCAAGACGCATCGGCCTTCGTCACGAAAGTTTTATCCGCCATGGCTCGCACAGGCGCACATTTTCCTACAGATAGCACCACGTGCTTAACGGAGGATTAAGCTGATTTCATGACGCCGCCGGATTGCGTGGATCGACGCGCCGCGTATCTGCAACGTCGATCGTGCCGAGCGCTGCCGACGGATCAGCGTGCAGGTTACGTGGAGCAGCGCGACGAGTCGTGGCGATAACCGTCTTGCACCCAGGCGAACTCGAATCCGCACCCCCTCTGTGTGGTCAACCTGTGGCAGTCCACCGGGCCCACGGGCGTTTTTCCCGTCGCTGCGAGGTAACATCAGCGCCACAAGGCAGAGTCATCGACCACAATGGGGGAAGGGCCTGCTGACGCAGAGGCGCCTCCATCATTCCGTTTAGACAGACAGCCGCAACGTCGTCGGCGCCGATGGCCTCCAACTCGTGTGCGTAAGCTGGCACCGCACTCGATGGAAGCCACTGCTCCTGCTGCGGCAAAAGAGGGCTGACTGCTCCCTTATATCCTCGTCCCGGATGTGACGGGCGCCCGCCCGGCCTGCGGCCGGCCGCCGGGCTCTCGTGAACCGAGCCCGCGTTCGTCGGGCGATCAGTCCACCGGACTGATCGCGTTTCCTCCTCACCGGTCTCGGCCCTTCGGGCTTCGATCCCTGGCGCGATAGGCAGCCCTGCGGGCTGCCCGACGGCCGCCGCCCTCGCGGGCGGTGAAGTTCTTTCTATTGCCTTTCCCGGTGGCGCGGGGTGGGCGGCGCTCCCTTCTAGGCCCGCCGCGGCGCGCCGCAACCCTCCGCTCCGCTCCGGGTCCTCCACTCCGTTCCGGCCCTCCGGGTGCGGCCCGCCCCTTTGGCGGGCCTTTCCGGTCGCATCTCGCCGCCCACCCCGCTTCCGGGGAAAGGCGCGCGAGTTTTTGCGAGCGGAGGTGTGCCATGCCGGAGCGCAAGCGGGAGACGATCTATCAGGAGGTCACCGACCGGATTATTGCCGAGTTGGAGGCCGGGCGGGTGCCCTGGGTCCAGCCTTGGGGCAAGGCCAAGGCCGGGATCGGGCTGCCCCGGAACGCGGCGACCGAGCGCGCCTATTCCGGGATCAACATCCTGATCCTGTGGGGCGCGGTCATCGAGAAGGGATACCCCGCCCAGCATTGGCTGACCTTCCGCCAAGCCCTTGCCTTGGGCGGGCATGTGCGCAAGGGCGAGCGCGGCACCACCGTCGTCTATGCCGACCGCTTCATCCCCAAGGACGAGCAGAAGCGCGCAGCGGAGGAAGGCGACGAGCCGCAGGCGGTGCCCTTCCTCAAGCGTTTCACCGTGTTCAACGTCGCGCAGTGCGACGGCCTGCCCGAGCGGGTTCTTGGCGGGGCGGAACCGCTGCCCGAACGCGAGACCGTCCCGGAGGCCGAGGCACTCATTGCCGCGACCGGCGCGGACTTTCGGATCGGCGGCGAGCGCGCCTTCTACGTGCCGAGCGCGGACTTCATACAGGTGCCGCCGCAGCCCGCTTTCTTCGAGCAGATCAACTACTACCGGACCTGTTTTCACGAGCTTGGGCACTGGACGGGACACGCGTCCCGGCTCGCCCGCGACCTGTCCGGTTCGTTCGGCTGCAAGAGCTACGCCCGCGAAGAACTGGTCGCCGAGATGGCGTCCGCGTTCGTGTGCGCCAGCCTCAGTATCACGCCCACCGTGCGCCACGCCGATTACATCGGGTCCTGGCTCGAGGTCTTGCGCGAGGACAATCGCGCCATCTTCCGCGCCGCGAGCCTCGCCTCCAAGGCCGCCGATTACCTGCTGGCCTTCCGCGAGACGGCCGGCGCGGAGGGAGCGGCGGCATGAGCGCGCCCGCTGCCGTGCCGCTCGCCAGCGAGCCGACGCCCGAGGGCGAGCAGACCCTCGTGCCCGGCGTCCGCCCGATCAGCCAGCGCGAACGCATCGAGGCGCGGATGGTCGCGCCGCTCACCCCGCGCGTCCCGCAGAAGCCGCTGAACGTCGGCCTGTTCGACGAAGACGCGCGCAACCAGCTCGACCTGTTCTGACCCGGAGGTCCGCCATGATCCTGATCCCCGACGACATCCGCGACCGTCTTCTCGCCAACGGTGCTACCGAGCGCGAGACCGATCACGTGCCGGTCGTGAAGCTGTTCGAGCCGACCGGCGCGGCCACATGGCTGATCACCGAGATGATGCCGGACGAGCCCGACATCCTGTTCGGGCTCTGTGACCTCGGCTTCGGCTGCCCCGAGCTTGGCTATGTGAGCCTCGCCGAGCTTGAGAGCGTCAAGGGACCGCTCGGTCTCGGCATCGAGCGCGACCTCCATTTCGAACCCCGCTTCCCGCTCTCGGTATTTGCCGAGGCGGCGCGGATCGCGGGCCGCATCACCGAGGCCGAGCGCGCACTGGCGCAGGCCGCCGCCGCGCTCCGCACCCGCAACCCCGAAATTCCACCCGATGGGGCGGGACCGACGCGCCGATAGGCGGCGCACGGCCCCGCCCGTGGCTTGCGCTTCCGGTGGGGCCGCTGACCCAAGAGCCAAGGAGAGTGACCATGCAACTGCAACACATCCCGATCGACAAACTGGACGTCTCCGCGTTCAACATGCGGAACGCCAAGCGCGCGCCGGACGTCTCCGACATCCTGCCGAGCGTCCGCGCGCGCGGCATCCTGCAGCCGCTGCTGGTGCGGCCCAACGGCGAGGACGAGCGCTTCGAGATCGTCGCCGGGCGGCGGCGCTACTTCGCCGCCAAGGCGGTCGCCGAGGAAGGCGGCGGGGTCGAGCCCGTGCCCTGCGCCGTGATGGAGCCGGGCGACGACGCGGGCGCGCTCGAGGCCTCGTTGATCGAGAACGCCGCCCGGCTCGACCCCGACGAGATGAGCCAGTACGAGACCTTCGTGCGGCTCTCCAAGGAAGGGAAGTCGGTCGCGGAGATCGCCGAGACCTTCGGCATCACCGAGATCATGGTGAAGCGCCGCCTCGCCCTCGGTAACCTCTTGCCGAGGATCAGGACGGCCTACCGCAGGGGCGAGATCGACGCCGAGACGGTGCGCCATCTCACCCTGGCCTCGACGGCACAGCAGAAGGACTGGCTCGCCCTGTTCGCCGATCCCGAGCAGTACGCGCCGCGCGGCTTCCAGTTGAAGCAGTGGCTGTTCGGCGGCCAGTCGATCCCCACCTCCGTCGCCCTGTTCCCGGTCGAGGACTATCCCGGCCAGATCGTCGCCGACCTGTTCGGCGAGGATGCCTACTTCGCCGACGCGGACCTGTTCTGGCAGAAGCAGAACGAGGCCATCGCGGCGAAGCGGGACGAGTATCTCGAAGCCGGATGGGCCGAGGTCGTGGTGCTGGAGCCCGGCCAGTACTTCCATAGCTGGGAGCACGAGAAGACCCCGAAGAAGAAGGGCGGCAAGGTGTTCATCGCCGTCTCCCACCGGGGCGAGGTCGAACTCCACGAGGGCTGGCTCGGCCGCAAGGAGGCCCGCCGCGCGGCGCGGAAGGCCGCGTCGGCGGACGCGGACGGCGAGGCGACCGAGGTCGCACCCGCCGCGCGGCCCGAGGTCACCAAGGCGATGCAAAACTACCTCGACCTGCACCGCCAAGCCGTGGTCCGCCTCGCGCTTGTGGCCCATCCGGGCGTGGCGTTGCGGCTCATGGTGGCGCACGCCGTGGCATCCTCCGGCCACTGGCAGGTGAAGCCCGAGCCGCAGCAGGCGCGCAGCGACGCCATCGCCGAGAGCGTGGCAACCAGTTCGGCGCAGCAGGCCTTCGACGCAGAGCGGCAGGCAGTGCTGGCCTTGCTGGAACGGCCCGACTATCACCACTCCGTCACGCAGCCGGGCTACGACGCCTATCCCACGGCCGTGGTGTTCGCGAAGCTGCTGGGGCTCTCCGACGAGGACGTGCTGCGCATCGCCGCCTGCGTCATGGCCGAGACGATTGAGGCGGGCAGCGCCGTGGTCGAGGCGGTCGGCAACCACTTGGGCGTGGACGCGGGGCAGCATTGGCAGCCCGATGACGCCTTCTTCGATATGATCCGCGACAAGGCCGTACTCAACGCCATGCTTGCCGAGGTCGCGGGCAAGCGGTGTGCCGACTCCAACATCGCGGAGAAGGCCAAGACGCAGAAGAAGATCGTCCGTGACTGCCTCGACGGGGCGAACGGCCGTGCCAAGGTCGAGGGCTGGCTGCCCGGCTGGCTGGCCTTCCCGGTGCGGACCTGCACCGAGAACGGCACGCTCGCCACCGTCGACGAATGGGCGCGGGTGCGGTCCCTGTTCGATGGCGCGTGATCCGTCGCGGGCGGCGGCCTGACGGCCGCCGCCCGCTTTTCGGCCGACTCGTGGTTGGCTGGCCGAGAGCGCAAGTTGTTGGCACCGGTTGATTCGCGTCTGGTGACGGCCGATCCTCCGGCGCGAAATGGTGAGCGAAGGCGACGACTCCGATCATGCGATCACGGACATCCGGCCGGGTGTCGCGGCGATGACTTATGATCCTGACGGGCGGACGCTTCTTCACCGGCGGCGTCCAGCGCCGGTCGGACGAGGCCACCGAGTGGGGCTGGTTCGCGCCCGACGCACTGCCGGAGCCGCTGTTGCCTTATGCGCGAGTCTGGCTTGTCGATGCTGCGTCCGACACCGGTTCCGGCCCCGTGATCCGCTGATGGTTTTTGCCGACGCAATCGGACGTTGGCAAAGCCACGATGCGCCGCCTGCCGATCGTCGGCACGCCCTCAGGCCGCGACGGTTTCCTGGCACCGATGGACCTCGATGGTCAAATGCACGATGCCGAGTTCGTTGGGCAGCAGCGCCCGGTAGTGCTCCGGCTCCCGTGGCTCATGCGTGACGATGCTGAGCGCGGCGGCATAGATTCCCGGTCCGACCGACCAGATATGCAGGTCGGCGAGTCGGTTGTCGGCGTCGCCCTCGATGGCCTGGCGCACGTTTCGGCGAACAGGCTCTTCGGCTCGGTGGTCGAGCAGCACGCCGCTGGTATCGCGCAGCAGATGCCAGGCCCACCGTGCGACGAGCACGGCGCCGACCAGTCCCATGAAGGGATCGAGCCAGACGGCGCCGAAGTATTTCCCAGCCAGCAGGGCGACGATGGCCAGGACGGACGTCAGGGCGTCCGCGAGCACATGAAGATAGGCCGAGCGCAGGTTGTGGTCGTGCCGGTGATGATGGTGATGCGTGTGCTGATGCTTATGTCCATGGTGATGGTGGCTGTTATCGGCACGGGGAGCGCCTGACTCGCGGCCCGTCAGCAGCATGGCGCTGACGCCATTAACGAGGAGCCCGATCACCGCCACGGCCAGTGCCCAATCGAAAACTATCGGGACCGGATTCAGGAACCGCGCGCCGCTCTCCCAGGCCATGATCACTGCGAAGCCGGCAAGGATGATGGCGCTCGTATACGCCCCGAGCGCGTTGACCTTGCCGGTGCCGAAGGTGAATCGGGCGTCGCCGGCGTGCCGCCGCGCGTACCCATAGGTGAAGACGCTCAGCCCGAGCGCCACCGCGTGGGAGCCCATGTGCATGCCGTCGGCGAGCAGTGCCATCGAGCCGAAGGCCCACCCCGCGACGATCTCGGCAACCATCGTCACGATGGTCAGGACTGTGACGATCAGTGTGGGACGCTCGCCTTTGCGCCGCCGATCCTGTCCAAAGGTGTGATCGTGCGTCCAGGGCTCGACCGTGTCGGTATGCATTCCACTTCTCCACGGGCACGGGCCAAACACGGATACTCAAGCCGCTCCCGAAAAACTTTCGGCATGGTTCTGTTGAACCAGACGGTCACCCGGGGATCAAGCTCCCGGTGACCAACGGCCCGTCGCGCTGACGCCCGGGGGATCGCCGTGCGATAGCTGACAAACCGCGTTGGCGGCGCCGGCAAGACGGGTCTTGCACCCGGCTCGGCGCACCGAAGCTCGTTGGCTGGGCGTTTCCCGGTCCCCGTTCTGGCGGCGGGTGACGGGAGATTGCCTTCGGTCCGCCCCACCCGCTTGCCTCCGGGGCGGCTGCCCGGGCAGCCCGAATGCCGGGCCGGGTGGCGTGTTGCCTGCGTTCCTGTGCGGCTTGTATGAGCGGACGCGAGGGTTGTGCGTGGTCGAAGCGGCGCCCACGTTCGCCGTCCACGCTTGATCAAACCGGCTGCCTCGGGTCGTGATCCTCCGTCGTTGCAACCGCCCATGCGCCTGCTCCGGCTGGTGGACCTATGGCGGTCCCCGTCGCGGCGAAACCGGCTGCGGCGACTATTTTCCCCGCCCGCCTACGCGGTGCTCCGGCGGGCTTCCTCGCGGCCGCTGCGCTCCAAAATAGCCGCCTCCACCGGTCCTCCGCTGGCGCTCCGGCCCTCCGGGTGCGCCGGTCCGGCGCCCGCCATGGACGGTCCGCCGTGAGCAGGGCGATGGGCGCCCTGCACGATCAAAGGAGGATCAGAACATGGCAGCCATCGGATACGTCAACCGCCAGGCGGACGGCTCCTACAAGGGCTTCATCAACACCCTCAGCATCCGCCGCAGCGTCGTGCTCCTGCCGAACCGCGACAAGGACGCCGACAACCAGCCGGACTTCCGGGTCTTCACCGACGACCGCGAGCGGGTCGAGCTCGGCGCCGCCTGGAAGCGGGTGGGCCAGAACTCGGGCAACAGCTATGTCTCGCTGAGCCTGGCCGCCCCGGAGTTCGGGCCGCGCAAGCTCTACGCCAACCTCGGCCGCGCCGCCGGGCAGGACGATCCCGACACCTTCGCGATCATCTGGAACCCGGTCGACTGACGGCCGCCGCCTTGGCCCCGCGCCCTGCCGGGCGCGGGGCCTTTCGCCTGTCCCGGAAAGGGAGGCGAATTCCCCGACGGCCATTTTCGCCCGTCCCGGACCGCCTCCTCGCGCGCCCATCCTCGCCGTCATCGGCGCGACCCCGCCGGTCGCGCGCTTCAAGCGACGAGGTGACGACAATGAGCGATGACGAACACGAACGCGCCGCCCGCGCGAAGAAGGGCAGCCCCTTCCTCAACACCGCCCAGGCCGCCCACTATGTTGGCCTGTCGGGCCGGACACTCGAGAAGATGCGCGTGACCGGCAGCGGGCCGAAGTACCGTAAACACGGGCGCTACGTCCGCTACCACATCGACGACCTCGACGCGTGGTCCGACTCCCGGTCCAAGGGATCGACCTCCGATGCGTGAGGACCGGCTCCTGCTATCCGGCGCTCTGCGGCCGACGCGGCGCCGGCGCGGGCGTCGCCGCCCGCGCGTCCCGCTCGCCCTCGCGGGCCTCGGGCTCGCCGCCCTCGGCTTCGCAACACTCGCCGCGCCGGCGCCGCGCTTGGTCTGGAATGCCAGCGCCAGCGCCCCCGTGGGGCTCTACTGGGTCAGCCGCACGGCTCCGGCACGCGACGATCTGGTGCTCGCCACCTTGCCGCCCGACGCCCGCAGGCTTGCGGCCGACCGTGGCTATCTGCCGGTCGGGACACCCCTGGTGAAGCGTCTCGTGGCGGTTGCGGACGACGTCGTCTGCGCCGTCGGCGATGCCGTCTTCGTCAACGGCACGTATGTCGCCACGCGTCGCAATCGCGACTCCTTCGGCCGTGCGCTGCCGCGCTGGACCGGCTGTCGCACGCTCGCCGCCGACGAACTGTTCCTGCTGATGGCCGGTGTCTCCGGCTCGTTCGACGGCCGGTACTTCGGGCCGGTACGGCGCGCCAGGGTCATCGGGAGGCTCGTGCCGCTATGGACCGGGTGACCGTCCTGGCGCTGGGCGCGGTTGCCCTTGCGACTTTTGCCTGCTCGTCCTCCGTCGTCGCTGAACCGGCCCCCGTCGAGCAGCGGCTCGACCGCTGGGAGCCGTTCATCGCCGAGGCCTCCGCCCGGTTCGCCGTCCCGAAGACTTGGATACGCGCGGTTATCGCGGCCGAGAGCGCGGGGCGAATTATGCTCGACGGCCGTCCGATCACTTCGTCCGCCGGCGCCATGGGGCTCATGCAGGTGATGCCGGGGACCTATGAAGAGATGCGTCGGCGACATGGTCTTGGTGGCGATCCGCACGACCCACGCGACAACATCTTGGCCGGGACCGCCTATCTCTGCACCCTTTACGAGCGCTTCGGGTTCCCCGGCCTCTTCGCCGCCTACAATGCCGGGCCCGGTCGCTACCAAGAGCATCTGACCGACGGGCGACCGCTGCCGCGCGAGACCCGTGCCTACCTCGCGCGGCTCGATCCGTCGCGTCTGGCAACAGAGGCCGCAGGGGCCGCGGAAACGGATCGGCGTCTCTTCTTCCCTCTGCGCGCGACGGTGACGGACGGTCGCGAGTCGTCGTCGACGGTGGCCACGGACAGCCTGTTCGTGCCCTTGCGTACCGTGCCGGGCGAGGACCGATGAACCGCGACGGCGCGGCCGGTGCCCTGTCGGAGAGAGAGGACCTCGTCTCGGTTGTCCCAGCGTACCAGCCAGGACGAAGCGCCCGTCAAGGATGCGCGGTCCCCCCAAAATGCTCCACTGCGCTGGCGCTCCGCTCCGCATTTCGGCTCCCCCGCGCCCCGCTTCGCGGCGCCTCCGGCGTCCTTGACAGCCGCTTCGCCGGCCGATGGCGGGAGCTGTCCTCGATGAGGAGGACAGCAACCACGGAGGTTCCGATGACCACACTTCACACGCATCCGCACGCCGCGTTCGACCGCTTCCCGCAGCTCCGCCGCGACCTGATCGCCGAGTTCGGAACGGACGGAATCGACGCCGCTATCGAGCTATTTATCGCCGCCGAGCGCGCCGATTTCCACTGGGACGGACGCATCGCGGAGATGAATCTCGGCGCCTGGGAGAGCCTCGACGACGAGAACGAGATGTTCGAGCGGGTGACGATTCTCGGCTACTTCCGCGCCCGCTACTACGTCGCGACGTGTCTCGTCGATGGCGACCGAGACGTCCATTGGATGCTCGGTCTGCGCCATTTCGAGTGCTTTGAGAGCGCCGAACAGGCGTTCCTGGCGAGTGGCGGATGATGCCACCGGCCACCCTGGGAGCGATACCGTCAGGTGCCGCTCCCGACTTCCTTGTGTGGTGATCCTGGCCGGCGCGCGACCGGTCGCCCGAGTCAAGGTCCGGTCAGAGATCGCAGGTGATCGTAGGAGGGACGGCAGGTGGCTCAGAAGCCCGGTAGGGCAAGATAAAAGGATGGCGCCATGAGACGCCTATGTCGTTGGCTGCACATCGTTTTCCCTGGCGCCATGCCCGTCCAGGATGGCGCCAGTGCGGGAGTAAGTCCTTGGTCTGCCGCGATCTTCATGGCGCCGGCTTGCGGCTTCGGCTGGCCGCCGTCTACTCGTGGATCACGATGCAACATGACCGGCGGCGATCATGAAGGATGACGACTTCACGCCGAGGCTCGGCCGGATCCGCAGCCGCGGCAGCAAGCGCGGGCGTCGCTACCTGCACCAGGTGCTGCGGTCGATGGCGCTTGCCGGCGGCCGGTCGTTGCCGAGCCGCGGTACCTTCCAGGGCAACCGCATCGGTCGTGGGTCCGGCGTCGGCCGGGTGCTCGCCGCCCGCGACCGCTATGCCGCCTACCGGGCGCGCCGGGTGATCGTGAAGTCGCGCATCGTGAAGCTGACGGGGCAGGGGCGGAAGGCGGCCCAGCTCCATCTGCGCTACATCCAGCGCGACGGTGTCACCCGCGAGGGGTTGCCCGGCGATCTGTACGACGCCGAGTCCGATCGTGCCGACGGCCGGGCGTTCCTCGAGCGCGGCGAGGGCGACCGGCACCAGTTCCGCTTCATCGTCTCGGCCGAGGACGCCGCCGAGTACGACGAGCTGAAAGGGTTCACCCGTCGGCTAATGCGACAGATGGAGGACGACCTCGGCACCCGGCTCGATTGGGTGGCGGTCGACCACTACAACACCGGCCATCCCCACACCCATGTCGTGCTGCGCGGCCGCGACGACCAGGGGAAGGATCTCGTCATCGCCCGCGACTACCTCGCCAGGGGGATGCGCGAGCGGGCGGCAGAGATCGTTGAGCTGGATCTCGGGCCGCGCTCCGATCTGGAGATCGAGCACCGCCTGCGCTGGGAGGTGGAGCAGGAGCGCTTTACCAGCCTCGACCGCGGCCTGCTGGGCGACATCGGCGAGGACGGGCTTGTCCGGTCTGGCACCGCGGCCGGCGACGCCTTCCGCCAGACGCTGCGCGCCGGCCGGCTGCACAAGCTCCATCGCCTCGGACTCGCCGAGGAGATAGAGCCGGGCCGGTGGCGGCTGGCCGACGACCTGGAGCCGGTGCTGCGCCGGATGGGCGAGCGCGGCGACATCATCAAGACCATGCACCGTGAGATGACCCGCGAGGGTCGGGACAGGGCGACCTCGGAGTACGCCATCTACGACCCGGCCGACACAGAGGCGCGGCGACTGGTCGGCCGCGTCGTCGCGCGCGGTCTCTCCGACGAGATCAACGACCGCCACTACCTGATCGTAGACGGTGTCGACGGCCGCGCCCATTACGTCGATATCGGCAGGGCCGACACGACCGAGCCGTTGCCGGACGGTGCGATCATTGCGATCGCACCGAAGCGGGCCGCGCCGAGAGACGTCGACCGAACCATCGCCGAGATCGCCGCCGCGAACGACGGGCAGTACAGCGTTGACATCCACCTGCGGCACGACCCCACGGCCACGGCCGCGTTCGCCGAGACCCACGTGCGACGGCTCGAGGCGATGCGGCGGCGGGACATCGGCGTCGACCGCCAGCCGGATGGCACCTGGACGATCGCGCCTGATCATTTGGATCGGGCGGCGGCGTACGAACGAAGCCGGGCACGGGCGAGCCCGGTCATCGTCGCGATGCTGTCCGCGGTGGCGCTCGACCGGCAGGTCGGCGCCGACGGCGCGACCTGGCTCGACCGGGAGCTGCTCGCCGACACGCCGACCAGCCTCCGCGACGCGGGCTTCGGGCGCCAGGTACGCCAGGCGCTCGACCGGCGCCGGCAGTGGTTAATTGAGCAGGAGCTTGCCCGCCAGGAGCAGGACCGGATCGTCTACCGTGCCAACATGCTCGGTCTCCTGCGCCGACGCGACCTGACGCGGGTCGCGGACCAGCTCTCCGGCGAACTTGGCCTGCAATACGCTGAAAGCGAGCCCGGCAAGCGGATCGAGGGCGTCTACCGCCGGCGGCTGGACCTCGTCAGCGGCCGGTTTGCCGTGATTGAGAAGTCGCGCGAATTCACGCTGGTGCCATGGCGGCCGGTACTGGAGCGCAACCTCGGGAAGCAAGTGTCCGGTACGCTGCGCGGCGACACGATCTCCTGGTCGCTTGGGCGCAAGCGGCGCGGTCCGGGCATCTCGTAGGATTGCGATCAGGCTCGTAGGCGTGCCCGCTGTCGACCCCGAAGCAGCCCTCCGAACCTGGCGTGGCCGCGCATGCTCGTGTCTCATAGCGGCTGTCCGAGAACGTCCAGTGCGGAGCAGCCATCCAGGCGTTATACCGACCATCCTACTCCTATTGCCCGATCTATCAGTAAGTGACCGGTTGCGTTCGTCGGAAGTTTGACCACTCCATAGCCGTAGTGTTAGCTCCCTTCTCGGAGAAAAGGGCGATGGCAGACGAGGCGAAACCAAGAAGAATCAAGCGGCGGCGCGGTAACACCCTCGAGCGGTGGGAGGTCGAGATCGTCAAGGGGATGATTCATCGCGGGGGCGGCTTCACGAACGATCAGGACATTCTGGCCTACTTCACCCGCCCGACCCGCTCCATTAACCACCGACTCATAGGAGAGATCAGGGCGAGGAAGAAGCACAAGAGCGTCAAGCCTGCTTCCGACGAAGCCCTCGACGAGTTCCTGTCGACTTGGCCCGATGTCGACCCCGGAACAGGCTTGAGCGCCCGAGGCGACGAACTCCTGATCAAGGCCCGAGAAGCTATGATCGCCGCAGTCCACACCTTTAACTCCGCCGGACTGATGTTCCGCGCCGAACTCTTCATCACGACCGCCATCGTCGCCTGGACCTACTTGCTTCACGCCTACTACAAGCGCGAGGGCATCCCCTACAAATACAAGGGCAAGCAGACGGCCCACGGCGCCGACCGCTACTGGGATCTGAGCCAGTGCATCAGCACGGGCAAGTGCCCGCTCTCCGAGGGAGCGAAGACGAACCTTCGCTTTCTCATCGAGCTACGGAACGAGATTGAGCACCAGTCGACCAGCCGCATCGATGATGCGGTTGGCGCTGAGCTCCAGTCATGTGCCCTGAACTTCAACGATGCACTGAAGGGGTTCTTCGGGAAGCAGTTCGGTCTTGAGAAGCGACTGCCGATCGCTCTCCAGTTCGTGTCGTTTGGGCCTGACCAGCGGAGCAGCTTGAAGACGGCGTCCTCACTGCCCCTGCATGTCTCGTCCTTCATCAGCGCGTTTGAGCATGGACTGTCCGACGACCAAGTTAAGGACCCGGCCTTCCGCCTCAAGGTCGCTTTCGTGCCCGTCGCCGCGAAGAAGGCTGCCGGCTCTGATGTCGCGGTTGTTACCGTGAAGCCTGGCAGTGATACGGCACAAGAGGTCGGCGAGGTGATCTTCAAGGAGGTGAACCGGGCGCGGTTCATCAGGAAGGACGTGCTCGCGGCAGTCAAGGAGGCTGGTTTCCCGAAATTCGGCCCCGGGGACCACACGAAGCTCATGCAGGAACTCGACGCAAAGAACCCAGCGAAGGGATACGGTTGCCAGGGCGATTACAAGAACACGTGGGTCTGGTATGACCGCTGGATCGAGCGGGTTCTGGAGCACTGCCGGCAGGAAGGGGCTCGCTACCGGTGACTTCGGAAACTCGCAGAACGGCTGTGGGTGATCACCACGAGAGAGCGTTCGCCTTGAATTGATGTCCCAGCCCTGACGAACGGATTGCTCAGCCAGGATCGGGCAATTCTCTGGCAACGGCAGAGCTGGTAATCGGTCCTTACGAGCATTGAGGCGGAGCGCAGCGAAAGCCCGAAATCCACCCATTTCCGACAATCTTCCCAACACAAGGAACGACCTCTTTCAGGCAAGCGTTGGGCTTTCTAGCTCCGCGTAAGGCAAAACTCTTCATCGTTTGCAGCCGCTGAGGAGGTATTAATCAGCTACCTTTTGCTGCTTCGACAGCAATAGTTTCCCGAGAGCGCTCCTGGAGGGCCGGGTCAGCGAGGATCAAGGTTGCGATAGGCCTTCGTACGCCGGCGCTGACCGGGTTCGGCCGAAATTCAAGATAAGCGTTCTTGCGGCTGTAAAAGGCCCCCGTGTCGCCCCACACCCATTCCCGTTCGCTCCTCTGGTTCGGCGCACCGTAGTCATTGAGGAGCTTGGCTTCCAGTGTCGGTATGTCGGGGCCACCAGGCAGTACATCGTATACGATCTTGATCGCCCGCGGACCTTCTGGCGTTGGTGCGAACGTGACTTGAGCCTCGGCCGCTTCACCTCGCGCCCGAACCATCCGTACACCTGCGTAGTCCCGCCCTGGGATCAGCTTGCTCTGCGCCTGCATGATCGCTTGCTCGAAGGACGGACCACGGACGACATTCTGAGTGATGAGACCACTCTTGGTCGCGGCTGCTTGGATCTTCTCCACGGTCGCTCCAAGCCTGAACCCACTTACCTGGTACGCGCTCGAATCTGCGGCTGAGGCCTGCGTGGCATCCGCAGCCACGACAGCGGTCCAGATGATGAGACCGAGAAGGGCTGATCGCGCCTTCATTCACCAGCTCCCTAAATGCAAATCTTGCCTACCGAATCCCTCTTCCGCGGCAACCGTCTGCCGTCTTCGAACTCGGATGTCGTTTAGGTGAGGATTTTACCCCGTCCTCGAATTCAGTTCCACGTTTCGCTCGGCCAGCTACGCTCTTATTACCCCTACTTGGCAAGCGCCGAAGAGAGCGTAGATCAGCGTAAATAAATGCGATTTTCGATTCCGCCGGTCTGAGGAATCTCTTGGGGCGTGACGCGACGCACAAGTCGCGCCGACGTGTGGACTCAAGGGCATGACACCGACCAAGCTCCTCATCGGCCAGGCGCTCATCGTCTTCGCCATTGTGATCGGCGGGGTGTGGGCGACGACGCAATGGACCGCGGCGATGCTGGGCTACCAGCCGCGGCTCGGTGCGCCCTGGTTCGAACTCCTGCAGTGGCCGGTCTACTACCCCTGGCGCCTGTTCGAGTGGTGGTACGCCTACGAGCCCTATGCACCAGACTTGTTCCGGCGCGCGGGCCTGCTGGCCGGCACCAGTGGTCTGCTCGGCACGGTGGTCGCCGTCGTCGGCTCGCTGTGGCGGGCGCGGCAGGGGCGGTTCGTCACCACCTACGGCTCCTCGCGCTGGGCGACCCGCAAGGAGGTGGAGCGGGCTGGCCTGTTCGAGCCGCGCGGCGTGTTCCTCGGCCGGCTGGGAGGCGGCTACCTGCGCCACGACGGTCCCGAGCACGTCATGGCCTTCGCACCGACGCGCTCGGGCAAGGGCGTGGGGCTGGTCATTCCGACGCTGTTGTCCTGGACCGGCTCGGCCGTCATCCACGACATCAAGGGCGAGAACTGGCAGCTTACGGCCGGCTGGCGGTCGCGGTTTTCGCACTGCCTGCTGTTCAACCCGACCGACCCGCGCTCGGCCCGCTACAACCCGCTGCTCGAGGTCCGCAAGGGGCCGCACGAGGTCCGCGACGTCCAGAACATCGCCGACATCCTGGTCGACCCGGAGGGCATGCTGGAGCGGCGGAACCACTGGGAGAAGACCAGCCATACCCTGTTGGTCGGCGCCATCCTGCACGTGCTCTACGCCGAAGAGGAGAAGACGCTGGCCCGCGTCGCGAGCTTCCTCTCCGATCCGCGCCGGTCCTTCGAGCACACGCTGCGGGCCATGATGGCGACCAACCACCTGGGCACATTGCAGAACCCGGTGGTGCACCCGGTGGTCGCGCAGGCGGCGCGCGAGGCCTTGAACAAGTCGGAGAACGAGCGCTCCGGCGTCCTATCCACCGCCATGAGCTTCCTCGGGCTCTACCGCGATCCGACGGTGGCGGCGACCACGGCGGCGTGCGACTGGCGCATCGCTGATCTCGTGGATGCGGAGCGGCCGGTCTCGCTCTACCTCGTGATCCCGCCGTCCGACATCTCCCGGACCAAGCCGCTGGTGCGGCTGGTGCTGAACCAGATCGGCCGGCGGCTGACCGAGCGGCTGGAGGGCAGCCCGGACAAGCGTCGCCGGCACCAGCTCCTGATGATGCTGGACGAGTTCCCGGCACTGGGCCGCCTCGACTTCTTCGAGACGGCGCTCGCCTTCATGGCCGGCTACGGCATCCGCGCCTACCTGATCGCGCAGTCGCTCAACCAGATCTCCAAGGCCTACGGCGAGAACAACGCGATCCTCGACAACTGCCATGTCCGGATTGCCTTTTCCTCGAACGACGAGCGCACGGCCAAGCGCATCTCCGACGCGCTCGGCACCGCCACCGAGCTGCGGGCCCAGCGCAACTACGCCGGCCATCGCCTCGCGCCCTGGCTCAGCCACGTCATGGTCTCACGCCAGGAGACGGCGCGGCCGCTGCTGACGCCGGGCGAGGTGATGCAGCTCCCGGCCTCCGACGAGCTGGTGCTCGTCTCCGGCCTGCCGCCGCTCCGCGCCAGGAAGCTCCGCTATTACGAGGACAGCAACTTCACCGCGCGGGTCGCGGATGCACCGACGTTGTCGGAGGACGGCTACCGCGACCGGCCGGCGCCGCGCCGGGACGACTGGACAGGGCAGGTCCGCGGCACCGACGCGCGTCTCGCCGCCGCGGCGGACCGCGAACTCGGCCTTGCCGAGGAAGACGACGAGGGCGGCCTGCAGCACCAGCGGCATCCCGGCATGCTTGAGCCCGAGGTCTCGAAGCCGGTCGAGCCCGCGCGGCAAACCGACCTCGATCTCCTGGACGACGAGGCCGACGCGCCCGCCCAGACCAAGACCATGGACCGTGCCCGCCGGCTCTCGGCGGTCACCCGCGCCTACGGCATCGACGGCGATCCGGGCCGACGCGACGACGACCTGCTGCCGGGATTCTGAGGGGATGCCATGAAACCGCGCCATCACCTCTATCTCGACGACGAGCTGACGGAGCAGCTCGAAGCGCTTGCCGCCAAGCCCGGCTCGTCCAAGTCGGCGATCGTCTCGGACGCGCTGCGCAGCTTCCTCGCGCGGCGCGGCGCCACCGAGCTCGATGATCGCCTCAAGGTCCGGCTCGACCGGTTCAGCCGCCAGCTCAACCGGATCGAACGCGACCAGCAGATCCTGCTGGAGAGCCTGGCGCTCTTCGTCCGCTACTACCTCACCGTGACGGCGCCGCTCCCGGAAGCAGACCAGGAGGCCGCCCGCGCGCTCGGCCACGAGCGCTTCCAAGCCTTCATCGACCAGGTCGGCCGGCGCATTGCCGGCGGCCGGACGCTGGCGGGCGAGGTGCTGGCGCAGACGTCCGAGGAGGAGGCCGAGCCATGAGCGGCACCGACGGGCACGCGGAAAGCCGCCAGCGTCGCCGCGCCATGCTGCGCACGGCCATGGGCCCGGCCATCGGCGTGGCGCTCGCCGATCCCGCCGTCATCGAGGTGATGGTGAACCCGGACGGCAGCCTGCGTCTCGACCGACTGGGCGAGGGCAGGGTCGACACTGGCGAGCGGCTGGAGGCGGCCGAGGTCGAGCGGATCATCCGCCTGGTGGCGAGCCATCTCCGCGTCGAGGCCCATGCCGCTAATCCGGTGGTGAGCGCCGAGCTGCCGGAGACGGGCGAGCGTTTCGAGGGGCTGCTGCCGCCGGTCTCGACCGCGCCCTGCTTCGCGATCCGGAAGCCGGCGGCCAAGATCTACACGCTCGAGGACTACGTCGCGGGTCGGATCATGATGCCGTTGCAGGCGGACGTCCTGCGCCGGGCCGTCCGCGACCGGCGCAATATCCTGATCGCGGGCAGCACCAGCTCGGGCAAGACCACGCTTGCCAACGCCCTACTCGCCGAGATCGCGCGGGCCGACGAGCGGGTGATCCTGATCGAGGATACGCGCGAGCTGCAATGCGCGGCACCCGACTGCGTGGCGCTGCGCACCAAGCCGGGTGTGGTCGGCCTCGCCGACCTCGTGCGCTCGACCCTACGGCTCCGGCCCGACCGCATCATCGTCGGCGAGGTCCGGGGACCGGAAGCCCTCGACATGCTAAAGGCCTGGAACACCGGCCACCCCGGCGGCATCGCCACGGTCCATGCCAACGCGGCCCATTCGGCCCTCTACCGGCTGGAGCAGCTGATCGAGGAGGCGGTGGTCACGGTACCCCGCCGGCTCGTCGCCCAGGCGATCGACCTCGTGGTCTTCATCCGCGGCCGGGGCGAGGGGCGCCGCGTCGAGACCATCGCCGGGGTCGAGGGGCTCGACGCCCATGGCGACTACCGCGTCGTCGAGCTCTCGCCGGCCCGTCTAAGCACCTTGTGAATCGGAGGAGCAGGCTCATGCGTCAACCCTGCCATCGGCATATTGCACTCCCGGCATTGGCCGCACTCGTTGTCCTCGGCATCGCCACGCCGGCGTTCGCCGCCGGCTCGGGCATGCCGTGGGAGGCGCCGCTGGAATCGATCCTGCAATCGATCGAGGGGCCGGTGGCGCGCATCATCGCGGTGATCATCATCATTATCACCGGCCTCTCGCTCGCCTTCGGCGACACCTCGGGCGGCTTCCGGCGCCTGCTGCAGATCGTTTTCGGTCTCACGATTGCCTTCGCGGCGACGAGCTTCTTCCTGACCTTCTTCTCCTTCGGCGGCGGGGCGCTGGTCACATGACGGACCACGCTGATGGTTTCGAGGTGCCGCTGCATCGCGCGCTCACCGAGCCGATCCTGCTCGCGGGTGCACCGCGTACCGTCGCCATCGTCAATGGCACGCTGGCGGCCGCGCTCGGCCTCGGCCTCCGGCTCTGGATCGCCGGGCTCCTGGTCTGGGCGATGGGCCACTCACTCGCGGTATTTGCGGCGAAGCGCGATCCGCAGTTCGGCCAGGTGCTGAGCCGCCACCTCCGGAACAAGGGGTGGCTCGGATGCTGAGCCTCGCCGAATACCGCGGCAAGCCGCAGCGGCTTGCCGACTACCTGCCCTGGGCGGCGCTCATCGCGCCCGGCGTGTTGCTCAACAAGGACGGCAGCTTCCAGCGGACCTTCCGCTTCCGCGGGCCCGACCTGGAGAGCGCCACCGAGCCCGAACTCGTCGCCACCTGCGCGCGGCTCAACAACGTGTTGCGGCGCTTCGGCTCGGGCTGGGCGCTGTTCTTCGAGGCCGAGCGTCACCCCGCGCCCAGCTATCCGGCGTCCGAGTTCCCCGATCCGGCGTCCTGGCTGGTCGACCGGGAGCGCCGCGCCGCATTCGAGCAAACCATGGGCGCGCATGACGGCGAATCGGCATATCGAGGCCGGGCGCACTTCGAGAGCAGCTATCATCTGACGCTCCTCTATCTCCCGCCGCCGGACCAGGTGAACCGGGCCGAGCGGGCGCTGCTGGAGACGCCGCCCGACGAGCGCGGCATCGACTACCGCGACCCTCTCGAGGCCTTCGTCGCCGAGACCGACCGGGCGCTCGACCTGCTCTCCAGCCTGATGCCGGTCTGCGCACCGCTCGACGACGCCGAGACGCTCACCTACCTGCACGGCACCGTCTCGACCCGGCAGCATCCGGTCGCCGTGCCGGAGACGCCGATGTACCTGGACGCAGTGCTCGCCGACACGCCGCTCGCGGGTGGGCTCGAGCCGATGCTTGGCGAGCATCACCTCCGTACCGTCACGGTGCTCGGATTCCCCAACACGACCCGGCCTGGGCTGCTCGACGACCTCAACCACTTGGGCTTCCCGTATCGCTGGGTCACCCGCTTCATCCCGCTCGACAAGACCGCGGCCAACAGCGCGCTCACACGGATGCGGCGCCAGTGGTTCGCCAAGCGCAAGTCGATCGGCGTGCTGTTGCGCGAGGTGCTCTACAACGAGCCGGCGCCGCTCCTCGACTCCGATGCCGATAACAAGGCGGTCGATGCCGACGCGGCGCTGCAGGAGCTGGGCGGCGATCATGTTTCCTTTGGTTATCTGACTGCGACCGTCACGGTCTGGGATGAGAGCCGGGCCCAGGCCGCCGAAAAGGTGCGCGCGGTCGAGCGCGTCATCAACGCGCGCGGCTTCACCACCATCCGAGAGACGGTCAACGCCGTCGAGGCCTGGCTCGGCAGCCTACCGGGACACGTCTATGCCAACGTCCGCCAGCCACTGGTCCACACGCTGAATCTGGCGCATCTCGTGCCGCTGTCCGCGGTCTGGGCCGGGCCGGCGTGGAACGACCACCTCGACGGACCGCCGCTGCTGCTCGCCGAGACGGGCGGCACCACGCCGTTCCGCTTCTCGACCCATGTCGGCGACGTCGGGCACATGCTGGTGGTCGGTCCGACGGGCGCCGGCAAGTCGGTGCTGCTGGCGCTGATGGCCTTGCAGTTCCGGCGCTACGCGGGCGCCCAGGTCTATGTCTTCGACAAGGGCGGCTCCGCCCGCGCCGCAGTGCTCGCCATGAGCGGACGGCACCATGCGCTCGGCATCGGCGGCGCGCTCGCGTTCCAGCCGCTGCGGCACATCGACGATCCCGTGGTCCGGAGCTGGGCCGCCGAGTGGATCGCCGGCCTGCTCGCCCACGAGAAGGTCGTCCTCACGCCGGAAGTGAAGGAGGTCGTCTGGTCGGCGCTCGGCAACCTCGCCTCGGCCCCGCCGGCGGAGCGCACCATTACGGGGCTCTCTGTCGTCCTGCAGTCGAATGCTCTGCGGTCGGCACTCGCACCCTACACGCTCGAAGGTTCCTACGGCGCGCTGCTCGACGCCGAGGCGGACGCGCTCGCGCTGGCCGACGTGCAGTGCTTCGAGATGGAAGCGTTGATGCAGGAGGCGGGCGCCGTCCTGCCGGTGCTGACCTATCTCTTCCACCGCCTGGAGGCGCGGTTCGATGGGCGCCCGACGCTGCTCGTGCTCGACGAGGCCTGGCTCTTCCTCGACAACCCGCTATTCGCCGGGCGCATCCGCGACTGGCTGAAGACGCTGCGCAAAAAGAACGTCGCCGTCGTCTTCGCCACCCAGTCGCTCGCCGATATCGCCGACAGCAGCATCGCGCCGGCGCTGATCGAGTCTTGCCCGCAGCGCATCTTCCTGCCCAACGACCGGGCGCTTGAGCCGCAGAGCCGGGACGCCTACGAGCGCTTCGGCCTCAATGCCCGTCAGGTCGAGCTGATCTCCGCCGCCCAGCCGAAGCGCGACTACTACCTGCAGTCCTGGCGCGGCAACCGGCTGTTCGAGCTCGGCCTCGGGCCGGTGGCGCTCGCCTTCTGCGCGGCCTCCCAGCCGTCCGACCAGGCGCTCGTCGACCGTGTGCTGGCGGAAGCCGGATCGGAACGGTTCGCCGAAGCCTGGCTCCTCGCACGGGACCTCGACTGGGCGGCGGACCTGCTGTGTGACTTCCCCACCGAACAAGGAGGACAGCCATGAAGCGGCATCTCGCTGTTGTGTGCCTCGCGATGTGTTTCGCCCTTGTCTCGATCCAGCCGGCGCAGGCGCTGACCGTGTTCGATCCCTCCAACTACAGCCAAAACGTCCTGCAGGCCGCCCGGGCACTGCAGCAGATCAACAACCAGATCCGCAGCCTGCAGAACCAGGTGCTGATGCTGCAGAATATGGCGAAGCACCTGGAGCGCCTCGACTATTCCTCCCTCGGCGCGATCCAGGCGGCGCTCGGCCGGATCAACCTGCTGATGGCGCAGGCCGAGGGCATCGCGTTTCGGGTCGATCGCACCGAGCAGGAATTCGCGCGGCTTTACCCCAAGGAGTACGCGGCGACCGTCACCACCGACGAGCTCGCCCGCGACGCGCGCGGCCGCTGGGAGCATTCGATGGACGCGCTGCGCCAGACCATGCTGGTGCAGGCCGAGGTCGTGCAGAACGTGGAGGCCGATAGCGGCGAGCTCGCGCGCCTCGTCGCCGAGTCCCAGGCCGCCATCGGCAGTCTCCAGGCGCAACAGGCGACCAACCAACTCGTCGCGCTCTCGACCAAGCAGCAGCTCCAGACCCAGGAGCTGGTCGCCGCGCAATACCGGGCCGAGGCGCTGGAGCGCGCCCGGACGGCCGCCGCTCAGGAGCAGGCGCGCGCCCAGTTCGACCGCTTCCTCGGCGACGGCAAGGCCTACACGCCGCTTGACTGAGGTGAGCGAGGCGACTGGCCATGGACGACATCAACGTCATCGACCGCTTCACGCAGACCTTCGTCACCTATATCGACTCGGGCTTCGGTCTGCTGACGGGCGACGTCGCGTTCCTCACTTCCATCCTGGTCGCCATCGACATCACGCTCGCCGGACTCTGGTGGGCGCTGGACGAGGGCTCCAACGTCCTCGCCCGGCTCATCCGCAAGGTGCTCTACATCGGCGCCTTCGCGCTGATCCTGAACAATTGGCAGTTCTTTGCCAGCACCATCTTCGATTCATTTTCGGGCCTCGGCCTGCAGGCGACCAACAACAGCCTCAGTGCCGGTGATCTTCTCAGGCCCGGTTTCGTTGCCGGCACTGGGTTCGAGGCCGCCTATCCGTTGATCCGGCAGGCGGGCGAGCTCCTCGGCTTCACCACCTTCTTCGACAACGCGGTGACGATCGTCGTGCTGGTCTTCGCCTGGCTGGTGGTCGTGCTCGCCTTCTTCATTCTCGCCATCCAGCTCTTCATCACCATCATCGAATTCAAGCTGACCACGCTTGCCGGCTTCGTGCTGGTGCCCTTCGCGCTCTGGAACAAGACAGCTTTCCTCGCCGAGCGGGTGCTCGGCAACGTGGTCGCCTCCGGCATCAAGGTGATGGTGCTCGCCGTCATCATCGGCATCGGCACCACCCTGTTCGGCGACTTCATCGGCGCGCTCGACGGCGAGGAGCCCAGCCTCGAGCAGGCGATGTCCATGGTGCTGGCCTCACTCGCGCTGTTCGGTCTCGGCATCTTCGGGCCCGGCATTGCCGCTGGCCTGGTCTCCGGCGCACCTCAACTGGGGGCCGGTGCCGCCGTCGGCACGGCGGGCGCGGTGGCCGGGGGCACGCTCGCCGGCGGCACGGCCGCGCTCGGTATCACCCGTATGGCCGGTGCGGGCGGATTGTCCGCCGTGCGCGCCGGGACGGCGCTCTCTGCCGGCACCGGTGCGGCCTACGGGATGGGCAAGGCCGCGTCGGGCGCCACCGGTGCGGCTGGCGTGGCTGCCGGTATGGCCGGTGTCGCCAGCGCAGGGGCTGGCACGGCCCGTGCCGCCGGCGCGCACATGGTCGGCGGCTTCACCGAGAGCGCGCAGCGCGGCCGCGCTGCGGCGTGGCAGGCGACCGGTGGCGGGCGATCGGCAGGTGGTCCCGCAATCGCCTCTGCGTCGCCGGGCGATGGTGGTGTCCCGATGTGGGCGCGGCGCCTGCGCGCGGAGCAGCGCCGCCGCGCCCGCCTTCATTCGACCGAGCAGGCGGTTCGGGAAGGGGACCGGCCCGGCGCCGGCGCCAATCCCGACCTGTCCGAGAGGGAGTGAGCCATGTTCCGGCGTGCGACCAACCGCTATGGCGATACCCCCGAGCCCGTCACCCCGTACCAGAAAGCGGCCCAGCTCTGGGACGAACGTCTCGGCTCGGCGCGCGTGCAGGCGCGGAACTGGCGCCTCATGGCGTTCTTCTGCCTGACGCTCGCCACCGGATTCGCGGGAGCCCTCATCTGGCAGTCGGCGCAGAGCCGGATCACGCCCTATGTCGTCGAGGTTGACGCGCTCGGCGCCGCCCAGGCCGTGGCGCCGGCCATCCAGCCCTACGAGCCGACCGATGCCCAGATCGCCCACCATCTGGCGCGCTTCGTGCGCAACGTCCGCTCGCTCTCCATCGACCCCATCGTCGTGCGCAAGCGCTGGCTCGAGGCCTACGACTACGCCACCGACCGAGCCGCCCAGACCCTCAACGAGTTCGCCCGCGTCAACGACCCGTTCAAGGCGGTGGGCGAGCGCAGCGTCTCCGTCGAGGTGACGAGCGTGGTGCGCGCCTCGGACGAGTCCTTCCAGGTGAAATGGACCGAGCGGACCTGGGAGGGCGGCAGCCTCGCCAAGACCGAGCGCTGGACCGGCATCCTCTCCATCGTCATCCGCCAGCCGCGCGAGGTGGCGACGCTGCGCAAGAACCCGCTCGGCATTTACGTCCACGGCCTCGACTGGTCGCGCGAGCTAAACCCCGGAGAAACGCCATGACTCCCATCCGCAGCCTGCTGTGCGGCGTGTCGGCGCTGGCGCTCGCCGCCTGCGCCGCCAAGGGCACGCCACCACCCGAGATCACTTACGACACCGGCGACTTCGTGCCGGCCGCCGTCGAGTCCGAGCCGCCCAGGCCGGTCGAGATCGTCGCGGTGCCCGAGCCGTTGCCGTTGCCGGGACAGCTCAAGCCGGCGCCGAAGGACGAGCCGGCCTCGCCCGACAAGAGGCCGCCGAAGGATCGGGTCGACGACGCGAACGATGCCGCGCGCCTGGAGCCGACCGAGGACGGCTATATCAACGCAATCCAAGTCTACCCCTTCACGAAGGGCGCGCTCTACCGCCTCTATGCGTCGCCGGAGCAGGTGAGCGACATTGCGCTGCAGCCGGGTGAGGAGCTGGTCGCGGTCTCGGCCGGCGACACGGTGCGCTGGGTGGTGGGCGATACCACCAGCGGCACCGGTGAGCGGCAGCAGGTCCATGTGCTGGTGAAGCCGGTGGCGCCGGACCTGCGGACCAACCTCGTCATCACCACTGACCGGCGCGCCTATCACCTGGAGTTGGAGAGCACCGAGGAGACCTACATGGCCTCGGTCTCCTGGCACTATCCGCAGGAAGAGCTCGTCACCCTCCGCCGGCAGAACGAGCGGGCGAACGAGACGCAGAGTGTCGCGCAGGATCTCGCGCTCGATCGCCTGCGCTTCCGCTATGAGATCACCGGCGACAATCCGCCGTGGCGACCGCTGCGGGCGTTCGACGACACCTATAAGGTCTACATCGAGTTCCCCCGGCGCATCGACCAGGGCGAGGCGCCGCCACTGTTCGTGGTCGGCCCCGAGGGCGGGGCGGAGCTCGTCAACTACCGGGTACGCGGCAACTACTACATCGTCGACCGCCTGTTCGCCGCGGCCGAGCTTCGCCTCGGCGAGGATCCGCAACAGGTGGTCCGGATCAATCGCACGGACGGGCGCCAGGTGAACGCGGCGCCGGCGCGGGACGAGACGGAGGTCCGGTGATGTCGGACCAGGCCGAACCGGGCGGCAACCCGCCGAAGACCGACCCGGAGAGCTTGACGCTGCGAGCCCGGCCGCGGCCCGTCACGCGCTTCAACCGCAAGGTCCTGATTGCGGGTGCGGCACTCGGCTCGGCGGCGATTCTCGGCGCGACACTGGTCGCGCTCGACCCGCCGACGTTCCGCGAGGACCGGCGCGGCGACGAACTCTACAGCACCCAGAACAAGCCGACCGCCGAAGGTTTGGCCGAGCTGCCCCGTGATTATGGGGACATGCCGAAGTCGGCGCCCGCACTCGGACCGCCGCTACCCGGCGACGTCGGGCCGCCCGTGGTCGACATGGAGCGCAACCTCGGCGTGGTCCCGCCGGGGGGTGCGGGCACGGCGTTCCGCCCCGACCCGGAGGCTGATGCCGCCCGGGCCGAACGCCTGCGTCTCGCGCAGCAGGCGCGGAAGGCGCGCGAGTCGGAGGTGTTCTTCCAGATCTCCGCGCGGCAGGGAGCTGACGATACAACGACGAACCCGGCAGCGGGGCAGGGTACCGATCGCTCGACCGTAGATTCGGATGCCGGCAACCGCCTCGCGCTCGACCCGACTCGCGACCAGAACCATCAGGGCCGCAAGCTCGACTTCCTGGAGCAGCGTGTCGACGACGCCGTCTACAACCCGCATCCGTTACAGGATCTCATCTCGCCCTACGTGGTGATGGCCGGCACGGCGATCCCGGCGAGCCTCGTTACAGGCATCAACTCCGACCTGCCGGGACTGGTTATCGCCCAGGTCACCGGTAACGTCTACGACACGCCGACCGGCCGGCATCTCCTGATCCCGCAGGGCGCGCGCCTGATCGGTAAGTACGACAGTGTCGTCGCCTTCGGCCAGAGCCGGGCGCTGGTGATCTGGAACCGGATCGTTATGCCGGACGGCTCCTCGGTCGTGATCGAGAACCTGCCGGCGACCGACACCGCGGGCTATGCCGGGCTCGAGGACGAGGTCGACTACCACACCTGGCGGCTGGTCGCCGGCGTGGCGCTCTCGACGCTGCTGGGCGTCGGCACCGAGCTGACCTTCGGCGGGGAGGAAGGCGATCTCCTCCGGGCGATCCGCGAGTCCGCCCAGCGCGACGCCAACCGCGCCGGCCAGCGCATCACCGAGCGCAACCTCAACATCCAGCCGACCATCACCGTCCGGCCTGGCTGGCCGCTGCGTGTCATCGTCCACAAGGACCTGGTGCTGAGACCCTATCGCGGCTGACGGAGGAAATAGAGCCATGCCCGACCTGAAGCTGTCCAAGCTCCCCGACCGGACGCCGGTCAAGATCACCGTCACGGTCACGCCCGAGCTGAACAAGGCGCTCCAGGCCTATGCCGAGCTCTACCGCGAGACCTATGGCGAGGCGGAGCCCGTCGCCGAGCTCATCCCCTACATGCTGGAGAGCTTCCTCGCCGCCGACCGCGGATTTGCGAAGGCGCGACGAGAGCGCTCGTCCCCGAAGCGCGGCTAACCGTTAACGGAAGGAGGCAAAGCCATGTCGATCATCGGGACATTTACGCCCACCAAGGACGGCGGTTGGACCGGGACCATCCGCACACTCACCATCGACGTGAAGGCGCGGTTCGTCCCCAACGACAACCGCGACAACGACCGGGCACCGGACTTCCGGGTGTTCGCCGGGCGCTCGGAACTCGGGGCTGCCTGGCGCGAGCGCACGAGCGGAGAAAACCCGCGGGACTATCTCAGCGTTCGCCTGGACGATCCGAGTATGGTGGAACCGATCTCTGCGGCCATGTTTGAGGCCGCTGACGGTGGGATGGCCCAGCTCGTATGGACGCGACGGCGGCTCGAATGATTTCGGTCGCGCGATACAGGCGATGTCGCGATTTTCGGCTAAGCTCCATCATTTAGAACCTGCTCGATCTTCTTGGCGGATGCCAGAATCTTCTCGAATTCGGGAGCCGCTCCAAAGATCATGGCGGTGGTGTTCGCGTAGTCGCGGCGGAGGGCGTCAATCATCCCGGTAGTGGGGGCGATTGCGAATGTGCCGGGAACCGCGTTTGCGAGATCAAAATCGGGACGGTTGAAAAACATGCGTGCATGGCGCACGCAGTCGGCACCGAGGTCGCGGTCCGCGAGTGCCGTTTTTCCGACCTCCGAGTCCAGCAGGCAATGGAGGTCGTAATAATGCCGCGATACACGTTGGCCTTCCTGGCGGAGGACGCCGCGCCGTTCGTGCCAGCGGCGTAGCCCATGGGCGATCACGACCTTGTCCCAGAAGGTACGGGTCGCTTCGATGGTGGTCACGCTGGCAATCGTCAGGTCCAACCCTTCGGTTTCCTCACTGATATAAGGCCGGACCGTGACGGGGCGGTTGGGATCGAGAGCCGATTTTGCGCCGGATTCGATTCGCACGGCTGGTCGGACATAGGCATCATCGCGCGGCTCGACCTCGGGATACCAGACGAGCAATGTCTGGCCGTCCGGATCGGCTTCGTCGATCTCAATATGGCCGGCGCCGCCGGTGGCGTCGGCGAGTTGGGCGCTGAGGAATTCCCGGAGCGGGTCGGTGATGTAAGCCCGGCATGCGTCCCGGATTGCATCCAGTCTGGCCCGACGCTTCTTGTTCGACAGGGCCTCAAGTTCCTCGACCGATGCCGTCTCGTCCAGGTCGTCGCGAAAAACGGTAACGTCGATGTCTTCGGAAAAACGCCGGATCAGGCCATAGGCTTTCGACAGCGAGGTGCCGCCCTTGAACAGGAGCCGTGGTCCGTCAGCCGGTCGTTCATGATAGAGCGCGTTCAGCGTCCAGCAGACCCAGAAGTCTTTTTCGACATTGCCGACTGGCGCGCTGAGCCGATTGGCGGTAGCGAGAAACAGGTCGAGCCGGTCACGCGGCGCTGCAGTGATGATCTGTTTGAAGGCCGCGGAGGTCATTGCCGTGCCTCGTCCGTCTCGGCTGGGTCCAGCAGCCCGCGCAGGAACTCCTGCATCCAGATCGGCAAGGCGGAGAGGCCGGCCCGCAGATCGTCGCGGATCGCTTGGCCATGTCGAGGGTCGGCGAAGAGGCGGCGCAACACGGTCCGGACGCGCCGACGCTCGCTATCCTGGTCCAGCATGTCCTGCATCCAGTGTAGCGCCTGGACAACGCGCACGGCAGGCCGATCGGCCCAGTAGAGGCGGCTGGGCGCGGCGAACTTGAAATGGATCTCCTGACTGCCGAGCTTGATCGGTTTCAGGCGCGCATCCACGAGCACTTCGATCCGGGCCGGCACGGCGGTGGTGAGTCCAAGATCATTGGCGGCGGTCATACCGTCGATGACGGTACGCGCTTTGTCGCGGCGGGCGACGGCGCGGATGACGGCGCGATAGTCCGGGACGGTCGGGCGACCGGTCAGCTCGTTCTTACGCGGCTTGTCGTAGAGGCCTCGGTCGATTCGGCGCAGTTCGCCGGCGGACGCGAGGCGCTGCAGGGTCTTGTCTATAGCGGCGCGGCTGCCGAGGTCGGCGAAGTCGCCGGGTGTCCAGACCTGATCGGGGTTGGATTCAATCCGGTCGAGCAACCGGGAGCGGAGGTCGCTCTTTCGCGTCATGGAAGGCATGTCCGAAATATGATACATTTTTCGGACAGATGCAAGAGAGTCCGAAGAATGCGACATTCTTCGGACAAAATGGTCGAGGTTCAAGGTACTTCTGAAGGCGGAACATGCGCCGACAGTCATGGATCAATGGCCCCGAGTTCTGCACCGCCCAGCGCGGGGTACCAAGCGCCGGAGCGTCGCGGCAACGCAGGGGTATCGAGAGGGCCGGCCCTCCCAGCCCTCTGCGATACAAATCCTCATAGAATGGATTCCCCGATATGATGCCGGTCGCTCCATGCCAGAGAGCGAGAACTGATCGAGACTGTTCGTGGCTATGGCGGAACGGCGATTCAGAAGAACGCTGAAACAAGCTGTCGATCTGGAGACCATGCAGTCCATCTCCAGTGAAGACTTGATGGGCATGCATAAGGATGACTATCAAGTCATCCGCAGACTGGCGACCAGGGCCCGGCTCGATCATCGGCCGCGCTATGCGTGTGGTCTATGCGGGCACGCGGTTTATGCGCCGCGCGAGCCGCGTACCGGCCTCCCATATTGGAAGCATCATCCCGGCGCCCCCGAGGACTGCCCATGGTGGACAGGGGTGCCGTCTGACGTGGATGGCATCAGTGGCCGGCAGTTCGACGGCGCTCAAGAGAGCCCGCTCCACGCGAAGATCAAGAACATTGTCGGGGAGTTGCTGAACGCGGATGCCCGCACCAGACCGGGCAGCGTGATCGTTGACGAATATCTTGTCACCGACAGTGGCCGTCGGCGCCCCGATGTGCGTGCCGTCTACGACGGCTCGCCGATCGTCGTGGAGGTCCAGCTCGCGACGACGCAGATCCCGATCATCATCCAGCGCGAGGATTTCTATGACAGCCAGGCCTATCGGCTTCTGTGGCTGACGTGGAATTTCGAGCCGCCGCCCGTGGATGGCCGCCTGCTCAGCTCCTTCGAGGACATATTCTATTCGCACAACAAAAACCTGTTCGCGATGGATGACGAGACGGTCCGCCTCTCCCGGCAAGAAGGCGAGGTAGTTCTTCGCGCATTCTGGACGCGCGATCATGTGTGGATGTCCAAGCTCGTCAGACTGTCCGAGCTGTACTGGCTCCCGAGTGGCCGCGCTTTTGCCGTCGCGCCGGCGCCGCCCTGGCATGAAGATTTTCTCACCCGATGGCGAGCCGCCACTGGCGACCACGGTACGCGATGGCCGGAGCGTGAAACGCTTCTCGCCGAGCTCGTCACCAAGCTGTCTCTCGGCGACACCGATAGTTACGCGCTCGAAGAGGCCGACATCGATTCCCTGATAAACTGCCTGCTTTCGCTGCTGGACGGTCATCCGGTCGGCTCTCAGCAGAAGAACCTGGTCGAAGTGCTGAATACCTTCTTCTATGCCGGCCGACGGCATCGCTACGCGCGCCTCGTGCGTCGGTTTGCCGAGCTTGCCGGTCGTAGTGAAGCGCTGAAGGCCCGAAGCGTTCAAGCGAAGTTGGCAACGGCGCTCGCCGTCCGTCAGGACGATCCACAGAGTATCATCGGTCGCATCGCCCTTGGGCTTTTTCCGGACATGTTCCCATCGCGACGGACGGGACCACGGCACAACAGTAGTAGTATAGCTTCGGATCAATACACTTGATCACTTGAATGGGTTCGGGAGGGGCATTTGTCGGGACCTTCGGAAAAGACGATACGAAGACTGTTTGCGCTGTCCGGAAACGTATGCGCGTTTCCCGATTGCCCGTCGCCTATCGTCGAAGACGCAGGGACGATTACCGGAGAAGTTTGCCATATCCGCGCGCAAAGCAGAGGCGGCCCGCGGTTCGATGAGACGCAGTCGGAGGCGGAACGGCATGCCTTCGACAATCTGATCCTGCTCTGTCGGCGGCATCACAAGGTCGTCGACGCAGAACCGGACGTGTACTCCGTCGAGGCGCTACAGGAAATCAAAGCCATCCAGGCGGCGCGGCTGGGCCGACCCGAGCAACCGAACGATGCCTTCTATGCCAAGATTTTACTGAATGCGATGCGGCGCGTCGAAGTCAACAACAACAGCGGGAACGTCGTGGTTGACAGCCCGGGTGCCATCGTGGGGAGCACCGTCAGTCTGAAGGCGTCCCGCCGAGCCGTTACCATCCACCCTGCTGCGGGTACGATTGGGGCCGATCAAAATACCAGCCGTTACATTCAGCACTTGATCAACCGTTACAACGAGTTCGCATCCAAGGAGCCGACCCGCGCAACCAAGTTCAGCTACGGGGCGATTTCTAAGAACATCGAACACAAGTTCGGATCGCAGTGGAAATTGCTTTCAATGGAGGATTTCGCCGATCTGTGCGCGTATCTCCAAGGGCGGATCATGAAGACGCGTCTTGCCAAGTTGAACGCCTCCAAAGGGCGACGGTCTTTTTCGAGCTTCGAGGAGTACACCCAAGAGAAGCGTCGTTGAATGGGCTAGGCCCGTTCTTCTCTTGGCTTCAGTGCGTTCTTATACGCTCCAGCCCGCTCTTCGAAGAATCATCCGAAGAGCGCGTAAGAGGGCGCGCATAAAGGCGATTTTAGATTCTGCCACTCTGGTGAATCTCTACTTGGGTGAACTGGTCAATCGGTTCCCCCTTGGAAGGGATGCGCCATGACGAGGAGCGATCGCCAGTCGGAGCCCAGGGTGCCCGCCAATGACAACGGTCGGGCGGGTGGCGAGCCCCTCGATCCTCGCATCGGCCGCATCGCCGAGGCGATCGGCCGGCATCTGGCGCGAGAGCATGCCAAGCATCCGCCTCCGGTCAATGACAACGAGCCGCGCGATGAGTGACATGGACGGCCTTGAGCCCATCAGACTTGACAATCCTCGCATTATACGGAGAATACAGATGGTTAGAATGTTGCACGCTGAGGATATTATGGCTCGAACCACGGCGATGGAATTTCAGCGCAAGTTTGGCGAGTTCCAGCATCAGGCCCAGCGGGAGCCGGTCGAGATCACCCGCCATGGCCGGCGCGAACTGGTCCTGATGTCGGCCGACCACTATGACTGGCTGGTGGCGGCGGCGCGCCGGACCGGCCGGACGACGGAGGCGCCAGAGGTTGTCGTGGACGCCGTGCGCCGGGCCGAGATGGACCCGGAGCATGCGCCGCTGGACGACCTCATGAAGTGAGGCGGGGCCGGTGGCTCTCCCGGAGCCGAAACCGGGTCTGGTGATCCGCTACGACTATCTCTGGTCCCATGAGGCCGCCGCCGGCCGCGATCAGGGAAAGGAGCGTCCGGCTTGCCTGGTGGCAGCGAGCGACTCCAGCCTGCGCCCGCGGTTCGTGGTCATTCTGCCGATCACGCACTCGCCGCCGGACAATGACACGGTCAGCATCGAGATCCCGGCGAGGGTGAAGCAGGTGCTCGGGCTGGACGATGCGCCGAGTTGGGTGATCGTATCGGAGTACAACGTGGATGAATGGCCGAACGGCGGCCTCGCTCCGTTACCCGGCCGTCCTGACGTGTTCAGTTACGGCTTCATCCCACCGCGCCTTTTCGGGCAGGTTAAGGAGAAGTTCCTGGAATTGAGCGAGCAGCGCCGGAGCAGCGGCGTCCGCCGATAAAGGGGATTGATGACGATGATCAAGGTTGCGCTCTACGCCCGCTACTCCTCCGACAATCAGAGCGTTGCCTCGATTGATGATCAGCTCCGCGTTTGCCGCGACCACGCCGTACGCGAGAAGTGGCGCGTCGTAGACACCTACCAGGATCCGGCCATCTCGGGTGCCAGCGTGACCTTGCGGCCGGGCATTCAGGCGCTCCTGCAAGACGCCCGCCAGAGGAAGTTCGACATCGTGCTGGCCGAGGCGCTCGACCGCATCTCCCGCGACCAGGCCGATATCGCGACCTTGTTCAAGCATCTGCGCTTCGCCGGCGTGCAGATCGTCACGCTGGCCGAGGGGGACATCTCCGAGCTGCATGTCGGACTGAAAGGCACGATGAACGCGCTTTTTTTGAAGGATCTCGCGGCCAAGACCCATCGCGGTCTCCAGGGGCGCGTCGAGAAGGGCAAGGCGGGTGGGGGACTCTGCTACGGCTATGACGTTGTCAAGCGCACGAACGGCGAGGGCGAGCCGCTCCGCGGCGAGCGTGCGATCAACGAGGCCGAAGCACGGATCGTCCGGCGCATCTTCCGCGAATTTGCGGCCGGACGGAGCCCACGGGCGATCGCGGCCGACCTGAATCATGAGGGCGTTCCCGGTCCGCTCGGCCGCGCCTGGGGAGATACGACGATCCGCGGTCATGTCTCCCGCGGAACCGGCATTCTCAACAACGAGCTCTACGTCGGCGTACTCGTCTGGAACCGTCAACGCTACGTCAAGGATCCGAGCACCGGCCGGCGTGTCTCGCGGCCGAACCCCGAAACCGAATGGATCAGGACGAATGTCCCGGAGCTGCGCATCGTGGATGACGCGCTCTGGCGCGCAGCGAAAGACCGGCAGGCCGAGCTTGCGAAGCAGTTCGAGTCAACCACCATCGGAGTGCGGGAGGCGCGGGCGAAGCGCATCCATAGCTTGCGTCGGCCAGCCTTCCTGTTGTCCGGCCTGCTGACTTGTGGCTGCTGCGGCGGGAAATACGGGATCATCGCGCGTGATCGCTATGGCTGCCTGAACCACTACCGGCGCAGCACGTGCGACAACAACCGCACGGTGGCCCGGCAGGTGATCGAGCGACGGGCTCTGGCGGGCCTGCAGGACAAGCTCGTTTCGGCCGATGCCGTGGCCCGGGCAGTGCGCGCCTATGTCGAGCAGACCAACCGGCAGAACCAGGAGCGCCGTGCCCAGGGGGAGGTCGACCGTCAGGCCCTCGAGAAGATCGACCGTGCGATCCAGGGCATTATGCGGGCGATCGAAGACGGCATGTACCAGCCCTCCATGAAAACACGGATGGAGGAGTTGGAGCGGGAGAAGGCCGAGATCACGGCACGCTTGTCCGAGACGCCAGCCGACGTGCCTGACGTGCATCCGAACATCGCTGAACTTTACCGCGCGCAGGTCGCCCGGTTGACCGATGCGCTGGCGAGCCCCGATACGCATGCCGAAGCAGCCGCGGATGTTCGTGCTTTGATCGGGGAAGTGGTGATCACGCCGGGCGCGGCGAGAGGCGAGTTTACGGCCGTTTTACGCGGCGCGTTGCTTGGGATTCTGGGCTTGGTTGCCGAAGAGAAAAGCGCTCCCGGACCTGAAGTTTTAACAAACGCGGCTGCGGGCCCCCGCAACCAATACAGGAAAGCCCGCGCGGATTTGCTCCGGCGGGCTTTTTCTGTTTCTGGATGCCTGACCGTCATGCGCGGCGCAGTTGCTGTTCTCCATTCAGCATTCCGCGGACGTTTTCGACATAGGCGGTCATGCGCGAGAAGCCGTCTTCTGTGAGCTCGACAAAAACGCGCCGTCCGTCCGCTTCATCCCTGACGCGTGTTGCCAGGCCTTCTCCAACCAGATCGCCAATACGCCTGAGGGCCGTCGTCGCGGGGACGCGGGAGGCGATACAGAGGCTCGATACGGAGACCCGCTTTCCTGAAAGGCGTGCGTGGGTGAGGTCGAGCAGCATGTCCCAAGCCGGATCCGAGAATAGCCCGTCGGGGAAAAAGTTTTGACGAGCGTTGCAAAGATCGATCAGCCTTCTTGTCCATGCGCGACGGGCATCGTCTCCGGATAAGGCGGAGATACCGTCAGACGAAGATTTGCCACCGTGGTCCGGCGTAGGCGCAGTGAAGGGATTGGACCGAGGTTGCGAATCGGGGAGAGCGCCGCGTGTCTCTCCGTCACTCAGGCGATCCGCGATTCGCACCAGATTGCCCAATGCGGCCGGCGTTTCGACATTGCGAAGGGCGCCGACGATGTTTCGTGTGCGCACGAGGATATCTTCGGCCTCATTGCGAATTGCGATCGAAAGCATGGCCAGTCGGTGTTGCTCTGCAGCTCTCCAGGCCGCGTTGATAAGATCGTCGGAAAGTTCCGCCGCAGTGCAGGGGGAGTGCAGTATTGACCAGGACGCGAACTGGCGCAGTTGCGAAGCGAAGGGCTGGGTGACGCGTGTAGGGGCGAGCAAGATCAGGTGGAGCCATGCGTGGCTGGGGATCTGGTCGATGTTGCGTGCTATCTCTCGAAGCAGCGGATCCGTTTCCGACTCGGCGCGGACGATAGCAACCCGAATGTTCTCTTCCCGCAGGAGCCGGTCCTTCACAGCGCCTCTGGAGCTTGCGACCTGCCATGCGAGATTTGTTTCGCGGCTGGGGGGCGGAGCGATATTCCAATGCCGCAGTTGGCTGGCGCAGTCCGGGTCGACGATGGCGGTGAATGCCGGACTTTCGAGGTTCTGCGTAATGGAGATCATTGGCATAGACCCTTTTGAATAGGCGAATCGGATTGTGTTCAACCATGATGAAACACACAAAAGGTTTTATGCAACTTTAAATATATATGATTAGTCCCTTACGTTTATCCGATATGGAGGTATTGGTCCGATCAGCTTCGAGGCAGCCGTAAAAGCTTTTTTCTTCAAGGCTTTCATCGCCGGTCAAATCCACTATGTTTGCGGCCTGTTTGAAGTCGGTGGAGCGTCATGGTTTCACAAGAAAGCCAATTGGATCCGAAACTTAGTTATGACGAGGCCGTACAGGGCGTCATAGCCATGGCCCGTATTGCCGGCTCACGCGGCTGGGTGCCGGCGACGAGCGGCAACTTCTCCGTTCGGGTGGATTCAGCGACGGCGGCGGTGACGGCCACGGGCGCAAACAAGGCAGAACTCGACGCAACAGGCGTGATCGAGGCCGAGATTTTCGGAGTCCGTCATCCGAGGGCCTCCGCCGAAGCGCCGCTACATCTCGTCCGCTACAGGAATGCTCCGTCCATCGGCGCCATTGCCCATATGCACAGCATGGCCGCGACCGTGCTCTCGCGGCGGCACGAGAAAGCGGGTTTCCTGAGGCTTGAGGGATGGGAGCTGCTCAAGGCTTTTTCGGGGATAAAGACGCATGAGACGGCGCTCGACGTTCCCATCGTACCGAACGACCAGGATACGGACAGGCTTGCAGAGCTGGTAGAAGAGCGGCTTGCCGGTTTCGACAAGGCCTATGGATACCTCATCGCAGGTCACGGTCTATATGTCTGGGGAGCTGATGCCCGGGAGACGATCCGGCATATGGAAGCTTTCGATTTTCTGCTGACGGCGCAACTTCACGAGGAGGGCTTTAGATGACCCATCTCACCATCTATCCCGATACGGATCCGAACACCGTTCTGCTCGATACGCGCGACGGCGGAGAGATCGCCCAAGCTCTCAAGGGTATTGGCGTGGCTTTCGAGCGCTGGGAAGCGCCCCTCGCTCTGCCGGATGAGGCCGATCAGGAAGCCGTGCTGAAAGCCTATGAAGACGATGTGTCGCGGATCATGAAAGAAGGCGGCTACCGGAGCGTCGATGTCGTGCGTGTAAAGCCCGACAACCCGAACCGCGAGGAACTGCGCGGGAAATTCCTCGCAGAGCACACGCATGACGATGACGAAGTGCGCTTCTTCGTGGACGGCGCGGGGGCGTTTTATCTTCGCAAGGGAGGTCGCGTTTTCCGCGTGATCTGCGAAAGGAACGATCTCATCAGCGTACCTGCCGGGATAACACACTGGTTCGACACCGGTCCCGCGCCCAATTTCTGCGCTATCCGCATTTTCACGACGCCGGAAGGCTGGGTCGGTCACTTTACTGGCGATGATATTGCGACGCGATTCCCGAAATTCGAAAGCGAAGCGGCATGACGGCCGTTCGCGCCGTCGTTACCGATATCGAGGGAACGACAACGCCTCTCGCTTTCGTGCATGAGGTGCTGTTTCCCTATGCGCGCAAGCGTCTCGCGAATTTCGTCGACCAGCATGGAGACGAACCGGAAGTTGCTGAGCAGCTCGCCGCCGCGCGAGAGCTTGCCGGCCTTCCCGCTGCGAGCCGCGAGGAAACCGTTGCACTGCTTCTCCAATGGATGGATGAAGACCGCAAGGCTGGACCGCTCAAGGAACTGCAAGGCCGGATCTGGCGGCAGGGCTATGAAGAGGGCGTGCTGAAAGGTGAGGTCTATGCCGACGCGGCGCATCTGCTGAAACAATGGCGAGCAGCAGGCTTGCGTCTCTTCGTCTATTCCTCCGGATCGGAGGAGGCGCAGCGCCTCATCTTCGGCTGCTCGGACAAGGGCGATCTCGCGACGTTCTTCGAAGGTTTCTTCGATACGCGGATCGGGAACAAGCTCGAAAGCACGTCATATGCGGCCATTGCGAAGACGGTTGCTCTCGACGCGGGTGAAATTCTCTTCCTCTCCGACCATCCGGGAGAAATCGCAGCCGCACGAAAGGCCGGTATGCAGGTTGTGCGCATCGACCGGGAACGGTCGCCGGATAGCTGGAATGAAGACGAGAATGGACCTGTCGCGGGCTCATTTTCCGGCATTGCGGCAAGGTTTCTGCCAGCATGAAAAAGACCCGGCCACCTGAAATGCGGCCGGGCCCGTCATTCGCCGGACTTTGGGTTCAGCACTTCTTGTCCTGCTTGCAGCCGGTATAAGCACCTGCTGCGGCGCCTACCGCGCCACCGACGATCATGCCCGCCGCAATGCTCGATCCGGCGATAGCCGTCGCTGCCGCGCCGACGCCGGCACCAATGGCCCCACCCGAAAGAGCGCCTTCTTCGGTTTTGCTCAGATTGGTGCAGCCAGCCGTCGCGATCAGCAACGAGGCAGCGGCCAATATTGTCACGGTCTTTCTCATGCCGCTCTCCATCTTCATTGAGCCCATGAGTTTGCCGCCGGCTCTGGGCGGAAGCTTGGCCGAAATGCGGCCAGTATATGGACAAGCTCCGCTCGGGCTCCCCATTCTTGACTTTATATCAATTTATTCTAATATAATGAGCGTTCAAAACGGATAGATGCAAGCAATGACTACCGCCGATATCAGCGAACTGGAAGCAAGCGCATCGGAAGCATCCCAGCTTCTCGGCGCGCTCGCGAATGAGCGCCGCTTGCTGATCCTCTGTCACATCGCTGGCGAAGAAATGTCGGTCGGGGAAATTCAGTCGTTGCTGGGCATCAGCCAGTCCGCCCTGTCCCAACATCTCGCCGTGTTGCGAGAACAAGGTCTCGTCGCCACGCGCCGGGCTTCGCAGACGATCTATTACAGGCTGGCTAGCCCGGAGGCGCAACGCATCATCGAAACATTGGCCGATATCTATTGCCCTCCTTCGGGCAAGGGCGGCAAAAAAGGAAAGCGCTCATGAGTCTCAAACCTGTCGATGCCGTGACAGTCAAGAAATGGCTGGAATCCGGCGATACCGTTCTCGTCGATATCCGGGAACCCAATGAACATGCGCAGGAGCATATTCCCGGGTCGCATCTGGTTCCGCTTTCCGAGCTCGACAAAAATGATTTGCGCAAGCTCGGCAAGAAGAAGGTGGTCTTTCACTGCAAGGGCGGTATGCGCACCACGTCCAATGCCGGGCGCTTGCGGGCCGCTTGCGAGGGCGAACTCTTCGAAATGAGCGGTGGCATAGAAGGCTGGAAGAAGGCCGGGCTTCCCATCAAGCAAAGCTAATCCGCAAGCAGAATATCCCGCATGGATTCGAGTCTCTTCCGAACGGCGCCGTCTTTAGACGGCGCCGTTTTGCTGTTTCGTGGCGGCCCCTCTGCGGACGAAGCCCTTATTGTCATCCCGGAGAAGAATATAGACCGCGGGAATGACGAGAAGCGTCAGCGCTGTGGAGGATGCGAGTCCGAAGACGAGCGACAGGGCCAGTCCCTGGAAGATCGGATCGGAAATGATGAACACCGCACCGATGATGGCTGCCGCGGCCGTGAGTACGATCGGTTTGAACCGGATCGCGCCGGCCTCAAGCAAGGCATCGCGCAAGGTGTCTCCCTCCGCGCGGCGATGCTGGATGAAATCCACCAGTAGGATCGAATTGCGGACGATGATACCGGCAAGGGCAATGAACCCGATCATCGATGTTGCGGTGAAGGCGGCGCCGAAAGCCCAATGGCCGAGAACGATACCTATGAGTGTCAGCGGGACCGGAATGAGAATCACGAGCGGCAGCTTGAACGAACCGAACTGTGCGACGACAAGAAGATAGATGCCCAGTATTGCGATGCCGAAAGCCGCGCCCATGTCACGGAAAGTGACATAGGTAACCTCCCACTCGCCATCCCACAGCAGGGTAATTTTCGATTCGTCCTCGGGTTGGCCGTGATAGCGGATATCGGGAGGGCCCGCCTCGCCCCAATCCATCTCCCCGATTGCCTTCTCGACAGCGAGCATTCCGTAGATGGGAGATTCGAAGCGTCCGGCTACCTCGGCCAGCACCATCTCCGCCGGGCGGCCATCGCGCCGGTATAGCGAATAGGATCCCGGCTCAGGCACAACGGTGACGACATCGCCCAGTTCCACGTTTCTGCCTTCGCGGACGGTTCCCCCTGCCGGTATCGGTGTCGATAGAATGTGCTCGCCGATCGACAGCGATCCGCGCGGAAGCCGGACCACGATATTGTAGGGCTTCGCACCCTCACCCCGCTGCGAGTAGCCGATCTCCGCTCCGCCGATCACCGTTGCAATCGTGTCGTAGACCACCTGCTGCTCGACTCCGTGAAACTCGAGCTTGTCCTGGTCGATGAGAAAGCGCTGACGCGGCGCGGGGGCATAGAACGAGTTGTCGACGTCCCGAATGAAGTCGATCGAACGAAAGGCCTCCTGAACCTTCATGGCCGCGGCCCGGCGAGACTCTTCGTCGGGGCCATAGATTTCCGCCAGGAGCGTGGCTAGTACGGGCGGTCCGGGCGGAACTTCCACGACCCGCAGGACCGCGCCTTCGGGCAGCGACAAGGCTGCCAGCTCGGTGCGAACGGCGATTGCGAGATCGTGGCTCTCTCTCGACCTTTCGTCCTTCGAGACGAAATTCACCTGCAAATCGCCTTGCTGAGGGCCGTTGCGAAGGTAGTAGTGGCGGACCAGGCCGTTGAAGTTGAAGGGGGCGGAAGTTCCAGCGTAGAGCTGAATGGAGGTGAGCTCGGGGATATCCTTCAGCTTGCTGGCAGCGTCGAAAAGAACGCGCTGCGTATCTTCCAGCGTTGTGCCGTGTGGCATATCGAGGACGACCTGCAGCTCCGACTTGTTGTCGAAGGGGAGGAGCTTGACGGCCACATCTTTCGTGACGAAAAGCAGGCAGACGGCGACGGTTGCCACGCCCACACCAATCAGCAATCGCTTCGAATTCTTCCTGCTCGTCAGAACGGGCCTGGCCACGCGCACATAAAGCCTTGCGAGGGCGCTGTCGCTTTCATGGGAGTGATGATCCGCGTTTTCGTCGGTCTCTCCCTCGAAGCGTCTTCTCGCGATATGGAAGAGCAACCAGGGGGTGATAATCACTGCGACAAAGAATGAGAAGACCATCGCGAAGGAGGCGTTGGCCGGAATGGGGCTCATATACGGGCCCATCATTCCGCTCACGAACATCATGGGCAGAAGCGCGACGATGATGGTAAGCGTGGCAATGATAGTCGGATTGCCTACTTCGGCCACCGCTTCGATGGCACTCGTCAGCAAGTCCTTCTTCCCACGCATATGCCAGTGTCTGACGATATTCTCGACGATGACGATGGCATCGTCGACGAGAATGCCGATCGAGAAGATGAGCGCGAAGAGGCTTACCCGGTTGATCGTATAGCCCATCAGCCAGGAGGCGAAGAGAGTGAGCAGAATGGTCGTCGGAATGACAACGAGCACGACGACGCCTTCCCGCCAGCCGATCGCCCATGTGATGAGAACGACAATGGATACGGTTGCGAGCGCCAGGTGGAAAAGGAGTTCATCGGCCTTTTCGGTGGCTGTTGCGCCATAATTCCGCGTCACAGTCACATCGATGCCTTCGGGAACGAGCCGGCCGCGAACGGTCTCCAGACGGGCAAGGAGGTCGTCGGCCACGACGACGGCGTTTGCTCCCTTGCGCTTGGCAATTGCGACGGTCACCGCCGGCACTCCACGAAACTCGCCGGATTCGGTTCTGACCAGATTCCATGCCCGGGATTCCGTCTCCGCGGCACCGACGACGACGTCCGCCACGTCCTTCACATAGACCGGGCGTCCATCGCGGGTGGTGAGCAAGAGGAGGCCGATATCGGGAACGCCCTGGAGCGTTTCGCCGGCGACTACGATAGAGCTGACATTGTCCTGCATGACGCGCCCGACCACGAGCGAGCGGTTCGCGTTCTGAAGCTTGTCCACCAGCTGACTGAGGGTGACGCCGTAGAGGGCCAGCCGTTCGGGGTCCGGCTCTATCCGGATCTGATTGGGGCTGCCTCCAACGATGTAGGTCAGCCCGACATTCTCGACCTTCATCAGCTCATGCTGCAGTTCCTGAGCGATCTGGCGAAGACCATTGTCCGTCCAGCGATCGGCGGCTTCAGGCCCGGGCGACAGAGTGAAGGCAACGATGGCGACATCGTTGATACCGCGACCGACGATAAGCGGTTCAGGGATGCCGAAGGGCAGCTCAGAAATATTGGCCCTTATCTTCTCGTGTACGCGCAACAGCGCCGTGTCCTGATCGGTGCCGACAAGGAAACGCGCAGTGACGAGAACGCGATCGTCTTCGGTGTTCGAGTAGACATGTTCGACGCCGTCTATTCCCTTGACGATGTCTTCGAGGGGGCGGGTTATGAGTTCCACCGCGTCCTCTGCCCTGTATCCCTTCGTGCTTACGATGATGTCGACCATCGGCACGCTGATCTGCGGTTCTTCTTCGCGCGGTAATGCGAAGAGGGCCAATGTGCCCACCAGCAGCGAGCCGATCAGCATGAGAGGCGTCAGAGGGGAAGAGATGAAGGCGCGCGTCAGCGCGCCGGAGATACCCAGTTTCACGGCTTCACCACCACGTCGCCCGGACGAAGGCCGGAGAGAACTTCGATTCCGCCATCCACGGGAAGTCCGACCTGCACGACGACCTCCACACCGGAATCGAGCTTTGCATAGGTCACGCCGAAACGGCGGTAGATGAACCCATCGGGGACAGTGAGGGCCTCCCGTTTTCCGGTGGCCACGAAAACCCGCGTTCGCTCTCCTACGAAATAGTCACCGAGTCCCTCGACATCGACATCGGCGATGACGCGGCCCTGATCGATGCGAGGGTAGACCGTCACGACCCTTCCCTTGCTCGTGACCTCATTGTCCGTTCCAGCCATGCCTCGTGCGCCGACAAGAATTTCGTCGCCGGTTTGAAGGAATTGGGCATGCCTCTCGGGAAGCTGAAGTCTGAGAATGTAATTGTCGGTTGCCATTCGGGCGACATTGTCACCGGCCATCACGACGCTTCCCTCCTGGAGAAGGACGTCGAGTACGCGTCCGGCACCCGGGGCAAGAACCGCTCCTTCTATCGACTGCTGTTCTATGACCTGACGGTCGGAACGGAGTGCCCTCAAGTTTCGCTCAGCCACGTTGAAGCGGGTGCGTGCCTGGTCGAGGGTGGCCTGGGAAATGGTGCCGGATTTTCTCAACGACGACGCTCGGTCGTAGTCGATCCGAGCCTGTTCGTATTCAGCTTCCTGTGCTTCGATACGCGCTTCGACGGCCTTCATCTGCAGCATCAGTTTTTCGTCGACAACTACAGCCATGCTGTCGCCGGCCTCGACCTTGTCGCCTTCCTTGACGCTTATCGTCGAGATGGTACCTGCGATGCGCGATCTTGCGAAAAGCTCGTGAACCGGCTCAACAGTCGCAATGACCGCCTTCCGGTCATCGACCGTCGTCAGCCGGACTTCCGCCGTTTCCGCCAGAGCCTGGGCCATTCCCGCGAACGAGAATATTGCGATTGCGAGGAGAAGGCGTTGCGGCATGACGACCCCGGATTGCTGCATTGTCTTGACCAAAATATAAACTATCACTAATTTAGAGAAAACAGATATACTGAGCTTGCCCGATATTCAAGCATTCACCCCCTGCCGGGGATTTGACCAGGATCATATTTCGGCGGGAGAGGGTGAGCCAAAATCAATTCGGGTAAATGCCGGGCAGACAGAAAAAGGCAAAGGGAGAATGGCGATGTCGATCGATCGTGCGGTAATGGCCTTTGCGGGGATCATGGTGCTCGCAAGCCTTGTATTGAGCCAGGTCCACAGTTCTTACTGGCTGCTGCTGACGGCCTTCGTGGGCCTCAACCTGTTGCAGGCTTCCTTCACCGGCCTCTGCCCTGCGGCGATGATTTTCAGAAAACTCGGCCTCAAATCTGCCAGCGCCTTCTGAAGGCAGCTTATCGAAGGCCGGTCAGGGTCTTCTCTCCGGGGAGGAGTGGATGCGAAAGAAGGTCGTCGTTCTTGGCGCGGGTATCGGCGGAACATCCGCCGCCTATGAGTTGCGCGAAGTTCTCGGGGACGAAGCGGAAATTACCGTCGTTTCCGATACGCCCTGGTTTCACTTCGTGCCTTCCAATCCCTGGGTTGCGGTCAACTGGCGCAAGCCGGACGATATCAAGGTCAATCTTCCGCAGACTTTCGCCAGGTTCGGGATTTCATTTTCCGCCGCCGGAGCCGCGCGTATCCGGCCAGAGGAGAACTCGGTCGATCTCGGAGATGGGTCCACTCTTGTCTACGACTATCTGGTGATTGCAACCGGGCCCGAACTCGCCTTCGACGAAATCGAAGGCTTTGGACCCGGCCGGAACAGTTACTCGATCTGCCACGTCGACCATGCGGCGGAGATGGCCCGGAAATGGGAGCATTTCTGTGCTGATCCCGGTCCCATCGTGGTCGGGGCGGTTCAGGGGGCATCCTGCTTCGGGCCGGCCTATGAATTCGCCCTGCTCGCCAATACCGATCTGCGCAAGCGGCGGATTCGCGACCGTGTGCCCATCACCTTCGTCACTTCCGAACCCTATATAGGGCATCTCGGCCTTGGCGGTGTCGGCGACACCAAGGGCCTTCTCGAATCCATCCTGCGCGACAAGGACATAAGGTGGATCACCAGCGCACGCGTCGACCGGTTCGATTCAGACAAGGTCGTGGTCAGCGAAGTGAATGCGGATGGCGGTGTAGGGAAGGTTCATGAACTGCCGTCACGCCTCAACATGATGATTCCGGCGTTCCGTGGCGTGAGGTGTCTGTTTGACGAAAACGGCAAGCCGATCGACGGCCTTGCCAATCCACGCGGCTTCGTGCTGGTCGACCGGCATCAGCAGAACCCCAAATATCCCAACGTCTTCGGTGTCGGTGTCTGCGTCGCAATTCCGCCGGCCGAGGCGACGCCCGTGCCGGTCGGCGTTCCTAAGACGGGATATATGATCGAATCCATGGTGACGGCCGTTGCGCAGAACATTCGCGACGCCATGCATGGCGCGACGCCAAAGAAGGAGGCGAGCTGGAATGCCGTCTGTCTTGCCGATTTCGGAAATAGCGGCGTTGCCTTCGTCGCGTTACCCCAAATCCCGCCCCGCAACGTGAACTGGGCTGGAAAGGGCTACTGGGTTCATCTCGCGAAGATCGCCTTCGAGAAGTATTTCCTGCACAAGGTGCGAAAAGGAAAGAGCGAACCCATATACGAACGCGTCGTGATGCGGCTTCTCGGGATCAGCAAGCTGCGCGGTTAACCCGCCTGCTTGACAGGTGTTTTCATATAGACAGCGCCGTTCTTGTCGGGTTCGGGCAGTTCGCCGCCACGGATATTCACCTGAAGCGAGGGATAAAGCAGGCGCGGGGTGCCGAGCTTCGCATTGCGCTCTTCCCGGAGCTTCACGAACTCTTCTTCGCTCACACCCTCATGAACATGCTTGTTCGATCTCCGCTGCTCGTCGACGGTCGACTCCCAGCGGTAGTCCTTGCGCGTGTCGGGCAGATAGTCGTGGCCGACGAAGATTCGGGTCTCACCGGGAAGCGCGAGAATTTTCCTGATCGAGGCGTAGAGCGTATGCGCGTCGCCGCCGGGGAAGTCCGTGCGGGCAGTGCCGTAGTCCGGCATGAAAAGCGTATCGCCGACAAAAGCTGCGTTCCCAATCACATAGGTAACGTCCGCGGCCGTGTGGCCCGGCGTGTGGAGCACGCGCACTTCGAGGTTGCCTATGGCGAACTTGTCCCCGTCGCGGAAGAGGCGGTCATAGGGCGTGCCATCCGCGGCGACATAGGGCATGTCGAAAATCTTGCGCCAGTAGGACTGGATATCCGCAATATGTTCGCCAATGCCGCTCTTGCCGCCCAGTTTTTCGCGCAGCCAGGGCGTCGCGGTGAGGTGATCGGCATGGGCATGCGTGTCGAGTACCCAATCGACCGTCAGATTGCGCGATTTGACGAAATCCACGACCTCCTGGGCGGATTTGTGACTGAGCGTTCCCGTTACCGGATCGTAGTCCGCCACGCCGTCTATGACGGCGGCGCGCGAAGTTTGCGGATCCGCGACGACATAGGTGACGGTCGATGTGACCGGGTCGAAGAAGGCGGTTACTTCGGGGCTCATGCTTTCTGTCCCTGACGTTAGGCGTTTGATCCGATATCGGGCTCTAAAGGCCAGAATTTAAGTGTGATATTGTGCCGCAACCGGAGGCGGCAAGACACAAAAAATGGCCCGGAAACCGGGCCATTTCCTGTGCGGGATCGTAATGGATCAATCGCACTTACCTTCCTCGCGGCATCCCTTGTAAGCACCGCCAGCCGCGCCGATCGCGCCGCCGATGACGGCACCGGTGGTGGCGGAGCCGCCTGTGATCGCGCCTGCCGCGGCACCCACGCCGGCGCCGATGGCGCCACCGGAAAGAGCGCCTTCTTCCGTCCTGTTCAGATTGGTGCAGCCGGCGGCCATCAGAAAGGCGGCCATCACCGACGCAATTGCAAATTTGCTCTTCATGTTCGCCTCCTTGGTTTCCAGACACAGAACGCATGGGAGGGGGGGCCGTTCCCCTGTTTCGTGGCGGAAATCGGGCAATTCCGGGGCTTTTTTTCCGAAGGGTGCCTTGTGCGAGGGCGCGGGGTTACGGATGATCGCGACCGTGAGACAGGATGTCAGACCAGAGGGGCCGGGGGGCGACCGCCGACGGGCCGAAGCGCGAAAGGCGGGGGAGAACCCGAACCTTGCGACGAGGCTTGCGCGTATCGCCGCGCAGCTTCTTATCCTCGTCTTCTTCGCGCCCGCCATCGCGATCCTTTTCTATGCCGTGGTGCCGCCGCCGGTGACGCCGCTCATGCTCATTCGCGCTGTGGAAGGGAATGGAATTTCAAAGGATTGGCAGCCGCTGGCGAGGATATCTCCGAACCTGCAACGCGCGGTGATCGCGGCGGAAGACGCGAAGTTCTGCAGTCATGGCGGCTTCGACTGGGAGGCGGTCGATACCGCAATCGAGCGCTACAGGGAGGGAGGCTATCTGCTCGGCGCGAGCACGATCAGCATGCAGACCTCGAAGAACCTCTTCCTGTGGCCGGGACGCACCTTCATCCGAAAGGGCGGCGAGGCCTATATCACAGTGTGGCTGGAGGCGTTGCTTTCGAAGAAGCGGATTCTCGAGCTTTATCTGAATGTTATCGAGTTCGGGCCCGGCATCTACGGCGCCGAGGCGGCGGCGCAACACTATTACGGCGTGAGCGCGGCGGAACTGACACATGGACAGGCGGCGGAACTTGCCTCGGTGCTGCCCAATCCGCTGCGCTGGCGGCCGGGCACGCGGGGGCGCGCGAGCACGATTTCGGCGCGCATGAACTCGGTGCAACTGGGGACAAATGGCCCCTGTTCGTGACCGACCGTCACACGAACGTCATCATAACGTCACAAAAGTTTTCCGGGTACGGATGAAGTTTTCTTGTCCCCGGTTTTTGACGCAAGGTTGCTGCCTTTTACCCCTCCCCAAAATTCGCGAGGCGAATTTTGACCCTCCCACAGGGGGGAGGGTGGGAAGAAAGAAGTCCCCGGTTTCGCTCTCGACTGAAGGTTTATGGCCTTCCGCATGATGGCCGGAAGGCGGATGGGGACAAGTGCCGAACCCGGAAGCTGCGGGGTGACGCCCTGGACCCCCGGGTCAAGCCCGGGGGTGACATTTTAATAGCAAGATAGATTCAGCCGTGGGGGTCGTGTGCGCCCGGTGGTTGCCGCCCCTGGATTGCTTCGTCGCGCCTTCGGCGCTCCTCGCAATGACGGGGAAAAGAGAGGATTTCTCTTTTCAGCCGTGGGTGTCTTGCGAGGCCGCTTCTTCGCCGTGCTCTCCGCCCCGTTCATCGCCATGCCCGTCGCCATGGGAAGGCGAGCGAAGCGCAAGGGCGGCGAGGGCGGCGAGGGACGCCTCCGTTTCGGAGAGATGCCACTCATCGACCGCGACCATGCGGTTTGCCGCATAATCGGCGCGGACGGCGCGGGCGAGAAGACGATGCGTCTCCGCCGCGTCCATGCCCTCGCGCCAGCCCTGCGCCTCGAGCTTGCGGAGAAGACGGGTTTCGTAGACGGGGAGGGCTTCGCCGGGAGCCGATTTCTCGAACCAGACATTGCCGATATGGGCGGCGCTTCGCGGGTCGGCGAGGAGCGACATGAAATCCGTCGCGCGGGCCGCGCCGGTTTCGGGCCCGGAAAGGAAAAGGGCGGAGGGAATGGCGGCGGCGATGACGGCCGTGCCCGCGAGCACCAGAAGGGTGCGGCGGCTCACGCCCTCATGATGCCCCGCATGGGCTCCGGCATGATGCGAGCCATCATGGCTGCCGTGATGCTCCGTATCGGGACGATCCTTCTGTTCCATGAGACGGCCTATTCGGTTGCGGCGGCGAGCGCGAAGCGGCGCTTCAGATGATCGGAGAGGCGGAGCGCCAGCGCGACGAGGGTGAGCGTCGGATTGACGGTGGCGCCCGTCGGATAGAGCGAGGAACCGGCGATGAAGAGATTGGACATGCCGTGAACGCGGCATTCCGCATCGGTGACGCCGAGTTTCGGGTCCGCCGCCATGCGCGTGGTGCCGAGATGATGGTTGCCCCAGCCTTCGGCCTCGGTCCATTCGTCGCGCTCGGAAAAGAGAATCTGGACGCGGCCCTCACCCCATCCGCCAAAGGCGCGGGCGACGGCTTCGAGATTGGCGCGCAGATTGTCCGCGTCGGACTTCTTCAGCCGCCAGTCGAGCTTCGTGCGGGGAAGGCCGAGCGCGTCCTTTTCCTGCGAAAGCATGACGCGGCTTGCCGGGTTCGGCTCCTGCTCGCTCGCGCAGCCGACGCCAAGGCGCCAGCCGATCTCGCCGGAGGGCGAGGCAGCCGAATTCGTGCTGCGGGCGAGCTGGAGGATGCCGCGGAACATTTCGTCCTCGGCGCTGCGCCGCGCCGCCGCCTCGCGCTCTTCCTCGCTCGCGCCGGCCGGCAGCATCTCGGGCTCGGCCATGACGGGCCGGACGGGCGAGAAGGTGATGACGGAGCCCATGCGCCTTTCGCGGCGCAGATAGTCTTCCGAGAACATGAGGCAGCCGCGAATGACGACGTCGCCCGCCCCGGTCACCATCTTCGTATAGGTGCGATACCAGTCCGCGAGAAGGTTGCGCTCCGTGACGAGGAAGGTCGCGGGCGAGGGAATATGCGGATGCTCCATGAAGAAGCGGCCGACGACGCCATGCCGGTTGCCGAGGCCCTGCTTCTCGACGCTGTTCGAGAGGAGGAGGAGGCGCGCATTCTCGATGCCGCCCGCCGCGAGCACGCAGGCGCGGGGCTTCACGGTAAAACGGACGCCGGAAAGCGTGCCGACCTCGAGGCGATCGACTTCAGCCCCGTTTTCCGTGGGCACGATCTCCATGACGTTGGAATTCAGGTAGCAGGTAATGTTCTTCGCGCGCTCCATATCCGGGCGGTACTTCTTTCCGAAGCGCGTGGGCGGGCTGTAGAGGAAGAAGCGCGTTTCCACCTCGCCGCCCGCAAGCGCCAGGGGCTTTCCCTTTTCCGCCCAGGCGGAGGGATCGTCGAAGGCGGTGGAGCGGATCTGGCAGACCTCGCAGGCGCGGATATAGAAGGGATCGAGTTCGGCGCGCGTGATGGGCCAGCCGGAATAAGGCACCCAGTCGCGCGCCTCGAAATCCAGCGGCTCGAAGGGACGGCACCAGCCGCCCCAGTGATTGGTGGAGCCGCCGAAATAGCGCAGGCGCGAACTCGTCAGCGGATAATCGGCGCCCGCGATCTCGCCTTCATAGAGGTCCTGCGTTTCGGGATCGAAGTCGAAGCCGCCGCTCTCGATCAGCGCGACCTTGAGCCCCGCGCCGATCATCTCGCGGGCGATGGCGATGCCCGCCGCGCCCGCGCCGATGATGGCGAGGTCGGTTTCAACGACGGTTCCCTGCGGAACCTTGCGTCCGTCGATAAACATGGGATTTCAGTATCTCTCCTGGGGCGGGCGTTCCCGATGACGTTTTTATTACGCCAGATTGCCCGGATTCGCGCCGGAAATGAGGCGGAGATGCGGCAAGCGAGGGGCTTGCGCGCCGGAAAGCGGATTTCACGCCGCAAAATGCGGAAAAGCGCGGCGATGCGCCGGGCTTCCCCTGCGGATTGGCGGAAAGGGAGGGCGTTTTCGGCTGGACCGGGCGGCGCGCTCCATGCGAGGTTTCCTGCCAACAGGAATCCCCTTCCGGCCAAACGCCGCTGGAGCCCCGCAGGCCCCGCAACAAGACGGCGCGCCGCCCAAGAAGGGACGGCATCAAATGGAGGATCGACATGAAAGAATGTCTCAAATTCTATATCAACGGCGAATGGGTTGACCCCATCGAGCCGAAGACGCTCGACGTCATCAACCCGGCGACCGAAGAGCCCTGCGCCAAGATCAGCATCGGCTCCAGCAAGGACGTCGACAAGGCGGTGGCCGCCGCGAAGAAGGCCTTCGAGACCTATTCGCAGGTGAGCGTCGAGGACCGCATCGCGCTTCTCGCCAAGATTCTCGAGGTCTATCAGAGCCGCTATGGCGAGATCGCCGAGGCGATCACCATGGAAATGGGCGCGCCGGCCAAGCTCTCGCAGATGGCGCAGGCGGCGATGGGCGTCGCCCATCTCGGCACCACGATCGAGATCCTCAAGAACTACAAGTTCGAGGAACAGAAGGGCACGACGACGCTCCGCAAGGAGCCCATCGGCGTGTGCGGCTTCATCACGCCGTGGAACTGGCCGATGAACCAGATCATGTGCAAGGTGGCCCCGGCGCTCGCCGCGGGCTGCACCATCGTGCTGAAGCCCTCGGAAGAGGCGCCGCTCGATGCCTATATCCTCGCCGACATCTTCCATCAGGCGGGCGTGCCGAAGGGCGTGTTCAACCTGGTGAACGGCGATGGGCCCGGCGTGGGCGCGGCGATCTCCAGCCACCCCGATATCGACATGGTTTCCTTCACGGGTTCGACCCGCGCGGGCATCCTCGTCGCGAAGGCGGCGGCCGACACGGTGAAGCGCGTGGCGCAGGAACTGGGCGGCAAGTCGCCGAACATCATCCTGGACGATGCGGACCTGCAGAAGGCCGTCACCGGCGGCGTTCTCGGCGTGATGCAGAACTCCGGCCAGTCGTGCAACGCGCCGACGCGCATGCTGGTCCCCGCGGGCAAGCATGACGAAGCGCTGAAGATCGCGAAGGCCGCGGCCGAGAGCGTGAAGGTCGGCGACCCGAACGCCGAAGGCACGACGATGGGCCCGGTGGTGAACGAAGTGCAGTTCAACAAGATTCAGGCGCTCATCCAGAAGGGCATCGACGAAGGCGCGACGCTCGTCACCGGCGGCACGGGCCGTCCGGAAGGCCTCAACAAGGGCTTCTATGTGCGCCCGACGGTCTTCGGCAACGTGACCAACGACATGACCATCGCGCGCGAGGAAATCTTCGGCCCCGTGCTCGCCATCATGCCCTACAAGACGGAAGAGGAAGCCATCCGCATCGCCAACGACACGGTCTATGGCCTGTCCGGCTATGTGCAGGGCGAGCCTTCCCACGCCAACAAGGTGGCCGCGCAGATCCGCGCCGGCCAGATCCATGTGAACGGCGCGGGCCCGGACCTCAACGCGCCCTTCGGCGGCTACAAGCAGTCGGGCAATGGACGCGAATGGGGCCCGATGGGCTTCGAGGAATATCTCGAGACGAAGGCTGTCTTGGGCGCGAATGCGGCGTGATGCGCTGAACGACTAACGATACCCCGGATTGTTCCGGGTGCGGAAAAGCCGGTGCGAGAAATCGCACCGGCTTTTTTGTTGCGGGGTGACGCTGGGCGTTCAGTCTGTTGCTGCGGCAAGGGGCGCTGCGACCTGCCTGCGCGAAGCCGGAGCTTCGCTTCAGCGAAGGCAGGGTGGGTCCCGGGGACAAGCCCCGGGATGACAATTGCGGGTGTGTTGTCCGTTACAGTTTGCGCCGTGTCCCCGCCCCAAACCGCCCGTTCTTGTCTGCCTTTGCAGACAAGCTGCAAAGAGGGCGGTTTGACCCTCCCCGAGGGGAGGGTGGGAAGGAAAGAATGATGATGTCCAGGGCCGCGTGAAAGCTCCGTCTTCCTTCTCCCTACCTCTGACGTAATTGCCGCGCTGACCGGCGAGATCCAAAATCCTCCCCATGGACGCAACACCATCGGGAGGTTTTTCATGTCCGGACGTCTCATTGCACTCATCGCCGTCATCATCGGCTTCGGCGCGCTCAGCGCCCAGGCGCTGATGGAGGCGGGCTATATCGGCATCTTCCTGCAGCATTTCGAGACCTATGCGGGCATGCAGGTGCTGACCGATCTCGTCATCGTCTGCGTGCTCGCGATCATCTGGATGATCGGCGATGCGAAGACGAGCGGTGTGAACCCCTGGCCCTTCGTCGTGCTGACGCTTGCCGCCGGCGCCTTCGGGCCGCTCTTCTATCTCGTCGCGCGGGAAGTGAAGTCGCGCGCGAAGCAGACGGCTTGAGGAGGGCCCCCGCGATGAAACCCGTCGAAACGGTGAAGGCCTTTCTCGATACGATGATGCGCAAGGACTATGACGAGGGGCTCAAGCTCGTGACGTCCGATGTCGAATACGACAATGTGCCGATCGGCAAGGCCGAGGGACCCGAGGGCATTCGCGCCGTGCTCGAACCCTTCTTCGGTCCGACCATCACGAATGAATACAAGGTGCTGCGCGAGCTCGCCGATGGCGGGACGGTGATCCTCGAAAGGCTCGACCGGCATCTTCTCGAAAATGGCTGGGTGGAGCTCCCCGTCACCGGCGTCTTCGAGGTCAGGGACGGCAAGATCGCGCTGTGGCGGGACTATTTCGACGCGGCGACGATCATGAGCAAGTGGCCGGTGGCCGCCTGACGGCTATCGCCCGATCCGGCGCTTGCGCGGCTCGTCGACGAAGAACATCGTCACGACGGCGCCCGCAAGCACCGCGATCGACAGGCCGAAAAGCGCGGTGAAGGACGCGCCATGCGCGATGAGGCCGCCGAGAATGGGGCCGAGCGCCTGCATGAGCGAAGTGGCCGTGTTCAGGACGGCGATGCGCATGGGCAGGTCGTCGCGGGCGCCGAACTCCACGATGATGTTCTGGTTGGAATTCATGAAGCCGCCCTGGCCCGCGCCGAGACCGGCGAAGACGAGGGCGAGGCCCCATAGATCGTTCGTGAAGAGAAGCGCAAGCGTCGAGACCGCCCAGAGGCCGACCGACGAGATGAAGACGATGCGGTTGCCGATCTTGTCGGCGAGCGTGCCCCAGCCGAGGTTGGCGCAGGTCTGCGCGAGGAGGAAGGCCGTCGACAGGATGCCGAGATTGGTGCCGGACAAGCCGATGCGCTCGCCCGCGAAGAGAATGTAGAAGGGGACGGCCATGGTGCCGAGGGCGGCAAGCGCGGCCGCGACATAGAAAAGCGTGAGCGCGGGATCGGCGCGGAGCATGGAAGGGATTTCGCGAAGGCGGCCGCCAAGGCTGCCGCGGGCGCGGATCGTCGGCGGCTCGGGCTCGCGCACCAGCATGAGCAGCGACAGGCCGATCGAGGTGAGCACGAAGGCGGCGAGGAAGGTCGTCGCATAGCCATTGCCGAGCGCCTGGCCTTCCACGAAATATTTGCCGCCGAGATAGGAGACGCCTGCCGCGGTGAGGCCGGCGGAGAAATTGCGGAAGCCGGTGAGGCGGCCGCGCAGGCGCAGCGGAATGACCTTCGCCATCAGCGTGTTGAAGATCACCGCCTGCATGCCGTTGAAAAGGCCGAAGAGGCAGAGAAAGCCGATGGCCGTGATGAGCGCGAGATTGTCGGGCAGGAAGAAGCCGCCAAGGGCGAGGCCGAGCACGCCCGCGCGCATGCCCCAGCCGATGAGGAGGCCCATGGGGAGGACGCGCTTCCTGTGTTCGATCAGCGTCGCGCCGAAGATCGAGGAGGCGGAAGCGCCGAACCATTGCGCGGCGAGCGCGAGGCCGACCGCGAATTCGGAACCGGAGAGAAGATAGATATAGGCCGGGACGAAGGTGGGCGCGTTGACGAGGCGAAAGCCCGTCTGTCCGAGAAGGCCGTGGGCCAGGTTCGCGACATAGTTGCGGCGGAGATTGCCCTCGACCTCCGCCTCATAGGCTGCCTCGGCGTCTGCCAGGCGGCGCGCGCGTTCTTCCTCGGTAAGCGACTGATCCATCGAAGCGTTTCCGGGCGCCGCCTTGAAGTTTCTGACTGTTTGTCAGCGGCACCGGCGCCTTTATAGACCCAAAACGCGGTTCCGGTCAGTTTCCTTGTCGTGAAAATGTCAGGGGAGGCTGTTCGCCGATGTTCAACGGAGGGGGCTTACTGCCGCAGCCATTCCTCGCGCGCGCGGGCGCCGGGGCCCTGCGACAGCGTTGCCGCGAGCCAGCCGAGAAGGGCGTGGATGCGGGAGCGGCCGTCTGGGCCCTCCTCCGTGAGAGCAAAGGGCGGGTTCACCACGATCATGCCGGAGCCGGTCATGCGGGCGGGGTCCGCCGCCATCACATGGAGTTCGAGGGCGAGCGTTCTTGGCGGGCCGTCGCTCGCGAGGCGCTCCAGAAAGGCGCCGGAGACGGAGGGGTCCTTCACCGGATACCAGAGAAGGAAGGTGCCGGTGGCGAAGCGGCGATGGGCCTCCATGAGCGCGCGGAAAAGGGCGTCGAACTCCGCGCGGTCCTCGAAGGGCGGATCGATCAGTACGCAGCCGCGCTTCTCCTTCGGCGGGAGCATGGCCTTCAGGGCGGTGTAGCCGTCCATCTCATGGGTCTTCACGCGCGCATCGCGGCGGAAATTCGAGCGCAGCGCCTGCGCGTCTTCCGGGTGGAGTTCGCAGAAGGCGAGGCGGTCGACCGGTCTTGCCAGATGCGCCATGAGCGCGGGGGAACCCGGATAGCGGGACAGCGGATCGTTACCCAGCGCGCGGATCGCGGCGAGATAAACGCCAAGTGCGGGATGAGGGTTTTCCGCCGCGAGAAGGCGCGCGATGCCCTGGCGGTATTCGCCGGTCTTCTGCGCTTCCTCTCCTTCGAGTTCCGTCATGCCGGTGCCTGCATGAGTGTCGAGCAGGAAGAAGGGCTTTTCCTTCTTCTTCAGATGCTCGATCACGAGGGTGAGGATGGCGTGCTTCATCACGTCGGCGAAATTGCCGGCGTGATAGGCGTGACGGTAATTCATGCGAGGCCGAGCGTGAGGAAGACGGCGCCGATGCCGCCAAGGGCGAGGCCGAGAAGGGCGAGAGCGGGAACGCCGCCCGCGGCGCGCCCGGCGAAGGAGAGCGTATAGGCGCCCTTGAGCAGGTTGTTGGAGGCGGCGGCGATGAGAATGGCCGCGGCGCCCATCGCGAGCGGCGATGCGCCATGCGCTTCCTGCGCGATGGAAAGGACCAGCGGGTCGACATCGGTGATGCCCGCAAGCGCGGCGAGCACGAAGAGGCTTTCCTCGCCGAACTCCGCGCGCGCCCAGCCGACGGCGAGGGAGAGCGTGATGAAGAGGAGGGCGAAGACGAGCGCGGTCTGGATTTCTAGCGGATTGGAGGGCGGCAGCACCTCGTCGGCGCCCTGCGGCCTCGCGTCGTTGCCGCGCCAGTAGAGCGCCGCCGCGATGACGAGGCCGCCCACGAGAAGAGCGAGAAGCGAAGGGGCGAGCACCTTCGCAAGATCGAGATTGAAGATCGCCACGACGATGAGGATGCGCAGGAACATGACGCTGGTCGAGAGCACTAGCGCGGCATCGAGCATCGGCGCGCCGCCCGATGCGCGGGCGCGGCGGGAGAGAACGACGGTGGTCGCGGTCGAGGAATAGAGGCCGCCGAGTGCCGCCGAATAGAGAAGGCCGTGGCGCGGCGCAAGGAAGCGCTGCACGAGATAGCTCGCATAGGAGAGCGTGCTCACGACGACGACGGCGAGCCAGACCTGATAGGGCGTTATGGGGGTAATATCCGTCACCGGCTCGTCCGGCACGAGGGGGAGCACGATGCCGATGATGATGAGGAATTTCGCCAGCGTCGCGAGCTCCGTTCCGCCGACGGTTTCTGCGAAAGCATGAAGCCGCTCGCGCGCGCCGGTGAGAAGGACGGCGGCGACGGCGATGGCGACGGGTACCCAGAGAGGCTGCGTCAATGTCACCGGCCCGAGAAGATAGGCGATGAGATTGCCGACAAGCGCCATGATGCCGCCATCGAGGCGGACGCCCGGCTCATGTTCGATACGCGGCTCGGCGAGCTGAATCTGCAGGCGGTAGCGGTACCAGATGGCGAGCCATGCACCGAGAACGAAAAGGCCGCCGAGAAAGAGCAGCGCCGGATCCGGCATGAGCGCATAGAGAAGAGCGCCGCCGAGGGCGAGAAGCGGGAAGGTGCGCACGCCGCCCGGCGCCTTCAGGCGGCGGGACCCGAAATATTCCTCGAAGGCGAGGCCGAGAAAGAAGCTGAGGCCCAACAGCACGAGCAGCCGCTCGGGAGAGAGAAGCGCATCCGGCAGGGTGACAAGAAGCGGCGGGACTGTCTGTTCTTCCATTACGGCGGTCCGGGATATCACTTCGCGAGTATGCCCGTTTCGAGAAGCGCGGGCTCGAAACGCATGAGGATGCGTGGATCGGGATGAATACCGTCATCCGGCTTGCCACGATAGTCGATGCGGCAGAGCAGGTCGCGGATGATGTTGAGCCGGGCGTGACGCTTGCTGTTCGCGCGGACGACAAACCAGGGCGCGACCTGCGTATGCGTGCGGGCGAGCATGGCGTCGCGGGCGAGGCTGTAATCCTTCCAGTGCTTCTGGGCGGCATTGTCGATGGGCGAAATCTTCCACTGTTTCAGCGGGTCCTTGCGGCGGTCGTCGAGCCGCTTCTTCTGCTCCGGTTTCGAGATGTCGAGATAATATTTCATCAGCACGATGCCGGAGCCGACCAGCATGTCCTCGAACTGGGGCACGGAAACCATGAAGCGTTCATATTGCTCGTCCGTGCAGAAACCCATGACGCGTTCGACGCCCGCGCGGTTGTACCAGGAGCGGTTGAAGATCACGAGCTCCTGCGCGGCGGGAAGATGCGGCGCGTAGCGCTGGAAATACCATTCCGTTTCCTGCCTGTCCGAAGGCTTGCCGAGGGCGACCACGCGCGTCTCGCGCGGGGAGAGGTGCTGGACGATACGCTTCACGACGCCGTCCTTGCCCGCGGCATCGCGCCCTTCGAGGAGGACGAGAAGTTTCCTGTTTTCCGCGATGATGTCGCGCTGGAGCTTCACCAGCTCGACCTGAAGCCGGTAGAGCTCGTCCTTGTATTCCTTGTGCGAAAGGTCCTCCGGGAGATCCGGCGGCGCTGACTTTCCGGTGGATTTCTTCGCTGAAGGCATCGGCTTCGCCGCCTCCTGACTGAGGGAAACCCGCAAAGCCTAGACCTGCACGGCAGGGGCGGAAAGGGGCTTGCCGCCGCATTCCGGGTCCCGATGAGGGCCGGGCGTGAAACCGGACAGGCTTGACCGGGGCGGCCCGCTCTGCCATGAGAGGGATGTTATAACGTAACATTCATGCTCAGGGGGCAATTCATGCGAAACCGGGTTCATCTTCGCGCCGCACTGCTTTCGGCCGTGTCGGCGCTAGCGCTTGCCGCCGCACCCGTCATGGCGCAGGAAGGTGTGGACGAGACTGACGAGACAACCGCGGCCGTGCCGCTCAAGCCGCTCATCGTGACCGCGTCGCCCATCGCTTCTCCCATCGACGAACTGGCGGCGCCGGTCGATATCGTGACTCGGGACGAGATTCTTTCTTCGTCGGCGACGACGCTGGGCGGTCTGCTCGGCGATCTGCCGGGCGTTTCGCAGAGTTCCTTCGCGGCGGGCGCAAGCCGCCCCATCATCCGCGGTCTCGACAATACGCGCGTGCGCATGCAGGAAAACGGCATCGGCGCGGCGGATGTATCCGCGGTCAGCGAAGATCACGGCGTGCCGATCGATCCGCTTTCGGCGGAGCGTGTGGAAGTGGTGCGGGGACCGGCGACGCTTCGCTATGGCAGCGAGGCCATCGGTGGCGTCGTCAACGTCATCAACAACCGGATCCCGAAGGCCATTCCGGCCGGGGGCTTCAGCGCCGAAGCGGGCGCGAGCTATGACAGCGTGAGCGATGGCGTGCAGGCGCATGGCCAGGCGGATGCGGCGGCCGGCAATGTCGTCTTTCATATCGACAGCTTCGCGCGGAATACCGACAACTACCGCGTACCCGGAACGCCGGACCGCCAGAGCGAGACCTGGACGGAGACGTCCGGTATCGCGGGCGGCGCCTCGATCATTCTCGGCAATGGCGAATATGACGGCTATGCGGGCGGTTCGATCAGCTATTACGACAGCAAATACGGCATTCCCGATCCCGGCAATCCGCTTAACCCGGTTCATATCGACATGCACCAGACGAAGGTGCAGCTTGGCAGCGAACTCGATTTCACCAGCGGCTTCATCTCCGGGCTGAAGCTCGCAGGCGGCTACAGCGATTACAGTCATGGCGAGGTCGATGCGGCGGGCATCGTGGGCTCGCGTTTCGACAACGAGGAGTGGGAAGGCCGCGCGGAGTTCCTGCATCGCGCGATAGGCCCCTTTACCGGCGCTTTCGGCGTGCAGGCGCATCGGCGCGAGATCGTGGCGTCCGGCGAGGGGGGCGAGCTACTCGCCCCGAGCGAGACCGAATCCGCCGCGGCTTTTCTCTTTGAGGAAATGCCGCTTGCGGGCGAGGTTCTGAAGTTGCAGATGGCGGGACGCATCGAACATGTCGACGTTTCCGGCCGCGCGCTGGATGCGAGCGTTCCGCTCGCGCCAACGGATTACGCGGTATCGCGCAGCTTCACGCCGGCAAGCGTTTCGGCCGGGCTCGTCTTCACGCCCGCGCCGGACTGGGTTTTCGGTTTCACGGCGCAGCATGTGGAGCGCGCGCCCGATGCGCTCGAACTCTTCTCAAAGGGACCGCATGAGGCGACGGAGACATTCGAGATCGGCGATCCGACGCTCGACAAGGAGAAGGCGTTGAGCTTCGAACTCAATGCGCGGCGCACGGGCGACGATTATTCCTTCGAAGCGGCGATCTTCCACACCTCGTTCAGCGACTTCATCTACAAGCGGCTGACGGGTGAAATCTGCGACGACACATACGATACCTGCACGCCGCATGGCGCGGGCACGGAACTCGACCAGGTGCTGTTCACGCAGGAGGACGCGACGTTTCGCGGATTCGAGACGAAGGGCAGCGTGACGCTGATGCGCTGGGGCAATGCGCGGGCGGGCCTGACCGGCCAGTTCGACATGGTGCGGGCGGAACTCGACGCGGGCGGTAACGTGCCGCGCATTCCGCCGATGCGCGCGGGCGCTGGCGTCTTCTATGCGGGAGAAGAGGTCTCGGCCCGGTTCGGGTTCCTGCACGCTTTCGAGCAGGACCGGATCAGCGCGAACGAGACCGAGACGGGAAGCTATACCGATCTCAAGGGCGAGATCCGCTATCTGCTGCCTGCAAGCATGGCGGGTGGGCAGAAGGTGGAACTCGCGCTTGTCGGCGAGAACCTGCTCGATGCGGATATCCGCAACCATTCCTCCTTCAAGAAGGCGAATGTGCTGGAGCCGGGGCGGAATGTGCGCTTCGTCGTGACGGCGCGCTTCTGACCCGTCAAAGACCGGTGAAGGGCTGGAGAAGCCTTGCGATCCAGCCCTTGAAGCGCGTGGGCCCCTCGGTGAGGGCGAGGCAGATGCACTCCTCGCCTTCGCCGGTCCGCAGCGCATGGACGACGCTGCCGTCGCACTCCTCGAGATCGCCTGCCCGGAAAACGCCGTGGGGGTCTTCGAGGCTTCCCTTCAACACGAGCACGAGTTCGGTGCCACTATGGCCGTGCATCGGAATGTCGATGCCGGCCCTGGCGCGCAGCATCCACAGGCGCTGGTCGTTCGGACCGCCGCGCCAGAGGTTGACCTTCTTCATGCCGGGGCCGATGGGCGTCCATCGCAATTCGTCGACACTCCGGCCGAGCCAGGCGCGGAGAGGCGGCGGCAGAGGATCGCCGCCGGATGCGGCTTCGCGCGCACCGGATATCGCGGATGCCGATGCTTTCTTTTCGGTGGGGGCCAAGCCGGATGCTTCCGGGGCGTCGAGCATGGCGAGCGTCCGCGCGAGCGCATCGGGCGACATCGCATCGGGCAGGATCGTCTCGACCATGGCGCCGCCAGCGGCTTCGGCCGTGGCGAGGCGCTCACCGGCATCATCCAGATAGCTCAGGTGAGAGGCGACGAGAATCGACTGGCCCTCGCTCAGCGAACCAGCGGCGTAGGCCATCAGCCATTCATCGCCAATGGGATGCGACACTTTCATCCGCTCCGTCATATGCTCCGTGCCATTGCGCTTCCGGGGCGCGCTCATTTCAAATCCTCCAGCGCCGTCCTCAAACGGGCGAAAGCAAGCCTCAACCGCGATTTCACCGTGCCGAGCGGAATGCCGAGCCTTTCCGATATGGCGGAGTGCGGGAGCCCTTCCAGAAAGGAGAGCTCGACGACCTCCGCCTGATCGGGCGGCAGGTCCCGCAAGGCTTCGCGTACGCGTTCGCCGATCTGGGCACCCGCCATTTCCTCATCGGCGGGACGTGCTTCCTCCGGCTGCAGCATCGGGTCCGACGGATCGAAGTCGGGCCGGCGCTCGCGGCGCACCGTATCGATGAAACGGTTGCGCGCGATGGTGAATATCCATGTACCGGCGGATGCCTTGCCGGGATCGAAGAGGGCGGCCTTTCGCCAGACGGTGAGCATCACCTCCTGGGCGAGATCCTCGGCCAATCGCTCCTCGACCCGCATGCGCCTCAAATAGGACTTGAGGCGCGGCGCATAATATCCGAACAGACGGGCGAAGGCCGTGCGATCGGCATTGCGGGCGATGGCGACGATGAGGGCCGCCATTTCCTCCGGTGTATCCGCCGACGACTCGTCCCGATCCATCAGGCCTAGCTTCCTCAAATGCGGCCGCCATGTCTGGCGGACGTTCCGGGCCGGTCTGATCTCGAGCGCGCGTTCCATCGGCATGTGGCTGGTACGGCCCGCGCGCCGATGCGGATCACTCGCAATTTGGCCTCTTTGGGGAGTCTAGGGAAATTCGCGGCCCGGCGAAAGCGAAGCGAGCCCCGGAAGGGCGCGGTGATCCGCCGTGCGGGACGCCGCGTAAGCAAGGCGTTACACGTTCATTCCCAGAGGTTTGTTTCATGGTTCCCTTCGACGACCGCGCCGCCGAGAATTCCGGGCGGCGCCCCGGCCAGAGGCTCAGGATCGCCGTTGCGGGAACCGGGATTTCGGGCCTCTCCGCGGCCTGGCTCCTGTCTTCGCGCCACGATGTGACGGTTTACGAAAAGGAGGACAGGACGGGCGGCCATTCCAACACCGTGGTTGCGCCCTGCCCCGAAGGCGATGTGCCGGTCGACACCGGGTTCATCGTCTATAACGAGGCGAACTATCCGAACCTCACGGCCCTGTTCGAGCATCTCGGCGTCGAGACGCAGGCGAGCAACATGTCCTTTGCCGCCTCGCTCGAGACGGGAGGCAAGCGCCGCTTCGAATATTCGGGCGCGGGGCTCAATGGGCTCTTCGCCGACCGGCGCAACATCGTCTCCCTGCGCATGTGGCGGATGATCGGCGACATACTGAAACTCTATCGCGCGGCGCCTTCGCTCATGTTCGCGGAAGGGCTCGACGAGAAACCGCTCGGCGAGTTCCTGCGGGAGCAGGGCTATTCTGCGAGCCTGCGAGAAGATCACCTGCTGCCGATGTGCGCGGCGATCTGGTCGCTGCCGGTCGAGCGCGTCGAACAGTTTCCGGCGCTGGCCTTTCTGCGCTTCTTCGACAATCACGGGCTGATGCGCCTCAAGGGGCGCCCGGTCTGGCGGACGGTGACGGGCGGCTCGCGCGAATATGTGAAGAAGCTTTCCGCGCCGCTCAAGGGACGTATCCGGCAGGGCGCGGGCGTTGCCCGGGTCATGCGCGACGCCGCGGGCGTTACCGTGACCGACACGCGCGGCGCGAGCGAGAGATACGACCACATCGTGATCGCGTCTCACAGCGACGAAGCGTTGGCGATGCTCGGCGATGCGAGCGAGGCGGAACGGCGGCTTCTGGGCGCGATGCCTTATCAGCGCAACGTCGCCTGGCTGCATTCCGACGAAAGTTTCATGCCGCGCGAGAAGCGCGTCTGGGCGAGCTGGAACTATATGGGCGGCGGCGCGGGAAGCCCGGTCTGCGTGAGCTACTGGATGAACAGGCTGCAGAACCTTCCGACAGAACGGCAGCTCTTCGTGACGCTCAATCCGTCGCATGAGCCCGCGCCCGAGACTGTGGTGACGCGGATCGACTACGATCACCCGATCTTCGATGCTGGCGCCTTTGCCGCGCAGCGCCAGCTCTGGCAGTTGCAGGGTGCGCGCCGGACATGGTTCTGCGGCGCTTATTTCGGCTCCGGGTTCCACGAGGACGGCTTGCAGGCGGGACTTGCGGTGGCCGAGGAACTCGGCGGTGCGATGCGCCCCTGGGCGGTGGAAAATGCCTCGGGGCGCATTCATCTCCGTCAGCCGGTGAAGGAGGTTGCGTGAACCGGGAAACGCGGTCGCGGCTTTACGAGGGGCGCGTGTACCACAAGCGCCTGCGCCCGCGCGCTCATGAGCTTTCCTACCGCGTCTTCTACATGCTGATCGACCTCGACGAGCTGCCGGAGCTCGAACGGCGCTCGCGTTTCTTCGGATATAACCGGTTCGCGCCGGTGAGTTTTCACGACCGCGATCATGGAGACGGATCGGGCAGGCCGGTCCGGCAATGGGTGGAGGCGCAACTCACGCGGGCGGGCATCGAGGCGGGTGGGCGCATCGCCGTGCTGAGCTTCCCGCGCATTCTGGGTTATGCGTTCAATCCGCTTTCCGTCTATTTCTGCCATCGCGCGGACGGCTCTCTCGCGGCCGTCCTCTACGAGGTGAACAATACGTTCGGCGACCGGCACAGCTATCTGATCCCTGTTGCGGACGGGGAGGCGGAAACGGTCTCCCAGGAATGCGACAAGGCATTCTATGTCTCGCCCTTCATGGAGGTTGCGGGCCGCTATCACTTCAAGCTCGTCCGCCCCGGCGCGCGCTTCGCGATGACGATCCGCGAAAGCGACGGCGATGGCGCGCTGCTTACCGCTTCATTCGCCGGGGAGGCCGCGCCCTTCAGCGATGGCGCGCTTTTTCGCGCCCTGCTGCGCCATCCGCTGATGACGCTGAAGGTGATCGCGGGCATTCATGTCGAGGCCTTCAAGCTCTGGCGAAAGGGGTTGAGACTCTCCGAGCGGCCCGCCGCGCCCGCGAGCCCCGTCACCATTGTTCCGTTTCGGGACAAAACAGGCGCCGCGCTTCCGCCCGTGTAACCCAATCTTAGGGCTCTTCTCTCTATAAAAGGCCGAGTTCAGCCGAGGCTGGCCGCGGCCGGTCCTCGCAGACGCGGAAGAGAAGACGTGACCGAGATGGAACCAGGCGAAAGGGAGAGCGCGGCAGGCGCATCGGTGCCGCTTGCACGCTTGCGCGCCCTCGTCGCTTCGCTCCGCGAGGCGGTTTCGAACCGTTTTCTTTCGCTGCGCGCCAAGGTCGTCAGCCTGCTCACGCTGATCGGCGCAGTGCTCGTCGCGCTTGCAGGCATCTACACGATCTACGATTTCCGCACGAGCCTCGATCTTCAGGCATGGTCGCGCGCGGCAGGCGTGGGCGATGCCATCATCTATGCCGCGCGCAACGCGGAAACGCTGACAGATCTCGAACCGGTGATCGACGCGGTTGCGGGCGCGCCTGGCCTCAAGGGCGCGGCGGTGACGGGACCCGACGGTCTCGTGGCGATCTCCTCGCTTCCTTCATGGAAAGGGAAGCCGCTCAGCATCGACGTGCCGCTGAAGAAGAACGAGCCGGTGGCCATCGCGCAGCAGAAGCGCCTCGGCGGCTACGGCAGATATCCCGGCGACTACGCCTTCGCGATCGACTTCCCGCGCATGGGCGAGCGCGCGACGGTGCTGGTCCGCGTCGATGTGGACCAGCTTGCCTCGCTCAATATCGCCGATGCGTGGAACCTGATGATGTGGCTCGTCATCACGGCGATCCTCGCGATCCTTTCCATTTCGCTGCTGCTTCACCGCATCGTCGTCGCGCCCATCGAGGCGCTCAGGCATTTCGCCGAGAGCGGCGGCAAAGGCAAAGCGGAAGCGGCGGGGCCGGACGACGAGATCGGCGCGGTCGCGCGCGTGCTTTCGGCGTCCTTCCGGGCGCGGAGCGAAGGAGAAGCGCAGCTCATAACGCTTGCCGCGACGGACGGGCTGACGGGGCTCGGCAATCGTTCGCATTTCAAGTCGCGGCTCATGCAGGATATCGCAGCATGCGAGCGCGAAGAGGGGCGCAGTGTCGGGGTGATGATCCTCAATCTCGACAATTTCAAGGATGTGAACGACACGCTCGGTCACGATGCGGGCGACCGGCTGCTGCAGCGGACGGCCGAGATTCTGCGCGGCTGTGCGCGTGACGGCGATACCGTGGCGCGGATCGGCGGCGACGAGTTCGGCGTCATCATGCCGGACATCAAGAACGCGGACGATGCGCTTCAGCTCGCCAGCCGTCTCGTGCGGGCGGTGGGCACGCCTTTCCGCCTCGGCGCCCAGGAATTGCAGCAGGCGGCCTGTGTGGGCCTTACGCTCTATCCGCAGGACGGACGCGACGCCGATGTGCTGATCAAGAATGCCGACCTCGCGCTTTCGCGCGCGAAGCAGGAGGGGGCGGGGGCCTGCGTGCTCTACCGGCACGAACTGCATCTGCGCGCGATCGAAAGAAACACGATCGAGCGCGACCTGCGCACGGCGCTGGCCAGAAACCAGCTCATGCTCTTCTATCAGCCGAAGGTCGATATCGCGACCGGACGGGTTGTCGGCGCGGAGGCGCTGATCCGCTGGCGGCATGAGGAGCGCGGCTTCGTGCCGCCTTCGCTTTTCATTCCGGTCGCCGAGCGCAGCGGACTTGTCGTGCCACTGACGAAATGGGTGCTCGACGAAGCCTGCCGCCAGAACCGAGAATGGCAGGATCAGGGATTGCCGAAAATCGGCGTGGCCGTGAACGTCTCCGCCATCGATCTCAGGCGCACGGATCTCACCGATACGATTGCGAATACGCTGATCCGGCACGGTCTGTCGCCGAAATTTCTCGAACTGGAAGTCACCGAAAGCATGGTGATGCAGGATGTCGACGTGGTGATCGGAACGCTGCGCCGTCTCCGGAGCCTCGGCATAGGCATCGGCATCGACGATTTCGGGACCGGGTATTCCTCGCTCGCTTATCTCAAGCGTTTCCCGGTGAAGCGGCTGAAAATCGACCGCAGCTTCGTTCACGACGTGGCCGACCGGCGGGACGGCGATGTGATCCCCAAGGTCATCATCGATCTTGCGCATGCGCTCGGCGTGAAGGTCGTCGCTGAAGGCGTCGAGACGGCCGATCAGTATGAGCGTCTGCAGGCGCTTGGCTGCGACGAGGTGCAGGGCTATTTCGCCGGCCGTCCCATGCCGGCGGCGGAGTTCGAAGTCTTTCTGCGCAACTCGCCGGCGGGCGGATTGCGCCGGGCGGAGCGGCCCGCGGCGGCGGGAGGCAGCGCGGCCTGATCTGCGCTTCCGCGATTTGACGCAAGGTCGATGCGGCGCTTTCACCGGCTGCGCGGCACCGCTTTACGAAATCGTTAGGGACGCTAAACTTCCCGCCAGACAATCCAGAACAGTGTGCGGCACGCGAAGCCGCGCCGACGGGAGACGGCAGGATGGATCTCGCTTACGGGCCCGAATACGAGGCTTTCCGCGCCGAAGTGCGCGACTTCATTCAGAAGCATGGAGACAAGGCGCCGAAGCGCTTCGGCGTATCGCGGCCTTCGGAGGAATCGATCGCCTGGCAGAAGCTGCTGATCGAGCACGGTTATGCCGCGCGCACGATTCCGAAGGAATATGGCGGCTATGGCGCCGAACCCGATATCCTCAAGTCGCGCATCATCGCGGAAGAATTCACGCTCGCGAAACTGCCGATGGGGCTCGCGAACCAGGGCATCTCCATGCTCGTTCCGACGCTTCTCGAACTCGGCACGGAAGAGCAGAAGAAGAAGTGGATCGAGCCGACGCTGAAAGGCGAGGTGGTCTGGTGTCAGGGCTATTCGGAGCCGGGCTCGGGCTCGGATCTTGCCTCGCTCCAGACCAGGGCCAAGGAAGACGGCGACGACTTCATCATCAACGGACAGAAGATCTGGACGTCGACCGCTCATGCCGCCGACATGATCTTCTGCCTCGTGCGGACGGAACCGGACGCGAAGAAGCATGAAGGCATCTCCTATCTCATCTTCTCGATGAAGACGCCGGGCATCGAGGTGCGGCCGCTCAAGACCATGACCGGCCATGCCGAGTTCAACGAAGTCTTCTTCACCGATGTACGCGTGCCGCAGAAGGACATCGTCGCCGGGCGCGGGCAGGGCTGGTATGTCGCGAACGCCACGCTGAAGCATGAGCGTGGCATGCTGGGCGACCCGAACCAGGCGGGAACGCGGCTCAAGGAAATCGTGGACCTCATGCATGAGGAGACGGTGGACGGGATGAGGCTCATCGATCACCCGGTCTATCGCGACCGTCTGATGCAGCTTCAGGCGCGCGTCTTCGCGATGCAGTTCCATGGGCTTCGCCTGCTCACCGCCACCTCAAAGAAGGAAGATCCGGGCATTGCGCGGCTCATCGTGAAGCTGCAGGGCTGCGAACTCAATCACCAGCTCGCCGCGCTCGCCATCGATGCGCTGGGAGAGATCGGCGTGCTCTACGGCAACAGCCCGCATCTCAGGGCGCATGGAAGCTGGCAACATCGCTACATGTTCGACCTCGGTCTCATCATCGGCGGCGGCACGGCGCAAATTCAGAAGAACATCATCTCGGAACGCGGCCTCGGGATGCCGCGCGAACCGAAGCCTGCGAAAGCATAAGGAGCGGGAACATGGAATTCGGACTGTCGGAAGACCAGAAACTGCTCCAGGAAAGCGTGCGCGGCACGCTTGAGAAAGTATCGCCGCTGGAGCGCGTGCGTGCGGCCGCGGAGAAAGGCGAGACGGAGGCCGCCGATATCGCACAGGCGCTCGCCGATCTCGGCGTCTTCGGCATGATGGTGCCGGAGCGCCATGGCGGCATGGGCATGGCGCTGCTCGATGCGGCGCTCGTCGCCGAGATGCTCGGACGTCATGTCGCGCCGGCGGGTTTCATCGCGACGGCCGTAATGGCGCCGCTCGCGATCGCGGGAGCGGGTTCGGAAGCGCAACAGGAGAAATGGCTGCCGAAACTCGCAAGCGGCGAGGCGAAGGCGGGTGTCGCCATTGCCGAGGCGGCATCGGGCGCGCGCGAGGGCGCGGGCGTGACGGCCTCCGGCGGCAAGCTCAACGGCAAGTCGCTTTTCGCGCTGGAGGCGGAAAACGCCGACATCATCGTCGTTGCCGACAAGGCGGGTGCGCTTCACCTGGTCAGCGGCGATGCGAAGGGGCTGACAAGAATTCAACTCACTTCCATCGACCTGACGCGCGGCCTCACCGAGCTTCAGTTCGACAATGTGGAGGCGGAAGCGCTTTCTTCCGGAGACGCCGCGGCCACGCTTCGGCGCATGGTCGATGCGGGCCGGGTGATGCTTGCCGCGGATACGCTCGGCGCCGGATGGATGATGATCGAAAAGGCGGTGGCTTATGCGGGCGAGCGCAAGCAGTTCAATCGCGTCATCGGTTCCTTCCAGGCCGTGAAGCATATGTGTGCCGAAATGGCGGCGGAACTCGAGCCCTGCCGTTCGCTCATCTGGTATGCGGCGCATGCTTTCGATGCGATGCCGGAGGAAGCGGGCCTGATGGCCGCGCATGCCAAGGCGCATACGGCGGAGATGGGCCGGTTCGTCGCGCGGACGGCGACCGAAGTCCATGGCGGCATGGGCTTCACCGACCTTCTCGGCCTTCACTACTGGTTCAAGCGGATCGGTCTCGACCGTCAGTTGCTGGGTTCGCCGGAGCGCCTGCGCCACGAGGCGGCGGTTTTGCAGGGTTGGGCGGCGGCGGACTAGGCCACTTAAAGAGGGGCTTGTCTTCCGGCCGGGGCGGGCGTCATATGCGCGGCGTCCGTTCTCCTTTTCCGGTTCTCACATGAGCCTCATCGGTTATGTCGCCGCCTTCCTCACCACATTCGCCTTTCTGCCCCAGGCGCTGAAGACCATCAGGACGAGGGATACGGGGGGCCTTTCGCTCGCCATGTATGCCTGCCTGACGGTCGGCATCTTTTTCTGGCTGCTGCACGGCATTCATCAGCGCGATATGGCGCTTATCGGCGCCAATGCGGTGACGCTCCTTCTCGCCTTTCCGATCTTTCTGATCGTTCTGGGGAATGCGCGGGCGGCGCGGCGGAACGCGGAAAAAGATAAATAGACTCCAGTCTATTTATTTACTTGCGCGGGACGGCCGCGCCTGCTTGCATACCGGCCAAACAGAACAAGCCGGAGGTCTTCCCCATGCGCGCTGCCATTTTCCGCAACGGCGATCTCGTCGCCGACGAGATGCCCGAACCCCAGCCCCAGGCGGGGCAGGTGCTGGTAAAGACGCTTGCCTGCGGCATTTGCGGCTCGGACCTTCACGCCTTCCATCATGCCGACAAGATGGTGGAACAGGCGAAGCGCTCCGGTTCGAGCTTCGGCATGGACACGAAGAAGGACATCGTGTTCGGGCATGAATTCTGCGCCGAAATCCTGGATCACGGGCCCGCTACCGAGAAGAAGCTGAAGCCCGGCACGCGCGTCTGTTCCATGCCCCTCGCGATCACGATGAATGGCGATAAGGCGAAGGTGGATCCGGTCGGCTATTCGAACACCATGCCCGGCGGCTTCGCCGAACAGATGATCCTCAACGAACTCATGCTGCTCGAAGTGCCGAACGGGCTGCCGACGGAACAGGCGGCGCTGACGGAACCGATGGCGGTCGGCTGGCATGCGGTCGAGAAAGCCAATCTCACGAAGGACGATATTCCGCTCGTGATCGGCTGCGGACCGGTCGGCCTCGCCGTCATCGCGGGGCTCAAGATCAAGGGCGTGCATCCGATCATCGCGGCAGATTTCAGCCCCGCGCGGCGCAAGCTCGCCGAACAGATGGGTGCCGACATCGTGCTCGACCCGAAAGTCGAGGCGCCCTATGCGCGCTGGACCAGGGAAGCGACGCCGGAGGGCTACGACCCCGAGAACATCATGACGCTACTCGGCATGGGCCCCAAGATGCGGCCGGGCGTCATCTTCGAATGCGTGGGCGTGCCGGGCGTGATCCAGCAGATCTTCGAAGGCGCTCCGAAAAATGCGCGTGTGGTCGTGGTCGGCGTCTGCATGGAACAGGACCGGTTCGAACCGTTCTTCGGGATCAACAAGGAACTGAACGTGCAGTTCGTGCTTGGCTACACGCCGGAGGAATTCGCGCTGACGCTTCACCATCTGGCCGAGGGCAAGATCGACGGCTCGCCGCTGGTGACGGGCAAGGTGGGCGTCGAAGGCGTGAAGGAAGCCTTCACCGAACTCGGCAATCCGGAGAAGCACGCGAAGATTCTCGTCGAACCCTGGCGCTGACGCGCCTTTCCGGGCGCGGCCAGCGAGCTTCAGGGAAGCTTGCTGCCGTTTACCCGCTCGACGGGAATGGCATCGAGATCGATATTCTCGATGCAGCGTATGTTGACGGTCCAGAGTTCCGGTGCGGTTCGCGGCCGCCGGAACGGTTGTATGCCGCAGACCGGGCAGAAATAGTCCTTCGCCGTGTGCGTGTGAAACGTATAGACCGCGAGTTCCTCAAGCGGCGTCAGCAGGCGGAAATCTTCCGGCTTCACCCGATGGTTGAGAGCGCCGCGGCGCCTGCACATGGAGCAGTCGCAGACGCGGACATGATCGAGGTCGGTGTCGATTTCGAATCTCACCCGCCCGCAATGGCATGAGCCGCGATAGGTCTGCTTCATTTCATACGGCCCTTTCCGGAGGAGTCCTAAGCCGGAGGGGCGGTTTCGACGAAGGAGGGGCGCTTCGCGAAATCGCGCCACCAGCCGGCCAGTTCTGCGTGGCTTTCCTGCCAGGCGAGATGGCCATGGCGGAAATCGAGATAGCCGAGCGCGGCGCCGACGGCGATGCTGCCCAGATCGACCGGCCCGTCCAGCGACACAACTTCATCTTCGAGCAGGGCGAGGCTGCGCGCAATGGCGCGGCTCCAGCGGTCCATCCACATCTGCGAACGCTGCGCCTCCGGCCGGGCCCGCTCGAAGACGATGGAGACGGCGGCGTCCATGATGCCGTCCGCGATCGCCTGATGACGCAGGACGCGGAACCGCTCCACATGGGAGGCGGGGATCATGGAAGGGCCTTCCAGCGTCACGTCGAGGAATTCGCAGATCAGGGGGCTGTCGAACCAGGAGGTTCCGTCCGGCATGATGAGGGCCGGGACCTTGCCGAGAGGATTGGCCTCGTGCAGCGAGGCGGGATCCTCCAGAGCCGAAACCGTCTCCTCGCTCACGCGGGCGGTTGCGCCCTTTTCCCTTATGAGAACACGCACCTTCCGGGCGAAGGGCGATGTGTGGGAGCAATAGAGTTTCATGGGACATCCTTCCGGCTGAGATGCGGCGCATCCTAGCGGTGTTCAATTCGGAAGGGGAGATGTGTCAGAGGCAGGCCGTTCCGGAAGTGTGACCGTTCATCGCGCGGACCGTGCGCCACTCGACGAATTCTCGGCAGGTGCGGCCTTTCTCGTCGGTGAATTCGCGCGTTGCCGTGATCTTGCCGCTCGCCTTGTCCTGAGCGGTGAACCAGGTGACGGGTTCGCGAAGCGGCACGGTCATCATTTTCGCAATCGCTTCGTCGCGCGCTCGCGCCGGCATGCCGGTGAGCGTCGGCCCCTCGGAGCCGCCGACCAGATAGCCCGCCGCGACGCCGGCGGCGACCGCCCATTCCGTTCCGCCGCCCGAACCGATCGCCATGCCGAGAAGCGCCCCGCCGGCCGGGCCGACAAGGCCGGTGCCGCCATCGTCCACCGGGAGATCGATCATGCCCTGAGGCTTGCGCATCGTGACGTCGGGCTGCGGCAGGCTCTGCTGCGCGCAACCGGCAAGCAGGACGGCGAGAAGGACCGCGTGTGCCTGCTTCCGCATGGGTCAGTCCTTCCGCAGGAAGGGCATGATAAAGCGGCGCAGAGCAGGGCTCATGGCGGCAATCGCGCCGACAATGATCGTGATGAGGGGCAGGCTGCCCGAGCCGCCCTTCACAAGCCCCAGCACACCGAGGGTGAGATCGTTCAAGGTGCGCTCGATCGTATCGAAGTCGCGTTTCACTTCGGCGCGGGCCTGCGCGATGGTCTGGTTCGCAAGTTCGAGTTCGAGCCTGTCGGCGCGGCCGGGCGCCCGGGCCGCGAAGACGAGCGCGACGAATGCGAGAACGGTCAGCACACCGCCGGTTATGAGCGCGCCGAGCGGATAGCCGTAGAGTTCCGAGAGATAGAGGAAGCCCGCGACGATCAGCATGATGACGGCAAAAAGCGCGATGAAGACGGCGATGCCGACGAGCGAAAGGCGCCGCGCAAGGCGCCGGGCCTCGAGTTCTGCGCGATAAAGCTCGGCTTCGGCGAGCTTGCGGACATTCGGTGTTGGATCGATCACGGCGCTTCTCCTATCGCGTCAGAAGGCGGCCGATGAGAAATCCGAGGCCGAAGGCGATGAGCGCGCTCGGCACGGGATGCGCGTCGATCTGCTGCTGGATGTCCTGAAGCCCTTCCTGTACCCGCTCGCGAACGGCTTCGGCATCGGCGAGGATGCTCTCGGCCTCTTCCGGGGCCGCTTCGCGGGCGTCTTCGAGAGCCTTCTGCAGCGCTTCGATCTGCGCCTGCAGCTCTTCTATCGTTGCCGTCTGATCCGGCTTTTTGCTTTCGGCCATTTCTGCCTCCCGGCGAGAACAGGTGTTTTTAACATCCAAAGCTTCTAACGCCCCTGTCCAAAACAAGCATAGCCCGCAAAAGGCCGCAGACAAGACAATCCGAAACGGCGATTTTTGAGTAAAAGCCGAATTGTACAGGGAGAGTATTTGGCACATTCTTTATATGCGGACGAGCCGCGGGGGGCCCGACAGCAACAAGAGTGAGGCAACTCGTGTGGCGCATGCTGCTCGATTGGATGGGCTTCAGACCCGCAGCGGAGCGAGCGGCTGAACCTTCCGTGGACATGCGCCTTTCGGCAATCGCCCGGCAACGCAAACCCGGCGACATGGCCGTCGTGGGCGAGCTCATCGTTCTCGATCTCGCCGAAGCCCGCCGCAGGGTGGGCGAGAAGTGGCCGCTTGTTTCCAGGCATGTGCATCTTCTGGTCGAGAATCTGCTGTCGCGGCGGATCAGGGGCAACAATGTCTTCTTTCGCTGCGGCGAGGGGCTTTTCGCGATCGTCTTCGCGGACAGGACGAAGGACGAGGCCGAGCTCGAATGCGAGGCCATCGCGCAGGAGATCATGGACTATCTTTTCGGCGCGGCTCTCGCCGGTGCCGAAGACGAAGAGATCGAGGAAACGGTACCGCTCGCCGTTCATTCGGAGGTTTTCGAGATCGAACTCGAAAAGCTGAAAGACGCGGAATCGCCTTCCGAAGCGATCAAGTCCCTGGTGGCGGAGCGCGTTTCGGCGCGCGAGAGAAAGCATTCCGGCGAGGAATCAGTCGTCACCGTTCTGCGGCATGTCGAACGCCAGCTCGATGCGATCTCGCTCGAGTCAAACCGCCAACGCGAACCAAAGCTCGTCCGGCAGCTCGAAACGCTGGTATCGCGCCTCAGGGCGCTCGAACGCAGCCTTTATGCGGCGCGGCCGGTCGAAATGACCGGGAGTCAGGAACAAGGGGAGGACCACGTCTGGACGCCGATCGATCCACCGGAGAGTCCTCTTCAGCGGCTTTCAGCCCTGATCGAGCGGACGGAAGCGGAGCTTGCATCGCTGACGGCCGAGGCGGCGGGGGAACGGTCTGCGGAAGAGAGCGATGAGAATGCGGCGGAACAGGATGTGCAATGGCTGAGCCTGCCGGAACACAAGATCGACTTCGCCGTCGATTTCGTGCCGCTTCTCGACATCACGGCCGGCGTGAAGGGAATCTATCTTTCGCGCATCAAGTTCAGGATTGGCGGCCTCTCCTACGATCCCAGGCAACTCGTGGAGATCGAGAAGGACAGGGAGGTGCTCGTTATCGCCGACAGGCTGACGCTTCGATCCCTCGTTCAATCCGACAGCAAGGATGAAGAGCGGTCGGGACACTCGATCGTCGTCGTGACGATACACCAGACGACGCTTGCGAGTCTTACCCCGCGCCGCGTCTATCTCGAACTCGCGTCGCAGCTTTCCGCCGAAAGGCGCCGTGCCACATTTCTCGAGGTCGTGCTCGACGAAGAGTGGAAGACGAGCAGGCTGCCGGCCTGGCTGGCGCAATTGCGGCCCTACTTCCGGGGATTCTTCCTGCGCTTTCCGGGCCAGTCGCTCCCTCTTCCCTCCGATCTCGCCGCGCTAGATCTTGCGGTGGGACGCCACAAGGGAGGTGGGGCGATCGGGCTCGACGCGGAGGATCCCGCACTTTCGGATGAGGAGCTGCGGCTTCACGCGATGCGCCGGCTGGCGATCACCGCGAACGAGGCCGGCCTCAGGACCTATTTTCTTGGCGTGAGGGATGTGCGCGGCGTCACGCTTTGCCGCGCGGCCGCCATTCGATATCTCTCCTGCGAGAGCGCAATGCCCGCCTCGGGGCAGGCGGGTGGCATCGAACAGATGTCGGTGGACGATCTCATTGCGCGTCTGGAGCGAATGGAGGGAATGCGCGCTCAGAGATAGGGCGAGGCCAGGCGAAAGAAGGAATCGCGGATGCGCAGCGGCAATGGCCTGCCAGCCAGTTCCTCATAGGTGAGAGGCCGGGCAGTGGAAATCTTGCGTTCGATCAGGTCGTCGAGTTCTCCGGCGAATTCGGAGCCATAGCATTCCAGATTGAACTCGAAATTGAGACGGAGGCTCCGGTCGTCCCAATTGGCCGAACCGACCATGGCCCACATGCCGTCCACCGTCATCATCTTCGAGTGATCGAAGGGGCCGCTCGTCTTCCAGATGCGACAGCCCGCCCGCGCGAGCCAGGCGAGGATCGGCGTCGATGCCCAGTCGCAGAAAGGAAGATTGTTCGTCTGCGGCAGGACGATGTCGACGATGACGCCACGCATGGCAGCGAGCGAGATGTTCGTGCGAAGCGTCGAATCCGGAATGAAGTAGGGGGTGACGATGCGGACATTGCTTCGTGCTTCGGCCAGCGCGCCGAGCAGCGTCCAGCGGATCGGATTGAGCCCCATGTCGGGCCCGGCGGGAAGACCGCGTGCAACGATGTTGCCGACGGATTCGATATCCGGGAACCAGTCGTCGCCTTCGAGCACTTCGCCGGTGGTGAAGTTCCACTCATAGGCGAAGGTATGCATGAGGTGCGAGACGACTGGCCCCTCCACACGGAAATGACAATCGTGGATGGGTTTTCGCGGATCGCCCTCGATCATGTTGCCTTCGGCGATGTTCATGCCGCCGGTGAAGCCGTGGCGCCCGTCCACCACGAAAATTTTCTGGTGATTGCGCATGTTGAGATAGGGCATCTGCCAGGGCATGAACGAATGCAGGAAGCGCGCATAGTCGATGCCGCGCTTCTCGAGCAGGGGAATGATGGACGGGCGCGAATACCAGGAGCCGACGCCGTCGATCAGCAGGCGAACGCGCACGCCACGGTCCATTGCCGCGGACAGCGCGTCGACGAAACGCTGCCCGGCACTGTCATTGTTGAAGATGTAGGTCGAAATCGCGATGGAGCGCTCGGCGCCGGCAATCGCCTCAAGCATGGCGGGATAGGCTTCGTCGCCATTCAGAAGGACGCCGATGGCGTTTCCCTGCTCGAAACTCTCCGGCAGGATTCTCTGGCCGAAGCGCGCAAGGCCCTCAAGTTCGCGCAGGCGTATGACGCCTTCGGCGGCGCGCGTTTCCTCCTTTGAGGGGAGGGGGGCAAGCAGCAGCATATCGTGCTTCTGGCCGCGCAGTTCGCGGGCGCGGCGCTGAATGCGGTTCACTCCGAAAAGGAGATAGACGATCCAGCCGATGAAGGGCACGAGCACGACGAAGCCGACCCAGCCCGCGGCGGCGCGCTCGTCGGTCTTCGTCAGCATGACATGGACGGCCGCGCCCGCCATGCCGCCGAACTGGATGAGGGCGAGCAGGAAGGGCCAGATATCCCAGAATTGCGTCTCCATGGGCCTCCAGCCCGGCCGTTTCACGATTTGCCGAAGGTCCCGGACGGCCCGGAGAACCTAGAAGCGCAGGGTGGCTCCCATATAGAGGCCGCGATCCTCGCCCGGAAAATAGCGCGGTCCGGGAAAGCCGACATCCGCCCGGTCCGCATAGCGCGTGTCGAAGATATTGGTCAGCTTGCCGAACAACGCAAGGTTTCCGGTCAATTCGTAGTCCGCACGCAGGTTGAAGATGTCGTGTCCGTCATATTTCACCGTGTTGGCGGCATCCATCCAGTAGGAACCAACGTGAACCCATTCGAGTTCCGCCCTCGCGCGTCCGTCCGGCAGGGTGTAGCCGAGGCGGACATTGGCGAGTGTGCGCGGCGCGGTGTCGACGTCGTCTCCGTCGCGGATCGTTTCGGTGGCCGTGGTCACATTGTCGAAGGCATAGGTGTGGCGCGCATAGGTTCCCGAGGCGGCGATGTCAAAGCCCATGGGGAGCGGTGCGGCGAGCTCGACCTCGATGCCGGCATGGTTGGTCTTGCCGTCCGATACGTTGAAGCCGTTCGCGTCGCGGAAATAGTAGTTCTCTTTCTTCATGTAGAAGAGGTTGGTTTCATAGGCGATGCCTTGCCAGCGTCCCCGGGCACCGACTTCTATGCTGTCGAGCGTTTCCGACTTCGCTTCGCCCGGCACCTGCTGGCGCTGCAGGCGATAGAGGTCGGTCGTTTGAGGCGCCCTCGCGCCGCGAGCGATATTGACGTAGCCGGTAAGCGTTTCGTCGAACTCGTGCAGGAAGCCGAGTTTCGGCGTCACGTCGCCGAATTCGTCGACGCGGCTCGGAATGCGCTGGAAGCGCCCGGAGATTCCATTGGGCGCATTGTTCGTGTAGTCGTAGCGCGTGTATTCGAAGCGCACACCGGCGGTGAAGATCGTCTTCGGCGCGAGCTGCCATTCGCTGTGAATGTAGGGCGCGAGCACCAGCGCCTTCACGTCGTAGTAGTAATGGACGCCCTGCGGCAGCTCGTTGGGTGGCGTACCGGTCGTGGGCGAGCTCTGCACTTCCGTGAGCCAGCCATCCGTATATTCCGTGTCGAAGCCGAAAATGATCGAGTGGCCGCCATCGAGGCGCGTGACGAGGCTCGAAAGAAGCCCGCCGCTCCAGTGCCCGTTCTCTTCCACCGGCGTGCCGGGCAGGAAGTGCATCAGGAAGTTCATCTCGTTGGAGCGCGCATAAGGCGTCAGGACGAGCATAAGATCGTCGGAGAGGTCGCGCTCGATGCGCACGGCGCCGCGCACCGCCCAGGCATCGCGATAGGCATCGGGATCGGGATTGGTCTTGTAGAGGGCAGGGTCCTTGTAGGCATCGAGCCCGTTCACATAGCCCGCCGTTTCCTGATTGGTATTGACCGCTGTGAGCGTCGCCTCGATGCGCGTATCCGGCGCATCGAAATCGTAGCGGAAGCGGCCCTTCTGCTGCTCGAGGCCGGAACTCGCGCGGAAGCCGCCATCGTCGAGAATGGAGAAGGAGCCGCGGAAGCCGTGGCTCGTGTTGTTCGGACCCGAAAGCGTCCGGCTTGCCGTTCCCGTCGTCCTGTAGCGGTCATAGGAGCCGTAGGAGAAGGAGAGTTCCGCGTCTCCTTCCGGCGAAGGCGGACGGCTCAGGAAATTGATCAGACCGTGCTCGGCATTCGAGCCGTAGCGCGCGCCGCCGGGGCCGCGCACGACCTCGATGCCGCCCGACACTTCGTCCATCGCCTCCATCAGCGCATTGACGTTGGCGAAGCCCGCCGCGCGCATCGGTACGCCGTCTTCCAGATAGAGGAAGGAGCCAGCGCCCGCGCCGCCCGTGAGCACCGGCGAGCGGATCGCGGTAAGATGCTCGGCGCCGCTGCCTTGCTGGATGCCGACGCCCGGCAGACGATTCAGCGCCTCGGCGGGCTGCACCGGATCGATGAAATCCGTCTCGCCGCCCGTAATCTTGGAAATATTGCCGGTATGCGTGGCGCGGGGCGTTCCGAAGCCCGTTGTGGTCACGGTCAGCTCGTCGAGGATCGGCACGGGCGAGGCCTGGTCCTCCCCGGTCTGCGCCATGGCCGGCACGGAAAAAGAGCCGAGCCCGAGCGAAAGAACCCCGAGCGTAAGGGCAAGGTGAAACGGCGCGAGCGCCTTGCCGCGCGCAAGCGGACCGAACGACTGATCAGACAATTGAGATGCTCCCCGGGGCTTCGCCCTCTTCCTCATCTTCATGGCGCGGCTCCTCCCTGCCGGGGCCGCCATGCCTCATTGTTACCATGTAGAAGGGAGAGGTCGAATCCCTTGCATCCGGCCAAAAAGCGCGTCAATCGGCCACGCCGGGACGACGCAGGGTCAAGCTTGTCCGGATGTGCCCTCGGACATAAAGTTGCGAACCATGAAAATTCGCAGGAAATCCATCCCCCCGGTCTCGCTGTCGCTGGCGATTCTCGCCGTCGCGACGACCGCGGTCGTCTATTCGCCGACGCTTTACCGCCTGTTCTGCGAGGCGACGGGCTATGGCGGCACGGTGAGCGTATCGAAATCGCTGAAGCCGGAAGATCATCAAGACAATATCGGGCCGGAGGTGACGGTACGCTTCGATGCCAACACCTCGCCGGGGCTTCAGTGGGAGTTCGAGCCCGAGCAGCGTCAGGTGAAGACCCATATCGGCGTGCCGACCACGGTCTATTACCGGGCCAAGAATGTCGGCGATCATACGATCGTCGGCCGCGCCACTTATAATGTGACGCCCGGGTCCGCCGGATACTACTTCAACAAGACGGAATGTTTCTGCTTCACCGAGCAGAAGCTTGCGCCGGGCGAAAGCGCGGACATGCCGATCGTCTTCTTCCTCGATCCGGAAATGATGGAAGATGTCGACACGAAGAGCATCCGCACGATCACGCTTTCCTATACGTTCTTCCGTCAGGATTCGAGCGAGGAAGCGATTGCCGCGGCAAAGCCGCTTCGTGAGGAATCGGAAGCGCGCGCCAGGGCGCTGGAGACGGCGGAGACGGCCGAATTCTCCAATCACACGCTGCGGCCGCAATAGGCTCCGCGAAAGACCTTCACGGCGCGCGCAAAGCCTGTAGGCTGATGCTTCGTTCGCCAACGGAGCATCGCATCCATGTTTCCCATTTCCGACGACAATCCGGAGCCCGGTATCCCCATCGTCACATGGGTGCTGATTGCGATCTGCTGCGCCGTCTTCTTTCTGCAGGCATCGCTGCCGCCCGGCGAGGCGGAACTCGCCGTCTATCAGTTCGGGCTCATTCCCGGCGTGTTGTTCGGCTCCACCGTGATGACGGATGCGCCGGTGCCTGCCTGGGCGACCGTCTTCAGCTCCATGTTCATGCATGGCGGTTTCGCGCATCTTGCAGGCAACATGCTCTATCTCTGGATATTCGGGGACAATGTCGAACTCGCGATGGGGCGGCTTCGCTTTCTCCTTTTCTATCTGGTGACCGGCATTGCCGCGGCGCTGGCGCACAGCTTTCTCGTGCCCGCTTCCACTGTGCCGCTTGTCGGCGCGAGCGGCGCGATCTCGGGCGTTCTCGGCGCTTACCTTATGCTCTATCCGCGCGGGCGTGTGCGCGTTCTCTTCCTGCCATTTCCGATCATCATCCTGCGCACCTTCTATGTGCCGGCACTTGTCGTGCTCGGGCTCTGGTTCGTCATCCAGGTGGTGAGCGGGCTTGCGAGCCCGGTGGAAGAGGCGGGCGTTGCCTTCTGGGCGCATGTCGGCGGGTTCGTCGCGGGCATGGTGCTTGTGCCCTTCTTCAAGCGGCGCGAGGTGCGGCTCTTCCATCCGCCGCAGCCCAGGGTCTTCGACGGACGGACCGGCGCGCGGCGCGGGCCCTGGGGCTGAGGGCTATCGTTTCTCCACGAAAAAGCTGCACTTGAGACCTTTGGTGGTACGCGGGGGCATGTGATCGAGCCCCGTCCGCCAGAAGGGTTCGGGCCGGTTTACAGCATCCGGTGCATGGCTCACCGGTTCCGCGCAGAAGAAATCCTCGCTCGGTGGCGCAAACACAATCGTGTGAGGTGCGCCACCCGCCTCCACGCGCAGTCTGTAGGGGCGGTCCGGCCACTGCACATCAAAATGGCCATCGCTGCCGGAGAAACAATTGTCGACATCGATATCGCGCATGGAACGAAATTCGTCGAAGCGCCACTTTTCAGGATTGGCGGCAATACCGATCGGAACGCCATCTACGCCACTCTCCCAGACCTCAGGAAGCTTTGCACGGAACTCGGCGGTCGAGCGGCCCGGAAAGAAGGGATGGAGTCCGAGACCGCCGGGCATCGTGTCGCTGGAGTGATTGGTCAGATGCATTGTCACGACGAGGGCGTCATCCCGCAGCCATATGTGCTGTCGCGCTTCGAAACTCCACGGCCAAGGCCAAGCGGGGTCGTCTCCTTCATGAGAGAAACTCAGGGAGGCTCGATCTGCATAAGCATCTGCGACGCGCCACGGCACTTTCCAGCCGCGCCCATGAATCGCATGGGGCACACAGATCTCGTCTGGCGGCAGGCGAACCTCGCGTCCGCCGAATTTGAACCGCCCATTCGTGATCCGGCCCGAAAAGGGGACAAGCGGGTAGCAGGCCATGTCGAGTGGGCTGGGTCTCGAGATGCCTTGAGGTAGAGGTCTCAGCAGTTCCTGCGTTCCGTTTTCATGGTGGATCGCAAAGCGCGCAATGCAGCCGCCGAATTCCGGCGCCAGCACAGCTTCGAGATTTCCGCAGGTGAGCGTCAGCATGGACGGCTTCCGGAAGAGGTGTCTGCTCAAACATAAGGCAGACAGCTTCGCGGTCTGCATGATTTGTGAGCCTGCACCGCCATTCGCCCGGCGCCAAGTCAAAGTTTTTGCGGTGCAGCGAACTGGCATGGGGCTTGCGAAGAAGGATACCGGCAGCGGCTAGGGTTCCGGCTTCGCGCAAGTGAGCAATCGATTTTGCGAAGTGTCTGGTCCGAGAGCCGCACCCTGTCCGGTGAACAGCGGGCAGGTACACGGCGGGACAAAAGCCCGGGAGACGGATGTAATGCGAGGGTTGGCATTGCAGAACCGCCGTGACGCCGATCCTCCGACTTTTTGAAACGCGATCACATGATCCGGAGGACTGGCTATATGACTTCATTCAGACTCTCTTCTCTCAGAATGTTCGCCGCGGCTTTCGCTGCGACGGCACTTGCATTCACCTCGCTGTCGCCCGCGCATGCGGAAGAGAAAAAAGACTTCAAGGTTGCCTGGTCGATCTATGTCGGCTGGATGCCCTGGGGCTATGCGATGGACAACGGCATCGTGAAGAAGTGGGCCGACAAGTACGACATCAATATCGAGCTCGTTCAGTTCAACGACTATATCGAGGGCATCAACCAGTTCACGGCCGGCGCCTATGACGGCGTGATGGCGACGAACATGGATGCGCTTGCCATTCCCTCCGCCGGCGGCGTCGACTCGACGATCCTGCTGATATGCGACTATTCGGACGGCAACGACGTCATCATCCTCAAGGGCAAGGACAAGCTTGAGGACATCAAGGGCCAGAAGGTCAATCTCGTCGAGCTCTCCGTCTCCCACTACACGCTGGCGCGCGGGCTCGAATCCGTCGGCATGTCGGAAAAGGACGTCACCGTCGTCAACACCTCGGATGCCGACATGATCGCGGCCTATGCCACGCCGGACGTGACGGCGATGGTCACCTGGAACCCGATGGCGGCCGAAATCCTCCAGCAGGAGGGCGCCTACAACGTCTTCGATTCGACGAAGCTTCCCGGCGAAATCCAGGACTCCCTCGTCGTCAATACGCAGACGCTGAAGGACAATCCGGCCTTCGCCAAGGCGATGACGGGCATCTGGTACGAGACGATGGCGCTGATGTCGGGTGACGACGAAGCCGCGAAGGAAGCGAAGACCGCGATGGGCGTTGCTTCCGGTACGGACCTCGAAGGCTATGAGGCGCAGCTCGCCGCGACCGAGATGTTCTACAAGCCCGAAGACTACATCAAGTTCACGGAAGGCAATCTTGGCGAACTCACGACCTTCGTGACGAGCTTCCTCTTCGACCACGGCCTTCTCGGCCAGGCCGCGACTTCGCCCGGCTATATCGGCATCGAGCTTGCCGATGGCACGATCGTGGGCGACGAGAACAATGTGCTCCTGCGCTACACGACCGAGTACGCGAAGATGGCCGCCGAAGGGAAACTCTGACGGTCATCCAGCAAGAAAGTATCTCCTGAGTAACTGAGTAAACTGGGGCCAGTAACGCCATGCGCAGATTGATCAACCGGCGGCCGGATGTCGCGATCGGGTTCGGGCTCATGCTCCTTCCTTTTGTCGCGGTCATCATCGCTTACATGGTTGCTTCGGATGCCCGTCTCTCGGTCAATCCGAACGACAAGCTGCTGCCTGGATGGTCGACGATCGCAGCCGCGATCGAGCGCATGGCGTTCCTGCCCGACCAGCGCACGGGAACCTATCTTCTCCTCGAAGACACGATATCGAGCCTTACGAGGCTCGGTATCGGCGTCGCCGTCGCCACCGTCATCGGCGGCATATTCGGTATCCTTCAGGGGCTCATTCCCTATTTCCGCTCGACCTTCAACGCTTTCACCAGCGTCCTTTCCATGATCCCGCCGCTCGCGGTGCTGCCGATCCTCTTCATCGTGTTCGGTCTTGGCGAGCTGGCGAAGGTGGTCCTTGTCGCGGTGGGCATCGCGCCCTTCATCATTCGCGATCTCGCGCTCAGGACCGAAGAAATCCCGCATGAGGAAATCATCAAGGCGCAGACGCTCGGCGCGTCCACCTGGCAGATCATCGTGCGCATCGTGGTGCCGCAAATGCTGCCCCGCCTCATCGACGGCGTGCGCCTTTCGCTCGGCGCGGCCTGGCTCTTCCTCATCGCCGCGGAGGCTATCGCCTCAGACAGCGGCCTCGGCTACCGCATCTTCCTGATGCGGCGCTATCTCGCGATGGATGTGATCCTGCCCTATGTCGCCTGGATCACCTTCCTCGCCTTCGCACTCGACCTTGCGCTGCGTCTTTTCCAGCGTGTCGCCTTCCGCTGGATGTACCGGGGTAACTGAGTATGACGAATGTGACCGTCGAGAATGTCTGGAAGATCTACGGCGACCAGACCGTGCTCGAGAACATCAGTCTCGAGATCGAGCCCGGCTCGTTCATCGCGCTTGTCGGTCCGTCGGGCTGCGGCAAGTCCACCTTCCTGCGGATGATGTTGGGCGACGAGGCGCCGTCAAAGGGGCGCATCCTGCTCGACGGTGTCGAGCTCGATGCAGAGCCTTCTCCCGATCGTGGCGTCGTCTTCCAGAAATATTCCGTTTTCCCCCATCTCACCGCCGTGCAGAACGTGATGCTCGGTCTCGAATTCGCGAAGAGTCCGGTGCTTGGCCGTCTGTTCGGCAAGGCGAAGCGCGAGGCGAAGGCCGAAGCGCTCGAAATGCTGAAAAGCGTTGGCCTCGCCCATGCGGTGAACAAGTACCCTTCAGAGCTTTCGGGCGGCATGCAGCAGCGTCTCGCCATCGCGCAGGCGCTCGTCAAGAAGCCGAAGATCCTGCTTCTTGACGATCCTTTCGGTGCGCTCGATCCCGGCATCCGGGCAGAGGTTCATGAAATCCTGCTCCGGCTCTGGCGCGAGGAAGGCATGACGGTCTTCATGGTGACGCATGATCTTTCCGAAGCCTTCAAGCTCGCCACGCGCGTCATCGCCTTTGACCGCGTGCGCACACGTCCGGAAGAACTGAAAGCCTATGGAGCGACCGTCACCTTCGACCTCAAGGTCGACGGAAAGACGGTGCCGCCCCGGCCTCAGCCCGCGCCCGTTCTCGCGGCGGCCGCGCAATAGAATTCGCCGGACGGGACGGCCCGTCCGGTGTCGCAATGTCCCGCGAGAGCGGGGCGACTGCCTGGACGGCCAGGTTTCGGCCCGGGGAAACCCGGCGCGCAAAGGGAGATATGCGCGATGGCGGAAGCATCCCGCAGTGAAAAATACGAAGGCCCCTACGCAGCGCAGCAGGAGCGGTATCACCGGCTCTTCGGCGGCGCCAGGGCGAAAGCCCGAGACTTCAGCGAAGCGATGGGCAACCCGGAGACGATCGCTGAAAACCTGATCCGCGCGAAGGAAACCGTGCCCGGCGGCTGGGCGCATGCGCTACCGCTCAAGCGCGGCGAGACGCTGCGCATCGTCAACACGCATGGCACGGCGGGCGTCTCTCTCCTTTTCTACAATGACAGAGACAGAAGCGAACGCTTCAATGCGGGCGACACGGTGAAGATCCAGTGGAATGCGCGTCTTTCGCGCGGCCGTGTTCTCTTCTCCGATATGGGCCGCGTCCTCGCCTCGATAACGGACGACACCTATGGCCGCAACGATGCGTTGACCGGCGGCTCATCCAAGATGACGAATGGTGCGCGCTACGGCAATCCTTCGCTTCGCAACACGCGGGACAATTTCATTCTGCTTGCCGCAAAGAACGGTCTCGACAAGCGCGACGTGCCTCCCTGCCTCACGCTCTTCGCGCCTGTCGGCGTCGACGGGGAAGGCCGGTTTCGCTGGGAGGGCGAGGGACCTCAGCCCGGCTCTCGCGTCGATCTCCGCGCGGAACTCGACCTTCTCGTCTTCGTGTCGAACGCGCCTCATCCGCTCGCACCCGGCGATTACGCGCCGAAGGATATCGACCTCCTCGTGTGGAAATCGCCGCCGCCCGCGCCGGACGATTTCTGCCGCACCGCGACCGAAGAAGCGATCCGCGGTTTCGAGAACAATGCGCGTTATCTCGCCGCGCTCGGGGAGGAATGAGCCATGACCATTTCGAACAGACACGAAGAACACGCCTTCTACGATTTCACCATCCCCGCGCTTCATCCCTGGTCGCATGTGGTGAAGAAGGGGCAGATCCTGCGCATCGTCGATCTCGAAGGACAACAGGCGGTTGACACGCTCTTCTACAGCGCCGCCGACCCGACGGAGCGCTACAGCGCGCAGGACACGGCGCTTGCCCAGGGCTCTCCTTACGTGACGGCGGGCACCAAGCTTATTTCGAACGAAGGCAATGTGATGGCGGTCGTCATCGCCGACACGGCAGGTAACCACGATACCTCGGCGGGCGCCTGCTCGGCGGAGGCGAACACGGTCCGCTTCGGTCACGAGACGCGCTACATGCATAGCTGCCGCGACAATTTCGTGCTGGAGCTTTCGAAGCATGGAATGACCAAGCGCGACATCGTCTCGAACATCAACTTTTTCATGAATGTGCCGGTCGAAGAGGACGGGACGCTCGCCATCGTGGATGGCCTGTCGAAACCGGGGGACTATGTCGAGATACGCGCGGAGATGGATGTGCTCTGCGTCATCTCGAATTGCCCGCAGGTGAACAATCCCTGCAACGGCTTCAACCCCACTCCCGTACGCACATTGATCTGGGAAGCGTGAGCTTGCCTCCGGCGGTGCCAGTCACCGCCGGGTTCCCGAGGAGGCCAGATGTTCGACAAGGTTCTGATCGCCAATCGCGGCGAAATCGCTCTGCGCGTCATCAAGACGCTCCGGCGGATGGGCATCAGGTCCGTCGCCGTTTACTCCGAGGCGGACCGCTTCGCGCCTCATGTCCATTTCGCGGATGAGGCTGTCTGCGTCGGCCCGGCGCCGGTCGCCGAAAGCTATCTCAACGTGGAAGCCATTCTCGCGGCGGTGCGGGAGACGGGTGCAGAAGCCGTTCACCCCGGTTACGGCTTTCTCAGCGAGAATCCTGAATTTGCGGCGGCACTCGCGCGCGAAGGCGTTGCCTTTATCGGCCCGCGGCCGGAACATATGCGCGCCTTCTCTCTCAAGCATACGGCGCGCGAGATTGCCGAGAAGAGCGGTGTGCCGCTTCTTCCCGGTTCGCCGCTCATCGTCGATCTCGACGATGCGCTGACAAGGGCCGGTGATATCGGCTATCCGGTGATGCTGAAGAGTACCGCGGGCGGCGGCGGCATCGGCCTCCAGCTCTGCCATTCGGCGGCGGAGCTTCCGCGTCTCTACGACACGGTGCGCCGGCTTGCGCTCGCCAACTTCAAGGACTCAGGGCTTTTCCTCGAAAAGTTCGTCGCAAAGGCGCGCCATATCGAGGTGCAGATTTTCGGCGATGGCGAGGGCAATGTGATCGCGCTTGGCGAACGCGATTGCTCCGCCCAGCGCCGCAACCAGAAGGTGATCGAGGAAACGCCCGCGCCAAATCTGGGGGACAAGGAGCGGCGTGCGCTGCATGAGGCGGCGGTGAACCTCGGTGAAGCCGTATCCTATGCATCCGCGGGCACGGTCGAGTTCATCTATGACGAGGCGGAGAAGAAGTTCTATTTTCTCGAAGTGAATACGCGCCTTCAGGTCGAGCATCCGGTGACGGAAGAGGTGACCGGCCTCGACCTCGTGGAGATGATGGTCAGGCAGGCGGCGGGCGAGTTGGACGACCTCTCCTCCTATTCGCGCGCGCCGAAGGGACACGCCTTCGAGGTGCGCCTCTACGCGGAAGACCCCGGCCGCAACTTCCAGCCTTCCTCGGGTCTTCTCACTGAAGTGTCCTTTCCCGGAGGCGTCCGCATCGACGGCTGGATCGAGACGGGAACGGAAGTGACGCCCTTCTACGATCCCATGCTCGCCAAGGTGATCGTGAAGGGAGAGACGCGCGCGGAAGCGGCGGCAAAGCTCGCCGAAGCGCTCGATCAATCGCGCGTCTATGGCATCGAGACCAATCTCGACTATCTGCGTTCGCTCGCCCGCGCGCCGGAATTCCTGGAAGGCAAGCTCCTTACCTCGACGCTCGCCACCTATGACTATGAAAGCCCCGGCATCGACGTTCTCTCGCCGGGCGCGCAGTCGAGCCTGCAGGATTATCCCGGCCGTCTCGGCTATTGGGATGTCGGCGTGCCGCCCTCGGGCCCCATGGATGGGCTCTCGCATCGTCTCGCGAACCGTCTCGTCGGCAATCCGGAAGAAGCGGCGACGCTCGAGATGACACTCAATGGTCCGGCGCTCAAGTTCCGCACGGATGCGGTGATCGCGCTTGCGGGTGCCGAAATGCCGGCGAAGCTCGACGGCGAGCCCGTGCCCTTCTGGGTGGCGGTCGAGGTGAAGCGCGACCAGACGCTGGAGCTCGGGCAGGTCGCGGGCGCCGGCCAGCGTGCCTATCTCGCCGTGCGCCACGGCTTCGACGCGCCTGTCTATTTGGGCTCTCGCTCCGCCTTCACGCTTGGCCGCTTCGGCGGCCATGCACCTGGCGCGCTTCGCACGGGCGATGTACTGCGCATCAATCGCGAGGGCGCAACGGGGGAGCCCGTGGCGGAGCCTCTGCCTCAGTCCGCGCGGACGCCGCTCACGCGGGAATGGGAAATCGCGACGCTTTACGGACCGCATGGCGCGCCTGATTTCTTCCTCGATGAGGATATCGAGACGCTCTTCAACACGGCCTATGAGGTTCACTACAACTCCGCGCGCACGGGCGTCCGCCTTATCGGGCCGAAGCCAAAATGGGCGCGCAAGGATGGCGGCGAAGCGGGTCTTCACCCGTCGAACATTCACGACAATGCCTATGCGGTCGGCACGATCGACTTCACGGGCGACATGCCGATCATTCTCGGGCCCGACGGGCCGAGCCTTGGCGGCTTCGTCTGCCCGGCGACGCTCGCCAAGGCCGAGCTCTGGAAGATCGGACAGCTCAAGCCCGGCGACAAGGTGCGCTTCCACCGGATCACGGAAAAGGAAGCGGCCGCGATGCGCCATGCCGAAGAGGGCTGGGTGGCGTCGCTGAAGCGGCCCGTCGCGCCCGTCGCGCAGCAGAGCCGGAGGGAAGACGCCGTCCTCGGACGTATCTCCGATCTCGAAACGGAGGTTACCTATCGCCGGGCGGGCGACGATTATCTCCTCGTCGAATACGGGCCGATCGTTCTCGATTTCGCGCTCCGTTTTCGTGCCCATGCGATGATGATGGCGCTGGAAGAGCTCGCTCTCGAAGGTATCATCGAGATGACGCCGGGAATCCGCTCGCTGCAGATCCATTTCGATCCGGACGTGCTGCCATCCGCGAAACTTCTCGCGACGCTCGAAGAGATGGAGCGCAAGCTCGGCTCCACCGCCGATATCGAGGTGCCTAGCCGTATCGTCCATCTTCCGCTTTCCTGGGACGATGCGGCGGCGCAGGAGGCGGTGCGCAAATATGGCACGCTCGTCAGGCCGGATGCACCTTGGGTCCCCTCCAATATCGAGTTCATCCGCCGCATCAACGGGCTCGACAGTATCGCGGATGTGAAGCGTATTCTCTTCGAAGCGGACTACATGGTCTTCGGGCTTGGCGACGTCTATCTAGGCGCACCGGTCGCCACACCGCTCGATCCGCGTCACCGTCTCGTCACCACCAAGTACAACCCCGCACGCACATGGACGCCGGAAAACGCCGTCGGCATCGGCGGCGCCTATCTCTGCGTCTATGGCATGGAAGGACCGGGCGGCTACCAGCTCGTCGGCCGCACGGTGCAGATGTGGAACAGCTGGCGCAAGACGAAGAATTTCGAAAAGCCCTGGCTGCTGCGCTTCTTTGACCGGCTGAAGTTCTTTCCCGTTTCAGCGGAGGAACTTCTCGAAGCCCGCGATGCTTTCCCGCACGGCAAATATGAAGTGAAGGTCGAGGAGGGAACTTTCCGCCTCAGCGATTATTTTTCCTTCCTGGAAGAGAATGCGAAGGACATCGCCGCTTTCCGCGTCTCGCAGCGCCGCGCCTTCGAGGCAGAGCGTCAGCGCTGGGAGGAGCAGGGGCTCGCCATGAGTTCGGTCGAGCCCGATGCGCCCGCCCTAGAGGAGGTAACGGATTTGCCGGAAGGCGGACGTCTCGTCGAGTCCGGCGTGCCGGGCAATGTCTGGTCGATCGGCGTCGAGCCGGGCGATGAAGTCGCGGCGGACCAGACGCTCGTCGTGCTGGAGTCGATGAAGATGGAAATCGAGGTGCGCGCGCCCGTCGCCGCGCGGGTTCACGAGGTGCATTGCGCGCCGGGCAAGATGGTGCAGGCGGGGCAGGCGCTCGTCACGCTCGTGCCGCTCGATGCCGAGACGCCCAGATTGGAGGCCGTGTCTTGAAGGGTCTTTCCTTTTCGCTTTCGTCGCTTCGCGCGGCTTTCGCTTCGGGCGTCCGCGCGGAGGATGTCGCGCGCGAGGCGCTCGCCCGCGCCGATGCCTGCAACGATCCGGCGGTGTGGATTTCGCGCTTCGAGGATGAGGAGGTGCTCTCCCGTGCCCGCGCGCTGGACGAACTGCCGAGCGAGGCGCGCGCGCGCATGGTCCTCTTCGGCGTGCCCTTCGCGGTGAAGGACAATATCGACGTGGCGGGCCTGCCGACCACGGCGGCCTGTCCGGCCTTCGCCTATCAGCCGAAGGAGAGCGCCTTTGTCGTCAAGAGGCTGATGGAGGCGGGCGCCATCCCGCTCGGCAAGACCAATCTCGACCAGTTCGCGACCGGTCTCGTCGGCACGCGCTCCCCGCTTGGGAGCCCCCGCTCCGTCTTTAATCACGATTACATTTCGGGAGGGTCGTCGTCGGGTTCCGCCGTCGCGGTTGCCGCGGGCATCGTTTCCTTCGCCCTCGGCACGGATACGGCGGGTTCGGGCCGCGTGCCCGCCGCCTTCAACAATATCGTGGGGCTCAAGCCGTCGCGCGGGCTTCTCTCGACGCGCGGCGTCGTGCCCGCCTGCCGCTCGCTCGATTGCGTCTCGATCTTTGCGCTCACGGTCGCCGACGCCGGAACCGTCTTCGATGCGGCGGCGCGGTTCGACGGGCAGGATGTCTATGCGCGTGCGCGCATGCCGGAGACGCCTCGAAGTCTCGGCGAGGGCTTTACCTTCGCCGTGCCGCGCGCCTCCGATCTCCAGTTCTTCGGCGACGATGAGGCCGCGCGCCTTTTCGAGGAAGCGTCGGAGCGGCTCGAAGAACTTGGCGGCCGCGCGCGCTGGATCGACTTCTCGCTTTTCGCGGAAGCGGCCGCGCTTCTCTATGATGGGCCCTTCGTCGCCGAGCGTACCGCCGCCGTCGGCAATTTCATCGAGGCGCATGAGGCCGAAACCGATCCGACGGTTCGCGGCATTGTGCTTGGCGGGCGGAAGCGCGAAGCGGTCGAGACCTTCGAGGCGCTGTACAAGCTCGAAGCGCTGAAGCGCCGCGCGCTGACACTCTTTACCGATATCGATTTTCTCGTCGTGCCGACGACGCCTACCATCTATCGCGTGGACGAGATCGCGGCCGAGCCCTTGAAGCTCAACAGCCGCCTCGGCATCTACACGAACTTCATGAACCTGCTCGATATGGCGGGCATCGCGATCCCCGCCGGCATCCGCGCGAGCGGCAAGGTGGCGGGTCTTCCCTTCGGGGTGACGCTTTGCGCGCCGGCCTTCTCGGAAGGAAAGCTCTGCGAACTCGCCGCCGCCTTCGAAACGGCGCAGGCGCTTGTGCCGGGCGGCCCCATGCCGCCATCGGCGCCCGATGAAGATTTCATCGAACTTGCGGTCGTCGGTGCGCATATGTCGGGCCTGCCGCTCAACCATGAGCTGACCTCGCGCGGCGCGATGTTCGTGGAGCGCACGAAGACGGCGCCCCGCTACCGCTTCTATGCACTGGCGGGCGGGCCGCCCTTCCGGCCGGGTCTCGTGCGGGTGGCGGAAGGCGGAAGTTCCATCGAGCTCGAAGTCTGGCGCGTGCCGCGCTCCGCTTTCGGCAGCTTCATGGCGGGAGTGCCGCAGCCGCTCTGCATCGGCACGCTCGATCTCGTTTCCGGGCGCAGCGTCAAGGGGTTCCTTTGCGAGGAGAGCGGGCTCGATGGCGCGGAGGAGATCACCTCCTTCGGCGGCTGGCGCGCCTTCATGGCCTCGAAGGCGGAGAAAGTTCCGGGCTAGGGGGATATCCTGAAAAGAGCTCACCTCAGCGAACCGGTCTTGGTCCACATTGCTTCCATGTGCTCCAGCCGTTTGATTACGCTGTCGCCCAACTCCCTGGCCACGGCATCGAGCAGGAAGCCGAGGAGCGCGGTGAGGCCGGTCTTGCTGTCGAAGAATCCGCATGTCGCCTGTGAAACCCGGAAGTTCACATCGCTGCGTAGAGCGATGGCATTCTGCGGTCCCTCGGTGATGGCGATCGTCTTCAAACCCAGCCCCCGCGCGCGGTCATGCGTCTCCACGACCCAGCTTTCGTTTCGCTGCGCATCCATGGTCACCAGTACGTCGCCTCGTTTTGCCAGACCGAGTTCGCTTGCAACGCGGAAAGGCGAGCCATCGAGCAGGTGCAACCGGGGGCGGATGATCCGCATGAAGTCGTGAAAGGTAGTGGCGGGACCGATCCATTGTCCGCTCGCTAGAATGAAAATCCGGCGGCCGGGATCGGCAAGCCATGAGACCGTCTTGTTGCGCCGGGTTGTGTCGATTGCCGAAAGCGTTTCCTTGATATTCAGCACTTCGATCTCGATCCAGGCGGATATGTCCTGCCGGGCCGCCGGATCGCGGGCACGCTTGTAGGCCGATGAAATCCGGGTGGAGAGTTCCTGGCGGATATTCGCCTGAAGATCGCTGAAGCCCGACAACCCGAGCTTGCCCGCGAAGCGCACGATGCTGGGCGCCGATGTGCCCGCCGCCTTCGCAACACTTGCCGCTGTGCCGAAGGCCACCAGTTCCGGTTCGTTGCCGACAAGACGGGCAATCCGTTGCTCCGTGCGGGTCAGCCTCGCCGATATCCCCTCGATGCGCGCCGAAATTGTTTTGGTAACAGGCATTACATTCTTTCTGTATCCGTAACGCTAATTATACTCCTGGCGCGAAGCCGCGAATGCAAGCTGTAAGGGTCATGCCCCGCTGGGGGAGGCGGCCTCCAGCGCAAAAGAAGGAGGATGAATGATGATGGATCTTGCCGGGATGGCGGAGCGCTATCTGACGGCGCGAGACACCTTTCTGTCGAACGCGCGCAAGGCGGGTTGGCAGACCGAAAGCATCGCGCATCCATTGCAAGGCCCGGGCGGCATAACGCTTCACACAGATATCGCCAGCGCCGGCAATCCAGATAGCGACTATCTCTTGATGGTGACGTCTGGGACACATGGCATCGAAGGTTATCTCGGCTCGGAAATACAAAGCCGGCTTCTCGCCGAAGGCATCGTTGCCGCGGACGCAAGGGATTGTCATGCCGTCATGGTCCATGCGGTCAATCCATATGGCTTCGCATGGCACCGGCGCGTCAACGAAGACAATGTCGATCTCAATCGCAACTTCATCGACTTTGATGCGCCGCTGCCCGTCAATGAAGACTACGAAGAGTTCTACTCCCTTCTGAACCCGGTCGAGTGGAACGAGCAATATGAAGAGACCTTGAAGGGCGAGGCCGCGGCGGCCATTGCGCGTCTTGGGCTCGGCCCTGTCTTCAAGGCGGTCAGCGGCGGCCAGTATCGATATCCCCAAGGCCTGCAGTATGGCGGCAGCGGTCCGAGCTGGTCGCGGCAGACCATCGAGGCGATCTGGTCACGCATGATGACAGGAAAGAAATGCGCGACACAGATCGACATTCATACCGGCCTTGGAGAGCCGGGGGTTGGCGTTCTCCTGACCTACGGGGCGGAGGAGCAGGCGCGCATCCGGCGCGCCAGAACGATGTGGGAGGATATTTTCGTGTCGCCGCCGCCGGGGAGCGGCGATGTGATGGCGCAAGGGGTTCTTGGTCCGCGGCTGGAAGAAATGTTTCCCAAAGAGGATGTTCTCGCCGTGGTGCTTGAATATGGCACCCTGCCGCCCGTCGATGTCCTGCACGGTATAGCCGCTGACAATTGGCTCCACCATCATGGCAGGATCGACAGTCCCGCCGGTTCCCGCATCAAGCAGCTCATGCTCGATGCCTTCTACCTCGACGATGCAGGGCTGCGTGAAAAAGCCTATCTGCGTGCGAGAGATGTCGTCTCTGCGGCCGGACGATACGTCTGAGCGGCGGAGTCGGGGCGGTCTGATCTGTTGACTGGCGCGCCTTCATGGCCTCGAAGGCGGAGAAAGTTCCGGGGTGAACCCGGTCGCCGGTAGTCTTCCCGGGGCAAAGCCGCTTATCCTGCCGCACATGACAGAAATCACAGTAAGTGCGGACCGGTAGGCAATGGCGATCTGGGGTTCCGACGCGGCGCCGAACGAAGCGCCGCCACGGCAGCATGACGTTCGAGTATCCGCGCTGCGCTGGTACGATCTCGTTCTGCTGCCGCTCGGTGCTGCCGGGTTCGCGCTCGTCACCGGGCTTTTCCTCGTGCTGGCGGACTGGATATTTCTCGCGCCGGACGGCGCAACACCGGGCCAGTGGGCGCGCTCGGTTTCGTCTTCGGTCTGGTTTGCCTATGCCTTGCAGATCGCGCTTTATGCCGGCGTCGTTCTGACCGGTTTCGCTTTGCTTCGATGGCGCGGATGCCGCCTCTCCGAAGTCTATTTTCCGCGCGTCCGTTTTCGCAGCGTGCTCGCGGCCGGAGGGCTCGGCGCGATCTTCGCCGGACTTTTCATGGGGCTTCTTTCGCTGCTGCCCCCCGAAACGCAGCAGCAGCTCATCGAGCAGAGCGAACTTCTTTCACCGACGAGCGGCGGCGAGGCGCTCGCGCTCCTTTTCCTCGCCGTGCTGCTCGCGCCTCTCGCCGAGGAGCTTTACTTCCGGGGCGTCATGCTGCGGCTTCTTTCGGAGAAGATGCGCTTCGTCACCAGTGCGAGCCTGACGGCGATCCTCTTCTCCCTCTCGCATGGTCACCTGTTCGTCCTGCCCGGTCCTGGCGGCTGGGCGCTGACCGGTCTCCTTTTCACCGTCGGCTTCGTCTTTGCGGCTCTGGCGCGGTTCACGGGCTCGCTTCGCGTGCCGGTGGTCATGCATGGCGCCTATAATGCCGTCCTGCTCGCGCCCGGCGTCACGGCCGTCTTCAACGGCCTGCCCTTTTAACCGAGGCTCTGCTTCAGCTCCATGAGCCGCATGATGTCTCGCAGCGCGACGATGCCGAGAAGCCTGCCATCCTTCACGACGAGGAGGCGCGATGTGCCGCCTTCGCGCATCGCGCGGAGCGCCGTCTCGGCATTTTCCTCCGGGCCGATTACATTCGCCCTGGAAAGCGGCCGCATCGTGTCGAAGACGCGGCGCTTCTCCCATTCCGTCCGGTCGAGTTCGCGCAGATCGGCGACGCCGATGACGCCGACGGGTTTTTCGTCTTCCATCACCGGGAAACATTCATGGAATGAGCCGTAGACGTAATTGTCCACCAGCTCGCGCAGGCTGATATCCCCCGGCGCGGTCACCGGATTTTTCGTCATGATGCGCGAGACGGGCTCGGCTTCCAGAAGCACATGCGCCTGAAGCTGCGCGTAGGAGGCGCGCGAGGCCGAATGCAGGAAGAGGCCGATCAGCCCCCACCACAGGCCGCCGATCAGGTTGCCCGAGAAAAGGCTTACCACGCCGAGCGCGATCAGGATGAGGCCGAAAGTCTGTCCGGCCGAAGAAGCCCTTCTCGTCGCCTCGTTCAGGTCGCCCAGCCGCCCCCATAGCCAGGCGCGATAGACGCGGCCGCCATCGAGCGGAAAGGCGGGGACCATGTTGAAGATAGCCACGACGAGATTGATAAGCGCGAGATAGCCCGCAACGCCGGTAATCGCTTCGCCAAGGCCTGCCGCCCGCGCAACCGAGGCGAGCAGATAGAACGAAACGGCGAGCACGAGACTTGCGATCGGCCCGGCAATCGCCATCAGCAATTCCGAGCGCGCCGTCGGCGGTTCCTTCTCCATATGGGCGACGCCGCCGAAAATGAAGAGCGTGATGCCCTTGATGGGAATGTCGAAGCGGCGTGCGACGAGCGAGTGCGAGAGTTCGTGCAGGATGATCGAGAGGAAAAGACCCGCCGCGCCGACAATGCCCATCGACCAGTAGGTGAGGGGGGCAAGACCCGGATAGATTTCGGGGAAATAGCCGGAAGCAAGTGTCCAGGACACGAGCAGCGCGATGAAGATCCAGCTCAGGTCGAGCATCACATCGAAGCCCGCAAGGCGGAACAGTCTGATCTGCTTGCCGAACATCCCGTCTCCTTTCGTTTTCTCCACTCTATACGAGTAAATTCACCGCCGCATGGGCGGCACATCGGCGCAGCCCGGCACCGGACTCTTCCTCCCCCCGCAACGATCGCGAGCCTCGTTAGTCCATTTGGATCATGCGAGCCGGAGCCCGCCTTCCTAGTCTCCGCCAGCAACAGGATTTTCCGGCCGATTCACCGTCTCCGCGAAGAGCGTGGGAAGCGAACGCTTGGCCGGACGGGTCATGCAACAAGGGGTGAAATGTGACGATGTCGAAGAGAGGGCGCGGCGTAACGGGCGCTCACGAGCCGTTTTCGGGGCTTTATGGATTGGCCGGATGGACGGGATTTGGCGAGGGAAAGCGGCGGATGAGGCTTGTTGCCCTTGCGGGTGCGCTTGCGCTCGCGGCGGCAGGTGCCGCAACGGCCGGGCCTATGGAAGACGCCTCCGCGCATCTCTCGCAGGGTGACGCTGCGGCTGCCTATGAGGTTCTGAAGCCGGAGGAGCGCGCCCGCGCGGGCAATCCGGATTACGACTACATGCTGGGCATCTCGGCCATCGACTCGGGCCGTCCGGCGGAGGCCGTTGCGGCCTTCGAGCGCGTTCTCGCCGTGAAGCCGGATCATCTGCAGGCGCGCGCGGAACTCGGCCGTGCCTATATCGCGATGAACGAGCCCGAAGCGGCGCGGCGCGAACTCGCCGCCGTCGAATCGCATGAAAGCGTGCCGGACAATGTCCGGGAAACGATCGACCGCTATGTGACGGCGCTCGATACCGGGCTTTCCGGCGGCGGCACGCAGATCGCGCATCGCCTTACGCTCCGCGCGGGCTACGACACCAATGTCAACAATTCGACGAGCGACAGCCGTATCCTCATCCCGGCATTCGCCGGTCTCGGTTTCGCGACGCTCGGCGCGGGCGCGACTTCGGAAGAAGATGGATTCGGCGAAGTTCTCGGCCGCACCTCGCTGACGCATGGCATCGCCATCGACAAGCAGCTCCTGCTCGATCTCACCGCCTCCTACCGCGCGAATGCGGATCTCGACCAGTTCAATCAGGGCATCGCGGGTATCAATTTCGGCTACTCGCAGCGTACGCCCGATCACGGCACTTTCACGATCTCGGGTCAGGCCCAGTCCTACTGGGTGGACGACGAGGTCTACCGCTACACTTACGGCGCGCTCGGCCAGTGGACCTACCGCACGGCAGGCCTGACGGATTATGCCGTCTACCTGCAATATTCGAAGCTCAACTATCCCTCGAACAGCGTGCAGAACGCGAACCGCTACACGGGCGGCGCGACCATCGGCCAGAGCCTTGGCGGGCCGCGCGACCCGTATGTCTATGGCGGCGCCTATGCGGGACTTGAAAAGCTCACGGACTCGAACTTCGATCACTTGAGCTACGCCTTTGGCGGTTTGCGCGCTGGCGGGGAGCTCACGCTCATGCCGCGCCTTCGCGGCTATGCGAACGCTGCGGTCGAATTCTCGGAATATGAAGAACCCGATCCGCTCTTCCTCGAGGAGCGTTCGACCATTCGCGCCGACGCCATTGCGGGCCTTCGCTACCAGCTCAGCAACGAGCTCACGCTCGGCGGCGAGGTCGCCTACACGCATTCCGACAGCAACATCGTGCTCTACGAGTACGACCGCGTTGTCGCCTCCCTTTCCCTCAGTCTCGATTTCTGATCTCGAAGGAGCCATGAAAGTGAAAACCACGATCCTCAACAGGCTTCTCGCAACGACGGCGCTTGGCGCGGTGCTCGCGCTCACCGCCGCGCCGGCCTCCGCGCTGCCTGTCCTCTTCGGCGGCGGCAGTGTCCAGGTCGATGGCCAGAGTGGCCCGGTGACGAATATCGAGCCCGGCCAGACCGTCACCGCGACCGAGCTTCTGCAGTTGCAGGCGCCGGACGGCAGCATCATCACAATCGAGCCCGGCAGCGTCTTCACGCTGACCGGAGAAGGCGACAATCTCTCGTTTGAACTCGTGTCCGGGGCGATCCGCGTCGCCTCCAGCGGCATGCCGATCTCCGTCTCGAAGGGCGGCGTGACCATCTCGACCGCGGGCGGCGCCTTTTCCGCCTTCGAGAGCGAGGAGGGCGGTCTTGCCGGACGCGTGAACCAGGGAACGGCGACGGTCGCCAATGGCGGCGGCGAGCGTCAGTTTGCGGCGGGCCAGGGCTATGAAGCGAGCGAGACCGGCATCGCCGGCACCTTCACGCCGCCTTCCGCCAGCACCACGCAGTTCGCCCAGAACGATCCGAACACGAACTACTCTCCCGCCGACGAACAGGGTTCGGAAGGTTCGGGGATCGTCGAGGAAGCCGCGGGTGGCGGTAGCGGCGGCGGAGGCGGCGGCTATGGCGGCACACCGCCCGTTACGGGCGTCTATGTGCCCGTCACAGGCACGGAAGATAGCGGTTATGTCATTGCCTATGCGGCGGATGCCATCGGCATCGATGCGCGCGACGATGTGACGGTCACGATCGGCTCAGGCGGCGAGCTCAATCGCTACAAGGTTGCGGATGGTGCGGACGAAGACCTCGAACGGAATTCCAACGACTCGCTCGAGCGCGCCGCTTCGAACGGCAATGTGTTCATCGAACGCTGGTCTGGCGGCGAGACGCATGGCAATTACTACAACGCCAACAACGGCACGACCTTCTCCGAACTGGGCCGCACCAGCCATCAGGGTTTCCACCTGATGTATGGCAAGCCGACGGCGGAAGCGAACATTCCGACGAACGGCGTCGCGACCTACGATCTCGTCGCCGCCACGAGCCCGACCATCGACGACGGCAGCTTCGCGCCCGGCACCTTCGATGGCGAGCTCGGCATTCTGTTCGGCCCGATCTTCAAGGTCGGTGTCGATTTCACCGTCGATATGCCGGGTGACCATGTCTATGTGATCCAGACGGCGGGCGGTGCCGCGGCACCTTCGGCCGCGCCGCAATACAAGGATCTCTCGCAAGGCATTTTCCGTCTCAACGGCATCCAGATGGCGCAAGCCGGCGCGGCTTGTCCGACCTCGAACTGCGATGCCTCGATCTACGGCCTCTTCACCGGCGATGCGGGCGAAGATGTCGGCATCGTCTACCAGATCTGGGATTTCTCCGCGCCGTCCGACGATCTCTATCGTGCGAAGCGCATTTCCGGCGCGGCAATCTTCAATCAGGGTTCCTACACGCCGGGCGAAGCGCCGCCTCCCACCGAAAGCGGCGAGATCGATGCGCCGCTCGGCGACGGTCCTTATCAGGTCGCCTTCAACGGCGCTCTGGTCGATGACTCGACCATCGAACTCGATCAGCGCGGCGCGCTTTCCTCTTTCGTGAACGACTACACGGGGCCGGGCGGCGCGGACCGGGGCGATACGAAGGTTGCCGATCTGTGGGGCAACGAGGACGTCACCATCGGCCGCTGGAACGACGGCACGACAACCGGTTACATGGCGGCCGATCTCGGTGCGGACCTCGAGTCCTATCATTATGCGGTGGGAACGACGGCGACGAACCTGCCGACCTATGGCATCGCCTATTACGATCTCGCGGCCGCAACTTCGCCGACCTTCGCCGATGGCGGTGGCCTGCCGGGCACGCTCACTGGAGGCATGTCCATCGGTTACGGTTCGGGCATGCCCGCCGTCGCCCTCGATCTCGAAATCGACATGCCGGACGATCACATCTATGTGGTGCAGACGCCGGGCGGCCTCGACATGCCGCATCTCTCGCCCTTTGCCGTTTACACGACGGGCTCCATCTATCCCACGAACAGCATCGTGAAGATGGGCCAGGGCACCTTCACCATCGACGATGGTGGACGCGCCTGCGAATCGAATTCGAGCTGCTTCTTCTCGCTCTACGGTTTTGTCTCGGGCGAGGGCGGATCTTCCGCCGCGATCAACTACCAGATCTGGCAGTCCGCCTATCTGGGCCGCGCGATCACGGGTTCGGCCGCCTTCACGACGGAAGGGGCAGAAGTCGCATCCCTCTCCGATCCGCTGGATACGCCTTTCGCGGATGGCAACTACACGGCTGTCGTTTCCAAATACGGAAGCAACGCCGTTTTTACCGATCAGGCAGCGGTTTTCGGCGAGGACGGTTCGCTGATCAGCTATCAGGTCCGCACCAATCCGGGCTCGGAATCGACGCCCAATATCGGCACCAACGGCATGGCCGAACTCGGACGCAACGACGATGTCATGTGGGGCCGCTGGACCGGCGGCGAGACCGGCGGCACCGGCACCTACAACGGCTATACCGGCGCCGATCTCTCCGGCGATCGCGGCATGCACTGGATCGTCGGCACCGCCGCCACCGATCTTCCCGCGACCGGCACCGCCACTTACGAGCTCGCCGGTTATACGGCTCCCGTCTTCAATGACGGGCGCTCGGCGCCGGGCACCATGTCGGGCGGCATGGTCGTCGCATGGAACGGTCACAGCACCAAGATCGGCACCGATATCGACGTGTCGATGGCGGGCGATGCGGTCTACAACCTGACGACTACGGGCGGTCTCGGTAACCCTTCGACCTCCGAAATCACCATGGGCATGAACGGCAAGTTCAATGGTTCGCTGCCGGTTACCTTCACGCCGGATGGCGGCGGCACGGGGGTTGCCTGCCCGAACCCGGCAAGCTGCAACGCCTCTCTCGAAGGTCAGGCCTTCGGTCCGGGCGGCCGGACGATCGGCCTCGGATACGCGATCGGCTTCGGCGACTACGGCATCACTGGCGCGGGCGTCTTCACGCAGGCTCCCCCTCCGCCTCCGTGATCTCTCGATTTCTTCTCTCTGGATGCGCCGAAACTCAGGCCGGGCAGCAACGCCCGGCCTTTTTTTGGGAGATCGCTTCCGTGAAGGCTAAGCCGTTCGGGATTACCGAACCCGCTCTTTCTCCTTCGGCGCCGAAACGCGGCGGGGCTTCTTCTCCATTTTAGGCTTGGGCAGGAGGCGGAAGCGTGTCTGGCACCACGCGAAACCCACCCCGACATCGAGCAGCGCATCGGAACGCCCGCAGGGGCATGCGAATTCCATGACGTCGAAAACCCGGTAGGTCTCGCCCGCCTGCAGCGGCACCGGCTGGCCCGTCACATGGTTTGGGGCGGCATTGACGCAAAGGACAAGGTCGCCGGGGCCGATCGCGTCGCTCATGGCTTCCCTCCATCGTTATCGGGGGAGACTAGACCTCGAGCCGCAGGGACGAAAGACCGCTTTGGGTTCCCGTCATTTGCTCTTGTTATTTTCTCCGAGGCCCACGCGGCCGCATCGTCCGCTGCAGCGCAAGCAGCATATGGGCCTCGATTTCCCGGCGCATGGCGGCGCGCGCCGCGCGCGTGCCGGGCGTCACGAGATAGAGGTCGACGAGATTGCCGATCATCACGTTCAGAAAGTGAAACCGCGCCTTGTCGATCCGCGATGAGGGCGAAAACTTCTTCAGGAACGGCGCGATCCTCTCGCCGATGATCGTCACATTGGCTGGGTTCTGCTCCTCCTCCATGGTCCGGATCGAGCGCATGGCTTTCAGGAGCCCTGCATGGGCGGGAATCGCTTCGGCTTCGTCGAGATAGGCATGAAGGAGAAGCCGCGCGGCTTCCTCCATGCTCGTGTTCGCGTCGAGTTCCGCCAGCCGATCCACGCTTGCCGCCGCTATGCGCTCGACTGTCGCGTCATAGGCGGCGAGCAGCAGCGCCTCGCGATCCGCGAAGTAGCGATAGATGCTTCCGACAGCGACGCCCGTCCGCTCGGCGACGCTCGTCGTCGTCACGGCGTCCGGTCCTTTCGCGGCCACGATCTCCTCCACCGCCGCCAGCAGCGCCGCGCGCGTCTTCAGCGCGCGCTTCTGCAGGGGCTGCTTCTTTTCTCCGCTCCGTGCGCCTCTCCCGGCTTCGCCTCTGGCCGTCTGCATGCTGCTCCCATATGCGCCCTTTCCAAAAAGTGAAACTATTTCATTTTTGTTGACAGGGCCAGCGCGAATGGCGAGTTTTACGCAGCGTGACGCCCGGACGCCTGTCCGGGCTTCCGGCGTTCCGGTTTCGGGGGAGGAGAAGATGATGTTGAAGCTTTCGGCGGGCGTGCTCGCCATCGCATGCGTCGTTATCGCCGGTGCGGCGGTCGCGGCGGAGGTCCGGCTCAGTCCGGCGGACGGTACGGAGAAGCTCGTCGAAACGCTGATCATGGCGGAAGAGGGCGACACGATCCTGCTTGGGCCCGGGCGCTGGAACATTGCGGACGGTCTCGTGCTTGATGCCGATGGCGTGACGATCCGCGGTGCGGGCGCGGAAGAGACCGTGCTTTCCTTCAAGGGCCAGACGGGCTCGGGCGAAGGTCTCCTCGTCACCTCCGATGGCGTCGTGCTGGAGGATTTCGCGGTCGAGGATACCAAGGGCGACGGCATCAAGTCGAAAGGCTCGGACCGGATCACCTTCCGCAATCTCCGCGTCGAATGGACGAACGGCCCGGACGAGAAGAACGGCGCCTATGGCGTCTATCCCGTCTCCTCCACCAATGTGCTGATCGAAGGCGTGACGGTGCGCGGCGCGTCCGATGCGGGCATCTATGTCGGCCAGAGCCAGGACATCATCGTCCGCAACAACCTCGCCGAATATAACGTCGCCGGTATCGAGATCGAGAACTGCTACCGCGCCGATGTCTATGGCAACATGGCGCGTCACAATACGGGCGGCATCCTGATCTTCGATCTGCCGAACCTGCCGCAGCAGGGCGGCCATGACATCCGCGTCTTCGACAATGACTCGGTCGATAACGACACGCCGAACTTCGCGCCCGAAGGCAATATCGTCGGCTCGGTGCCTATGGGCACAGGCATCATGGTGATGGCGAACCGCAATGTGCACATCTTCGGCAATCGCCTGTCGGGCAACGGCACGGTGCATGTGATCGTCGCGGCCTATCCGAACGACTATGAAGACGAGAACTACATGTTCGTGCCGCGCGGCGTCTATGTCCACGACAACACATATGGCGAGGGCGGCGATGCGCCCGACGGCGAGATGGGCGAGCTCATCGCGGAGCGCACGGGCACGCCCGTTCCCGATATCGTCTGGGATGGCGTCACGCGGATTCCCGAATGGCTGACCTGGGTCTCGGCGGAAAACCGCATCTATGTGAAGGAAGAAGAAGGCACGACATTCGCGAATGCGAAAATGATCTCGCACATGATCCTGCCCTGGGAGACGAAGGCCGATCGCGACATCGCGAATTATGAGGGAAGCCTTCCCGAGCCCCAGCCGGTGAAGCTCCCGCAGGACGCGGAAGGCTGAGCCTCGTGTCGGCGCGCGCTCCCATATCGCTCCTGAAGCTGGCGCTTCTCACCGTGCTTCTTGTTTGTTCGGCGATAGGGGCGATGACGGGCGCGGCCGCCGCCGTAGATGAGACGGCGATCCTCGCGAAGAAGCCGCCCGCGAAACTTTCCGCCTTCGGCTTCTTCGCCGATGCATCGCGGCAGGTTCCGGCGGAGGGCGTCATTCCCTTCGCGCCGCGCACGCCGCTCTTCACCGATTTTGCGGAGAAGCGCCGCTTCGTCTATGTGCCGGAGGGCGAGAGCGCCGTCTATGACGCGCATGAGGCCTTCGCCTTTCCGGTCGGTTCCGCGCTCATCAAGACCTTCGCCTATGAGGCGGCGGATCGTCCGGGCGGGTTGCGCCTCGTCGAAACGCGCGTGCTGCTGCGTCAGGAAAAAGGCTGGCAGGCCTGGGCCTATGTCTGGAACGAGGATCAGAGCGAAGCCGAACTCAAGATCGCGGGCGCGAAGATCCCGATGACGGTGCCCATTCCCGGCGGCGGTACGCAGGACATCGTCTATGCCGTGCCGAACAAGGCGCAGTGCAAGGGCTGCCACGCGCTTGATGGCGAGGTGGTGCCTATCGGCCCCAAGGCGCGCAATCTCAATCACGTCTTTCCCTATCGGCAAGGCGAGGAGAACCAGCTTGCGCATTGGGCGGAGGCGGGAATGCTCACCGGCCTCCCCGATCTTGCCGATGTGCCCGCCGTTCCCGACTGGCTCGACGAGACAGCGCCGCTCGACAAACGCGCGCGCGCCTGGCTCGACATCAATTGCGCGCATTGCCACCGCGCCGAAGGTCCGGCCAGCAATTCGGGTCTCTTCCTTACCTGGGACGAAAAGGAGCCCGCCGCTCTCGGCATCGGCAAGCGTCCGGTCGCGGCGGGCCGGGGCGCGGGACACCTCAAGGTCGATATAGAGCCGGGCGATCCCGACGCCTCGATCCTCGTTTACCGCGTCGAAAGCAACGAGCCCGGCGTGATGATGCCGGAGCTCGGCCGCTCGCTTACCGACAGCCGCGCCGTCGCGCTCTTGCGCGAATGGGTCGCCTCGATGGAATGAGACGATGGAGTGAGCGGCTTCTAAACCGGGATCACATCCGTATAGACGAAGCCTTCGCGCGTTACCGTCTCACCGATCTCGACGGGGATCTCGCGGGCGAACATGGGACCTGCCGTCACGGCGGTGTGGAACTCGCCATTCTCGCCGCAGGGGTCGGCGCTTTCGGGCAATTCGGCAAGCAGGCTTTCGTCGAAGCGCCGCCCGGAAAGCGTTGCCGGGATCTGTTTCGGGTCGACGCAGGCCAGATGCGCGACGAGACCGCTTTCGATCATCTCGCGGGCAAGCACCTTCGTGTCGCGTCCCCAGAGCGGGAAGAGCCCTTCCATCCCCGCCTGCGCGAGCCGCTCCTCGCGATAGGCGCGCACATCCTCGAGGAAGAGATCGCCGAAGATCGTATGCGTGATGCCCTCCGCCTTCACGCGGTCCATCGCGTCGCGCATCCGCTCTTCGTAAACCTCGTTGGGGCAGGGCCAGGGCAGCTGCACCTTGATGAGCGGCAGGCCCGCCGCTTCGGCCTGCAGGTCCAGCAGCTTCTCGCGCACGCCATGCATCGCGACGCGCTCATGCGTTTCGTTCACGGTGGTGAGAAGTGCGACGACATCGGCAAGACCCGAACGTCTCACCTCATGCAGCGCGAAGGCGCTGTCCTTGCCCGAGCTCCAGGAGAGAATCGCTTTGGGTGTCGTTGTCTGTGTCGTCATCTGTGTCGTCATGGCGCGCGACCATAAGGCGATGCGCCGGATGAGGCCAGACCGGCGAAACTTGACATCGCCGCCAATATGTTGACCCTCATGCCCGTCACGGTTCCTCCGGATCTCGTCCGGAGGTGAAAAGGGAATCCGGGCGTCTTCCTTGAAAGGCGAAACCGGAGCTGCCCCCGCAACTGTAAGCGGCGAGCATCCTTTCCATCAAAGCCACTGGCGCGTCATGCGCCGGGAAGGCGGAAAGAATGCAAAGACCCGCGAGCCAGGAGACCTGCCGCGACGAACCGGATTTTTGGGCGGGGTGCCCTGAAAAGCCGTTGGCGGGTTTCGTTCCATGGTCCCGTCTGCGTCTCAGGTCGTGCCCCGCCCGCCATTACGAGGGACATGGCCATGACCGATATGCCGAACACCGTTTTCCATTCATCCGATGCCGCGCGCCGCACTGGCTGGGCGGTCTTTCTCGCCGCCGCGGCGACTGCCTTCAGTTTCGTCTTTTCCTGCGCAACACCTTTCGCGGCGCTCGCCGCCATCGCCGCGCTCAACATGCGCCGCCTCGATGCGATGCTGACCATCCTTCTCGCCTTCGCGATCAATCAGGCGGTGGGCTTCGGCTTTCTCGGCTATCCGCATGACACATCGACCATCGCCTGGGGCGCGGGCATCGGCGCTTCCGCGCTCATCGGCCTCGCTGCCGCTTTTGCAACGGCCCGGTTTGCGCTTGGCGCGGGCTATGTTCTCTCGCTCGCGCTTTCCTTCCTTGCCGCTTTCGCGGCCTATCAGCTTGGCCTGCAGGGCGCTGGGCTTCTGATCGGCACGGGCGGGCATGGCCTCTCGGCGGAAGTCGTGCGCTGGGTGCTGCAGATGAATGCGCTGGCGCTTGCCGTCCTTGCCGGCTTCCAGTTCGCAGGCAGGCGCCTCGGCCTCTCCGCGCCGCTTCCCGTGCGGGCGGGCTGATGTTTCCGCCCCGGCGCATCGTCTGCCTCACCGAGGAGACGGTGGAGACGCTTTATCTGCTTGGCGAGGAGGATCGCATCGCCGGTATTTCCGGCTATACGGTCCGCCCGCCAAGGGCGCGGCGGGAGAAGCCGCGCGTCTCGGCCTTCATCTCCGCGGACATTCCGAAGATCCTCGCGCTCGAGCCCGATCTCGTTCTCGCCTTTTCCGATATTCAGGCGGAGATCGTGCACGATCTTGTGAAGGCGGGCGTCAATGTCCATGCCTTCAACCAGCGCACTCTTGCCGAGATCCTCGACATGATCGTCATGCTCGGTGCGCTGACGGGAAAGGAGCCGGAGGCGCGTCTCCTCGTCGACAGGTTGAACGAGGGCATGACCGAGGTAGCGCATGCGAGCGCCGCGCTTCCCCTCCGCCCCCGCGTCTATTTCGAGGAATGGGACGAGCCCGCCATTTCCGGCATCGCCTGGGTCTCGGAGCTCATCGCGCTGGCGGGCGGCGACGACATATTCGGCGATCTGGCGGACCGCCGGTCGGCGAAGGACAGGATCGTCACTTATGAAGAAGTGGCGGCGCGTGAACCCGACCTCATCATCGGTTCATGGTGCGGAAAGAAATTCCGGCCGGAGAAGGTCGCGGCCCGGCCCGAATTCGCAGGCCTTTCTGCCCTCCGCGACGGCGCGCTCCACGAGATAAAGTCGCCGATCATCCTGCAGCCGGGTCCGGCCTCTCTCACCGAGGGGCTGGAGGCGCTCAGAGGCATCATTCATGCGCGTGCGCATGAACTGGCGGTCAGCCGGAGCGAGAAAATATTGACCTGAAGCGCGGGCGAGTCCTTCCGAAGGTCAGACGACACCTGCCTTCAGGAAGTCGTGGATATGGACGAGGCCGGCAGGCTTGCCCTTTTCCACCACGAAAAGGCTCGTGATCTTCTTCTCCTGAAGCAGCTTCACGGCTTCGGAGGCCAGCATGCCGGGAGCGACGGTCTTCGGCGTCTTGTTCATCACGTCGCTTGCCTTGCGCGAAAGAAGGTCGCCCGAGGAGTGGCGGCGGATGTCGCCATCGGTGATCATGCCGATGAGCTTGCCTTTCGCGTCCACGATGCCTGCGCAGCCAAGGCTCTTCTGCGACATGAGGAGGAGCACTTCCGACATCGGCGTATCCGGCCCGGTGAGCGGCAGTTCGTCGCCCACATGCATCACCTCGCGCACATGTGAGAGCATGGCGCCGAGCTTGCCGCCGGGATGGAAGACCTTGAAGTCCCTGGCGGAAAAGCCGTTCTTCTCCAAGAGCGCGATCGCCAGCGCATCGCCCAGCGCAAGCTGCATGGTGGTCGAGGTCGTCGGCGCGAGCTTGTTCGGACAGGCCTCTTCCGCGCGCGGCAGAATGAGCGAGACATCGCCCGCGCGGCCGAGCGCGCTCTTCGCCTCGGAGGTCATGGCGATAAGCGGGATCGCAAACCGTTTCGCATGAGAAATGATGCTGGAAAGTTCCGCCGTCTCCCCCGACCAGGAAAGGGCGAGAATGACGTCCGACGCGGTGATCATGCCGAGATCGCCATGGGAGGCCTCGCCGGGATGGACATATTGGGCAGGAGAGCCGGTGGAGGCGAGCGTCGCCGCGATCTTCCGGGCGATATGGCCGGATTTGCCCATGCCGGTCACGATGATCCGGCCTTCGGCGCGGCCAAGCGTCTCCACCGCATCAACGAAGGGGCCGTCCAGCGAAGCCATCAGCGCCTTCAGCCCCTCGATCTCGAGCGTGAGGGTGCGTTGCGCGGAGGCGAGGTGGCCGCTTTCGGCGGCCGGTCGGGTCTTGGTGCGGGACAAGCTTGGGCTCCCTTGGGGCGAAGAATGGCGCCGCGTCGGCACAACCTCGCCTTCTTATATCTATTCGCCGCCCATCTCCAGAAGGCGACAGCGGAAGGGTGCGCGAGCGGTCGGGTGATCCGTTCCCCTCCATGCGATGGGTCCTGTCCTTGAGTGTGGAGGGAATTTGGCTACCCTCGCCACCGGAATAGGTGGATAAGAAGCCTCTATCCATGAATTGACAGGCGGGCACCGGGATCGGCGTGCCGGAGGCGTTGCGTGACAGGCGGGTTACTCGGTCGACTGAAAGCGGCTTTCCGGGGCGGCGGTGAAGCCGCATCGCTTCCCGACGGCATGCGGATTTATGCCGTAGGCGATATTCATGGCCGAGATGACTTGCTCCGGGAGCTTCTTGCCAAGATCGAAGCGGATGCCAAGGCGCGGTCTTTCGATCGTAACATATTGATTTTCTTGGGCGATTATGTCGATCGCGGCCTTCAGTCGAAAGCTGTGCTCGACCGGCTGACGTCAGAACGCCTGCCGGGTTTCGAATATGTATTTCTCAAGGGAAATCATGAGCTTGCGCTGATGCAGTTTCTCGACGATGCGAGCTTCGGCAAGAGCTGGAAATATTATGGCGGCCTTGAAACGCTTCACTCCTACGGCATCACGGAACTCACGCTGACAGATGATCCTGCCGCCTTTGAGCGCGCGCGGGAGCATTTCAACGATGTCCTGCCGGAAGCTCATCGCCATTTTCTCCAGACCCTGGAGACAAAAGCCGAATTCGGCGGCTATTTCTTCGTTCATGCCGGCGTCAGGCCCGGCATTGCGCTGCACCGGCAGATTGAAGAGGACCTGCTCTGGATCAGGGAGGAATTCCTGAATTCGAATAGTTCTTTCGGCCGATATGTTGTTCACGGACATACGCCGAACGAAGAGGTTGTTGTGAGGCCAAACCGCATGGGCATAGATACCGGCGCTTATATGACGGGCATTCTGACTGCGCTGGTGCTCGAGGGGGAAGAAAGACGCCTTATTCAAACAGGTGCGCGGGAGAGCGCGCCGGCAAAAGCGGTCTGAGCGTCCCGGATATTCGCCCGGTTAACCAGTGCCCGAGAATACCGGCGATTTGTTCGGCTTTTGTCTCAAATGGCCGGTCAAACAATGCTAGATTGATTTTGGGTTTGTATCGGGGGTGGAGCGGTTTTTATAACCGGGTCTGTTCGAAGACCGGCCTCCTTCTCTCCGTCGACAGGGTGGGGAGGCCTCAAGAGACAACACGCGAATGACAAGAGCGGTGAAAATGCGACTTTCAGGCCGTACCGGCGTTTTCCATGCCTTCCGTATGATGGTTCTGTTGGTGGCAGCGGGGGTGCTCGCCTCCTGCGCCGATGCCGGGCGCACGCCGCCACCGGTTCCGGTCGCCGCAACGCCCGCCACAGCTACGCCCGTCGTCTCGCCGGCCGACGCCAATATCGATACGAGTATCGATTATGCGCTCGGTGTTGGCGACCGGCTTCGCGTGATCGTTTTCGGCGAGCCTGACCTGTCCGGCGAATTCGATGTAAGCGGCTCGGGCAATGTCGCACTTCCGCTCATCGGCCAGGTTCGCGCCAAGGATCTGACGCTCAGCCAGTTCGAGGATGCCGTTGAGGCGAAGTTCAGCGAAGGCTATCTGAACAATCCGCGTGTCAGTGTCGAGGTTCTGAACTACCGGCCCTTCTATATCTATGGGGAGGTGGAGAATTCGGGACAATATCCGTACACCAACGGCATGACCGTCCTGAATGCGGTGGCTGTGGCGGGCGGCTATACCTACCGCGCCAATACGGATCGTGTTTACATCACGCGTGGTGACGGCACGGAACAGGAATATCCCGCAAGCCAGTCGGTCAAGGTTCTGCCCGGGGATGTCGTGCGGGTGCCCGAGCGCTTCTTCTAAGCCCTAAGTAAAGTTCCGGCCCCTTAACTGGGTGAGTGAGCGTTATACTTTCGTGCCTGGCGCATTTGATTGTCTGGTCAGAATCGAGCGGGTGGTGCATTCTTGCCAAAGAATCGTAAGTTCGCCGATGTATTTGTGCCACGGCTCCACGAAAGCTTGCGTTAACCAAATATTTCCCATGTTCGCCCTCGTCCGATAGCGCTAGTGTAGCGTCTAATAATCAGGCCTCTTGCATGCGTGCGAAGGGCGTCGGGCTCGAGGTTTTGCCGGACGTGGCAAGGCTGCCTTTTGGGAGCGAAGGAGTAGCTAGATGAAAAAGCTGATGACGGCGGTGTTTGTGGCCGGAACAATGGTCTTTGGGGCTGCCGCCCTCGTGGTGACACCGGTGGTCGCGCAAGAAGAGGCATCGCTCCAGTCGCTGGAGGAGTTTGTCGAGCAGATGCTCGTCGAGAACGCCGATGATCCGGCGGCCTTCGAAGAGGCGATTGCGAACTTCGTGGCAGGGTCGGCCGATCCCGAGCTTGCCAATGAAGCTGTGATCAATGCGCTGACCAACCCGAAGAGTGATGCTGCCAAGATCGCACTTCAGAACAATGCCGCGCTCAAGGAAGCCGGTGCCCGTGGCCTCGGACGCGCGATCGCCATCGTCGGTGTGACCAACCCGACCGCGGCCGCCAACATGCAGGCTCAGATCGAGGCCAGCAACGATACCACCCTGGTCTCCTCCGCCAACGAGGGTAATGCCACCCAGACCGCCTCGATCCGGAGCAGCACTGGTGGCGATGAAGGCGCGGGTCAGCAGGAAGATTCGACGCCGGAGACGCCGGTCAGCCCCAACTAAACGGGGAGCGAGAAGGGAGGGCTGGTGACATCGGAACCGGCCTCCTCTTCAGGTTTTGTTGCGTTAGCGTATGAATGGCGCTCGATCGCCTTTGGCGGTCATGCGCTGCCCAGGTCTCTGTCCAATAAGGGAATTTGATCGATGTCGTCCTTCGTCTCCAGGGCCCTGCTTGCCGCTGTCGCGGTGACATCCCTCCATATGGTGCCCGTGTCTGTCGCCTCGGCCCAGACCCAGGAAATCGTGGATGACCGGAATGTGAGCGTCAGGGAACGTGCGCGGCCGGGTTACGACGCGGTTGGTGTCCGTGCGGGTGCCTTCACGGTCTTCCCGGAAGCCTCGATCAGCGGCACCTTCGATGACAACATCTATGCCACGGATACGAATACGGAGAGCGATTTCATTACGACGCTCGCTGCCGGGGTTCAGGCCGTTTCGAACTGGAGCCGTCATTCGCTCAATCTGAATGCCGGTATCTCGCAGGCTCTTTATGCCGACAATAATGACGAGGATCGGCTCGACTGGAATGTCGGTGGCGATGGCCGGCTCGATATCACCCGCGATACCAGCGTGAGCGGTGGACTTTCCTACGCACAGCTGCATGAAGACCGCAGCGCGCCCAACGCGATCGGTCTTGCGGCCGAGCCGACCGAGTACACGCTGCTCCAGGCCGATGCGGCGCTGGATCATCGTTTCAACCGCGTTACCTCGCGGATCGGCGCGACCTATTCCGATTATGATTTCGACACGGTGCCGCTCACGGGCGGTGGCGTGCTGAACCAGGATTTCCGTGACCGCGAGGAATATACGGAATTCCTGCAGCTCGGATATGATGTCTCGCCCGACACTAATGTCTATGTTCGCGGTACGCTGAACCAGCGCGAATACGACCAGAAGCCGCCGGTCGTCGCGCTGAATCGCGACTCCGATGGCTATGCGGTTGTTGCGGGCTCCGATTTCCGTCTCACCAATCTTGCTCAGGGCGGCATTTTTGTGGGCTACCAGGAGCAGGATTATGACGATCCGACGCTCGCCCAGATCGATGGCATTGCTTATGGCGCGAATGTCGATTGGTTCGTGACGCCCCTGACGACCATCCGGTTTGAAGCGGCGGCCACCATCGAGGAAACGATTGCCGCAGGCGCGTCGGGTTATACGGATAACTCGGTCGGCTTCCGCATCGATCACGAGCTGATGCGGAACGTGATCATTGGCGCCAATGCCGGTTATTCGAATCAGGATTTCGAGGGCATTCCCCGCGACGATGACGTCGTAAGTGCCGGCCTTGGTGTCGACTATTTCCTGAACCGGAATTTCTCCCTGAGCCTCGGCTACGACTATACCGATCGTGACTCGACCGTTGCGGGCCTGGACTACTCGCGCAACGAGATCGGCCTCACGCTGAGGGCCGGCCTTTAAGCGGGAAAGCCATTCGGCTTGTGTGGTTCGAGAAGATAAAGATCAAGGGCAGCGAGGCGACTTGCTGCCCTTTCGATTTGCGTTGCTGGCTTAGTGCCATTGAGGCGACAAAGGATAATGGTCTGGGTGAGAGGTAGGACGCATTCAGGCGCTCCGTCATCTCGTGCGTTCAGTTGCTCTCGGCTTTTAACCTCCTTGGCATCAGATGTGCTTATGCTTGGCGGCGTTGATTGAGGCCGGTCTTGGTGCAAGTCTCTGAAGACATGGGATGTCTCGGTCGGTATTTGATTTTCAGGCGCGCAAGCGCGATTCAAGGGATGCGGTAGCTTTGGGGGGTCAGTCGATGAATGCGCCGGTCAAGGGCTCGGGTGCTGCGGGAACGAAGTATGAAGGCCCCGAGATTGACGAGAACCAGGGTTTCCTCGAACTCGATCTCATGGCGCTCTACCGGACGCTCCGCAAACGGCTGGGGTTGATCGTCGCCGTCACGCTGGGCCTTACCGCGCTAGTGATGGTGGTCGTCCTGCAACAGACGCCGCTCTATACCGCCGAAACGCAAGTGTTGCTCGATCGCCAGAAGATGCAGGTCACCGACATGGAGGCGGTCATGTCGGGCATGCCCGCGGATTCGGCCACAGTCGACAGTGAGGTCGAGATCCTGCGTTCCCGCGCGCTCGCCGCCCGGGTCGTGGATCGCCTCAACCTGATGCAGGACCCGGAGTTCAACGGAAAGCTTCGGGAGCCGTCGCTTCTGCGGTGGCTCGACCCCCGGGTCTGGATTGGCGAGGCCTTGAAGCTTGTCGAGGCCGAGCGCCCCGCTTTGAACCAGGAGCTTCTGGACAGGGCAGAGCTCAACAGCGTCATCGATAGCCTCCTCAGCCGTCTCACCGTCTCCCGGCAACGGCTTACCTATGTCATCAATGTGAGCTTCGTATCGGAAAGCCCGGAGAAGGCTGCCCGTATCGCCAATGCGATTGCGGATACTTACATCCTCGATCAGCTCGAGGCCAAATTCGATGCCACCCGCCAGGCCAATGATTGGCTTTCCCGGCGCCTCGGCGAGCTTCGCCAGCAGGTTCAGGACTCCGAACGTGCGGTCGAGATCTTCCGGGCCGAGAACGGGCTCGAGTCGCTCGCTTCCGGGGTAACGGTCTCGGAGCAGCAGCTTTCCGAACTCAATGCGCAGCTTATCCTCGCGCGGACGGCGCTTGCAGAGGCCCGGGCCAAGTATGAAAGAGCCAGGCAGATCAGGACGTCGGGCGGTACGATCGAAAGTATGGCCGATGTGGTTCAGTCGACCACGATCTCCCAGCTGCGTCAGAAACAGGCAGAACTCGCAAGAGAGCTTGCCAATCTCGCCTCCCGATATGGTCCCCGTCACCCGGAAGTGGTGAACGCCGAAGCGCAGCGCCGCGATATCGAGCGCCAGATTGGCGCGGAGATCTCGCGTATCATTGGCAGCCTGCAGAACAATGTGTCCGTGGCGGAAACCCGTGTGGCATCTTTGGAGGAGAGCCTTCGGGAGATCCGCGGTGAGACCGGTGATAGCGGGCAGGCCATGGTCCAGCTCAGAGAACTCGAACGCGAGGCGGCGGCAAACCGAGCCGTCTATGAGAGCTTCCTCAACCGGTTCAAGGAAACCTCCCAGCAGCAGGACCTTCAGGTGCCCGACAGCCGGGTGATCTCGCAGGCGACGGCTCCTATTCAACCCTCTCATCCGCGAAAGGCGCTTTCACTGGCCCTTGCGCTCATTTTGTCGGCGATGCTGGGCGTGGGGCTCGCTTTCCTGCTTGAGCATCTCGACAACGGAATCGAGACGGGACGTGACGTTGAGCAGGTTCTGGGGCTTCCGCACCTGGTCTCGCTTCCGGCGACCCCTGCCGAGAAGGGCACTGACCGCAAGGTCATGAATCCGCAGGACTATCTGCTGGCGAAACCCTTGTCGGCTTACTCGGAAGGGCTGCGCAGCCTTCGTTCGGCGCTTCAATTGTCCAATGTCGATAATCCGCCGACAGTCATTCTTTTTACCTCGGCATTGCCGAGCGAAGGCAAGACGACAAGTTCGTCGAGTTTTGCCCGAGCCGCGGCGGCGGCGGGGCTCAAGGTCGTAATTGTTGACTGCGACCTTCGGCATCCGAGCGTGCACAAGGCGTTTGGGATTGGCAGGCCGGAAACCGGGCTTGTGGAAATGCTGGCCGAACGTCTCGAGCTATCCACGGTGCTGGTGAAGGATCCGAAGAGCGATCTGGACATTCTTCCGATTTCCACCGGCACTGCGAACCCGCCGGATCTTCTGGGGTCGGAGCAGATGCGTCTGCTGCTCGAGCGCCTCCGCAATGACTATGATCTGGTGGTCCTCGATAGTGCGCCCGTGCTCCCGGTCTCCGATAGCCGGGTTCTCTCGCGTCTCGCCGATGAAACCGTATTTGTCGTGCGTTGGAGCGAAACCCCTAAAGATGCGGCGCAAGCGGCGATCCGCGAGTTGCGCCTCTACAATGCGGCGATCGCAGGAGTGGTTCTGGCGGTCGTCGATACGGCCCAGCAGGCCAAATACGGCTATGGTGACGGCGGCTACTACTACAGCAAGTATAGCCGATACTATGTCAATTGAGAGCGATCGCGGCCGTTGGCTCCGATGGGGCCTTGCGGTTGCGGGTCTCTTGGTAGGTGGTCTTTTGGTGGTCTCGGCCGTCCCCCGTATTGCTGCCTATTGGTTTGTTCTTCCTGCGGGTGCGTCCCTTGATGCGATCGATGAGGGGCGAGTGATATCTCGCGAGAATGCCGAAGCCGCGTTTCGGTCCTATAGCGAAGCCTTGGCCTGGCAGCCCGAAGATCCGGCATTGCGAGAGGATCGGGCCCGGCTCGCTAGCCGTCTGGCCCGCCTCGACCCGGAATCGGCCGACCGTTGGAAAGAACTCGCGGTTGCGGATTTCCGCCGAACCGTTGCCTTGTCGCCCGGGAACGGTACGGCCTGGGCCCGGCTTGCGGAAGCCGAGCTTGAAGCGGGCGCGCCCGTCGAGAAGGTTCTCCCCTACTTGAGGCTCGCCCGGCTCACTGCGCCGCGCCGTGCATCTGCGCTTCTGCCCCAATTGTCGATTGTCATGCGTCACTGGGAGGCGATGCCTGATGAGATGCGGGCCCATGCTCTTGCCGATCTCACGTCCTTCTGGATACGCCGGGCGATCAGGCCGTTGCTTGTCTCGATCTATCTCGATGCGGGTTTCGAGGCTCGGGCAGCTTTTCGAGAACGGCTCGGCGAAAATGAACGGGCTCTTCGGGACTTCGACCGGCTTATTGCGTCAAGCTTGGATGGGTGATGCGGCTCTTTGCCTTGCAGGCGCGGACTGGGCAACCGCGAGTCCCATCATGAAAGCGTAGAGCACGGCGACAGCGGGAATCTGCAAACTAAAATCGACCAGAGCGTGAAGGCCTACAAGCAGGGTTGCCGCGACGCCCAGTGCCGGGAAGCTTTTGTGGCGTTTGCGGGCGCCAATGCCGCGAAAGGCGATCCGGGCAAGCAGCAAGATCGACAGATTGAGGGTAAGGGTCGCGATCAGCCCCAGCTCCATCGCATTTTCGAGGTAGGTGTTATGCGCCTTCTCCCAAAGGGCGAAGATGTTCGGGTCGTTCGCCCGATAAGGCTCGATCGCCAGCTCATACGCGCCAAGACCGGTGCCGGTCAGGGGCGCGGTCTGGATCGCGCTGGTGGTGGTCGTAAAGAGCGTCGTGCGAAGATCGGTCTCAAGCGATAATCCTTGGCGCTCCAGGCGGTCTATGAAGTTGCCACCACCTGCGATAACGGCGATTCCGACGATGATGAGGATTGCAAATCCGATGGGCTGCCCCGGTGCGCGGGTCCGGCGGGGGAGCTGCAGGAGCACAAGCGCGCCAAGCGCAAAAAAAGAGGCCAGGATGCCACCACGCGAGGTGGTAAGGAGGAGCGCTAGCATGATCGCGAGGAGGGCGCCGGTGAGCCAGCCCGACTGAAAGATCATGTGTTCGATGAGAAGGGCCGCCTTGCGACGCAAGGGCCGTTCGAGGCCCAAGAGATGACGGATGCGCTCCAGGAACAGCGACACGGCGGCAAGGAGCGTCAAGCCCGCGAAGGTCGCGAATGAGTTGCGGTTGATGAAGCTCGAGGTGAGGGATGCGTCCGGTCTCGCGCCAATATTGCCAAGCAGCCAGTCCTCCCCGCCAAAAAAGGCGAACAGGCCGTAGAGGGAGTAGACCGAACCGGCGGCGATGATGGCAAGCCGGGCTTGGGCGGCCCGTGCTGGGTCGCGCGTCAGCAGGAGCGCGAGCCAGAAGATGCCTGCATAGGCCATGAGCTGCATGGTGCCGGCATAAGTCGCTGAAGGGACAATGCTGATATGGGCGGACAGAGGTACGCCGAGGGCCGCGGACGCTTCGCCCCATAATGGGGACGCCCATGAATTAAACATTCCGGCGTCTGGGGCGGGTAAGGGCGCCGATTGGACTAAAATCCAGATCAGTGTCAGCCCGTAGAGTACCAGCGGCAAAGCCAGCGATTTGAACCGCGTTTTGTCGGGACCTTCTGGACCTGTGCTGGCGAAGGCTTGATGGGCGGACCACGCGATCAACAGGATGCCGGTTGCAGCGAGCAGCAAAGCCGCAGGTAAAGGACGGTTGCTGCCGAGTGGGAGAGGTGCCAGCAAGATCACCGCGAGGATGCCCCAGAAAATTTGTCGGAATGCATAAGGGGCGAAGGAAAGGGGCATGGAAGCTTTGCAGGTCCAGGGGATGTAGGAGAAGAGGCTGGTTGCAGGAGGGCTGAATCCCGCCAGATTGACTACGACATTGGTAATAGAAATCCTGCGGTAAGTCAGCGCATGTGTCATCTTGCACAAGGGTAACAACCGACAAGGTTTAGTCTACTCAGTGTAGCCTTGGCTATTTACCTCTGACGTTAATCATTAAGCTGAAAAATTTCGAGAAGAGAGTTAGGCCTGTGTCTCCATTATTGCCTGACAACGCGACGCAGCATAATTTTGCCCTGACGAATTACGGTATTGGGAGATTTTGAGACTTGTCTCGACGAGGGGAATCACCGACTGGGGGGGCAGGCGACATAGGAAGCGGTGCATCATCGCGCGATTGTCAGCGGTCGGCGGCTGCGCACGTGCATGTGCACGATCCGTCCATGAAATCCGCTAGTGGTCACCTGCCTGACGATGTGCGTCTCCTGCGTCGCAAAACAAGCGGGGGTAGGTGGTATGCGGCGGCGGCAAAGCCTGGTCAGGAACTGAAGGCTGCCCGGCATCTTGAGCGCCAAGGATTTCAGACTTTCACACCCTCGATTGTAAAGACTGTGCGTCATGCGCGGCGCCGAACGGAACGGAAGGTTGCTCTTTTCCCGGGGTATCTGTTCGTGCGATTCGATATCGAGAATTGTGCGTGGCGTGCGGTAAACGGGACGCTTGGCGTACGGTCGCTGGTAATGGCGGGCGACCGGCCTTTGCCGGCACCAAGGGGTCTTGTCGAGAGCTTCATCGAATTGTCAGACAATGCGGGTCTCATGCAGACAGCATTCGAGCAAGGGCAGCGTGTCGAGATATTGTCCGGTCCCTTCGCAAGCTGGGTGGGGACGGTCGAACGGCTTGACGGCAGGGGGCGTGTGTTCGTGCTTTTGCGGCTGATGAACGGCGAAAGTGCGGTTGTCATGGATCGCGCGGCGCTCTGGCCGGCGGCCTGAGCGACAACAAGCGTACGCCGCAGTGCCGTTTTGTACCCGCTCGGCGAGATTTTGCCCGGGGTGATTCACCCGCGGGTGCGGTAGCAATGGCGTGGCAGTGAGTAGGCGTTTCGCATCACAAGAGGAGGGTATCAGGCGTCGATGAAGCGAATTTTCGTTACAGGTACGGCGGGGTTCATTGGCTTCCACCTATCGAAGCTGTTGCTCGACGAAGGGCATGTGGTCGGTGGTTATGACGGCATGACGGATTATTACGACGTGCGCCTAAAGGAACGGCGTCATGCCATGCTTCGCCAGAACGAACGCTTTACGGCGACGGAAGCCATGCTGGAGGACGGAGCGGCGCTCGGCGCGGCGGTGGCGGCGTTCAAGCCGGATGCGGTCGTTCATCTCGCCGCGCAGGCAGGCGTGCGCTACAGCCTCGAAAATCCGCGCGCCTATATCGACTCGAATGTGGCCGGCACACTGAATGTCATGGAGGCGGCGCGGGCGGCGGGTGTCCGGCATTTGCTGATGGCATCGACCAGTTCCGTCTATGGCGCGAATAAAGAGATGCCCTTCGACGAGCGGCAGAAGGCGGATACGCAGCTCACCATCTATGCGGCAACGAAAAAGGCCAATGAATCGATGGGGCATGCCTGGGCGCATATTCACGGGCTTCCCGTCACCATGTTCCGTTTTTTCACGGTCTACGGGCCCTGGGGCCGGCCCGACATGGCGCTCTTCAAGTTCACCAAGGGCATTCTCGAAGAAACTCCCATCGACATCTACAACCATGGCGACATGTATCGCGACTTCACTTATGTGGACGATCTGGTGCGCGGCATCCGCCTGCTGATCGATGCCGTGCCGGGCGGGCCGGAAACGGCAGTGGAAGACGATAGCCTGAGCCCGGCCGCTCCGTTCCGCGTGGTCAATATCGGGAACTCGGACAAGGTGAAGCTGCTCGATTTCATCGAAGCGATCGAGGATGAGCTCGGCCGGAAAGCGATCCGCAACTACATGCCGATGCAGACGGGCGACGTGCCGGCTACCTGGGCCGATGCAAGCCTGCTCAAGCGGTTGACGGGATACAGCCCGCAAACGCCCTTCCGCGAAGGCGTCGCGCGCTTCGTCCGCTGGTATCGGGACTACTACAATGTCTGAAGGTCACATGTTCAATCTGACGCTTGAAAATGCCCGCATAGCGGTGATCGGTCTCGGCTATGTCGGCCTTCCGCTGGCGGTGGAATTCGGCAAGTCGCGACCTGTGCTGGGTTTCGATATCAATGCCGCACGCGTTGCAGCGCTGGAAGCCGGGCATGATGCGACGCTTGAGGTCGAGGACCGCGAGCTGAAGGAGGCGACGCATCTGCGCTTCTCGGGCAATGCGGCCGATCTCGCTTCCTGCAACACCTTCATCGTGACCGTGCCGACGCCCATCGACGCGCATAAGCGGCCGGACCTGACGCCGCTCATCAAGGCGTCGGAAACGATCGGCAAGGTGCTGAAGCGCGGCGATATCGTGATCTACGAGTCGACCGTCTATCCCGGCGCGACGGAGGAAGACTGCGTTCCCGTTCTCGAGCGTGTCTCTGGGCTCCGCTTCAACGAGGATTTCTTCGCAGGCTACAGCCCGGAGCGGATCAATCCCGGCGACAGGCAGCACAGGCTGCCCTCCATCATGAAGGTGACCTCCGGCTCGACGCCGCAGGCCGCCGAATTCGCAGATGCGCTCTACCGCTCCATCGTGACGGCGGGGACGCACAAGGCGCCCTCGATCCGCGTTGCCGAAGCCGCCAAGGTGATCGAGAACACGCAGCGCGATCTCAACATTGCGCTGGTGAACGAACTCGCGATCATATTCGACCGCATGGGCATCGACACGGAAGCTGTGCTGCAGGCGGCCGGCACCAAATGGAATTTCCTCCCCTTCCGTCCCGGCCTTGTCGGCGGCCATTGCATCGGCGTCGATCCCTATTACCTGACGCACAAGGCCGAGGCCATCGGCTATCACCCGCAGATCATCCTTGCCGGCCGCAGACTGAACGATGGCATGGGCGCCCATGTCGCCGGGCGGCTTGTCAAGGAGATGCTGAGACGGCGGCTGCAGGTCGGCGGCGCGCGCGTGCTGGTGATGGGCCTCACCTTCAAGGAGAACTGCCCGGACCTGCGCAACACGCGCGTTGTCGATGTAGTGGCGGAACTGGAGGATTATGGCGCCATCGTGGATGTTCACGATCCCTGGGTGGATGCGGAAGAGGCGTTCCATGAATATGGCATTAGGCCCGTCGTTCGGCCGGCGCCCGCCGCCTATGACGCGATCGTGTTGGCCGTGGCGCATGATGCCTTCCGCGAGATGGGCGCGGCGGGTCTACGCCGCCTCGGGGGGGAAGGCCACGTGCTCTACGATCTGAAGTATGTTCTGCCTGCGGATGCAAGTGATTTGAGGCTTTGAATGGCCGCCTTGCTAAAAAGATTTGGCGAACTCGCGCACCGCGCATTGCCTATTGGAATTGGATTGGTTTTTCTCTTCATCGGACAGGCGCTGCTCGCTAGGATCACCGGTCCAGAAATTTATGGCTTCTACGGATATCTTTTGACATGGGTAGTAACTGCCTCTCTGCTGGCGAAGGCTGGGTATGAGTGGGTCCTTATCAAAATCGTACCCGGCAGCATTCGCGGTGGCCACATAGGTCGTATACGTTTCATTTTAGAGCGCTCGTTCAAGGCTGTTAGCCTTCGCGCGCTAACTTTCACTATCATTCTGATTGCAGTTGGCCTTACCACCGATCTGGGGCAAGGGGTGACTGTTGGCATTGCACTGTCCTGCTCATTCCTAGTCTTTTTTTTGTCTCTGAACGAGATCCGTCGGGCATTGGCGCTAGCGTATGGCTCGGTGTGGTTTGCCGATGCGCCGGAGAATATAGCCAAATCAGTTCTGATGGTCGCTATCGCGTGGGCTGTTGTTTCGGAAAACGGCTCAATAAGTGTTGAAGTTTTATTCTGGGCGAACCTTTCCGTAACTGTTGCTACGGTAGTCATCGCATCTCTGGTGTTCTTTCGCCTAAAAATGCCTGACTTTCTTTCAGTTCGACCAACTCATGAATGCATGAAGGGTCACAATGACCTTATGCGTTCGATGTGGCTAGCGAGTTTCTTCAACATCTGTCTTCGCAGTGGGGACGTCTTGGTCGTTGGCGCGCTCACAGATCCGACTACGACCGGCTTGTACATTGTTGCATCACGTATCGCCTCTCTTGCGGCAACGCCCGCCACTCTACTTGATCAAGTGGTGGCGCCGCGAGTTGCTGAGGCTGCTGAGTACGGCGAAAAAAATAGATTGCGCGATTTATCTTGGGAGTACGCAGTCTTGTCGTTTGTCGGGTGTGTGGTGCTTCTGGGCTTTTTAGCGTTGTTTGGGGTGCAATTCATTCGTGTTCTGTTTGGTGACGCCTATCAGGAAAGCTTGACAATCCTATGGGTGCTGCTCGCGGGGCATGTCGCGAACGCAATGACTGGGCCAACTGGTATCCTTTTGTCTATGACTGGGTCTCATCGTGTTTCGATCGTTGTCTCTGGCGCAAGTGTAATATGCTACTTTTTTCTTTTGTATCTTTGGGCGCCAACCTATTTTGCCATGGGCGCAGCTAGCGCTTTCTCAGTGGCAATTGGTTTGAAAGTGCTGCTGCAGCTTCTCCTTGTAATTCGGCGCCTCCGGTTTAATCCGACAGTTTTCCAATGGCCTCGTTTTGGCAAGGTCAGTTAAATATGCCGCTCCTTATTGGAGAAAATCGTCCTTGGGTGGACAGTTTGGTTTCACTAGATCGTGCGGTCGCTATGATCCCTGAATCACGAGAATAATCATGCCCTTGTCCACCTCTCTACTGGGACGGCGTATGACTTCATTCGCCGCTGTAGCCATATTCGGCTCGATAGCACTGGTGATGCTGGCGATGGGCAGCCTGACGCAAAATCATCGAATCTCTCTTGTTTTCTATGCGGCGGTAGTGATCGCTTCGTTGGGTTACCTGTTCTGGCGCACACGAGACGAATTGGCCATCTCGGTTCTTTCGGTGTTCTGCGTCCTGTTCTCTGCTTTCCACTTTGGGCTCCTTCTTGCAGATCTCACCGGAACCGATGTGCACAGACTCTTCGGTGGTGTACTTGGTTGGTACCTCCGCGAGGACTTGGTCTTTGGTGCCTATCGCGCTTCGCTTCTTTTCTTGTTGGGTACGGTGTGCGGTGGTTTGGTGGCGGTAAAAGTATGGCGACGTCGCCCGCGACACCGTCTCGCTATTCAACCAACACGGAGGCGAACGGCGAGATTAGTATTGCTATTTCTTTTAATGTCGGTCGCTGCTTGGCTCATCATTGTCACGGGTATTTTGGGGATCAGAAACTATACAGAATATAATTTCGTCGCCCGATCAGCATCCGCTGGAATATTCGGATTCATCTTAATGATATTATATCCGTTGATTGCCGCGCTTTTCTTTCTGGCGGTGAACGCATCGACAAGACTTGGCCCTCCATTTCTAGTTTTTTCAGTATTTGGAATTGTAGCGTTTCCGATGGGGTTGCGGGGCGAGGTTCTGTTTCCGCTCGCAATGGTTGTCTCCGTTTTGGTCGTTCAAGGCCGTCTGCATTTGTCGATCTGGAGGGGTCTTGCTGGTGCATATGCGGTGTCTGTCGCTTCTTCGTTTGGCCGAATTTTCCGTGCTGACACGGACTTGTCTGAGGCTATACGAGGAGCTTCGGGTGTTACGGGCTTGGCTGAAATGGGGGGATCGCTGCGCCCCGTAGTTGAAGTGCGCGCTTGGCTCGATAGTGGGGCGGATGTACTGCGATGGGGTGAAACATATTACGCTCCCTTTGAGCGGACTGTTTTGCGTTTGTTCCCCATCGTGGAGAGGGAATCGGCGCTGACCGATGAGCGTTTAATGAACACGTTGCTCGTCGCTCGAACGGGGGGGAACTATGGCTTTTCGATTGCAGCCGAGGCGCTCGTCAACTTTGGTGAGTTGGGGTGCGTACTTATTGGAGCAATATCGGGTGTCTTGCTCGTTATTTATGGACGTCAGATTGAGTGTGGGAGGATGCCAATCATCCTTTCCGCGGTCGTGTTCGGTTTATTCATTCACATCCGACAGGGTTTCGTAACTGCATACGGTTCTGCTCTGTTGTTCTTGGTTATCTGTTTTTTGGTTTCCTTCCTTTTTGAACGCGGCATCAGGCTGAAACTGAACCGGACAGCAAGTTCGTACGGTACTCAATGACACGTGTCCTTCTAACGCTCGGGCGCCTGAATCGCGGCGGGGCGGAAATGCGGCTTCTTCGATTGTTCCAGGCAGCGCATGCTCGCAAAGAATCGTTGTCGCCCGTGGTCTTTGTCGTTTCCGGGAAAAAAGGCACATTGGACGATGCATATGTTGCGGCAGGTGTTCGTCTAATATATGGGCGTCCAGGCTTGGCGGGACTTGCATGCCTTTATCGAACATGTCGACTTGTGCGTCCGGACATTGTGCACGCCAATGTGCTTCTGGCGAGCGGTCTGCACTTGCTGGTTGCGTGGATAGCGGGCGTTCGTGTGCGAATCGCCCATATACGCAACACCGGTTATGACAGAGATGATTTGTTCATTCGCATCCGGAATCGAGTCTTTCGATCGATTCTGAACTTGTTTAGTACTGCCGTAGTGGGTGTTTGCGATGGCGCTAAAGAGTTTTCCGGTGCGTCACTTGCCCGGTGGAAGACTATCTACAATGGCGTCGAAGTGTCTGATGCCATTGAAGCTCTGCCAAAGCTCGGTGATCCAAAAGAACTATTGGAAATTGTCTTCTTGGGCCGATTGCATCCTCAGAAGAATCCGGTGCGTGCTGTGAAGATCATGTCTATTGTCAGAGCGATGACTGGGGCTAGATGTAGATTGAGATTTGTTGGCCGCTCCGATGGCGCTTCTGGGGACGCTACGAAATTTTCAGTTAACGAGGCGGGATTAGAGAATGTGATAGAGTTTTGCGACGAAACGGATCAGCCGCTCGCAGTTCTCGCCTCCTCGCATGTCTTATTGCTTACGTCGGTAAGGGAGGGGCTTCCCGGGGTAGTTCTCGAAGCTCTGTCGTGCGGTACTCCGGTCGTGGCCTCGGCACTTCCCGGCGTGGCGGAAGTTTCCATGTTTTGTGAAGGGGTAATCGCTGTCGATCTTGCAGAACCTGACGAAAAATGGGCAGAGGCGATAGTTTTAGCTTCGGAGATGGACCGCGGCAGGATTGCCAAGTCGTTTCGCGTTGGGCCATTTACATTAGATGCGCATTACAGAGAAATGATGTCGCTATGGGGGGTGCGACCATGATGCGGCGCTTGGATTTTAAACTGTCTCTGCAAGTTGAGCGTCGACATGAAACTTCTTTCGTTCGATTGACGAATGAAATTTCATCTTACTTTGCTTGTTGATGGGATTTAAGTGTCCATGAACAATCTTACAGTTGTTCTGGAGCAAGTTTTCCTGTGCGACAGATCCGGGCGGTACGCTAGCTTAAGCACATTCGATGACGCTTTCTGGAAGCGGTATCTCCGGGTATTCGATCGGGTTCGCATCGTCGCGCGTGTGAAGCGGGTGAACGATTTCCCCGATGGGGCGTCTGTGCTGGCCGAACCGAGAGTGAGCGTTGCAGAGATACCCTTCTATCAAGGCCCCTTTCAGTTTCTGCTCCGGTACGTCGAGGTACAAAAGGCGCTGAAAAAGGCCGTGGATGCGGACGGCTTCTTCATTCTGAGGCTGCCGGGCTTTCTCGGAATGGCAGTTGGGCAGCGTCTGAGGAGATTGCGCCGCCCGTATGCCGTAGAACTCGTGGGCGATCCTCAGGAGATATTGAGGCCAGGTGTTGCTGGCTCGCCCTTTACGAGACCATTGCTCAGGCCTTGGTTTGTTAGAGGAACTCGCGTTGCATGTTATGGCGCTGTTGGCGTGTCGTATGTCTCGCATTTGGTTTTAAGCGAGCGTTATCCTGCGGCTGACGGGGCGGAGATCGAATACTACTCCAGCATCAACTTGCCATCCGAGCGATTTGTAAGTGAATCGCGACACTATCAGCCTTCTATTTCGCCGGTTCGTATTCTTACTGTCGGGTCGCTTGAGTATCGTGCGAAGGGTGTGGATGTCCTTTTGAGGGCATGTGCAAGCCTTAATTCTAGCAATGTTCCGGTGTCTTTGGAGATTGTCGGCGAAGGAATTCTTCGGCGTGAGCTTGAGGAGCTGGTTCAGTCTCTCGGAATATCGGATGCAGTCCGCTTTGCGGGACACCTGCCGCATGACGATGTATTCAACCAGATGGATCAATGTGACCTTTTCGTTCTGGCAAGCCGCAGCGAGGGATTGCCTCGGGTCGTCGTTGAGGCGATGGCCCGCGGTTTGCCGGTCGTCGCCACGTCGGTGGGGGGGATTCCCGAACTAATTGACGTTGAGTTTCTTGCGCCGCCGGACGATGCCGCGGCTCTCGCGGATTTGATCGGCAAAGTCGTGTCATCGCCGGAGACTCTTTCCTCCATGTCTGCCAACAATTTGGGCCGTGCATCGGCATATGCTGCGAGCGAATTGACGACAAGGAGAGATCGATTTTATCGCGCCATTTTGGCACGATCGGAGTAGCCAAGATGCGAGTCATGCAACTCATCAAGACGACGCGCGGCGCAACATGGGCGTTGCGGCAAGTTCGCGTGTTGCGCGATCTGGGGGTCGAGGTTCATGTCGTGTTGCCCGATGGCGAAGGATTGACGAGCGAGTATCGCAACGCAGGAGCGGCGGTGCATATCCTTGACACCGACATTGCCAGTTTGAAGCGTCCTGCAGCATTCCTTGAAGCTCGTCGAGCATTCCGCTCGTTGGTAGATTCAACGAAGCCGCAATTGCTTCATTCTCATTTCGTTGGCACGACACTTTTTATGCGATTTGCGATGGGGAACTCCGGTCCAAAGCGAATTTTTCAAGTGCCCGGCCCCTTGCACTTGGAGAATTTGATTACGAAGCAGGTGGAGATTAGAAGCGCTGGTGCATTGGATTTCTGGGTGGCGAGTTGTTCCGCCACGCGAGAAATCTATCGGAACGCCGGAATTTCGGATCGCAAGATTGGCATGGTGTACTATGGAATCGACTTTGATCGATTCAGGACGGTTTCCCCGGTAGATCTGCGGTCAAGTTTGGGAATTTCGAGGGATGCCGCAGTTGTGGGCATGGTTGCCTATATATATGGACCTAAGAAGTGGCTCGGGCAGAGACGTGGATTGAAGGGCCATGAAGATTTGATCGATGCACTGGGGCTTCTCAAGCGCCACGGACGCGATATCGCCGGTGTATTCGTTGGAGGCGCTTGGACAGGCGCTGAACGCTATGCAGAACAGGTCTATCGGTACGGGAAAACGGTGCTCGCAGACAGCGCGCACTTTCTAGGAAACCGCGACGATGTTGCCGATCTTTATGCGGGCTTCGATGTTGCTGTTCATCCGTCACATTCCGAGAACTTGGGAGGCGCGGTGGAATCTCTTGCTTTGGGAGTGCCTACAATAACCACCAATGTTGGTGGCTTTCCAGATGTAGTCCTGCCAGGTAAAACCGGGTGGCTTGTGCCGCCCAGACAGCCATATAAACTCGTGACAGCAATAGAGGATGCCTTGGACAGGCCGGAACTTGCACGGGAATATGCAACTCAGGGATCGCTTCTCGTAAGAGAGAAACTTGACGTGAACAAGAATGGACGCGAACTTCTTTCCTATTATCAGTCTATTGCATGATGCCAGCTATCAGCTTCATTCCATTCGAAGACATTGATGTGCAGCCAATGAAGCGCATGGTCGATATTCTGGGGTCGCTTGCCGCGCTTCTCGTCCTGCTGCCCGTGATCCTTCTCGTTGCGGCGGCGATCCGCTGGCGCATGGGCGCGCCCGTCCTCTTCCGGCAGCTGCGCCCCGGTCTCCACGGCCAGCCCTTCGAGATGATAAAGTTCCGTACCATGCTGAATGCCACCGATGCGCAAGGCCGGCCCTTGCCGGATGCGGAACGCCTCACGGCACTCGGCCGCTTTCTGCGCGCAATGAGCCTCGATGAGCTGCCCGAGCTCTGGAATGTGCTCAATGGCGATATGAGCCTTGTCGGCCCGCGGCCGCTGCTGATGGAATATCTGGAGCTTTACTCGCCGGAGCAGGCGCGGCGCCATGAAGTAAAGCCCGGCATCACCGGCTGGGCGCAGGTGAACGGCCGCAATGCCATCTCCTGGGAAGAGAAGTTCAGGCATGATGTCTGGTATGTCGACAACCGCAGTCTTTGGCTCGATCTGAAAATCCTCCTGCTGAGTGTCGTAAAGGTCTTCGGCAGGCATGGCATTTCGGCAGATGGAGAGGCGACGATGCCGCGGTTCAGGGGGGGCCGTTCATGAATGGACTGATCGGCGTCTATGGCGCGGGCGGGTGTGGCCGAGGGATTCTTCCTCTCGTGCGGGCGCAGGCGAAGGATGCGCAAGTCGTGTTCATCGACGACGGCATGGCGCCGGGCACTTCGAACGGCCATGAAATCATGGGATGGGAGAAGTTCCGCGGCCTCGAAGCACCGTCAAAGCGGGTTTGCCTTGCGATTGCGGCTTCGGCGGTTCGCGAGAAACTTGCGCTGCGCTGCGACAGTGAAGGCATTGGCCTGTTCGAGGCGCGCGCCGCAAATGTCATTCAGATGGACGATGTGGTTATAGACGACGGCGCATGCCTGTCACCCTTCGTCACCCTGACCTCGAACATACGTATCGGCCGTTGTTTTCACGCCAATCTTTACTCCTATGTTGAGCACGATTGCGTCATCGGTGATTTCGTCACATTCGCACCTGGCGTGAAATGCAATGGAAATGTAACGGTCGAGGATCATGCCTATATCGGCGCGGGCGCCGTGCTGAAACAGGGAGAGCCCGGAAAGCCGCTTGTCATCGGCCGTGGTGCCGTCGTCGGCATGGGGGCGGTCGTCACGAAGAGCGTTCCGCCGGGCGTGACGGTCGTCGGCAATCCCGCGCGCATTCTGGAGAAGCGCGATGCTTGATACGCCCTTCGCGCCCTGGCCGAGCTTCACCGAGGAGGAGGCGGACGCCGTCCGTCGCGTGCTGCTGTCCAACCGGGTGAATTACTGGACGGGCAAGGAGTGCCGCCAATTCGAGGAAGAGTTCGCAGCATGGGCGGGCACGCGCCATGCGATCGCACTGACGAACGGTACCGTCGCGCTCGATCTTGCGTTGCGCGGGCTCGGTATCGGGCCGGGCGACGAGGTGATCGTCACGCCGCGTACATTTATCGCTTCTGTTTCCTGCGTCGTGAATGCGGGGGCGGTTCCCGTTTTCGCCGATGTCGGCCGCGACAGCGGCAATCTTTCGGCCGAAACCATCGAGGCGGCCCTCACACCGCGCACCAAGGCCGTCATCCTCGTCCATCTCGCCGGCTGGCCCTGCGATATGGATCCGATCATGACGCTTGCAGAGCAGCGCGGTTTCAAGGTGATCGAGGACTGCGCGCAGGCGCATGGCGCGCAGTACAAGGGGCGCTCCGTCGGCGCCATCGGGCATGTCGGCGCCTGGTCGTTCTGCCAGGACAAGATCATGACGACCGGCGGCGAAGGCGGCATGATCACCTGCAATGACGCCGATCTATGGTCGCGCATGTGGTCGTTCAAGGATCATGGCAAGAGCTGGGAAGCGGTCTATGAGCGGGCGCATCCGCCTGGGTTCCGCTGGGTTCATGACAGCTTCGGTACCAACTGGCGCATGCTCGAAATGCAGGCGGCAATCGGCCGTATCCAGCTTGCCCGCATGAGCGATTGGCAGACGAAGCGTGCTGAAAATGCGAGCCGCATTGCCAATGCACTGGCGCCTTTCAGCGGCTCAGGCGGTGCGCTGCGTCTGCCGCAGCTGGCGCATGAGGGCAATGATGCGCCTGGCAGCAGGCATGCCTTCTACAGGCTCTACGGATATGTGCAGCCTGAGAATCTTGCGCCCGGCTGGAGCCGCGACAAGATTGTGGAAGAAATTTCCGCGCGGGGCGTACCCTGTTTTCAGGGCAGCTGCTCGGAAGTCTATCGGGAGCACGCGTTTGACGGCACGGGGTGGCGGCCGGAAAACGCGCTTCCGGTGGCGCAGGAACTTGGGCAAACGAGTCTTTGTTTTCTCGTGCATCCAACCTTGCGAGACGAAGACATACGCAAGACCTGCGAAGTAGCGTCAACCGTATTCACCGCGGCGACGGGTCACGCCGTTTGAACCTGGCAATCAGCGTCTGTCTTGGAGACTGTCCCATCGGAATGAATTCGATATGAGCGCTATTCTCCGATTTGCCGATCGGACAACGGATCGGCTTTTGTCGCTTCCCCGTCCAGCCAAACGTCTGGTGGCGGTGTCTTCCGACCTTTTTCTCGTGATCGCCACTGTCTGGCTGGCTTTTGTGCTGAGGCTGGAGGATTTCGTTCCTTTGTCCTATCCGGTGCTGACAGCGGCCGCAACGAGCGCGATCATAGCCGTGCCTGTGTTTCTCTATTTCGGTCTTTATAACGCAATCTTCCGGTTTGCCGGTACGCATGCTCTGATCGAGGTCGGCCGCGCCATTCTGGTTTATGCCATCGTCTTCTCAGGCATCTTTACGCTGATCGGTTTTTCCGGGATACCGCGTTCGGTCGGTATCATTCAGCCGATACTGTTTCTCCTTGGTGTGCTCGCTTCCCGCGCCTTTGTCCGCGGGTTTTTGGGGCGCCGCTCCGCTGCCTTGACGCGCAAGGTCAGAATGCGCGTATTGATCTATGGTGCAGGGTCGGCCGGACAGCAGCTTGCAAATGCGCTTGCAGGTGGAGAGGGGTATGAGGTCTTAGGCTTTGTCGATGACGATCCGTCATTGCACAAACGCCGCCTGAACGGCCGTCTCGTCTACTCTCCGGACCGGCTCTACAAGATCATTGGAAAGCTCGATATCACGGATATCCTGCTTGCCATTCCTTCGACCGACAGGATTCGCCGCCGCGAAATTTTGCGGTTTCTCGAGCCCATGTCGGTGCGTGTGCGCACGCTGCCAGGTCTCGACGATCTTGCCTATGGCCGCATTCAGGCAAGCGAGCTGAAGGAACTCGATGCGGACGACCTTCTGGGGCGGCAGCCCGTTGAGCCTGACAGGAATCTCATAGAAAGCGACATTCGCGGCAAGAATGTGCTGGTCACCGGCGCAGGCGGGTCGATCGGCAGCGAACTCTGCCGGCAGATAATTGCATGCCAGCCAAAGCGGCTTGTTCTCTTCGATTCCTCAGAGTTTGCGCTTTTCAGGATACATCAGGAACTTTTGCCGCGCGCCGGGCGGTCCGGCGTTGAACTCGTTCCAGTGTTGGGTTCCGTTCAGGATGAGGAACGCATAGGCGAAGTCGTCCCGTCGTTCGAGCCCGACACGATCTATCACGCTGCGGCTTACAAACATGTCCCTCTCGTTCAGGGGAACCCGATCGAGGGATTGAAGAACAATGTCTGGGGAACAATGGCTTGTGCGCGCGCGGCACACAGGCATGGCGTCGGCAAATTCGTTCTCGTCAGCACGGACAAGGCGGTCCGGCCGACCAATGTGATGGGCGCCAGCAAGCGCCTCGCCGAACTCGTGTTGCAGGCGATCGATGCCGATCTGCGTTCCACGCCGGGGCTGCAGGATGGCGGCGGCCGGAACACGCGCTTTTCCATGGTGCGGTTTGGCAATGTCCTCGATTCTTCGGGCTCGGTCGTGCCCCTGTTCCGCAAGCAGATTGAGGATGGCGGGCCCATCACGCTTACACATCCGGAAGTAACGCGTTTCTTCATGACCATTCCGGAGGCGGCCCAGCTTGTGATTCAGGCTGGCGCCATGGGGCAGGGCGGAGACGTGTTCCTTTTGGATATGGGAGAGCCTGTCCAGATCGCGCATCTTGCGCGCCGCATGATCGCACTTTCGGGGCTGACGGCGAAGGACGAGGAAAATCCGGACGGCGACATCGAAATCCGGGTTGTCGGCCTGCGTCCGGGCGAAAAGCTCTATGAAGAATTGTTGATTGGCGATAATCCGCAGCCGACCGGTCATCCGAGGATCATGAAAGCGAATGAAGAAATGATCGAATGGAGTGACCTCGCGCCGCAGCTCGACAGCTTGCGCGACGCGATGCGGCGGATGGATATGGATACAGTTGAGGCCATATTGACGAGGCTTGTTTCCGGGTACAAGCCGTCGTCATGCGGAACGTCTGGCGATTGAAAGTGCGACCGATAGAGGTCAGGCAGGGCACCTGATGCTGGTCCGGCCGACAGAGTGATACTCGAAGCCTGCGTCCTGCATCTCGGCGGTCGTGTATATGTTCCGCAAGTCGATGATGAGGGGGCGGCGGAGGAGCGATTTCACGCGTTTGAGGTCCAGTGCGCGGAATTCGTTCCATTCGGTGAGGATCACCAGCGCATCGGCATCCTTCATCGTGCCATAGGCGTCTTCCGCCCAGTCGACATGTGGAAGAAGCTGGCGGGCCTCATGCATGCCTTCAGGATCGAAGGCTACGATGCGCGCGCCTGATTTCTGAAGCGCGGGAATGATGTCGAGGCTCGGTGCGTCGCGCATGTCGTCGGTATTCGGCTTGAAGGTGACGCCCAGCACGGCTATGCGCTTGCCTTCGATGTCGCCGCCCAGCGCCTGCGCGATCCGCTCCGCCATGCGCTTCTTGCGGGCGTCATTCGCGTGCACCACCGCATCGACAATCGAAACGGATGTGCCGAAATCATTGGCCGTCTGCAGCAGCGCCTTGGTGTCCTTCGGGAAGCAGGAGCCGCCATAGCCGGGGCCCGCATGAAGGAATTTCTTGCCGATACGGCCGTCAAGGCCGATGCCGCGCGCCACATCCTGTACATTGGCGCCCGTCGCCTCGCAAAGATCGGCCATCTCGTTGATGAAGGTAATCTTGGTGGCGAGGAAAGCATTGGCCGCATATTTGGTGAGTTCCGATGTGCGCCGGTCTGTGAAAAGAACGGGCGTTTCGTTCAGGAAAAGCGGGCGATAGATGCGGCGCATCACTTCGCGCGCGCGTTCGGAGTCCGTGCCGACGACGACACGGTCCGGCCGCATGAAATCGTCGATGGCGGCGCCTTCGCGCAGGAATTCAGGGTTCGAGGCCACATCGAAGTCGAGGCCGGGGCGGCGAGCGCGGATCAGCTCTTCCACGCGGTCGCCGGTGCCCACCGGCACGGTCGATTTATTGACGATAACGGCATAGGTATCGAGATTGTCGGCAATCTCCTCGGCGGCGGCGAAGACGTAGGTGAGATCGGCATGGCCATCGCCGCGCCGGCTCGGCGTGCCGACTGCGATGAAGATCGCTTCCGCGCCTTTTACGGCGTCGGCAATGTTCGTCGTAAAAGTGAGGCGTCCAGCTTTTGCATTGTCGTTCGCCAGTGCTTCGAGACCCGGCTCGAATATCGGAATTTCGCCGCGCTTCAGCCGCTCGATCTTTCCCGCGTCCTTGTCGACACAGACGACATCATGTCCGAATTCAGCAAAGCATGTGCCGGAGACAAGGCCCACATAGCCCGTGCCGATCATGGCAATCTTCATCGGGAAATCTCTTGTGCGTTAGCGGATGAACGAAAATCTGGACAAAGCTATCTACTGTTTCAGTAACAATTCTGCGACAGGCCGGAATTTTGGCGCGATGTCGGGGCGGGAAAGCGCAAGCGCGAGATTGGCCGAGAGGAAGCCGATCTTGTCGCCGCAATCATAGGTCGTTCCCTCGAAGCGGTAGGAAAAGAAATCCTGATCCGCAATGAGTTCGATCATGGCATCGGTGAGCTGGATTTCGCCGCCGGCACCCGGCTTCTGGATTTCGAGCTTGGCGAAGATTTCCGGCTGCAGGATGTAACGGCCGGAAATGATGAGGTTCGAAGGCGCGTCTTCGAGCTTCGGCTTTTCCACCATGCCGGTGATGCGATGCGTGCGCTCGTCGAATTTTTGATTGAGCGCTACCACACCATAACGGTTCACATGGTCCTGCGGCACTTCCTCCACCGCGATGACATTGCCGCCATGCGCCTTGTAGACATCCATCATCTGGGCAAAGCAGCCGCGGGGCGCGTGGATCAGCATGTCCGGCAGTGCGAGCAGGAAGGGCTCATGGCCCACGATATCGCGCGCGCACCAGACGGCATGGCCGAGGCCCAAGGGCTCCTGCTGGCGGACGAAGCTTGCTGCGCCCGCCGCCGGGCGGCTCGGCTTCAACATGGCGATTTCGGCGGTCTTGCCGCGTGCCTTCAGCGTCGCTTCCAGTTCATAGGCGAGATCGAAATGATCCTCGATCGCTCCCTTGCCGCGCCCGGTCACGAAGACGAAATGCTCGATGCCGGCTTCCGCCGCTTCCTCCACCGCATACTGGATCACCGGCTTGTCGACGACGGTCAGCATCTCCTTCGGCACCGCCTTAGTCGCGGGCAGGAAGCGCGTGCCGAGGCCGGCGACGGGGAAAACGGCTTTGCGGGGCATCTGGGTCATTCAGGTCTCGCGGTGCGAAGTGTCAGCTAAGTAATTCATATCAGTAAGGAATTTGGCTTTCCAGAGCGACTTTTGGCATGGGGGGCAGCTTGCTGCAGGTGATGCGCGTTCCGCCTGTTTCCGATCGGGTAAAATCCATGTATCTAGAGACGCCTTCAGACCCCAAGGCATTCCCAGGGAACAGTCGGTCGGGGGTGGTGTGCTGGTGCTTCACCGGCCTTGATTGTCCATGTCGGGAGAGCGTCTGAATATGACGAAGCGGGTCGCGCTGATTACGGGTATTACGGGCCAGGATGGCAGCTATCTGGCCGATCTCCTGGTCTCCAAGGGCTATGAGGTTCACGGTCTTATGCGCCGCTCCTCCTCGCTCAATACCGACCGGGTGAACCATCTCTATAATGAGGATAGCGCGCCCGCTACGGGCATCGGCATGCATTTCGGCGATATGTCGGATGGCGGCAGCCTTCTGCGCGTCCTGAAGGATGTGAAGCCCGACGAGGTCTATAATCTCGCCGCCCAGAGCCATGTGAAGGTGAGCTTCGACAAGCCGGAATATACGGCCGATGTGAACGCGACCGGTGTGCTGCGGCTTCTGGAGGCGATCCGCCTTCTCGATATGGGCGAGAGTGTGCGCTTCTATCAGGCGTCGACGTCCGAGCTTTTCGGCAATGTGCAGGAAACGCCGCAGAGCGAGACGACGCCCTTCCGGCCGCGCAGCCCTTATGCGATCTCCAAGCATTTCGCCTTCCAGACGGTCGTGAACTACCGAGAGGCCTATGGCTTCCATGCCTCGAACGGCATCCTTTTCAACCATGAGGGGCCGAACCGGGGCGAGAATTTCGTGAGCCGCAAGATCACGCGCGCCGTTGCGGCGATCCATCACGGGCTGCAGGACCGGCTCTATCTTGGCAATATCAACTCGCGCCGCGACTGGGGCCATGCCCGGGATTATGTCGAAGGCATGTGGCTCATGCTGCAGAAAGAAGTGCCTGGCGATTATGTTCTCGCGACCGGCGAGGAGCATTCGGTGCGCGATTTCGTTGAGCTTGCCTTCGACATGGTTGGACGTCCCATCGAATGGGAAGGTTCGGGCCTCGAAGAGAAGGGCATCGACCGGAAATCCGGCAAGGTGCTGATCGAGATTGATCCGAATTACTACCGCCCGGCGGAAGTGAACTCGCTGGTCGGCAACGCCGCCAAGGCGCGCGATGAACTCGGCTGGACGCACAAGACGACGTTCAAGGAACTTGTTGCGGAAATGGTCGAGGCCGATATGCGCCGCATGAGCGGCGGTGCCGTTGCCGCGCATGGCGGCTAGGCCGGATCGGCTTCCATCACCTTGCGAATCTTTGCGGCGAGTTCTTCGCGTCGATAGGGCTTGCTGAGCAGCTGAACACCCCGGTCGAGGCGTCCCTGATGGACAATTGCATTTTCGGTATAGCCTGATGTGAACAGCACCTTGAGGCTGGGGCGGAACTTCACAGCTGCTTCGGCAAGCTGGCGCCCGTTCATGCCGCCCGGCATCACCACATCGGTGAAAAGCAGGTCGATACTCGCATCCGATTTCAGAATGTCGAGTGCCTTCACACCATTTTCTGCGCCAGTCACGCGGTAGCCGAGATCGGCCAGTTGCCGCAGCACGTTCTGACGGACCAGTTCGTCATCCTCGACGACGAGAACGTGTTCCGTGCCTGTCGATTCAGGTCTTTCCGGTCCGGGCTGATAGGCTGCGTCACTTTCCGCTTGGGAGCGCGGCAGGTAAATCTTCACGCATGTGCCTTCGCCAAGCTCTGAATAAATTTTTGCATGGCCGCCGGATTGCTTCACGAAGCCGAAGACCATGCTGAGGCCGAGCCCGCTTCCCCGTCCGGCTCCCTTGGTTGTAAAGAAGGGCTCGAAGGCGCGTTCCAGCGTTTCCTTCGACATGCCCGAGCCGGTATCCGTCACCGAGACCATCACATATTGTCCGGGCGTCACGTCACTATGTGCATCGGCATAGGAGTCATCTAGGGTCGCATTGGACGTTTCGATCGTGAGACGGCCGCCATCCGGCATGGCGTCGCGCGCGTTGACGGCAAGGTTCACAAGCGCCGCTTCGAGTTGGCCGGGATCAATCTCCGCGCGCCACAAGCCACCCGCGCCTGCAATTTCCAGATCGATATCCTCATTCAGCGTCCGCCGCAGCAGGCCTTCGATGCCGTGAATGAGCTTGTTGACGTCGATGACCTTCGGTTCGAGCGGCTGACGGCGGGCGAATGCGAGAAGCCGCTTTGTCAGGTCCGCGCCGCGCTCGGCCGCCGTGACGACCGTTTGAGCAAGCTGTCTGCTGCGCGGATTGATTGTCTCGTCGCGTTCCAGCATCTCGCCATTGCCGAGGATCACGGTAAGAAGATTGTTGAAGTCATGCGCGATGCCGCCGGTCAGCTGGCCGAGCGACTCGATCTTCTGGGACTGGCGGAGATTTTCTTCCGCGGCGCGCTGTGCCGTCACGTCCCGGCAGATGAACATGATCGATTCCGGCAGAAGCCTGCTTGCTGGCGTGAAGACGAAGTTGGCATGGATTTTACGTGCATTCGGTCCCTTGCCGGCGAGACGTCCCTCGAAATCGAACGAGGTCCTTTCCCGGTTTGACAGAGATCGGAAGTCTTCCAGCCACTTACCGCGGTCTTCGGGATGTAAAAGCTCCTCAAAGGAGCGGCCGAGCGATGCGTCGAAACGTGTTATTTCGAGGAAGGTATTGTTGCAGGACTGGATGGCGCCGTTGATGCCGAGATACCCGATCCCGGTACCGGAACTGTCGAACAGCTGGCGCAACCGCTCGTCATTCTGGCGGAGCGATAAGCTCGCCGTCTCGAGTGCCTGCAGCCGTTCCGCTTCGGCAACATATCGCTCGCGATATTGCGCGAAGAGATTGAGAAAGAGTGCATAGGACACGAAACTCAGCAGGAAGACCGAAGGTGCACCGAGCTGCAGTGCATAGTGCTCAATATCTTCCAATGCCAGATAGACCGCGAAGACAAAAGCAGCCGATGCGACGATCAGATAGTCGATGAAGCGCCGGCTTTGGGACGGATTGGTGAATTTGTTGAAGGCGATGAGCGGGAAGTACCAGAAGAGATAGGGGAACATCAGCACGAGTTCGCCTGTCTGATTAAAGGCGACCAATGATGCGGCGGCCAGATAGAAGGCAAAGAAAATCGCCGCCGAGGCCGCTATGAGAGGCAGGTTTTCCGCGGGCTTCAGGACCAGCACAAGCAGCAGGATGCCCGACACGGCCCCGCAAATGCTGATCAGCCAAATTTCAGCGGTGCTGATCGATCCGGGGACGAAAGAGAAGGCAATGCCGAGCAGCGAGCCCACAAAGGCTATTGAGAGACCGACCAGGAGGATGGTTCTCGCCCGGCGGGCATATTCGGCACTTGCCTCTGTGAATGGCGTCATCGGGTATCCATTTGGGCGGGCATCCGGAAGGGACGCAGGCCTCGCATCTGCCCCGGATGCCGCCTGACGCCGGTATAGTGGCGCAATTCGGGGCTTAAGTCATTTGAGCTGCATAGGTGGCCAGCCGGGGCAATGCAGAGTAGAAATCCTGATTTCCGGCAGCGTTAACCCTTTTCCCCAAGCCGGGGTGAAAAGAGGATTGCGTTCCAATAGAATTTGCGGCACCCGCTCTTGGGGGGCGGCAGACAATATGAGCAGGGCAGAAGCGCCATGATCTATCCAGTCATTCTTTCGGGCGGCGTCGGCTCGCGTCTTTGGCCGATTTCGCGCTCGCTTTACCCAAAGCAGCTTTTGCCGCTTGTCTCTGAGCTTCCCATGATGCTGGAGACGGCGCTCCGTGTCCGGGGCGGAGAAGATTTCGCGGCACCGATCATCGTCTCGAATGACGAGCACCGCTTCATCATTGCGCAGCAGATGCGCGATGCGGGCATCGCACCTCTCGCGCATATACTGGAGCCCCAGGGCCGGAACACGGCGCCTGCCGCCGCTGCCGCTGCCGCCTTCGTGCAGGTGCAGGACCCGAAAGGCATTCTCCTCATCCTGCCGGCCGATCATCACATTTCGAACACTGAGGCCTTTCTCGCTGCGATCGCCAAGGGTGCGACGCTTGCCGAAGATGGCCACCTCGTCACTTTCGGCGTGCTGCCCTCCGGACCCGAGACCGGCTATGGCTATATCAAGCGCGGCAAGGCGATCGAGGGGACCGGCGCTTTCGCTGTCGAGCGCTTTGTCGAGAAGCCCGATCTCGAAACGGCAAAATCCTATCTCGCCGAAGGCGGATATGACTGGAACGCCGGCATCTTCATGTTCCGCGCCGATACGATCCTCGATGAAATGCGCAAGCATTGTCCCGAGATCGCCGCCCGCGCAGGCGAGGCAGTGGTTAAGGGCGTCCGCGATCTCGATTTCCTGCGTCTCGATGCAGAGGCCTTCGGCGCTTCGCCGTCGAATTCCATCGACTATGCAGTCATGGAACATGCCGCCAATGTCGCCGTCGTTCCGGCCGATATGGGTTGGAGCGATATAGGCTCTTGGAGCGCCCTCTGGGAAATCGGCGAGAAGGACGAAAGCGGAAATGTCATTTCAGGCGATGTTCTGACCGCCGACACGAAGAATTCCTATATCCGCGCTGAAAACGGCCTTGTGGCGACGGTCGGCGTTGAAAACCTCATCATTGTCGAAACGGGCGATGTGATGCTGGTCGCTTCGCGCGATCGCGTGCAGGAGGTGAAGGCAATTGTGGACCGTCTGGCAGCAAACGGCCGTACCGAGCACCAGCTTCACACCCGCGTTCACAGACCCTGGGGCTATTATGAAGGCCTCGATTCCGGCGAGCGTCATCAGGTAAAGCACCTCATGGTTCATCCCGGCGCCTCGCTGTCGCTCCAGATGCATCATCATCGCGCCGAGCATTGGGTGGTCGTGAAGGGCCGTGCGGAAGTGACCGTCGGCGACAAGGTGAGCATTCTCGAAGAAAACCAGTCGGTCTATATTCCGCTTGGCACGACGCATCGCCTCGCCAATCCCGGTACGGAGCCGCTCAGCATCATCGAAGTGCAATCGGGCGCCTATCTCGGCGAGGACGACATCGTCCGCTTCGACGATGTCTATGGCCGTGACGTGAAGAAACCGGCGGCCCAGTGACTGCGACTGCCTTGCCCTGCCTAAATGATCGTTCGCAGGTGATGCCTTTGATCTTGGGGCGCCGCAGAACCTGCATCCTCGTATCACCCCTTGATGCATGGCGGCTTGCCTGATGCCTCGGCAATCGCGTCGCCTCACCCTGCTTCTACGGGCGCTTTGGTTCTTTCTGTTCGGAGCGACACTTTTCGGTTCGCTCTCGACCTCGGTCGGACCGCCGGCGCTCTTCCCTCATGCGGACAAACTCTTTCATTTCGGCGCTTGGGGCGCGCTATCGGCCCTCGCCTTTCTCGTCTTTGCCGGGCGCTATAACAGGTTTGCGATCCCCTCGGCGCTGCTGGTCATAAGTGCCGCGATCGAGGTCATTCAGACCTTCATCCCCGGCCGGTCAGGGTCTTACGAGGACTTGGCCGCCAATGCGTTTGGCATCGCGCTTGGGAGCCTTATCGGTCTTGCATTGCGGCGGCCGCTGCTGGCGTGGTTTGAGCGGCATACGATCTGACGAGCTTAATCGCCTCAAGCTTGAACCCGCGGCCTTATACCGGACGTTCATAGTCCACCTCCGGTTCCATCATGGCACTTAAACTTTGTGTCAAAGAAACCGGTGGCCGTCCATTTGAGGCAACCTCGCCGTGTGACCGAACCGGGTGCAGCTGGATGAATTTGTCTATGCGACGAAGAAGGACTTGCGCGATTTCTTCATGAACCAAACAAGAAACTGAGACAGGCTGTCGACCTGGTCGTCATGACGGCCATTGGGAAATAAGCTCAGTTCATGCCGGAAATCTTCGAGCCAGGGAGCGGCTCTCGGAATACTGGCCGCCCCGCCTTCAATCAAATGCGATACGGACATGAGGCGCGTTGCCTTGTCGTCTTTCGGGGTGCAGGCAATCACCGCGAATCCGTGACGGCGCTTCAGGTCCTGTATCAACGAAATCCCGGAGCCGGCCTCTTCGATGAGCACAGCGGAGGCGTCATGCTCTTTGGCATGACTTATTATGCGTTCACGCAATGCGGGAAACTCCAACTTCTTTCTGTCAATGTGAAGCAGCCATGCCTCCGTCTTGCGCACAAGCCATGTTGTACACACGGACCAATCGTTCGATTCGGATGCTTTCCAGGCTGTATCCCAGCTTTGGACGATCTTGTCGCCAGGCTGCCGTTCGGGGGGGTGATCGTAAACGGAAAACCATTCCCATTTGACGAGCCCTCCCTCAATGGGTGCCGGACGCTGCTGATATTGTGCGGCGTAAACATACGAACCAAGCTCCGTTTTCCGGTTCCTCAGGAAGAGGCGAGGTAGGCGATCTGGGTGCAGTAATTCGTTCTGCTTCCAAATTTTCGTTCTTTGCCCACCTAGGGGAATTACCTGCTCTTCCTCAGCTATCGCAGGCAATTTGAGGTGGACCCACCCTCCTCCGGCGAGAAGCACCCCTGCGAGGTCTTCTTCATGCACGCGCTGCTGGATCAACACGATCGATCCCGCTTTCGGGTTGTCGAGTCGGCTGAGCAGCGTCGTTCTGAACCACTCTATAACCGCTTTGCGTTTGACATCGCTTGCCGCCTCTTCGGGCTTATGGGGATCGTCGATCAGAACAATGTTTCCGCCTCGGCCCGTCAATGTGCCGCCAATTGAGGTTGAGAACCGAGCGCCGCCTTTTGTCGTTTCGAAATCGGCGCGTGCGGCAATGTTCTTTGCGATGCGTGTCTGAGGGAAAGCATCTTTGTACCAGGCGCTCTGCATCACTTTCATCGAGCTGCGTGCCAGCATGTCAGAGAGGCCGTCGGCATATGACGCGGCAACAATTCGTTGTGAAGGGTTTCTTCCAAGCAACCAGGCAGGGAATGCGATTGATGCCGAGATCGATTTCAAGGATCTCGGCGGCATTGTAATAATGAGGCGATTTATCTCGCCTGAAGCTATCTGCATCAGCCGGTGCGCGATTGCGTCAATATGCCAATTGTGTTGGTAGTCGGCTCCAGGATCGACGGTTTCAACCGACCTCTGGATGAAACTTGAAAGATCCTGGCGCAGCAGGGTCTGAAATACCCGGCGCTTTTCCTCAGGCTCCATTTCCATCTCCTTCGCCTGATTTGTCGAAGGAATCGTCTTCCTGTTCTTTTGCGTGGGCCGGATTAGGTCCGGCATCCTGCGCTTGTTTATTGGTTTGGTTCTCGACATAGCGGGCCAAGATATCGTCCTCGTGACTCGTCAAAGCACGTTCACGCCCGGCCGCTTCTTCCTCGCTTGCATGTTGTGCCGCTAACTGAAACAGGCGATCCATCGCCTTGGCGTCACCCTTTAGCGCTTTTTCGCGCAGCCGCATGAGTGCTGCAGCGCGCGAGCTGACGGTCTTCTGCTTGCCGCCTTCGGTGATCGTGACGCGCGCCTCCAATATGTCGGCGATTTCCGAGCGGAAATTCATTCGGCCTCTCTTGCGTCCCCGAGGATTGCCGGATTGACCAGGTTTGAATCGCGTCTCGGCCGGCGGCTTGCCGTAACCGATCTCATAAGCAGGACGTCCGTCATTCATTTGGATGCCTCCTTAATCTCATTCTCGATCTCAGAAAATTTCCGACCGTCTCGCTCTCTAACCGGCTCCTCGCCGGTAAGTTTCCGCCAGCGCCGCAGAGTGGCGTCGACATAGAGAGGGTCGATCTCAAGGCCGCGAACATTTCGTCCGGATTTTTCACCGGCAATAAGAGTGGCGCCGCCGCCGAGAAAGGGATCGAGAACGATGTCGCCTCGCCGTGACACGTCGAGCAAAGCATCGACGACCATTGGCACGGGCTTGGCGGTTGGATGCGCCCGAAGTTCCTCCATACGGCCCGGCCGGAAGGTGTTCACGCCCGGATATGACCAAACATTCGTCCGATTGCGGCCGAACTTTCCGAGCTCGACATTGTTACGGTGGGCAGCGGTTCCGTTCCGGAATACGAACACGAGTTCGTGTTGCGAGCGATAGAGAGAGCCCATGCCGCCATTCGTTTTGGCCCAGACGCAGAGATTCAGGAGATGCCCGAAGGAGGCCTTCCCGGCGGAGAGGATCTCGCTCATATGGCGCCAATCCATACAAGCGAACCAAACGGCGCCCGGTCTTGAGTGGCTGGCGGCCAGGTCGAAGGCTTCGGTGAGAAAGCGCGTAAACTCCTCCTCGCTCATTTCACCTGCCGCTTCCGCGAATTCGCGGTGCGTGATCTTGCCGCCTCCCGAGACATGGCCGGCGATGGCGACGTTATACGGCGGATCGGCGAAGCCTACATCCGCGCGATCCTTGCGCATCAGCGTTGCCATGTCTTCGGCGTTCCGGGCGTCGCCGCAGAGAATGCAATGCCGGCCGGCGATCCAGAGATCGCCTCTGTCCGAGACGCTCGGCGCGCTTTCGTCGATCGGGTCCAAAGTTTCCGGCTCTTCTTCCGGGTCCGCGCCCTTGATGATGAGGTCGATTTCTGCCGTTTCGAAGCCGGTCACTTCCAGCTCGAAGTCGAGTGTCATCGCACTCAGATCGGCGAGTTCGCACGCCAGAAGGTCAAGGTCCCAGCCCGCATTCGCCGCGATCTTATTATCCGCAAGCATCAACGCGCGTTTGGCGGCGTCACTCAGCTGTGTGATGCGGATTGCAGGTATGCTGTCTATCGCGAGCAGTTTCGCAGCTTCGAGCCGGCCGTGGCCGGCGATGAGCATGCCTTCCTCGTCGATCAGGACGGGATTTGTAAACCCGAATTGCTCGATCGAGGCTGCAATTTGCCTGACTTGCCGGGTGGAATGCGTCCTGGAGTTCCGTGGATTGGCTCGTATGTCTGCAGTCGAAACTTTGAGTATTTGAAGATCTGGCATTCGGCGCTCCCGCGAGTGTTAATTGCGAGGACTGATATGCGCTCAAAGCCGGCCACGTATAACGGAGGAGTCTTTCGCGAATTTGCGAAGAACTCCTCCCAGACCCATTTTCGATCGGGATGCCTTGAAGTGAGGCCTGAATTTTTTGAGATGGAAAGGCCTGGTCGCTTGCGACGCGATCAAACTCGCCGCGATTTCATGGTTTTGAGAACGTCATAGACGAGGCCGGACAAGCGCGCTTCGTCCTTTAGATTTTCAATCAGGGAAAGCTCGACCTGGGCGTGGTTTGCCATTTGGAGGCAGAGCTCCAAAAAGGGGTCGGCCCTGTTGCCGCGCGCCTTGTCGGATACGGGCAGCTTGCCGTGGATTTCCTCCCACCAGTTTGCCAGTCCTTCGACCATCTCGTGGAGTGCGGCATTGTGCGGTCCCGGCTTCGTTAATCCGTTTGCGTCCCTTGTGACAAAGCTCAGGGTTGTCAGCGCGTGATGGAGTTGGCGGCGGAATATTTCAGAATCGATCTTGAGTTCTGTGTTGTCATCCCACGCGCCTTTCTCCAGCCAGAGATCGATATAGGAATTGGTATAGTCGTGCATGCTATCGAGCGTGGTGACAAATTTCTCGACTGCTGAACCAAGCTCTTTCAAATCTCTTGCAACTAGCGTGGTGGGCTTTGGAATATTTTTTGAAGCCGGATCCGTCCCGTCTTCTCCCGTTTGCGCTCCTTGCTGCCAGGTATTTACAAGGCTCCGATAAATTCGCTTGAGGGCATTTTTAAGCTCGACTCTACGCTCAGGCGGTACGGGATCGAAAAACTCTGCCATCGCCTCAAAAGCGTCATCTGCCAGAACATAATCCGGGTTTGTTGACCCCGTCCAACCGCCATCATTCTCCGCGATTAGCGCTCGGTCGATATCGTGGGATCTGTTCGGGGCGTTCCTCTTCCGCTCGTCTCCCTGCGTCATGCCCCCTCCCTTGGTTCTGCATCTGCAAAAGTTGAGCATGCCGGTTCTTACCCGGCAAACACAATGCCCTCACAGGCGGCGGATGTTTTCCCAAGGTCATCACTCGACAAACAGCGAATTGGCGGTGCTTTTTGCCGTTATGACGTGACCGCAGCGCCCCATGAAGCATCGTGCATCCTGACGGGCAGGGCGGGCTGTTGGTTTGCCGTTTGGACCTCGGCCCCGTTTGCAGCCTGTTCGGGTTTCGCCCCCGGCTTGATTTGCGATTGCGTCAAGGTCTTCAGTCTTGTCTGGAAGAGAGCGCTCAGTATCTCTGCATAATGGCGGTCGGTGTCGCTCTTAAGGTCGGGCCGTTCTGCTACCAGGCGCGCCAGAAGCCGGCGATTTTGCATGTAGATTGCTTCGAGCGTTCCGGCGTCTGTTGTGCCTTCGATCATGCGGCGCAATGCTGAGCAGCTTAGCAACGGACTTGAATAGCAGGCTTTGGTTTCCCCATCGGGCCCGCGCAGCGCCCAATATTGGGCTCGGGGCTTGGAACCGTTCAGGCCTGCCTTGAGCGTTTCTTTCGGTGTGGTTGCGTTCTGTCTTTCCTCCGGCTTGTCGACGGTTTTGGGTTCATGCTCATAAAGCGTCAGCCCGAATGGCGCGCCGAGGGTTGCGAGTGCCCGTTTGGTAGCGTCGGTCTCGGCCGCCTTTAGGGCCTGACCATGCGCTTCACCGGGGTGGTTACCTTGTCCGTGTCCCACACCGCTTCCCTCGCGCACAAAACTATGTGCGCCGGCACGTATGCAGATGCGAACCCGCGCGGTGTAGGTGCAGGCGGGTTGTCCCTGATATTTGCCCTGCCAGACGCACTGTGTGGTCAGGGTGATCCGGTCCCAGTGGTCGACCCCGAAAATCCGGTTTGCTTCCCGGACCACGTACCAGCCTTCGAGATAGGCAAAAGTCCGGCCGTTTTCGTCTCGTGTCTTGATGGCTTCGGCGAGGGGTGCCTCGTTCAAATCCACCTTTTGCATGCGTGTCAGCGCCATGGGGTGTCCTTGCTTTCTCTGGATCAGGCGATGCGAATGGTGATGGAGGGACGGCTTGCGCCCAGCACCGCGCCTTCGACTTTCTGTCCCGCGCGCAAGGCGTCGCCCAGAGCTGTGCGGTCAAGCTTTGGCGGTTGCGGCTTCCAGTAGTCGGCTGGAATCGCCTCCTCGTCCTCGATCTGAACGGAGGGCGGTGTCATGCGGAGCGATACCGTAAAATCCGCTTCGATCAGCCGTTTGATCTCGGCCCTCGACATCACGTCGGCGACCAGGCGTCGTTTTGTCTCCGCCCGGTCCTGGAACCGCTCAAGTCTGCCCTTCAAGGCCTCAAGCCGTGCCTTGAGGCCGGTGATCAGGCTCAAATCCTCTTCGCGGGACCGGATCAGGGTGGCAAGAGCCTCGTTAAGCCCGGTCTCGCCTTCGAGCGTGTCGGCGAGTGTTTCATCGTCGAGGTCGGGGAACTCCGCTTTCAGCCGCTCGCGCAAATATCCATGTGCATGGAGCTCGTTTGCCAGGCGAGGGGGGAGACCCGGCTTGCCGTTGATTACGGGCATTTCTCCGGCTCCCGGCTGTGCAGTGTCGTGAATTTCTGTCATCTTGTTTGACCCTTTTTCGTTCATTGGTGACTTCAATCCTGCCATACGTGCCGCTCTAGTCAACGAAAAGAAGTCACTTTCTATATAAATGAGGTCATAGGTGATTTATTCTGCCCAGATCCGTGCCGCCCGGGGCCTTCTCGACTGGAACCGCGATCAACTTGCGCAAGCCGCCGGGATCGGCCTCTCGACGGTCCAGAGAATGGAAAAGGGCGAGGGGCTTGCGCTCGGTCAGGCCGGGAATATCTGGCGCCTGCAGGCCGCGCTCGAGGCGGCCGGCATCGTCTTTCTGCCAGCCGATGCGAGTGGTGGCCCTGGGGTGCGCCTTAAATCGCTGCCGGAGTGAAGAGGCTTTTTGTGCCCGTCATTCACACACTTCACTGCTCTGCTGAAGGGAAGATGATTGGTTGTGGTGGTTGGTAGGCGGGGCTTGTTTCGGGGACAAGTTTCTCGATTCGGCACCTCGGGGTCAGACGGGCGCGTTCGCACCGGAACCATCGCTCTGATCGCGCCACATCCAAATTGATGGGCTGTGCATAAGGCATGGCTTTCATGTGAATGCCTGTGCGGGTTCACGCCCAAAATATTCCGTATGCAAATAGACTGGACTTCGCGTGGCGCGGAAGCGTTACTCAAATCGTTCTTCGTTTCCGGGAGGTCGCGTTGGATGAGGCGGGAGTTTTGACACGGGAACGTGGGGCTTCTTTGCCATCGGTGCTTCTTCCGGTTTCCTGCAGCTATCGGAGTCCGCACGATGTTTCGCATTCGTCCCCTCACGCCGCTTTACCGAAAGGGCGCATTCGATCCGGCATCGCGCGATGGGCAGCGCAGGCCGAGGCGGCGCTCTAGCGAGCATCTTGCAGCAATAGCGGACCTGCCATGCGCCGTCCCGGGCTGTTTAGCCCGGCCCGTTCACGTTGCCCATATTCGCTTTGCCTGTGCGGTTGAGGGCGCCGAGATAGCCGGGAAATCGATGAAGCCTGATGACTGGCGAACTCTCCCTCTATGCCCCTTGCATCATCTCGATGGACGCAAGGCGCAGCACCGGATGAATGAGCTCGCATTCTGGTCGAGCCATGGCATCAATCCTTACGCTTTGGCGCGCGCCTTGTGGAACATGAGCGGCGACCATGAGGCCATGCGATTTCTCGTTGAGCATGCCTCGCGGCTTTTCCCTGCCCGGCCTGAGGAGTAACCCCTTTTACGCCATTCCGGATCTTGTTGGTGCCGGTATTGCTCCGTATCGGGCGTATCTCGGCGATTTGGTAGGAGCTTTTACATTGCTGTCAGGCGAGGCTTCATCCATGCGAATGGGGACGGAACGGCCATCGGGATTCCTTTCCCGCCTTCGTGCCTTATGGATATATCGAGATCGGGAGATGCCAATGTCGCTTAGTGAATCCAGCCTGTCCTCGTCATCGGGACATGCCGCCAAATCAGACCAGGCACGCGCGAAGAGCAATTCACCCGTGCGTCTGCTCAGGGCCGGTAATGAGGACATTACGATCGGCGAGAACAGTGTGCTTGAGGGCTCCTTCGAGACTCAAGGATCGATGTTCGTTGACGGTGCTGCCGTCAATGCCGATCTCAACGCCGCTCAGCTGTCAATCGGTGCGACCGGCCGTGTCGAGGGCCAGGCCTCGGTGCTCCGTGCCGAGATCGCAGGTGCGTTTGAGGGTGTGCTCGAATGCTCGGGTGAGGTGATACTTCGCTCGTCAAGCCGCATCGCGGGTGAGGTTCGCTGCGCAAAACTTGTTACCCATCGCGGCGCCGTCATCGATGCGCAGGTTCGCGTGGTCTCCGACGGCGAAGAGCAGGGCGAGGAAAAATCACCCTATGCTGTTGCGATCGTCCAAAACGCCCGGGCGTCCTCGGTCCGGCCCTGGACCCGCCGCAATATCAGGCGTGTGCTACCGGTGATCGGCGGTGCCGCTCTCTCGCTTTGCTTCGTGGCGGTCGGCGCGATGATCTTCTGACCGGGATGATGCGAGCGGCTCGCAAACATAATCACTATATGAAGGGCGAAAGCGCTTGAAGAGCGCGGCGGTTGCTCCATCTGTCCAATGCTTACAGCAAAGGAGAGAGATATGAGCCAAGATACCACCCCCGCGATTGCCGCCAATATCGCCGCACTCAGCGAAACGCTGAAGGCTGCGACCGCCAGGGCCGACGAAGCTGCGCAGGCGATCGCTACCGGCAAACGTAACGAGGCGATTGGCTGGATTGCCGATCTCGACCGGGAGATCGAGCTTGCCCGCGCGCTTCACGGAGCGGCACTTGGCCTTCACCGAATGGGTGAAGCGGGTAGGTGATAGATTTGTTTGGCGTGAGCAAAATCACGCCCTGCCATGACGCAACATTCATCGAGCAAATGCCGGTGCTGCGATTTGATGCGACCCTGGCCCCTTGGTTGCATCGGGCCGGGAGGCAAAGCCTTATCGGCACCTCGTTGTCATCGCGAAGGCTTGTCGATTTGTTCTATCCGATCAAGATGTTGAGCCTGTCGAGTGCGACGATGCTGGCAAGCGGTATCGGTCAGCGCACCGATAGTCGGCGGGATAGGCTTTCTTGACAAAGTGAGGAAATTTCCCTGCATACGTTCCGAGATCAGATTTGGAGCCAGATCATGGGCGTGCTGCTGAAAGAAGAAAGCACAATTACCGCAAAAGGCCAGACGACCGTTCCCAAGAGCGTCCGGCAGGCTTTGGGCGTGGACTACGGCGGTCGCATCGCCTTCTTTGTGGACGATCAGCGCCGGGTCTATGTCGAGAGGGTGGCGGAAGAGACGAGCGATCCGGTCGTGGATCGCTTCCTCGAATTTCTGGCGCAGGACATGAGCAAGCACCCCGGCGCCTCCGTTGCTGCGCTGCCCGCCAGCCTGCGCGATCGCATGGCCGCGCTTGTCGGGGACATGGACGTCGACCTCGATGCCGGGATTGATGGGGATGTCGCGCTCTAGCCATGCTCGCGATCAATGGCTGGAGCATTCTGGCGCATCCCCTCTTTCTCGATCAGTTGGAAAAGCTGACCGGCTGTTGAGGCGTTGAAGACAAAAAAGCCTCGCCCCCGAATTCATGATCAATGCCGTCGAACGCTGCAGGATTGGGCGTTGCCCTTCGGGCCGGGCTTTTGGCTGCGCCGCGACCCGCGTCGATGGCGCGTTTTCGTTATTCGGCTTCAGCCCCATAACGCAAGAGCGGCGGCGGATAATTAGCGGGACGCTGCATCCGGCTGGGGAGCCTGTCTTAGGATCAGTAGTGATATCTCAACTGCGCAATTTCGAGTTGTTGCGCATCACCTTTGCCGGTGACCCGATAGACCATTCGGTGCTCTTCGTTAATGCGGCGTGACCACCATCCGGTTAGTTGCCCCTTCAGAGGCTCGGGCTTTCCCAAGCCCTTAAAAGGGTTCCGTTTGGTTTCTTTGATCAATTCGTTGACGCGAGCCGTCATGCGGCCATTGTCGTTATGCGTTTGCCAATGAAGATAGTCGTCCCAAGCGTCGTCGGAGAATACGAGCCTCACAGGTCAATCTCACGCTCCTTACCGCCGCCGGCATCTAGTTGCTCCACAGCACGGCGCAAACGGCGGACGTTTTTCGGGCTGCGAAGAAGATGGAAGGTTTCGACGATCGAATTGTATTCTTCGAGCGAAATTATCACGACGGCTTCGTTCTTTTTGCGCGTTACAACAACGGGTTCACGGTCGTGAATGACACGATCCATGACAGATTTCAGCTCTCCGCGAGCCTCGGTATAGGTTATTACGTCCATGATCTGCTCCGTTGCATCATATGCCATATACGTACAAAATTCTGTACATGTCAAGAGATGCCTCGGTATTGATGCCTGTGCAATGTCTTGCTCTCCCACCCTCGGCACCTGCACTGCTCCAGGACCGGTCGAGTTCACTCATCGGGCAGACGGTAGCTTGTGCTGCGACCTCCGCCGTCATTCTGGATAAGCAGGCCTCGATCCAGCAGGTCGCGGATATCTCGCAAGGCCGTATCCGTTGAGCACTTCGCGAGCTTGGCGTATTTCGAGGTGTTCATGTGTCCTCGAAGGTCATCGAGCATCCGGGTGAGGACGAGACGCTGGCGTTCGTTCACCGGTTTCAAATTCGCTCGCTCCCACATGCGCGCTTTGTAGAGGACGGCTCCGAGCATCTCGTCGGCTTGGTCGATCGCGCGTCCGAGGCAACCCAGAAACCAGTCGAGCCATGGCGTGATATCCGTGCCGCCCCGTTGCTGGCGCTCAAGGTGGGCATAGTAATCTTTTCGTTCTCCCTCGATCTGGGCTGACATGCTGTAGAAGCGCTCGCGTGCCTGGTCGGCCCGAGCAAGCGCCATGTCTGCAATGGCGCGCGCAATTCGGCCGTTGCCATCTTCGAAGGGGTGGATAGTGACGAACCGAAAGTGCGCAACACCGGCCTTGATAACCGGGTCGATTTCCGCCTCTTGCTCAAACCACTTGAGAAAGCGTTCCATCTCACCGGGTAGCCGAGCTGCCTCCGGGGCTTCGAAATGAACTCTTTCCTTCCCGAATGGACCGGAGACAATCTGCATCGGGCCGGCGGCTTCCGTTCGCCAAGCGCCGACGTTAATCCGGTTCAAGCCGCTGCGGCCCGCCGGGAACAGGGCCGCGTGCCATCCGAATAAGCGTTCAGCAGTGAGCGGAGCTTCATGGCGTTGCGTCGCGTCCAGCATCACTTCGACAATGCCTTCAATGTCCCGGCTGGCCGGGGGTAGGCCGCCGACTTCTATTCCGAGGTGGCGGGCGATGGATGAGCGCACCTCCTCAGGCTCGAGAACCTCGCCTTCAATTGCGGAGGATTTGACGACATCGGCAGTGAGGGTCCTGAGGCTTGCCTCCTGCTTGAGATCGAAGCCGAGCGCTTCCATGCGGCCCATGAGGCGGCCTTGCCGATGGCGCACTTCTGCCAGCTTCGAGGCCAGCGCCGCCCCGTCCCAGCATAGGTGGGGCCAATCCCCTCTTTGGTGGATGTAGGTCATATTCACCGCTAATTTTGCGGTGAATATAGCCGATATTCGCCGCAAAGGCAATATCACCGCGCATTTTGCGGTGAATAAGCCGTCTAATCACCGCACCATACCTTAATCGGAGGAAAAGCCGCTGAATTGGCGGGGCAGGCGGTTCAACTCCTGTGCCGGGGGTCACCTCGGCAATTATTTCATATGTTTCGAATATTGCGTTTACTAATCTGTGCCCTATATGTGCACGAAGGACTCTGACGGGAGCAAACCCATGGCATCTGTTCAAACAATGACGAACCTGCCCTCCAAGGCGGATGTGGAACTTGCGAGAGCCTCCGGCCAGCGGCTGGCGTCGCTAGCTCGCACGGGCAAGCCCCTTACCATGCGTGTGCGGGATGCGGGGCGGGAGCAGACAATTGAGTTGCCGGCGGGCGCTGTGAAGCTGCTCATTGGAATCCTGGAGGACATGGCGTCGGGACGGTCTGTCACTATCGTGCCCCAGAACGCAGAGCTTACCACGCAGCAGGCCGCGGATTTTCTGAATGTGTCTCGACCGTTCCTTATCCAACTGCTTGAGGAAAAGAAGCTGCCCTTCCGAATGGTCGGCACGCATCGCCGCGTCCGCTTCGAGGATGTACTAAGCTACAAACAAGCAATCGACGCCGAGCGCCGCAAAGTCCTGGACGAACTCGCTGTCGAGGCTCAGGACCTCGACATGGGATACTGAGCATTGGCGACCTTCACCGCGTTTCTCGATGCTTCGGTTCTATATCCTGCGCCGCTGCGTGACCTGCTTCTCGAACTCGCCGTCACCGACCTTTATCGTGCAAAGTGGTCAAGTGCCGTACACGAAGAATGGATCCGCGCGCTTCTTCGAACGCGCGATGACCTGACACGCGAAAAGCTTGAGCGGACCCGCGACCTGATGGACTCTCATGTGAGAGACGCACTTGTTACCAACTACGAATCTCTCATCGAGATATTGGACCTGCCTGATCCAGACGACCGCCACATATTGGCTGCGGCGATTAAGGGACGCGCAGATCTGATCATTACGACAAATCTAAAAGACTTTCCCGCGGCAAATCTGGCCGAATGGGAGATTGAAGCGCAGCACCCGGATGATTTTCTCAAGCATCAGTTCCACATATCACAGCCCATATTCCTGCAAGCAGTGCGAACGGTGAGGCTGCGGCTAAAGAACCCTCCGAAATCGGTGGATGAGTATTTGGACACGCTCAGAGCGCAAGGATTACTGGCCACCGTCAGTGAAATCGAGGCATTCGATCAGTTTATCTGACGACTGCTAGCGCACCCGAAATCCCGCAATCGACGGCCATACCCCGGAATAGTCGGTTCCCACATATTTAGGCGCGTACGACGCGCAGGCCGTCCTTACGGCACTCAGACTTGCTTCCTGCCTCGGATCAAAGCGGAGTGTTTCCCTTGGCCCGGGAGGCGGCACTGCCGGTGACGCACCCCCGCGAGCTTCGCGACCAGGGTCGCTCCATCCCGGCATAGCTGGGGCCGACCCGGGATGTGGCGGATGACATTCATATTAGCCGCTCAAACCACCTTGAACGCCTCTCAAATTGACATATAATATCGTCAGAATTTGTGGAGACTGACCGATGGGGATAGAGGCCTTTAGTGAGGATGGCCAGTTCACGCCGGACCGCATTGCCCGGGTGTTGCGAACGACCAAGGAGGAGGTTGCCCGCACCGTCGGCCTCGGGCGCGATGCCGTCATGCGGCCCGAACGGATCGCAAGCGTCCGGACGCAGAGCCGTCTGCGCGAAATGATCGAGATCCTCAACCGTGTCGAACCGCGTTTCGGCTCGGCCCTTGTCGCCTATGCCTGGTACCGCTCCGAACCCTTGGTTGGGTTTGACGGCATGACGCCAATGCAGCTCGTCCGCGAGGGGCGGGCGGGGGAGGTCATGGAGTATATCGACGCGGTCGAGGCGGGCGTTCATGCCTGATGGCGCGTCCCTGCGCTATCGCGGCCTTCTCTATCGTGCACTCAATCCCGTCTGGGCCCGCGACCCTTATTCGGGCGAGGGCGCACGCCGGCATGGTGGCCGTTTCAATGCCCAAGGCGTGCCGGCGCTTTATACCTCCCTGTCGATCATGACGGCTGTCCGCGAGGCGAACCAGGTCGGCACGCTTCAGCCTACGACACTTGTGTCCTACGAGGCCGATATTGAGCCGGTATTCGATGCGACCGATCCTGCCGGTCTTGCGGCTTACGGGCTTACGCCGTCCGCGCTCGCGGCCGATGATTGGCGAATTGCCATGCGTGATAAAGGGATCGCGCCGACCCAAACTCTCGCGGCCCGCCTGATAGGAGATGGCTTTGCGGGTGTGCTGGTGCGCAGCTTCGCGCGAGGCGCCGCGGTCTCAGACCTCAATCTTGTTCTTTGGCGTTGGGGCGATGCGCGTCCGGCCCGCCTGGTTCTCAACGACACCGAGGGCAGGCTCCGCTGAGATGTTCCGGCCTTCGGCCCGTTCTCCTGCCAGCGCCTTTCGCTTGTCTATATGCCGTAATCTGCTTCAGGATTGACGCCGGTGGCGTTGGGGCGATGCGTGGCCGCTTTAGGCCGGACGTCGCCCATGGACAATGGGGGGCAAATGGGGGATTGGCGTGGCGAGCTTTTCGTGGCGCTCGAGCGTGCCGGCGCAGAGATTGCCCAGGCGCTTGTCTCCGAGCATGCGCTTTTCGTCTATAGCTGGACTGCGATCGTGGTCTTTCTCGCTATCTGCGCGCGTGTGGTGCGCCCGGTCAGGCGACTCCTTGAGGATTTCAGCGAGGCGGACCTCATCGCGAAACGGCCGGGCCCGGAGGCGATTAAGCCTGATAGCATCCGCAAGGACATCGCACGCTTGCAGCAAATCGCCCGCGACAATATCGGGCGGCTCATGCGCCTGTCTTTGCTGCTGGTCATGGCTGGCCTTATCGCTCCCGCTCTCGTCATCGCGCTCATTGTCGCCTTTCAGAACTGGTTCCTGCCTGGCGCACCGGCGCTTGCCGTCGCAGGTGTCCCGGCCGCCTACGACATGCTCACGGGTTCGGATGTTTTTCTCTTCATCATCGATCAGGGGATGCGCGGCTTTCTCGGCGACATATTTGAGGTCTTCGGCATTACTCTCGTTGAGGCTCAAAACAACGCCGACAATCTGATCTTCTCTACCTTCGTCTTTCTCTACCGCCTCATCGCCCAGGCGATATCGCTTTGCCTCCTCGGCGTTGCGATCCGCGTCTTCTGGGGCCGACGGCGTCTTCGGAGCACACTTGCGCGTCTTGAGGACCGGCTCTCTCGCGCCGAGGCGGCGTGATGCGGGCTCCACATCCTGCGCGGGGATGCTGCCCTTCCTGCCGTCATCACATAGGCGAGATTTGGGTCGTACACGCCACAACGGTACTAGTTGAGCCCCGGCCGTGCGGCCGGACCCAAGCGATCCAGGCCGCGCGCGATCGCTGCGAGGTGGGTTTCCATATCGGCTGCGGCTTCCTCTCCACAGGTTTCTGTCAGGATCGATAGCCAAAGCGATAGGGCTGTGAGGCAGAGGCGGGCGCCTTCGATGTCTTGCTGATAGTCGGGCATGGCCTGTTCCTTTCGGTCTGATGCTGCCGAGAACAGGCTAGGCGCGCTTCATGAGGGCGGGGATAAGGTCGTGCATCGCGGGAGGCGGGATTGGCCGCGCCGTCCTTGCCAAGGCCTTTCCCTCTTCTTGTTTGATGCTCCCTGTTCGCGCGATCGAAATTCCCTGTTCGGGGGTAAAAATTCCCTGTTCCGAATTGTAGGGAATTTTCCGGCAAGTCCCTGCGCTATTGGCGCTTTTTGCGGAACAATTCCTCGTTTTTGCCGCCTTTTCCTCTGAATTCCCTGTTCTTTCCCTGTTTAACAGGGAAAATCGGCCACGCGCGTGAAGTCACGATCTGAGGCTATTGCTTTCCATGAAAATCGCCGAGCGCTGGTTCGAGAGACAGGAAATGGGCGATGGCGTGACGCTGCTCTACGAGAGCCACGTCCATCCGCTCATCCGCTGCAATATCTGGTTCGTGCGCGGGCGCGATCGCGATCTTCTGATCGATACGGGAACGGGCGTGGCCTCGCTCAAGGACGAGATCGCGGATCTCACCGACAAGCCGCTCACGGCCATTGCGACGCATATCCATTACGATCACGTAGGTTCGCTTCATGAATTCGACACGCGGCTCATGCATGAGATCGAGGCGCCGCGGATGGAGGTTTACCGGGAGTTCGCGGCGCTGACCTCGGCCGGATTTCCGCCAGAGCTCAAGGCCAGCCTGTCGGGCTATGGGCTGGACGGCGAGGATACGGTTCTCGTCGATGCATTGCCGTGCGAGGATTTCTCGCTCGAGGATTACAGGATCAGGTCGACCAGTGCGACGGGACATCTGAGGGAAGGCGACGTGGTCGATCTCGGCGACCGCCACTTCGAGATATTCCATCTGCCCGGGCACTCGCCGGGTTCTCTCGGTCTCTTCGAGTCTTCAACGAAGGTTCTCTTCTCGGGCGATGCGATCTATGACGGCCCGCTGCTGGACGAATTGCCCGATTCCGACATCGCGGCCTATCTCACGACGATCAAGCGGCTGCGCGGCCTCGATGTCCGGGTCGTGCATGGCGGGCACGACCCGAGCTTCGGCCGCGAGCGGCTTGTCGAAATCTGCGACGCTTATCTCGCCCTGCGCGGGTAAACCTCAGGCGGCGTTTGCCGCGCCGGCCGGTTCCTCGCCATGCGCTGCCTTCCACTCGGCGACGAGTTCGCGATTGTCGTGCATCCAGGGATGGAAGCTCGGGCGGAACCAGTCGAGATAGGCAGGGATCGACTTCCAGAGTGGGCCTGGATTGATCCACATGTAGTGGAATATTCGTCCCCAGGCGCGAGGACTCCATTGCAGGCCATCGGCTTTCAGGAGATCGCGCATATGGAGAGCGAGATTGATGTTGAAGAAGATCGTCGCCATCAGCAGCGAGCGCACCCGGAGGAAATAGAACGTGCCGGGACGTGTGACCGCCTTGAGAACGTCGAAGGCAACCGCCTTGTGTTCGGTTTCCTCGACCGCATGCCACATCCAGAGTTCGTATTCTTCGGGAGAGGCGTGCCGCGCAAACATCTCGCGCTCGCGCAGAAGGTGGTCGGCGAGAACCGCGGTGAAATGTTCCAGCGCGACGGTCTGGCCGAGCTGCGCCTTTTTCGGCATCAGAAAACGGGCGAGCTTCTGCATGCGGGCGGAGCGGCGTTCGAGTTTCGCCATCGGATAGCCTTGTGCGGCTATACGGTCGTTATAGGCCTGATGCTCGCGCGAGTGGATTGCTTCCTGTCCCAGAAACTCCTTGATCTCTGCCTGAAGCTTCGGATCGGTGATCTTGTGCTTCTGGTAGCGCACGGTGTCGCAGAAGAAGCGTTCGCCCACCGGAAACATGGCAGAAAGCGCGTTGAAATAGGCGGTGATCGCTGGGTCGCCGTCATACCAGTGTTTCCGCTCGCCGGCCTTGAACTGGCGATTGCGCGTGGCGAAGGCGAGCTGGCTTCCGCTCTGGCTGACAGACGGGGTTTCTGCGGTCGGGCTCGTGGCGGCGGACATTGGGGGCTCCTCTTGCCAGCATTTCCAGCCTAACATTTTTGTCAGCGAGCCCCTATCTTCAATGGCTCGTTACAAAATCTCACAAAAGAGCCGCCGGAATCGGAGCGGTTCGTCCGTATCTCTGCGGGTGCCAGTGGGCGAAAGCCCAAATGTCGAAAGGGAGCCAGGGGCGCGCATGAGGATAAGGGTGGGGAAATATCGTATTCCCGTGCCGAAGAGCAGGGCGGGCCGTATCGGTGCGGGCGTGGCGCTCGTTATCCTCGGCTGCATTCCAGGCCCGCCGGGACCGGCGGCGATACCGGTCGGCCTGACCATTCTCACCCTCGATCATCCCAGAGGCCGACGCTGGCGGCGCGTCACGATCGTCAGGGTCGGGCGGCGCTGGCAATCGATGCAGGCCAAACGCGAAATGCGCCGGGCTCAAAAGCGCGCCGCATCTCTCGCTGGCCGCGATCCGGAGATCCCGGTCTAACTTTTTCCTCAGCAGGCGCCGCGGCGAAGCAACACGGCCGGGAAGGTCTTGAACATGATCGCGATGTCCTGCCAGAGCGACCAGTTCTTCACATACCAGGCGTCGAGTTCGACACGGCGCATATAGGTCGTTTCGTTGCGGCCACTCACCTGCCAGAGACCGGTGATACCCGGCTTCGCGGCGAGGTAATATTCGGCATCCTCGCCATAGCGCAGTACCTCGGCATAAGTGACGGGGCGGGGACCGACAAGGCTCATCTCGCCACGGATCACGTTCAGAAGCTGCGGCAGCTCGTCGAGGCTCGTCTTGCGCAGAAACTCGCCGATAGCGGTCACACGGGGATCGTTGCGCAGTTTCTGGTCGCGCGCCCATTCGGCGGCACGCAGCGGATCGTTTTCCAGCACCTGCTTCAGGATCGCGTCGCTGTCCACATGCATCGTGCGGAACTTCCGGCACTGGAATTCACGGCCCTTCTCGCCCACGCGGCGGTGGCCATAGAAGGCGGGGCCGCCATCGAGGCGGATCAGCAGCGAAACCACCCAGAAGAAGGGAAGCAGCGCGAGAAGGGCGGCCGAGGCAACGACGAGATCGAAGCTGCGCTTCATGAGGCGCGCCATCGGGCGGTTCAGGTTATCGGCAAGGGTCAGCATGACGAGGTCATGGCTGAAGAAGTTGCCGGCTTCGAGCGCCAGCGCGCCGATGCCCTTGACCGGCGGCACGATGGAGAAGGCGATGCGGGCGCGGTGCAGCGCGCGCAGGATGTTGTCGAGGCTCGCCATTTCCTCGGGCGAAGGGGCCAGGACGACGAAGCGGGCGCCGTGCTTCTCGCAGGCGAGCTTCAGCGCGGCCGAAAGCTGGCCGCCTGCCCGATAGAGAAGGCTTGCCGGATCGGCGGCATTGCGGTCGGCGGTGAGTTCGGCGAGATCGAGCGTGCCCGCGACCTCGTAGCCGAGATAGGGTTCGTCCTCGAGCACCTGCGCGGCTTCGGCGGCGTTTTCACGCGAGCCAATGATGAGGACGGGCGCCGTCCAGCTGCCGTACCGCTTCAGGACATGTCTCATCCCGATACGGGCCATCGGCACGAAAAGGAGCGCCCAGATCCAGGCCTGGAGCATCCAGAGACGGGAGAAATAGTCCTTCACGATGTATTGCAGGAAGCCGTCGACCAGCGCGACGAGGGCGATCGCCTTAACGATTTCCTTGGCCTCGGCCCAGAAGGGGGTGCGTTTCGAATAGTGCCCCTTCGCCGCCCACCAGAGGATCGGCAGCATGGCGAGGAAACCGATGCTGATGAGGCGGCTTGTCAGTTCGCCGGCCTCCAGAGCTCCGAATTCCGTATTGAGAACCTGTGCGTTGATGCCGAACGCGATCGATCCAGCGACGATCTGGGCAAAAGCCAGCGCGCCGAGATCGCCGATCAGCAGCATGAAGCGATCGGCCAGCGGCGTAAGGCGCGTACCCTTGCCGCGGCTTGAAGTATTAACATTTTCGAAGCCCGCGATGCGCGGCGCGGTGGCGGGGGCCACCGCTTCGAAAGCCTTTATGTCCTTGTTGAGTGCAGTCACGATACTCACGCCAACCTGTGTCCGAATGCGACAGTCGGTTGGTGAGTGCGCAAGGAGCGCGCCAGTCCGTTTTGTGCCGTTTTGGGCGGCCGGCTGTGGTTAATTCAGCGTTAAAAGCAAGAGCCGTTCTTCCTCGAGCGGAAGATCATCCGACGATATCCCAGCTCACCGGTGTGCCCTTGGCGAGGTCGCGGTTCACCTTGCGGCCGAGAAGCTCCTCGTAGAACTTCGGCGGCAGGCCGAGCCCCGGGCGGATACGGCGAAGATTTTCCGGCGTGAGTACGTCGCCTGCTTTCATGTCCTTGCCGATATAGAGCGAACGGCGGCGGGTGACGGCGCGGGCCTCGGCCTCTGTCGGGCCGTAGCGCACAGAACCAAGCGCCTGCCAGGCGCGTTCGGTTTCCGTGACGAGGGCGGCAAGTTCGGCGGGTTCCATCGAGAAGGCCGAGTCAACGCCGCCATCGGCGCGGGCGAGCGTGAAATGTTTTTCGATCACCGTCGCGCCGAGCGCCGTTGCGGCCACCGCGACGCCGATACCCATCGTGTGATCGGAAAGGCCGACCTCGCAGCCGAAGAGATCGCGCATATGCGGGATGGTCGCGATGTTCGTGTTTTCAGGCGTTGCCGGATAGGTGCTGGTGCATTTCAGCAGGACGAGGTCCTTGCAGCCCGAGCTTCGTGCGGCATCCACCGCCTCGCCGAGATCGGCAAGGCTCGCCATGCCGGTGGACATGATGAGCGGTTTGCCGGTCTTTGCCGCCTTGCGGATCAGCGGCAGGTCGGTCACCTCGAAAGAAGCGATCTTGTAACAGGGAACGTCGAGCGTCTCGAGGAAGTCCACCGCGCTATCGTCGAAGGGTGAGGAAAAGGCGATCAGACCCCGCTTCTTCGCGTGATCGAATATGGGTCCATGCCAGTCCCAGGGCGTGTAGGCCTGCTGGTAGAGGCCATGCGCCGTATGCCCCTTCCAGAGGCTTTTCGGATCGTCGATGAAGAATTCGCCCGTGTCGAGATCGAGCGTCATCGTATCGGCTGTGTAAGTCTGAAGCTTCACCGCATGCGCGCCGGCCTCGGCGGCCGCATCGACGATGGACAGCGCACGTTCCAGCGACTGGTTATGATTGCCCGACATTTCGGCGATGATGAAGGGCGGGTTGCCTGCGCCGATTTCCCGATCCGCGATTTTCATGGGCGAGTGCTTCGCTTCCTCCGCAAATTCCTGCCGTTTCCGGCACATCCCGAGTTCCCGGCTGAATTTCCGGCTATTTACGTGCTGTTGATCCGTTAACCTTACATTGCCACAGAAACCTTTACGAACTCCAAGCGGCTCCCATGCCCATGAAGATTGTCTTCCGCGCCGATGCCTCGGCTGAAATCGGGATCGGCCATGTCATGCGGTGCCTGACGCTCGCGGACGAGCTGGCGCGGCTTGGCGGCGTCTGTCTTTTCCTGTGCCGGGAGCTACGGGGGCATATGGCCGGGACGATCCGGGATCGGGGTCACAAGGCGCTTCTGCTGCCCGATACGGACGACCTCGCCGAAGATGCCGCCTTCACCCGGCAGGCGGTCGAGCGTGAGGGCGGAACGGACTGGCTCGTGACCGATCACTACGGCATCGCCCGAGACTGGGAAGAGGCGGTTGCAGCCGTTTCCAGACGGATCTGCGTTATCGGCGGCCCGGCCGACCGGGAGCATCTGTGCGATATCCTTCACGACCAGAATTACTTTCACGATCATGAGGCGATGTGGAGGCCGCTCGTTCCGGCCGCCGCCGATCTTCTGCTCGGTCCGAGGTTCGCGCTTTTGCGGCCCGAGTTTCTCGAAGCGAGAAAACGTCGCGGCATGGAAGGGCGCAATCGCGTCCTCGTCACTTTCGGGGGAGGCGATGTGCCCAATGCCACGGAGCTTGCGCTCCGGGCGCTGGCGCTTGCCGGTTTCGACGGAGGAGCCGATGTCGCCGTTGGCGGTGCGAACCCGCATCTCGCCGCACTCGAGAAGGTGGCGAGCAGGATGGGGAATGTCCGGCTGCATGTTTCGCCGCGTGACATGGCGTCCTTGATGGCGGAGGCGGATTTCGCCATATGCGGCGGCGGCGTCACCCTGTTCGAGGGGCTCTGCATCGGCATGCCTTCTCTTGTCGTTTCGATTGCGGCCAATCAGTCGCTTGCGGTTCGCCTGCTCGCCGAAGACGGGTATGCGCGCTTTGCGGGCGAGGCGCGCTCGCTTACCGTCGAGTTGCTCGCGGAGAGAATCGCGGCTTTCGCCGGTGCGGATGCGGAGCGCAGGGCCATGGCCGCGAAGGGGATGGAACTGGTCGACGGCCGGGGCGCCGCGCGCGTTGCCGAAAGATTGCTTGGCTGGCGGGAGGCAGGGGCATGACGGACAGGGAAAGAAAACAGCTGACAGGACGGGAGCGTCTTTCGATCAAGCTGCGCGGATTGCTCGTTCCCTCAGGTCCGCCCGGCGATGCACGCCGGGGCGCGCTCTATCGACCGTACCTTCTTTCCTGTGGCCAAAATTTCAAGGTTGCCGAACAGGCCTTCATCTACAGCCCGGAGAAACTCCGGGCCGGCGATCACGTTTATGTCGGCTTTTGCAGCTATCTCGGAAACGGACCGATTTCACTCGGCGACGAAGTGCTGATCGGCAATCATGTTTCGATAACCGCCGCCAATCATCTGGAGAAGGACCGCTCCTTCCGTTTCGGTGGTTCCGAGCTTGCAGAGGTTCGCATCGGCCGGGGAACATGGATTGCGGCTCATGCCTGCATCATGGCCGGTGTGACGCTGGGGGCGGGCTGTCTTGTTGCAGCCGGCGCCGTCGTCACCAGAAGTTTCGGCGATCGGGTCGTGCTGGGCGGCGTTCCGGCCAGGGTGATCGGTCATCTCGACGAAGACGGGACCATGAAGCCGGTGACGCAGAATGACTGAGACGATCCTGATCTGCGGCGCGGGACCGGGGCAGCTCCCTGCGATCGAGGCCGCCCGCGCGCTCGGCATCAGAAGCCTGGTCGTCGATCGCAACGGGGACGCGCCGGGCATGGCGCTTGCGGATGCCGCAGAAGCGATCGACATCGTGGATGTGGAAGGCGTCGTGGATGCCGCCCGGCGCCATGGTGTCGGTGCCGCAATGACGTTGCAGAGCGATATAGGCGTTCCGACGGTTGGCGCCGTTGTCGATGCGCTCGGTCTCGCTGGGAACACCCGAGCCGTTGCCGATCGCTGCAGCAACAAGATCGAAACGCGAAAGGCGCTTGCCGCGGCGGGCGTGCCCCAGCCGCGCTTTGCGGTTGCGGCAGACGAGGCGGAAGCCCTGACCGCCGCGCGCGAAATCGGCTTCCCCTGCATCGTGAAGGCGCCCGACAGTTCGGGGAGCCGGGGCGTCGTCAAGGCATCCGGGGAAGAGGATGTTGCGGCGGCTTATGAAGAAGCGCGCCGATGGTCGCGTGTCGGCCTGGTGCTCGTCGAGGAGTTCATTTCCGGACATGAGATAGGCGCGCAGGCCTTCTCGCTGGGGGGCCGGTGCCGGTCGGTGCAGGTCCATAACGACTTCATGTCACCGCCGCCCTACATGATCCCCGTCGGCCATTCCTTTCCGCCCTCTCTGCCTGCGGATGTTCTGCGCGCCACTGAGAGAGCCGTTTCGGCCTGTGTCGATGCGCTCGGCATACTCTGGGGACCTTCGAATATCGACTTCATTCTTCGACCCGGCGGCGAACCCGCCATCATCGAGGTCGGCGCGCGGCTCGGCGCGACCTGCCTGCCGGAACTCGTGACCTGTTACACGGGTATCGATTGGGTCTCGGCTGCGGTACTTGCCGCCTTCGGGCGCGAGGTCGCTCTCGCACCGAGGGTGCATCAGCCCTGTGCCGCTTTCATTCTCGAGGCGCCGGATGATGGCGTCCTCTCCGCTGTCCATCTGCCGGAAGACATGCTCGCTCTGCCGGATGTTCTTGAGGTCGAGGTGACGGCAAGGCCGGGAGAGCGAGTGAGCAGGCTCCGCAAGGGGACGGACCGGATCGGCAAGGTCGTGACCAGGGGAGAGACGCTTGAGGCGGCGGAGAAGCTTGCGCTCGATATACGCAACGCAATCCGCTTCGACATCGAAGCGGATTGAGGGTCAGACTTCGAAAAGCGCGCGATACATCAGCTCGGCGCGCATCCAGTCGTCTTCCGTATCGATGTCCTGAACGCGATAGCGCGGCAGGATGACCGGCACAGCGCGGGCGATGCGCTCGGCCTGTGTCGCCGCGAAGGCCTGCGGACTTCCCCAATAGAATTGCGCGGCGTCGTGATAGGTTTCCTCGATGTCTTGCGAGCGTTTCGCCATGGCTTCGAGGTTGACCGCCGCGAGTCTGCCCTTGGGCGTTACGCGCAAGGCGCGCTCGATGGGGGCGGCATAGGGCGTCACGCTGACGGCATAATCGGTTCCCGCTGCCCGCATTTCATGGAAGCCCCGCTTCAGGACTTCTCCGTCCACGAAGACGGCTGTGGCGTAGATGCAGCAGATGAAATCGACGGGACCGAGATTTCTTCCGGCCCAATCGGCGGCATGACGCACGACATCGGCGGTCGCCGCGTGGTCGCCCGATATTTCTGGGGGACGCATGAAGGGGACTTCCGCCCCCTCCGCCCTGGCGATTTCCGCGATTTCCTCATCGTCCGTCGAGACGATGATGTGATCGAAGAGGCCGCATTCCCTCGCCGCCCGAATTGCGTAGGCGATGGCCGGATGTCCGAGAAAATTCCGGATGTTCTTTCGGGGAATGCGCTTGCTGCCGCCGCGCGCGGGAATGACCGCGATTATCACGAGAGCGCCTCCTTCAGCGCGGCAACGACCTCATCCTGTTCGGCATGGCCGAGATCGGGAAAGAGCGGGAGCGTCAGCGCCCGCCGGTAATAATGTTCCGCGGCCGGGAAGTCGCCCGGATGGAATCCCATTTCCCGGTACCAGGGCTGCCAATGCACGGGAATGTAGTGGACGTTTACGCCGATCCCGGCTTTCCGCATCTTCTCGAAGACATGGGCCCGCCGCGCGCCATGGCTTTCGGGGGCATCGTCGTCATCCTCGATTTCGACGGTATAGAGGTGCCAGGCCGAGCGAATATGCGCCTGCCGGGGCGGCAGTTTGAGCGGAAGGCCGGAGAGCATCTCGTCGTAACGCGAGGCGAGCGCTTCGCGTGCCGCGACGAAGTCGTGCAGGCGGGTCATCTGGCTTGCGCCGAGAGCCGCCTGAATGTCCGTCATGCGCAAGTTGAAGCCGAGCGCGCGTTGCTCGTAGTACCACGCGCCTGCATTGAGGGGCAGGCGGTCCATGTCCCGCGTTATGCCATGGGTGCGGAGCAGACGCATCCGGTCCGCCAGTGCCGCATCCTGCGTCACCGCGGCGCCGCCTTCTCCGGTCGTCACGATCTTTACGGGATGAAAGCTCAGGATCGCGATGTCCGAATATCGGCAATCTCCCACGGGCCCGCCATCATAGGTGCCGCCGATCGCATGCGCCGCATCCTCGATCACGCGGAACCCGTATTCACGGGAGAGCCGCGCAATTGCGGCCATGTCGCAGGAGTGGCCCGCGAAATGAACGGGAATGACGACGCGAGGCAGGTGCCCCGTCTTTCTTGCGTCTTCCAATTTTTTTTCGAGCGCGGTCACGCTCATGTTGCGCGTCGCCGGGTCTATATCGACGAAATCCACGGCGGCGCCGCAATAAAGTCCGCAATTCGCCGATGCGACGAAGGTATTGGGAACCGTCCAGAGAATGTCGCCGGGCCCCAATCCGATGGCGAGGCAGGCGACATGGAGCGCCGAGGTCGCATTGGTCAGCGCCACGGCATGGGCGGCCGTCGTCGCCTGCATCAGCGCTTCCTCGAAGCGCGGCACGGCGGGGCCTTGCGTCAGCCAGTCCGAGGTGAGCGCCTCGACAACAGCGCGGATATCCTCGTCGCTGATGTTCTGCCGCCCATAGGGGATCATGCGTCGGCTCTTGCGTTATAGGCCTTGATTTCGTCGACGGTGAGGAAATGGGGGTTCGTGCCGGAGCTGTATTCGAAGCCCTGCGTCACGGTTTCGCCGCGCTCTTCCAGGTTGTTGGTCAGATAGTCAACGTCGCCGCGGAAGAACTTGATCGTCGGTCGGATGACGAAATGGTCCTGGAACTCGACGGTGAGGTGCGAGTCGTCGGCGGGGCACATGGTCTCGTGGAGCTTCTCGCCTGGACGGATGCCGATGACGTTCTGTTCGAGGTCGGGCGCCATGGCGGAGGCGAGGTCGGTTATGCGAACGGAAGGTATTTTCGGCACGAAGATTTCGCCGCCATGCATGCGCGCGAAATTGCGGATGACGAAATCGACGCCTTCCTGAAGCGTGATCCAGAACCGCGTCATGCGCGTGTCCGTGACGGGAAGCGATTTGGCGCCCTCCGAAATCAGCTTCCTGAAGAAGGGAACGACGGAGCCGCGCGAACCGACGACATTGCCGTAGCGGACAACGGCGAAGCGCGTCTTCTCATAGCCGACCATGTTGTTCGCGGCCACGAAGAGCTTGTCGGAGGCGAGTTTGGTCGCGCCATAGAGATTGATCGGGTTGGCCGCCTTGTCGGTCGAAAGGGCCATGACCTTTTCGACGCCCTCGGCGATCGCCGCCTTGATGACGTTTTCGGCACCGTGGACGTTCGTCTTGATGCATTCCATCGGGTTGTATTCGGCGGCAGGCACCTGTTTCAGCGCCGCGGCATGGATCACGAAGTCGACGCCCCGCATCGCCTGGCGCAAGCGTTCCGGGTCCCGGACGTCGCCGATGAAATATCGCATCTGCGGGGCCGAGAATTCCTGCGACATCTCGTACTGCTTCAACTCGTCGCGCGAAAAGACGATGATGCGCCGCGGCTTGTGCTGTTCGAGAAGGGTGCGGACATATTTGCGGCCGAAGGAGCCGGTTCCGCCGGTAATGAGTACGGATTTGTTGTCGAACATCCGGTTTTTTCACTCTCGTTTGGGTGCCCGATTCATTGCACGATAAGCCTAACGGGGCGTTAACCATGATGGCGAGCGCCGATTGCAGGGAGAAGAGACGGCTTCTTGCCGTCCGGGGGAGGAAGAACTGTTCAGTCTGAGGGAACACAGGCTGCCGGACGGGCGGGAGCTTCTGCTCTTCGGCCGTAGTGCCCATCGGCAGGAGCCCTGCGAGAGCCTGCCGCCCGCCTCCCCGGGCGCGGGGTCTCATCTGCGGTGGCATCCCTTGCGGGGCGAGTGGGTCGCCTATGCCGGTGAGCGGCAGGGCCGGACCTTCCTGCCTGCAGCCTCTTTGTGCCCGCTTTGCCCGGCCGCGGAGGGGCGGCTCGGCGAAATTCCGTTCAGGACTTTCGAGATCGCCGTCTTCGAAAACCGCTTTCCCGCCTTCTCGGATGCGGGCGGGGCGTTGCCGGTTCTTCCGCCCGGCGTCGAGGCGGCTCCCGCGAAGGGGCGTTGCGAGGTGGTGGTCTTTTCCGACGATCATCGCGCCGCGCTCGGCACCCTTTCCGACGACAGGATCGCCCTGCTTTTCGAGGTCTGGGGTGCGCGGGTCGAGGCGCTTGGCCGCGAGTACCCCCATGTCCTTCCCTTCGAGAACCGGGGAGAGGAAATAGGCGTCACGCTTCATCATCCTCACGGTCAGATCTACGCCTTTCCCTTCATCCCCGCGCAGGTGCGGCGCGCGGCGGAAGCGCAGGCGGCATCGCCCGTGATCGGCGACCTGCTTCGGCATGCCGGCGAACTCGAAATCGAGGCGCTGGACGAGGCCGTCGCCCTGGTGCCGCCTTTCGCGATGTACCCCTACGAGACCTGGATATTGCCGCGCCGCCGGGCGCCGGGGCCGCAGGCGCTTTCCGGAAGCGAACGCCAGGCGATGGCGAGGCTTCTCGGCCGTGCCGTGCGCCGGCTCGACGGGCTTTTCGGTTCGCCGATGCCCTATATCCTCACCGTTCAGTGTGCGCCGCGTGGATTCGAGGACAGTTTCCACATGTCGGTCGAAATTCGTCCCTTCCGGCGCGACAGCGGCAAGCTCAAATATCTTGCCGGTGTGGAGCAGGGGGCCGGTGTCTTCCTCGCCGATATCCTGCCCGAGGACGCGGCGGCGCGGCTCCGGGCGCTGCCAGCAGGAGGGCCGGCATGAGAGACGCGTTCCGCGAGGCTTTTGGCTGCGACCCGGAAGCGGAGGCGCGCGCGCCCGCCCGCGTGAACCTCATCGGCGATCACACGGATTACGCGGATGGCTATTGCCTGCCCATGCCCCTGCCATGCGAGACGCGGGTGATGATGGCGCGCGCCACCGCTTTCTCCGCCCGAAGCGAGGGGCACCCGCCCGTTGCTTTCGATCCCTCTCTGCCGCCGCGCGGCGACTGGTCGGACTATGTGGCGGGGCCTCTGGCGGAACTTGCAAAGGCAGGCTTCGACGTTCCGCCCGTTGCGGTACTCGTCGCTTCGGACATTCCTCAAGGCGCGGGTGTCTCCTCGTCCGCCGCTCTCGAAGTCGCCGTCATTCGCGCAGCGCTGCTGCTTGTAGGTGCAAACCTTCCCGATGCCGAGGTAGCGCGTTTCGCACAGCGTGCGGAGAATCTCTATTGCGGCGTCAATTGCGGCATTCTCGACCAGATGGCGTCGGCGGCGGGCCGTGCCGGAGAGGCGCTGCTCCTCGATTGCCGTTCGGGCGAGGGCCGTCTCGTGCCGGTGCCCTCGTCCTTCCGTTTCAGGGTCGTTCATTGCGGGGAGGGACGCCGTCTTGCCGAAGGCGCATATAATGAGCGCCGTGCCGCCGTCGAGCAGGCGGCTTCGCTGCTCGGCGTTGCGGCGCTTCGCGATGCCGCGCCGGGGGATTTGGAGCACCTGCCACACGACATAGGGCGCCGCGCCCGTCATGTCGTTGCGGAAAACGAACGCGTGCTTGCCGCCGTTGCCGCGCTTGAAGCCGGGGACAACGTCTCCTTCGGACGGCTGATGACGCAAAGCCACCTGTCTCTGGCAGAGGACTACGACGTTTCCACTTCCGCGCTCGACCGGCTGGTCGCGTCGATGCTGGCGGCAGGCGCGTCCGGCGCGCGGCTCACCGGGGCGGGCTTTGGCGGTTGCGCGGTTGCGCTCCTCCCGCCGGAAGCGGATGCCGCTTCCTGGTGGGCTGAAGTCTCGGGTGAGAATCCGGGAGCCTGGCTCGTCGCGTGATGACGGACCCTAGGCGATTGCCCGATGTTCGCCGGGCCCGGGAATCACTCTTTCCTTCGGGAAAGTGATCGTCACCGTCGTTCCCCGGCCGGGTTCGCTCTCGATTTCGAGCTTGCCGCCATGGCCTTCCATCAGGCATTTCGAGAGCGGAAGGCCAAGCCCCGTGCCTTCGTATTTGCGCGCGAGGTCGGAATCGATCTGTCCGAAGCGTTCGAGCGCCAGCGGAATATCGCTCTTGGCGATGCCGATACCGGTATCGGCTACCTGAATTCGGATCGTTCCATCTTCCATCGCCGTGCGCACGCACACGTCGCCGCCCTCGGGTGTGAACTTGATCGCATTGGAAAGGAGATTGAGCATGATCTGGCGCACCCGCCTGTGGTCCGCGTACAGCGCTGGAAGGTCCGGCGCGGCTTCCGTGCGGAGCGAGATGTTCTGCCTTTCCGCCTGTCTTTTCACCATGTGGAGGGTATCTTCGACGACATCGGCTATGTCGATTTCCTCGTCGTGAAGCTGCAACTCGCCTGCGTCCGCGCGTGTAAAGTCGAGCACGTCGTTGATCAGCGAGAGCAGATGCTGTCCGCTCTTGTAGATGTCATTCGTGTATTCGATATAGCGCGGGTTACCGAGCGAGCCGAAGACTTCCGACTTCATGATTTCCGAGAAACCGAGAATGGCGTTCAAAGGCGTGCGCAACTCGTGACTCATCGTCGCCAGAAATTGCGACTTGGCCTGATCGGCTGCCGCCACATTCTTCAGGGCCATCATCAGGTCTTCGGAGGTTGCCTCAAGCTTACGTTTCGTTTCCTCGAGTTCCAGCACATGCGCGCGCAGGCGCCTTGCTTCCTGCACGGCCCGGCTTGCAAGGTGCCGGTCGATGGCGGCGCCGACAAATCCGAGGACTCCGATGAAGAGCGTCACGATGGCAATGGAGAGCGCCATGAAGAATGGCTGCACGGTCGGCTGCGTAAACTCGATCGAAGGATCGTAGGTAACGGTGACTGCGGCCATGCCGGTGAAATGCAGCGAGCAGATCGCCAGGGAAAGAAGTGCCGTTCCGGCGATCCTGCCGGATATTTTTCCGAGCTGCGCATTGAGCTGAAAGGCGGCCGTCGAAAGCAGGACGCCCAGCACCACGGAGGCGGCGACATAATCGCGATCCCAGCTCAGATGCTCCTGAGCCGTGAGCGCCAGCATGCCGACATAATGCATGGCGGCGATGGCGAAGCCGACAACCGCCCCGCCGATACCGGCAGGCTTCGCGCGCGCCGCAAGCGCCAGGCCCGCAGTGGACAGCGCAATCGATATGAGTACGGAGGCGATGGTCGGGCCGGCAGCGTAGGTGACGGGCTCATTGGGACGGAAGGCAAGCATCGCGATGAAATGCGTCGCCCAGATGCCGCAACCGGCGACGGCGCCACTGGCTGGAATCCAGACGGAACTCAGCCACGATCCGCCGTGGCGCGCGCGCGCCAACAGGCTGATCGCCGAATAGCTCGCGAACAGGCAGATGAACCCCGACAGCGCGACAAGTCTCAGGTCGTGCTCGGCGGATATGCACTGATAAACGGTAAACATACGGCGGCAGTGAAGCACACCGTCTTTAAACCTTGTTTAACAAAAACTGAACTTGCTGTTTCAGATGCTTTCCGCCTCGGCATGCTGGGCCAGACGGTCGAGGAAGCGGTAAAGAAATATGCCGGTCAGGACAGCCACAATGGTGAAGAACACGGTCAGATCGAAGTCCGAGGGGATGTAGGGATCGGCCCGGACGAGCTTCACCTTGGTGCCGATCGTCTCATAGTGACGGTCCTTGAAAGGCCATACCGCAAGGAGCGAGCCGCCAAGCACGCCGATGACGGCCAGCAGCGTTTGCCGGTAGAAGTGGTCGAGCAGCCAGGAAATCGCCCGTGAAAAGAGAAGAGCGCCGGTCACCACGCCTGCGGCAAGCGGTGCAATGAAGGAAAAGTCGAGCCTTCCGAGCGCCTCGATGGCATCCGTGTATTTGCCGAGAATAAGCAATACGAATGAACCCGAAATGCCGGGCACAAGCATCGCCGCCACGGCGGCCATGCCGCAAAGGAAGATGAACCAGCTTGCATCGGGTGTGCTTACGGGAACCATGGTCGCGGCCAGAAGCCCCAGAACCACGCCAAAGCCGATCCATATCCAGCCGCCGGCCCCCTTCATGTGGACATGCGAGAGCAGGCCGACGATCGAGGCAGCAATCAATCCGAAAAAGAATCCGAAGGTGATTTCGGGAAGATTGGTCACCATCATCGACAGTGGAATGATGCGGCTGAAGATGATGAGGGAGAGAAGGACGCCGATGCCGATCGTTCCGAGGAAAAGCGCATCGGCGTGCCGTGCGGCGGCCAGCACCTGCCCCCGGGCGACAAGACCGATCAATTCCCTGTCGAGCTTCGCGATCGCGCCGATGAGCCGCTTGTAGATGCCGAGGATGAGCGCCATCGTTCCGCCGCTCACGCCGGGAATGAGGTCGGCTGCGCCGATGCACATGCCGCGAAGCACCTGACGCGTCGGGTTCACATTGTCGCGCCCCTCCGGGCTCAGCCGGTCGGCGAAGCGAATCCAGAAGGAAAGCACCCAGTCCACGGGCTTCAGGGCAAAACGATAGATACGCCAGGGGATCGGCGTTCCGCTAACGAGCGCGAGTGCGATCAATGTCACGGAGCCGCCGCCGATCACGGCGTCCGTCGCCCAATGCGCTCCCGCTGCGATGCGGGGCAGCGCGAAGAAGAAAGCAAGCGCGACGCCCACAAGCCCGAAACGCCAGGTGAAGCCGAGCCACCACAGCACCGCGAGGATCATCGTCACCGTGGCGTGATCGCCGGGAAAGCTCCGGTCGGACCCTTCCTTGGCGTTGGACCAGGGAACGACGCTCAGGATCGAGTTGAAGCCATCGAGAACGAGTGAAGGCGAAAGCCTTGGATAGGCGATGATCTGGCGCTGCAGAACGATGATGACGAGCAGCAGCACCGCCGTCATCGCACCGAAGGCCAGTCCGTGACGGAAGCGCGCGAAATCGCCGGAGCCGATGTAATAGAGGTAGATGACGAAGATCAGCAGCGCGGAGAAGACGTCGAAGCGCCGCCCGCCCGTCAGCGCCCAGATGGTCGCCCAGATGTCGCTTTGCGCGACCGTTCCGTTCATGACGTGAAATACCCAGACGTCGAAGGCGTCCCAGGCCTCGCGCGTCACTGGCCAGAGCCAGGAAGCGAAGAGAAGAAGTCCCGCAGCCGTCCAGCCGATCAGGGGCAGCCACCGCCAGTCCTTCGACAGCGTAAATTCGCTCAGATTTTCATTGGAGGTCATTCAGGTCTCCGGCTCCGCCACCCGCAGAATCACTTGCGATTCTATAGCGCAATCACGATTTTGACATGCAATTGCGGTCTTTCGCCGGGTCCTGCCGTCAATCCTGGGTCATCAATGATAGGCGGGCAGCCAGTCGCCATGCGCCTCGATCAGATCGTCCACCAGCGACCAGATCTCGTCGAGCGAGAGTTCGGCGGCCGTATGAGGGTCCATCATGGCGGCATGGTAGATATGCTCGCGCTTTCCGGTGCGGATCGCTTCCATCGTCAGTGCCTGCACGTTGATGTTGGTCTGCATCATGGCGGCCAGGTGAGGAGGCAGGCTTCCGACCCTTGTGGGCGTGATGCCGTTGGCATCGACAAGGCAGGGCACCTCCACGCAGGCGCCCGCCGGAAGATTGTCGATAAGCCCCTTGTTGGCCATGTTGCCGTTGATGACGGCAGGTTTGCCCGTCGCCACCGCGCGCATGATCTTTGCGCCGTATTCGCCCGAGAACCTCACCTCCAGCCGGTTCGCCGAAACGAGTTCGCGTTCCTGCGCTTCCCATGCCGCGATCTGCTCCTCGCAGCGGCGGATATATTCATCGAGCGGAATATTGAACTTCTCGATCAGGTCGGGCCGGTCGCGTTTGATGAACCAGGGGACATATTCGGCGAAGTGCTCGCTCGATTCGGTTACGAAATAACCCGTCCGGCGAAGGATCTCGTAGCGCACCTTGTTCCATTCGGGCTCTTCGCCGCGCGCCGCGATCTCATGGAGTTTCGGATAGAGGTTCTCGCGCGTCCCGTCCGGCAGTTCGCGTTCGAACTTCGTGTAGAACGCCATGTGGTTGATGCCCGCGCATTGATAGCGCAGCGACTTGTAGTCGACGCCGAGGTCTTTCGAGAGTTCGAAGGCCGTGCCCTGCACGGAATGACAGAGGCCCACATGGCGTATGTCGGGGGCGAGTTCGTTGAGCGCCCAGCAATTGATCGCCATCGGATTTACATATTGAAGCATCAGCGCCTTCGGGCAGACATCGCGCATGTCATTCGCTATGTCGAGAAGAACGGGGACCGTTCGGAGACCGCGCATGATGCCGCCGACACCGAGCGTATCGGCAATGGTCTGGCGAAGGCCGTATTTCTTCGGAATCTCGAAGTCGATGACGGTGCCGGGCTTGTAGCCGGCGACCTGGATCATGACGATCACGAAGTCGGCGCCTTCGAGCGCCTCGCGCCTGTCGGTCGTCGCCGTAATCCGCGGCGAGACGGAAAGCGTATCCGCGATCTTGCCCGCCACCACGGCGGAGGTCTTCAGGCGGTCTTCGTCGATATCCTGCAGCGCGATCTCGCAATCCGCGAAGATCTCGTTCAGCAGGATGTCGACCACCAGGTTCTTCATGAAGACGGTGCTGCCCGCCCCGATCATGCAGACTTTCGTCATGCGCCCGCTCCCCTTGTTCGGGGGGAGCATCGGCCAGGCGGGGCGTGCTTGCAAGCGTCGCCGTTTCCGGCAAATTTGTGGGACAAGGGAAGGGAGTCTTCATGCCGCAACCCGGTTCGAATCCGAGCGATGTCTCCATCGGCGTCTGCTATTACCCGGAACATTGGCCGGAGAAGATGTGGGCCGGGGATGCGCGGCGCATGCGCGAGGCGGGCATATCCCGCGTCCGCATCGGCGAGTTCGCCTGGTCGAGGCTCGAGCCCTCTCCCGGCCAATATGACTTCGGCTGGCTCGGCCGCGCCCTCGACACGCTTCATGGCGAGGGACTTGAGGTCATTCTCGGCACGCCGACGGCGACGCCGCCCAAATGGCTTGTCGATGCGATGCCGGACATGCTGCCCGTCGACCGGCACGGGCGGCCGCGCGGCTTCGGTTCGCGCAGGCATTACTGTTTTTCTCATGCGGGCTACAGGCGCGAATGCGCGCGGATCGTGCGTGCGCTCGCCGAGCGGTTCGGCAAGCATCCGGCGATCGTCGCCTGGCAAACCGACAATGAATATGGCTGCCACAACACGGTTCTGTCTTACTCGGATGAAGCGAAGCTCGGCTTTCGCCACTGGCTCAAGGATCGTTACGGTTCCATCGCCTCGCTCAACGAAGCCTGGGGCAATGTCTTCTGGAGCATGGAATACCGGGATTTCGACGAGATCGATCTTCCCGCGGGAACGGTGACGGAAGCCAATCCCGCCCATCGCGCGGATTTTCACCGCTACTCGTCCGATCAGGTCGCGGCCTTCAACCGCGTGCAGGTGGAAATCATCCGCGCGCTTTCGCCGGGTCGCGACGTGCTGCACAACTTCATGACCTTCTTTCTCGACTTCGATCACTTCGAAACGATGAAGGATCTCGACATTGCGACCTGGGATTCCTATCCGCTGGGAAGCCTCGACGTCTTTCCCGCTTCCGCCGAGCACAAGGCGGCCTTCGCGCGAACGGGCGATCCCGATCTGCAGGCCTTTCACCACGATCTCTATCGTGGCGCGGGCCGTGGCCGTTTCTGGGTGATGGAGCAGCAGCCCGGGCCGGTGAACTGGGCGGACTACAATCTCGACGCCATGCCCGGCCTCGTCCGCCTCTGGGGCCTCGAAGGTTTCGCGCATGGTGCGGAGACCATGTCCTACTTTCGCTGGCGGCAGGTGCCTTTCGCGCAGGAGCAGTTCCATGCGGGGCTCAACCTGCCGGACGGCTCGCCCGACCGTGCCTTTCATGAGGTCAGGCAGCTTTCCGCGGATCTCGCTGCGCTCGGGCCGCTTGGCGGCGCGGCGCGTGCAAGGGCCGCGCTTGTCTTTTCCTACGAGGCCGCGTGGTTCCTCCGGGTGCAGCCGCAGGGACGGAACTTTTCCTATATCGAGCAGGCCTTCGCCATGTACCGGGCGCTTCGCCGTCTCGGCCTCGATGTCGATATCGCCGGGCCGGAATCGGATCTCTCGGCCTATTCGCTGATACTCGTTCCTTCCATGCCCTTCGTGCCGGAGCGGCTCGCGGCGGAGCTCGTGAGGGCGGAGGGAGCCGTTCTCGCCGGGCCGCGAACGGGAAGCCGCACGGCCTCCCATCGCATTCCCGAGAACCTTGCGCCCGGGCCCTTGTCGGACCTGCTCGGCCTGCGCGTCACGCGCGCCGAAAGTTTCCGCTCCTGGAGCGCGGTGCCCGTCCGCTACGAGAACGAAACATTCCGCTTCGATAGATGGCGCGAGTTCGTGGAACCGGCGGCGGGCACGGAGGTTCTCGCCGAGACGGAGGATGGCCGGCCCGCTCTCACGCGGAAGGGCCGCGCCCATTACCTTGCGGGCACGCCGGACGAGGCATTGCTGCAGCGGATCGTCGCCCGGCTCGCCCGTGAGGTGGGGCTTGCGACGCTCGACCTGCCTGCCGGTCTGCGGACGCGCCGCCGCGGGGGCTATCGCTTCATCTTCAATTACGGGCCGGGACCTGCCGACATCTCGCCGCATTTTCCCGATACCCGGTTTGTCCTGGGCGGTGCGCGGCTCGAGGTGGGCGATGTCGCGGTCCTGCGCGAGGCCGGTTAACCAGACCGGCAAGAGCCGTCTGTGAAAAATTCCGGGCCGTGATAGCGTCCCGTTCATGAGTTCAGCCGGGGGCGTTCGATGCTTCAATCCAGTCTTCACTCGGGCCGCCGCGGCGTGCGATCCGCCATGCCGCTCGTTACCGCCGCTCTGGCGCTCTGCCTGACGGGCTGCGCCGCCGATGCCGCTCCGGAGGATGCCCGCTTGCCGATGCCCTCTCCCGTCACCGAAAACGCCGCCTTCGCCGACTGGCTGACGGCGTTCCGCGCCGATGCGATGAAGGCCGGGATTTCCGGCGAGACATTCGACCGCTCGCTGGCGGGGGTGCGGATCGACCGCGACGTGATCGAGGCGAACGAGGCGCAGCCCGAATTCACGAAACCCGTCTGGGAGTATCTCGAAGGCGCCTTGTCCGACACGCGCGTTGCGAAGGGCCGGGCGCTGCTGGCCGAGAACAAGGCGCTGCTCGACCGGATCGAGGCGCGCTACGGCGTCGACCGCCATGTGCTGGTTGCAATCTGGGGGCTCGAATCGAATTACGGTTCCTTCCAGGGAACCATGAGCGTGGTCCGCTCGCTGGCGACGCTGGGCTTCGAGGGGCGGCGCACGGAATATGGCCGCACGCAGCTCATCGCCGCGCTTGAGATCATTCAGCATGGCGATGTCGCTCCGAAGGAGATGACGGGTTCCTGGGCAGGCGCGATGGGGCAGACGCAGTTCATCCCCACCACCTACAACGCCCATGCCGTCGATTTCGACGGCGATGGCCGCCGCGACATCTGGAAATCCCATGCCGATGCGCTCGCCTCGGCCGCTCACTACCTCGACCAGTCGGGCTGGAAGACAGGCGCCGTCTGGGGCCATGAAGTGAAGCTGCCGAAGGATTTCGACTATTCGCAAGCCGACATGTCGATCCGCAAGAGCGTCGCCGAATGGGTAAAGACGGGTGTTGCCCGCATCGACGGGCGGAGTTTCCCGGGCGGCGAGATGGACGAGAAGGCATCCGTCTTCCTTCCCTCCGGCCATCGCGGCCCCGCCTTCCTCGTCATGGAGAATTTCAGGACGGTCCTCGCCTATAACGCCTCGACTTCCTATTCATTGGCGGTGAACCTGCTTGCCGACCGGTTCAAGGGCCGGGGCGAGATCGCGGGCGCCTGGCCGCGCGGCGACCGTCCGCTCGGCCGCCATGAGCGTCATGAGCTTCAGCGACTTCTCACCGCGAAGGGGCATGATACGGGCGGCGTCGACGGCATCATTGGCTACAACACGCGAAAGGCGGTACGCGCTTATCAGGCGAGTATCGGTCTTCCTGCCGATGGCTATCCGACGCATGAACTTCTTCAGCGCCTGAAGAAGAACTGAGGCGAGAGGCGGGCAGATTGCCTCTTTTCGCGGCGTTCTCTTTTCGCCTGCGCTCAGAAAACCATCAGGGTTCCGCGATTTCCGCGCCGAATATGCGCAAATGCGCGGTTTCCGGGCATGGCATCGCTTTTGCTCTCCCTGTAGGCTCAAAAGTCAGAACAAAAACCAGTGGCAGGAGAGTCGATGGCGCAGGCCATCTTCGATGAAATGGGCGGACCGGGCGGCGACGTCCGTCAGGCATATCGCAAGCTTCAGGCCTGGCTCGAGGAGACGCCGCTCGACATTCTCACGCTCCGGCGCGAAGAGGCCGAGACCTTCTTCCGGCGTATCGGCATCACCTTCGCCGTCTATGGCGAAGGGGGCGATCCGGAGCGCATTATTCCTTTCGACATCATCCCGAGGATCATCGAGGCGGCCGAATGGCGCTTCGTCTCGGAAGGGCTCATCCAGCGGGTGAGGGCTCTCAACGCTTTCATCGCGGACGTCTATGGCGAACAGGAAATCCTCAAGGCCGGCGTCGTGCCGCGCGATCAGGTTCTGCTCAACGATACCTATCGCTACCAGATGCAGGGCGTCGCCGTTCCGCAGAATGTCTATACGCATATCGCGGGCATCGACATGGTGCGCGTCGGCGCGGACGAGTTCTATGTGCTTGAAGACAATTGCCGCACGCCCTCCGGCGTCTCCTACATGCTGGAGAACCGCGAGATCACGATGCGGCTCTTCCCGGATCTCTTCTCGCGCTACAACGTCGCGCCGGTCGATCATTATTGCGACGAGTTGATGCGCACGCTCACCTCCGTCGCGCCACGCAACTGCCAGGGAGAGCCGACCGTCGCCGTCCTCACGCCCGGCATCTACAACAGCGCTTACTACGAGCATTCCTTCCTCGCCGACCAGATGGGTGTCGAACTCGTGGAAGGGCCGGACCTCTATGTGATGGACGATGTCGTCTATATGCGCACCACGCAGGGGCCCAAGCGTGTCGATGTCATCTATCGCCGCGTCGACGACGACTTTCTCGATCCGCTGACCTTTCGTGCCGATTCCGTGCTTGGCGTCGCGGGCCTCATGAATGCCTATCGCGCAGGAAACCTGAACCTCACCAATGCCGTCGGTGCGGGCATCGCGGACGACAAGGCGATATATACCTATGTGCCGGAGATGGTGGAATTCTATCTCGGCGAAAAGCCGATCCTGAAGAATGTGCCGACATGGCGTTGCGGCGAAAAGGACGATGCGGCCTATGTTCTGGAACACCTGTCCGAACTCGTGGTGAAGGAGGTTCACGGTTCGGGCGGCTACGGCATGCTGGTCGGCCCCAAGGCGACGAAGGAAGAGATCGAGGCTTTCGGCGCGCGGGTAAAGGCGGCGCCGGAAAAGTACATCGCGCAGCCGACGCTCGCGCTTTCCACCTGTCCGACCTTCGTCAATGAAGGCGTCGCGCCGCGGCATGTCGACCTCAGGCCCTTCATTCTCTCGGGCAAGGACATCAAGGTCGTGCCGGGCGGGCTTACGCGCGTTGCCATGCGCGAGGGTTCGCTCGTCGTCAATTCGAGTCAGGGCGGCGGCACGAAGGATACATGGGTGCTGAAGGACTGATGGCTTCATGATGCTTGCGCGCACCGCAGACAATCTCTACTGGATCGCCCGTTACGTGGAGCGTGCGGAAAATCTTGCGCGAACGCTTCGCGTCACGGACCGCCTGTCGCTCATGCCCTCCGGTGCCGACACCGACGGCAATGAATGGCATTCCACGGTCATCGTTTCCGGCGCGGAGCAGGGCTTCTATGACAAACATGAAGAGGCGACGCCCGAGAACGTCATCTCCTATCTTGCCTTCGACCCGGAAAATCCCTCCAGTATCCGCAATTGTCTTGAGGCGGCGCGGCGAAACGCGCGTGCCGTGCGAACGGCGCTGACCAGCGAACAGTGGGAATGCCTCAACTCCGCCTGGCTCGAACTTCCGCGGTGGAACGAGACGCGCGTGCGCGGCAGTGGCCTTCACCGCTTTCTCGACTGGGTGAAGGATTGTTCCCTTCTCTTCACCGGCGGCACGGTGGCGACGATGCTTCGCCGCGATAGCTATTACTTCACCCGGCTCGGCACCTTCATCGAGCGCAGCGACAACACCGCGCGTATTCTCGATGTGAAGTATCACGTCCTTCTGCCCGAACATGCCGAGGTCGGCGGCGGCATCGACTATTATCAATGGGCCTCGATCCTGCGCGCCGTCTCCGGTTACCGAAGCTACAATGCCGTCTACCGCGAGGGCCTGAAGCCCTGGCTCATCGCCGAGTTTCTCGTCATGCGCGAGGAGATGCCGCGCTCGCTCATCAGCTGCGCGGCCGAAATCAAGGACTGCCTCGACCGGTTGGGCGAAGAATATGGCCAGCGTCACGAATGCCACCGCATCGCCGGGCAGATCTATTCGCGGCTGCGCTTCGGCAAGGTCGAGGATATCTTCCGGCAGGGACTGCACGAGTTCCTGAGCGAACATATCGAGACGAACGACCGGCTCGGACTTGAAATCAGCCGCAGCTATCTTTTGGGGTAGTATGCGGTCATGCTTATCCAGATTCGCCAGGAAACGACCTACCGCTATGCGGTCGCGGCCAACTACTCGATGCAGATCCTTCGCGCCCAGCCGCAGGACGGGGCCGGGCAGAAGGTGCTTTCGTGGCGTCTTTCCATTCCTCCCTTTGCAAGGCTTACCGAGGGGCGGGACGCCTATGACAACCTCCTGCAGACGCTCTATATCGACCGGCCGCATAGCGAAATCACCTTGAGCATCGAAGGCGAGGTTGAAACCGCCGACGAACATGGGGTGGTGCGGGGCGTCGCGGAACCTTTCCCGCCGACCTTCTTCCTTCGCCAGACGGAACTGACCGCGCCGGACGGTGCGGTCGAGGCGCTTGCCGCGTCTGCAAGGGCGGCTTCGGATGGAACCGCGCTCGACCTTGCCCACCGGCTGATGGAAAAGGTTCGCGAGGCGGTGGACTACCGCATCGGCGAGACCCATGCCGCCACCACGGCGGCGGAGGCGGTCGGCCACGGATATGGCGTCTGCCAGGACCATACGCATGTCTTCTGCTCCGCGGCGCGGTTTGCCGGCCTTCCCGCGCGCTATGTCAGCGGCTATCTCTGGGATGACGTGGACACCGAATATGAGGCTAGCCACGCATGGGCCGAGGCCTATATTGATGGCCTTGGCTGGGTCGGATTCGACGTCGCCAACCGCATCTGCCCGACGGATGCCCATGTCCGTGTCGCCTGCGGTCTCGATTATCTGGAGGCCGCGCCGGTTCGCGGGCTCAGGCGCGGTGGCGGCGAGGAGACGATGGAGGTCCGGCTTCGGGTCGATGCCGGTGCTGCCCAGCAGTAAGCGGGCAAATGAATTGAGACCGGCATGGACGCCGGCGATGTCTGGAGACGAGAATGACTTATTGCGTCGCGCTTCGGCTTGAAGGCGGCCTCGTGATGCTTGCGGACACACGCACAAACGCTGGCGTCGACAATATTTCCACCTTTCGCAAGCTGAGCGTCATCGAACATCCGGGCGACCGCGTGATCGGGCTCATGACGGCGGGCAATCTCGCCGTCAGCCAGGCCGCGATCAACATGGCGGTGGAGCAGGGCGTTCGCGTGCGCGGTTCCGACAAGCTCGAAACGCTTCACACGGTGCCGAGCATGGTGCGCGCCGCGCAGCTCATGGGTGAGGCCGTGCGCGAGGTCTACCGGATCGACGGGCCTTCGCTCGAAGCGCAGGCGGCGGATTTCAACGTCTCGATCCTCATGGGCGGGCAGGTCGGCAATGGCGAGCTGCGCCTGTTCCAGATCTATTCGGCCGGGAACTACATAGAGGCGACCGAAGACACGCCCTATCTCCAGATCGGCGAACACAAATACGGCAAGCCCATCATAGACCGTGCGCTCACCTACAACACGCCGCTGGCGGATGGGCTGAAGCTCGCGCTCATCTCGATGGATTCGACCATGCGGTCCAATCTCTCGGTCGGCATGCCGATCGACCTCATGGTCTATCGCCGTAACGCGCTCAAGGTCGCGATGCAGCGGCGCATCAAGGACGAGGACGAATATTTCATGGGGCTCCGCCGCTCCTGGTCCGATGCGCTGACGCAGGCCTACCGCGCCATTCCCGGTCCTGGCTGGGAATTCTGAGGCCCGACTAATCCCCGCCTTTCCGATCCTGCTCCAGACTGTCCGCCGGTTTCATCCGGACAAGGAGCATTCCGATGTCTCATATCCAGCGTTCGCCCGCTTTCCCGCCAGGCGGTTACCCCTCATGGCCTCTTTCCCAGCCGCCCTGCTGGCGGGGTTTCGCGGGTGCCCCGGCGCCGGGCCTCCCCGCCGCGACGGCATGGTGGCGGCCGGGCGATATTCTCGCGTTCGACTTCGCGAATGGCCGCTACATGCGTGACGGAGAGACCGCCTCTCTCGGGGCGGTTCTTTCGGCCTCGCGCACCTCGCCCGCAACTTGGTTCACGGATGCGGGCATCCTCCAGCCGTTCGATGCCAACGTCGCGGCGATCACGGATCGCGGGCTCTATGCCGGCGGGCAGCGCGTCAACAAGTGCCGGAACTTCAATGCCAACCCCACCGATCTGACGGGTGTATCGAAAGCTGGCGATGCCGCCGCCATGCTGACGGTTGTGGACGACAGCGCCGAACTTGCCGCTGCGGGACTTGACGGCATCTGCACCTCCGGCATGGCGTTCAAGTTCGACAACTCGGCGGGAACGTCAACCTCGTGGCTCTATATAGCGGGAAACAGCGGCAACACGAACCCGCACACCATGAGCGTCTATATGCGCTCCACGGGTTCGGCCCGCATGGTGCTCTCCTCTTCAGGCGGCACGGGCTGGATGAGTTCTGCCAGCTATACGCGGCGGAGCGCGACCGTTACCCCGGCAAACTCGTCGCAACAAATCGTGATCGAGGTAGCCGCAGGCAAGGTCGTATGGTTCATCCTGAATCAGCTGGAAGAAGGCTCCTTCGCCTCGCCGCCCATCGTTACGGATGGCGGAACCGGCACCACGCGTCTGGCCGACGCCGTCACGGTTCCCGGCTTCGCCGCTCTCGCGGCAAGCGGGAGCTTGCAGGATGGCTTCGCAGGCAAGGCCATTCTCGATGTGACCCGGCTCACCGACCCCGCCAGCCGCTGCATTTTCGACCTCGGTGTGGCGACGGGGGACAGGGTTCGCCTCGACATTCTGACCGACAACAGGATCGAGCTGGCGATCGCGAATGGTGGCTCCGGTCCCGCCTTGCAGACGGCCGCGCTTGCCGCCACGGGCGAGGTCGAAATCGAATGGCAGGTGAAGAGCGGCGCGTCGTTCATCCGGATCGGCGGGACGACAGCGGCCGAGAACAGCGACAGCTTCACGATGCCGGAGCTGGCGGACGCCCATCTCGGACAGTCGCGCAGCGGCGCATCCGCTCTCAACGGGCCGCTTGGCTATCTCAGCCTCAGGAGGGCTGTCTGATGCAGCATTATGAACTTCGCGCGGAAAGCCGCGCCGCGATTATCGCCATGCTGGGCGCCGCGCAAACCGGCAAGGCGCGCCCCTTCCTCGTTCAGGACGAGACCGGCGATACGCAAGTCGATGCGAGCCGCATCCGCTATCCCTACGAGGAAATGACGGAAGACGAAGAGCCCGCGCCGACAGGCTTCTGGCTCTGCGAGATCTGGCTGGAGGAACCGGATGCCGAACTCGCGGCGATGGCGCTTTAGGACGCTGCCTTCGAGAAGGTGGCGAGATCGAAATAGTCGCGCCAGACCTTGATCTTGCCCTCTTCCATCTCGAAGACGCCGCAGCAGGGCAGCGCGACCGGCTTGCCGCCGGCCTTCATCCGGTCCACGCGTTCGGCGATCACGAGGTCGCCGCGCGAAACGAGATTGACGATCTCCCACTTCGCGTCCGACCAGTTGGCGATGAAGGCCCCGATGAAGCCCTTGAGTGCCGTCCTGCCCTTCACGGGATCGAGCATCATGTTGTGGTAGATGCCGTCTTCCGTGAAGTAACCGACGATCTCGTCTACATCGAGCCGCGACCAGGCGTTCACGAAATCGCGGATGGTCCCTTCATTGTCGCTCACGGTTTCCTCCCTTGTTGTTCTTGGGCGCCATCGTGCCGCCTGTCCGCCTTGAAGGCAATCGGCGGAACGAAAAAGGGCAGCGCTTTCGGCGCCGCCCTCGTTTCCCGCTTGCGGATCAGAAGTCCGAGAACTTCTTTCCTTCCGCGACGATCTTTTCCAGAAGCGCGGCGGGTTTGAAGTCGTCGCCCATCTGCGCCTGGAATTCCTTCATCTTGGCGAGCACCTTGTCCGCGCCCACCGTGTCGCCATAGAACATCGGGCCGCCGCGATAGACGGGGAAGCCGTAGCCGTTGATCCAGACGATGTCGATATCGGAGGAGCGGATCGCCTTGCCTTCCTCGAGGATCTTCGCGCCCTCGTTGATCATCGGATAGATGCAGCGTTCGAGGATTTCCTCGTCGCTGATCTTGCGGCGGTTGATGCCCTTCTCGGCCGCATAGTCGAGGATCATCTTCTCGACGACCGGCGAGGGCTTCGCGTTGCGGTTCTCGTCATAGTCGTAATAGCCCGCGCCCGTCTTCTGGCCGCGGCGGTCCATCTCGCAGAGCCGGTCGCGGAGCGTTTCGCCCTTCGACTTCTCCTTCGACCAGCCGATGTCGAGGCCGGCGAGGTCCGACATGGCGAAGGGGCCCATCGGCAGGCCGAAATCGTAGAGAACGCGGTCGACGTCCCAGGGCATCGCGCCTTCCATGATGAGCTTCTGCGCCTCGCGCTGGCGCTGGGCGAGAATCCGGTTGCCGACGAAGCCCGGGCAGACGCCGACAAGTGCGGCGATCTTGCCGATCTTCTTCGCGATCTGCATCGAGGTCGCGATCACTTCCTTCGAGGTCTTGTCCGCGCGCACGACTTCCAGAAGCCGCATCACGTTCGCGGGCGAGAAGAAATGGAGGCCGATGACAGCCTCAGGCCGCTTCACCGCGGTCGCGATTTCGTCGATGTTGAGCGCGGAGGTATTCGTCGCGAGGATCGCGCCCTGCTTGACGATCTTGTCGAGCTTCCCGAACACGTCCTTCTTGATGTCCATGTTCTCGAACACGGCCTCGATCACGAGATCGCAATCGGCAAGGTCGTTCATGTCGAGCGAGCCCTTCAGAAGGCCCATCCGCTTCTCCACCTCTTCCATGGTGAAGCGGCCCTTCTTCGCCGAGTTCTCGTAGTTCTTGCGGATCGTCGCGATGCCGCGGTCGAGCGCTTCCTGTTTCGTCTCCACGATGGTCACCGGGAAGCCCGTATTGAGGAAGTTCATCGCGATGCCGCCGCCCATCGTGCCGGCGCCGATGATGCCGACCTTGTTCACGGGGATCGTGGGCGTGTCGGCGGGCACATCCGGAATCTTCCACACCTGGCGTTCGGCAAAGAAGACGTGGCGCTGCGCGGCCGATTGCATGCCCGTCACGAGTTCGCGGAAGAGCTTCTGCTCGACCTTGATGCCTTCGTCGAAGGGCAGGTTCACCGCCGCCTCGATGCACTGGATGTTGTATTCGGGCGCGAGGAAGCCGCGGAACTTGCGCGCATTCGCCTTGCGGAAATTCTCGAAGATCTCGGGGCGCCCACGAGCGGCTTCCATCTTCTCGTTCAGATCGCGGATCTTCTTCAGCGGGCGCTTCTCGGCGACGATCTTGTTGGCGAAGGCGATGGCGCCTTCGCGCAGCTTGCCTTCCTCGGCCAGCTCGTCGACAAGGCCCATCTCAAGGCACTTCTTCGCGCCGACATGTTGACCGCTCGTCACCATCTCGAGCGCCTTTTCCGCGCCGACGATGCGGGGCAGGCGCTGTGTGCCGCCCGCGCCCGGCAGGAGGCCGAGATTCACTTCCGGCAATCCGCACTTCGCCGAAGGCACGGCCACGCGGTAGTGGCAGGTCAGCGCCACTTCGAGGCCGCCGCCCAGCGCCGTCCCGTGGATCGCGGCGATGACGGGCTTCGGCGCGTTCTCGATCATGGCCTGCGCGTCGAAGAGGCTCGGGCCCTTCGGCGCCTTGCCGAACTCGGTGATGTCCGCGCCCGCGATGAAGGTGCGGCCCTCGCAGATCAGCACGATCGCCTGGACTTCCGGGTCGTCGATCGCCTGTTTGATGCCGTTGTTGATGCCTTCGCGCACCGGCGCCGAAAGGGCGTTCACGGGCGGCGAATTGAGAGTGACGACGGCTACGCCGCCTTCCTTCTCAAGCGTGGTGACGTCGTTGATCGCTGTCATGGCGCTCCCTGCCTTTATCGTTCTGGATTGTTGGCGGGGATTATAGCGCCGGTGCGGGCAGGCGCCAGACGGCGACATGTGCAGGGAAGAAAAGGGCGCCGTCCGGAGGTGAACAGGCACCCGTCGTGCTAGAATCGGGCGAAATCGGCCTGATCGGAAAGGCGGCACAAGTGACGAAGCAAAAGGATGCCCGGAAAAAGCCCTCAAGGACGGTGGGGCGGCCGCGCAGCGCGGATATGCCCGTTTCCGGCGATCCCCGCGCCGACATCATCGCCGCCGCCGCGCGGCTTTTCCGCGCCAAGGGCATCGCCGGCGCTTCTGTCCGCGAAATCGCCGAGGAGGCCGGGCTCCGCAAGGCATCCCTCTACTATTACTTCCCCTCCAAGGAAGAGATCGTCTACGCCATGATCGAAGGGGTGCTAGCGCCCGCACTCGGCATGCAGAAGGAGCTTGCCCGAAAGCCGCTTTCCGAGGCCGCGAAGCTCTATCTCTATCTCCGCTTCGACGTCGAGATGCTCTGTTCCGCGCCCTATGATTGCACCTGGCTTCTCGCCCATGGAGATTTGAGCGACGAGCGCATGGCGGCCCACTGGAAGGAGCGGGAGAAGCTCCTCGTCTGGCTGCGCGCCCGTCTGCGCGAGGGGCATGCGAAAGGCGAATTCGTCGCCTGCGATGCGGCCGCGGTGGCGAAAGCGATGCTTGCCGCTACGGAATATTCCGTCACCTGGGCCGAGCGCGCGGATATTTCGCGCCTCAAGCGGAATGCGGAGGAAGTCGCCGCGCTCCTCGTGCGCGGTGTCCTTGCGCCGGGTGTCAGCCTCGACAAGGTCAGGGCCGAGGCGTCGGCCTGACGGTGCCCGTGTGAGCGGGAAGCAAGCGGAAGACGGGAAGTCCTCACTAGCTCTGGATTCTTTCGCCGGTCGCAATACATTGGGTGAAAGGCGGCAGACAAGGGAGAAAGCCCATGAGCGAAGAAAAAGTGGCGGTCGGGCGCGATTACACGCGCAGCAATGCGGAGCTCGCCGCGCGCTGGAAGATCGACGTCAATCGGGACCCCTGGTCGATCCCGCTTGAGGAGCTCGATCCCGCGCATGACGATCTCTTCGGCGCCAACAAGGTGCTTCCCTATTTCGAGCGGTTGCGGAAGGAAGATCCCGTTCATCTGAGCGAGACCGGACCTTATGGCCGCTACTGGTCGATCACGAAGTATGAAGACGTGATGTTCGTCGATACGAACCACAAGCTCTTCTCTTCCGATATCCGCAATGGCGGCATCCGGCTCGGCGGCGAGCGCATCGAGGGCGAGCCCGATCCGCTGACCTATCTTCCCATGTTCATCATGGAAGACCCGCCCAAGCATGACGAACAGCGCAAGGTCGTGCAGCCCATGTTCACGCCGCAGAATCTCGCGGCGCTCGAACCGTTGATCCGCGAACGCGCCGGTCTCATTCTCGACGAGCTTCCGCGCGGCGAGACCTTCAACTGGGTGCGCGAGGTGTCGGTCGAACTCACGGGCCGCACGCTGGCGACGCTCTTCAACGTGCCGCAGGAAGACCGGCACAAGCTCATCCACTGGTCGGATACGGTGGAGCGGATCGGCGATCCGGAATATTTCGAGACGCCGGAAGATGCCTTCAAGGAACTCTGGACCTGCTGGGAATATTTCGACGGCGTCTGGAAGGACCGGCTGAAGAATCCGGGTTCGGATCTCATCTCGCTGCTCGCGCATGGCGAGTCGACGAAGAACATGGCGCCGAACGAATATCTCGGCAACATGCTGCTCCTCATCGTCGGCGGCAACGACACCACGCGCAACTCGATCACGGGCGGCGTTCTCGCGCTCAACCAGCATCCGTCGGAGTATCAGAAGCTGATCGACAATCCCGGCATCATTCCCAACATGGTGTCCGAGATCATCCGCTGGCAGAGCCCGGTCGCGCATATGTGCCGGACCGCGATGGAAGACGTCGAAATTCGCGGCAAGACGATCAAGAAGTGGGACAAGGTGGCGATGTGGTATGTCTCGGGCAACCGCGACGACGAGAAGATCGACCGCGCCAACGAATTCCTGATCGACCGCGAAGGCGCGCGCCACCATCTCTCCTTCGGCTTCGGCATCCATCGCTGCATCGGCAATCGCGTCGGCGAGATGCAGCTCCGTATCCTCTGGGAGGAGATCATGAAGCGGTTCAGCCGCGTCGAGGTCGTGGGCGAGCCGAAATATCTCCGCTCCAACTTCATCCGGGGCATCACGGAGCTTCCCGTGGTGGTTCACGGGTAGCGAGTGCCGCCGCCGGGTCGGCGGAACGGTTCAGGGCGGCAGGTTGAGAGCCTGTCGCCCTTTTTCTTGACTCGGCTCCTTCCCAGCCCTAATTTCGACCGAACGGTCGAAATTAGGGAACTCCGGAATGTCTCTCGCCCTTGCAGATTTGATGGAAGAAGGCCGCCGCGCCGTTTTGCGGCCGCTCGCCCAGGCCTCGACGCTACCGCCGGCCTTCTACACCTCGCCGGAGATTTTCGAGGCCGAGAGGGAGCGCGTTTTCCGCCGCAACTGGGTATCCGTCGGCCGCGCTTCGGAAATCCCGAATGCAGGCGACCGCTTTCGCATCGACGTCGCGGGAGAGCCGCTCCTCATCGTGCGAGGGAAGGACGGCGAAGTGCGCGCGCTTTCCGCCGTCTGCCGTCACCGCTGGATGCTGCTGGGCATCGGCGCGGAAAGCTCGGCCACGATTTCCTGTCCCTATCACAAATGGACCTATGCGCTCGACGGCTCGCTCATGGCCGCGCCCCTGATGGAACAGGCGGAAGGCTTCGAGCGCGGGAACTGTTCGCTGCCGTCCTTCGGCTGCGAGATCTGGAACGGCTTCATCTTCGTCAATCTGAGCGGGGACGCCGAGCCGCTTGCCCGGTCCCTCGCGCCGCTGGCGGAAGAGTTCGCGCCCTGGAAGATGGGCGAGATGGAGATCGTCGGCCGGATCGAGTTCGATCAGCCCTATAACTGGAAGGTGCTGGTCGACAATTTCATGGAGGCCTATCACCACTTCGCCATCCATCCCGAAACCTTCGAGCCGAATTATCCGGCGGCGATTTCCTGGCCGGAGGAAACGAACGCGCCCTGGGCCGCACTCCGCATGCCGCACAAGGGAAACGAACTGGCCGATCCGCTGTTCAAGCCGCTGAAGGGCATTCCCGATCGCGCGCGGCGCGGCTTTTCCGTCTTCAACGTCTATCCCTCGATGCTGCTTGCCGTGCTGTCGGACAGCGTCATCTGGTACCGCATGGAGATCGACGGCGTGGGCCATTTCAAACTCACGGTCTATCTCCTCGCGCATCCCGCCTCGCTTGACGTGCCCGATGCGGAGACGCTCAAGACCTTCCTGCGCGAAGGCACCTCTGCCGTCCACATGGAAGACATCGTCGCCTGCGAAGGCGTGCAGATGGGGCTCATGAGCGGCAGTGCCCGCGCCGGACGTCTCAGCCATCTCGAAGGTGCGATCCATGAGCACCAGAAATGGCTTCTCGCGGAGCTTGCGCGGGCATAGGCGGCCTCGTCTCGTTCACCTGCGTTCAGCGCCGCCCCCATTGCCGAACAGGCAGGGGGATTTTGGCATGGCGCGGCCTTCCTCTCCCTGTGCTAGGTTTCGGCCAACGAAAATCACGGAACAGGGAAGGGGCGGCCTGCCGCCTCTCGATTGAAGTTGACCGACAAGCAAGACGCCACCGGCGATATCGACGCCATTCGCAAGGGCTTCGAGACCCGCGGCTATATCTGCAACGCGCATATAGCGACCTCCATCTTTCTTGCCGAGAAGCTGCAGAAGCCGCTTCTGGTCGAAGGCCCTCCTGGCGTGGGCAAGACGGAGCTTGCCAAGGCCACGGCCGAGATGGTCGGCAAGCCCTTGATCCGTCTGCAGTGCTATGAAGGCCTCGACGAGGCGAAGGCGCTTTACGAGTGGAAATACGGCAAGCAGCTTCTCTACACGCAGGTGCTGAAAGAGAAGCTCGGCGATCTGATGACGGGCGCGCAGGGGCTGAAGGAGTCCATGGCGCGTCTCCATGATTTCGACGACACCTTCTTCTCGGAAGAATTCCTGGAGCCGCGTCCGCTCCTCAAGGCGCTCTGGCAGCCGGGCGGCGCGGTTCTTCTCATCGACGAAATCGACAAGTCCGATGACGAATTCGAGGCCTTCCTTCTGGAGCTTCTCTCGGACTATCAGATTTCCGTGCCCGAGCTCGGCACCATCAAGGCGCGGACCACGCCCATCGTGTTCCTCACCTCGAACAATACGCGCGAGATCGGCGACGCGCTGAAGCGCCGCTGCCTGCATCTCTACATTCCGTTCCCCGACACCGATCTCGAGCAGCGCATCATCGCGGCGCGCGTGCCGGAGATGGAAGCGCGGCTCCGCACGCAGCTCGTTGCCTTCGTGCAGGGACTGCGCCAGCTCGACCTCAAGAAGCTGCCCGCGGTCAGTGAAACCATCGACTGGGCACGTACTCTCGTTCTTCTCCATGCGCGTGAGCTCGACGCCGATCTCGTCCGCAACACGCTCAATGTTCTCCTGAAATTCCAGGACGACATCGACAATGTGGATGGCGAGGTGAACGCGCTGGTGTCGAAGGCCGTGCAGGCCGGGTAGGGCAGGCGATGAGCGAGGTTCTTGGCGATTTCATCCGGGCGCTCCGCGCCGCGGATGTCCGCGTCTCGACATCCGAGTCGATCGATGCCGGCAATGTCATCGATCTCGTTGGGTTCGATGACCGCGCGACGCTGAAGGATGCGCTCAGCCAGGTGCTCGCGAAGAGCGAGGACGAGAAACAGGCTTTCGCCGATGCTTTTGACAGCTTCTTCGCCTTCGAGCAGTTCAAGGAACGGCCTGCGGCGGCGAACGAGAACGATGAGCGCGACAGCCAGCAGCGCGAGCAGGATGGCGGCGAGGGAGAGGGGGGCGATCCTTCGCAATCGGGCAGCGCCTCCTCGCCGGGCGGCGGCGGCATGGGCGGCGAACGGCAGGGCGAGCCTTCCTCCGGCATGAACCTCGCGGAGCTTCTGGAGCGCGGCGATCAGGCCGAGCTCCAGATGGCGCTTGCCGAGGGCGCCCGGCAGGCGCAATTGAACCGCATCCGCCTTTTCACCCAGCGCGGCATGTTCACGCGCCGCATCATGGAGATCATGGGGCTCGACGGTCTCAACGAGGAGATCGAGCGGCGCGAGCGCACGAAGGACGGCAAGGGCGCGGAGCGGCTCGCCGGCCTCCGCGAGGGGCTTCGCGAGCAGGTTCGCGACTATGTCGAGAAGCAGCTCGAAATCTTCACCGCGAATTCGGGCCGCCAGTTGCGGGAGGAAGTGCTCTCGCAGATGCGGCTTTCCAATGTCGACCGCTCCGACATGCGGATCATGCGCGAGCTCGTGCGCAAGATGGCGAAGAAGCTCATCGCCCTTCACTCGCGGCGCAAGAAGATCACCCGCCGTGGCGTGCTCGACGTGCGCCGGACGATCCGTGCCAATATCGAATATGACGGGCTTCTCTTCCACACGATCTGGAAGAAGACCAAGGTCGACCGGCCGAAGGTCATGGCGATCTGCGACGTCTCGGGCTCCGTTGCGCAGGTGTCGCGTTTCCTGCTGATGTTTCTCTACAGCCTGCAGGAAGTTCTGCCGAATGTCCGCAGCTTCGCCTTCTCCGGCGAACTCGGCGAAACGACCGAGCTTTTCAAGCGCGAGAAGATCGAAAAGGCGCTGACCGACGTGCTCCGCGATTTCGGTGGGGGTTCCACGGATTACGGCCGCGCCTTCGAGAATTTCGAGGCGCTGGCGCTCGACGATGTCGACCATCGTACCACCGTTCTCATCCTCGGCGATGCCCGGTCGAATTACGGCGATCCTCGCTCCGACATATTGAAGCTCGTCCATGCGCGTGCCCGCCGTGTCGTCTGGCTCAATCCCGAGCCGCGCTCCATGTGGAACTCCGGCGACAGCGAGATGCGCCGCCTTGCCCCCTATTGCGACAAGGCCATTACCTGCGCCTCCCTGAAGGATCTCGAGAGGGTGGTCTCCGACCTCCTTCGCAGCGCCGTCTGACGGGCTGATTTCCGGGGATTATTCGGGCCCGGGGAAATCTCCTTCCAATGTGACGTTATGGTGACGTTTCGATGACGGTCAGGCCGCTCTCTAGGCAAGTAATCCCCGGCCCGCTAGACTTTCCGTCTCATTTTGGGGCAGCCGGGGGACCTTCCTTCAGGCACGTCTGCTGCAGGTCAAGGTGCATCGCAGGTCCTGGCGCAGTTCCGCATTGTGCCGTTCCGGGGCGCTGTTGAATTTTGCGTTGAGTTCGGGGGAAACATGGCGGGGCGCGCCATTGCAAGATCCAAAGCAGGAGAGGTGCGGCGCATCGCGCTCGCCTTCGGCTTCGTACTTCCGCTTGTACTTCTTTGGTGGGCGGTCGCGCAGGCGGAGCCCATGCGCCTCACGCCTCCCTCCGTCGAGAGCGCGGCGCTGACGCGCAATCTTCCGCAGGAGGAAGAAAGGCGCGTGGAGCCGGCGCCCACCATGTCCGCAGCGTCCGCTGCCGAGGAACCCGTGCCTGCACGCGTTGAAGCCGCGCAGCCGATCACGCAGAAGAAGCGATATAACGTCGTCGTACTCGGCGACTCGCTCGGTGATGGTACCTGGGCCGGGCTCTATCATGTGCTGCAGAAGGACAAGCGCTTCAACGTCGTCAAGAAGTCGCGCGTTGCAACGGGGTTTTCCCGTCACGACTATTACGACTGGAATGCAGCCGCGCGTGAGATCGCGTCGGAGACGGCAATCGATATTGCGGTCGTCGTGATGGGCACGAACGATCGCCAACCCATTGTGCAGGACGGCAAGCGTCACGCGCTCTTCGATGCGGAGTGGCGCAACATCTATCGTCAGCGTGTGGATGATTTCACGGCCACGCTCAAATCCTCCGGCGCACGCATATACTGGATGGAACTTCCGGTCATGCGGAGCCCCCGCTTCGGTGCCGACATGGAGCAGTTCAACGAAATCTTCGAGGATCGCGCGGCGGCAAACGGCATTACCTTCGTGAAGACGGAGGGGCTCGCGACCGGTGCCGATGGCGGCTACACGGCCTATGGCGAGGATCGTTTCGGGCGCACGCGTCTCCTGCGCGCGGAAGACGGCATTCATTTCACGATGGCGGGCTACGAACTGCTTGGCAAGCGCATCGCCGATGCCATACTCGCCGATATTGCCAGCGGTGCTGCCATTGCGGAGATAAAGAAGCCGGTGGAAGAGATGCCGGTGGTGCTGCGCAGCGCCGGTGCCGTCGAAGACGCGGCCAACGAGGCTGGACAATATGACATGGCGGACAGACGGCCGGGGCGTTCGGATGATTGGCTCTGGCTCGGCGCGACGAACTGAGCGGGTCCGTTTCCCGCGGCGCGCTGTCGCCGCTGCGCTCCTGATTGCGTTCCTGATTGCGTTCACGCCTTTTCCCGCCGGGGCATCTTTCTGCGATACGCCGAGAGGCCTCGAGAAATTCCACGCCGCGCTCGACAGTATCGAGAAGGGCGAGCGCAAGCGCCCTCTGACCGTTCTTCATCTCGGCGATAGTCATATCGCGCTCGACAATTTCACGCGCGGTTTGCGATCCCGCTGGACGGAGGCCTATGGCGATGCAGGGCGAGGGCTCATGCCGGGCGTTCCCTTCCGCTACTACGCGCCGGATGGCTTCGACGTCGGCATGAAGGGCACGTGGGAAATCGAGTCGAGCCTTCACGCTCACGCATCGGGCATCTTCGGTATTCAAGGTTTCCGTGCGGATGGTGAAGACAGGCGTGCCGTCATGTCTCTCCGGTCGTATGCGCCTGTTTCGCGCGTTGTCGTCGATGTGTATGGCACACCCTATTCGGGAGCGATCCTCCTGAAGCTCGGTGATGCGGCGTCGTTGAAGTTGCAGACGCGGCGCGAGGTTCCGGGCTTTGTTCAGTTGAATGTGCCAGCGGCTAGCGTGCATGAAATCCGGCTCATGCCTGCGGGTACGGGCCCGGTCCATATTCTCGGCTGGAGTTTTCTTTCCTCGGCTTCGCCGGGTGTTCGCTATGACAGTTTCGGAATCGTTGCGGCGACAGCGAGCATCACTTCCCGATGGGACAAGGCGACAGTGATGCATCAGATTTCGGCGATGAAGCCGGATCTCGTCATTCTGGGCTATGGCACCAATGAAGGCTTCGACAACGGGCTCGATCTCGATCGCTACAGCAAACTTGTTTCGGGCTTTGCGGACAAGATCGTCCAGGCGGCACCCCATGCTTCAATCGTCCTTCTCGGGCCATTTGACGGCGCGCGGCAGGGGAGCGGGGAGGAATGCTCCGGCGGCTGGCGCACACCTCCCAAGCTCGATGGTGTGCGCGGCGTGCTTCGCAGCCTAGCGGCGTCGCGCGGCTATTTCTTCTGGGACGGGGCCGCGGCGATGGGCGGGCGCTGTGCGGCGAATGAGTGGGCGAAGGCGGAGCCGCCGCTCATGTATGCGGATCGGGTTCATCTTCGGCCCGCAGGTGCCGAGCGTCTCTCCGCCGATTTTTGGAACGCGTTGATGGGGCAGGGAAAGATGGAGGGCTCGTGCGGCCTTCCGGGCGCGCAGGATTAACCATAAAGACAGGCAGCGATTGAGCTTTTGGGTGTCAGCGGGGATGATGCGGGCAGTGCCGTCATGCCCCCCTGATGGTTAGGTTGGGCGCAATATGCGTCCGTAAGTGCGTGTGTATCGGGGCGGCATGCTTTTTCCGACGATAGAGTTCGGGATTTTCTTTCTGGTCGTGTTCACGGCCAGTTGGGCCATGCGCGCCGTTCCCGAACTGCGCAAGCTCTTCCTGCTCGGCGCGAGCTACTTTTTCTATGGCTGGTGGGACTGGCGTTTTCTCGGCCTGCTCTTCGTTTCCACGCTGATCAATTATCTGGCCGGTCTCGCGCTCGCACGGTCGCAGCGTGAAGGCCTCCGCAAGTTCATCGTCGGTGTCGCCGTCGTTGCGGGGCTCGCGATCCTGGGCTTCTTCAAATATTACGGCTTCTTTCTCACCTCGCTGGCGGTGCTGCTTGAAACGGCGGGGCTTGAGCGCGATCTGCCCTTTATGCAGGTGATCCTGCCGGTTGGCATTTCCTTCTTCACTTTCCAGGGCATCTCTTATGTGGTCGATGTTTATCGCGGCCATGTAAGGGCGGAACGGTCGCTTCCGAATGTGATGCTCTACATCTCCTTCTTTCCGCAGCTCGTCGCGGGACCGATCGTGCGCGCGGCCGATTTCCTGCCGCAGCTTCACAAGACCGTGTCGCTCACACGTGCGCATATCGGCGTCGGCGTGGTTCTCATTCTCTCGGGCCTGCTGAAAAAGATGGTTGTTGCGAACTATCTGGCCACGGAGCTGGTCGATCCCGTCTTCTTCGATCCGACAGCGGTTGGCGCTCTCGACCTGCTCATTGGCATCTATGGATATGCCATCCAGATCTATTGCGATTTCTCGGGCTACAGCGACATCGCCATCGGCGTTGCGGCATTGCTCGGCTATCGCTTCCTGGAAAATTTCGATCAGCCTTATCGCGCCTCGAGCCTGCAGGATTTCTGGCGGCGCTGGCATATCTCGCTGTCCACCTGGCTGCGCGACTATCTCTATGTACCGCTGGGCGGCAACCGGCATGGCGAAGCGAAGACCTATCGCAATCTCTTCCTCACCATGTTCCTTGGCGGCATCTGGCACGGAGCGGCCTGGACCTTCGTCTTCTGGGGCGCGTTCCACGGCACGATGCTCGCGGTCGAGCGCTATGCGCGCCGCCAGATCGAATTTTTTGCGCCGGCTTCAACGGCGCCCGGCGGGATCATGAGCGCGCTTGGCAACGGGACGCAGCATCTCGTCGGTATCGTCTGGACATTTCATCTCGTCTGCTTTGCCTGGATATTCTTTCGCGCGGACAGTTTCGCGACCGCTGCGAGCTATCTTGCGGGCTTTGTTCGGTGGGGTGAGGCCAGCCAGTATGTGACGCCCTTCATGGTCGGGCTCATCGCCATCGCCATGCTCTTCCAGTTTACGCCGCGCCATCTCGGCCGCTGGCTCGCGCGCGGCGTTCAGCATCTGCCGGGTCCGCTGCTTGGGCTGCTTCTCGGTGGCGGCATCTGGCTCATCTGGGCAATTGCACCCGAGGGCGTGGCGCCCTTCATCTACTTCCAGTTCTGAGGCAAGGGATGCTGGACCTTCTTCATGAAATCGAGCGCGAACTTGGGGGGCACCCCGAAGAGTTGAACGAGGCCGAACGTCTCGATGCGCTGGAATCCCGGCGGAACGTCATGCGCATGTTGCAGGCGCTGGCGCTCACGAGCCTTTTTCTGCTGGTCTTCAGTAGCGAGCGGCTTCTTACCTGGGTGAATGGCTTCGAGGTGGGACCGGTGCAGGATGCGGTGGTGTCGGCCTCGACTGCCTGGCACGACGCCATGAGCGAGGCGGGTCTTACCGGTCCTGCGCGTTCCATGCGTGGGGAGGTAGATGAGTTTCGCGCGACGGACTGGGCGGAAATACGCCATCTGATCGAAAGGGAAAGCACGCGGACGCGGGAAGGGGTAAGGCTGCTTCGCGGCGCGGTTTCGGACAGGCAGGGCTAGACCGCCTCACGTAACTGCTCGACAAGATCCGCGGGATAGATGCTCGCAAAGGGCTCTATGCCGTAATGCGTGCGAATTTCCGCAATCGGCCGGTGCCACTCGCTCTCCCAGTCGATCGCCATGAAAGGCGGCGTGGTGCGTCCGTGCTGCCAGCCTTCCGCGATGATCTGCATGACGAGCGCAAACGCTTCCGGTGAATTGAAATGTGCCGCCGCTGCGGCCGTCGCGATCAGCATTGCCGAATAATTGTGTCCGAACTGCGCGAGCTGGAAGGACGAGATGCCTACCTCCTGCAATACGGTCGTGCGATAGCCGCCCATCAGATGCCAGACGTCATGCATCTGCAGGATACGGGTGTTGAGATAGCGCAGCGCGGGCGGCAGATGCGCCAGGCCGATGGCTTCCCGGTCCAGCACTTCGAGGTTGAAGCTGTTGTCGACGATCAGCCGGTAGATGTCGTTACCGAGCGAGCCCTGGGGTTGGCGTCCTAGTGTTTCGAGCGTAAGGCGCGGCGGCATCGGGCGCGTTTCCGCATGGGCAGAACCGGGATGAACGATCGCCGCGGCTTCCGAAAGCGCGGTGAAGCTCTCGGGCAGGTGCTTGCCCAGACTTGCCACACGCGCGGTGACCTCATCGCCGCTTGTAGGGCCATCGGAGTTCCCCACGAAGCTCCAGAAGCTTTCCCAGAAGGTATTTCCCGGCCGTTCCGCTTCTCCAAGACGAGCGAGAGCCTCTGCCTGTGCGGGCGGGGTGGCGGGAACCCTAGATGACGCGCCGAACCATCCTTTCGTCAGAGCATCCAGTATTGCCATGCACGCTTCCGGGTTCACGAAGGCGACGTGCGAGATGGCGGCCGCTGTGCGCAAGACAGCGCCCGCCTCCCCGGCCTTTGCCGCCGCGCCCAGGTTCTCAACCTCGCTGGCGTCGAGGTCGAATGATGTTACATGCCGTTCGAAATCGCGTTTCTTGTCTTTATCGATCATGTCGTTCCCCCTGCCTGGCAGGGGCAAGCATAATCAGAAAAATGGACTAGAGTCTATTTATCGTATGGCCGGCAAGAAGCGGCGCGGGTCAAAAAAAAGCCCCCGGAGATGGCTCTGCGGGGGCTTTGTTTTCTGGCGATGTGCGATCAGCGCGGAAGTCTCGTTTCCCCCATGAGGAACAGATCTACCTCGCGCGCAGCCTGGCGGCCTTCGCGAATGGCCCATACGACCAGCGACTGTCCGCGACGCATATCGCCCGCCGCGAAGACATTGTCGAGGCTCGACTTGTAGGTCGCCGTGTCGGCGGCCACATTGCCGCGCTGGTCGAGCTGGACACCCAGTTCCTTCAACATGCCCTCATGCACGGGATGCACGAAGCCCATTGCGAGGAGAACGAGGTCGGCCTTGATCTCGAATTCCGAGCCCTCGATCGGCTGCATCTTGTCGTCGACCTTCACGCACTCGACGGCCGTCACATGACCGTCCTTGCCGAGAATGCGGCGCGTCATGACGGCGAAGTCGCGCGTTGCGCCTTCGGCCTGACTCGAAGAAGTGCGCATCTTCAGCGGCCAGTCCGGCCATGTGAGAAGCTTGTTTTCCTTCTCCGGCGGGGCGGGCATGATTTCGAGCTGGGTCACGGAGATCGCGCCCTGACGGAACGAGGTGCCGATGCAGTCCGAGCCCGTGTCGCCGCCACCGATGACGACCACATGCTTGCCGTTCGCCAGGATCGGTTCGACCTGGCCGATGGGCTCGTCGGAGACGCGGCGGTTCTGCTGCGGCAGGAACTCCATCGCGAAGTGAACACCGGCGAGGTCGCGGCCTTCAACCGGAAGATCGCGCGGCTTTTCCGAACCGCCGGTGAGAATGACGGCGTCGAATTCTGCCGTCAGTTCCTTCGCGTCCTTGTTCACGCCGATATGCGCGCCGTAGTGGAAGGTGACGCCTTCGGCTTCCATCTGCTCGACGCGGCGGTCGATCAGGTGCTTCTCCATCTTGAAATCGGGGATGCCGTAGCGCAGAAGCCCGCCGGCCTTCTGGTGCTTTTCGAAGACGTGAACATCATGACCGCGACGCGCGAGCTGCTGCGCGGCGGCAAGACCCGCCGGACCCGAGCCCACGATGGCGATCTTCTTGCCCGTCTTCGATGCGGGAATCTGCGGAACGATCCAGCCTTCCTTCCAGCCGCGATCCACGATCGCGCACTCGATCGTCTTGATCGTTACCGGCTGATCGGTGAGGTTCAGCGTGCAGCTTGCCTCGCAGGGTGCGGGGCAGATGCGGCCGGTGAATTCGGGGAAGTTGTTCGTCGAGTGGAGGTTACGGCAGGCTTCCTCCCAGTCCGCGTGATAGACGAGGTCGTTCCAGTCCGGAATCTGGTTGTTCACCGGACAGCCGTTATGACAGTAGGGAATGCCGCAATCCATGCAGCGTGCTGCCTGGTCGCGCACCGAATCCTCGGCGAGCGGAATCACGAATTCCTTGTAATTTCGAATCCGGTCCGCGGCCGGCAGGTACTTCCGGTCCTGCCGGTCGATTTCCAGAAAGCCTGTAATCTTGCCCACCACTTACTCTCCTGCTGCGGCCATGGTCTCCGCGCCTTCATGCGCGCGCTGCATTTCCCGAAGGGCACGGCGATATTCGACCGGCATGACCTTCCGGAACTTGGGCAGCATGGCCTCCCAGTTGTTCAGAATGTACTGCGCACGCGCCGAGTTGGTGTAATGCGCATGATTTTCAATGAGCTGGTGCAGCCGCTCGGCATCGAAGCGGGTCATGTCGCTCATCACGTCCACGCGGCCGTGACTTTCGAGATCGCCTGTCTGGTGGCGGTGCCGCTCCATGAGTTCGAGCTCTTCCGACACGGGTTCGAGATCGACCATGGCGAGGTTGCAGCGCTGTTCGAACTTGCCATCCTCGTCCAGCACGTAGGCGATACCGCCCGACATGCCGGCCGCGAAGTTCCGTCCCGTCTCGCCGAGAACGACCACGATGCCGCCTGTCATGTATTCGCAGCCGTGATCGCCCGTACCTTCGACAACGGCGATCGCGCCGGAGTTGCGCACGGCGAAGCGCTCGCCCGCGACGCCGCGGAAGTAGCACTCGCCGCTGATCGCTCCGTAGAGCACCGTGTTGCCCACAATGATCGATTTTTCGGGCACGATGCTGCACTGCTTGGGCGGATAGACGATGAGCCGGCCGCCTGAAAGGCCCTTGCCGACATAGTCGTTTGCTTCGCCTTCGAGCTCGAGCGTCACGCCCGCCGCGACCCAGGCGCCAAAGCTCTGGCCGGCAGTGCCGTTCAGCTTCACATGGATCGTGTCGTCGGGCAGGCCCGCATAGCCGTAGCGCTTCGCGATCTCGCCCGAGAGCATGGCACCTGTCGTCCGGTCCGTATTGCGGATCGGCAGTTCGATCTTCACGGGCTTGCGATGTTCGATGGCGTCTTGCGCCTTCTCGATCAGCGTGCGGTCCATGATGTCGTGGATCTTGTGATCCTGGCTTTCGCAGTGATGGATCGCGACATGCGCTGGCGCGGCGGGCTTGTGGAAGAGCTTCGAGAAATCGAGTCCCTTCGCCTTCCAGTGCTTCACGACCTTGCGCTTGTCGAGCATCTGCATCTGGCCGATCATCTCGTCCATCTTGCGGTAGCCCATCGCCGCCATGAGTTCGCGCACTTCTTCGGCAACGAAGAAGAAGTAGTTGATCACATGCTCGGGGGTGCCGACGAAACGCTTGCGAAGTTCGGGGTCCTGCGTGGCGACGCCGACGGGGCAGGTGTTCAGATGGCACTTGCGCATCATGATGCAGCCTGCGGCGATGAGCGGAGCGGTCGCGAAGCCGAACTCATCCGCGCCGAGAAGCGCGCCGATCACGACGTCACGGCCGGTGCGCAGACCGCCGTCCACCTGCACGGCAATCCGGCCGCGAAGCTGGTTCATGACGAGCGTCTGGTGCGTTTCTGCGAGGCCGATTTCCCAGGGGCTGCCCGCATGCTTGATCGAGGTCAGCGGGGAGGCGCCGGTGCCGCCTTCGAAACCGGAAATCGTCACATGGTCGGCGCGCGCCTTGGAAACGCCTGCGGCAACCGTGCCGACACCGACTTCGGAGACGAGCTTCACGGAGATCAGCGCGTCCTTGTTCGTGTTCTTCAGGTCGAAGATGAGCTGAGCCAGGTCTTCGATCGAGTAAATGTCGTGGTGCGGGGGCGGCGAGATGAGGCCCACGCCCGGGGTCGAATGGCGCACCTTGGCGATCACCGCGTCCACCTTGTGACCGGGCAGCTGTCCGCCTTCGCCGGGCTTCGCACCCTGCGCCATCTTGATCTGGATCATGTCGGAGTTGACGAGATACTCCGTCGTCACGCCGAAGCGGCCCGATGCCACCTGCTTGATCGACGAGCGCATGCTGTCGCCGTTCGGCAGCGGCTTGAAGCGGTCCACTTCCTCGCCGCCTTCGCCCGTGTTCGAGCGGCCGCCGATACGGTTCATCGCAAGCGCGAGCGTCGTGTGGGCTTCGCGGCTGATCGAACCGAAAGACATGGCGCCCGTCGCGAAACGCTTCACGATTTCGGAGGCGGGTTCGACTTCGTCCAGCGGAACCGGCTTGCGGCCATCATCTTCCGCCGTCTTGATGTCGAAGAGGCCGCGGATCGTGAGCAGGCGCTCGTTCTGTTCGTTGATCTGGCGCGCGAATGCCCGGTACTTGTCCTGGCTGTTGCCGCGCACGGCGTGCTGCAAGTCGCGCACGCTGTCCGAGGTCCACGCGTGGTCTTCGCCCCGGATGCGGAGGGCATATTCGCCGCCCACTTCCAGCGAGTTGCGCAGAACCGGCGCATCGGAATAGGCAAGGCGGTGACGTTCGAATGTCTCGCGGGCGATTTCGGAAATACCTACGCCCTCGATCATAGAGACGGTGCCCGTGAAATACTTGTCGCAGAAGCTCGAAGCGAGGCCGACCGCATCGAAAATCTGCGCGCCGCAATAGGACTGGTAGGTCGAGATGCCCATCTTGGACATGACCTTCAGCAGGCCTTTGTCGATTGCCTTGATGTAGCGCTTCTCCGCTTCCTTCTGCGTCAGCCCTTCGTCCATGTGAGGAAGAAGTTCCGATAGCGTCTCGAAAGCGAGATAGGGGTTGATGGCTTCGGCGCCATAGCCCGCCAGACAGGCGAAGTGATGCACTTCGCGCGCTTCGCCGGTTTCGACGACGATGCCCACCTTGGTGCGGAGCCCCTTGCGGATCAGGTGATGATGCACGGCGGAAGTCGCAAGCAGCGCGGGAATGGCGATCCGCTCGGACGAAACGAGACGGTCCGACAGGATCACGATGTTGTAGCCCTGATCCACCGCTTCTTCCGCGCGTTCGCACAGACGTTCAAGCATTTCGGCCAGTGCGTCTTCGCCGCGATCGACGGCAAAGGTTATGTCGAGAGTCTGGGTGCGGAAATGATTGTCCGCGACCTCGCCAATCATGCGTATCTTTTCCAGGTCCTCATTGGTCAGGATCGGCTGGCGCACTTCGAGGCGCTTCACCGATGACATGCCTTCGAGGTCGAGCAGGTTCGGGCGCGGGCCGATGAAGGAGACCAGCGACATGACGAGCTCTTCGCGGATCGGGTCGATCGGCGGGTTCGTCACCTGCGCGAAGTTCTGCTTGAAATAGGTGTAGAGCAGCTTCGACTTGGAAGAGAGGGCCGAGATGGGCGTGTCCGTGCCCATGGAGCCGACCGCTTCCTGGCCGTCCATCGCCATCGGCGTCATCAGGAACTTGATGTCTTCCTGCGTGTAGCCGAAAGCCTGCTGCGTATCGAGAAGCGAGCCATAAACCGGCTTCGTCAGCGAGCCGCGCGGGGCGGGCATTTCCTCAAGCTGGATCTGCGTCGCGTCGAGCCAGGACTGATAAGGGTGCAGCTTCGCGAGATCGGCCTTCACTTCGGCGTCGGAGATGATCCGGCCCTGCTCAAGGTCGATGAGAAGCATCTTGCCCGGCTGAAGCCGCCACTTTTCGACGATCTTCTCTTCCGGCGCAGGCAGCACGCCCATTTCGGACGCCATCATCACGTCGCCGTCGTCGGTGACGTAATAGCGGGCAGGGCGCAGGCCGTTGCGGTCGAGGGTGGCGCCGATCTGGCGTCCGTCGGTAAAGGCGACTGCGGCCGGACCGTCCCACGGCTCCATCAGGGCCGCGTGGTATTCGTAGAAGGCGCGGCGCTCGTCATCCATGAGCGGGTTGCCCGCCCAGGCTTCCGGAATGAGCATCATCATCGCGTGGGTAAGCGAGTAGCCGCCCATGACGAGAAGTTCGAGCGCATTGTCGAAACAGGCCGTGTCCGACTGCTCGTGAACGGCGATCGGCCAGATCTTCTTGATGTCCTCGCCGAGAAGCTCCGACTCCATCGTCGCATAGCGCGCCGCGAGCCAGTTCACGTTGCCGCGCTTCGTGTTGATCTCGCCATTGTGGCAGATCATGCGGAAGGGATGCGCGAGGCTCCAGGTCGGGAATGTGTTGGTCGAGAAACGCTGGTGAACGAGGGCGAGGGCTGTCGTCATCTCGGGGTCGGTCAGATCCTTGTAGTACTGGCCGACCTGAGCCGCGAGCAGCATGCCCTTGTAGACGATGGTGCGCGAAGAGAACGAAGGAATATAAAGTTCCTCCGGCACATGGCCTTCTTCCGCGAGCAGCGTGTTGAAGATGCGCTTGCGGATGACGAAGAGCTTGCGCTCGAATGCGTCCTGGTCGGCGCAAGAGGCGGAGCGCGCGACAAATACCTGCATGTGATAGGGCTCGGTCGGCTTCACCGACTCGCCCAGATCGGAGTTGTCGACAGGCACGTCGCGCCAGCCAAGCACGGTCTGGCCTTCCTCGGCGACGATCTTGTTCACAAGTTCGACGATCTTCTGGCGCGCATCCGCCGCCTTCGGCAGAAACAGCATGCCGACGCCGTAATGGCCTTCCTGCGGAAGCTCGATGCCGAGCTTCCTTGTTTCCTTGCGGAAGAAGGCGTCCGGCATCTGGATCAGGATGCCCGCGCCGTCGCCGGCCTTCGGGTCCGCGCCGACGGCGCCGCGATGCTCGAGATTCTCGAGAATCTTCAGGCCGTCCTGAATCATCTTGTGGGATTTTCGGTTGTGGATGTTCGCGATGAAGCCGATGCCGCAGGCATCGTGCTCGTTACGGGGGTCATAAAGTCCCTGCGCCTCGGGGAGTCCCGCCACGCGCTGGGCCTTGACCAGGCTCAGATCTTCCCGCTTCTGCGTCATACCATCCCATCCTTCACCCGGACCTGCGTTGCCGGATTACTCCCGGTTTGCGGCGCAGGTCGCCTCGACGTCTTCAACATTTTCGCCCGCACGGCTCCCTTCCCCCTGAGCCCTTCCGGCCGAAGCCCCGATTCCACGGGGCGGGGGACGCTAGCGAACCGCACGCGTTATCGCAAAGGTCCCGGCCGAAAATTCCGGCGAGACTGATCACCGCTGAATCGCTTCCGCGATCCGCTTTCCGGTACGCTCGAACGCCCTGCCGAAGCCGGCGCCCTTGCATACCCTTGCAGTGCCGCCATCTTCGACGGAGCTTTCTGCTGGGTGCTCCCTATTGCCCGGAGCGGAGGCTTACTGGCAGGCCTGACCGCAGGTCTTTCCGGTCAGCCAATCGTGCCGGAAAAGCACTGCTTCCCCAGCAGGCGGAATATGCCAAACCCGCCCCCCTGAATCAAGCAAATAAGACAGGAATGCTGACCTATAATTGAGATTCGTTCGCAATGTTTCTTACAGGTAATTTTCGGCGGTTTCCCGGGCGTCGGGCCTCTGCCATGTTGGCTATCACAAGAAGATGAAAGCCGCGCGATGAATCCCGGGCTGGCAGGAAAATCATAATAAATAGGGAGAAGAGGCATGCTGAGCAGGATCGACAGGGTACAGCTCGCAGTGCCGGATGCCACGATGGCTGCCGAAGGCTGGATTGCGCTTCTTGGGGCCGAGCGTGCCGGCGAGGACCGGGTGGCGGGGCTTGCCGCCCGGCGGACAAGGCTCCGCGCCGGCACGGGCTGGGTTGAACTTCTTTCGCCCGATGGCGCGGGCCCGGTCGCGGACGCCGTTGCGAGCCGTGGCGCCCATCTTTATGCGGCGGGTGCCGCCACGCCGGATCTTGCTTCGCTGCGCAAATATCTGGAGCAGCGGGGCGTCGATCCGCTGTCGGAAGGCGGGCAGCTTCATCTCGACATGGGGGACACCGGTATCGAGGGGCTTCGCGTCGTGGTCAGCGAGGATGAGGCGCTTCCCGCAGTCGGCGATATCGACTTCTTCTATGAGGTGACGCTCCTCTCTGACAGCACCAAGGATGTCACGCGAGCGCTCAACGCGCTGTTCGGTCTCGACGACAGCAACTACACCGAGATCGTCTCCGACGTTTTCGGCTATCGCGGCACGTTGACGCTCTTCGAAAGGGACCAGCTTCACCGCCTCGAAGTGATCGAACCCACGACTCCCGGCACCACCATGGACCGCTACTTCCGCAAGTTCGGACAGAGCCTCTACATGGCCTTTGCCGAAACGAGCCGCATAAATCTTATTGCCGAGCGCGCGGCTGCTTCGGGCGCCGGCCACACGATCGACCGTCCGGAGACCCGCGCCTCGCATCTGCCCTGCGATCAGCTCTGGCTTCATCCCAAAGCCCTTGGCGGCATGATGCTCGGTCTTTCGCGGCCCAGCATGGCATGGGCCTGGTCCGGTCATCCCGAACGCGTGGAGTCTTTGGCCTGAGATCGCTTCCCGCTTTTCGCCGCCTTCGCTAGGATCCGCGCTTCGTAGAAGGACCGGTCATGGATTTCACCAGCGACAATGCATCGGGCATCGCGCCCGAGATACTGGAGGCGCTTTCCCGCGCCAATACGGGAACGGCTGCGTCCTATGGCGCCGACGAATTCACTGCAAGGCTGAGAAAGCGCTTCTGCGACGTCTTCGAACATGAAGTCGAGGTTTTTCCGGTTGTAACGGGCACCGCAGCAAATGCCCTCGCGCTCGCTGCCATTGCGCCGCCTTACGGCGCTGTATTCTGCCACGAACTGGCACATGTCCATCTGGACGAGTGCGGGGCGCCGGAGATGTTCTCGGGCGGGGCGAAGCTGGTTCCGGTAGGCGGCGCGGACGCCAGGATCGATGCTGCTCTCCTGCAAGCCGAACTTGCGAAACTCCCTGCAGGTGTCGTCCATCACGTTCAGCCCGCGGCACTCACGCTTACCCAGTCGACGGAACTCGGATCTGTCTATCGCAACGAGGACATTGCCGCGCTTGCGGAAATCGCGCGTGCGCGCGGTCTTCTCATTCACATGGATGGAGCACGTTTCGCCAATGCGCTTGCGTCGCTTTCCGTCTCTCCCGCCGAGGCAACATGGAAGTCGGGCGTCGACCTCATGTCCTTCGGCGCGACGAAGAACGGCGCCATGGCCGCGGAAGCGGTCATCGTCTTCAATCCCGATGTCGCCCGCGATCTTGCTTTCCGCCGCAAGCGTGCCGGGAATCTTCTCTCCAAGATGCGCTTTGTATCCGCGCAGCTCGAAGCCTATCTCGAGGACGGGCTCTGGCTTCGTCTCGCGGCCCATGCGAATTCCATGGCGTCCCGGGTCGCGGACGGCTTGCGTTCATATCAGGCCGCCTCGCTTCATCTCGATCCGCAGGCAAACGAGATATTCGTCCGGCTGCCATCCGCCGATGTGAGGCGGCTCAAGGATGCCGGCGCCAGGTTTCACAAATGGCCCATGCCGGGTGACAGCGAAGCCGGGCATACCATCCGTCTCGTCACTTCCTTCAGCACGACGCCCGAGGAAACGGACCGTTTCATATCGGTATTAAGAGGCTGAACCGCCTTCAGCATTCATTAAGCGGGCTCCCTTAGGCTGACCTTGGCGAAATCGTGCGTTCAGTGCGGGAGCGGGGATCGATGGGGATTCCGAAAGATGGGAACAAGGCGGATTTCGACAGCCTGATCGCGCAAGCGGAGGCTGCGGTCGAGGCCCTGCGCGACACCTATCGCCAGCAGCTTGCATCGGATGTCGGCGAACTCGGTGCGATCTGGGCTCGCTACGAAGAAGGTGCGCCGCTCGAAGAGACGCTCGATGCTCTTCATGCGGTGGCACACAACATCAAGGGGCAGGGTGGCTCTTTCGGTTATGACCTTGTGACCGATATCGGTGCTTCCTTCTGCGACTATCTGCGTAGTGGCGAACGGCAATCACCGGAAGAGCTCAATATCGTCAACATGCATATCCGTATGCTGAAGACGGTGTCGGATCACGATATTTCCGGCGATGGAGGAGAGACGGGGCAGCGGATCGTCGAAAAGCTCTGCCTGCTTACCGGCCGCCACGAGGAGTGACGAAAACGCCTGTCGCGCTCAGGCGGTCATTTTCTCAAGTTCGTCCAGCATTCCGTTCAGAGCGCGTTGCGCAAGCAGGGACGGTTCTTCTTCATCGTCGTTTTCGCCACCGCCCGCCTCGACAATCGGTCGCGGACCTTCTCCGATATTGCGGGTTTCGGCGATCGCACGCATCATTTCTGAAACCAGAACATCGATATTGAAGGGCTTGGAGACGAAGCCGTCCATGCCGGCTGCCCGGTACGTATCGCTGTGGCCTGCCATCGCGTGCGCCGTGAGGGCGACGATCGGTATGTTCCTCCAGGGTTCGTCAGCGGCGCGGATCACCTTCGTTGCCTGGATGCCATCCATGAGAGGCATCTGTATGTCCATCAGGATGATGTCGAAACTGTGCTCGCGCAGAATGCGGATCGCCTCAACGCCGTTCTCGGCGATGGTGAGTTCGTGTCCGAGGCGCTCCATCACGGCTGACATGAGCTTCTGATTGACCGGCTGGTCTTCCGCGAGAAGTATCTTCAACGGTCCCTGCAGTTGCGGCGTCTCCGTCACCGAATCTGGCGAGCGGTGATGTTCCTCCATGGCCGTCGTGCCGACCCGCACGGGCAGCCGCACGGTGAAGGTGCTTCCTTCCTCCTCGATGCTTTCGACGCCAACCGTACCGTCCATCAGGGTCACGAGCTCCCGCGTGATCGCGAGACCGAGGCCTGTGCCGCCATAGGTGCGGGAGATGGACGAGTCCGCCTGCTGGAAGCGTGTGAAGAGACGCGGCAGCATCGCCTTCGGAATGCCGATGCCGGTGTCGCGAACCCGGTAGATGAGTTCGACCTTGCCCGTATTGCCGAGCGGGTGAGCCGAGAGCGAGACGTTGACTTCCCCCGCGGGCGTGAACTTGATCGCGTTGCCGATAAGATTGAAGAGAATTTGCCGCAGGCGGGTCGGGTCGCTCACGATCTCCGCCGGAATATCGCCGATCACCGACTTTGTCAGCTTCAGGCGCTTTTCCGCGGCGTTGGGACGCAGCACTTCCACCACCGTTTCGAGAATTCCGACCGGCGATGTCGGCCCGTAGTCGAGTTCGAGACGTCCCGCCTCGAGCTTCGAGAGGTCTAGAATGTCGTTCAGGATCGTCAGCAGACACTCGCCCGATTCCCGGATGGTCGCGATGCGGTCTCTCTGCTGATCTGTCAGTTCGCCGGAGAGAAGCAGATCCGCCATGCCGATCACACCGTTCATCGGCGTGCGCAGCTCGTGGCTCATCGTGGCGAGGAATGCGGATTTGGCGCGGTTCGCGTTCTCCGCCGCTTCCTTCGCGACGGAAAGATCGTGCGCCGCTTCGGCGAGCTTTGCCCGCTCCTGTTCGAGCTGGATCGAGGTATGCTGCAGGTCGAGAATCCGGTCCTGCAGTTCGAGCTGGCTGCGCTTCAGCTTGATTTCGGTCTGCTTGCCTTTCGTGATGTCGGTTTCGACAACGATATAGTTGCGGATCGCGCCGCGCCGGTCGCGGATCGGGCGAACCTCGATCGCCGCCCAGTATTGCCGTCCCTGCTTGGTGAGACTGATCGTCTCGACATTGCGGCCTTCGCCGTCCGCCGCACTTTCGGCAAGTATCTTCAGCGCACCTGCGCCGGGGTAGTAACCGAGAATCTCCGACGGGTGGCGGCCTTCCACATCGGGGCGTCCGAAGCCCGTCATCTGAATGAAGCCCGCATTGGCCCATAGAACCAGGCCAGTGCGATCGGCGATCAGAACGCCTGAGTCCGTTCCATTGGCGACGAGAGCAAGGCGTTCATTTTCGCGCAGGCTGTTCTGAAGCCTGCCAAAAACTTGCGCAAAGAGGCCGGAAAGGTCGTGGAGTTCGCCTTTCGGAATGTCGGCCGGAGGCTCGAACCTTCCGCGCTCGCTTGCGCGCACGGCTGCGGCGAGGCGCCCGATGGGACCTATCACGGCGCGGTGCAGCAGAAAGAAAAGTGCCCCCATGAGCACGATCGCCGTCACGACGCGGCGGAAAAGCGATGCGAAGATCGAGGCGCTAAGTTCGGCGCGGGCGGGACGAAGATCGACAAAGCTCACCGTTACCAGTTCTTGCTCCGGCACGGCGGCGGCATAGATCCACCCTTCGATATCGCCGAATGCCTTTTCGAAACTCTGGGGCCGGCGCAGGATGAAACTTGCATTGATCGCGGTGCGCACGTCCGGGTCGTTGAGAAAAGTGCTCGCGTTTGCGAAACGTGCTGTATCTTCGCCCGCCAGAATCCGTCCGGCGCTGTCGATGAGATAGATGGCGAGGAATTCCTCGTTCCAGATGGCCTCGCGGCGTGTCGCCTGCGCGGCCTCGGCCGGACCGAAATCATTGTCGAGCTGGGATCGCATCGCCAGATGCCGGCTGATTGCCGCCGCGCGCTGTTCAACATTGGCGAACATCACGTCGCGCAGTTGATAGTAGTCGATCACGGACTGGAAGGCTGTGATGAAAAGCAGGAGAGTCAGCATCTTGAGCGCGAGGTCGCGCGCTGTCGGCCCGACAAACGAGCGAACCAGATGACGATTGAATGCGCCGCGCTTGACCTTGCGCATGATTCTGTAAGTCCCGCCGGAGTTTCCAGCCGTCAAAATATTGAGGCCCCTCCCGGCCGTTCCACCCTTGCGGATGCAATATTCTCTCATAACAGCGTGTGAGTTAACGCGGGGCTAAGAACCTTCTTGTGCCCCAATCGGCCGCCGTTTTCTTTGAATGATTTCAATCTGTTACAAATCGGCCCCGATACGGTGCCTCGCCGCATGCACCTGTCGCCATTGCGCGTTAGTGTGGTTGTCGCGTCACGCATTTCTGACGAGGCCAACGGGATAATCCATGTCGATCCGAAATCTCGATCTGATGTTCGCCCCGAAATCCGTCGCCCTGATCGGCGCCAGCGCAAAGGAGGGATCGGTCGGCAATGTTCTCATGAACAATCTTCTGGCGGCGGGCCTTTCCGGACCCGTCTGGGGCGTCAATCCCAGGGGCGGAGAGATCGCCGGATGCAAGGCCTTCGAGGATGTAGCCAGCTTGCCGGAGGCGCCCGATCTCGCGGTCATCGCAACGCCGCCCCAGACTGTCCCCGGCCTCATCGACGAACTGGGACGGCGCGGCACCAAGGCCGCCGTCGTCATCACGGCCGGCTTCGGGGAACTGGGTGAAGAAGGGCGCGCGCTGCAGGCGAAGATGCTCGAAGCCGCCAAGCCTCATTTGCTGCGCATCGCGGGCCCGAACTGCATCGGCATCGCCGCGCCCGGCAATGGTCTCAATGCGTCCTTCGTTCATGTGAAGCCGGAGAAGGGAAATGTCGCCTTCGTCTCGCAATCCGGTGCCATTGTTACCGCCGTGCTCGACTGGGCGTCGAGCCGGGGGATCGGCTTTTCGCATATCGCCTCGCTTGGCGGCATGGCGGACGTCGATTTCGGGGACATGCTCGACTATCTCGCCGCCGATCCGAAGACGAAGAGCATCCTGCTCTATATTGAATCCGTGACGGATGCCCGAAAGTTCATGTCGGCAGGCCGCCAGGCCGCGCGCCTGAAGCCTGTCATCGTGATCAAGGCGGGGCGTCACGAGGCAGGCGCGCGCGCTGCCGCCTCTCATACCGGTGCGCTTGCAGGGTCGGACGCCGTCTACCAGGCGGCCTTCCGTCGAGCGGGCATGCTGCGCGAACTCGGCATCGAGGATCTCTTCGATGCGGTGGAAACGCTTTCCACCCGTTCCGAGAGACGGCCCATTCTCGGAGACCGGCTCGGCATCCTCACGAATGGCGGGGGCGTCGGTGTTCTCGCGACCGATTTTCTCGTCGATGAAGGCGGGCGGCTTGCCGAAATTTCCGAGGAGACCGTTTCGAAGCTCGATGCCGTCCTGCCGCGTACCTGGAGCCGCGCCAATCCCGTCGACATCATCGGCGATGCGGGTGCCGAGCGTTATTCGCATGGCATGGAGGCGCTTCTGAAGGACAAGAACGTCGATGCCGTTCTCGTCATGAATTGCCCTACCGCCGTCGTGAACAATCTATCCGCTGCTCATGCGGTGATCGATGCGGCCGAAGCGTCGAACAAGCCCGTTTTCACGAACTGGCTTGGCGACAAGGGCGCGCGCGCCGCCCGCGAGGCTTTCCAGGCGCATCGCATCCCGACCTATGAGACGCCGACAGGCGCGGTTCGCGCCTTCATGCTCCATGTCAGGCACGATCGGAACCAGCGCTTGCTGCTTGAAATTCCGCCAGCGGGACCTGCTCTTCCCGCGCGCGATCTCGACAAGGCGCGTTCGATCGTCGAGGCAGCGCTCAGAGAAGATCGCGAATGGCTGAGCGAGGCGGAGGCGAAGTCGTTGCTCGCGGCCTATGGCATCCCCGTGGTCGATACGCGGATCGTTTCGACTGCGTCGGAAGCGGCGAAGGTTGCCGAGGAAATCGGCTTCCCCGTGGCGCTCAAGATTCTCTCACCCGACATAACGCATAAAAGCGATGTGGGCGGCGTCGCTCTCGGCCTCGAAAGCGCCGAGGCCGTTTCGGAGGCTGCCTCGCGCATGGTCGCCCGCATCACGCATCTGCGTCCCGCCGCCGATCTCGATGGCTTTACGGTGCAGCAGATGGTGAGCAAGCCCGACGCCTTCGAGCTCATTCTCGGCATCGTGGACGATGCGACGTTCGGTCCCGTCATCCTTTTCGGCCAGGGCGGCACCGCCGTCGAAGTCGTTCGCGACAAGGCAATGGCGCTGCCACCGCTCAATCGCGCGCTTGCGCAGGACCTCATTTCACGCACGCGCGTCGCCCGCCTTCTGGAAGGCTATCGCGGCCGTCCGCCCGCCGACCTCACGGGCATAGAGACGGCGCTGATGGCGCTCGGAGACATAGCGGCGGACAATCCGGAAGTTTCGGAACTCGATATCAATCCGCTCTGGGCGGACGACAAGGGTGTCGTCGCGCTCGATGCGAGGGTGCGGATCAAGCCCGCCAAATCGAAAGGAACGGCTCGTTTCGCGATCCGGCCCTATCCGGTTTCGCTCGAAGGCGAGCTTACCGACCGGGATGGGCGGGTTTACCCGCTTCGCCCGATCAAGCCGGAGGACGCACCGCTCATCGACGAGCTTCTCGATCACACGGACCCCGAAGATGTGAGGCTTCGTTTCCTTTCGCCGCTCCGGAAACTTCCCCGCCAGCTTGCCGCGCGTCTCACCCAGATCGACTACGACCGGGAGATGGCTTTCGTCGTCTTCACGGATGAAAGCTGCAGGGAAGCGGCGGGCGTTGGGCGCCTTTCGGAAGACCCGAACCGCGAGCGCGCGGAATTCGCTATCCTCGTGCGCAGCGATCTCCACGGTCACGGTCTCGGATATGCGCTGATGCAGGAACTCATCGCCTATGGCCGCCGGCGCGGCATTGGCGAAATCTTCGGCCATGTGCTTCGTGAAAATCGCGCCATGCTCGATATGTGCGACGATCTCGGCTTTACGCGCCATGCGCTCGAAGGCGATCCGACGCTGATCGAAACGCGACTGAAGCTCTCATAAGAAAAGGGGCGCCGGCACGGCGCCCCTTCATATGTTCCTTCAGGAACCTTTAGTCGGCCGCATTCGCGAGCGAGCCTTCCAGCGTCTTGGCGGCGGAGGCCGGCGCCGCGATCTCGATCTTGCGGGGCTTCAGCGCCTCGGGCACGCGGCGCACGAGGTCCACGTGAAGCAGCCCGTTTTCGAGGCGGGCGCCGCTCACCTCAACATGATCCGCGAGCTGGAAGCGGCGTTCGAAGCTGCGTCCGGCGATCCCGCGATAGAGATAGGTGGTCTCTTCGGGCTCGGCGCGCTTGCCGCTGATGGTGAGAACATTCTGCTTCACCTCGATTTCGAGATCGTCCTGGCCGAAGCCGGCGACCGCGACGGTGATGCGGTAGTCGTTCTCGCTCGTCCGCTCGATGTTATAGGGCGGATAGGTGGGAGCGGTGTCCTGCGTCACGGAGTCGAGCAGCGACTGAAGCTGGTCGAAACCGACGGTCGAACGGTAAAGGGGGGAAAAATCGAATCCACGCATGGGTCACATCCTCTTCGAAGCGATGTTGTCGAAAGGAGAACGTCAGCCTTTCACCGCCTTACTGGCCGGTGGCTCACGTCTCTCCGGGCCCGTCTCTCCGGCGCCCGGCACTGCATATTTGGGAATTTCGCCTTCCGCCTTCAAGATGGGTATAAGGTCTTGGAAAGCGGCAGAAGCCGCAGGTTTCGGAGGGGGAGATAATGCTTAAAGTGGTTTCCGGCCTGCTGTTGGGCGCGGTGCTCACGCTTACCGGAGCCGCGAACGCGGAGGAGGCAGGTGTCATCCGCCTCGGCGCGGCCGTCTCGCTCACAGGAAAATATTCCTCGAATGGCACCTTTACGCGGAACGGCTACGACCTTGCCGTGAAGCGCATCAATGAGGAGGGCGGCGTCACGGTCGACGGCAAGCCCTACATGCTGGAGGTCGTCTATTACGACGATGAGTCGACGCCCGCCCGCGGCGCGCAACTTGTCGAGCGCCTCATCCAGCAGGACGGCGTCAAATATCTTCTCGGGCCCTATTCCTCCGGCCTCACCGAAGCCATCGCCCCCGTCACCGAGAAATATGGCGTGCCTATGGTGGAGGCGAACGGCGCCGCCGTCTCTCTCTTTCGCAAGGGCTATCGTTATCTCTTCGCCGTCCTCTCCACGACGGACCAGTATCTGCGCGGTGCGGTCGATCTTGCCGCGAAGGTCAATGAGGACCCGTCCTCGCTTCGCGTCGCCATGGCCTTCGAGAACGATCCCTTCTCGCAGGATGTGCGCGAGGGCGTGCTGGAGGACACGGCGAAATACGGCATGCAAGTCGTGATCGACGACAAGCTGCCGCCCGAGCTCAACGACATGTCGGCGACGCTCACCAAGGCGAAGGTGCTGAAACCGGACCTTCTCCTCGTTTCGGGGCATGACAAGGGCGCGGCGCTCACCGTCCGCCAGCTTGCGGATCAGCGTGTCGATGTGCCCATGACTGCGATCACGCATTGCGACAGCGCGCAGATCGCCGAGAAGTTCGGTGCGGCGGCGGAATACACGCTCTGCGCCGCGCAATGGGCCTCGACCCTCAAATATGAGGACGAGCTGTTCGGCAGCGCCTCCGACTATGCAGTGCTCTACGAAGAAACATATGGCCATGCCGCGCCCTATCAGGCGGCGGAATCGAGCGCCGCGGTCCAGGTCTTTGCCGATGCCTTCCAGCGCGCGGGCTCGCTCGATCCGGAGGCCGTGCGCGGTGCGCTCTCCCAGACCGACATGATGACCTTCTACGGACCCATCAAGTTCGACGAGACGGGCAAGAACGTGTCGAAGCCGACCGTCCTCTTCCAGGTGCAGGATGGCAAATATGTCGTCGTCTATCCGCAGGAATTCGCGGAAGCGGAATTCCGCTGGCCGACGCCTGCCTGGTCCGAACGCTGAGACGTGTTGCGACGTGCTGGATAATCTCTCGCTCTTCTTCCAATACCCGCCGCTCGCGGCCGATGTGATCCTGAACGGGCTTCTCATCGGCGCGATCTTCGCGCTCGCCGCTTATGGCATGGCGCTCGTCTGGGGCGTCCTCAACATCGTGAATGTGGTGCAGGGCGAGCTCGTTGTGCTTGGCGGCTATGTCACCTTCCTTGCGGTGCAGGCGGGGCTGCCGCCGCTTCTCGGCCTGCCGCTTTCCGCTGCCGTCATGTTCTGCCTTGGCTGGCTCATCTATCGCGCGATCGTGTTTCGCGTGGTCGACAAGGATATCTTCATCTCGATCCTCGCGACATTCGGCCTGTCGATCCTCTTCCAGCAGCTTGCGAATGCGATGTTCGGTTCGGATGTGCGCACCGTCGATGCCGGGCTCGGCTCGCTTCATCTTCTCGACGGCACGGTGACGCTAGCATATGTGAAACTGCTCGCCTTCGTGCTGGCGCTCGGCGCGGGCGGCGCGCTCTGGCTCTTCCTTCGCCATGCGCGTCTCGGCCAGGCGATCCGCGCCACCGCGCAGAACCCTCGCGCTGCGCGCATCCTCGGCATCGACACGAACCGTGTCTACGCCATGACCTATGCGCTCAACGGCGCGCTTTGCGGCGCGGCGGGCAGTCTTGCCGTCATGGCATGGACCATTCATCCCTATATTGGTCTGCCCTACACGGTTCGCTCCTTCATGGTCGTCGTCGTCGCGGGCGTCGGCAATGTCGCGGGCGTTGTTGCCGCGGGCCTCGGCCTCGGTGCGCTCGAAAACGTGGCGGGCTTCGTCTTCGGCGTCGAGTTCCAGATCGCCTTTGTCTTCGCGCTCATGGTCGTCATCCTCGTCTGGCGGAATGCCATGGCGGCGCGCAAGCGGAGCTATCTCGAATGAGCCGCGCCACCTTTCCTCGCCTGAGCGACTGGCATATCGCGGCCGTCCTCGCGCTGTTCGGTCTCGCGGGGCCCTTTCTCCTGCCGACGCTCGCCACGCAGATCGCCTTTCTCTGGCTCATGGTGGTCTTCGCGCTCACTTGGGACATGCTCGGCGGGCGCATGGGCTACAACTCCTTCGGCAACATCGTCTTCTTCGGCATTGGCTGCTATGCCGCCGCCGTCATTCAGCGCGATGCGGGCCTTCCCTATTTCGAGGGGCTTGCGCTCGGGCTTGTTGCGGGCGCCGTTCTCTCCGTTCTTGCCGCTATCGTCTTCGGCGCGGCCATGCTCGGCATTCGCGGTCACTATTTTGCCATCGGTACGCTCGGCCTCGGCATCGCGGCGGGCGAGATCGCCGCGGGCTGGGACTATGTCGGAGCGGGCTCGGGCATGGCGCTGCCGCTCTATCCGGGCGAACTCGGAGAGCGCGAACTCTTTTTCTGCTATTCGCTTTTCGCGCTCGCCGCCTGCTGCTTCCTTCTCTTCCGCTGGATCTATTCGACACGCTTCGGTCTCGCGCTGAATGCCATTCGCGACGATCAGGACAAGGCGGATGCGATGGGCCTGCGCACCACGCCGATCAAGATCGTCGCCTGGTCGCTCTCCGCCTTCTTTCTCGGCATTTCCGGCGGCCTCGCCGCCAACATGATCGGCTTCATCGATCCGCGCGACGTTGCCTTTGCAGGCGCGACCTATGGCGTGTGGATGGTGCTGATGACGATCCTGGGCGGCAAGGGCACGCTATGGGGGCCTGTCCTCGGCGCCTTCATCTTCCATGTCACGCAGGAACTTTTCTGGACCTGGCTCCTCGGCTGGCAGCGCGTTGCGCTCGGTCTCCTCATCGTTCTCATCGTCGTTTTCTTCCCGCAGGGCATCATGGGCTGGCTTGCGGAGCGCCGGGCGAGGACGGCCTCATGAGCGCGCTTCTGGAGGTAAAGAACGTCACCAAGCGTTTCGGCGGCGTCGTCGCGAACCGCGATGTTTCGCTCACGGTGCGGCAGGGCGAGATCGCGGGCCTTATAGGTCCGAACGGCTCCGGCAAGACGACGCTGTTCGGCTCCATCACCGGGGCGCATGCGGTCGATGAAGGCGACATTTTCTTCGAGGGCGGCTCCATCGCCCATCTCCGTCCCGCGCCCATAGCGCGTCTCGGCCTGCTGCGCACATGGCAGCAGACGCGCATCTATGGCGAAATGACCTGCGCCGAGAACATGGCGATCAGCGCGCGCGAGGCGCATGGGCATGTCTTCTCGCTGCTTCGTCCCGTGCCTGCCGCCACGCGGCGCAAGGGCGACGACCTTCTCGCCTTTGTCGGTCTTCATGAGAAGAAGGATGACAAGGCGGGCAGCCTCAGCTTCGGCCAGCAGAAGCTTCTCGAATTCGCGATGGCGCTGATGAACGAGCCGAAACTCCTCCTGCTCGACGAGCCGACGGCGGGCATCAATCCGACACTCATCAACGGGCTTATCGATCGTCTGCGCCGCGCGAATACGGAACTCGGCGTGACGCTTCTCGTCATCGAGCACAATATGCGCGTCATCATGAATCTCGCGCATCGCATCACCTGCCTCGCGCATGGTGAGGTGCTGGCTGAAGGCACGCCCAATGAAGTGCGGGACGACAGGCGCGTCCTCGATGCCTATCTCGGGGTGGCGTGATGGCGGAGGGGAAGGACAAGGGGCTCGCGGGCGGCTATGGCGAGGGCAATGTCGACACGGTTCTTTCCGTCGGCGATGTTGCGCGCGAGGCGGAAGCGATTGCCCGGCCCGTGCCGCGCGAGGAACTTGTCGCGCTTGCGGGCGATGCACCGCTCCTCACGCTCGATGCGCTTCATGCGGGCTATGGCGCGATGGAAATCCTGCACGGGATCGACCTCGCCGTGGGCGCAGGGCAGAGCCTTTGCCTCGTCGGGCCGAACGGTGCGGGGAAGTCCACCGTTCTCCACTCGATCTTCGGCTTCACGCAAATAACCTCCGGCCGCGTTTCCGTTTCGGGCCGGGAGATCACGAAGTTCAGTCCGAGCGAGAAGCTCCGCGATGCGGGCATCGCCTATATCCTGCAGGATAATTCCGTCTTCCCCGACATGACGGTCGAGGAAAATCTGCTCATGGGCGGCTATCTCCTCGCCGATCAAGGGAAAGCCCGTGAGGCGGCGGAGGCGATCTTCTCCCGTTACGATCGTCTGGCGAAGCGCCGGTCGGAGCGTGCCCGTGTGCTTTCGGGCGGCGAGCGGCGTCTTCTCGAAATCAGCCGCGCGCTCATCATGGACCCCAGCGTACTGCTGGTCGACGAGCCCTCCATCGGTCTCGAACCGCGCATGATCGACATGGTCTTCGAGATTCTCGCCGATCTGCAGAAGGCGCAGGGCAAGACCATCGTCATGGTGGAGCAGAATGCGAAGCGCGGGCTCGATTTCGCCGATATCGGCTATGTCCTCGTTTCGGGCCGTGTCGCACTTGCCGGTGCGGGCGGCGCGCTCCTCGAAAATCCGGATGTGGGCCGCCTCTTTCTCGGCGGGTGAGCTTTCCGGAAATCCGCAGAAAACCTCGACTGAACCTGAACGCCAGATGAACGGGCGCGCCACGCTGCGTTCAGCCGTGGCGGCTCATTCTTCGCTCACGGGTACGGGGTCCGGAACGAAGTTGAGAGGACAGCATCATGAAGAGGAATGTTGTTTTGGCCGGTCTGGCCGCCGCCTTGGGGCTTGCCGCGCTGCCGGTTCCCGCGAATGCGGTGGCGATCGCGCCAGCCATCGGCGTCAATGCCGCGGCGCAGGTCGAACTGGCGCATGGCTATAACCACCATCGCCATCATCGCAGTCACGGCTATCATCATGCGCCGCCACCGGTCGTGCACCACTATCACCACCGGAAGGTAAGGCCTTGGGCACATTGGCGGCCTTATGTGGTCCGTCACCATTACTACGTTGTCGGACAGCCGGTTTACTACTCGTCGCACCCGCATTACGGCCCTTACTACAGGGTCCGGGCGCGTGACCGCGACGACGTGCTGCTCTGGATAGGCATCAGCGCGATCACCGGCGCCATTCTCTTCTCGAACTATTGATCTTGAGGGGAGGGCGAGGGGAGGCCCCGTGCCGTGCGGCGCGGGGCCTTTCTGTTTCCGTGTCGACTCGTCGGGGCCGCCTCGTCAGGGCCGCATCGTCGTGCGATAGGGGCCAAGCTCGATCGCGCGGCGCGGTTCCACCCAGTCGAGCCAGTCGCAGAGCTTCGCCCGCGTCTCGCGCGGGTCGATCAGTTCATGCACTGAAAAGCCTTCCGCGCGCGGGAAGGGCGACTGTCCGGCTGCGAGCTTCGCCTCCAGTTCGGCGCGAAGCGCTTCCGGGTCTTCCGCCGCCGCAATCTGCCGCGCAAAGGCGACGGCGACTCCCCCTTCCACGGGCAGCGCGCCCGTCACCGCGCTCGGCCAGGAAAGTACATAGCCATCGGGCCCGAAATGCGCCGCGCCCGCCACGCCGAAAACCTTGTGAACGATGACGCTCGCCCAGGGCACGCGGCTTTGCATCACGGCGGCAATGGCGCTTGTCCCGTGGCGGATCGTCGCCGCCTTTTCCGAGGCCGAGCCGATCATGAAGCCCGGCTCGTCCACGAAGGAGACGATGGGCAGGTGGAAGGTGTTGCACATGTCGGCGAAGCGGCGGAGCTTCTGCGCGGCCTGTGCGGTCATCGCGCCTGCATAGAAGTGGCAATCATTCGCGATCACGCCGACGCTCTTGCCGTTCATGCGCGCAAGCCCCGTGATGAGCGAGGGGCCGAAGCGCCTGGTCATCTCGAAGAAGCTGCCCTTGTCGACTACCGCCTTCACCACTTTCCGCATGTTGAAGGGCTTGCGCCGCTCCCTCGGCACGATGTCGCGCAAGGCGTCGTCCGCCCGGTCGCGCGGATCATCCGTTACGATGTCCGCCGGGCGCTGCCACACATTGTCCGGCAGGTAAGAGAGGAAGCGCGCGATTTCCTTCAGCGCTTCTTCCTCGTTCGCCGCCACATTGTCGATGACGCCGGAGCGCGAATGCACTTCCGCGCCGCCCAGTTCCTCTTTCGTCAGGTTTTCGTCGAGCGCGCGGGCGACGACCTTCGGCCCCGCGATCAGCACCTGCGCATCTTCCGCCATCACGGAAAAGTGGGAGGCGACGAGCCGCGCCGCGGGCATGCCCGCCACCGCGCCGAGCGCCGCCGTCGCCACAGGCACCTCGCCCAGCACCTGCGCGATGGAGCGGAAACGCGGTGTTGCGAAGACGGGTTCGCCGAGCGGCCGCGCATTTCCCTTGCCCGCCGATCCGGCGACGCTCCCGCCGCCGCCCTCGTGCAGCCTGACAAGCGGCACCTTGTAGGTGAGCGCGAGTTCCTCCGCGTAGACGCTCTTGCGCAGTCCCGCCGGGTTCGGCGAGCCGCCTTTCATGGTGAAGTCCTCGCCGCCCATGGCGACCCTGCGTCCGTTCACCTTGCCAAAGCCGAGCACGTAGTTGGCGGGCTCGAAATCGACGAGGTTTCCCTCCTCGTCGAAGTGCGGCACCCCTGCGCCTTCGCCCATCTCCTGGAAGGTGCCTTCATCGGCGAGGGCGGCAATGCGCTCGCGTATGGTGAGCCGGCCCTTCTCATGATGCCGCTTCACCGCCTCCTCGCCGCCCTGGCGCTTCGCGAGTTCCCGGCGGCGCCTGATCTCGTCGGTTTCCTTTTCCCAGCTCATCTTTCCGGCGTCCTCCCTGTCGCGAAGTCCGGAAACCCTAAAGGAAATCGGGTGGTGTCCAAAGCCTGTTGGGCCTGAGCCTCCCGGTGCTATGATCGCGCGAAGTTCATTCAAGGGACGGGACGAGATGGCAGGCGGCAAGGCTGGAGCGATCCGGGGCAACCCGGCGCTGGAGGCGGAAGACGAAATCGAGGCAATCCTCAAGGCAGCGCTCCCTGGCGACGTCTCGCTCGGCGCGGTGCTGAAATTCGTGCATCCCGGCGCGGGCGTTGTCGTCATCGACGGAAGGAAGAAGCCGGGCGAGATCCATCGCCGCGACGTGCCCGCCGACTGCACGGTTCATGTCGATCCGCTGCTCAATCTCGCGATCCTGCAAGGTCATGTAAACCAGAACACGGCCTTCCGGCAGGGCAAGATCCGCATCGTCGGCGACGTTTCCGTCGTCACCCGGCTTCGGCCTCTCATGCTCCGTCAGTCGCATGCGGCAGAGGATGGGCATCGCGAGTGACGGCGCCTATCGTCCTCATTCCGGAAAACCCGATGCCCGAAGGTGGCGAAGCCTTCTGGCTCGACATGGATGATGGCGCGCGGCTTCGCTACCTTGCGTGGAAGGATAACGCCGCGCCGCGCGGCACGGTCTTTCTCTTCGGCGGCCGCACGGAATTCGCCGAAAAATATTTCGAGGTCATCGGCGAGCTTCGGGCGCGCGGCTTTGCCGTCGTTACGCTCGACTGGCGCGGGCAGGGCCTCTCCACGCGCATGCTTCCGGATGCGCGCAAGGGTCATATCGACGACTTCGCGACATTCGACCGCGATCTTGCGCGCTTCATGGGCGAGGTCGCGCCATCCTTTCCGAAGCCCTGGACGGCTTTGGCGCATTCCATGGGCGGACAGATTCTCCTGCGCGCGCTTCACGACCGTCCGGAGTGGTTCTCTCGCGCCGTCTTCTCCGCGCCGATGTTAGGGCTGAATTTCGCGAAGTGGATGGAGCGCGGCGTGCGCGCAACGATCAACCTCATGCATCTGCTCGGCAAGGACGATCTCTACGTACCCGGGGGAACGCCCAAGGCGAATGACGAGATTCCTTTCGAGCAAAACATCCTGACGCATGACGAGCGGCGTTATGGCGTGTTGCAGGCGCTGACGCGGACGGAGCCGAAGCTCGGTCTCGGCGCGGCGACCGTTGGCTGGCTTCACGCCGCCTTTCGCGCGATGGATGAGGCCGCTTCGCCCGCCTTTCTCGCTTCGGTGAAGGTGCCGGTTCTTATCTGCGAGGCGGCAGGCGACAAGCTCGTTTCGTCCGTGGCGCTCGCCCATGCGGCGGCGCATCTGCCGCAATCGACGCTCGTCATCGTGCCGGGTTCGGGGCACGAAATTCTCATCGAGCGCGATGCCGCGCGCGCCGTCTTCTGGAAGGCCTTCGACGAATTCATGGCGCAATAAGCGTCAGTCGTTCGCCGCCTGCTCGAGAATCTTCAGCGCCTGTTCATGCAGCTCGTAATTCGCGGCCGCCACCACCTGTCCGCCATTCTGCGCGTCGCCGCCCGACCAACTCGTCACCACGCCGCCAGCATTCTCGATCACGGGGATCAGCGCCTGGATGTCATAGGGCTGGAGCCCGCTTTCGATCACGAGGTCCAGTGTTCCTCCCGCAAGCAGGCAGTAGAAATAGCAGTCGCCGCCGAAGCGCCGGAGCCGTGCCTTCGAAGAAATTTCGCGGAAGGCAGCCTTCTCGTCCTCGACGTTGAACATGGCGGGATCGGTATTGCCGATCAGCGCATCCTCGATCTTCGTGCAGGCGCTGGTCTTGAGCGGCACCGTGCCCATCGGGCCGATGAGTTCGCTCCCGCCCGGCCGGCCGATGAAGCGCTCGCCGATATAGGGCTGATCCATCAGTCCGATCACGGGGCGCTCGCCATCATTGAGGCCGATCAGCGTTCCCCAGAGCGGTACGCCGGAAATGAAGCTTCGCGTCCCGTCGATCGGGTCGATCACCCAGGTGAGCGGGCTCGTGCCCGTTTCCTTCCCATGCTCCTCGCCGAAGATGCCGTGTTCGGGGTAGCGCTCGCCTATGAGCTTGCGGATCGCTTCCTCGCCGTCCCGGTCCGCCGCCGTCACGGGGTCGAAGGCGAAACGTCCGCGCTTGTTGTCGACTTCAAGGCCCGAACGGAAATGGGGAAGCGTCACCGCCGCCGCCGCGTCCGCCAGTTCCAGCGCGAAGCTCGCGAGTTCGTCGATCTCCTGGGGGTCGAGCATGAAGTGACCTTCTCTGATGAGCGTTCTTTCTAGCGGTTTTCGGCGATGCCTCGCAATGCGGAACGCTCAACTCAGCCGGTAGGTCCGCTTCGCCGTGTCGTGGAACAGGTTCTGCTTCTCGCTCTCGCTGAAGCCTTTCGAAATCTTCTTGAAGGCGTTCCAGAGCACGCCATAGGAGCAGGAGAGCTTGTCCACGGGGAAGTTGCTCTCGAACATGCAGCGGTCGGGCCCGAAGACGTCGATCGAATGGAGATACCAGTCGCGGGTCGCCTCCGCGAGTTCGTCCGATGTCGGGGGCAGGTCGCGCTTGTGCCAGCCGAAACCGTTCACCGCCATGTTGAGCCCGCCGAGTTTCGCCACGACATTCGGGCAGGCGGCGAGTTCCGCCACGTCCTTCTTCCACTGCTCGAAGATATCGGCGCGCTTTCCCTCATAGGGCCCGATGCCGAGCGGTCCGCCGAAATGGTCGAAGACGATGCGCGTGCCGGGAAATTCGCGCGCGAGTTCGGTCAGTTCCGGAATCTGGTGATGATAGAGCCAGGCATCGAAGGAAAGTCCGTAGACCTCGAGCCGCGCAAATCCTTCGCGGAAGGAGGGAAGCCCGAGCAGCCCTTTGGGCGGCAGCGTGTGCGAGGCACGTACATCCGAGCTGTCGTCGAAGGCGGAGGCATGGCGGATGCCGCGGAAGCGGTCCGGCGCGCGGGCGATATGCGCGTTCAGCACCTCGTCCACCGCATTGCCGAGCCGGAGATCCGCAAAGCCGACGATGGCGGCCGCCACGCGCGTCTCGCCGAATGCGCCGCTGGCGGATTTCGCGGCGATGCCGTTCACATATTCGGTCTCGCCGAGCGGCTTCAGCGCTTCCGGCCCGCTGTCGCGGTACATCGACTTGCATTCGACGAAGACGGTCTGGCGGATGTTATGGCCTTCAGCGATATCGGCCATGATCTCGTCGAGCTCATAGCGCGACGTCGGGTGATCCCAGAGATGATGATGCGGATCGATGATCGGAAGATCGGGCTCCAGCGCCTCTTCCTTCACCTTTGCCAGCCATTCCGGATTCCCGGCCATATGTCACTCCTCCCTCGCTTGTTTTGCGGGGAAGAGTGGCACCGGTAAGGGAATGAGGCAAACGGAGAGGCGTTCAGCCCGCCTTCGCGTATTTCTTGCGCTCGTTCGGGTCGAGGTAGCGCTTGCGCAGGCGAATCGACTGCGGCGTCACTTCCACCAGTTCGTCCTGCTCGATATAGGCGATGGCCTGTTCGAGGGTGAGCGGCCGCGGCGGCGTCAGGCGCACCGCTTCGTCCTTCGACGTGGTGCGGATGTTGGTGAGCTGCTTCGCCTTCAGCGGGTTCACGATCAGATCGTCGGAACGCGCGTTCTCGCCGATGATCATGCCCTCATAGACCTTCACGCCCGGATTGATGAAAAGCACGCCGCGCTCCTCGAGATACCAGAGCGCGTAGGGCACCGCGTCGCCCGCGCCGTTCGAGATGAGCACGCCGTTGCGCCGTCCTTCGATTTCGCCGCGATAGGGCTCATAGGCGTGGAAGATGCGGTTCATCACGCCCGTGCCGCGCGTATCGGTCAGGAATTCGCCGTGATAGCCTATAAGGCCGCGCGAGGGGCAGTGGAAGATGATGCGCGTCTTGCCCGCGCCCGTCGGGCGCATGTCGATCATCTCGCCCTTGCGGCTTGAAATCTTCTCGATGACGACGCCCGTATATTCGTCGTCGACGTCCACCGTCGCTTCCTCGATGGGTTCGAGGCGGTTGCCGTTCTCGTCCTCGCGGTAGAGCACGCGCGGGCGCGAGATCGAAAGCTCGAAGCCTTCGCGGCGCATGTTCTCGATGAGGACGCCAAGCTGCAATTCGCCGCGGCCCGCCACTTCGAAGGCGTCGCGGCTCTCGCTGTCCGACACCTTGATGGCGACGTTCGATTCCGCTTCCTTCATCAGCCGTTCGCGGATCACGCGCGACTGCACCTTGTTGCCTTCACGGCCGGCGAGCGGACTGTCATTGATCGAGATCGTGATAGAGAGGGTCGGCGGGTCGATCGGCAGCGCGGCAATCGCTTCCGTCACGGCCGGGTCGCAGATCGTGTCGGCGACGGTGCCTTCCTCGAGGCCGGCCACGGCGACGATGTCGCCGGCCTTCGCCTCTTCAACCGGAATGCGCTGGATGCCGCGGAAGGCCAGCACCTTGCTGATGCGGCCCTTCTCGACGGTTGCGACGTCGCCTTCCTTCGGCTTGCGCAGCACCTGCACGGCCATGTTCGGCTTCACCGTGCCCTTTTCGATGCGGCCGGTGAGGATGCGGCCCAGATAAGGGTCGCTCTCGATGGTCGTCACGAGCATGGCGAAGGGCTCTTCCTGCGAGCCGTCGGAAAGCGCCGCCGGTTCCGGGAAGTGGCTGAGGATCTTCGCGAAGAGCGGCTTCATGCCGTTCTCCTTCGCGTCTTCGGCGTTCAGGTCCTCGGTCGCCCAGCCCTGCTTCGCCGAGGCGAAGATGGTCGGGAAGTCGAGCTGCTCGTCGGTGGCGCCCAGCGCCGCGAAAAGGTCGAAGGCCTCGATATGCACTTCGTCCGCGCGCGCGTCCGGGCGGTCCACCTTGTTGATGAGCACGATGGGCTTGAGGCCCAGCGCCAGCGCCTTGGAGGTCACGAACTTCGTCTGCGGCAGCGGGCCTTCGGCAGCGTCCACCAGAAGCACAACGCCGTCCACCATCGAAAGAATGCGCTCCACCTCGCCGCCGAAGTCGGCATGGCCCGGCGTGTCGATGATGTTGATGCGGGTATGCGTCCCGTCCTGCTCCCAGTCCACGCTGGTGCACTTGGCGAGAATGGTGATGCCGCGCTCGCGCTCCAGGTCGTTCGAGTCCATCACGCGTTCGGCAACCTGCTGGTTGTCGCGGAAGGTGCCGGACTGGCGCAGGAGCTGGTCGACCAGCGTCGTCTTCCCATGGTCGACATGGGCGATGATCGCGATATTCCGAATAGACATATGTTCCGCCGGGGCATGGGCGTTTTCAGGAAAGGGGCCGCCCTTGAGGCAGAGGGGCCTTCCGACCGAAAAACGCGAAAAATCGGGAATCCAGCGGCCCGGCCACGCGAAACCGGAAAGGCGCGGGGGCGGCGGGAATTTCGCCGCCTTATAGCGGTTCGGCGCCCTTCCGACAAGGTTTCCTTCGCGCCTGCGGGAGAGCACGGCGGGGCAGGGTTAATCCCCGCCCCGCAAGGCCTCAGGCGGCCCCGAGTGTCCGTTTCATGACGGCGGCGCCCTGTTCCATCATGCCGCGCACGGCTTCTTCCGCCCCGGCGGGAAGGAAGTCGGCCTGCCAGACGAGGCGGCAGGCGGTCTCTCCCTCGGGCACGACCTCGAAGGAGGCGTGATGATGCGTCATCAGCTCATTCGGCCGCACCGAATAGGCGAGCCGCATGGCGCTCCCGTCAATGTCCACGATCAGCTCCTGCGCGACGAAGCCGGTCTCGAAGGTGACGGTCCTGGTGTCGCCTTCTAGCTTCGTACCGGTCACGAAGCCGGGCACGAAGCGTGTGTGGATCTCGCCCACATCGCTCACCGCCTCCCAGACCTTGGCCGGCGGTGCCTTGATTGGAATATCGAGTTTTACGGATGCCATCGCCGTCTCACTTCAGGCAGACGGCTTCGACATTGTTGCCGTCAGGGTCGATGAGGAAGGCGGCGTAATAGGTGGGCGCATAGTCGGCGCGGATGCCGGGCTTGCCATTGTCCTTGCCGCCCGCTTCGAGCCCCACTTCGTGGAACTTGTCCACCGCCGCGCGGCTCGGCGCCGTGAAGGCGAGGTGGATGCCTTTGCCCGCGCCTTTCGCGAGGTAGAGCGCGGCCGTCTTCGCGCCGAAGCCCTTCATCGCCGCATCGTCGTAACAGAGCTTTGCGCCCAGCGGTTTCAGCACCGCGCCGTAGAACCCGGCCGCCTTGCCGAGGTCCTTCACCTTCAATTCGATGTGGTCGTACATCGTCTGTCCTCCGTCTGCGCCGGAGCCGTTCCCCGGCGCTTCTCGAAGGTCAGTCTGGCCGGGGCGGGGCGAGCCGTTCTTGGAGGAAGTTGCGCTCGCCTTTCGCCGCTTTCCGGAATTCGCGCGGTGAGACGCCCGCTGCCCGGCGGAAGGTACGCACGAAATTCGACAGGTCGCCGAAGCCGACATCATAGGCAATGTCGGTCACGCTCCGCTCCCCGTCGGCGAGAAGGCGCGCCGCGTGGCGAAGCCGCGAACGCAGCAGATATTGATGCGGCGTCACGCCCAGCACTTTCGTGAAACTGCGCAGGAAATGATGCAGGCTGAGGCCCGCCTCGCGCGCCGTGTCTTCAAGCCCGATCTCGCGATGCGAATATTCGTCCATATAGAGCGCGGCGCGCACGGCGCGGCGGCGTTCGAGCGCGCTTGCGGCGCGTGTTTCTCCTCGCGTCCCTGTCGCGATTTCCACGAAGCGCCCGGCGAACATCAGTCCCGCCTCGTCCAGGCCGACATCGCTGCGGCCTTCGGCTGCCGCCTGCGCCAGTTCGCCCATCACCATCATTTCCGGCAGAGGCGGCAGGTTCGTCAGGCGGCGCAGCGCCCTGTGTCCGCTGATCGCTTCCGCCAGTTCCGGTGCGAGCTGAAAGGAAAGGCATTCGTCGCCGCAGACATGGTGGTCATGGGTGCACATGAATTCGTCGCCCGCATGGCCGACAAGGATCGAGCCCGCCACCATCTCCGCGTTCCGCCCCTGCGCGGCATAGCCGAAGCTCCCCTTCCGCACATAGGAAAGGGAAAAGACGCCGTGCCATTCGGGGTAGGGCGCTTCCCCCGGCCCGGCGTCGCACCGGTAATCGACGGCCGCCACGGCGCCGCCGCTCAGTTGGGTCGCTGTCACCATGGGGCCAGTCTACGCCTCTCGCTGCGGACCCGCCACGGTGCCGGAAGGAAGCGGCCGGAACTTGGCAAAAATTGCTGCGGGGGCGGCATTCGCTGCCGCCCCTCGCACGCCCTACTGCTTGTGCGCCTCGAAGGAGATCGTGATCGGGATTTCGTCGCCGATCATGGCCGTCCACTTGTCCATGCCGAAGTCGGAGCGCTTCAGCGTCGTCGTGGCATTGAAGCCGATCACCTCGATCTTCTCCTCGGTCATCGGATAGGTGCCCTTCTTCGTGAAGGTCGTGTCGAGCGTCACGGGTTTCGTCACGCCATGCAGCGTGAGATCCCCTGTGATCTTGCCGGTCTTCTCGCCGGTCCGTTCGATCGATGTCGACTTGAAGGTCATCTGCGGATATTCGGCGACGTTCAGCAGATCTTCGCCACGCACATGTTCGTCGCGTTCCTTGTGTCCGGTATCGACGCTCGCCGGATCGATCTTCACCTCGACGGAGCTCGCCTCCGGGTTCTCCTCGTCGAGCTCGATCGTGCCGCTTACATCGTTGAAGCGGCCATAGGTGGTGGAAAAGCCGAGATGATCGACCTCGAAGCCGACATACACATGCGAGGTGTCGATCCTGTAGGTATCGGCGAGCGCGGGCGTCGCGAGAAGGGCTAGGGCGGCGGCAATGCTGATCGGTTTCATGGGGGCCTCCGGTGCTGATGTCGGGGCGACGAGCTTAGTGACTTGGGCGCAAGGGGCAAGGTTTCGCGTCTTTCCGTGTCTTTTTTGCGGAAATTGGTGCTGGCGGTAAGTCCGTTTTTCGCCCTTAATCCGGCCCGTTCCAGAAGCGCCGGAGGAGGGCGCGTCCATGTCTGCCCCGGCTTCCCGCCTCTACATCGTCTCGCTTGTCGGCATTCTCTGTCTCGTCTTCATGGTGAGCCAGTTCCTTCGCTCCTCCACAGGCGTCATCGCGCCAAACCTCATGGAGGATCTGGGGCTCAGACCGGAAGGGCTTGGCCTCCTCTCGGGCGCCTTCTTCCTTTCCTTCGCCTTCTCGCAGATCCCGGTCGGCATCCTGCTCGACCGCTATGGCGCGCGCGTCACCATGATCGGCTCGGTCGGTATTGCCGTTCTGGGCTGTTTCGCCTTCGCCTTCGCGCAGAGCGAGGTCGAGCTTACCGCCGCGCGCGTGCTCATGGGGCTTGGCTGCTCCTCCATGCTCATGGGCCCCTTGATGATCTATCGCCGCTGGTTTCCGGCGGAGCGTTTCGCCTCGCTCTCCGGCATCCAGATTTCGCTCGGCACGATCGGCGCGCTGATGGCGACGGCGCCGCTTGCCTTCACGACGGAGCTTTTCGGCTGGCGGGAGAGCTTCATGGGCGTCGGCGTCATCACCCTCGTGCTGGCGGTTGCGATGGGCTTCATCGCGCGCGATACGCCGCCCGGCGTCGCCCCGCCGCCGCGTTCCTCCGAGACGCTCCGCCAGAGCATCGGCGGTACGGCAGAGGTCGCGCGGGACCGTTCCGTCTGGCCGCTCTTCATCATGATCTCCTGCGGCTATGCGAGTTTCGCCGCCATGCAGGCGCTCTGGGTCGCGCCCTATCTCTCCGACGTGCATGGGCTGGACCTCACGGCGCGCGGCCATGTCCTTTTCGGCATGACGGGCGGGCAGGTCGTCGGTCTCTATCTCTGGGGTCATGCCGAGCGGCTCACCGGCAGCATCAAGAAGCCGATCATGGCGGGCGCCTTTCTCTCCGCCGCGATGCTCGCCCTGCTCGCCGCGCTCGATCATCCGCCGCTCTGGCTCGTCACCACGCTTTTCGTCCTGCTCGGCCTCAATGCCGGCTATACGCCGCTCCTCCTCGCGCATGGCCGCCTCGTCTTTCCCGACAGGCTCGCCGGCCGCGGCATCACGCTTCTCAATTTCGGCAACATGACGGGCGTCTTCGCGCTGCAGGCGCTGACCGGTGCGCTGATCGGCCTTCTCTGGCGTTCCGGCGTCGGCACGGAGGCGGGATACCGCCTCACCTTCGCCTCGCTTGCGCTCGTGCTCCTCGCCGCGCTCGCCTATTATTCGACCATCCGCGATACCAGTTCCCGCGCCGTCATGGAGCGCGGCTGACGCACAGGAGAGGAAAATGGCAAAGCAGTTCCCGTCGATCACGCCCGAACTCAAGGCGTTCATCGAGCGCCAGCACATTTTCTTCACCGCCTCGGCCACGGCCGACAGCCGCATCAATCTCTCCCCCAAGGGGCTCGACGGGCTGCGCGTCACCGGCGAGAACGAAGTCGTCTTCCTCAACCTCACCGGCAGCGGCAACGAGACGGCGGCCCATCTTCTCGCCGACGGACGCCTCACCATCATGTTCTGTGCCTTTGAGGGCCCGCCCATGATCCTGCGTCTCTATGGGCGCGGGCGCTGTGTCCCTCGCGGCTCGGAGGAATATGCGCGTTACCTCGAAAGCGCCTTCGGCGGTGAAGAGCCTGCGGGCGCGCGCCAGATCGTCATCCAGGATATCGACCTTGTGCAGACCTCTTGCGGCTTCGGCGTGCCGCTCTACGACTACAGGCAAGAACGCCCCTCGCTCGTCCGCTGGGCGGAAGCGAAGGGCGAGGACGGCATTCGCGACTACTGGCGCGAGAAGAACATGGTGAGCATGGACGGGCTCTCGACGGGGATGGACTGATGCTGACGTCATTTGCCGAAAACATCTGGATTGCCGACGGTCCGATCGTCGATGCTGCGCTCGGCTTCCATTATCCGACACGCATGGCCGTTATCCGGCTTTCCGGCGGCGGCCTCTTCGTCTGGTCCCCCGTGCCGCTGACGGAGGAGCTTCGCGCGGGCGTGGCGGCATTGGGCGAGGTCCGTCACATCGTCGCGCCGAACTCGCTTCACCACCTCTTTATTCCCGAATGGGCCGCCGCCTTTCCTGCGGCGAAGCTTCATGCCGCGCCCGGCCTTGCTAAGAAGCGCAAGGACATCGCCTTCGACAGCGAGCTCGGCGACGAGGCACCGTCCGGCTGGGCGGGCGAGATCGATCAGGCGGTGATGCGCGGCAACACGATTACGGAGGAAGTCGTCTTCTTCCATGCGAAGAGCGGCACGGTCCTCTTCACCGATCTCGTGCAGCATCTGCCGCAAGGCTGGTACAGGGGGTGGCGCGCCATCGTCGCGAAGCTCGACCTCATGTCGGCGCCGGAAGCTTCCGTCCCGCGGAAATTCCGTCTGGCCTTCACCGGTCGTCGTGCCGCCCGCGCTGCGCTCGCCCGCGTTCTGGAGTGGCCATCTGAAAAAGTACTGATGGCGCATGGCGCTCCCGTCACGCAGGACGCGAGAGCCTTCCTTGCGAGGGCCTTCGGGTGGCTCAGCCGGTAGACGCCAATTTCTCTTCTCATCATCCCCGGGGAGGGTGGGCGGTGAGGTTCTACGCCGTCGCCACGGCCTCTCTCGGCGCCGTCACCTCTTGCTCCACCGGCATCTCTTCCAGCGCGAGGTTGGTGATGAACTGCCGCGCGCAGGCGTCCCATGCGAAATTCATCGCATAGGCGCGGGCATCTTCGCGGTTGAGCCGGAGCGCCTTCATGCAGGCGCTCTTGAGATCGTCGTCCAGCGCGCCGGCCTTCGCGCCCTCCGGCGTGAAGGCGAGGACGTCGCCCGGTCCCTGCACCGGATAGCCCGCGACGGGCGTTCCCGCGGCCATGGCCTCGATGAGGACGAGGCCGAACGTGTCGGTCCTGCTCGGAAACACGAAGACATCCGCCGCCGCATAGGCTTCCGCCAGTTCTGCGCCGAAAAGGGGCCCGGCGAAATGCGCGTCGGGAAATTTCTTCTTGAGGTGTTCGAGGCGCGGTCCGTCGCCCACCACCATCTTGGTGCCCGGCAAGTCGAGTTCGAGGAAGGCGTCGATGTTCTTTTCGACCGCGACGCGCCCGACATTGAGCCAGACAGGGCGGGGCAGCCCACGCGGATGCGCATCCGCGAGGTCGGGGCGGGGCTTGTAGAGTTCGGTGTCGACGCCGCGCGACCAGATCACGGGTTCGCCGAAGCCGCGCTGGCGAAGTTCGTCCTGCAGCGAGGGCGTCGCCACCATCAGCGCCGTCGATTTCGCGTGGAAGCGGCGCAGGAACCAGTAGCCCGCGGCAAGCGGGATGCCCGTGCGCGCGTTCAGATATTCGGCAAAACGCGTGTGGAAGGAAGTCGAGAAGGGAATGCCCTTGCGGATGCAGAAGCTCCGCGCGGCCATGCCCAGCGGTCCTTCCGTCGCGATGTGGATCGCGTTCGGGTTCGCTTCCTTGATCATCCGCGCGACCTTGCGGCCCGGAAAGAGCGCGAGGCGGATTTCCGGATAGGTCGGCATCGGTACGGTGGTGAACTGGTCCGGCGTGATGAAGGTCACTTCATGGCCGAGCGAGGTCAGGTTCTGGATCAGCTGCTGCAGCGTGCGCACCACGCCGTTCACCTGCGGCGGCGCCGCGTCGGAAACGATCACGATACGCAGCGTCTCGCAGAAGCGGCCCACGTCGCGGGGCAGCGGGCGCCCGCGCAGGCGGCCGAGAAGTCTCGCCACGCGGCGCTTCTTGCGGGGCGTGGAGGGCAGGGGATCGGAAGTATGGGGCATGTCAGGCAGCCGTTGGCACCGTTTGGGGCATGTCTTCTTCATCGGCCGGTTCCGTCTCGCCATTCGCGAGTTCCGTGTCCCAGGAGAAGGTCTGCCAGGTGATGAGGGTAAGCGCGCCCGTCTCGTCCTCGGAGAGCGCCGTGCAGCTTTCCACCCAGTCGCCGTCGTTGCAGTAGAGAACGCCGTCGAAGTCGCGGATCTCCGCATGGTGGATATGGCCGCAGATCACGCCGTCGACGCCGCGCTCTCGTGCGGAGCGGGCGACGGCCTGTTCGTAGCTCGAAATATATTCGACCGCGTTCTTCACGCGGTTCTTCAGGTAGGCCGAGAGCGACCAGTAGGGCATGCCGAAGAAGCGGCGGATCTCGTGCAGCCAGTTGTTCAGCGCCAGCGCGATGCCATAGGCGCGGTCGCCGAGATGGGCGAGCCACTTGGCATATTTCACCACGCTGTCGAACTGGTCGCCATGGATGACAAGGAATTGCCGTCCGTCCGCCGTTTCGTGGATCGCTTCGCCGATCACGTCCACGCCGCCGAAGTTGAGGCCGGTATAGTCGCGCAGCGCTTCGTCGTGGTTGCCGGGCACATAGATAATCGTCGCGCCCTTGCGCGCCTTGCGCAGGAGTTCCTGCACCACGGCGTTGTGCGCCGCGTTCCAGTACCAGGAGCGCTTGATGCGCCAGCCGTCGATGATGTCGCCAACGAGGTAGAAGGTTTCGGCGTCGTTGTGCCGGAGGAAGTCGAGCAGAAGCTCCGCCTTGCATCCGGGCGTGCCGAGGTGAATGTCGGAAAGAAAGAGCGTGCGGTGCTGCTTGCGGTGCTTGGGCCGGGGGCCGAGCAATCTTTCGTCGAGGCCGTTTCGGCGTGCCCTCAGGCGGGCAGCCTCCTTGCGGGCCTTCTTCGCGGCCTTGGCGGGTTTTTCCGTCGCCAGACCGCGGGACTTATCGAAAAGGGTCGTATCGAACAGTGTCATATGCCCGATCTTTCATCGCGCCAATCTCGTGCTGCGCGGTTAGTGCGAATCGTTTTCCTGTCTTCTTTCACGCCGGGAATATGGGTGCGCTGCAACAAGGTATCGTGACGTTTGCATGACTATTTTGTGACAGTCGCGGCCGCCGGTTGCGGCGTTCGGTCCGTTAAGCGTCTGGCGTGGCAGCGCTTTTCCCGTGCTAGGCTGCGGGCAGAGAGAACGGGTCTTACATGCGCGTATTGATTGTCGAGGATAACCGCCGCCTTTCGGCGCTCATCGCAAAGGGCTGCGAGACGGCAGGCTTCGCCGCGGATACTTGCGACGATCTGGAAGGTGCGCGCGCCGCGCTCGATACCGTCCGCTATGATGTGGCGGTGCTCGATCTCGGCCTTCCCGATGGCGACGGGCTCGATCTTCTGGCTTCTCTCCGCCAGAAGGGAAGCGAGCTGCCGGTGCTCGTGCTCACGGCGCGCGACGCGCTGGAATCCCGCGTCGAGGGTCTCAATGCCGGGGCGGACGACTATCTCCTCAAACCCTTTGCGATGGAGGAACTGATCGCGCGTCTCCGCGCGCTTCTCCGCCGTCCCGGGCAGGCGCTGGGGCGCAAGCTCACCGCGGGCAATGTCGAATTCGACACGGTGGCGCGCGAGGTCTCGGTTGGCGGCGTGCCTGCCGTCTTCTCGCGGCGGGAGACCGACCTTCTCGAAATCCTGCTCCGCCGCCAGGGCAGGGTGGTCCCCAAGGACGCTATCGAGGAAGGCCTCTATGCCTTCGGCGACGAGGTTTCCTCCAATACGGTCGAGGTCGCGGTCCATCGCCTGCGCAAGCGTCTTGCGGATGCGGGAGCCGATATCGAGGTGCATACGCTGCGCGGCATCGGCTATGTCTTGAGTCCGGCAACATGACCCGCATTTTTCGCGATTTCTGGGATTCCTCGCTCACCGCGCGCCTCACGCGGCGTGTGCTCGTCATCGTTGCGGCAACCTTTTTGCTGCTGCTTGCGATCCTGAAAATCCAGTACCTGATGGAGCGGGATTCGCTCCGGGACGCCACGCTTCAGATGCAGGCTTACGACATCTCGTCGCGTACGATCGTCGACGAGAGCGGCGCTCCGAAAGTTGTGCTTCCCGAGGGCCTTCACGCTGCCTATTCGCGCCCGGACCGTCCCTATGTCTATCTCATTCTCGATGGAGAGGGCCGCGTTCTTGCTTCGTCGCACGGCATGGAAGAGCCGCTTGCGCCCGTTCCGGCGCAGGGGGAGGACCCGCTGTTCCGCAATGTCGATCTCAGCACTGGCATCGACTATTACGGCATAACCGTTCCGCTCGGGAACACGCCATTCCATGTGCAGGTCGCACAGGGCCCCGCTCACTCCGATGTGCTCGAGGACTCGCTCATCGAGGAGTTCCTGGAGCATTCCTGGCCTTTCCTTCTCGCCCTCGCGCTCGGCATTTCCGCCGTTACCGTCTGGACGGTGCGCCAGTCGCTCGCGCCTGTCCGCCGTCTCTCCTACATGGCGCGCAACATCGGCCCCGCATCGCTCGACCGCCGCCTGCCGGAGGATAATCTCCCCTCCGAGATCACGCCGCTCGTTCATGCGGTCAACACATCGCTCCAGCGTATCGAAAGCGGCTACAGGCGCGAGCGCGAGTTCACGGCCAATGCCGCGCATGAGCTCCGCACGCCGCTCGCGGTTCTCAAGGCCAACATCGAAACTCTGTCGAGCCTCGAGGAGGTGCCTCAACTCATCGAGGAACTCGGCGATATAGAGCGGCTCGTGACGCAGCTTCTCCGTCTTGCGCAGGTGGACAATCTGGTGCTGCGGCCCGGCGAGGAGGCGGATCTTCATGCGGTTGCGCTTGCCGTCGCACAGCAGCTCGCGTCGATGGCGCTTGCCTCCGGCAAGTCGATCGAACTTACGGGCGAGCAGGGGCGTGTTCCCGTTCGAGGTCATGCGGATTTTCTCGCGCTCGCCCTTCGCAATCTGGTCGAGAATGCGCTTGCCCATGCGCCCCGTTCCACAAGCGTCGAGATACGGGTCGGTGCGGATGCAAGCGTTTCCGTGATCGACGAGGGCCCCGGCGTTTCCCAAGGAGATACCGCCCGCATCTTCGAGCGTTTCGTCCGCGTGAAGCCCGGCGCCTACAAGGGGGCGGGGCTCGGTCTTTCCATCGCCCAGCGGGTCGCCGCCGCGCATGGCGGCAGCATAAGCGTCGGCCGGGAACCGGGCAGGGGGGCCGTTTTTACCCTCAAATTGCCCGGAGATCCGCCGGTTTCGGCCCCGTAAGGTTCCTGTAAGCGGGTTCCGCTGAATTCCCCGTGCCGGGCGAGATGAAGCCCGGCTGGCTCTGGCCGCCAAAACGGGAATTCGGATGCCTCCATCAAGCCTCTCGAAGGCTCTCTTCCAGCGGTTCGGCAACTTGCCGGTGCCGGCGGTGCATCCGCTCGTGCTCGCGCTCGCCGTCTCCTGCCTTTTCGTCCTCTTCTATAACGGGCAGCTCTGGTCCGCCGTTCTTGGCTGGTGGCCGGGCCGGTCGTTCCACGATCTCGCGTTTCTCGCGTCTATCGGGCTCTTCCTCGCGGTCGTCTTCAATCTCGTCCTGCAGTTCTTCGCCTTTCCGCGCCTGCTGAAGCCGGTTCTCATCGTCCTGATCCTGACGGCCGCTGGCGTTGCCTGGTTCGCCTCCTCCTATGGAGCGATGATGGACAGAACCATGATCGCGAATGTGATCGAGACGGACACACGCGAGGTGGGCGACCTCATGAGTTGGCGCTTCCTTCTCCATATGTCGCTTTACGGCGTTCTGCCTGCGGCTCTCGTCGCAATGGTGCCTCTCCGTCTCTCCGGCTTCCGGCGCGAGGCGCTATACCGGGGCGGCGCGGCTCTCGGCAGCGTGGCGCTTGTCGGGCTCATCGCGGTCTTCTTCTTTCAGGATTATGCGGTGCTCGTGCGTGGCCACCGCGAAGTTCGTTTCATGATCAATCCGTCCGCCGCCGTCTATGCGACCGTCCGCTATGCGACGGCCGTACCGGAGGGGATGACGGCGACGTTCGAGCGCGTCGCGGTGCATGTCGAACGCGGACCTCGCCCCGCCGGCATGGGCGGCAAGAAGACGGTTCTCGTCTTCGTTGTCGGCGAAACGGCGCGCGCCGACCATTTCTCGCTCAACGGATATGGCCGCGATACGAATCCCCAACTCGAAAAGCGCGGTGTCGTCAGTTTCGGCAATGTCTGGTCCTGCGGCACCTCGACGGCGGAATCCGTACCTTGCATGTTTTCCGATCTGCCGCGTTCGCAATACTCATCCGGTCGGGCGGCGTTCCGCGAGAATCTTCTCGATATCCTCGTCCGCGCGGATGTCGACGTGCTCTGGCTCGAAAACAATTCGAGCTGCAAGGGTGTCTGTGCCCGTGTGCCCGCCAGGACGACATGGGAAGCCGATGACAAGCGGTTCTGCACGGATGGCGAATGCCTCGACGACCTTCTCATCGATCAGCTTCGACAGGCGATTTCGGCGAACAACGACCGGGATCTCGTCGTGGTGATGCATCAGATCGGTAGTCACGGGCCGTCATACTTCAAGCGCTACACGCAGGACTATCGCCGCTTTGCGCCGACTTGCGACACGAACCAGCTTCAGTCCTGTTCGCAGGAGCAGATCGTCAACACCTATGACGACTCGATTCTCTACACGGACCGCATTCTGGCGGAGACGATCGACGTTCTCGAAGATGCCTCCGGGCGCTTCAACACCGCGATGCTCTATGTCTCGGATCACGGCGAGTCCCTTGGCGAAAGCGGCATCTATCTCCATGGCATGCCCTACATGTTCGCTCCGGACACGCAGAAGCATGTCCCGATGGTGTTCTGGGCCTCGCCGGGTTATCGCAGGGCATCTTTTCTCGATATCGCCTGTGTCGGCACGGAATCGGGGAAGGAGTTCAGCCACGACAACCTCTTTCACTCCGTCCTCGGCATGTTCGATGTGCGCACGGATGTCTATCGTGCCGAACTCGACCTGCTCGCGCCCTGTCGTCAGGGCGCGGCGGTTGCTCACGCGGCGGGCCTCCCCGCCCCAGACCAGGCGGCCCGCCCGTGAGCGATACCTCTCTTTCCGGTCTGCGCCGCAGCGCCCTTCGCTCGCCGGAAGTCGTATTCTCTCTCGGCGCGATTGCCATCTTCACGCTCTGGCCGCCCGTTCATGCGCTGGATCTCTGGCTTGAGGCGCCGTTCTTTCAGGCCGGCTCATGGTTCTTTCCGCCCGGCGATCGGGGGATCGCTTACTGGCTCCTTTACCGGGGGCCGAAGATCGCGCTCGTCGCAGCCGGCGTTTCTTCCCTTCTCTGGCTGATGTGGTGCGGGATCGCGAAGCGCTGGCGTCCCTTCCACACGCGCTTCCTGCTCGGCCTTCTTGTCCTCGGCTTCACGCCGCTTCTCGTCGGCCTTTTGAAGAACGCGACGGGTGTTTCCTGTCCGGTTCAGGAAACGATCTTTGCCGGTCCCTATGAGCATGTCGCGGTGTGGGACCGCATCTTCGATGTCGTTCAGTCCAATGAGCATCTGCGCTGCTGGCCTGCCGGGCATGCAGCCGCCGGATTTGGGCTCCTCGGGCTTCGTGTTCTTGCCCCTGCCGGTGCTCGCCTCTCCCTGCTCTGGCTTCTGCCCGGTCTGGCGGGCGGCTGGGTGCTCGGGCTCTACCAGATGGCCCGGGGACAACATTATCTGTCACATACCATCGTCACCATGGCGATCGCGCTTCTTCTCTCCGTACTCGCCTGCATGATTCTCGACCGCATCGAGGATCGCGGTTGACCGGGGACAAGTTTTTCGGGCAAATCGAAACCTGCATGCGGAAAGCGTGTGTGACGTTTCGATGACGTTCGTGTGACAACAGCCCCCGGATATCCCCGCTTTGGCGCTTCGCCGTTTCATTCACATCATCCTCAACCCGACCGCGGGCAGGCGTAACAGGCGCCTTCTGGACGATGTCGTTGGCCGCCTTCGTGCCGCCGGTGCGGATGTCACCATCGAGCTAACGGAGGCCGCGGGACACGCGACCGAACTTGCGCGTGCCGCTGCGCGGTCGGGCAATGCAGACGTCATCGTCGCTGCCGGAGGCGATGGCACGATCAATGAAGTGGCGCGCGGGTTGCTCGGGCAGGGCGTCCCTCTCGGCATCGTTCCTCTCGGCACGGCGAACGTACTTGCTATCGAGATCGGGCTTCCTCCGAGGGCGGAGGAAGTAGCCTCCATGCTGCTTGGCGGTCCCGCGGAACTCATCGGCACGGGGCTCGTTCAGAACGAGATCTTCCTGATGATGATCGGTATCGGCTTCGACGGCGAGATCGTGCATGGCATCGACCCGAAGCTGAAGCGGTTGTGGGGCAAGGGTGCCTTCATCTGGTCGGGTCTGAAGACATGGATGCGCGGCCCCGCGCATGACATTCGTCTTGTGGTGGATGGGCGCGAGAAACGCGCGGCCTGGGTCATCGTCACCAATGGCCGCCACTATGCAGGCCCATATATTCTGGCGCCGGAGGCGAACATCACGCAGCCGGGCCTTACGCTTTTCCTGTTCCGCAAGCCGTCGCGTTTCGCTTTCGCCGTTTATCTCGCGGCGCTCGGTCTCGGCGTCGTGCCGCGCCTCAAGAGTGTGGAGGTGCTGCCTGCACGCCACATCGATGTGCTTGGTCCGGAAGGTCTTGCCGTCGAAGTGGATGGGGACGATCGCGGTTTCCTGCCGCAGACGATCGAGCGCGGCACGCAGTTCCTGCGAATGGTCGTTCCGGGCTAGGCGGCCTTCTCGTCGAAGCGCGGTCGGCCAATGCCGTTGCGTGATGGCAATTCCGAGATCGCACTCCAGCGCGCGTAGTATTCGGCCAGCGAAACGGAAACGCCGTCAGGTCCCATGATCCGGGCATGGGTACGTTTCAGCTTGCGCGGTTCGGCCACGCCGCATGAATGCGCGATGACGCAAACCTCATGCGTCACGCGCTCGGCATAGCGGCGCACGCGCTCCGCCTTGTCCGTCACGTCGAGTCCGCGCTGCAGGCGCTTGTTATGCGTCGTGATGCCGGTCGGGCATGTATTCTTGTTGCATTGAAGTGCCTGTATGCAGCCGAGCGAGAACATGTAGCCGCGCGCGGAGCAGACGAAGTCCGCGCCGACGCAGAGCGCCCAGGCAACTTCGGCGGGCGTGATGAGCTTGCCGCTTGCATTCACGCGAATGCGTGTCTTCAGCTTGTGGCGCTCCAGCGCGTCGCAGAGCATCGGCAGGCTCTCCCAGATGGGAAGACCCACATAATCGATGAGCGGCATGGGGGCTGCGCCCGTGCCGCCATCCGCACTGTCCACCGTAATGAAGTCCGGCGCATTCTCGATGCCGCGCGCATTGATTTCTTCGCAGAGATCGTCTAGCCAGTCATAGGCGCCGAGCACCAGTTTGAAGCCCACGGGTTTTCCCGTTACCTCGCGCACATGGGAGATCATGTCGAGGAGGTCGGGAATGTTCTCCACCTCGGGATGGCGGTTCGGGCTGATCGAGTCCGTTCCTTCGGGAATGCCGCGAATATGCGCGATCTCCGGCGTCACTTTCGCGCCGGGCAGGATGCCGCCCTTGCCGGGCTTCGCGCCCTGGCTGAGCTTGATCTCGAACATTTTGATTTGCTCTATGGCGGCGAGTTCTTTCAGCTTCTCGTCGCACATGGCGCCGGTCGCATCGCGGCAGCCATATTTCGCGGTGCCGATCTGGAAAACGATGTCGGCGCCGCCTTCAAGGTGGAAGGGCGAGAGCCCGCCTTCGCCGGTGTTGAGCCAGACACCGGCCATGCGTGCACCGTTGGAAAGCGCGAGTACGGCGGGCTTCGATATCGCGCCGTAGCTCATGCCTGAAATATTGTAGAGCGACGCCGTGCGATAGGGTGTGCGCGCGTAAGGCCCGACCTCGATTACCGCCGTCTCGGCGGCATTCTGGTCGAGCGGTGGAAAGGGGCAGTTCGCGAAAGTAACCGTGCCCGCGGGACGGAGATCGCGCGTGGAGCCGAAGGCGACCGTCGTGTCGACGCCCTTCGCCGCGCGATAGACCCATGCGCGTTGCGCGCGATTGAAGGGGAGCTCCTCGCGATCCATCGCGAAAAAGTACTGGCGGAAATATTCGCCCAGCGTTTCGAAGATATAGCGAAAGCGGCCGATGACCGGGTAGTTGCGGCGAACGGCGTGTTTCGTCTGTGTGCTGTCGATGACGTAGAGTGCGACGATGGCCAGCGCGAGGCAGCCGATGCCCATGATGAAGAGGGCCGAGAGGATGTCGACGATCTGCCAGAGAGCGGAGCCGTTAAGCGTGTCGGCGAGTTCCTTCAGTGTCGTTCCGAACATCTGTGTCCCCCACCTTTGTTTCCCCCGCGCAGCCCGATCCTACGCGCCGGGTAGTGACGCTTCCGCGACAAGTGTCGGTCCGGCTGTTGCCTGTACGGGTTCGAGTACACGCGGCTCGGGCCGTTCCGCCTTCATCGCGACTTCGGTTGGCGCATCGCCTTCCGCGATCGAGAGCCTAAGCCCTACGGCGGCGCTCGCCGTTTCGCGAACATTCTGTCCCGGCACCGGATCGAGCACTTTCGGCGCCGGACGATAGGCGATGGCGGGTGCGTCGGTGTTCGTCACGGACATAACTGCGGTCGCATGGCCCACCGACGGCTTCAATATGCCGGTGACGTCGACCCTCGGCTGAAGCGCGGCAAGGGAGCGGCTCACCACGCGCTCGCGTTCGTTCTGCCAGATGCGGATCACGCGCGCGAAATAGCGATCGCCTTTCGACTCCGTCTGGGAGTGATAATCGGCAACGGCCTCCGGCCATGAGCGCGTTTGCTCGTGCAGACGCATCAGGAAGTCGGCGGCATAGGCGACATTGGTCATGGGATCGAAGCCGTCCTCGAGGCTCGCAAATGCCTTCGGGTGATAACGGAGGTTCACCTGCATGCAGCCGATATCGATGGAACGCATGCCGCTCGCGAGCAGCGCACGCGTTTTCGCGACGGCATCGGCTTTCGTCTTGAAATAGTAGGCGCGGCCTTCGGCGTTGATGGTCCAGGGCCAGGCGCGTGTCTTGCGGGTTTTCGCGTCGTAGCGTCCGGACTCGGCCATCGCCACGGCGGCAAGAAGCGCGCGGGGGAGGTCGTTCTGCCGTTCGTGATGGATTGCGGCGTCTTCGCAGAGGAGCGCCGGATTCGCAGGGTCAGCCAGAAAGGTCTCCGGGGCAGCGTTTGCGCGGGAAGCGAGGGCGAGAAGTCCATACGCGATCACGCCGATGACGACGTGCCGTGCCGATGGTGACTTGTAGTCGCGTTGCGTCCTCATGGAGCCCTTCCAGCGATCGATGCCTGGGGTCATCCTGAGGACAAGACATTAAAAAACCTTTTGGCTGTTTGAATTTAGGTGCGTTTGCCTTCCCTTCGGATGGGGAGCTGGATAAGGGTTTTCAGCGGGGGTGCGACTTTCTGTTGCGCTGCACATTTCGGCATATCAGATGCCCGACCTGTCCAAAAAAATCGCGTTGTGCCAATAAGTTGGGCGAAAATATCTTTTTGCTGCGCTGCGCAAGAAATTTGAAGTTCGGGCTTGATTTGTGTGCAGCGCAATGTCATCTTGTGCATCGCGGCATCGGTTGAGACTTTCTCCCCTTGCCGTAGCCCTTCCTGGGCGTTTCCTCCCTAAACTTGGGCCCTGGTTCGCCAGGGCCCCTTTTTTTGCGGAAATCAGCGGAAAATCAGGGTGTCAGAAGGCGGCGCCCCGGAGGCCCGCGCCAAGGGAGGACCAGTCGCGCTCCGCCATCTCGGTGGCGAATGCAGCCATGTCGTCACGCACCCGCACAAAATTCTCCGATCGCTCCAGCTTCCACTCGTCCATATAGAGGGCGCGGTTGATCTCTATCTGCAGGGCGTGAAGCCCCTGCGCGGGCCTGCCGTAATGCTCGGTGTTGAAGCCGCCGGCATAGGGATTGTTCCGCGCCACGCTGTAGCCGAGCCGCTTGAGAATCCTTTCCGCCTCCGCGGTGATGGGGGCGGCGCAGGACGTGCCGTAGCGATCTCCCAGCACGATGTCCGGCCTGTCGAAACCGTTGTCATCGTCGGCCGGTCCTCCGACCGAGGGCATGGAGTGGCAGTCGATCAGGATGGCGCAGCCAAAGCCCCTGATCGTCTGTTCGAGGAGTTCCCGGAGCGCCTCGTGAAAGGGCATGTAGAGATGCCTGATGCGCTGTTCGGCAACCGCGTATGAGAGAGGTTCCCGGTATATTTCTGCCGAGTCCGCCACAACGCGGGCAATCGTGCCAAGCCCGCCCGCCACGCGCAGGGAACGGGTGTTCACATGCGGAGGCAGGGGTTCCGCGAACATTGTGGGGTCGAGTTCGTAAGGCTCCCGATTCGCATCGAGATAGGCGCGGGGGAAGCGGGCATGCAGGAGGGGAGCTCCAAGCGGCACCACGCCGCCGAAAAGCTCCTCTACAAAGCAATCTTCCGAACGGCGCAGCGTGACCGGGTCGAGATTGGAGCCGCGAACGAAGTCTTCCGGATAGCAGCGCCCGCTATGGGGTGAACTGAAAACGAAGGGAATCCCTTGCGATACCGGCCTTTCGATAATGACCGGGTGCTCGAAAAGGCTGGCCTCATCGATTCCCGAGGCGCCGGTAGGAACGCTCCGGGTTTCGTTCTTGTCCTCGGTCGTATCGGGGGCCAGATCCATAGGGGGAGCTTCGCTGCCTGCCTTGTCGCTGTTCGGAGGCGCCGGAGCGCTTTCGGCAAAGCATAGCATGACGAGCGCGGGGTGACAGGGCGCTCGGCCAAAGAGGGCGCTGGGTGTGCGCTTGCGATCACGTTTGCGCAAATAGAACCGGAAACAGCGCCATTCCCGGCCTGCTTCACATCCTGTTTACTCTTCACATCCTAGTGTGCGTTCATGGAATCGCAGGCGGCCGGAGCCGCGGCGAAAACCGGAAAACGGGCAATCTGAAGACGATCGGGCTGGGCAAATGGCACGAATTCTCCTTGCGGAAGACGATGAATCCATGCGCCGGTTTCTGGCCAAGGCATTGGAGAATGCGGGTCATGAGGTGGTGGCCTGTGGCCGCGGCGATGCCGCTCACGATTGCCTCAGGGAGGATGTCTTCGACATCCTGCTGACCGATATCGTGATGCCGGAAATGGACGGTATCGAGCTGGCCCGGGTGGCCGCCGAGCTCGATCCGACGCTCAAGATCATGTTCATCACCGGCTTTGCGGCCGTGGCGCTCAATCCCGAGGTTTCGGCACCGCGCGACGCCAAGGTCCTGTCCAAACCCTTCCATCTGCGCGATCTCGTTGCCGAGGTGGACCGGCTGATGGCCGCCGCCTGAGGCGGGCGGTTTCACGGGATCCGGCTGGCCGCTTCTGGCCCCGTTTCCGGCTTGTCTTTGCCCTTTATCCTCGTTATACGAACGGCCTCTGACCGGTTTCGGCCGGGGGGGCGCTTCGGCGCCAGACATCTCCTCGTGGCAATGGGCGTGTAGCTCAGCGGGAGAGCACTTCGTTGACATCGAAGGGGTCACAGGTTCAATCCCTGTCACGCCCACCATTGCCCTCCATTTCTGTCAGTTGAGTTTGCAGCGCGGACGGTTTTTGCCGGTTCCGTAGCGACATGCTGGCAAATTGCCATTTTCGCGCCGCGCCAAATGGCCTATTCCAGACCATCCACGCCAACCGAGCTGTCCAATAGCGAAGAGCCGTCTCGCTGCCGGATGGATTGCCTGACAGGCGGCAAAGCCTAAAGAGCGATATTCATGAAGTTCGATGCCCAATCCCTGAAGACGTTTTCGCCTCGTTCCGTCCTTGTCGGCCTCGGCGGCCTTCTGGTGGCGGTGATCGCGGTCGTCTTCGTCTACCGCCTTTACGGCGTGATCATGGGCCAGGGCAATGAAGGCGGCTTTCCTCCTCCTGTCGTGGAGGTGATAAAGGCCAGCAAGGAAGAAGTGAACCTGCGTGTCTCCGCTCTCGGCACCCTGCAGGCGGATCAGGCGATTACCGTCCGGCCCGAAATCACCGGCATCGTGACAAGTATCGAATTCACGGATGGCGAGCGCATCGAGAAGGACGATGTCATCATCACCCTCGATGACAGGGACCTGAAAGCCCGGCTCATGCAGGCGGAAGCCCGACTGACGCTGACGCGCGCCAACTATCAGCGCGCGGAGCGTCTGTTGAAGCAGGGTTCCGGCACGGCGCGGGCGCGCGACGAAGCACTTAACGATTTCAAGTCCGCGGAAGCCGAGGTGGCAGCCACCGAAACGGCGCTCGACAAGGCGACGATCAAGGCACCTTTCGGCGGCATCATCGGGCTTCGCCAGGTAAGCCTTGGACAATTCCTGACCGCGGGCGATCCGATTGCGACGCTCGCGGATGTGGACAATCTGCGCATCGATTTTCAGGTGTCCGAAGTCTTCCTGACCGAAGTCGGCAAGGGTCAACCGGTCAACGTCATCTTCGATGCGCTGCCGGAACAGGTCTATGAAGGTGTCATCAGCGCTGTCGATCCGGTGGTCAGCGTGGACGGCCGCGCGCTGAGCGTTCGAGCCGTCCTGCAAAATGTCGATGGCAAGCTCCGGCCGGGTCTTTTCGGCCGGGTTGAAATCGTGACGGATACGCGCCGGTCCATCATGCTGCCCGAGGCCTCGATCGTCACCACGCCGACGGGCGAGAAGGCTGTCTTCACGGTGGTGGACGGGCAGGCGAAGATGAGCCCCGTCACCATCGGAACGCGCATTCCCGGCGAAGTGGAAATCCTTTCAGGCGTCGAGGATGGAGACACGGTGATCGTCAGCGGTCAGCTCAAGGTTCAGAACGGAGCGCCGGTCGAAATCGCGAATGACGATTCCGGAAATGCGGGCGTATCAGAGGCGGGCGGTGCGGCCGCGGCCGAATAGGCAGGGAAAAGCGACGTGAACATTTCCGAGCTCTTCATCCGCCGTCCGGTCTTTGCGACGGTTGTCAGTCTCATTCTCGTGCTTGTCGGCTTCGTTTCCTACGAGCGGCTGTCGGTGCGGGAATATCCCGAAATCGACGAGCCGGTCGTCACGGTCACGACCACCTATCGCGGTGCAAGCGCCTCGGTCATCGAGCGCGAGGTCACTCAGCCGCTCGAAGATTCGATGGCCGGCATCGAAGGAATCGAGGTCCTCTCCTCCACCAGCCGTGCCGAAGAAAGCCAGGTTACGGCGCGTTTCACCCTCGAAACCGATCCCGATGTGGCGGCAAGCGATGTGCGGGACCGTGTGGGCCGCGCCCGCGGCCTGCTGCCGGATGAGATCGAGGAACCGATCATCGCGAAGGTCGAAGCCGACGCGCAGCCGATCATGTATATCGCTTTCAAGAGCGATCGAATGTCGGAGCTCGAGATTACCGACTATCTCGACCGGATCGTGACCGACCGCTTGCAGAACCAGCCTGGAGTCGCCCAGGTAAGCATCTTCGGCGGGCGCGAATACTCGATGCGAATATGGGTCGACCGCGAACGTCTGGCCGCCTACGGGCTTGCCGTGCAGGACATCGAGAACGCGGTTCGCGCGCAGAATGCTGAAATTCCCTCGGGCCGCATTGAAAGTATCGACCGCGAATTCACCGTGCTTGCCAAGACCGCGCTTCAGACGCCTGAGGAGTTCGGCAGGATCGTGGTGAAGCAGGCGGACGGTTTCCAGGTGCGTCTCGACCAGGTGGCCAAGGTTGAAGTTGCGGCGGCGGACGAGCGGCGCGCCGCAACCTATAACGGCGAGACCTCGATCTCACTTGGCGTCGTCAAACAGGCGACGGCAAATCCACTGGAGGTCGCCGCCAATATCCGTCAGGCGCTGCAAGACCTTGCTCCGACGCTGCCTACCGGCATGGCTTCCTTTGTCGGTTACGACACATCGGTCTTCATCGCGGAATCGATCAACTCGGTCTATGAAACGATCTTCGAGGCCGTGATCCTCGTCGTTCTGGTGATCTTTGTCTTTCTGCGTACCCTGCGGGCATCGTTCATACCGGTGGTGACAATCCCGATCTCGCTCATCACGAGCTTCGCGATCATGCTGATGCTCGGCTTCAGCATCAACACGCTTACGCTCCTGTCGATGGTTCTCGCGATCGGCCTCGTTGTGGACGACGCCATCGTGATGCTCGAGAACATCTATCGTCACATCGAAGAGGGGAAGACACCCTTCCGCGCCGCGATCGAAGGTTCGAAGGAAATCACTTTCGCCGTTATCGCGATGACGCTCACTCTTGCCGCCGTCTATGCGCCGGTCGGATTCGCGGAGGGGCGCACGGGAAAACTCTTCCTTGAATTCGCGCTGACGCTGGCCGCGACCGTGGTCGTATCCGGCTTTGTCGCGCTCACCCTGACGCCCATGCTGTGTTCGAAGCTTCTTCGGCACGAAACGAAGGAAAGCCGCGTCCAGCGCTGGCTGCGGGAGCGGCTCGAAGAGCTTGACGAAGGATACAAGAACGTCCTGGCGAAGGCTCTCGTCCGGCGCCGGCTGATCGTCACGATCGCCGCCGCGATGGCGCTTTCCTGCGTCGGCCTGTTCGCCTTGCTGCGGTCGGAGCTAGCGCCCTTCGAGGATCGCGGCACGCTGCTGATCGTCGGTCAGGCGCCGCAGGGTGCAACGCTCGAATTCTCGCAGCGTTATGCGAAGCAGATCCAGGAGCTCTATGTCGATATTCCCGAAGTTGCGGGTTATCTCGTCGTCTCGGGCTTTCCGCAGATCACGGATCTCATCTCCTTTGCGCGTCTCGTACCCTGGGACGAGCGAAGCCGGACGCAGCAGGAGATCATCGCTGCCCTGCAACCGAAGCTCGGAAAGATACCGGGCATAATGGCTTTCGGTGTCAATCCTCCCTCGCTCGGCCAGAGCGGTCGCTCGCAACCCATCGAATATGTGATTCAAGCATCCGGCACCTACGAGGATCTCGAGGGCTATGTGAATTCGATGATGGAGGAGATCAGGCAGAATCCCGGCTTCGTCAATCCGGATACGAACCTGAAACTTCAGAAGCCGCAGCTCGATATCAAGGTCAATCGCGACAAGGTCGTCGACGCGGGTATCGACGTCTCGACCGTCGGCCGCACTCTCGAAACGCTGCTTGGCGGACGCCAGGTTACGCGTTACGAGCAGGGCGGAAAGCAATACGACGTCATCATTCAGGTGGCGGATGACGAACGCCGGACCCCAACCGACATTCGCGACATATATGTGCGCGGTGGCGCGGGTGAGATGATCCAGCTGTCCAACCTGATCGATGTCAGGGAAACGGTTGCGCCGAATTCGCTCAATCACTTCAATCAGCTTCGCGCGGCGACGATCTCCGCCTCTCTCGCTCCGGGTTATTCGATGGGAGAAGCGCTCGATTTCCTGGATGAGACCGCACAAAGGCTGCTGCCTGCCAGCGCCCAAACCGATCTCGACGGACAGTTGCGCGAGTTCGTGAAATCGTCCGGCACCATCGCGGTGACCTTCGTGCTGGCGCTGCTTTTCATCTATCTCGTTCTCGCCGCACAGTTCGAAAGCTTTATTGATCCGCTGATCATTCTGGTCAGTGTGCCGCTATCGATTTCGGGCGCGCTGATGCTTCTCTTCCTCACCGGCACGACGCTGAACATCTACAGCCAGGTTGGTTTGATCACCTTGGTGGGACTTATCAGCAAGCACGGTATTCTGATCGTGGAGTTCTCGAACCAACTCCGCGAGAAGGGGCTTTCCGTCTACGATGCCGTTGTGGAGGCCGCCAGCCTGCGTCTGCGTCCGATTCTGATGACCACGGGGGCGATGGTGCTCGGTGCGGTCCCGCTGGCTCTTGCATCCGGCGCCGGTGCCGAGAGCCGCCGCTCCATCGGCTATGTCATCGTCGGCGGTATCAGCTTCGGCACTTTGCTGACGCTCTTCGTCGTGCCGACGGTCTATCTCATCATCGCCGGGTGGCGCGAGCGCCGCCTCGAGGCGAAGGGCAAGGCGGCGGGGGTGTCGGGCGCTCCGGCGGAGTAGGTCAGAAGTAGCGCGCAATCCTCAACTGCAGATAGTCGTCGTCGGCGATGCTGTAGACGAGGTCCTGCCGGGGCACATTGCCGAAGAAATAGGCTTCAAGGGACAAGCGGTAATCGTCGCCTATCCGCCGCTCGCCGCGGAAGCGCATTCCCGTTGCGCCCGTTTCCGTGTCGACCACGACGCCTCCCAGCAAGCTTGTCGTGGCGATGTCATTCGCCGCCCATCGCAAGGCCAGAAACGCATCGTCCTGATAGGCATTGCGAAGGTTCTGGCCACGCGTGTCATAGGCATATTCGGCGACGATGCCGAGATCTCCGGTGCTGCCGAAAACACCGTAGAAAGTATATTCGATGCCGCCTGTCATGGCCGCGTAGTCGTCGTCCAGTTCGTGCCGCCCGAAACCCTCGAACTTGTATAGCCAGGCTCCCCTGGTCGCCTGGAGGTCGATGGAAACCTGTTTCATCTGCGGATAGAAGGGGGCAAGCACGAGCCTGCCGCCAGAATTGAGCACGGGTTGCAGGATCGGGTCGCGAGCCGTTCCCTGGAAATAGGCAAGACCGAGATCGAAGTCGCCCAAGGTGTTGCTGTAGCGGAATGCGAAATCGGGATGCCATTCCTCGGCACCGCTTTCGTAGCGCGTCAAATTCTTGTCGACGGGTATGTCGGTCGCGGGTCTGCCCTCTTCGCCCGGCAAGGTGCGCTCGCGGAAATAGGGCAGGAAGAATGCATCCAGCGTACCGAAGGATTGCAGCGTTCGTACACGGATCATCGGCTGACCGAGTTTTACTTCCTGTTTGATCGGGTCCTCGATCAGGTCGGTCTGGTTTATCGTGTCGACGAGGTGAACTGCCTCGGTGACGCCCCAGAAGACCTTGTCCGCGCCGATGCGGAATTCCCAGTCGCCCGCATAGAGCGCGTAGCGGGCCTCGCGAATGTCCCAATGGCTGCGCTCGCTGTCGCGCTGGTCTATTCGAGCGAAGGGCGTGAAGACGAAGGATTGGTCATTGTCGTCCCAGCGATATTCCGCCGTTGCCTCACCGGCGAGGGAGAGCGTCGTGTCTTTCTGCGCCGGGCTGGATGCGCTTTCAGTGAATATCCGGATCTCGGGCGCGATATATCCTCTGAGCTCGAGTTCCTGTGCATATGCCCCGCAAGGGGCGGCAAGGCCTGTGCCCGCGCAAAGCGCCAGCAGCGTGCCCATTCCAGGATGCTTCCCGCCTATCGAACGAGAAAACCCGACAAGCAATCGACCGGACAGAAACACGAAACCCGCCCCTGTTGTCTTCAGCGCGCCCGCTCCAGGCGGGCCGTCGAGAAGTCGTTTTCGCCGAGGCCGGTCCGGAATTCATATTTCTCCCAGACCAGTTGCGTCTTCTTGCCGTTCTCGTGGTTCGACATTTCAAGTTCGCGCGGGCGCCAGATGCTGTCGAGATATTTGTCGTACTCACCGAAGGTGAGCGTTTTCAGAAGAGCTCCCTTTCGGTCGTAATAGTCCGTCTTTCGCATCAGGTAGTCGGTCGTGTCGATCCAGACGACCTGCTTCGTGTAGCCTGAACCTTCATAGGCCGGAACCCGCTCGACGACGTGACAGGTCCTCCCGCCGCAGGGCTCATCCTTCATCCAGGTATAGGTGTATTTGCCGACCTCCTGCGCAGCGAGGTCCTCGAACGCGAATTCGCTGCCGACGAAGGGCCCCGCCTTGTTGGAGGAGGAAATGCGCTTCACGCGCTTCACTGCCGGCAGGTAGAGCCACTGATCGTCGGGCTCCTTCACATGTGCGTGGGTCAGCAGCGCCGTTCCCTCGATATCGCGCGGCTTGTCGAACACCATCAGGCTCCAGTCGCCCTCATTGGGTTCGGTCACCTCGAGCATCATCAGATGGAGTTCGCGCTCGCTGCGGTCGCCGGCTGCATTGGTCAGGATCATCTTCATATCGGCCTTGGCGTCGCCCCAGCCGCTGTCGCGGCGGTCCATCTCCTCGACGATCGCAAGGCCCCGCGCTGCGGGGTCGCTCTCGGGCGGCAGAAGCAATTCGGCGCGGGCAGGTGCCAGCCCAAGAGACCCGAGAAGGGCAAGTGCGGCGATGAAGGCCGATGGCTTGAAGACTCGTTCGGTCACGTTTCCCCCTCCGTTCCGATTCAGGGAGGATGATGCCTGCCTGACTCACACGTTCCAAGGGGAAATCGGCATTTTGCCTCGATTAACCAACATTCGGGCGGGCGAGGCGGCACTCCCTCGGCCACCTCGAAGGTCAGATCCTGCGGGTAAGAGAGAGCCGGTCAGAAGGGGCGGTCGCCGTTCACCGTTACCCGTTCCATATGGCGGCGATGCCCGTGATAGTCGTTCAGCGCGAAGTGCTGCGCTGCGCGATTATCCCAGAAGGCGATGGCATTCTTCGTCCAGCGGAACCGGCAGGTGAAGGGTTCCTGTGTGCAGTGCTCGAAGAGAAAATTCAGGAGCGGGCGGCTCTCCCGCTTCGTCATGCCGACGAATTTTTCGGTGAAGGCCGGATTTACGTAGAGTGCCTTCCGCCCGGTTTCGGGATGCGTGCGCACGACCGGATGTTCGAAGGAAGGCGTGTCGTCGCCCGCCGTCGAGACCTGCATCGAAGAGCGCTTCTGCGCGGAGGCGCCGCGTTCGCTGTATTCGCCTTTCGCCGTGTGTACGGCTTTCAGGCCCTCAAGCATCTTCTTCATGCCGCCGGAAAGCGCCTCATAGGCCAGATACTGGTTCGCCCAGAGCGTGTCGCCGCCATAAGGGGGCACCTCCCGCGCATAAAGGATCGATCCGAGCGCCGGTTCTTCCAGAAACGACATGTCCGAATGCCAGCCGCCGCCGAAGTTTATGCGGTCCTCCGGTTCCTTAACGATCTGCATGATTTCGGGATGCCCATCCATCCCCTTCACGTAGGGATGGATGTTGAGCGTTCCGAAGCGGCGGCCAAAGGCCTTGTGCTGTTCATGCGTGATGTGCTGATCGCGAAAGAAGATCACGACATGATCGAGGAAGGCCTGATGGATGTCGTCGAAGGTTTCGTTGGAAAGGTCCTTCGACAGATCCACGCCTTCGATTTCCGCGCCAAGCGCGCCGGAAACCGGCTTCACGCCGATGGTCTTGTAACCCATGTGAGGCCTCCCTCGATGCCGGTTCAGGCGGTCGCCTTCTGAAATCCCGGCCGGCTCGCAAGCCGTCCGAAATAGGCGCCGGTATTGGCGAGATCGTCGCTCAGAAGCCCGAACATCTTGCAGAGGAGAAGATCGTAACCGAGCATGATGTCGGCGGCGGTGAATTCCTTGCCGCAGATGAAATCCTTGCCCTGAAGCTCCTTCTCCAGAATGCCGAGCATCTTCTTCGTGCTCTCCACCGACTCGGCGGCGACCTGCGGAATGCGCTTGTCCTCCGGACGGATGAAGGAATGCTGCGCGATATTGCCGATCGGAACCATCATGGTCGCCTCGGCGAAGTGAAACCAGTGCAGGTACTGGCCGCGGCCCGCGCTGCCGGGCTTCGGCTCGAGACGGCCATTGCCGTGTTTCTCAAGCAGATACTGAAGGATGGCGCCAGACTCGTTCAGTACCAGACCATCATCGTCGATCGCCGGCACCTTGCCGAGCGGATGCACCGCCAGATATTCGGCGGATTGAAGATCGTCCGGCGAAAAGTTCAGTGTCTTCAGCTCGTAGGGAATGCCGAGCTCCTCGCAGAGCCAGACGACGCGCACGGAACGCGTGTTCTTCGCATGATAGATCTTGAGCATGTTCTCTCCCTGTGGACGCCCTTTCGCGGGCGTCTCCGTTTTTCGGTTTTCACAGTCTAGCGGAGACGGGAAGCGCTGTCAGTCCAGAGCGCCGACGAGCGAGGCCCGCTGGGACATCTCGATCCAGTTGCCGTCGGGGTCGCGGATGAACGAGATGCGCGCGACCTTGCCCAGCGTCTGAGGCGCGCGTCCCTCCCGTCCTCCGCGGGCGAGGATCGCGGCATGTTCCTCGTCGACATTGCGGATCTGAATGGTGATATAGCGCCAGCCCTGTCCTTCCATGAGGGGATCGGGCACGACGTCTTCGGTCTTCTCGAAGAGAATGACGCTGTCGCCGCAGAGGAAGCTGTCGCCGCCCTGTTCGGGTACGTCGGGCAGACCGAGCGAAACGGCATAAAAGCGCCGATGTGCGTTCACATCGCGCACGCCCAGCCGAATGCCGATCCGCTCGATGCCGTACATGCCGGGCGGTATGAGCGTCACCTGATTTCCATCGGGGTCGGCGAGGCGCTTGGGGCCAAGGAGCCCCTCACGGGCGATCAGGAGTTCCCGGTATCCGGAAGGCGGCGAGATGGGCAGTTCGTGTCTCGAATGATTGATCTTGAGCACCGAGCCGAGCAGGTCGTGCCGGTGCTGCCGCACCCCGCCGCCGAGCGGCAGCATGTGGTCGAAAGGCAGCCCGATCTCGTTCTGCCAGAAGTCGAGCATGGGTTCGAGCTTCGTCGTGAAGAGGCCGACATCGATGCGCGGTTTCGCGAGGTCCATGCCGGCCTCTCCCCTTGTTTGTGGCGCTCTTACGGCGCTTCGTTTGAGAAGACGATCGTGCCGGACGAGGCGAACATGCCGCCGACGCCATGCGCGATGGAGATTTTGGCCCCCGGCACCTGCGCCGGTGCGATGCCTCGCATCTGACGCACGCTTTCCTGCAACGCATACATGCCATACATGCCGGAATGCATGTAGGAGAGCCCGCCACCATTGGTGTTGAGCGGCAGTTTCGCGCCCGGCCGCGTATTGCCTTCCCTGATGAAGGCCGCGCCCTGTCCGCGTTCGCAGAAGCCGAGATCTTCCAGCCCGTAGACCGGGAGATGCGCGAAGGCATCGTAGATCATCAGGTGATCGACATCGGAATGTTTGATGCCGGCTTCCTCGAAAGCCTTCCTGCCCGATACGCGGAAGGCCTTCGATGTCGTGAAGTCCTCCATCTGGCTGATCATGGGCGTTTCGCAGCTCTCGCCGGTGCCGAGGATATAGACGGGCTTTTGCGGGAAGTCCCTTGCGCGCTCCGCACTCGTGAGAATGAGCGCGCCGCCGCCATCGGTCACGAGACAGCACATGAGAAGGCGGAAGGGCCAGGCGATCATCTTCGAGTTCAGAACGTCGTCCACCGTGATGAGGTCCCGAAAGCTCGCGCGCGGATTCATCGAAGCCCATTCGCGCTGAACAACAGCCACATGCGCGAGGTCCTCTTCGGTGACGCCATAAGTCTTCATGTAGCGCAGCGCCGGGATCGTGAACATCGAGGGCGGATTGGTGATGCCATAGGGCACCTCGAATTGCCCCTGCTGGCTGGCCGGGTCGCGGGCAAAGCGGCGCGCGCCGACGCGCGAGCGGCCGGACTCCGCATGGGTGATGAGCACCGTGTTGCAGAGGCCTTCATTGATCGCGGCTGCCGCATGGCGGACATGCAGCATGAATGAGCAGCCGCCCACGCTCGTTCCATCAACCCATGTCGGTGTGATGCCGAGATAATGTGCGACCTCGACCGGGCTGTCGCCCGCGGTCGCGATGCCGTCGATGTCCTTCGCGGTAAGACCTGCATCCTGCATCGCGTTCAGCGCCGCGTCGGCGTGAAGCATGAGCTGCGACGTGTTCGGGATCTTGCCCATCTCCGTCGTTTCGGCTGCGCCGACGACGGCCACTGTTTTCTGTTTCATCGCCTCAGCCTTTCGCGGGACGGAATTTCGGGAGACTGATCTCGTCGCTCGCCTTCTCGAAAGTCACTTCGAGCCGCATGTCGAGGATGAGAGCGTCCGGCGTCTGCGGGCAATCGACGATATTCGTCATCATGCGCGGACCTTCCTCGAGCGTGACGACGGCGATCGAGTGCGGAACGTCGCCGAAGTCGGGGCGCGGGCGGTGATTGATCACATAGGAATAGAGGGTCGCCTTGCCGCTTGCCTTGTAGACCTCCACCTCGCGCGAACCGCAGGCAGGACAGAAGGGGCGGGGCGGAAAATAGCTCTCCCTGCAGCTTGTGCAGCGCTGAAGTCTCAGTTCTCCCTCGCGGCAGCCATCCCAGAAATGCCGGGTTTCCGGCGTCGGCGCGGGCAGCGGCCGATTATATTCCGCCATGTCGTGCTCCCTGACTTTTTGTCGTTATCTGATGGCGGGGAGGATAGCCGGGCCATTCCCTTTGGCAAACTGCCGGAATTCCGCGGATTCGTATCGTTGAATTGCGGTTATCCGGCCTCTATGTTCCAATTTGGAACATTTCCGAGGGGTTTCGATGTCTTTGCGCTTCCTGATCGTCACGGCTGTCATGGCGGCGGGGCTTGCGGGTCCGGCGGCAGCTGAGAATGTGCGTTGGATCGACCCTTGGGCGCCGGCGGACGCCTATCCGGAATTGGCCGGGGGGCCTTCGGCGCAGTTTCATTCCCGGCAGGAGGGAATTGTCTGGATCGATCCCTGGGCGGGCGATCGTTGCGACTGTGCGGAAGGGCGCGCCGATATTACCGGCTCCGTCGGCCTTGCCGGTTTCAACGGAGGCGTCGGCAACAGGCAGACATTGGTCGTCATTCAAAACGGCTTCTATTTCAATCGTTCGCTTCCCGCCGGCCAGGCTGTCATGACGGGCGCCCGCGCTGCCCCGGTTCATCCACTCGGCCGCCCGCGCTTCTGATCGCGGCTAAAAATGAAACAGGAGAGGCGATGGAATCGCGCTCCCCTGTTCTTTCTTGACTGGTGGCGCCAATCACATGTGCCCGTCACCGGACATGTGATCGTCATCCATCGCGCCATCATCCGACATGCTGTCTTCTTCCATCATGCCGTCGCCGGACATGTGGTCTCCTTCCATCATGCCTTCATCGGACATGTCGTCGCCGGCGGTCATGCCTTCTCCCGACATGTGATCGTCAGACATCATCTCTTCCGCATGGGCGGGAAGGGCGGCCACCGCGCCAAGAAGGGCGATGCCGAAAGCCGCCGCAGCGGTCTGAATGCGTTTCATCGAATTTTCCTGTCTTTCATGACGTTTCCGCATGAGCCTCGGGCGTTCCGCCCGGCTCCTCTCCTCTATAAAGGGTTGGTTCCGCACGGTTGATTCACGTCTGAGCACTTCGAGGTGAATATTGCTCGCGCGGCCTCACGAGGCCGTGAAGCCGCTTTTCCCGCTCACTCGAAGCCGTGAAAGGTTGCGAAACTCTCGAGCGGCTCGCGTTCGGCAACGAGGCTGTTCACGGGCTGCGTTTCATCCGCATAGCCGAGCGACATACCGCAGACGATAAATTCGTCGTCGGGCACATTCAGAACACGGCGAGTCACGCTCCAGAAATTGTTCCATGCGCCCTGCGAGCAGGTGTCGAGGCCGCGCGACTTCGCGGCCAGCATGATCGACTGCATGAAGATACCGATATCGAGGAAGCTCATCGCATCGAGATCCTTGTCGATCGTGAAGATGAGGCCGACGGGCGCATCGAAGAACTGATAGTTGCGGCCCCATTGCTTCCAGTTCGCTTCCTGGTCGCCTTTCGGGATGCCGAGGAGCCCATACATCGCCTTGCCGAGCGTGCGCATGCGCGTCGTGTAGGGTTCCTTGCGCTTCGATGTGCGGGGGAATTCCGCGCCCTTGTCTTCCGGGTCCGTCTCGCGATGCGCCAGCACTTCTTCCTCGAGCCGGCGGCGTACATCGCCTGCCACCACATGTACCTTCCAGGGCTGGATATTCGTGCCGGAGGGCGAGAGCTTCGCCAGCTCGAGAATTTCCTTCACGAGGTCGAGAGGAACGGGGTCGGGCCGGAAGGCGCGCACGGATTTCCGCGCCTTCAGCGCTTCTTCGAGTTTCATTGGCAATCTCCGGAAAACCGATGTCGATGGCCGGATTGTCGGGGAGAGGCCGCCGTCCCGCAAGCGTCTTTACCCGATCATGCGCGCCCTTCTTGATATTATAGCATTTAACATGCCATAAAGTTCCGCCTGCCGCAGCCGGGGAACCCGCAATGCCCGCCGCCGACCGCATGACCGTTCACGGCCTGACGCTTTCCTATTTCACGGGGAAGCTCGAAGCCTATCTGCGTGCGAAGGGCATCCCTTATCGTTTCGCGGAAATGGACACGGCTTCTTTCCGCCGTGCGGGCAGGGCGACGGGTGTCCTCCAGATGCCGCAGATCGAGATGCCGGACGGGCGATGGCTTACCGACACGACGGCGATCATTGCCCGTTTCGAGGCGGAGGCCGAAGGTCCTTCCATGTCGCCCTCCGATCCCGCCACGAAATTCGTGAGCCTTCTCCTCGAAGACTATGGCGACGAGTGGCTCTGGCGTCCGGCGCTCCACTATCGCTGGTCCTTCCCGGAGGACATGACGCTCATGAGCTCGCAGATCGCCCGCACGATGATGCGCGATCTGAAACTTCCCTTCTGGATGAAGCGTCAGGCGATCCTCCGGCGTCAGCGCAAGGTCTATCTCGCGGAGGATGGCGTGACGAGCGAGACCGCCCCGCAGATCGAAGCGCTCTATCTCGATACGCTCGACGCGATGGAGACCGTGCTTGCGAAGCGCCCCTTCCTGATGGGCGAGCGGCCGGTCGAAGCCGATTTCGGCTTCTTCGGTTCCATGTTTCGCCATTTTTCCAGCGATCCGACGCCTGCCGGCATCATGCGCGCGCGCGCGCCGCATGTCGCGCTCTGGGTGGCGCGTCTCTGGGCCGTGTCACCGCGGGAAGTTGCCGCCGCGCGCCTTCCCGCCGAGGCACCCGAGGATCTCGCCCCCATTTACGCGCATATCGTCTCCGGCTACCTGCCTTATCTCGCCGCCAACGATCGTGCGCTTGCGGCCGGCGAAACGTATGTAAGCTATGAGGTGCAAGGCATTCGCTGGAAGGTGCCCGTCAATCCGTATCGCGCTCATTGTCTTGCCGTGCTTTGCGGACACTACGAAAATCTCGATCTCGCGGCGCGGGAGAAGGTCGACCGCCTTCTGCCGGGTGCGGCCGAAGTTCTTTCGGCCAGATGCAGAAGCAATGTTTCGGAAGTAACGCCGTCGGGAGACGGGAGGATGGTTTCCCGGCCCCTGGACCGGCAGTGGCGCGGCCAGAACCGTCAAGCGTAAAAGGGGACAAGATGAAGTTCGGAAGAATTCTGTCGCTCGGTGCGGCGCTGCTGGCCTTCTCGCCAGTTCCTGTCGGTGCCGAAGAGGCCCGCCCCAACATCGTTGTCATTCTCGTCGACGATGTCGGTTTCAGCGATTTCGGCGCTTATGGCAGCGAGATTGCGACACCCAATATCGATGCGCTTGCCGAACGAGGCGCGCTTTTCTCCAATTTTCATGCTTCGCCGATTTGCGCCCCCTCGCGCGCCATGCTGATGACGGGTGTCGACAGCCATCTCGCGGGTGTCGGCAATCTGCCGGAGTCCTTGCCGCTGGAGCATCGCGGTTCGCCTGCCTATCTGGGACATCTGGCCGAGGATGTCGTTACGGTCGCAAGCCGGCTGCAGGCGGCGGGCTATCGCACGACGATGGTCGGCAAGTGGCATCTCGGTCACGAGACGCCGGAAATGCTGCCACCCGCTCACGGCTTTGATCGCTCCTTCGCGCTCGATGCGTCCGGTGCGGATAACTGGGAGAAGCGGTCCTATCTGCCGATCTACGACACCGCGCCCTGGTTCGAGGATGGCAAGCCGGCCGATCTGCCGGACGATTTCTATTCCTCCAAATTCATCGTGGACAAGACAATCGAGTATCTTGGCGAAAGCAGAACGAGCGGAAGGCCCTTCTTTTCCTATCTGTCGTTCCAGGCAAACCACATTCCCGTGCAGGCGCCGCGCGAATTCGTCGACAAGTATGTCGGCGTCTACGACAAGGGCTGGCATGAGCTCCGCCGTTCGCGCCTCGCGGGTGTCGTGAGCAAGGGTCTTGTCGCCGAGGATACGGTTCTCGGGCCCATGCCCGCGGGTTTGAAGGAATGGGACGCGCTATCGGAAGAGGAGCGTAAGGCGCTCGCCATGAACATGGCCGTCCATGCGGGCATGCTGGAAGCGATGGACCATCATGTCGGCCGTTTCATTTCCCATCTGAAGGAGACGGGCGAATACGAGAATACGGTCTTCTTCGTCGTTTCGGATAACGGGCCGGAGCCGAATGCGCCGACCGACACGGCGGGCTTTGCGCAATGGCTCTGGTGGGTCGGCTACAGCCGGGATCTCGATCGCCTTGGCGAGAAGGGCACCTATGCCTTCATCGGTCCCGAGTTTGCCAGCGCCGATGCCGCTCCCGGCGCCTTCTTCAAGCTCCATGCTGGCGAGGGCGGTATCCGCGTGCCTTTCATCGTGTCGGGGGCGGGCGTCCCGGCGCTTGGAAATGTCGACGGCTTCAGCTTCATCACCGACATAGCACCGACCATTCTCGGCCTTGCGGGCGTTCAGGCGGGCGGTGAGTTCGAAGGCCGGCCGGTCAAGGAAATGACCGGGCGGTCGCTTCTGCCGGTCCTGCGGGGCGAAGCCGCATCGCCCTATTCGGAGAATGATGCGGTCGGCATGGAGGCGGCGGGCAATGTCGCGCTTTTCCGCGGCAGCTACAAACTCGTGCGCAACATGCCGCCTTATGGGGACGGCGAGTTCTACCTCTACGACATCGCCGCCGATCCCGGTGAAACCAACGACCTCAGGGATGCAGAGCCGGAACGCTTCGCCGCCATGATGAAGGAATATGAAGACTATTCCGCTTCGGTCGGTGTTCTCGAGGTGCCCGAGGGCTATGAGCAGATGAAGCAGCTCACGATCAACCGGGTATATGACAGGCGCTGGCAGCTCATCGCGTCCGCGCTTGCCGCGCTTGGCATTATTGCCGGCCTCGTCTGGCTTGCGGTTCTTGGCGTGAGGCGGTTTCCCGGCCGTTAAAGGCCGAGCACCGCCTTCGCCATGATGTTGCGCTGGATCTCGTTCGTGCCCGCATAGATCGAGCCCGCGCGGTCGTTCAGATATTTCGGCGTAACGGGCCAGGCATAGTCGGGGCCGACCGGTGTTTCATTGGCCGAGAGGGAAGGTGCGTCCGGCACCGGGCCGCCGGGCGCCGTCGCATGTGGCTGGAAGGGAACCGCGTAATGGGCAACCGCCTCCAGCGCGAGTTCCGTCAGTCTCTGGCTGAGCTCTGTGCCTCTTGTCTTCAGGAGCGAGCTTTCCGCACCCGGCGCCTCGCCGTTCGACAAGGCCGACATGATCCGGTGTTCGGTGTATTCGAGAGCGGTGATCTCGGAAGCCGCATCGGCGAGCTTCCGGGCAAATGCCGGGTCCTCGATCAATCTGCCGCTCCCGTCGCCCGCTTCGGTGCCCGCCATGCGCCGGATGCGTTCGAGCCGCGTGTGGAGGCCCGGCGCATAGGCATGGCCGCCGCGTTCGAACTGCATGAGATATTTTGCGACGGTCCAGCCTTCGCCGACCTTGCCGACCACATTCTTCTTCGGCACGCGCACATCCGTGAAGAATATCTGGTTCTGGATATGCTCCCCGGAAAGCATCACCAGCGGCTCCACTTTCAGGCCCGGCGTGTCCATGTCGATCAGGATGAAGGTGATGCCGCGCTGCGGGATGTCCTCTTTCGATGTGCGGACGAGATTGAAGATGCGGTTGGCGTAGTTGGCATGCGTCGTCCAGATCTTCTGGCCGTTGCAGATGAAATCGTCGCCATCTTCCACCGCGCTCATCTGGAGGCTGGCGAGATCCGACCCTGACCCCGGTTCGGAATATCCCTGACACCAGAAATCCTCACCGGAGAGAATGCGGGGCAGGTACCAGGCTTTCTGCTCCGGTGTGCCATAGCCGATGAGCACCGGCCCGCACATTCCAAGCCCCATGGGCGAAAGAGGCGGGGCGCCCGCCGCCGAAAGTTCGCTCGAGAAGATGTAGTGCTGGATGACCGTCCAGTCGCAGCCGCCATATTCCACGGGCCATGACGGGGCGACCCATCCTTTTTCGTAAAGGGCCTTGTGCCAGGTCATGGTCGTTTCGTAGTCGGCATAGACGCTCGTCATCCTGCGGCTTACCGCGCGCAGTTCCGGCGTCAGCTTTTCGTCGAGAAAGGCTCTCACTTCATCGCGAAAGGCGGCATCGGCCGCACTGAAGGCGAGTTCCACGTTTTCCTCCCGGTATTTCGCTTGTTCGGCAAGTTTCGATAGGAAGGAGTAGGCCGCCGGTGGAAGGGCGCTGTCAAACGGGGTCGGTTTTCGTGAGCTTTTCGTTAGGTCATTTTCGCTATGCCGGTACCATAGTGGGTACGCTGCCCCGGAGGTGGACCATGAGCGCGGACGAAGTCAGGCTCGAACTGCACCAGTTTCGTCTCTCGCACTACAACGAAAAGGTGCGCTGGGCGCTCGACGTCAAGGGCGTCCCTCACAAGCGCATCTCGCATCTTCCCGGTCCGCATATGGCGGCGATCCGCAAGCTTACCGGCACATCGGAAACGCCGGTCGTCCGGATCGGCGGGGTTGTCGTCGCCGGTTCCGCCGACATCATCGACATGCTCGAAGGCCATTATCCCGAGCCGCCGCTTTATCCCGCCGATCCCGGGCAGCGCCGTGCCGCGCTCGGACTTCAGGCTCGTTTCGATGCCGATGTCGGTCCTGCGGTTCGCCGTGCGCTTTTTGCCGAGCTTGTGAAGGAGCCGTCCTATCTCTGCCGTATCTTTGCGAGCGGCGAGTCATGGGTCACCCGCACCGGCTATCGCGCCATGATGCCAGTCGTCACACGCGTCATGGCGCGCACAATGGAGACGCAGGATCCGGCGGCCGTCGCCGCTGCCCGGCATGCGACCCATGCCGCCCTCGACCGCTTGGCTTCGCTCGCGGAGCCGGGAACCTATCTCGTGGGTGACAGTTTCAGCGTGGCCGATCTCACTGCCGCCTCCCTCCTGGCGCCCGCCTGCAATCCGGCGCATCCGGATATGGAGCTTCCCTCGCCCCGGCCCGCCCGCATCGAGGACTGGCTCGCCCGCTGGGCCGAACATCCCGGCGCGAAGTGGGTGCATGGCATCTATACGCGTCATCGTCCGCGCCGCGTCTTGCCGCTCCAGGCGGCAGCCGAATGATTTCCACGGCGGGCGGGCTGGAAAGCCTGTCCCGTTTCACGTAAAGGAAGGGCGGTTCCCGCGAGAGGAACGGATTCCGGGAAGGCTCTTCATTCCATGCCCGCAGACGAAGAAACGAGGACGGCCGAACCTGCCGCTCCGCTGAAGACATCGGCGCCAGAGCCGGGCGATTCCCCGCGACGGACCACGCCACAGGAGCGCAAACGCGCTTTTCTTATTCTTTTCGTCTGTCTGCTTTCGGTCGGCATGGGGCAGACGCTCGTCTTTGCGGTGTTGCCGCCCATTGCCGCCGATCTCGGCATGAGCGAGTTCGAGACGACGATGATCTTCTCGCTTTCCGCCGCGCTCTGGGTGCTCACCAGCACCTTCTGGGGGAGGCGGAGCGACGTGATGGGCCGCAAGCCCGTCATTCTCATCGGTATATTCGGTTTCGCGATCTCGACCACGCTTGTCGGCGTCGTTCTCCTCGCCGGCTACTGGCACTGGATTTCCCTCACGCTCATGTTTCCGCTCGTCATGGGCGCGCGTGCGATCTTCGGCATGTTCGGCTCGGGATCGATGCCCGCCTCGCAGGCCTATGTCGCGGATCGTACCACGCGGGCGGAACGCGCGGGCAGCATCGCGCAGATCGGGGCGGCCTTCGGTCTCGGCACGGTGGTCGGGCCGGGCGTCGCTGCGGCCTTTGCGGAGATCCATATTCTCGCGCCGTTCTTCGCCGTCGGCCTTCTCGCCTTCATCAGCGCCATCGCGATCTGGATATTGCTGCCGGAGCGCACGCGCCCGAAGAAGCTTCTCAGCGAAAAGCAGGAGCAGCGCGCCTCGCTCAACTGGCGCGCGCCCAATGTGCTGCCCTGGCTCGTCATCGGCGTGGTGCTCAGCCTCAGCCAGTCGATCATGATGCAGCTTTTCGCCTTCTATCTGATGGCCGAACTCGGCATGCAGGGCTCGGAAGCGACGCAGCTCGTCAGCGTCGGCATGATGGCGATGGCGATGGCGACGCTCGTCGCCCAGCTCGGCCTCATCCAGCGTTTCGATCTGTCGGTGCAGTTCCTGCTCCGCTGGGGCGCGATCACGATGATCGTTTCATTCGCGATGCTGGTCGTGGGCGGTTCCTATGGCGTCCTCGTTTCCGCGCTCGCGCTTGCCGGTCTCGGTTTCGGCTTCCTCCGGTCGGGGCTGTCGGCGGGCGCTTCCTTGTCGGTCTCCCTCAAGGATCAGGGCGCCGTTGCAGGGCTGATCGGTTCCACTGCCGCGACGGGTCACATCCTGAACCCGGCTATCGGCATTCCCCTTTTCTATGTTCTGCACTCCGCGCCCTTCATCCTGGGCATTGCGCTCATGGTGCTCATCCTCGCCTTCGCGCTCTTCCATCCGGTCTTGAAGACGCTGCGTGGCAGCGATGCCAGCATGGTGGATGAGGATGAAGAGGAAATCGGCCTGCACTAGTCTTCGCGCGTATAGCGAAAATGCGCGAGGGTCCGCGGACTCCAGAGGAAGACAATTCCCGCGCACGCTACCGCGAGCGGGACGAAAGTCACAGCCGGATCGTAGTGCGACCCATAAACCGGGAAGAGAAAGAAGGCGACGTTGCTCATGGTGTGGAACAACGCCGCGATGAAAACGCTACGGCCGCCATTGACGTAAAGCCAGACGGTGACAACCCGAAGCAGGATCGTCACCAGGCAATGCCAGACGATCCATTCGAGGCTTCGGCCCGTCTGAAAGTAGGGCACGACATGCCAGGCGAGCCAGACCAGCGCGAGAATGAAAGTCGCGCCGATCGCGGTCCGGCCAGCCATTAACCTGTCATAGGCATAGCCTTGCCAGCCGATCTCCTCGCCAAGCGCGGCGGTGAAGAACATCAGGAAAAAGAGCGGTATGGCGAGAAGCGGAATTTGTGGGTCCGGTATCTCCGCTCCCATCAGCCGGAGGATTGCGTAGCTGAGCGCAAGCATCACCGGCATGAAGAGGAAAGCCACAAGAAACCAGTGCCTGCGCGGCACGCGGTTCCAGTCGAACGAACGAGCAAGGAGCGCCTTCGCTGCGCCGGGTCCCTTCTCGATGCGGACGAAGAGAAGCGCCAGCAAGGCGGGCGTGAAAGCCATCAGCGAACTGGCGGGCAGGTCGATCGGCAGCGGCAGTTCGGCCGTGTGACCGATCAGCCAGAAGGGGATGGAAGCGAGGAGGACGGCGATGAAGTAGCGATAGACCATTCCCGCCGCGCTCCCCTGTTCATGCCGGCGCCTCGTCCGGCTCGCGGCCAGTCTATCCCAGGGCCCCCTCGGCGCGCCAACCGGCCATCACGCTGCCGACAGCCGTCGCAAAGGCATGCGGCTGGTCGAGCATGATGTGGTGCTGCGCGCCGGGCACGGTGAAGACGGGCTTTTCCGGTGCCAGTTCGCGCAGGTAGTCGGCCTTTTCGCGTTCATAGTCCTTGCTCGCGAGGCCGTACATCATTGCGCCGGGGCAGGCGAGATCGCGATAGATTTCCGCATGGTCGCTGCCCATCGCCAGACCGTTGAAGATCGAGGGATCGAATTTCCAGGTCCAGCCGGTTTCCTCGAAGGTGCGCTTGCCGCGCGTCTCGCCCTTCGTAACCGCGCGAAGGCTCAGCGGCCCGATATAGTCGAGGATGAAACCGTTCGCGCAATCCTGAAGCGGTGCCAGCCGGAATCGCGCCTTGGCTTCCTCCAGCGACTTGTAGATGCGGGTCGGCTTGCGTTCCGGCCCGTCGAGGAACCACTCGCGCCGTTCGCCGGGCCTTGGAATCGTGTAGTCGCATAGCAGCAGCCCGCCCAGCCTGTCGCCATATTGATGCGCTGCCATGAGCGATACGAAGGCGCCGAAGGAGTGGCCGACGATGACGGGCTTCGGGCCGAGACCCGCCGCAAGCGCCACCTCGCCGATCTCGCGGGCGAAAGTGTCGCGGGAATAATTCATGCGCCAGTCGCTGTCGCCCATGCCGCCGAGATCCATCGAAGCGACGTTGTAATGTTCCGTCAGCAGCGGCGCGATGAAGTGGAACCAGTGCGCGTGGGCGCCATTGCCATGCACGAAGAGGAGGCCCGGCCGGTTCGTGTCGCCGTTCCCCCAGTAGAGATAGTGGATGCTCGCGCCGTCCACCGTCAGGCGGCGGCTCTCATGCGGCGCCGCCAGCGCTTCCCGAAACCAGAGCGGCCGGTGGCGGATCACATCTTCGGAAGGAAGGGAGGCAGGCGCTTCGCCTGGCCGGATGGGGGCGGCGTTACAGGTCGTGTTCATACTCTTTTCTTTTCTTCTTTCGGCGTGCCTTGCCGCTCTGATGCGTTTCGGTTTTTTCGGGCGTTTCCGCCGTCTCAGGCGTCCGGCAGCAGGGCGCGCAGAAGCGCGCGTGTCGAGGCTGGCTTGCCGAGGCGCGGAATGGTGGCGGCGTCTTCCCGGAAGAGACGTATATCGTCCGAATAGGCGGTTGCGAAGACCACCCGGACGCCGCGGTTCTTGAGTTCGACCGCGAGATCGATCGCGTATTCTCCGTTCATGTTCACGTCGACGACCGCCATGTCGAATTCCTCGCTTTCCGCCAGCCGCTTCGCGTCGGCCAGCGACCAGGCGGGTCCCACGATCCCGGCGCCGGCCGTTTCGAGCGCCTGGGCGAGTTCCAGGCCGACGAAGAATTCGTCCTCGACGATCAGCACCTTCCGTCCCGAAAGGGAGAGCCGCCGGGGTTGCAGAGGGTCCGCTCCTTCTCCGTGTCCTTCACCGCCGCCGATATCGGCCGCCCGATGGAGCGGCGCCGTTCCGAAGATGCGCCCGCCCATGGCCGAATCGAGAAATGCCATAGCTACCCCCGGTCTTCCGATGATTTCTCGCCATCCACGATCTGCAGTCTGGGTAGCAGGATGTGGATCGACATTCCGCCCGCTTCGTTTTTCCATTTCCTGATCTCGCCGCCATATTGCCGCGAGAGATTTTCGATGATCATCGAGCCGAGGCCCGAGCGGCGCGCGGACTTGCCTTCCGTTTCGTCGAAGCCGATGCCGTCGTCCTCGACGGTCAGCAGCGGCACGCCGTCATCATTCATGACGAATGAGACGGAGATCGTGCCGCACGTTCGCCCTTTGAATGCATGCTTGATGGCATTTGATACAAGTTCACCCAGCACGACCGCAAGGGTAGTCGCGTCGCGGGCGGCGACGGTGAGCGGATCGAAATGGCCCGAAATCGCGATTTCGTTGTTCTCGAGTGCCGCATCCGCCAGATCGGCGATCACGGCTTCGAGCAGGCTGTCGGCGCGTGTGGATTGAAGGTCGTCGCCGAGGCGCAGGCGGCGCTGGGCCGTGCTGATCGTCTGGATGCGGCCGCGCGCCGTTTCGAGCGCCGAGCGCGCGCCGTCATCGTCGAGCTTCGCCTGCTGCATCCGCAGAAGCGAGGACACCATGGCGAGGTTGTTGCCGACGCGATGGGTCACCTCGCGCAGCAGCAGTTCAACGCGGCCACGCTCATATTCCGCGCGGCCCGCCTCCGCCTCCGCCATCTCGCGCGCCATTTCGAGTTCCCGCGTCCGGTCGCGCACGCGCGCCTCCAGTTCCTCGTTCAGAAGGGCAAGCTGGCTTCGCCGCTGTTCGATGGAGGCGAATTGCCGACGGGTAAGCTGGGCGGAGAGAATGGCCAGAACGATGGTCGCGGCGAGTGCACCGATGATCGAAGCGGAAAGCCAGGTTCTGGAGGCGATCGCTTCCGCCTGATTTGCCGTCAGCGCCGCGCGTTCGGCCTCGAGGGCCGCGTCGACGATTTCGCGAATCTCGTCCATCAGCGCCTTGCCGCGATCCTGGTTGATCACCGCGAGGGCCTCGCCGAAACGGCCTTCGCGGCCCAGCGCCACCGTCTGGTCCACTTCGGCGAGCCGGCGTTCGGCGCCTTTGCGAAGCTGGCTGATGCGCACGGCCTGTTCGGAATCCGGGGGGACGAGCCTTTCCAGCGCCGAAATGCGCTGCCCGATCTGCAGCCGGGCCTCGTTATAGGGTTCGAGATATTGTGCATCGCGTGTCAGCAGGAAGCCGCGCTGGCCGATTTCCGCATCCCTCATGAGGCCGAGAACGGTCCTCAATTCACTGCGGATTTCGTGGGTATTGACTACCTGCTCGGTGTTTCTGGTCACCATGCCGGAAAGCGTCAATGCGGCGATGCCGGCCCCGAAAAGCATCGCAAAGGCAACCGCCATGAGCCATGCGTTCAGCTTTCGCGTGTTTGCGATATCGGCCAGATCGGCCCGGAAAAGACGCATAAACCTGAAAATCCCGGTACTCGGTCTAGAAACAGGGTCCCTGAGGCGGACCCGCGTTTGAGCACCGTAACAAGGAGAAAGTAAAACCCCTATAGCGGATAGGCCGGGTCTTGTCCCCCTGAGCTGTCCTGATGCGGGCCGGAGGGGCTTTGCGGTTGACAGAAACTGGCCCTCCGCATAGGTTCCGCGCCAACATTCAAGGGCGTTCCGGCATCGGGCCGGAGGCGGGGCGTATTCTTTACGCCGGACCGCGGGAGCCCGAGCCGAGGTTGAACCATGAAGATCCGTAACTCGTTGAGGTCGCTGCGGAACCGCCACCGGGACAACCGTCTCGTGCGCCGCAAGGGCCGCGTCTACATCATCAACAAGACCAATCGCCGCTTCAAGGCCCGCCAGGGCTGAGCAGGGGTTTCGCATCCGGGTAAAGGCCCGTGTGCGTCAGCTTGGCGAAATTCGGGCCGCTGCCTCCGGGCAGCGGCCTTTTCGTTTCCGGGGCTCGTTTCCCGGCCCGATTTGCCTTCATCCCCGCTCCCGGGGCTAATATGCCTGCCGTCGACCCGCGCGGGGTGGGCCTTGCCGGACCGATCTCATCGAAAGGGATGCCATGAGCGACCGCTTCATGATCTACGGAGCCACCGGTTATACGGGCAAGCTGGTCGCCCGAACGGCCAAGGCCCAGGGATTGAACCCCCTGCTGGCAGGGCGGAACGAGGCGAGGCTCAAATCCATCGCCGCCCAGCACGGTTTCGAATATCAGGCGATTTCGCTCGATGAACCCGAGGCGCTCGACGCCGGCCTCAGCCAGGTCGATGCCGTGCTTCATATCGCGGGTCCCTTCTCGCAGACCTCGAAGCCGATGGTCGATGCCTGCCTGCGCACGGGCACGCATTATCTCGACATCACGGGCGAGATCGATGTCTTCGAGGCCTGTGCCGCGCGCGACGAGGAGGCAAAGAAGGCAGGCGTCATGCTGATGTCGGGTGTCGGCTTCGACGTCGTGCCGAGCGATTGTCTCGCCGCGCATATGAAGGCCCGGCTACCCGATGCGACGGAACTCACCCTTGCCATTTCCGGCCTCGGGCAGATGTCCCACGGTACGGCCAAGACCGGCGTCGAGAGCATCGGCAAGGGCACGCGCGTGCGGCGCGACGGGCGCATCGTCACCGCGCGCAAGACACCCCGCCGCGAGATCGATTTCGGGGAGGGACCGAAACCGGCCGTCGCGATCGGCTGGGGCGATGTCTCCACTGCCTGGCACTCCACGCATATTCCCGACATCACGGTTTATTTCGAGAGCAGCCCGCAGCTCGAACAGATGGCGAAGATGGGCTCGGTCGCACGCTGGGTGATGAGTCTCGGACCGATGCAGCGCGCGCTCAAGAAGCGCATCGAACAGCTTCCGGAAGGTCCGAGCGATGCGGAGCGCCGGGCCGGTTATTCCGTTCTCTTCGGAGAGGCGGTGAATGCGGAAGGCGCCAGCGTCCGCACGCTGCTGCGCACGCCCGAGGGCTATACGCTGACCGCGATGACGAGCCTCGAAATCGTCTCCCGTGTGCTGGCGGGCGAGGCGAAGCCCGGGTACCAGACGCCATCCGCCGTTTTCGGGCCGGACTTCATTGCCCAGTTCGAGGGCTGCAGCTATCGGGACCTGAACGCTTGAGGGCGCGCGTCCCTTTGGGCGCCCGAATGCAGGGCTCTATCATTTGTCCATGACCTTGCGGATCTTTCTCTGTCTTCTCTTCCTCGCGCTTCCGGCCTCGCCCTTGCGCGCGCAGGCGCCGGTGCAGCTTCCGCCGTCCGATGCGCCGCTTTCGGAGGAAGGAAAGGCCGAGGCGCGGCAGAGAGTGCTCGACAGGCTCTATGCGGAACTCGCCGCAGCACCCGACGAGGAGACGGGCCGCATCCTCGAAAGCGCGATCCAGGACGTCTGGCTCGAAAGCGGCAGTCCGAGCATCGATCTTCTGATGAGCCGGGGGCTCGACGCCCTGCGCGAGGACGATCACGACCGCGCCTATTTCTATTTCGACGAAGTGGTCACGCTCGCGCCCGGTTTCGCCGAGGGCTGGAACAAGCGGGCGACCATCCATTACATCCGCGACAATTACGCCCGGGCGCTGCGCGACATCGAGCAGGTGCTGCGCCTGGAGCCGCGCCATTTCGAGGCGCTTGCCGGTCTCGGCGTCATTCTCGAGGAACTCGGCGACAAGAAGGGTGCGCTCGAAGCCTATCGGAAGGCGGTCGAGATCGATCCCTGGTTGCGCAACGGACGCGAACGCATCGCGCCGCTCGAACTCGAAGTCGAGGGGAGGGGTATCTGAAGCCGTGAACCGCGGGGCCTTGCGCCGCGTAAAGGTTGCATGCGCATCGGAGCTGGGGTCATGGCCTTATTCATTCTTCTTGCCGTTCTTCTCGGTTCTCTTTTCGTCTATTCGGCGCGGGCTGCCTCATGGGCGGAGAAGACATGGCCGCCCGGCGGCGACTTTATCGAGCTCGATGGCGAGTTCTCGGGCATGCGCCTTCACTATGTCCTGCAGGGCGAGAGCCGCCCCGGCGTCGCTCCGGTTGTGCTCATCCACGGCGCGAGCGGCAATCTGCGCGATCTGACAGAAAGTCTCGGCGAGCCGCTTGCGCGCGAAACGCTTGCCGTCGCCTTCGACCGTCCGGGCCATGGATGGAGCGGGCGAGGAACGCATCCCCGCATCGCCGATCCCGCCGTTCAGGCCCGCGCGATCCGTCAGGCGGCCGCGAAACTCGGCATGGAGAAGCCCGTGGTGCTCGGTCATAGCTGGGGGGCTTCGGTCGCCGCCGCCTGGGCGCTGCAGGATGGCGAGGGGCTTTCCGGCCTCGTCCCGCTTTCGGGTGCGCTCTATCCCTGGCCCGGCGGCGTCGCCTGGTATCACTCCGTCGTGCGCACGCCGCTGATCGGATCGATCTTCATTCGCACACTGATCGTTCCGGGCGGGAAGGCGCTCATGAAGAAGGGTGTCGCGGCGAATTTTCATCCCGACAGGGCGCCCGACGGCTATGCCGAGGCGATCGCGCTGCCGCTGCTTTTCCGCCCCTCCGAGTTCCGGGCGAATAGCGAGGATACGGCAAATCTGAAGCCCCATCTCGCGCGCCAGAGCGCGGATTACGAGAAAATCCGGGTTCCAACCATCGTCGTCACCGGCAATGCGGATTACACCGTGTCGCCGAAGCTCCACTCCTATGCCTTCCACAATGCGGTGGCGGGTTCGGAGCTCGTGAAGCTCAAGGGTACGGGACACATGCCGCATCATGCGCGGCGCGAGGCGGTCGTCGATGCCGTTCTCCGGCTCGCGCGCGGCGAGCGCCCCCGCGCCGGGCAGACGACGATCCATTCCGATGGGCGCGTGGAGATGCCCGAAGCGGCGGACTAGTCCTGCTTCTCCTGCCGCCCGACAAAGGCGACGCGCAGCATATTGGTCGCACCGGGCGTTCCAAGCGGCACGCCCGCCGTCACCACGATGCGCTTGCCCGGCTGGGCGAAGCCTTCGCGATAGGCGATGCGGCAGGCGCGGTCCGAGAGATCCTCGAGATCCTGCGCATCCTCCGTCAGTACGCAATGCAGTCCCCAGACGAGGGCGAGGCGGCGCGCCGTCGCCTGAATCGGCGTCAGCACGATGATCGGAAAGAGCGGCCGTTCGCGTGCCGCGCGCAGTCCCGTCGAGCCTGAATTCGTCCAGCAGACGATCGCCGCCGCGTTCAGCGTGTCGGCAACCGAATGGGCGGCGGCGGAAATGGCGTCGGCGCCCGTCGCCTCGGGTTCGTTCCGCTGGGCGTAGATGATGCCGGGATAGGTCGGATCGCTTTCGACCGATTGCGCCACGCGGTCCATCATCGACACGGCTTCGACCGGAAATTGCCCCGCCGCCGATTCGGCCGAGAGCATGATCGCATCCGCGCCCTCGAAGACGGCGGTTGCGACGTCCGATACTTCGGCGCGTGTCGGGGTCGGAGAGGAGATCATGCTTTCGAGCATCTGGGTCGCCACGACGACGGGTTTGCCGGCCCGCCGGGCCGCACGCGTCAGGCGCTTCTGCCAGCCGGGTACCTGTTCCAGCGGCAGTTCGACGCCGAGATCGCCGCGCGCCACCATGATGGCGTCCGATATCTCGATGATCTCGTCCAGATGTTCGAGCGCCTGCGGCTTCTCGATCTTGGCGAGGACGGCAGCCCGGCCGCGCGCGATCTTGCGCACTTCAGCGACGTCGTCCGGGCGCTGCACGAAGGAAAGCGCGATCCAGTCCACGCCGAGTTCGAGCGCCGCATCGAGGTCGCCGCGGTCCTTTTCCGTGAGCGCGGTCAGCGGCAGGACCGTCTCGGGCAGGCTCACGCCCTTGCGGCTCGTTAGCTTGCCGCCCACCGCGACTTCCGTGTCGATATGGTCGCGTCCCTTGCCTTTCACGGTCAGGCGGATCTTGCCGTCGTCGAGAAGCAGCGTCTGGCCCGCGCTCACAGCGTCGAAGATCGCCGGATGGGGAAGGTGAACGCGCGAGGCATCGCCCGTCTTCTTCGATGTGTCGAGCCGGAAGCGCGCGCCCTTTTCCAGCGTCACGCCGCCCTCCTTCATCTCCCCGATCCTGAGCTTCGGCCCCTGCAGATCGGCAAGAATGCCGATAGGCCGTTCCACCTCCCGCTCCACCTGCCGCACGGCATCATGCAGGCGCTTCAGGTTCTTGTGGTCGAGATGGCTCATGTTCAGGCGGAAGACATCAGCGCCCGCGTCGAAGAGCTTGCGGATCGTCTCCGGCTTGTCGGAGGCGGGGCCGAGCGTGGCGATGATCTTGACGTTGCGGCGGCGGGTCAAAGCGGGGAACTCCTGTCTTCTGCCGGCCCTGGCTCCGGCTTTTTGCGGGCCGGAGATTCGGGCCCTTCGATGAGTATGACCCGAAAATCGTTGACTTTTCGCGACCCTAGAATCACGCATAACTGATTGATTATCGAATGTGCGTTGATTCTGTAGAGAAATTTTGGCGGAGAGCTAAGTAAGCAGATATGAGAAAATGTGCGCGCGCCTGCTTTCGGTAAGTCCTTGATTTTAAAGGACTCAGGTCACCCGTTTAATCGCGCTGAGCACATAGAGCGCACACGGCAAGTCGATTGGCGTCTGACATGTTGGCGACCAATGTCTACTGCTGACGGCATGCCCCTTGTATCGCCAACGCGGCGACTTCGCTGGTTGTCGTTTTGCCGTATCGCATGACGCAATTTTTGACTCGCTCTTTTGCTGCACTCTCAAGAGCGTCAGATGCTTCGAGCCGGTTTCTCGAAGGGAATTTTCTGCCACATGCGCCTGCAATGCCTTGCGCTGCCCGCTCACTCTCTACACCGGGCATATAAGAAAGGATGCAATCGCTCCAAGATGTCGGACCAAACTGAAATAGGCCACTGCTTTCCTGTTGGCCGTGAGACCCTTCGGGGAATTTCCGCCAGCAGTCTCCCATTACCATATTTGCCACTTGATCGGAGCCAACATCTTGCATGCCTTCGATTAAGCAATCATCGAAATTCGATGCTGAGAATATGCCCGCGTTTGCTGAACTAATATTTAGGACGAGAGTCCAACCAACGGCAAAAAAGGTGGAAATTGCGATCCCTCTAATCTTCCTGCCTCCCAAAAAGCGACGAGATTCTCGCTCTAACTTATTCAGCGAATCATGAAGTTCCAGGCGCGTTCCCACCGGGGGCCGTACTCATTCCACTCCTCGTCTGAGAAGGGACGGCCCGCTGTTATTTCCGCCGCTTCGCGCGCGCTGGAAATTCCCAAAGCTTCCACTCCCATCAGGATGGCTTTGACCGCTGGTTCGTCCTCAGGGTGTCTGCTCAGATACTGAATGGCTCGCGTCCGAAGCTTTCTCTGCCTTAGAAATTTGAGCATTCAAGGCTTCAGGAATTCGCGGACGTTTGCCAGAATTTCTATCGCGCCGAGGTGATCTCCGCCTGAGTCACGAAGACGAGAATAAGCATCGGCGAGGCGAGCTTCGAAGTCTTTCTGAAAGGTTGCATCTCGTTCGCCAAGAGTCTGAACGATGCAGGCAGCTAGGGCGGCCAGCGCCAACCCCGTCTGATCTTGATTGGATGGCATGCAAAACTCCTGAAAGCTGTTTGTGCGGTCACTTAATTTGCGGAGGTGCAGGTGTAGCGAGCGGACGGATACCGCTCGTTCAAAAGCTCGGCGATTTCTATGCAGCCGCCTCCGTCATCCATATAGCCGAAGACTAAAGCAACCTTGTCATCGACGCCGAACGAGCCTTTGACGAGCCAGAAATCGGCTCCCGAGCCCACGGGCTTTCCCGCAACAACCTTTTCAATTCTGGCTACCTGGTCGTCGTAGTTCTCCTTGCAGGCTGCCAATGCGACTACGAGCGCGAGCAGTACGAGAGTTCTTACAGCCATGTTTCCTCCATGCTGTCTCCAGAAGTCTTCGGGGCATCGACCACGCCCCGACGACTTCGACATTCTCGCTGATCGAAGCACCTTCCCTAGCCCGTCAGCTTGACTGGGGCAGGCTCAAGAGGCGTTTGAGAATTCTCATCGTCATGCTGCGACACGACCATTGAGAGTAGCGCTTCAGGTGGAAGGCTAGCTGAAGATCAGCCACAGAACGGTGCCATAAACGGCGGCTCCCAAAACTGCCACTAGCAGGAACGCTTGGACCGGATGTCCTCCGTGTACAGGACGCCTTGCTAGCGATACCGCAAATTGGAGGGCGCCTAGAGCGGCGCCTATCGCGAACCACAACATCGTCTTCTCCCCCTCAGCCCCAATCATACTGACAAGTGAATAGGGGGAATTGAAGTGATGATTACACCCGCACAGGCGGTGTCCTCGAAGTGATGGGGTCGATGAGATTTGCCTCATTCGTTGGTCGCGCGTGCCCTATCAGCGAGTGTGAAAGCACGGGCTTTTCAATGAGGGCTGAATGTTGGACGTAGCCCCCCCCAATTCGCCGCCCGTCTTGTTATATTATGATAAATAAAAGGCGATATTTTGAGCACATAGAGAGCACTTAAGTCTCTAAGTTATTGATCTACAAGTATTATTCTGAAGTCGTTGACGTTGGTGTAACTCGGCCCCGTCTTCACGAGGTCGCCAAGTTCGGCGAAGAAGGTGCCGGAATCGTGGCGCTCAAGAAAGCTCTGCGGGTCGAGGCCCTTCTCTCTGGCACGGGCGAGTGTCGATGGCGTGACGATGGCGCCCGCGGGGTCGTCCTTGGCGCCCGAGCCGCCGTCGATGCCGTCCGTGTCGGCGGCAAGTGCCGAGATGCCTGCTGACCCGTTCAGCGCGATGGCGAGCGCCAGCGCATATTCCTGGTTCGGGCCTCCTCTGCCGTGCTCACCTCCGCCGAAGGTCACGCCCGCCTCTCCGCCGGAGATGATCGCGGCCTTGCGCCCGCCTGCGCGGGCGGTGAGCGCGCGCGCGGCATGTTGCTGCGCCAGTTCGCGCGCCTCGCCTTCGATCGCGTCGCCGAGCGCAATGGGCTCATAGCCTTCCGCGCGGGCGATGGCGGCCGCCGCACCGAGCGATCCCGTCCCGCTCGCGACGAGTTTGTAGGCTGCATGGGAGAACATGCCGTCGCCCGGCTTCGGCGTTTCGGGAAGTGCCGCGATCCGGTCGCGCAGATCTTCCGGGATCGGCGGCGTCAGCGAATCGAGCACGGCCATGACGCGGGCCTTCGCGGTCGTGTCCGGCACGGTCGGTCCGGAGGCGATGGTGCTCGGGTCGTCGCCCGCGACATCGGAAATCGCCAGCGTCACCGAACGGGCAGGATGGATCGTTTCGGCCAGCCTTCCGCCCTTGATGCGCGAGATATGTTTCCTCACGCAGTTGATGTCGCCGATGGGTTTGCCCGAAGCGAGGAGGGCGCGCGTCAGGAAGATTTCGTCCTCGAGCGTCAGCCCCTGCATCGGCTGAACGGTGAGCGCCGAGCCGCCGCCCGACAGCAGCACGAGGGCAAGGTCTTCCGGCCCGAGCCATTCGGCGAGCCGGAGCAGCCGCTTCGAGCCTGCCTCGCCCGCCGCATCGGGGATGGGGTGTCCGGCCTCCAGCACTTCCACATGCCGCGTCGGGCGGCCATGCCCATAGCGCGTCAGCGCCAGTCCCTCGATATGCGTGCCGGGGTAGTGCTCGTCGTACCAGTCCTCCGCCACGGCGGCCATGGAGGCCGCGGCCTTGCCGATGGCGAAAATGACGAGGCGCCCATGTTCCGGCTCGGGCGGCACGGGCAGGTGCGGCGGCAGGCAATGTCCGGGCATCGCGTCCTTCACGGCCGCATCGTAGAGGCGCATCAGTCTCGCCCGTGTTTCGGGGTCGTTCCCTGCCATGGGTCAGGTATAGTGCCCGGATGCACGATCTGCCAAACCCGTCCGCCGATCTCGATGAACCTTTTGAGCTCGTCTCGCCGGAGGCGCGGGCGGATTTCATCGTCGTCTGCGACCATGCGTCGAACGCGCTGCCGCCCGAATACGGCACGCTCGGCCTCGATCCGGCCGAGTTCCGGCGTCATATCGCCTTCGATATCGGCGCCGCGGGCGTCGCCCGCCGTCTTGCGGAGGCGCTCTCCGCGCCCGCCGTCCTCGGGCGCTATTCCCGCCTCCTGATCGACCTCAATCGCGGCGAGGACGACCCGACCATCGTGATGAAACTTTCCGACGGAGCGATCGTTCCGGGCAATCGCGATGTCGATGCCTGCAAGGACAAGGGTGAATTCGAGCGCCGCATCGCGTTGTTCCATGCGCCTTATCATGCCGCGATCGAAAGGCTCATCGCGCGGGCAAGGGCGCGGGATATCGTTCCCGTCATCGTCTCGGTCCACAGCTTCACGCCGCGATGGCGTTCCTTCGTCAGGCCCTGGGAGACGGGACTTCTCTGGGACAAGGACGACCGCATGATCGTGCCGCTTCTCACCGCGCTTCGCGCGCAGGGTTTCACGGTCGGCGACAATGAGCCCTATACGGGCAAGCTCCGGAACGATTGCATGTTCCGCCATGCCACGGTGCATGGGCTTCCCCATGTGCTGATCGAGATCAGGCAGGACCTGATCGAAAGCGAGGAGGGCCAGGCCGAATGGGCCGCGCGTTACGCGAAGCATCTTCTCGATGCCGCTTCCGCGCCGGGTCTTCGCAAGATCCGCTTCTTCGGCTCGCATACAGATCCCTCGCTTCCCATATCGGATTGAAGAAAAGGAGACGGATATGGACAAGGAGACCGAGACGGAACTCGAAGCCGCGGCCTTTCGCCGGCTCGTCGCGCATCTGCGCGAGCGCACCGACGTTCAGAACATCGACCTCATGATCCTCGGCGGCTTCTGCCGCAACTGCCTCGCGGACTGGTATCGCGAAGCTGCGGGAGAGAAGGGCATCGCCATCTCGAAGGACGAGGCGCGCGAGCGGATCTATGGCGAACCTTTCGCCGACTGGAAGAAAAAACATCAGCCCGAGGCCACGCCCGAGCAGATGGCGGCTTTCGAGGCGGCGCAGAAGAAGAGCCACGGCTGACCGGAAATCATCCACCGTTCATCCACATCTCTATCCACAGCTTTCTTGTGCGCGCATATTGCCGGGCCGCGCCGCCGCCTCTATCGTCGCGGCCCTCACGGCAATTTCTTGTAACTGGAGTGGCGCAACATGGCGGACGGCAATACGCCTGCGAATACGGGTGGTGTCGCACAGGACCAGCTCAGGTCCGTCGTCGAGCGCATAGAGCGTCTCGAAGAAGAAAAAGCGGCAATCGCGAACGACATCAAGGAAGTCTATGCCGAAGCGAAGGGCAATGGCTTCGACACCAAGACGCTGCGTCAGGTGATCCGTCTGCGCAAGCAGGACAAGGCGGAGCGCCAGGAACAGGAAGCGATCCTCGATCTCTACATGTCCGCGCTGGGCATGATCTGACGCGCGCCTGCGCTTCCTCTCCTTTCTCGGTTCCGGGATCGGGGTTCGCTCCCCGGCGGAATACCGGTTAAACTCGGCTCCGGCTGGATGAGAGCCGATAGCGGCGCCCTTATGTCCGGGCGCCTCCCGGGAAAGCGTGGAGGGGAAAGCATTCCTCAATGGATGCCATTCTGCATGTCGGCGTCACGAAGACGGGCACGACGACGATCCAGAAATTTCTTCGCGACAATCGCGATGCGTTGAGCCGTCAGGGATTTTTCGTTCCGGCAAGCGTGATGTCCCGCAGGGCTACCTCCGCCCAGCATATCGGCCTGGCCGGTATAGGTGCGGCGCGCGGAGGCGATCTCCTCCGTGCGGCGTGGAGCGTGCGCAATGTGATCGGCAAGCGGCCCGACATTGCGAGTGAGATCCGGCAACTCGAAGAGGATTTTGCGAGCGAGGTGCGCGCCGCGTCCGCTCACCGGACGGCTCTTCTGTCGTCCGAGGCGCTGGCAAGCCTGAACCTGCGCGAAGCGGGCGAATTGCGGAGCCTTCTGTCCGGCCTTTTCGGAAAGATAACGGTGCTGGTCTATCTGCGGCGTCAGGATCTTCATGCGGTAAGCCGCTTCTCTTCGGCGTTGCGGATCGCCTCGCCGGATCGCGAGCTCTTCGCTCACCCCATGCCGGAGCGCGACCGTTTCGACGACACGTTGCGATCCTTCTCCGGGAGTTTCGGCAAGGAGAACATGAAGGTCAGGCTGTTCGAGCCGGCACGGCTGGAGGGAGGCGATGCGCTCAGCGACTTCCGCCATGTTTGCGGGATTGAGCCCGATCCGGCTTTCGTCATCCCCGAACGCCAGAACGAGAAGCTCAACGCGAAGCAGCTTGCCTTTCTGAATCGCATACAGCACGCGAGCGGCAATGCGCCATTTCCGCGAAAGCGGATGGAAGAAATTCTCGAATGCCTGAAATGCGATACTTACTTCATGCCTGCTCGCGCGGAGGCCGAGGCTTTCTTCAGGCAGTTCGATGAAGTCAATGCATGGATCGCCCGCGAATTTCTCGGGCGTGACGGGCCGCTCTTCGACGAAGATTTCAGCATGTATCCCGAAGCGGCATCGCTTGACGACTTTCTCGATGTGGATGACATGGCGCGTGTTCTGGTGAAGGAACTGGATCGCGAACTGGATATCACGCGGAGGAAGCGGAACCGCGACCGAAGGCGTGCCATGATGGGCAGGTAAAACGGCCTTCGGGTTGCGTTGACTTCTTTCTACTCACGATGCGGTAGATGGAGGATTTCGGGCAATGGATGCCATCCTACATGTCGGCGTCACGAAGACGGGCACGACGACGATCCAGAAATTTCTTCGCGAAAATTGCGAGATTCTGGGCCGCCAGGGGATTTTCGTTCCCCGCAGCATCATGTTCCCCAACGATTTCGGCCAACATACCGGTCTTTCGGCAATCTCCGCTTCCAGAGCGGGAAATGACTATGCGACGAAATGGCTGAGCAGGGCTCTGGTGCCGGCGGGTGCCGATCGGGGGGAGGGGCTTGAGCGGCTTCACGGCCTTTTCGTCCAGGAGGTGCGCGATGCCGGGCAGCATCGAAAGGCGATCATTTCCACGGAAGCCATGAGCCATCTCGGGCGTGCCGAGTTCGTCGAGGCACATGGCATTCTCTCCCGCCTTTTCGATCGCATAAAGGTCCTCATCTATCTGCGCCGCCAGGATCTTCATGCCGTCAGCCTGTTCAACTCCAGGGTGCGCATTCAGCTTCCCGTGCTCGATCTCTTTCCCGATCCGCCCTATCCGCATCACGATTTCGCGCGAATGGTGAGTGACCTTGCGGAAAGTTTCGGGCGCGCGAATGTCGAGGTCCGCCTGTTCGAACCGGCATCGCTCGAAGGCGGCGACTCCCTCGGCGATTTCCGTCTTGCCTGCGGCATCGTGGAGGATCCGTCCTTCTTCATTCCCGAACGTCAGAACGAAAGCCTGAATGCGAAGCAGGTTGCCTTCATCCACCACCTTCAGTGTGCGAATGGCGAGAATACGCTCCCGCCGATGCAGCTTCGCGCCATTCTCGACGAACTCGAATGCGAAGAGCGTTTCATGCCGTCGCGTGCCGCGGCCGAGGCCTATTACCGGCAATTCGCCGCAGGCAATGCGCTTGTCGCGCGGGAGTTTCTCGGACGAGACGGGCCGCTCTTCGATGAGGATTTCGGCATGTATCCCGAAAGCGCCGCGATCGGCGATTTCATAACGGTGGAAGACATGGCGCGCGCCATGATCCGTCATTTGAACGTGGAGCGGAGAATCCGCATCAGGAAGCGGAAAGCGAAAGCCCGTAACTGACCGCTGCAACCGGGAACCGTTTGCTTCATGCCGCGAACCGGCCATACTGCCTCCAGGTGTGTTGAGGCGGGGCGGCGAAAGCGGCCTCCCGGTGTAAACGGGGAGTTTCGCGTGCAGGAGGAGTTTCCTGACGCGCATGGCCGTCCCGGCGGCGTTGCGGAAGAAGAAAGCGAACAGACCGGCGAGGATAGACGTGCCGCGCTTCTCGGCGAAGCGGTCGACGCCGTCTATGGCTATGCGTCGGGCCGCTACAATTGGGAAGACCTGATCGGTTTCCTGTCCCATCTCGATCGCGATGCGATGGAGGGAGAGCCGGTTCTCGCGCCGACGCTCGAAGGCCATCTGCGCCGCGCGGGTGATCTCGCCACGCGGCTGCATGAGGATATCGCCGCTACCGGCCCCGATTATGCCCTGCTGCTACTCGACAGGCAGAGGCGCGTGGTGGCGGCCAATGAGGAAGGCCGCGCCTATTTCGCGCCGGTCTGCCGGCCGGTCGCGAGCGGCAAGCGCCTTTCCTTCCTCGAGGAGGAACATGCAGCGGTTTTCGACCGCGCGCTCGCCGATCTGCCGGATGGCGATGCGTCCGGCCCCACCTTGCTGCGTTTCCAGACGGAGGAGGGCGAGACGCAACTTCTCTGTTATCTCGTGCGCGGCGACGCGCTTTCCCCCGCCATGCTGCGTGGGGTCGAATTCGACGAGGCCGATCCGCGTCCCCATTGCGCGCTCATCGCGGCGTCGCCCGGCGCGGGCGACGAAGCGCTTGAAATCTTTCGCACCGCTTTCGGTCTCACCCCCGCCGAAGCGCGGCTCGCGGCCCGTCTCCGCTTCGGCCTTTCGCTCAAGGAAGCGGCGGAAGAACTCGGCATCTCCGTCAATACGGCGCGCAACCAGCTCAAGAGCGTTTTCGACAAGCTCGGTGTCAATCGTCAGGCGGATCTCGTGCGCCATCTCGCCGAACTCGCCGCGCTCGCCGCGTCCATGCAGGGCGCTGCCTCCCGCGCGCGCGCAACGGTCACCAGCGCCGAGCGCCAGACCGTTATGCTGCCGGACGGGCGCGTCATCGCGCTTCGCGATCTCGGGCGGCCGGACAGTTTTCCCGTCTTCATTCTCCATCCCGTCGTCCAGTCGAGCCTGATGCGCCCGCAGGAGGCGGAGATCGCGGGTGAATGCGGCGTGCGTCTCATCAGTCTGGAGCGTCCGGGCATCGGTCTTTCGACGCATGATCCGAAGACGGGACATGTGCCTTTCGCGCGCGATCTCGGGCGTGTGGCCGATGCGCTCGGCCTCGATCGGTTCGCGGTGCTCGGCTGGGCATCCGGCGCGCCCTATGCGCTTGCCGCGGGTGCGGTTCTCGGCCAACGCGTCACGCGCGTCGCGCTCGCCACGCCGCGTCTCGCCTTCCGTTCGGATCTCGAGGCGACGACGCCCATGCGCCAGTTCTTCGGCGGGCTGCGCCGTCACCCCTGGCTCTTCGAAACCGTCTTCACGATCATGCGCGCCAAGCGGTCGCGCCGCTTCTTCCGGCCCATGATCCGCAATTTCCTCGAAAATTCCGAGCCCGACCGGCTCCTTTTCGACCGCGACGCCTCATTGCTCGATTGCTTCACGGACAGCCTCATCGAAGCGATAGACAAGACACACAAGGGCATCGTCGCCGAACTCAATCTCTACGCGAGGGATATCCTCGTCGATACGGCGGGCATCGTGCGTCCGCTTCTCGTCTGGCATGGCATGAAGGACGAGATGAACGGCGCCGAAGATGTCCGGCGCATGCTCGATGGCGTCCCCGTGGAGGCGTTCCGCTTCATGCCGGATGACGGGCACATGGTTCTCTTCGCGCATTTCCGCGAGGTGCTCTCGGCTCTCGTTAATGACGCGCATTGAACGCAGCGGGCCGTAAGCATGCCCGGCCGAATAGACGAAACTGCCTGTCATTTGCGGTTTTCTCTCCGGGGCCATCCATCCTAACATCGGGCGCGCCGGCGCAAGCCGGCGAGGCCAAGGGGTTGGGTGTGTCCGGGTTGGAATCGGTTCCTGATGACGATGCGCAAGAGGCGTCGCGCGATGCGCTGTCGCGTCCCGATCTCGCCGTCGCGCTCGATGCGATCTACGGCTATGCGACCGATCCGGAAAACTGGGAGGAGATGAACTCCCTTCTGGACGAGATCGCGGCCGGTGCGGATATCGAACCTCTCGCCGATGGAATGCGTGCGCATCTCTCCCGCGCCGAGGAGCTTGCGCGGCGTCTTCATGTCGCCCCGCCCGCACAGAATGCCGGCCCCTCCTATTGCCACATGGTCGTCGGCCGCGATTTCCGGATTCTCGATATCTCGGAACAGGCCGCCGCCATGCTCGGGCCCTTCTGCAGGTCGCTTGCGCCGGGCGCGCTTCTCTCCTTCGGCGATCCGGAAAACGCGGCGCGGTTCCGCGCTCTTGCCTCCGCCGCCGCTCAGGAGGGCGCCGGTCCGGTGCTGCTCCGGCTTGTGCTCGAGGATGGCGAGGAGGCGGTCTTCGGCTATCTCCTTGCCGAGGAAAGCCTGCCCGATCCGCTGCGCCGCCGCCTCGATCTTTCCGCCGGGGTCCGGCGGGGCGCCATTGCCTTCGTCGCGCCGGACCGGGAGGCCGCGAACGATGCGAGCCGCATGTACCGCGAGACTTTCGGCCTCACACCGGCGGAAGCGCGTCTTGCCGCGGCGTTGAAGGACGGTCTTTCGCTGAAGGAAGCCGCCGCCCATCTCAACATCTCGGTCAATACCGCACGCAACCAGATCAAGGGCGTGTTCGAGAAGCTCGGCGTCAACCGGCAGGGTGATTTGATCCGTCATCTGACGGAACTTTCCCAGCTTGCCGCCTATATCCGCACGACGCAGGACAGCGCGGAAGCCTCGCCCGCGCCCGCCCCGGGCGAAGTGCCCCTTTCCTTCGTCGATCTGCCCTGCGGGCGCAAGCTCGCCTTTCGCGATTACGGCGCCCGCAATGGCGTGCCCGTCATCCTGCTGCCGAGTTCGGTCAGCAGTTCCTATATCTGGGAGCCGGAAGCGGAAGCGGCGAAACGCATGGGCGTTCGCTATATCGTCGTGGAGCGGCCGGGCAGCGGTGCATCGACGCCCGATCCGGAACTCACCTTCGACAGTTTCGCGCAGGATCTCGGCCACTTCGCCGATGCGCTCGGGCTGTCCGCCTTCCGTCTTGTCGCGCGCTCTTCCGCCTCGCCCTTCGCGCTGGTCGCGGCCGCGCGGCTCGGGCGGCGCGTCGAATTGCTCATGCTTACCTCGACGCGGCTCGGCATTCCCGAGGGTTCGCCGCGCGCGCGAAAGCCGAAGGGGCTGCTCGCCAGCTTCTTCAACAATCTGAAGCGTCATCCCTGGCTGCTCGATTCCACTCTCTTCATCCTGCGCGCGAAGATGTCGCGCAGTTTCATCCGCCCGCTCGTCCACAAGTTCTTCGAGGCGTCGCCCGCCGATCTCGAGCTCATCAAGTCCACCCCCTCGCTCGAGGCGGCGATGATCCGCAGCACGATGGAGACGATCGCGCACAGCTATTCCGGGCTTCTGCGCGAGTCGCAGCTCTATCTCGACGGGCTCACGATCGACCTTTCGGGTCTCACCGCGCCGCTCGTCGTCTGGCATGGCGAGGCGGATGGCGTCGTCCCCCTGCCGGAGCTTGAGCGGCGTCTCGCCGAACTCGGCATCGCGCCCGACGAAATGCGCGTCTTTCCCGGCGAGGGGCATTGTTTCCTCAACCGCCACCATGAAGAGATTTTCGAGCGCCTCCTGATCGCCTAGGCGGCCCCGTCTCGCCTTTGGTCCATTTGCACTATTCTGGCGCCCCCTCCCGCCCGCTAGGACTCGTGGCGATGAAAGCCCGGACATGGGGTGCCGGGTTCGAGCCAGAGGGGCTTCCAATGACATTCAGAACCATATGCATGGCCGTCGCGCTCGGCGCGGCGATCGCCGGTCCGGCTGCCGCCGACACGGCGACCGTTCCTCCTGCCGCTGTGCCCGATGCGCAGAAGAGCTGCGAGCAGCTTGCCGCCGAGATCGGGCAGCAGCAGGAGATCATCGCGGGCGCGAATACGGCCGAAACGAGCGCCACTCTCGTCAATGCAGGCGTCGGCCTCGCGCAGTCGCTCGGCGTCAATTTCGGCGGTCTCGGCCTTAGCGGGATTCAGGCGGCGGGCGCCGTCGGCAATGTCGCCGCGCAGCAGGGTCAGGCCGCGCAGCAGCAGGCCCAGCAGGCGGAAATCCGGCTGCAGGTTCTCACCGGCTTCTATCAGGGCAAGGGCTGCCAGGGCTGACGCCTTCCCGCTGAACGACAAGGGATCCGGCAGCCGCCCCAGGCGTCATACCCGGACGCACACCCCTTGGGTGGCCGCCGGTACCGGGGGAGCCTGATGGGCTCCCCCGTGTTTTTATTCTCTTGGGGGAGCCCATCAGGCTCCCCCGTGCTTTTATTATTTTGGGGGAGCCCATCAGGCTCCCCCGTGTTTTTGGCCGGCCAATTCCGGACGCGGCAATCCGTCCCGCCTCTCCTGACAATCCGGCGCGGCGGCGCGTGCTAGTCTTCCGCCTCAATGTGAATAGAAGGAAGGAAGACGCTCATGATGCCGGCCAGCGCGGACAATATCGTCCTTGAAGAGGCGAAGCCCGCCGAGGAGGAGCTTGCAGCCCGCCTCATCTACGACACCGGGTCCTATGTCTTCGACTGTCTCTATGACCGGGATTTCGACGCCTATCTGAAGATCACCTCGCATCTCTGGCTGCAGGAGGCGGGTGCCTTCTCGCACCGCCACGCACGGGCTGCGCTCTTCGAGGGCAGGCTCGCGGGTATCGCGCTCGGCTTTCCGCAGCCGCTCTACGAGCAGGAATTCGGCACCGGCATGGGCGCCATGGCCGAAATGGCGAGCCCGGAACTCCTCGCACATTTGCCAGGTGTGGCGGGGCACATCCCCTGGCTCTTTCCCGAGGTGCCGGAGGATGCCTGGTATCTCCTCTTTCTCTCCGCGCATCCGCAGGCGCGTGGCCGGGGCATCGGCGAGAAGCTCCTGTCCGAGTGTTTCGAGCGTGCGAGGGCGGCAGGCTGCGCCTCGCTCCATCTCGATGTCGCCTCGGTCAATCCGGCGGTGCGTTTCTACGAGCGCATGGGGCTCGAGCGGCTCGCCGAAACGTCGGTGCCGAAGATCGCCGCCTCCCATGGCGTCCCCTCGCATATCCGCATGGTGAAGACGCTCGCCTGACCCGTCCTCGTGGCCATGGTCCGAGCCTGGAAGGGCCCGCGCTTGCATAAGCGCGGGCGCTCGCCTATCTCGGGCAGAGCCGCCCATCCCGGGCAAAGCACAGTCCAGCCGGAGACGCCTGCCAGATGGCCGCCCCCGACACGTCCGCCCCGCGAAGCGCGCTCGCCGCCTTCATCGAAGCCCCGCTCTTCCAGCATTTCATCACCGCCGTCATCCTCGTGAACGCGGTGACGCTCGGCCTCGAAACCTCGGAAGCCGCAATGGCGGCGGCCGGGTCTTTCCTCGTCGCGCTCGACCGCATCGCGCTGGCGATCTTCGTCGTCGAACTCGGGCTCAAGCTCGCCGCCTGGCGGCTTCGCTTCTTCCGCGACGGCTGGAACCTGTTCGACTTCGCGGTGGTGGCGATCGCGCTCGTGCCCGCGGCGGGCCCGCTCTCGGTCCTGCGCGCGCTGCGCATTCTGCGCGTGCTGCGGCTTCTCTCCGTCGTCCCCTCCATGCGCAAGGTCGTCGCCTCGCTCATCGGCGCGCTGCCCGGCATGGGCTCGATCATCGCCGTGCTGCTGCTCGTCTTCTATGTGGGCGCCGTCCTCTCCACCAAGCTCTTCGGCGATGCCTTCCCGGACTGGTTCGGCACCATCGGCGGTTCCATGTATTCGCTCTTCCAGATCATGACGCTGGAAAGCTGGTCCATGGGCATCGTGCGCCCCGTCATGGAGGCCTACCCCTATGCCTGGGTGTTCTTCGTGCCCTTCATCATCCTCACGAGCTTCATGGTGCTGAACCTCTTCATCGCCATCATCGTGAATTCCATGCAGGCGCTCCACGAGGAAGAGCACAACCGCGCGCAGAACGAGCGCGACGCGCGCGCCCGCGAGGAACGCGTCGAGATCGAGCGCCGCGCGCATGAGGAGCGCCAGGCGACGGCGGCCGATGTCCGCGCCATCAAGGCCGAACTCGCCGAGGTCCGCCGCCTGCTGGAGGCGCGGGCAAAGGGCTAGCGCCAGCGGCGTTCTATTCCGTCTGCATCCCGCGGCGGCCGATCGCCACGGCGGCCGCAAACATCGCCACGGCGGCGAGCGGTATGGCGACGGCGGCCGGCAGCCCGAGAAGCGTCAGTTCCGTACCGCCTTCATAGGTCGCATAGCCCTCATAGATATCGCCCAGCGCATGGGCGAGCGCGACGCTCGCCATGATCCAGCCGCCGATCAGCGCGGCAAGCGCGATTTGTCCGCGCGCCCAGACGAGCCAGAGGCAGAGCGCGGCGAGCCCCGCATTCGTCAGCAATTGCCATGCGTCGTGAAAGCGGGCATGGGGCGGCCAGTCCGGGTTGAAGAGATGCGTCTCGTTTACCTCGAGTATCGGAATCAGCAGGCCGAAAACGAGAATTCCGGCGGTCATGAGAAGGCGGGCGGACATGTCTCTCTCCAGGCTGGCGGCGCGGGGATGCCGCGGGTTATATTGACGCTGTCAATATGTGGGAAAAATAGACAGTGTCAATATCGAAACGCGGGCGGCCCCGCGCCGCCTATCATCATGGAAATCTGCGCGAAGCCCTTGTCGATGCCGCCTTCGCGCTTCTCGACGAGGGCGGCGCGGATGCCGTCACGATCCGCGCGGTGGCGCGCCGCGCCGGTGTCACGCATGCCGCGCCCGCCAATCACTTCGCGGACCGCAAGGCGCTCCTCACCGCGCTCGCGTCCCGCATTTTCGAGGATCTCTCGCGCGAGATATCGCGCCGTCTTGCCCGCGCGGGCGACGGGCTCGAGGCGCGGCTCAGGGTCTTTGCCGATGCCGTGCTTCGCTTCGGCCTCGCTTCGCCGCATCGCTACAGGCTCATCTGGCGCTGGGACGCGCTCGACGGTGCGGATGCGGCGCTGCAGGGTGCGATGGACGCGATCTATGATTGCCTCATCGCGGAACTTTCGGTCCAGGGATCGGAGGCGCTCGATCCGCACAGCCGCGCCATCGCGCTCTGGTCGATGGTGCATGGCTATGTCTCCATGCGGATCGAGGGCAATCTTGTACCGGGCCGCGACAAGGTGACTGGCGAACCGCGCGAAAAGGCCATCGTCACCGCGTTGCTCGAAGGCATCGTCCCGCGCCGTTGAGCCGCTTGCCGGATCGCGATGGAAAGGGGGCGGGGAAGGGGCGCGGAAGACGGGCCTGCGAAGACCTGCGCGGTTTTCAGGCCGCCGGGGCCCCGGCGGCCGAGACGGCTCCATGCGCCATCAGCGCGCGCAGCTCGCCCTCGCTCACCCCGTCGCGTTTCATCAGAAGCCGGACGATGGGGTCCGCCAGCATCTCGTCCAGCGTGAGCTCCCGGCTCAGGGCTTCCGTCAGTGTGCTGCGGATGGACATGGGGGCAACCTCTCGTCTTCTTCGTGTGTCCGGACCTGGCAGCCCGCTACAGGGGTTCCGCGGCGGGGTTTCCCCAGCGGCGGCCTTGCTTCCGGCCGGATCGTGATACGTTATTTGCGATCAATTCGCAACTGGAACATGGGAACGCCCCGCCGGAATGGCAAGGCCTCGCCCACGAAAACAACCGTTTCGGCGTCAAAAAGTTTCAGGCCCGTTCGCTGTCCCTCAAATCCGTCATGGCCCGATTTATTCGGGCCATCCACGCCTTTGCCGCCAAGCCCGGCGGCGCCTCTTCCCCCTCTCCCCGAGGGGAGAGGGCAGGGGCCCGCCGGGCGGCGGAAGCCGCGCCGGTGGGAAGGGTGAGGGGTGTTGTTCCGATTGACGGCGATTAGGCGCTGTTGTCATTGTGAACAACAGAAGCCGCTGCCGAGGAAACGCCGAAATGACAGTGCTGCACATCAGTCTCGGAGAATTCTCCGACATGAAGGCCGGTTTCCTGAATGCCTGGAAGGACGCCGAGGCGGGCAAGCGCGCGAAGCCGCGCCACGAGCTCATCTTCCGCACCTATGAAGACATGCACCGCGTCTTGTCTCCCGCGCGGCTCGATGTCGTGAAGGCGCTGGCGGGGCAGGGCCCGCTCAGCATGCGCGAGGTTGCGCGCCGCGTGGGCCGCGACGTGAAGGCGGTCCATAGCGACATCACGGCGCTCATCAATTGCGGCATGATCGACCGCACGGAGGAAGGCATCAGCTTCCCCTATGACCGCATCCATCTGGACGTGGATATCGAAGCGGTGGCGTAAGTTCGCAATACATTTCTACAAGTTGTTGGCTCTACGCGGTTCGGTTTCTCCGACGCGGATTTCCTAGTAGGCTATTGTTGATAGCGCGATGAGGGGCGCAACATGTGGTATGATTGTTTATTTCGTTCTTGAAAAGTTCTTGATTTTGGAGAACGCATGTCGCCTAACTGGCTGCAGCTAAATACCCCCACTGTCGGTCCTAGTTTGGTGAGCGTGCCTCATGTTTCAGATTGTGAAAGCAACTCGCACTGGACGCACGCTAACGTTCAACAAAGGCAAATATAGGTAAGGGAGAGCCGCTATGCCTAAATTTTACGAGTTTTTTGCAGGGGGTGGCATGGCTCGAGCAGGGTTGGGAGCTGGATGGAAGTGCCTCTTCGCCAATGACTTCGACTACAAGAAGGCCCGCATTTACCAGCAGAACTGGGGTGACGGCGAGATGAAGTGCGAGGATGTCGGCCGGCTTCGCACGTCGGATATTCCTGGTAAAGCAGAGCTGATTTGGGGCTCATTCCCTTGTCAGGATCTTTCCCTTGCAGGAGGTGGAGCGGGGCTTAGGGGTGAAAGGTCAGGGACTTTTTGGCCGTTCTGGAGATTGATGAAGTCTCTCATGGAGGAAGGGCGTGCGCCTGAAATCATTGTCCTTGAGAATGTCTGTGGCACGTTGACCTCTCACGGAGGCAAGGATTTCTCTGCGATTTGCTCCGCATTCGAACAAGAAGGATACCGTTGCGGCGCTGTTGTGATCGATGCGGCGTTGTTTGTTCCTCATTCACGGCCGCGGTTGTTCGTAGTTGGCGTAAAAGAGGGATTGATAGTTCCTTCGTCGCTCGCGGGTGAACCTGTACCGATGTGGCATACCCAAGGTGTGCGGACTGCATATGAAATGTTGCCGCCTAAAGCGAAGAAGAATTGGGTTTGGTGGAACCTGCCGACCCCTCCGCTGCGCAACACAAACTTCGCCGACTTGATCGAGGATGAGCCTGATAGCGTGTCTTGGCATACACCGCTTGAGACGCGCCGCCTTCTGTCGATGATGAGCAAAGTAAATTTGTCGAAAGTCGAAAAAGCTAAAAAATCAGGGCGTCGAATGGTGGGCGCAATCTACAAACGAACTCGCCGTGGTGAGGACGGTTTTAAGGTACAGAGGGCGGAAGTACGATTTGACGAGGTGGCCGGCTGTTTGCGAACGCCGGCGGGTGGTTCAAGTCGACAGCTCATCATGGTGGTAGAAGGTCGAGCTGTGAAGTCGCGACTAATATCAAGCAGGGAGACAGCTCGCTTGATGGGACTGCCGGATGAATACAAGCTCCCGCAAAACTACAATGAAGCTTATCACTTGACAGGGGATGGCGTCGTTGTGCCTGTGGTGCGGCATTTGGCGTCCAGCATTTTAGAACCTATTTTGGCCGCTCAATCTAAGAGCGCAAAGGTTGCGGCATGACAGTTGTTCCCTGCGAGCAAAACGCGGAATTGCGTAGAAAAATTGAACGGTTCGCAGAGACGCTGAAAGTGCAAGCTCATACCCTTGGCGATCATGGGCTTAATGAGCAAGAATTCTATAATAGTGGCCTCTTTCGAGGAGCGATTGAGCGAATTCGGGGCCAGTTCTCCGCCACGATGCGTGAGAAACGCGAATTTGTTCATCACGTCTTGAACTTTATGCAGGACGGCGGGTTTATTCGCGACTGGGAGTCTGCCGGTGATGCCAACCGCCACGACTACAGCGTTCAACTGAATAGTGGGCGTATCGGAGTCATTGAACTTAAGGGATGCCTTGACGGTAATAATACCAACATTTTTGAGCGACCGCCGCACGCAAACGAATTCATTCTGTGGAGTGTTTGTACGAATCCTGGGGCTGATCCTCGTCACAATGCATGGTCAGGTATTCACACGCGGCTTAGCGCGGAGATTATATCGAGAGAACAGCGTGTCGATGGCGTTCTGATTTGGGATATGGTCTGCGGCACTATTGGTCGACCCTGTCCGAAGACACAGAAGCATCCAGAGCGTATGACCGAGGTGGGGCACTATTCTCTAACTCCTCCCTGCATCTACGTTTTACCTGCGACTATTCCTAGTCCGCGAAACAATCCTGCCCCGACTGCCCAAGATCTGCGAGATGTCGAGCTGTTATCGGCGTTTTCCGATTGCTTCCGTTGCGATTTGGCGGAGATCAACTTTGTAGATTTTGAAGTGCAACATAAAGGAGCCGAGACTCTTAGAACTACGAGGATTCGGCGTGCTGGCGAGGAGGTTCGATGTTCTGAGGCAACAGCGATACGACGAGCATGACCTGCCGCACGGAGACTGGCTGAGTGTCGGTGGATTTTGTCTATAGGCGAAAAGCCGTAAGCACGCTGAGTACGAAAGTCGGAGTATACGTGCTTTGCGATCTCGACAATGTTCCGATGTATGTGGGGCAGTCAGCCCAAGGGATTAGGGCTCGCGTCCAGCGACATCTCACTTCGGCTCGCTCCGATATTATCGCGAACCGTCAAATTGATGTGTGGGAGATTGCCTTTGTTCGGGAGTACCCGCTCGAAAAAAAGCAAGAGATGAACGAGCTTGAAGCTGCGCTCTTTCACGAGTTTGATAAAGTCTCGCGCCTTATGAACGGCACCATTCCACCGCTACCACCGGCGGAGTATTCGATTCCTTCTCCTGCTCGTGTCGTCCAAGTAATGAGCGACGAAGAAATTGTAGAGAAGCAGAACATTGAACTGCGCTTGCCGCGGCAGGCAGCACATTACGCTCAGATCGTCGGCCACTTCTTGGCTGTTAAGAACTCCAACCAAGTGGCGAGGGCGATGAATGCGCATTTCGCGCGGCTCACGCGATATCATGCAATGATGTTGGGGCTGAGCTCTGGAGAGGAGAGCTAGTGACGTCACCGGATCGCAGTCGGATAATGCGTGCGGTCAAAGATAAGGACACCGCGCCCGAATGGTCAGTGCGACGCATGTTGCACGCTGCGGGTTATCGCTATCGCCTCCACTGCAAGGAATTGCCGGGCAAGCCAGATTTGTGTTTCCCAAGCCGCAAAAAGGTCATCTTCATACATGGTTGTTTTTGGCATGGACATAACTGCAAGCGTGGGGCGCGCGAGCCCAAAAGCAACGTTGAATACTGGCGGGCGAAGATATCGCGCAATTGCGAGCGCGATGCTGCACATATGGCAGCGCTAAGATCGGTAGGCTGGTCAATTTTGATCTTATGGGAATGCGAAATAAAAAGCGGCACGGCCACGCTAAATCGTTTGAAAGCATTCTTGGGGCCTTCAAAAGCATCTTGCGCTCTATGAGGCCAACACAAAAGCCACACATCCTTGCCACATGTCTTTTCCGCCACAGCGGGGACAAGTCCCGATCCGGGGGTAAGGGCGAAGCGGGTTCCGCCGCGGTGCGGGGGATAAAATCCGGGGATAAGTCCGTCTACGGACGTTTATGACGTTTCGATGACGTTCGTGTGACGGTGGGCCGTCACTTGTCCCCGCCTTGCCCCTTATCCCCGCCCCAAAAAGAAAGCGGCGCGGGATTGCTCCCGCGCCGCTTATTTCCCCTCATGCCCCACCCGGTTTCCCGGGGTCTCCTTGCGCTCGGGCGTCAGCCCTCGCGGACCTCAAGGCCCAGATCGCGCACCTTGCGATAGAGCGTCGAGCGGCCGATGCCGAGGCGGCGCGCCACCTCCGTCATGTGGCCCTTGTACTTGTCGATGGCGAGGCGGATCATTTCCGCCTCGATGTCCTCGAGCTTGCGGACATTGCCCGCTTCGTCGGTGATGGCGATGCCGTCCGAGAAGTTGGAGCGGGCGAAGTCCGCCAGCGTATTAGATTGCGGCTGCGCGGCTTGCCCCGCATAGATCGGCACTTCGCTTGCGCCGCCGATCATGCCCGTGTTCCGGGCCGGATCGGGAGCGGGAGCGGGCGTGTGCCGCTCCTGCGGCGCGGAATGCACCACGCTCGTGTCGTGCAGGCGCGCGGCGTCCGAATAGCCTTCCACCATGGTCGCGATCTGCGGGAAGTCCGAGACCTGCAGCGCCTCGCCGTCGCAGAGCACGATGGCGCGGAAGATGGTGTTTTCGAGCTGGCGCACATTGCCCGGCCAGTCATAGGCCTTGAGCATGTCGAGCGCGGTGGGCGAGATGCCGACCACGTCCTTGCCTTCCTCCGCGGCGAGGCGGCGGATGAAATGCGCCACGAGGTCCGGGATGTCGTCCTTGCGCTGGCGCAGCGGCGGAACGTGGATCGGGAAGACGTTCAGGCGGTAATAGAGGTCTTCGCGGAAGCGGCCCTCCTTCACCATCTGCAGCATGTCGCGGTTGGTCGCCGAGATGAGGCGGATATCGACCTTGACGGGCTTTTTGGAGCCCACGGGGTCGACTTCGCCTTCCTGCAGGGCGCGCAGCAGCTTCACCTGGATGTCGAGCGGCAGTTCGCCGATCTCGTCGAGGAAGAGCGTGCCGCCGTTCGCTTCCTGGAACTTGCCGGCATGCTTGTCGGCCGCGCCCGTGAAGGCGCCCTTTTCGTGGCCGAAGAGGATGCTCTCGACGAGGTTTTCCGGGATGGCGCCGCAGTTCACCGTGACGAAGGGCTTTCCGGCGCGGTCGCCTTCGCCCTGGATGGCGGCGGCGATGAGTTCCTTGCCGACGCCCGATTCGCCTTCGATGAGGATCGGGATGTTGGACTGCGCGGCGCGCTTGCCGAGCCGGATCACCGGTTCCATCGAGGCGCTGGGCGCGATGATGTCCTCGAAGGTGAGGCGGCCGGTCTGGCGCTTCTGGAGGCGGGTGATCTCGCCCGTCAGCGCGTTAACCTTGAGGGCGTTCCGCATCGAGACGTGGAGGCGTTCCGGGCTCACGGGCTTCACCACGAAGTCCGAGGCGCCCTCGCGCATCACGTTAACCACGGTTTCGATGCCGCCATGGGCGGTGAGGACGATCACGGGCAGGTTCGGCTTTTGCGGGTGGACGCGCTTCAGCACCTCCATCCCGTCCACGCCCGGCATGACGAGGTCGAGCACCACGAGGGCGATCTCGGCGCCGGCGGGGCCCTCCAGATAGGCAAGGGCCGCCTCGCCGCCATCGACCGGGATCGCGCGGTAGCCGTCCCTGTTGACGACCTCCTCCAGAATCCGCCGCTGGGCGGGGTCGTCGTCCACTATGAGAATGGCCTGGGTCATTCTGGTCCTCGGATTCGTGCCGCATTTCACCCGCGAACCACCCCCCGACAGTTCGCATTTGGCCCAATATGGGCCGCATTGGTAAAAGGGCCCTTAATCCTGCGACTGATATTCCGATTTCAGTGACACAAGGTGGCACAGTTGGATTCAGGCAGGTTGGGGCGGGATTCTGCCGTAAACGGACCGATTCTGTCCGGCAACAGTGTTGCGCTCATGTGACGCCTCGCGCAGAACTTGTGGAATCCGGCCAATACAGGTTGATGGTTTCCGCCGTTCCATGCGATGAAATTGAGCTTATGAGGGCTTACCGGTGGGGTCCGGGCCACCCGTCGTATTGTCGGGGGGCAGAGCGAAATAACGACGGAGATTGGGATGAAAATGATATCCCGGCTTATAGCGTTGGGTTCTTTCCTTGTGCTGGCTGGTTGCGGCACCTGGACCGCGGAATCTTACCTGCATGAAGACATTCAGGGTGATTCCTTCAACGCGTGCCTGGCTCGTGAATATCAGGACAGGGCGACGTCCGAAGCCTATGTCGACTGCAACTGGGTCGATACGGCTGCGATCGTCGAGAAGGGCCGTGCCGCCGCTGCTGGCGAGACGGTGCTTCCTTATGACCCCGCCTCGAAGGGGGTTCTTGCGAGCGATCTGCCCGAACTGCAGGACGCCCGTGCCAAGCTCATGGCTGCCCTCGACAATGGCGGCCGCAGCGAGCGTGGCTGCGCCTGCGCCAAGGCGCAGCGTTACTATGACGGCTGGGTCGAACAGGCGAGCGACAACAAGCTCGGCGTGAACGGCTCGTATTTCGGTGGCGAAGGCGGACCGGTGCAGCCGGATCGCGTTGAAGCCGAAAAGGCCGCGTTCTACGAAGCCCTCACGGCCTGCGCGCTCAAGGAAGCCGGCCCGTGGACCATCTATTTCGGTTTCGACAAGTACAACCTGACGCCGGAAGCGCAGTCGGTGATCGATCAGATCGTCGCTGAATCCACTGGTGCTCTCTCGGTTGTCGGTCATACCGATACGTCGGGTAGCAACGCCTACAACCAGGCTCTCGGCCAGCGTCGTGCAGATTCCGTGTCCAACGCGCTCACTGCGCAGGGCAAGGAACTTTGCAGCGCCGTGTCGAAGGGTGAAACGGACCTCGCGGTCCAGACCGGCGACGGCGTGCGTGAGCCGCTGAACCGCCGCGCGGTTGTCGCGGGCTGCTAAAGTACCGACGGCGAAAGATCGGGGCCCCTGCCGGAAGGCAGGGGCCCTTTTCTTTTTATGGCTTCTCCGGCTGCGGGATCGCGGTGAATCGCCGAGGGGCGTTGAATGACAGTTGGCTCCGCTCAATATAGTTTGCGAAGATGTTTCCTCACTGGAGCCGCGCGATGTCGAGTGCCGACCAGAAGTTCAGATTTTCCCAATACTCCGCTATGGCTGATCACGAGCGAGGGTTGGGTGAGCTTCCAGTCTGGAACCTCACTGATCTCTATTCCTCGCCCGACGCACCGGAAGTGAAGGCAGATCTGGCAATTGCCGCGGAAGCGGCAACCGATTTCAAGAAGCGCTACAAGGGTCAAATCGCACCGCTCGCGGCGTCGGGTGGCGGGGGAGCTGAGCTCGGAAGAGCAATCGGGATCTATGAGGAAATCGAAGATCGGCTTGGCCGTCTGATTTCCTATGCGGGCCTTCTCTACGCTCAGGACAATACGAATCCCGCGAATGCCAAGTTCTATGGCGACATTCAGGAGCGCGTTACGACGATCTCGACGGATCTCCTGTTCTTTGCGCTCGAATTGAACAAGCTCGACGACGATACATTTGCCGCTGCGCTAAAGGATCCGGCCCTTGCGCATTACGGGCTCTGGCTTCGCGACCTGCGTGCCATGCGGCCGTACCAGCTTTCCGATGAACTCGAAACGCTTCTGCACGAGAAGAGTGTAACGGGGCACGCCGCCTGGAATCGTCTTTTCGATGAAACCATGGCGCGGCTTACCTTCGAAGCTGGCGGGAAAAAGCTCACCCTCGAAGCTGCTCTTCACCGTCTTTCCGAAAAGGACAGGACGAAGCGTGAAGAAGCCGCGCATTCGCTCGCGGAGACCTTCAAGGCGAACCTGCCGCTCTTCACGCTTATTACCAATACGCTTGCGAAGGACAAGGAAATAGAAGACCGCCTGCGCGGCTTTGAGGACATCGCCCAATCGCGCCATATTGCGAACCGGGTGGAACCGGAGGTTGTCGCCGCGCTTGTCGATGCGGTACGCCGCTCCTATCCCGATCTCTCGCATCGTTACTACGCGATGAAGGCAAAATGGCTTGGTCTCGATCGTCTCGAGTACTGGGATCGCAATGCGCCGCTTCCGCAGTCCGACGACGCGGTCATTACCTGGGACCAGGCGCGCGACACGGTGCTGGACGCTTATCGCGGTTTCACGCCCGAGATGGCCGAAATCGCAAACCGCTTTTTCGAGAAAGGCTGGATCGATGCTCCAGCCCGCGCCGGCAAGTCGTCGGGCGCCTTTGCTCACCCCACCGTGCCGAGCGTCCATCCCTACGTGCTCGTGAACTATCAGGGCAAGACGCGAGACGTGATGACGCTTGCGCATGAACTCGGCCATGGTGTTCATCAGGTGCTGGCCGCCAAACAAGGCCCGCTCATGGCCGATACGCCGCTAACGCTCGCCGAGACGGCGAGTGTCTTTGGCGAGATGCTTACCTTCCGCAAGTTGCTGGCGGGAGCCACCGACAAGGAGCGGCGCAAGGCAATGCTCGCCTCCAAGGTGGAGGATATGCTGAACACGGTTGTCCGTCAGACTGCCTTCTACACGTTTGAGCGCCACGTTCACACAGCGCGCCGTCAGGGCGAGCTAACCTCGGATGATATCTGCCGTTTCTGGATGGAAGTGCAGGGAGAGAGTCTTGGGCCGGCCATTCATCTGGGGCCAGGCTATGAGACGTATTGGTGCTACATCTCGCACTTCATTCATGCGCCTTTCTACGTCTATGCCTATGCCTTCGGCGATTGCCTCGTGAACTCGCTTTATGCGGTTTATGAAAAGGCGCAAGAGGGTTTTGCCGAACGGTATTTCGAGATGCTGTCTGCCGGAGGTACGCTCAGGCACAAGGAGCTCCTTGCGCCTTTCGGTCTCGATGCGACCGATCCGGCCTTCTGGGATAAAGGCCTTTCCATGATCCGAGGTTTCATCGACGAGCTCGAGGCGATGGAATGAGCGACGATCCGTCGGGTCCTGCCCGTCCTGGCGAACGCGACAGGGAGGCGAACCGGCTCGGCCGCCGCTTTCAGCGTTACGCCCAGGTGGGAGCGGGTGTCGGCGGTGTTGCGGCCCGTGCCGCCGGAGCCCGGCTATTCGGCCTCGACAAGGCAGACGAACGCACAGCGCGCGAACTGAAAGCGGCTCTCGGTGGACTCAAGGGGCCGATCATGAAAGTCGCGCAGATGATCGCGACCATACCGGAGGCCGTTCCGGCTGAGTTCGCCGCCGAACTCTCCACGCTTCAGTCCGCAGCACCACCCATGGGCTGGCCGTTCGTCAAGCGGCGCATGCGCGCCGAACTCGGCGCCGGATGGGAGGGCCTTTTCGGTAGCTTCGAGCGCGAGGCTGCCGCGGCGGCGTCCCTCGGACAGGTTCATCGCGCGACATCGCGCGAGGGCCAGAAGCTCGCTGTCAAACTTCAGTATCCGGATATGCAGTCCGCAGTCGATGCGGACCTCAAGCAGCTCGGTCTCATCTTCTCCATTCACCGTCGAATGGACCGTGCCGTCGATACGCGCGAAATCTACCGTGAAATCGGTGAAAGGTTGCGCGAGGAGCTCGATTATCTGCGTGAGGCCGCGCATATGCGTCTTTACGCGGACATTTTTTCGGGCGATCCCCGAATCTCGGTACCGCAGGTGACCGAGGACCTCACGACGCAGCGCCTTCTCACCATGAGCTGGCTCGATGGCGACCCACTTCTTTCCTTCCGCGAACATCCGCTTGAAGCGCGCAATCGCATTGCCGAGGCAATGTTCGCCGCGTGGTGGATGCCTTTCAGTCGATACGGCGTGATTCATGGTGACCCGCATCTTGGCAACTATTCCGTGAGGAAAGGCGATGCCGAAGATACCTGGGGTATCAATCTTCTCGATTACGGCTGCATCCGCGTCTTTCCGTCCGCATTCGTTGCGGGTGTGGTTGAGCTCTATCGCGCCCTCGAAACGGATGATCGGGACAGGGCGGCTGCCGCCTATGAAAATTGGGGCTTTCGCAATCTCTCCGTCGAACTGATCGAGGTGCTCAATGTCTGGGCGCGCTTTATCTATGCCCCCATGCTCGACAATCGCGTTCGTTCGGTCGCGGATGGCATCAGCCCGGGTGAGTATGGCCGCAAGGAGGCTTTCGGCGTTCACAAGCGCCTTCGCGAGCTTGGGCCCGTGACGCCACCGCGCGAATTCGTCTTCATGGACCGAGCCGCCATCGGTCTTGGCTCCGTCTTCCTCCATCTCGGCGCGGAGTTGAATTTCCATGCATTGTTCAACGAGACCATCGAAGCCTTCGACGCCACCGAACTCGACAAGCGCCAGAAGGCCGCGCTAAAGAAAGCGGGCGTCCCGCTCGCCGCGTGAGCGGTTCATCTCTTCCGTCCGCTCGAGGCCCCGCATGACCGACGATCTTCTCGAAGAAAACACGATTGCCTTGCCCGAGGGCTATCAGACCCTCAACTGGTTCCAGGGCTTCGGCCGGCAGATCGGTCCTCTCTATGAGCGGATAGGGGATGACGGGCACTACACGCGCGCTTTCCTCGTGCAGGAACATCACACAAACGGGATGCGCAATTGTCATGGCGGAATGCTCATGGCCTTTGCGGATATGGCCTTCGGCCATGCGATCACCATGTCCGTTCACCGCTACTGGGTTACTGTACGCCTCATGACCGATTTCCTGTCGGGGGCGAAGATCGGCGAATGGGTAGAAGGGACGGGCGAAATCGTCGGCGTTGAGGATGACTTCTTCACCGTGAAGGGGCGCATCTGGTGCGGTGACCGCACCATCATGTCGGGGACGGGCGTCTTCAAGGCGCTTGGAGAGAGGCCCTCGAAGTGAGCGATTTCGAGCTCGCTCCGGGCGATGAGGAGGGACCGTCCATTTCGGTTGCGCCCGGCTGGTTCGCGCGAGCCGTTGCCGTCGAGCCCGAAAGCCGCTTCGTAGATGTGAATGGCGTCAAGGTCCATTACCTGCGCTGGGGCGACCGCGCTAAGCCGGGACTGCTGCTTGTTCATGGCAATGGCGCCCATGCGCGCTGGTGGTCCTTCGTTGCGCCGTTTCTCGCGCGGGAATATTCCGTCGCGGCCATCGACATTACCGGCATGGGCGACAGCGGCTGGCACGAGAAATATTCGATCGAGGTATTTGCCGAAGAGCAGATGGCGGTCTGCGAAGATGCAGGCTTTTTCGATGGCGAGGAGCCACCCATCATTGTCGGCCATTCCTTCGGCGGCTTCATTACCATCCTGACCGGCGCGCTTTACGGCGAGCGCCTCGCCGGCACGGTGATCGTCGACAGTCCGGTCAATCCGCCGGACAGGCCGGGCGGTCCGCCGGACCGAAAATTCAGGCCGCACCGCATCTATCCATCGCTTGAGGCGGCAATGGAACGCTTCCGTCTTGCGCCGCCCCAGCCTTGCGAGAATCGCTACATCGTCGACTACATCGCGCGGCATTCGCTGAAGCGGGTCGCCATTCCCGAGGGCGGTGAAGGATGGACCTGGAAGTTCGATCCCGCCATATGGCAGCGCTTCGATATCGGCGACATGGGCGCGCGGCTTGCCGCCACGCGCTGCCGCATCGCCATCATGCGGGGCGAGTTTTCAGTGCTGCTGCCGGCCGAGATCGGCGAGTATATGTTCAACTTGCTCGGGCGGGCCGCACCTATGATCGAAATTCCGCAGGCGCGGCATCATGTGATGCTCGACCAGCCGCTCGCCTTCGTTGCCGCGCTCCGGGCTCTGCTCGCCGACTGGGATCATTCGGCGCCCTCGCGCAAGATTGCGAAGGGGCCGGTTCCCTCGCCCTTCGGCAGTTGACGAGGCCACGTCTTCTTCACCGGGCTGAACGGAATTGCACAGCGGCTGTAGGTATTTAGCGAAAGGCTCCGGGTCTCGGCGCTTGCCGAGGACGGTTCGTTTGCTATAGTCCGGCTCGCTCAAATCGAGCGTAACAAGCGGCAAAAGCGGGCGAGGTAACATGGCTGGATATCAGGAAGGCTGGGGCAAGGAGATGGATGCGAAAGAGCACATCTCGACCTATGACAGCTTCATTGCGGCGTCGAAGTGGGGCACGGCAGCTGTTGTTGTCGTTCTCGTCCTGATGGCGGTTTTCCTCATCTGAGATTCGGCAGATCCGAGACCAATTCTCGACTTGCAATTGGCTCTCGGCACTACATATTCGAATAATTCTTATTCTCATTTGGTGCCCGCATTTCTCGCGGGAGCCCGGAGAACAGGCGACGTTCCATGAAACTTGCGATCCCCAAAGAACGGCTTGAGGGCGAAACCCGCGTGGCGGCCTCCCCGGAAACGGTGAAGAAACTCACCGCGCTCGGCCTTGAGGTCATTGTCGAAGCAGGGGCCGGCAAACATGCCTCCTTCGCCGATCAGCTCTATAGCGAAGCGGGCGCGACTATCGCGCAAGGCACAGCCGAAGCGCTGAAAGACGCCGATATCGTCTTCAAGGTGCGCGCGCCGTCCGACGAGGAAATCGGCTTGATGAAGCGTGGCGCGATGCTTGCCGCCATTCTCAATCCCTGGGACGACAAGGCGCGATTGCAGAAATATGCCGCGCAGGGCGTCAATGCCTTTGCGATGGAGTTCATGCCGCGCATCACGCGCGCTCAGTCGATGGACGTTCTGTCCTCGCAATCGAATCTCGCGGGCTACAAGGCTGTCATCAACGCGGCTTCGGTCTTCACCCGCGCCATGCCGATGATGATGACCGCGGCAGGCACAATCGCTCCTGCCCGCGTCTTCGTGATGGGTGTCGGCGTCGCGGGCCTGCAGGCGATCGCGACGGCGAAGCGCCTCGGCGCCATCGTCACGGCGACCGACGTTCGAGCCACCACGAAGGAGCAGGTCGAAAGTCTCGGCGGCAGCTTCATAATGGTCGAGTCGGAAGAGAGCGGTGACGCGGCCGGTGGCTACGCGAAGGAGATGTCGGAAGACTACAAGCGCGCTCAGGCCGCCCTCGTCGCCGAACACATCAAGAAGCAGGACATCGTCATCACCACCGCGCTTATTCCGGGCCGCCCCGCGCCGGAACTCGTCAGCGAGGAAATGGTGAAGTCGATGAAGCCGGGCTCGATCCTTGTCGATCTGGCGGTGGAACGAGGCGGCAACTGCCCGCTGTCGGAAGCCGGCAAGCGTGTGGAGAAACATGGTGTGACCATCCTCGGCGACGTCAATGTTGCTGCGCAGCTTTCGGTGGATGCCTCTTCGCTCTATGCGAAGAACCTCCTGAACTTCATCACGCCCCTGATCGACAAGGAAACCAAGGCCCTGTCGATCAACTGGGAAGACGAAATCATCACGGGCACCTGCCTGACCAAAGACGGTCAGGTCGTGCATCCGTCGCTGCGCGAAGGAGGCAACTGATGGAAGCCGCCGCTATCGATCCTTTTGTGTTCCGGCTCGCGATCTTCGTGCTCGCGATCTTCGTCGGCTATTACGTGGTGTGGAGCGTGACGCCCGCGCTGCATACGCCGCTCATGTCGGTCACCAACGCCATTTCGTCGGTCATCATCGTCGGTGCACTGATCGCCGTGGGTCTCGATCTCTCCCAGGCAGGAGAGACTGGCTGGCTGTCGAAGGGATTCGGCTTCGTCGCCGTGATCCTTGCTGCGGTCAATATCTTCGGCGGGTTCCTGGTCACCCAGCGAATGCTCGCCATGTACAAGAAAAAGCAGCGCTGAGGGGAATAGGGACATGTCAGCCAATATAGCGGCCCTGCTGTACCTCGCGTCGGCAGTTCTCTTCATCCTCGCGCTTCGCGGCCTCTCCTCTCCGGAGACCTCGCGCCAGGGCAACACGTTCGGCATGATCGGCATGACCATCGCCATCGTGACGACGCTCGCGCTCCTGCAGGCGCAGAATACGCTCACTTGGGCTCTCATCGTGGGCGGTCTCGTGATCGGCGGCGGTATTGGCGCCGTGATCGCACGGCGCATCGCCATGACGCAGATGCCGCAGCTCGTCGCGGCCTTCCACTCGCTGGTCGGTCTTGCCGCGGTCTTTGTCGCCTGGTCGGCCTTCCTCGCGCCGGAAGCCTACGGCATCGGTACGTTCCACGCGATCCACGGCGCGAACCTTGTTGAAATGGGCATCGGCGTTGCCATCGGCGCGATCACCTTCTCGGGTTCGGTCATCGCCTTCGCGAAGCTGAACGGCAACATGTCGGGCGCGCCGATCATGCTGCCTGGCCGTCACGTCATCAACGCGGCGCTGGCCCTCGCCATCGTGGGCGGCATCGCCTACATCGTGGCGGACCCATCGCACCAGACGATCGAGCTCTTCCTCGCGATCACGGTCCTCTCCTTCATCATCGGCTTCCTGATCATCATTCCGATCGGCGGCGCCGACATGCCGGTCGTCGTATCGATGCTCAACTCCTATTCGGGTTGGGCAGCAGCCGGCATCGGCTTCACGCTCGGCAATCTCGCGCTCATCGTGACGGGCGCGCTGGTCGGCTCGTCAGGTGCGATTCTCAGCTACATCATGTGCAAGGGCATGAACCGCTCCTTCATCAGCGTCATTCTCGGCGGCTTCGGCGCCGATGCGGCCGCCGCAGGCAGCGGTGCGGTCGAGACGCGTCCGGTGAAGCAGGGCTCGGCGGACGATGCCGCCTTCATCATGAAGAATGCGGGCTCCGTCATCATCGTGCCGGGCTACGGCATGGCGGTGGCGCAGGCGCAGCATACGCTTCGCGAAATGGCCGACATTCTCAAGGAAGAAGGCGTGAAGGTGTCCTATGCCATTCATCCTGTCGCAGGCCGCATGCCGGGTCACATGAACGTGCTGCTCGCGGAAGCGAATGTGCCTTACGATGAAGTCTTCGAGCTTGAGGACATCAACAGCCAGTTTGCGCAGGCGGATGTCGCCTTCGTCATCGGCGCGAACGACGTGACGAACCCGTCGGCGAAGACCGACCCGGCGAGCCCGATCTTCGGCATGCCGGTGCTCGATGTCGAAAAGGCGAAGACGGTGCTCTTCGTGAAGCGCGGCATGGGCTCGGGCTATGCAGGCGTCGAGAACGAACTCTTCTTCCGCGACAACACCATGATGCTGTTCGGCGATGCGAAGAAGATGGTGGAAGAGATCGTCAAGAACCTCTGACGCATCGGACTGGACGAACGAAGCGGGCGGTGCTCAACATGGCACCGCCCGTTTTCTTTTGGGGCTGGCAACAAGAGGGGAGAGAAAACATGATCTGGCTGGGTCGAATCGCAGTGGTTCTGGTGGGGCTTTTTTCGTTGGGTATGGGGATCATGACATTCGCCGACCCAGCGCAGGTCGGTGAGGCGCTTGGCATCGGCGCGCTGTCGCCGCTTGGCGCGAATGCGCTTCGGGCCGATATCGGTGCTTTCTTCCTTGCAAGCGGGCTTGCCGCGATCCTGGCGCTCTTCGCAGGCCGTTCGCAGTGGATGTGGGGCGCCGCGGCGCTTTACGGACTTGCCGTCATCGGCCGTCTTCTCGGCGTTCTCGTCGAAGGCGCCCCGGAAGGCGTCGTGCAGCCCATCGTGATCGAACTGGTGCTTGTCGCGCTTTCCGTTATCGGCGCGAAAACGCTGCCGCGTGGCTGAACGCGCGCAACCTGTCTGGACGAAAGGGGCGGGCGGCGGTCAAGATGGTCGCCGCCCGTGTCATTTGGGGAAAGCTCATGGATATTTATCACGGCTGGTTCAGCCTGAAGCCCGGCGTTCGCGACATGGATTTCGTCGACGCCTTTACGAAATACATGGATCGGCTCGAGGCCGAGGGCGTTATCGAGGGCTGGCGGCTCATGCGCAAGAAGCTGGGCCTCGCGCCCGCGCATCTCGGAGAGTTTCATTTCATGATCGAGGTGGCCGACCTTACCCAGCTCGATAGCGCCTTCGACTGGGTGGCGACGCGGGCCGAGCCCATCGAGAGCGACCACTACGCGGTGAATTCTCTCGTCCAGAATATTCAGTTCGCGCTTTATCGCGATTTCCCGGATCCTGTGCGCGAGCAGGGCGAGGAACGGTTCTGACATGTCTTCCGAGATTGTGCTGCGTCTTGCAGCTCCGCAGGATAGACCAGCGCTCATCCGCCTCATGGGGGAGCTGCATGACTTCGAGGCCGCCATCGAGGAGAATCGTGCCGACTCCTCGGCAGCCGAAGGCCATCTCGACTGGGTGCAGGGCGAGATCGAGCGGCTTGGCGGCGTGACCCTGGTTGCGGAAATGGGCGGCGCGGCGGCCGGTTTCCTCTGTTACACCTTCGAGGAAGACCCCGGCACCTTTGTCCGGCCCGAGTATCGCCGACACGCGCTTATCTGGGACATATCCGTGGCCGAAGAGGCGCGGGGGCGGGGGATAGGTCAGGCCCTTCTCAGGGCGGCGGAAGAGCGGGCGCTGGCGGCAGGGGTCAGCGAAATCCGCCTCTATGTGCTGGAGGCCAATGCTCGCGCCCGGCGAATCTACGAGGAAGCGGGCTACCGGAACTACGAGCGGTTTCTTTCGAAACGCTTCTGACCTGCCTGCGTCACAAAAGTCACGCGAATCCAAAATCTCAAGGCTAAACAAGGGCTTTTACCCAAGCTTGCGTTGATATTGATTCTTATAAGCGCTACAAGCGCCTCTCATTCTCAAAAACAAGGCTGCGCCGCCAAGGGTGGCAAGCAATAGAAAAGAGGGGGCGTAGGCGCATGCGCAAGACTCACAGGGCGATCCCGGCGGTGGGCCGGGCGACCAAGCTTTTCCTGCTCGCGACGGTCAGCATGGCGGCTCTCGCCGCCGCCCCAGTCCGCGCACAGGAGGAAACAGGTAATGCCGAGCAAGCGGTCGAACTGGCCCCGCTCGATGTGAGTGCCGGCCGCGAGGCCCTCCCCGCGCCCTATGCCGGCGGTCAGGTCGCCACGGGCGCGCGGATCGGCGTCCTGGGCAATCAGGACATCATGGACGTGCCCTTCAGCGTTACGTCCTACACGGAAGAAACGATCCGCAACCAGCAGGCCCAAACCATTGGCGATGTCGTCGCGAACGACCCGTCCGTCCGCACCAGCTATGGCTTCGGTATTTTCGGTGAGCAGTTCGTCATTCGCGGCTTTCCTCTTTATTCAGACGATATCGCCATTGATGGCGTCTACGGCATCACGCCCCGCCAGCTCCCGGGTATCGAAATGTTCGAGCGTGTGGAGGTGTTGAAGGGGGCGAGCGCCTTCCTGAATGGTGTGCCGCCGGGAGGGTCAGGCATCGGCGGCAGTATCAATCTGGTGCCGAAGCGGGCGGGCGATGTGCCGGTTCGCCGTGTCACGGGCAGCTATTCAATGGACAGCACCGTCGGTGCTCATGCCGATGTCGGTCAGCGCTTCGGCGCCAATAACGAGTGGGGCATCCGCATCAATGTGGCGGGTCGTACCGGCGAGACCGCCATTGAGAGCGAGGAGCGGGACTATCTGCTCGGCGCGGCGGCGCTCGACTATCGCGGGGAGAAACTCCGGCTTTCGCTCGATGCAGTGCATCAGAAGCATCGCGTCGATCAGGGCCGGCCGATCGTCCAGCTTGGCGGTGGTCTGACCTCCGTTCCGGATGCGCCCGACTCGGACACGAATTATGGCGCCTCGTGGCTCTACTCGGAAATGGAAGACAATTTCGTTCTGCTCAAGGGCGAGTACGATCTCACCGAGTACCTAACGGCCTATGCGTCCGGCGGCGTTCGTGACATGCGCGAAGACAGCGATGGCGGGTCGCCCACGGTGACGGCCCTTAACGGTGCGGCCACCGTCACGCGCGGCACCATCGCGCGCGAGGATACGGTCTATACCGCGCAGGGTGGCATGCGCGCCGATTTCGTCACCGGCCCCCTCAAGCACGACATCAATGTCGGCGGTTCGTGGACCGAGCAAAAGAACCACAATTCGTACGAATTCTCCGATTTCGGCGCGCCTCTGGCGACGAATATCTATAATCCCGTGAACATTCCGCGCCCGGCGGCGGGCGCTTTCGTCGAAGGTAGCCTGTCAAACCCGCCTCTTGCGGAGAAGGTGGAGCTAACAAGCCTCTATCTTTCCGATACGCTTTCTTTCCTCGACGACAGTGTACATCTGACGCTAGGTGTCCGGGATCAGTCCATCCACGTCCAAACCTTCAATCGGACGACAGGTGCGCTGACCGCCGATTACGATGAATCCGAGACATCCCCCTTTGTGGGCGTGGTCGTGAATGTCACGGATCAGGTCTCGCTCTATGCAAACCACATCGAAGGTCTGGCGCAGGGCCCCACTTCTCCCGGGACCGTCCTCAATCCCAACCAGGCTTTCCCGCCTTACTCCTCCGAACAGTATGAAGTCGGCGGCAAGGTCGATCTCGGGCGTTTTGGCTTCGGCGCGGCTGTCTTCCAGACGGAACAGCCCTCGGCTTACACAAACGCTGCAAATATCTATGTGGTTGATGGAGAGCAGCGCAATCGCGGTATCGAATTCACCATGTTCGGCGAGCTCGCCGAGAACGTCCGTTTGCTCGGCGGCATGACCTTCCTCGAAGCCGAGCAGACAAAGACGGCACTTGGAACCAATGACGGGAACGATGCCGTGGGGGTACCGGACTTTCTCTTGAACCTGACGGGGGAATGGGATCTTCCCTTCCTGCCGGGCGTCACCACGACGGCCCGCGTGATCTATACTTCCGAACAGTATGTCGATGCCGCGAACACGCTTGAAGTACCCGACTGGGCGCGTCTCGACATCGGCGCGCGTTATGCGGCAGAGTTCGGCGAACATCCCGTCACATTCAATTTCTTCATCGAGAACGTGACGGACGAATCCTATTGGGCCTCGGCCAATGGCGGTATCCTCACCATGGGTGATCCGCTGACGGCGAAGTTTTCGGTGTCGACCGAGTTCTGACGCGATAACGGAGTAGCGGCATGAGCAGCGGTGCGGTCAGGGCGTGGTATCTCGTTCACAAGTGGACGAGTCTTGTCTGCACCCTCTTCCTGCTCATGCTCTGCCTCACCGGGCTGCCGCTCATCTTCCATGAGGAAATCGATTACCTCACGGAAGGGGAGCGGCCCTTGCCGCAGGTTGTGGAAGGTGCGCCGGAAAAGAATCTCGACGATGCCTTGCAGACGGCGCTGGCGCAGTTTCCGGGCGAGATTCCTCTGTTCATGAGCTTCGACGTGGAGCAGCCAGTGGTGAATGTGACCACGGGCCCGCACCCGCGTGCCACTGTCGAGGAGATGAACTTCATCTCGATTCATCGTCCGACGGCCGAACCCGTCCGCACGCCCGACGATGAGGGCGTGATGCATTTTCTGCTGCAGCTTCACACCGATATGTTCCTGGGGCTCGGCGGTGAACTCTTCCTCGGCTTCATGGGTTTTCTCTTCTTCGTCGCCATCGTTTCGGGTGTGGTCGTCTACACGCCGTTCATGCGCAAGCTGCGCTTCGGTACGGTGCGTCTCTCGCGCAACAATCGGGCGAAGTGGCTCGACACCCATAACCTTCTCGGCATCGTCACGCTGATGTGGGCAAGCGTCGTCGGTCTGACCGGCGTCGTGAACACGCTTTCGACGCCGCTGGTCGATATCTGGCGCGCGAACGAGCTTGCGGAAATGGTGGCGCCCTATGAGGGCAAGCCCGTGCCGGAGCAGTTCAGTTCGCTCGACGCGGCGGTCAAAACGGCGATGGAAGCCGCCCCCGGCATGACGCCGCAGTTTGTTGCCTTTCCGGGTGTCCGCTTCTCGAGCAACCACCATTATGCGGTCTGGCTGCGCGGCGCCACGCCCGCGACCGAGCAGCTTTTCACGCCCGCCCTCATCGACGCCGAGACCGGCGAGCTCACCGACATGCGCTCAATGCCCTGGTACATGACGGTGCTCCGGCTTTCGCAGCCGCTTCACTTCGGTGACTATGGCGGGCTACCGATGAAGATCCTCTGGGGTCTTCTCGACATCGCTTCCATCGTGATCCTTGGCAGCGGGCTCTATCTCTGGCTGGCGCGCCGCTCGCTTCCCGCGCCGGGCTCGCGTCATGTGCCCGCGGGTATGGCCCATGCGCATGAGGAAGAGGCAGGGCTCATGCCGCAGCCCAATCCCGCAGAATGAAAAGGCCCCCGGAATGAGCAAGGCACGCCGCTATACGCTTGGCGAGATCTTCGCCGCGCCGCTCTTCCTTGCGGTCATTACCATTGTGGGTCTTGTCGCGGCGCTGCTCGGCGATGGCTGGTTCGATGCCCTTTCCTGGATCGGCCTTGCCGTGCCCACCTTGGTCATCCCATGGGCGCTCGTCTGGCGGCGGGCCTGAGCCTTCCACAAACGAAAAACGCCCCCGGAAACCGGAGGCGCTTCATACGTCGAAATCCCGAAAGGATTACTTCTTGCCGGAGACGCCGGCTTCGCGCTGGGCGCGCTTGCGGGCCAGCTTGCGGGCGCGGCGGATCGCCTCGGCCTTTTCGCGGGCGCGCTTCTCGGAAGGCTTCTCATAGAAGTTCCGGAGCTTCATTTCGCGAAACACGCCCTCGCGCTGAAGCTTCTTCTTCAGAGCTTTCATGGCCTGGTCGACGTTGTTATCGCGAACGAGTACCTGCACGGGCTGATCCTGCTTTATATTCAATAAGTTAGTCGCGGGAACCGGTTTCCCGGACCCGCGAGAGCCGCTTATCTAGCAAAGGAATCGCCCTTTGTCCACCTTTCGCCCCCGGAAAAGCCCTTCATTTCGGGACTTGTGCCGGTTCCACGCATCTGCGGCGGGCTTCATTTAGCCTGCGGCAAGTTCATATTGCCTGCGGCAAGTTCATATTGCCTGCGGCGCCGGGGCCGGTTGCCGCCATGCCCGGCGCGCCTCATATTCCTCTCATGGCCATACGCAAGATCGCCCGCATGGGCCACCCGGTGCTGCAGGGGGTGGCGAAACCCGTTCCGGACCCCACGGCTCCGGAGGTAAAGGCGCTCGTTCGCGACATGATCGAGACCATGATCGACGCGAACGGGGCGGGGCTTGCCGCGCCCCAGATCTATGAGCCCTGGCGGATCGTGGTCTTTCAGGCGCCACCCGAGCGCGCACCGGAAGGGATCGACGAGGAAGAAGCCTTCGACCACACGGCGCCTCTCACTGTCCTCATCAATCCGGAGATCGAGTTCCTTACCTCCGAAATGGAAAAGGGCTGGGAAGGTTGTCTTTCCGTGCCTGGCCTTCGTGGCGCCGTCCCGCGTTGTACTGTGCTTCGCTATGGCGGGCTCTCGCTCACGGGTGAGCGGATCGAGCGCGTCGCACGCGGTTTCCATGCCCGCGTCGTGCAGCATGAATGCGATCATCTCGATGGCATTCTCTACCCGCAGCGGATGGACGATCTTTCGGAACTTATCTTCGAGACGGAAGCGAGGGCCTTCGCCGCCGCGCGCCGTCCGGCAGAGGATCAGGAACAGGAGAAGGCAGATGCCTGAAGGTTCGACAGCGAAGAAGCGCCCCGGCACGGGCAAGGCGAAGGCTGACCGGCTGGAAGCCGCGCGCATGAAGATTCTGGAGGCTGCGCTCCCGCATGTCGCTTTCGATGGATGGACGCCGCGCCTTCTTGCCGAGGCCGCCGATGCAGCGGGCATTTCTCATGGAGATATGCGCCTCGCCTTTCCCGGCGGTGCCGCCGATCTTGCCGATTTCTTCCTCGCGGATGGCGACCGGCGCATGGAAGAGGCGCTGGCGCGGGAGGATATCGGTGCTCTCAAGATTCGCGAGCGGATCACGCGCGCTGTCCGTACACGCATCGAGGTCGATCGCAACAACCGTGAGGCCATGCGCCGTGCGGTAACGCTCTTCGCCTTGCCCTTGTCCGGCATGAGGGGACCGAATGCGCTCTATCGCACGGTCGATGCGATCTGGCGTGCCGTCGGTGATACGTCGACGGATTTCAACTTCTACACGAAGCGTGCGACCCTTGCGGGTGTCTTCTCGTCGGTTTCGCTCTACTGGTTTTCGGATGACAGCGAAAACTACCAGCGGACCTGGGCCTTTCTCGACCGGCGCATAGAAGATGTAATGCGCTTCGAGCGCGTGAAGGCGGGTGTAAAGGGTGTTGCGGCAAAACTGCCCGATCCCGTCGCGCTTCTCGGCCGGCTGCGTTACGGGCGCGGCTGATCAGCCCGGCACGCCGAAGCCGACGTCGATCCAGACCATCCGTTCGAAATGCGCGCCGAAGACCGTTTTCCTGTCTCCGGCGTCGTAACCCGATGTTTCTTCCGACTTGTGCATGCCGAGAATGCGCGGCGGCTGTCCTTCCGGTGCGCGCAGCGGCAGGTAGAGCGTCATCACATGTGAGATGAGCCCCGAGGCGTAGCGTGTCACGTGGCGCGCCTGCCAGGCGCAGGGCCGGTAGCCCATCTCGTGCATGTCACGCGCGCATTGCAGGCGCGTTTCCGGCGGCACGAAATCGAGCAGGTTGGCGCCGGTCAGGTCGGCGTCGAGGCGAGATGTCACCTCGGTGCCGACAAGGCGGTGGCTGATTTCGTCGGGGCTGTTGAACGAGAGGATCGTGAGGCTCGGCAGATAGCGTTTCACCGCCGCCGGGTTGAATGAGGATGCATCGGGGATGCCGCTCGGGCGCGGCAGGCTGCGCCAGTATTTGAAGACAGCAGTCTGCGAGGCGACGCCGAGCAGCGGCTCATCGGCAGGCTCGCCCGGGCTTGCGTCGCAAGCATTCATGAGGAGCTCGACCGTTTCCGGCACCCGCCCCATGGCTCTGTGTTTGTCTGACAGGGCGAACATGCGCCTTTCCGTTCTCCGCGGACCCAGCCGGCTTGGCCTGGACGGGTCTCCGCCCAGACCCCAACTTGGTCCGTGAGACGTTAACGGAGTATTACCGGGCCGTGCCCGGCACGCCGAAGCCGACATCGATCCAGACCATGCGGGCGATTTCGCTGGCGAAGTTCGGTTTGCTGGCCGTCCTGGTATAGCGTTCCGGGTTTTCCGGCGTGTGGACGCTGACGATGCGCGGCGGCTGCCGCTCCGGTCCCTTCAGGGGCAGATAGATGCTCTGTACATGGGCGACGCGGCCTGACGGATAATGCGTCAGGTAGCGCACCTGCCAGCCGCAGGGACGCCACGCAACTTCCAGCATGTCGCGCGCGCATTGGCGGCGATAGGAAGGATCGACGAAATCCAGCAGGTTCTTGCCTGTCGCGTCATAGCCGAGCCGGTCGGCAATGCCCGTCCCGACCAGGCGATGGCGGATCTCCTCCGGCCCGTTCACCGTCAGGATGGTCATGTCGGCAAGCCAGCTTCGCGCTGCGGCCGGGTCGAAATCCGAGGCGTTCGGAATGCCGCTCGCGCGGGGAAGGCTCAGCCAGTACTGGAAGAGATCCGTGTGCATCCTCGTGCCGAGAATGGGAGCGGTCGCATGCTCGCCCTCGCTCGGCGGCATGCTGGCGATGAAGTGCTGCGTTTCGTCCGCGCATTCCGAGACAAGCGCGGTCGCGGCCTCGTTCCGTGCCATTGCACTCTTCCCCTCGTTCCGGCCCGCGTCTTTCCGATAGCGATGGCCGGTGCCTTTCGGTCCCCTGACTTTCAGAGTGAAACGGCGAGGTTAAGAAGGGGTAACCGGGGGCCGTTTCCCGAGCGTGTAAAGCCGCGTCGCATGGCCCATCTTGCGGCCGGGGCGTGCTTCCGCCTTGCCGTAGAGATGCACGGATGTGTCGGGTTCGGTTGCGAGCCGCTCCCATTCGTTCACTTCGTCGCCGATGAGGTTGGTCATCACGGCGTCGGAGTGGCGGCGCGGGTGGCCTAGCGGCCAGCCGCAGACAGCGCGCATATGCTGCTCGAACTGGCTGACCGCGCAGGCATCCATCGTCCAGTGGCCGGAATTGTGAACGCGCGGCGCGATCTCGTTCACGAGCAGCCGCCGCTTCGAGCCTGCTTCCGGCAGCAGAAACATCTCCACGCCCATCACGCCCACATAGTCGAGTTCGCCTGCAATGCGCGCGGCGATGGCGCAGGCTTCGTCTGCCACCGCTTTCGGCAGCTCGGCAGGCGCCAGCGTCCGGTCGAGAATGTGGTTCTTGTGAATGTTTTCGACAGGGTCATAGGCCGCCGTTTGGCCGTCTATCCCGCGTGCGACGATCACGGAGATCTCGCGCTCGAATTTCACGAAGCCTTCGAGGATCGCGGGCTGCCGACCGATCTCGTCGTAAGCGGCGAGCGCCTCTTCCGGGCTCGCGATCTTCGCCTGCCCCTTGCCGTCATAGCCGAAGCGCCGTGTTTTCAGCACGCTCGGGCAACCGATGCTTTCCACGGCGTCTTTCAGGCTCGTCTCATCGGTGATGTCGGCGTAGGGGGCGGTGAGAATGCCCTGCGCTTTCATGAAGTTCTTTTCGACGATGCGGTCCTGCGCGGTTGCAAGCGCAATGGGGCCGGGCCGCACGATGCCGTGTTCGGAAAGGATGCGCGCCGTTTCCGCAGGCACGTTCTCGAACTCGTAGGTCACGGCGTCCACGCTTTCGGCAAAGCGTATCAGGGCCGCCTCGTCTTCATATTCCGCTCGCGTGTAATGCGCGGCGACTTCCGCTGCGGGCGGATTCTCGTCGGGGCAATAGATGTGAACGTGAAGCCCCATCTCCGCTGCGGCGCTCGCCAGCATCCGGCCAAGCTGTCCGCCGCCGAGAATGCCGACCGTTCCGCCGGGGGCTATGGGCTTCCCGCTCAAGGATCACCTGTCCTGCGGTTGGTCGCCGACGGCATCCGTCTGCTTCGCGCGGAAGTCGTCGAGCCGCTTCGCCAGCGCCTCGTCCGACAGCGCCAGCACGGCGGCGGCGAGAAGCCCCGCATTCTTCGCGCCTGCCTCGCCGATGGCGAGCGTGCCGACGGGAATGCCGCCCGGCATCTGCACGATGGAAAGGAGACTGTCCTGGCCGGAGAGCGCCTTCGACTGCACGGGCACGCCAAAGACGGGCAGGGGCGTGAGAGACGCCGTCATGCCCGGCAGATGCGCCGCGCCACCCGCGCCCGCGATGATGACCTTGAGGCCGCGTTCGCGGGCCGTCTTCGCATAGTCGACCATGCGCTCGGGCGTGCGGTGCGCCGAGACGATCCGTGCCTCATAGGGCACGTCCAGCGTCTCCAGAATGTCGGCTGCGTGCTTCATGGTCGGCCAGTCCGACTGGCTCCCCATGATAATGCCGACCAGCGCTTTCCCGCTTGTTCCTGCCATGGCCTTCCGCCGTTATCTCCCGGCCGCGCACGGTCCGGATTTCGGAAAGCGAGGGAGTATAGGCATGGTGGCCGAGTTGGCAAGGAGCGCGGAAAGGCGCGGGAATCGGGGCTTTCCGGGCGGTTTCACGGCTCCACGATGTTGAAGTTCGGCTTCGGCGCCTCTATGAGGCTCGTCAGCGTCTCATAGAGCGAGGCGTCGCCCTCGATCTCGATGCTGCCGGTCTTGGTGAACTCCGAAAGCGGGAAACCCGCGAGCAGCGTCATCATGAGTTCGGGCCTTGTCATCGTCACCGTCGCGCCCGCCTTCGCGTCCTCGATGCCTTCCTCGTGGATCAGCACGCCGTTCTCGACCGTGAGGAGGTGCTTCTCGTTCCGGTCGGTCAGGCGGATATTGACCATGAAGTTCAGCCCTTCCGCCTTTGCCGGGTTCACACGCACGGCCGCCACGTCGAGCAGCATCGGCGTCGTCGTCGCGGAGAGAACGTCGGCATTCGCCGCAGCGGGCGCGAGGTTCGCGACCCCCTCCGTCAGTTCCTGCGCGCCGGTCAGGTAGATGTTGCGCCAGGTGCCCGCTTCCGATTCATAGCCGAGCTGCGTGTAGACAGCGGCGAGCTGTTCGCGCGCCTCGCGGTCTGCTGGATCGTTGAAGACGGCATGGTTCAGAAGCGTCGCCGCCCAGCGCGGTTCGCCCGCCTTCGTGGCGTCCGCGGCGCGCGCCTTTACCGCTTCCTGTCCGCCCATCGCTTCCACATAGCGCTTTGCGGCGGGCTCCGGCGGCAACGGGTTCAGGTTCGCCGGGTTGGCGTCGTACCAGCCGATATAGCGCTGATAGATCGCCTTCGAATTGTGGCTCATCGTGCCGTAATAGCCGCGATTGTACCATTGCTTCGCCAGCACGTCGGGCAGCTTCAGCACTTCCGCGATCTCGGCTGCGACAAGGCCGGTATTCATCAGGCGGATCGTCTGGTCGTGCAGGAACTTGTAGGCGTCGCGGTGGCTCGTGAGGAAGGCGATGATCTCTTCCGTGCCGAAGCGGGGAATGCCATGCGCGGCGAACATCACGTCGCTTTGCCCTGCGAAGAGGCGGATCGATTCCGTGAGGTAATCCGCCCAGGCCTTTGCGTCACGCACCAGTGCGCCGCGCGCGGGCAGCAGGTTGTGCATGCAGAGGTTCGCGTTCTCTGCCATGAAGACGGCGCGGTGGTCCGGCAGGTAGAAGTTCATCTCGGCCGGCGCTTCCGTGCCCGGCGTGATCTGGAAGATCATGCGCACATTGCCGACGGTCAGTTCCTGCCCCGTATGCGTGATGTCGATGGTCGGCGCGATGAGCGATGGCGTACCCATGGAAGGGCGAGGGCCGAGGCCCGACGTTGCCTCGCCGCAGCAGCCATGCTTCAGCGTCAGGCCGAACTGGTAGCGCGCGCGGCGGAGCATTGCGGGCCCGGCGATGATGTTCTCCGACACGGCTTCCTTCAGGAAGCCCGCAGGCGCGATGATCGAGACCTTGCCCGCTGCAACATCGCCCACATTCGTCACGCCGCCCACGCCCGCATAATGGTCGGCATGGCTGTGCGAATAGATGACCGAGATGACGGGCTTTTCGCCCAGATGCTCGGTCACGAGTTCATAGGCCGCGCGCGCCGCCTCGACACTCGTCAGCGGATCGACCACGATCCAGCCCTCTCCCGCATCGATGAAGGTCACCGTCGAGACGCAGAAGCCGCGCACCTGATAGATGCCGTCCATCACCTTGAAGAGCCCGTGCTTGGTCAGGATCTTTGCCTGGCGGCGCAGGCTCGGGTTCACGGTCTCGTCGGTCTTGTCGTCCTCGAGATAGTCATAGGAGGTGAGGTCGAAGGCGGGGCCGTCGCCTGCGTCGCGCGGGATCACCGGGTCCTTTCGTGTGGCGATGAAGCCGCGTTCGGCGAATTCGAAATCGCGGCGGTCATCGGCGGCGACGAGCTGGCGGACCTCTTCAAGAGCTTTGCTGGCGGCGGACATGTGCGTTCCCTCGGGCTGTTGGTTGAGGGAAAGCTAGCCGGGGCTCCCTCTTTTGATTGTTACGATAGTTACAATTTTGGATCTGTACGGCATGGCGCTTCCCGCGGAAGAATGGCATTTTGAGAGGCGCGAATCGAAGCCAGAAAGGCGGCAGGCGCGGATGAAGATCGGTGACGGCAAGCCTGCGGGCGGTGTCTCCCCGCTCTCCTCGAGGGAGCGGGTCCGCGCGCGCGACGGCGGCGAGGCGTCCTCGCGCATCGTCAGCGACAGCGCCAGCATCATGGGCATTCCCGAAGCCGAGCTCACGCCGCGCGTCCGCGACGCCCTGATGCAGCTCATGGGCGAGGTGGCCGAGCTGCGCCGCGAAGTCTCCGCCATGCAGGAGCGCCTGCGCGAGGCAAGCGAGCTTGCCGACCGCGATCCGCTGATCCCGGTTCTCAACCGCCGCGCCTTCGTGCGCGAACTTTCCCGCGTCATCGCCTATGCGCGGCGCTATGGCGATCCGGCGGGCCTCGTCTATTTCGACATCGACAATTTCAAGCAGGTGAACGACGCACATGGCCATGCGGCGGGCGATGCCGCGCTTCATCATCTGGCGAAGCTCGTTCTCGGCCATGTCCGCGAAACCGATATTGCCGGCCGTCTCGGGGGCGATGAACTCGGCCTCATCCTTGTGCGGACGGACGAGGCGGATGCAAAGGCGAAGGCCCAATCGCTCGCCGAACTCGTGGCGGGTCAGCCGCTTCGTTTCGGGGGCAAGGAAATTTCCCTGTCGATCTCCGTGGGCGCCGTCGCCTTCACCGGCGAGGACGGGCCGGACGATGCTCTGGCCCGCGCCGACCGTGCCATGTACGAGGCGAAGCGCAACGGCGGCTGAGCCTCAGGCGATGATGTCCGGCAGCAGGATGTCCTCGATTTCCTGGATGCGGTCGCGAAGCTGCAGTTTCTTCTTCTTCAGCCGCTTGATCTGCAGATGATCCGGCATGGGCAGCGCCTCGAGCGCGTAGATCGCATCGTCGAGGTCGCGATGCTCTTCCTTGAGCCCCGCCAGCGTCGCCCGAAGCTCCTGTTCTTCCTGCTCGGTCATCTCTTGTCCGGTAAGGAGAGGGCGAAACCCCCTGAGGAAACGGTTGTACCGTGCCCGCCGCTCGCGCGACAAGCGCGAAGCGTCAGCCCTTGCTCTTTCCGCTTTCGCCCGCCGGACGCTTCACGGGGCTGCGGCGGCCGTCCTTCAGATCCTCTCCCCACCGCTTCGTTTCGGCGAGGTCGAGATCGAAGAGGTCGAGCGCACGGGCGGCCGTCTGCGTCACAAGGTCGTCCACGGATTTCGGCCGCGCGTAGAGCCCCGGCACGGGCGGCGCAATGATCGCGCCCATTTCGGAAAGCTGCGTCATGCTGCGCAGGTGGCCCGTGTGAAGCGGCGTTTCGCGCACCATCAGCACGAGGCGGCGGCGCTCCTTCAGCACGACATCGGCTGCGCGCGTGAGAAGCGAGGAGGTCACGCCTGTCGCAATTTCGGACATGGTGCGGATCGAGCAGGGCGCGACGATCATGCCGTGCGTCTTGAAGGAACCGCTCGAAATCGCGGCGCCGATGTCTTCCACGCGGTAGCGCGTGTGCGCGAGCTTCTCGACATCCTTCGCCTTCAGCCCGGTCTCGTAGCCGAGCGTCATCTCGGCCGCCCTGGTGATCACGAGATGCGTCTCGACGCCTGCCGCCTTCAGCAGCTCCAGCACCTTAACGCCATAGGCGACGCCCGATGCGCCGGAGATTCCGACGATGAGCCGGGGGGCGGCGGTGTTCCGGGAAGTCTTTACGGGCGTTCTGGTCATAACGTCAGAGACTTACACGGAACTCGCCGTTTTTGCGAGAGGAGGTTCGACAAGGGCCCGAAAAGGAGTCACAATTTTGTCGTCTCTGGCTTAACGAAAGGACGGGATGAGATGGCTTTGGAGTCTCACATTGCCGAGCTTCGTGATCGACATAAGGCTCTCGAACAGGAGATCGACGACCAGATACATCACCCCAGCAGCGACGATCTTCGCATCGCTGAACTCAAGAAACAGAAACTGAGACTGAAGGAAGAAATCGAACGGCTTTCTTCACGCGCCGCCTGAAGGCGGTGACACAAAACAGGAGTTTCAGCGCCGGGCCCAAAGCCCGGCGTTTCGTATGAGGGGGAGGGTGAACCTCAGTCGGACTCCCCTAAAGCCCCTCCGCCTGTTCGCGCAGCTTGAACTTCTGCACCTTGCCGGTCGAGGTCTTGGGGAGATCCGTGAAGACCACCGTCTTCGGACATTTGAAATGCGCGAGCTTCTCGCGGCAATAGGCAATGACGTCCGCCTCGCTAAGCGTCGCACCGTTCCGAAGCGTCACGAAAGCGCAAGGGGTCTCGCCCCATTTCTCGTCGGGCCGGGCCACCACCGCCGCCTCGATGATGTCGGGATGCTTGTAGAGCACGTCCTCCACTTCGAGGGACGAGATGTTCTCGCCGCCCGAGATGATGATGTCCTTCGAGCGGTCCTTCAGTTGGATGTAGTTGTCCGCGTGCCAGACCCCCAAATCCCCTGAGTGAAACCAGCCGCCCGCAAAGGCTTCCCTCGTCGCCTTCTCGTTCTTGAGATAGCCCTTCATCACGACATTGCCGCGGAACATGACCTCGCCCATGGTCTCGCCGTCGCGCGGCACTTCTTCCATCGTCTCCGGGTCGCGCACGGAAAGTCCTTCCAGCACGGCATAGGGCACGCCCTGCCGCGCCTTCACCTCCGCGCGCTTCTCCGTATCGAGCTCGTCCCATTCGTCGTGCCAGGCGTTTACCACGGCGGGCCCGTAGGTTTCGGTGAGCCCATAGACATGGATCACGTTGAAGCCCTGCGCCTCGAGCTTGCGGATCGTCGCGGCGGGCGGCGGCGCGGCGGCGGCGAAATAATGGACCGTGTTCGGAAGCGGTTTCTTTTCGTCCTCACTCGCATTGATGAGGAAGCCCATCACGGTCGGCGCCCCCGCCATATGCGTCACGCCGTGCTCGGCGATGGCGTTGAAGATGTTCGCCGCCGTCACGCGGCGCAGGCACACATGCGTGCCCGCGACGACGCTCAATGACCAGGTGAAGCACCAGCCATTGCAATGGAACATCGGCACCGTCCAGAGATAGACGGAAGCCCCCGTCATGCCCGCGGTGACGATGTTGCCCATGGCGAGGAGATGCGCGCCGCGATGGTGATAGACGACGCCTTTCGGGTTGCCGGTCGTGCCCGACGTATAGTTCAGGCTGATCGCCTGCCATTCGTCGGCGGGAAGCTGCCAGTTGAAGTGCGGGTCGCCGCCCGCGATGAAGTCCTCGTATTCCGCCTCGCCGATGCGGGTCCCTGGCCCGTCATATTCCTTGTCGTCCATGTCGATGACGACGGGCTTCACCTTGGCGTGGGTCAGCGCCTCTTTCACGAGGCCGGAAAACTCCCGGTCCACGAAGACCATCTTCGCTTCGCCGTGATCGAGGATGAAGCCGATCGCCGCCGCGTCGAGCCGCGTGTTGATCGTGTTGAGAACGGCGCCCGTCATCGGCACGCCGTAATGCATTTCGAGCATGGCGGGCGTGTTCGGCGCGATCACGGCCACGGTGTCGCCGAGCCCCATCCCGCGTTCGGAGATGGCCGAGGCGAGCCTGCGGCAGCGCGCATAAAGCTCCGCATAGTTCCGGCGGAGGTCCCCGTGCACAACGGCGAGCTTCTCCGGATAGACCTCCGCAGCACGCTTGAGGAAGCTCAGCGGCGAAAGCGGCTGGTGGTTCGCCGCTTGTCTGTCGAGGCCGATTTCATAGGGGTTCGTCGTCATGGGGCTGTCTCATGCGCGCGGGGAGGAAAGGGCAGTTGACCCCACGTTACCCAGCGTGCGGGAGAGCGGCAAGCATCCCACATTCGCCGTCTCTGGCTTGACCGTCAGCCAAAATAGACGTGTCATCCCGGCTTTCGCCGGGATGACATCTGTGGATGGGTTGATGGGCCTCGCACATGAATCTCCCCGCTCCCCGTGCTAAAACCTCCCCAACAAGCATAAACGCGGGGAGAGCGGCGCGATGGGACGCTACAAGGATACTTACGAAAGCTGGAAGCGCGATCCGGAAGGCTTCTGGGCGGAGGCCGCAAAGGAGATCGACTGGTTCAAGCCCGCGACCCAGGTCCTTGAAGAGAAGAACGGCCTCTCCCGCTGGTTCGCCGGCGCGGAGACGAACACCTGCTGGAATGCGCTCGATCGGCACGTGAAGGGCGGGCGCGGCGATCAGGCGGCGCTCATCTATGACAGCGCCATGCTCGGCCGCGTGAAGAAGTTCACCTATGCGGAGCTTCTCGACAAGGTCGCCACCTTTGCCGGTGTCCTCCAGCGCCACGGCATAGAGAAAGGCGACCGCGTCCTCATCTACATGCCGATGGTGCCGCAGGCCGTCGTCGCCATGCTCGCCTGCGCGCGGCTGGGCGCGATCCATTCCGTCGTCTTCGGCGGGTTCGCCGCGAAGGAGCTCGCAACGCGCATCGACGATGCGAAGCCGAAGCTTATCGTCTCGGCCTCCTGCGGGCTCGAGCCCGGCCGCGTCGTCGCCTACAAGCCGCTCCTCGACAAGGCGATCGAAATGAGCGCTCACAAGGTCGGCGCCACCATCATCTTCCAGCGCGAAATGGAAAAGGCCGCGCTCGTCGCGGGCCGCGACTTCGACTGGAAGGAGGAGATGGACAAGGCGGCGGAAGCGGGCGCGAAGCCGACATGCGTTCCCGTCGCCGCGACCGATCCGCTCTATGTGCTCTACACGTCCGGCACGACCGGCAAGCCCAAGGGCGTCGTCCGCGACAATGGCGGCCATATGGTCGCGCTCAAATGGTCGATGAAAAACGTCTACGACATCGATCCCGGCGATGTGTTCTGGGCGGCCTCCGATGTCGGCTGGGTCGTGGGTCACAGCTACATCGTCTATGCGCCGCTGTTTCATGGCTGCACGACGATCCTCTTCGAGGGCAAGCCCGTCGGCACGCCCGACGCGGGCACCTTCTGGCGCATCATCGCGGAGCATGGCGTGAAGGCGCTCTTCACCGCGCCCACCGCCTTCCGCGCCATCCGCAAGGAAGACCCGAAGGCCGAGCTCGTCGGCAAGTACGATCTCTCGAAATTCGAGGTGCTCTATCTCGCGGGCGAGCGCGCCGACCCGGACACGATCCAGTGGGCGGAGAAGGCGCTTTCGGGCCGCCCGGTCATCGACCACTGGTGGCAGACGGAAACGGGCTGGCCCATGGTCTCGAACCCGATGGGGATCGAGCGGCTCCCGGTGAAATACGGTTCGCCCTCCGTGGCGCTTCCCGGCTACGACATTCATGTCGTGGACGAGGCGGGCAGGCAGGTGGGCCCCAACACGACTGGCGCCATTGTGGTGAAGCTGCCGCTGCCGCCCGGCTGCCTGCCGACGCTCTGGGAGAACGAGGCGGGCTTCCGCGAGAGCTATCTCGCGGAGTTCCCCGGCTACTACAAGACCGCCGATGCGGGCTTCCTCGATGAGGACGGCTATCTCTATGTGATGAGCCGCACCGACGACATCATCAATGTCGCGGGCCATCGCCTCTCCACCGGCGGCATGGAGGAAGTACTCGCCGAACATCCGGACGTTGCCGAATGCGCCGTCATCGGCATTGCCGACGCGATGAAGGGCCAGGTGCCGGTCGGCTTCCTCGTCCTCAATGCGGGCGTGGACCGCGCTGCCGCCGAGATCGAGGCGGAGGCCGTACAGATGATCCGTGAACGGATCGGTCCCGTTGCCGCCTTCAAGAAAGCCATGGTCGTGAAGCGCCTGCCGAAGACCCGCTCGGGCAAGGTGCTGCGAGGCACGATGCGCAAGATCGCCGACGGCGCCGAATGGTCGACACCCGCCACCATCGACGATCCCGCGATCCTCGACGAGATCACGGCGACCCTCGCCGAAGCCGGGCTGGTGAAGGGGTAAGGCAGGGAGCGAGCTAAAAACAAAATTGTCATCCCGGCGGGGCAGGGCAATGAGCGTGCAAAAAATAAGTGTCATCCCGGCACTTGTTGCCGGGACCCACTCGCCTATCCGTTCAGTTTGTCGATGAGGTCGTCCTATTCGGGATTGTCACGCTCGATCTGACGGATTTTCCAGACACGCGGCCATTCCTTCATGGTCTTCTCGCGCTGGATGGCAAACTCGATATCGTCGTAAGGCTCCATGTAGACGAGCCGATGGACACGGTATTTTTTCGTGAAGGCCGAGCCTGTCCCTTGCCGGTGTTCATGGACGCGGCGTGTCAGATCGTTCGTTACGCCGATATAGAGCGTGCCGTGTTTGCGGCTGGCGAGAATGTAAACGAAGTAGCTCATTGGCTGGCGAGAGGTGGATTGGGTCCCGGCAACAAGTGCCGGGATGACACTGTATGTATGGATGGCTGTTTGCCACAATTATTGAAATACGGGCGAGCCTCCTCCCCATATATCCCGGTCAACAAGCTGTGCACGCGGAAGCAACCGCCGCTCTCCCATCGCGGCGCCACAGGTGCTATAACGCCCCCTCCCGCGAGAAGGAGTTATCTCATGGCATCCGGTTCCCAGCTCAGCGGCAAGGTAGCGATCGTGACAGGCGCGGCGAACGGCATCGGCCGCGCCGTCGCACATGCTTTCGCGAATGAAGGCGCAAAGCTTGTCCTTGCCGACGTCGACGAAGAAGCGGGCGAGGAGGTTGCCGCCGAGATCGCCGACCGCGGCGGAGAGGCGATCTTCCGCTATTGCGATGTCGGCGAGCGGCTCGATGTGCGCAATCTCGTCTGCGCGGCGACCGATGCCTTCGAGCGCGTGGACATCCTCGTCAACAATGCGGGCGTCGTCTCCACGGGCAGCGACTTCCTTTCGCTCGAGGAGGAGGAGTTCGATCGCGTCATCCGCGTCAACCTCAAGGGCTGCTTTCTGGTCGGTCAGGCCGTCGCGCAGCGCATGGTCCAGCAGGTGGAGGAGGGCGGGGCGCCCGGCACCATCATCAACATGTCGTCGATCAATGCCGTCGTCGCCATTCCGGGGCAGGCCGCCTATTCGGCGTCGAAGGGCGGCATCAAGCAGCTCACCGAGGCGATGGCGCTCGCGCTCGCGCCGCATGGCATTCGCGTGAACGCCATAGGCCCGGGCACGATCAAGACCGCCATGGCGGGCACCGTCATCGACCCGAAGGCAGAGAAGGCGATCCTCTCGCGCACGCCGCTCGGCCGCGTCGGCGAGCCTTCCGAAATCGCCTCCATCGCCGTCTTCCTCGCCTCCGATGGCGCGAGCTACATGACCGGCCAGACCGTCTATGCGGATGGCGGCCGCCTCTCGCTCAACTACACCGCGCTCCCCCTCGCGAAGAAAAAGGACGGGGACAAGAAAGACGACTAGACGCGGGGAATTTTATCCCCGGTTTTTATCCTATGACCTCTCGTCCCACCCTCCCCTCGGGGAGGGTCGAAATCAGCGAAGTCAAATTTCGCGGCGGGGGGGAACCGGGGACAACTTTTCCTTTATCCGTACACGGACGGGGATAAGTCTTCCCTTTGTGATGATTTCGTGACATTTTGATGACGGATGCGGACGGAAACAAAAAAGGCGCGGTTTCCCGCGCCTTTCATTTGTGACGGTTCGCGTCCGAAAGCCGGGACTAATCCTCGCTTTCGTCCTCGATCTTCACGTCCTTGAGCTTCGCGAAGACGCTGTCGGCGTCGTAGCTCTTCTTCTCCCGGTCCTCTTCCTCATCGGCCGCGATTTCGGGCTCCGGCGCGGGTTCGGGGGCGGTCGTTTCGCTCGCGGGCAGCAGGGTCTCGCCCGTACCGCCAGCCGCCTTCGCGGCCTTCTTGCGCTCGCGCTCGGCCTTGCGGGCTGCCTTCTGAACGGCGGCGTCGAGTTCGATCTGCGTGCAGAGTCCGAGGGTTACGGGATCGACGGGCTTGATGTTCGCCGAGTTCCAGTGGCTGCGGTCGCGGACCGACTGGATGGTCGGCTTCGTCGTGCCGACGAGCTTGGAGATCTGCGCATCCGTCAGTTCGGGATGGTTGCGGACCAGCCAGGCGATGGCGTCCGGGCGGTCCTGACGGCGCGACACGGGCGTGTAGCGCGGGCCCTTGCGCGGCGCGATGGGCGGCAATTTGTATTTGCTTTCCGACACTTGCAGGCGCGCATCGGAGTCGTTCTGGCAACGCTCGATCTCGGCGCGGGTAAGCTGGCCGGAGGCGACCGGGTCCATGCCCTTGATCCCCTGCGCCACGTCGCCATCGGCGATGCCCTTCACCTCGAGCACGTGAAGACCGCAGAAATCCGCCACCTGTTCGAAGGTGAGCGAGGTATTCTCGACGAGCCAGACGGCCGTCGCCTTGGGCATAAGGGGCTGTGCCATGTCAGTTCCTCTGATCCACCCGGGGCTTCCGGATAAACCGCTTTCATGTCCATTGATGAGGGATATTGGCCCCGTATATAGGGCGAAAAGGCGGGCAATGAAAGCGGAATGTCGGACCGCCCGCCCATGAAAAAAGGCCGGAACCCTTGAGGATTCCGGCCTTTTCCGCGATTTCGGGCTGTTAGCGCTCGATCTCGGAGATCTTCGTGCCCTCGATGCTCACACCCGCCATCAGGCCTTCCTGATCGAAGATGAAGGCATAGGCATCTTCCTTCAGCGTGGAGGTCGAAAGGTTCTTCGCCGCACCCTCGTCCACCACGACGACAGTCGGGCCGACGCCGAGCTCCCAGCCATGGCTTTCCTTCAGGTAGTTGACGGCCTTGTCGTTCATGAGGAAGACGGCATAGCCATAGGACTGCGCTCCCGCCTGCAGGCCCCAGGAACCTGTCACGGAGTTGTAGTAGTTCTTCACCGCGCCATCTTCCATCAGCACCCCTTCGCCATAGGCGCCGCCGAAGACGAGGCCGGCCTTCACGATGCTGGGAAAGACCAGAACGGCCTCCGCCTTCTCCGAAATGTCCTTCGCGACCGGGTTCGTGCGATAGAGCTTGTCGAGCGCAAGCTGCGCTTCCTTGTTGAGGTCTTCCGCCGTCGCGGCCTTCGCCTTCTCAAAGGTCCCGAGCGAGACCAGCGCGGCAAGGGCGAGCGCAAGACCGATGAAACTGCGCCTGTTCGTGGCCATCATCTGTTTCCCTGTTCAATTCACACCAGCAGTCTGCAGGAGGCATTCCTTGTGCGGATTTTCTTCCGCACAGGCGAGCGCGTTCCTTGCCCATAACTATGCTTGCCGGAGCGAAAGGTTCCGCCGGGAAAGGAAAATTTTACGGCAGCGCTCAGATCTCGAGCACGATCTTTCCGATATGGCTGCTCTTTTCCATAAGGGCATGCGCATCGGCCGCTCGCGCGAGGGGAAACACATTGTCGATCAACGGTTTCACGCGCCCCGCCTCGATGAGCGGCCAAACCTTCGCTTCTAGCGCGGAGGCGAGGGCCGCCTTCTCCTCGATGCTGCGCGGGCGCAGCGTCGAGCCTGTCAGCGTGAGGCGCTTGAGCATGACGGGCATGAAATTCACTTCCGCCTTCGATCCGTTGAGGAAGGCAATGGAAACGATCCGCCCGTCAACCGCGGCGGCCTTTATGTTTCGTTCGATATAGTCGCCGCCCACCATGTCGAGGATAACGTCGGCGCCGCGTCCGTCGGTCAGCGTCTTAACCGATTCCACGAAATCCTGCTCGCGGTAGTTCACGGCATGAGCGCCGAGCTTGCCGCATGCGGCGCATTTCTCCGCCGAACCGGCCGTTGCGATCACCTTCGATCCGAAAATCGCGGCAAGCTGGATCGCCGTCGTGCCGATACCGCTCGTGCCGCCGTGAACGAGCAAGGTTTCGCCGGGCTTCAGGGCGCCCCGCTCGAAGACATTGGTCCAGACGGTGAAGAAGGTTTCCGGCAGCGCCGCTGCTTCCGTCATGGAAAGACCCTTCGGCACAGGCAGGGCATGGGCCTCGTGGGCGAGGCAATATTCGGCATAGCCCCCTCCGCCCACCAGTGCGCAGACCTTGTCGCCCGCCTGCCAGCGGGTAACGCCCGGGCCCGTGGCGACAACTTCGCCCGCGACCTCGAGTCCCGGCGTTTCCGGTGCGCCAGGCGGCGGTGGATAGAGCCCCATGCGCTGGATGGTGTCGGGCCTGTTCACGCCCGCAGCGTTCACGCGGATCAGGATTTCGCCATGCGCAGGCAAAGGCGTTTCGATCTCCGCCAGTTCCAGCACCTCCGGTCCGCCGGGTTCGCGGATAGCGATCACTTTCATGGTCTTCGGCAGTTCGGCCATGTCGTCACCTCCGGGCTTGCCTCACATCGGGCGGGTTGCAGGTCTAGCCCGGCACCCCCAAACTGGCAACCGAGGCGACGGGACGCAAAGAGGAGCGCGGGATGGACAGTGACGACCTGGAGCCGAGGCGGCGGCGAGGAGAAGCGCTTCAGGCGCTCGCCCGCGAGGATCTGACGCTACTCGGTATCGAGGAGCTCGAGGAACGAATCACCGCCCTCGAGGCCGAAATTGCACGTATTCGGGATCAGCTGAGCAAGAAGCAGGGCTCACGTTCGGCCGCGGAGGCCTTGTTCAAGAAATAGACGGTCTTTGGTTAACGTCCTGAAGACACTGTCTTTTTTCGGATGTTTGGGGTCTGGTGCCGGGCCTGACGGAGCCCCGGCGGCCCGCGTCAAATTGCCACAAGATTAACTTGCTGTTAGGAATGAAGGCGCTAGGGTGACCTTGCGTAATCCAGTCTTCTGGATTTGAGTGGCTCCTATCCACTCTGTTTGACGCCTCCCTGTTAGAACTGAGCCGCGGGCTTTCCCGCGGCTCTTTTTTGTTTTCCGCCCCTGAATCCTTCGTCGGTTGCTTCCCCGCCTGCCGATGGCACGGATATTGATCCTTCAGGTCCCGAGTGTGCCGGTATGGAGCAACCCCTCCGCCGGATGCGTAACAAGGGACTGGGGAAAGCGGATGAGCGTTTACGACACGAGGGACGATAACGAGATCGGCTTCGCGGGGGCCGAATGCGTGACTCTTTCGGAATTCATGGCGTCGGGCCTGTTCCAGCGCACCTATAGCGAGGGGATGCGCCTCGTTGAGGAGACCTCCGCCTATCTGGACGGTCCGGGCCGTGAGGCCGCCCGCCTGCTTCCGCGGGAAGCGTCGCTTGCCTATGCGGGCGAGAGCATGCGCCTCACCACTCGTCTGATGCAGGTCGCTTCCTGGCTTCTGGTTCGCAAGGCGGTCCATGAAGGCGAAATGACAACCGAAGAAGCCAATTCCGAGAAATATGCCCTGGCGACCAAGCAGATCGCCCGTCAGCCTCGTTTTGAGGGAGTTGATGGCTTGCCGGCGGAACTCAAAGGTCTCATCGAGCGGTCCGAGCGTCTCTACGCCCGGGTGGAGCGGCTGGACAATCAACTGCGCATGACAGGCACCTCTGTCTCGAAAAGCCATCCGCTTGCCGACCAGTTCGCCCGCGTCGAGGGTTTCTTCCGGGAGCAGCTTGCCGTGGAATTTCCGCGCCGTGAATTCGGGCGCCGCAAGCACCGTCCCGAATAAGTCTTCTGAAGCCGCCCCGACAAAGAAAAAGCCCCGCCGAAGCGGGGCTTTTTGCCTTTCTCGAGGTGCTCGAGGTCAGCCGCTGATAAAGCCGAACTTTTTCTTGAACCGGCTCACACGGCCGCCGCGATCGAGGATCTGCTGGCCGCCGCCGGTCCAGGCCGGGTGCGTGGTCGGATCGATGTCGAGAACCAGCGTGTCGCCTTCGGCGCCATAGGTCGAGCGGGTCTTGAATGTCGAGCCATCGTTCATCTGAACGGTGATGAAGTGGTAGTCCGGATGAGTTTCTTTCTTCATGGCTCACGGCCTTCCTGAAGCTTGGGCCGCCGCAGGGGGCCCTGTGTGTCTCGTGATGGCGCGCCAATAGGCCTCCGCCGGGGAGTTCCTGCGCTGCCGGGATGGGCGCTTATAGCGAAGGCCGGATGCCGTTGCAAGGCCGGTTTTCGTGCCTTTCGCGGGGTGTTTCCACGATTTTGCGCGGTCTTGCCGCAGCAGGCCGGACCATGCGCGATTGCCGGGGGAGGGAGGGGATTGCTATACCAGCCCGGCGCCAGGAATATCCCCGGGGCCTCTGGCCGTTCCATAGTCGTCCCTCACGCCAATCTCCGCGAGCGCTCTTCAGCAACGCATATCGGGAACGAATGAGCGAAGCATCCAATCCGGCCGTCGAGGCCATTGAAGAAGAGGCGCAGCGCCGAAGGCCGGCGAAGGGGGTTGGGCCGCTGGTTCGCCTGTTGCCCTTTCTCGGCCGCTACCGGGCGATGGTGCTCCTGGCTTTCGTTTCTCTCGTCTTCGCGACGCTTGCGACGCTTGCGATCCCTATGGCAAGCCGCCGTCTGATCGACAACGGATTCAGCCGTGAGAACGCAGCCTTCATCGACCAGTATTTCATTGCGTTGATCGTCGTCGCCCTTGTGCTGGGTATGGCCAGCGCGGCGCGCTTTTTCTTCGTGAGCTGGCTGGGTGAACGGGTGGTGGCCGATCTGCGATGCGCGGTCTACGAACACATCCTGAAGCTCTCCCCGGCCTTTTTCGAAGTGACGCGCACGGGGGAGGTGCTTTCGCGTCTCACGGCCGATACGACCCTCATCAAGACGGTGGTCGGATCTTCCGCTTCCATTGCCTTGCGCAACGTCTTTCTCTTCTTCGGCGCGGCGACGATGATGGCGGCGACCAGTCCTTATCTCTCTGGCCTGGTGCTCCTCGCAATACCGGCAATCCTGCTTCCCCTCATCGTCTTCGGCCGCTGGGTACGGCGTCTTTCCCGCTCCGCACAGGACCGGCTGGCGGATACAAGTGCCTTCGGCACGGAAAGCCTCAACGCAATCCAGATCGTCCAGGCTTTTACGCATGAGGAGATCGACAATCGCCGCTTCGCTACCCGCGTCGAACAGGCCTTCGAGACATCGCGTTCACGCATTATCGCCCGCGCGATTCTCACGGCGCTCGTCTTCTTTTTCGGCCTGTCGAGCGTGGTTGGTGTTTTGTGGGTCGGAGCGAATGCGGTTCTCGCCGACTCCATGACGGGCGGTGAACTTCTCGAATTCATTCTCTATGCGGTTTTCGCCGCTTCGGCGCTGGCCGCGCTTTCCGAAATCTGGGGCGACATGCAGATGGCGGCCGGTGCGACCGAGCGTTTGATGGAGATACTCGATGTCTCTCCCCAGATTGCGGCGCCGGATAATCCCAGGCCGCTGCCTCAGTCCCGCGGAGAGATTTCCTTCGAGGATGTAACCTTCGCCTATCCTTCGCGCCCCGGCGTTTCGGCGCTCGACGGTTATTCGCTGTCCGTGAAGCCGGGCGAGACGGTCGCGCTTGTCGGTCCGTCCGGAGCGGGCAAGAGCACTGTGCTTCAGCTTCTGCTTCGTTTCTACGATCCGCAGAAAGGCAGCATCCGGATCGATGGCGTCGATTTGCGGGAGGCCGATCCCAGGGAACTCCGGCAGCATCTTGCGCTTGTTCCGCAGGAAACGGTTGTCTTCGGTACGACGGTTGCCGAAAACATCCGCTACGGCAGGCCGGATGCGACATTCGAGGAAGTGCAGGCTGCCGCCGCCGCCGCTCGAATCCACGATTTCATAATGCGTCTTCCGCAAGGCTATGAAACGGAAGTGGGCGAGCGCGGCGTGACGCTTTCGGGGGGGCAGCGCCAACGTATCGCAATCGCAAGAGCGATCCTGCGCGACGCCCCGGTTCTCCTGCTCGACGAGGCCACGAGTGCGCTCGATGCCGAAAGCGAAAAGCTCGTTCAGGAAGCTCTTGAAGGGCTAATGCGAAACCGCACGACGCTCGTCATCGCACACCGGCTTGCGACAGTGCTTCGGGCCGACCGGATCGTGGTAATGGACGAAGGCCGTATCGTCGCCTCAGGCACGCATGAGGAACTTGTGAAACAGGGCGGTCTCTATGCGCGCCTTGCCAGGCTGCAATTCGCGGGCGGCAAGGATTTCGACGGTCGAGCGGAGGGACGCTCCGCCATTTTCGGCGACTAACTGCATCAGGAAGAGGAAAGAATATGTCCAGGGGTTGGCGTATTGCGGGTTATGTGGCCCTTGCCGCTGTCGTCATTGTGAGCGTTCTCGTCTGGCGTTTTCTTTCCGCCGCGGGTTACTTCACCGGTATCCGGCAGGAAATCGCCGCCGACTGCCGTGCGATTCCGGCGGTTCCAGGTCCTGAAGACATCGTCATCGATCACGAGCGCAAGGTTGCCTATATCTCGGCCTATGACCGCCGCGCGGTCATGTCCGGCGCCTCCGGGGCGAATGCAATTCGTGGCGGTATCTACGCGATCGATCTGTCCGCGCCAGAGGAAGACTGGAAGCTCTATCCCGTCACGCCCGCCATGCCCGAGGATTTTCGTCCGCATGGCATCAGCCTCTATCTGGGCGAGGACGGAGCGCGCAAACTCTTTGCCGTGAATCATCCGGCGAGCGGAGGCGACAGGGTCGAGATTTTCGACATCGCTATGGACGGCACGCTCTCTCATGAGGAAAGCGTCGATAGCTCGCTTTTCATTTCCCTCAACGATGTGCTCGCCGCCGGTCCGCGCAGCTTCTATGCGACCAACGATCACACGGCGAAGAGTTCACTGGGGCGAACCCTTGGTGACGGGCTTCTGCTCCGCAATTCGAACGTCGTTTATTTCGATGGCGAGAATGCAAGGGTGGCAGCCGATACTCTTCTCTACGCGAACGGGATAAACATGAGCCCGGACGGCAAGACGGTCTATGCCGCTTCGGCGCTGGGCATGAGCATGTATATCTATGACCGCAACCCGGCAACGGGCGATCTCAAGGCGGTCGACAATGTCCGGCTTGGAACCGGCGTCGACAATATCGACGTGCAGCCGGACGGGACGCTCCTCATCGGCGCGCATCCAAAGGTGCTCGATTTTGTCGCTCATGCTTCCGATCCGGAGGAGCTTTCGCCCAGCCAGGTGGTGCGTATCGAGCCTTCCCGGAAGAGGGCAGGCACGATCTATCTCAATCTCGGCGAGCAGATTTCGGGTATCAGCGTTGCCGCCGGCTATGGAGACAAGATGCTGCTTGGGCAGGTTTTCGAGCCGGAGGTTCTGGTCTGCAACCAGTCGGACGAACTGCGCGCCTGGTAATCAGCGTTCCGTCAGCTTGAACTCGATGCGGCGATTGCGCCGGTTCGCGGCCTCGCCGCCGCTTTGCTCAAGAGGGTGGTACTGGCCGAAACCGGCGGCGACCAGCCTGTTCTCGGGCACGCCCTTCTCGATCAGGTAGTTCACGACCGCGATCGCGCGAGCACTGGAGAGATACCAGTTCGAGGGAAACTGGGGCGTCGAGATCGGATTGGCGTCGGTGTGCCCGTCGACGCGCAGCACCCATGGGATATCGCCGGGAATTTCGGCCGCTATTTCCCTTATAGCCTGCGCGATCTTGTCGAGCTGCTGCTCGCCCGAGGGGTTGATGTCGGCGGAGCCGGAAGCGAAGAATATTTCGGACTGCATGGCGAAACGGTCGCCCACGATTTCGATATCCTGCCGGTCGCCGAGAATGGCGCGCAATCTTCCAAAGAATTCCGAGCGATATTTCGCGAGTTCCTGAACCTTTTGCGCAAGGGCCGCGTTGAGGCGCCGGCCGAGATTCGCTATCTGAGCCTGCTGTTCGCGGTCCTTCTGCTCGGCCGCCTCAAGAGCGGCTTCGAGTGTGGCAAGCTGGCGGCGGAGCGCGGCGATCTGCTGGTTCAGGAGTTCGACCTGCGCCAGGGCCTCATTCGAAACCTTCTTTTCCTCGGAAAGGGCGCTCTCCAGTTCGGCTATCCTGCCGTCCGCGCCGGCACCGTCCGCGGCAAGCGCCGACAAACGGTCGCGTTCGGCTGTCGCCGCCGAGAGCGAGTCCTGAAGCGAGAGGATCGTTGCCTGCAGGTCAGCCTTTTCCTGCCGCTCGAGCGCCAGCTGGTTCACGAGTTCCGCGATCTGGCTTCTCAGGCTCTCGAGCGCGGAGTCCTTGTTGCTCACGAGCTGGCTCAGGAAGAACTGTGTGATCATGAAAATGGTGAGCAGGAAGATCAGGACGAGCAGCAGGCTCGACATGGCGTCGACGAAGCCCGGCCAGTAGTCCCCGGAGGGCGCGCGGCCCCTTATGCGTCTGCTGACGAGCGCCATGACGGGTCAGCCCTGCTGGCCGAGGCGGCGGGACAATTCTTCGAGAACGGGCCGAAGACCCTGCTGGTTCTCCGCCATCTGTACGAGGAGCTGCCGCTCGGCCTGCATTTGCTCCGTAAGAGCCGCTATCTGGCCAGCCAGAGCCTTCATCGACGCCTGCTCGCCGCCGGATGCGATGGCCTCCTCGATGTTGCGGAGCCGTTTTGCCGTTTCGCCGAGCATCCCGGGCGCTGCGGGATCATAATCGCCGGCAAGATTTGTAACTGTCGACAGCCATTCTTCCAGCTCGTTGTAGAAGCGGTTCTGCGCTTGTCCTGCCTGCAGGTCGAGAAAGCCGAGAACGAGCGATCCGGCAAGGCCGAAGAGCGAGGAGGAGAAGGCTGTTCCCATGCCGCGCAGCGGGCCTTCGAGGCCTGTCTTGAGGTTCGCGAATACGGTGGCGGGATCGGCGGCTTCGACGCTCAGTCCCTGGATCGTGCCCGCGACGGATGTCACCGTCGTGAGCAGGCCCCAGAAGGTGCCCAGAAGCCCAAGGAAGATCAGCAAGCCGATGATGTAGCGCGAGATTTCGCGCTGCTCGTCGAGACGCGAGCCGAGCGAATCGAGGATCGAGCGCATGGAAAGGGCGTTGAGTTGCATCCGTCCCTTGCGCTCGCCGAGCATCGTTGCCATGGGCGCCAGAAGCTGCGGTGGTGCGGGCAGGGCGAGACCGGGGTCGGCACGCCGGAAGTCGTTCACCCAGCGGATCTCGCCGCGCAGTGACTGCACCTGCCGCAATGCGTAGAGAATGCCGATCAGAAGGACGCCGAGGATAAGACCGTTCAATCCCGGATTGGCGAGGAAGGCGACCTCGACCTGGCGATAGAGGATGGCGGTGACGAAAGCCGCGAGGATGATGAAGAGAATCATCCGCGTCAGATATGGCCTCGGTTGAGAAAGCGCGATTCCGTCCCTGGTTTCCCTTGCCATGCGTTCGCTGCCCCTTGTCCTTTGACGGGCGGCCTCAGCCGCCGAAAAGCCTTACATCGACGCGGTCCGCCGGACCGTCATCGGATGTACCCCCAAGCGCGCGCACGTGTATGCGCTCCGCAGTAACCCCGTTTGAAACAAGTATTCGCCGCACGGAAAGCGCGCGCTTCAACGCCAGACGGCGTGCATTCGACGATGTGTCATGCGGCGGCCCCGCATAGGCGCGCAATTCGAGCCGCCCGCTGCGACGCTGGAAATCCTCCGCAAATGCGGCCAGTTCCTCTCGCGATGTCTGGCCTGGTGTGGAGGCCTCCGGTTCGAAAACAACCCGCACGAGCGCGGGCTCGGGCGGAGGAAGCGGCGCCTCCGCCGCCGAAAGCGGCATCGCTCCGGCGAGGGCAAGGATCGCTGCCAGCAGGATCGCGCCGTGCAATCTCGCGTTTCTCGTGTCGATAAGGCGCGTCTTGTTCATGCGGAGCGGGTAACCATCCGGGATAGGCCTGCGGTCAGGTCCAGTCTAGGCATGTTCGCGGCTGCGGAACAGACCTGAGCGATGCAGGGATTAGGGGTGGAATTCGGCGGAATTACGGCTTTTGCGATCGGCAGGGCTCAGTAGCCGTCGAAGCGGATATCGACGCGGTCTTCAACCGCATCGCCTCGATCCGTGTTGCCCATGGCGCTGGCGCGAATGCGTCCAGAGCCGAGACCTTGCGCGAGCAAGGCTTCCTGGACAGCCAGTGCGCGTTGCATGGCGATGTCGCGCGCAGCCGCGTCATCGCCTCGGGCTCGGCTGGCATAGCCCTTGATGTCGACATTGCCGACGCGCTGACGGAAATTTTCGGCAAAGCCGAGGATCCGGTTGCGCGCGGCGCCGTCCAGTCTCGTTTCACCGGGCTTGAAGTAGATGCGTGCAAGCGTGCCCCGGGGAAGCACGTCCGGAATCGACGACTGGAAAACGTCATGGGGCTGTGTGACGTCTTGCCTGTTCGCTTCCTGCCGGGGCTGCCCTGCCGAGGGGGGAGCGTCAGGCTCGTTCGCAAGCACGGAGCCAGCGGGGCCGAGGATCGCACGACCCAGCGTGTCGACGGGCGTCGCTTCTCGTTCCTGAGACGGAAGTTCGAGTTTCTCCATGGTTCCCCCGACCGTCTGGCCGGTGGTGGAAACCGTCTTCTCAACGGTACGCCCCGCGCCGGAAACCGTTTTACCGACAGTTTCGGTGACGGCCTCTACTGTGCCTGTAACGGGTGAAAGCGGATCGGCATGCGCGCTGGACAGGGAGACCGGCAACAAGGTTGTTGCGATGAGGATGAACGGCAGCGCGTATTTATGTCTGCAAGAGCCGGTCATGTTTCCCGCATGTTTTCCTGGGCTTGCGGGATGCAATTCCTGCATCCGTCGGCAGGATAACATGCAGCATCGCCTGTTCGGCGCGGCGATGCGGCATCCGTGTGAACGGCATAAAAGGAAATCGGGAAATCAGCTCGGTTTATGGGACTTTTTCAGTACATCGCCGAGCTTGCGGTAGAGCGCATCATTGCCGGCGACAATGCCGCCGCTGTCGAGCATCTTGTCGCCGCCATTGAGATCGGCGACGAAACCGCCCGCTTCGCGGACGAGAACGATGCCTGCCGCCATGTCCCACGGGGCAAGACCTGTTTCCCAGTAGGCATCGAAGCGCCCGGCCGCGACCCAGGCAAGATCGAGAGCGGCCGAACCCATGCGGCGAACGCCCGCGACCTCATTCATCACGGCGCCGAGTTCGGCGCTGAAGCGTGCATGGCCGGGCCGGCCGATATGGGGAATGCCGGTGGCAACCACCGACTGAGCAAGCTCGCGGCGCGCCGCGACGCGAAGGCGCCGGTCGTTCAGGAACGCGCCCTGGCCCTTCTCGGCGATGAACATCTCGTCGGAAATCGGGTTGTAGACGAGGCCTGCGACGAGCTGGCCGTCGCGTTCCAGCGCAACCGAAATCGCGAACATCGGAATGCCGTGGAGAAAGTTCGTCGTGCCGTCGAGGGGGTCGATGATCCAGCGATGCGATTTGTCCGACCCTTCGACGACGCCGCCTTCTTCCATCAGGAAGCCATAGCCGGGCCGCCCCTTCGACAGTTCCTCGAAGAGGATCTTTTCCGCCTTCCTGTCGGCGGCGGTGACGAAATTCGCGGGGCCCTTGAGCGAGACTTGCAGGTTCTCGACTTCGCCGAAGTCGCGCTGCAGGCCGCGGGCCGCCTTGCGGGCGGCAGCGACCATCACGCTCATGGAAGGAGTGTGGCGGGACATCTTGATCCGTTCAGTCGGCGCGGCGGAGATAGGTGACTTCGTTCGTGTCGACGACGATCCTCTCGCCAGTGGTGATAAAGGGCGGCACCATCACGCGCACACCGTTTTCGAGAACCGCAGGCTTGTAGGAGCTCGCCGCCGTCTGGCCCTTCACCGTCGGCTCCGTTTCCGTGATCTCGAGCACCACCTGGTCGGGAAGCGAGATGCCGAGCGGGCGCCCCTCGTGGCTTTCGACCGTTACCTTCATGCCGTCCTGAAGGAAGGCGGCACGGTCGCCGACCCAATCCTTCGCCAGCTCGATCTGCTCATAAGTTTCGTTATCCATGAAGGTCAGCATCCCGTCATTCTCGTAGAGATACTGGTAGTCCTTCTGCTCGAGGCGAACGCGCTCCACCGTTTCGGCCGAACGGAAGCGCTCGTTGAGCTTGCGGCCGTCGACGAGGTTCTTAAGTTCGACCTGTGCGAAGGCGCCGCCCTTGCCGGGCTTCACGTGCTGGACTTTCACCGCCGCCCAGAGGCCGCCTTCATGTTCGATGACGTTGCCGGGACGGATTTCGTTGCCGTTGATCTTCATGGGACGCTCAAATTCTTGAAGAGGATAAGAGGCCGGGCCCGCGAGGGACCCTGCAACCGGCGCTCTGATAACATCCCGCGCCCTTCATGCACAGCGCTTTTGGCATGCCCGCGGGCTTCACGGGGAGAGGGTTCAATCGGGGGCGGAGCCGGCCTTTTCGAGCTTTCCGATCTCCGCTTCGACGGCAGCCCGGATTTCCGGGGTAATTTCCGGCTCGATCGCGCTCCTGAGCGTTTCGTCCGTCATTCCGTTGCGCTCGGCCAGAGTGAGCCAGAGGAGGGCGGCGGAGATGTCCCGGGTGACGCCCTGGCCGAGGAAGTAAAGGCGAGCGAGCCGGTCCTGAGCGAGAGAGTCGCCCCGCATGGCCGCTTCTGCGAACCATTTGGCTGCGAGGGTATCGTTCCTATCGACGCCCTCGCCGTTCAGATAAGCGAAGGCCAGCGAGGTTTGCGCGCCGAGAACGCCTTTCTGGGCCGCTTCCTCGAAGAGATCCGCGGCGCGGACCGGGTTCTTGTCCATCCCGACGCCGTCCTGCAGCATCAACCCTAGCTGATAGGCAGCCTGCGGCTGCCCCTTGCCTGCCGCAAGGCCGAAATAGCGAGCTGCCTCACCAAGGTCTCTGGGTTTACCTTTTCCCGCTGCATAGAGAGTTCCAAGGTAATACTGCGCGTTCGCATTCCCCTTGACTGCGGCGCGTTCAAACCACTTTGCGGCCTCAGCAAGATCCTGCGGGCCGCCTCGGCCGGTCGTATACATGAGACCGAGTTCCGCCTGTGCGGCGACATGATCCTGCTCTGCGGCATCGCGAAAGTGTTTGCGGGCGGTGGCCGGGTCGGCGGCCTTCAGGCGGCCGTATTCCATCAGCATCGCAAGGGCATACTGGGCGCCGGCATCACCCTGCTCTGCGGCCTTTTTGAACCATCTTGCTGCTTCTTCCGGGTTTGGCGTGACGCCTTCCCCGTTGTTGAAGATAGAGCCCAGCATAAGCTGTGCCGATACATTGCCTTTTTCGGCAAGGGGCGTCGCAACGAGCAGTGCCTTCTCGAACTGGCCTGCCCTGTATGCTTCGAGGGCGGGCGCCATAGGGTCGGCGGGATTCTCCGCGGCGCTGTCTTCCTGCGCTCCGGCAGGCGCCGAGAGCGCGAATGCCAGGGATAATCCAAAGGCCAGAGCCACAAAAAATCGCCTCATCCGGCATTGCCTTCTTCTGTCATGATCCTGTTCAGCGCGCGGACGGCTGCGGCAGGTCCTTCTCCGTGAGACCAAACACCCGCCGACACGGCCAGAAAGTCGGCCCCGGCGCGGACGAGGGGAGCCGCGTTTTCCGCATTTATGCCGCCTATCGCAACGCAAGGCACTTCGAAGAGCTCCGACCACCAGGTGAGGATTTCCGGGTCGGCCATACTTATAGGCTCTTTTGTGTCGGTTTTATAAAAGGCGCCGAAAGCGACGTAATCCGCGCCTGCTTCCCCTGCTTCCATCGCCAGATGTCGGGAGTTGTGGCAGGTGACGCCGACGATCCGGTCAGGCCCTACGAGCTTCCGGGCCTCGGCATAGGTCGTATCGGACTGACCGATATGCGTGCCATCCGCGCCGAGTTCGGCTGCAAGGTCAGGTCGATCATTGATGAGGAAGGCAACGTCGCGGGCCTGCGCGAGCGGCATCAGGAGTTCGGTCGCGCGGCGTATCGCATCGGCTTCCGGCGGTGCCTCGTTTTCTCCTTTCAGGCGTAACTGAAGGCAGGCGACATCACCGACATCCAGCGCGGACCGCAGCGTATCGGCGAAGGCGCGCGGCTCGAAGCGGGGCGGGGTGATGAGGTAAAGGCGGCAGGCTTGGTCTGACATGGCGTTGTTTTAGCTTGGAGGTCTCAAAACGCAAAACGCCCCGCTCCGGAAGAGCGGGGCGTTTGCGGCGCGGGAAGGTTAATTTCAAGCTGCCTTTTCGAGGCCGCTTTCCCACTTACCGAGAGCGGCGAGGCCGTTCATTTTCGCGCGGTGCAGGAAAGCCTTCTGCGCGGAGGGCACATTTTCCGCCTTGCCGGACCAGGCTTTCTGCGGCGCGGCCTGAAGCGCGCGGCCATAGGAGAAGGACATCTTCCAGGGGAAGCCGCCGATCTTGTTCATCGCGTCGAGATGCGCGGTCGCATCCTCGTCGGACTGGCCGCCCGAAAGGAAGACGATGCCCGGAATGGCCGCCGGCACCGTGCGCTTGAAGCAGGCGATGGTCTTTTCGGCCACTTCCTCGATCCCGGCCTGGGCGGGGCACTTCTTGCCGGAGACGATCATGTTCGGCTTCAGGATCGTGCCTTCGAGCTTCACGTTGTGAAGAGCGAGGCGGTTGAAGACGGCGCGGAGCGTCGCTTCCGTCACCTCGAAGCAGCGGTCGGCCGTATGGGCCCCATCCATCAGAACTTCAGGTTCGACGATCGGGACGATCTTCGCTTCCTGGCAGAGCGCCGCATAACGGGCGAGGGCTTCTGCATTCGCCTCGATGCAGGCATTGGTCGGAATGCCGTCGGCGATGTCGATCACCGCGCGCCACTTCGCGAAGCGGGCGCCGAGATCGTAATACTCCGCAAGGCGCTCGCGCAGGCCATCGAGGCCTTCCGTCACCGTTTCACCCGGGAAGCCGGCCATCGGCTTCGCGCCGGCATCGACCTTGATGCCCGGAATGGAGCCCGCCTTCTTGATCAGGTCGACGAGCGGCGTGCCGTCCTTTGCCTTCTGGCGGATCGTCTCGTCATAGAGGATCACGCCGGAGATATAATTCTGCATGGCTTCGTCGGTGCGGAACAGAAGCTCGCGATAATCGCGACGGTTCTCTTCCGTCGATGCGACGTTGATGGCGTCGAAGCGCTTCTTGATCGTGCCGGAGCTTTCGTCGGCTGCCAGAATGCCCTTGCCCGGCGCCACCATGGCCTGTGCAATCGATTCAAGCGTCTCAGTCATTGTCTTGTCCTCTGGATCCCAAACGATGAGCCGGATGTATTCGTTCTATTTGCGGCTCAAGGCCGCGACACCCGGCAGTTCAACACCTTCCATCCATTCGAGGAAGGCCCCGCCCGCGGCGGAAACATAGGTGAAATCGTCGGCAGCGCCCGCTTCGTTGAGAGCTGCCACCGTGTCGCCGCCACCAGCCACGGAGACGAGTTCGCCCTGCTTGCTGCGCATGGCAACGATGCGGGCGGCCTCTGTCGTACCCTTGTCGAAAGGCGGCACTTCGAAGGCGCCGAGCGGCCCGTTCCAGACGACGGTATTCGCCGTCTCGAAACGACCGGCCAGATGAGCCAGCGTGTCCGGGCCGACATCGAGAATCATCTGATCCTCGGGCACGTCGTCCACGCTCGTGATATGCGTTTCCGTGCCTGCCTTCAGCTCCTTTGCCACAACGACATCGCTTGGAAGCACGATGTCGCATTTGGCGGCACGGGCATTCGCCATGATGTGCCGCGCGGTATCGAAAAGGTCTGGCTCGCAAAGCGACTTGCCCACCTTCTTGCCCTGTGCGGCGAGGAAGGTATTGGCCATGCCACCGCCAATGACGAGAGCGTCCACCTTCTTCACGAGATTGCCGAGAAGCGCGATTTTCGTGGAAATCTTCGCGCCACCAACGATGGCGACGACCGGACGCTTCGGGTTGCCGAGCGCCGCGTCGAGAGCCGAGAGTTCGGCTTCCATCGCGCGGCCTGCATAGGACGGCAGGAAATAGGTAATGCCTTCGGTGGAAGCATGCGCGCGATGCGCGCAGGAGAAGGCGTCGTTCACATAGACATTGCCGTTTTCGGCCAGTGCCTTCGCGAAATCGGGGTCGTTGTTTTCCTCACCCTCGTGAAAACGAGTGTTCTCGAGAATGAGGACGGTGCCCGGTTTCATGGAGTCGCAGGCCTTTGCGGCCTTTTCACCGATGCAGTCCTCGGCGAAGCCGACCTCGACGCCGACAAAAGCGGCGAGAGCGTCGGCGACGGGCTTCAGCGAATATTTCGTTTCAGGCTTGCCCTTCGGACGGCCGAAATGGGAAAGCACGATGACGCGGGCGCCCTGGCTTGCGAGTTCCTTCAGGGTGGGAGCGACGCGCTCGATGCGCGTCGCGTCCGACACCTTGCCGTCCTGCATGGGCACGTTGAGATCGGCCCGGACGAGAACCCTCAGGCCTTTCAGGCCGACGGCGGCTGCGAGATCGTCAAGCGTCTTGTGATCGGCCATGGACGTTCTCGGTCCCCGCTCAGAGCAGCTTGCCCATGGCGACAGCAGTATCGCCCATGCGGTTCGAGAAACCCCACTCGTTGTCGTACCACGAAAGCACGCGCACGAGCTTGCCTTCGATCACCTGAGTCTGCGTGAGGTCAAAGGTGGAGGAGGCGGGGTTGTGGTTGAAGTCGATGGAGACGTTCGGCTCGTCCGTCGTGGCGAGGATGCCCTTGAGCGGACCCTTCGCGGCGGCGACGATCGCCGCGTTCACTTCCTCGGCCGTGGTCTTCTTCTTCGCGGTGAAGACGAGGTCGATAACAGAGACATTCGGGGTCGGCACGCGGATAGAGGTGCCGTCGAGCTTGCCCTTGAGTTCCGGCAGCACGAGACCAACTGCCTTCGCGGCGCCCGTCGAGGTGGGGATCATGGAGACGCCGGCGGCGCGGGCACGGCGCGGATCCTTGTGCAGCGTATCGACGGTGTTCTGGTCGCCCGTATAGGCGTGGATCGTCGTCATGTAGCCCTGCTCGATGCCGCAGGCCTTGTGCAGGACCTGTGCGACCGGCGCGAGGCAGTTCGTCGTGCAGGAGGCGTTCGAGACGATCTTGTGGCTCTTCTTGAGTTCCTTGTGGTTCACGCCATAGACGACGGTGAGGTCGGCGTTCTCGCCCGGGGCGGAGATGAGGACCTTCTTTGCGCCAGCCGTGAGGTGCGCGGAGGCCTTGTCACGTGCCGTGAAGAGGCCGGTGCATTCAAGCGCGATGTCGACGCCGAGGTCCTTCCAGGGAAGCTTCGCCGGGTCGCGTTCTGCCAGCACCTTGATCGGGCCGCGTCCAAGATCCATCGAGGACTTCGTTGTCTTGATCTTGCCGGGGAAGCGGCCGTGAACGCTGTCGTATTTCAGCAGGAGGGCATTGGCGTCGACCGATCCGAGGTCGTTGATAGCCACAACTTCGATATCCTTGCGGCCGGATTCCGCGATGGCGCGGAGCACCAGGCGCCCGATTCGACCGAATCCGTTAATCGCAACGCGCACTGCCATTTTTCTTTCTCCTGAGCGTGAGTTAGGCCTTTTCCGCGAGGCGCGCCTTTGCCGCGGCCACCGCCGCCTCGGGGGTAATGTTGAAATGCTTGTAGAGTTCCGCGGCCGGCGCGGAGGCGCCGAAGCCCGTCATGCCGATGAAGGCGCCATCAAAGCCGATATAGCGGTCCCAGCCGTAGCCTACGGCCGCCTCGATCGCGACCTTGACCGTATCCTGACCGAGCATCTCCGCCTGGAACTCTCTCGACTGTTGATCGAAGATGTCGAGGCAGGGCATCGAGACGACGCGGGCGGGAATGCCGTCGCGCTCCAGAAGTTTCTGGGCGGCGAGGGCAATCTCGACCTCGGAACCCGTTGCGAGCAGGGAAACCTCGGCTTTCGAAGACGCTGGAGAAAGCTCATAGGCGCCGCGGGCGCAGAGGTTCTTCGAGGAATTCTCGGTGCGGACGGCCGGCAGGTTCTGGCGGGAAAGCGCGAGGACCGACGGCGTGTTCTTCGCTTCAAGCGCGAGCTGCCAGCATTCGAGGGTTTCGACAGCATCGGCAGGCCGGAACACATGAAGGTTCGGCATGGCACGAAGGCTAGCGAGGTGTTCCACCGGCTGATGGGTCGGCCCGTCTTCGCCGAGGCCGATCGAGTCATGCGTCATGACGTAAATGACACGCTGGCCCATCAGCGCCGAAAGGCGGATCGCCGGACGGCAGTAATCGGTGAAGACGAGGAATGTGCCCGAATAGGGAATAAGCCCCTTATGGAGAGCCATGCCGTTCATCGCCGCGGCCATGCCGTGCTCGCGGATGCCCCAGTGAATGAAGGAGCCTGAGAAGTCTTCGGCCGTGACCGCCTTCTGCTCCTTGGAGCGGGTATTGTTCGAGCCCGTGAGGTCGGCGGAGCCGCCGATGGTCTCGGGAAGCGCCGCATTGATGACGTTCAACGCCTCCTCGGATGACTTTCTCGTCGCCCATTTGGGCTTTTCCGCAACGAGCTTTTCCTTGAAGGCCTCGATTGCCTTGTTGAGGCCGACGGGAAGCTCACCGGAGATCCGGCGCTCGAATTCGCTGCGTTTTTCCGCGGGGAGAGCGGCAAGCCTTTCTTCCCAGGCCTTGCGCGCCTTGGCGCTGCGAAGGCCGGCAATGCGCCACGCGTCCAGCGTCTCGCTCGGTACGGTGAAGGGCTCGGCCTTCCAGTGCAATGTTTCGCGCGCGAGCGCGATCTCTTCCGCGCCGAGGGGCGAGCCGTGCGACGAGGATTTGCCCTGTTTGTTCGGCGACCCATAGCCGATCACCGTACGGCAGGCGATCAGGCTCGGTTTGTCGGACTTCTGCGCCTTCTCGATGGCGGCGGCGATCTCGTCCGGGTTATGGCCGTCGATGCGGCTCGCATTCCAGCCGGCGGCTTCGAAACGCTTCAGCGCATCGCCGGATTCCGAAAGCGAAAGCGCGCCGTCGATGGTGATTTCATTGTCGTCGTAAAGGACGATGAGCCGGGAAAGCTTCAAATGGCCGGCAATGCTGATCGCCTCGTGGCTGACGCCTTCCATGAGATCGCCGTCGGAGGCGATAACATAAGTGTGGTGATCGACGATGTCCTTGCCGAAACGGGCGGCAAGCAGGCGCTCCGCGAGGGCCATGCCCACAGCCGTCGAAATGCCCTGGCCGAGCGGGCCGGTGGTGGTTTCGACACCCTCCGCGTGGCCATATTCGGGATGCCCGGCAGTGATGCTGCCAAGCTGACGGAAGTTCCTGATCTGCTCGATCGTCATGTCCTCGTAGCCGAGCAGATAATTGACGGCATAGAGAAGCATCGAGCCGTGTCCGGCGGACAGGACGAAACGGTCACGGTCGGGCCAGTCCGGTTTGCGGGGATCGATCTTCAGGAAACGGGTAAACAGCACGGTCGCGATGTCGGCCGCGCCCATGGGCATACCGGGATGTCCCGAATTCGCCTGCTGAACCGCATCCATCGCAAGGGCGCGGATCGCGTTGGCCATTGCGTCATGCGATGCGCCGGACGTTTTTCCGGCTTCGTCGGAGGATTTCGCCTTCCCGGCGACCGCTGTTTTTTCAGTTGGCGTCATGTGTCACTCTGTTGCCCAGACGGGCGCTGAGCGGGCAGGAGATTGCGGGAGCTCCGCGCCGTGGGAAACCCGCTCATATGCTCGTATCGGGGGCTGAATCCGGGCCCTGCCGAGAGCGGCGCCACAATGACCACGGACCCCCTGGGAGTCAATGGCGGATTGGCCGGAAAGGGCGCTATTCCGCGCATATCGGATTGCCATTTTACAAGGGCCGGTCACGGGCGGCGTTGACCTCATTTCACAGGCCTGCCTATCTTGGCAAACGGATGTTCCGGCTGCTTCGGCCGGAACGGTCAGCCCCGGGAAAGACATGAGCAAACTCGATTCGGCTGTGGAGCGCTTTTCAGGCGCGCTGGACAGGCTGGAGGCGACCATCAACAGGCAGGTGCAACGGGCCCAGGCGGCGCGGCGGCTGCAGGAAGAAGTGGACGTGCTGAAGGAGGATCGCTCGCAGCTGGCGGAGGAGCTCGACCAGCTCAAGGCCGAGGCGCGGCGGCTGAACGAACTCAACGAGCGTGCCTCCGAAACGCTTGCGGACGCGATCGAGGGCATCAGGGAAGTGCTCGCGGAAGGCTGAGCAGGTCCGGCCGGAAAGGAAGTTTCATGGGACAGGTCAAGGTTTCGATCAACGATCGCTCCTACACGGTCGCCTGCGGCGACGGGGAGGAGGATCACGTCCGGGAACTCGCCTCCTATATCAACAAGCACGTAGCGGATCTCGCCCAGGAGGTCGGGCAGGTAGGCGACGCCAGATTGCTTCTCATGGCGGGGCTTCTCATCGCCGACGAGCTTTCCGAGGCCTATCAGAAGACGAAGTTGCTCGAGCAGGAGATCGAAAATCTCACCGGGTCGCGCGCTTCGGCACTTGAGCGGTCCCGGGAGGCGGAGGATTCCCTTGCCGATGTGCTGGACGATGCGGCGCGCCGGATCGAGGATCTGGCCAAGCGGATCGAGGCGGCGTGACGTTTGGCGCAGCCGCATCGCTACTATTTGGCTTGACCGGGGACTGCCGCACCCCAGATAGAATGTGGTCGGGTACTGCCCGGTTCGTCAGGAACAATATCTCTCGGGGCCTTACGCTCCTCAAGGGAGCTGTCCCTGAGGGAGGCCGTGGTCTCCTTCAAACGGCGCCCACCTACGTTAGTAGGTCTCCGAGGAACGAGCTTCCAACGGCCGTGGCGGTCCCACTCCTCTTCAAGGCATGTGTGCGATGAGCGCCGCGCTGAAGAATGCGGCCCGTGCCGCTGCCCGCGAAAGGCGAGATGCCGCCCATGCCGCCATTGGCGGTGAGGCAGCCTCCTTGATTGCCGACCATTTCATGAAAACCTTTTCGCTCGCGCCGCGCAGTTGCATTGCCGGCTATGCCGCGATGGGCAGCGAAGCGGACCCGGCGGTGCTTCTCACCCGGCTCGATGATGCGGGTTATGTCTGTGCCTTGCCGAGAATCGAAGAGCGTCATGCGCCCCTTGTCTTCCGGCGCTGGCGGCCGGGCGAGGCACTCGGGCCGGGGCTGCATGGCACACGCGAGCCCTTTTCCAGCGCTGCGGTCTGCGTTCCCGATCTTGTGCTGGTGCCGCTGCTTGCTTTCGATGGGCGAGGGCGGCGGCTCGGCTATGGCGGTGGTTATTACGACCGGACTCTTCAGGTCTTGCGGCGGGAGAACAGGAAGCTGCTCGCTGTCGGGGTTGCCTTTTCGGCGCAAGAGGCCCAAGACCTCGCAGAAGAGGAATTCGATGAGCGGCTTGACTGGGTCGTGACGGAAAAGGGTGCGCGGTCATTTGGTGCCGCCGCCGGAGGTTGAGTTGATGCGACTTCTTTTCATGGGCGATGTGGTGGGACGGAGCGGCCGGGATGCACTTGTTGCCGAACTTCCAGCGTTGCGCCGCGAACTTGCGCTCGATTTCGTCGTGGTGAACGGGGAGAACGCTGCGGGCGGCTTCGGCATCACTGCAGCGATCTGTGACGATATTTTCGATGCCGGTGCCGATGTCATTACGCTCGGCAATCATTCATGGGATCAGCGCGAGGCGCTCGTCCATATCGAGCGTGAAAACCGTCTCATTCGTCCCGTCAACTATCCCTCCGGTACGCCGGGGCGCGGTGCGACGCTTGTCGAGGCGAATTCGGGCGCGCGCGTTCTCGTCGTCAATGCGCTCGGACGCGTCTTCATGGAGGCGCTCGATTGTCCTTTCGATGCTGTCGAGAAGCAGATTTCCGCCTGCCCTCTCGGGGAAGGCGCGGACGCCATCATCGTTGACATGCATGCCGAAGCGACTTCGGAAAAGATGGCGATGGGGCATTATTGCGACGGTCGCGTTTCGCTCGTCGTCGGCACTCATAGCCATGTGCCCACCGCCGATGCGCAGATCCTGCCCGGCGGCACCGGCTATCAGACGGATGCCGGAATGTGCGGCGATTACAACTCGGTCATCGGCATGGAGAAGGAAGAACCGCTCAATCGTTTCGTCACCCGTATCCCGAGCGGCCGCTTTCAACCCGCGCTCGGACCCGCCACGCTTTGCGGTGTTTTCGTCGAGACGGATGGAAGCGGACTTGCGAAACGTGTGGAGCCGGTCCGCCTCGGCGGGCGTCTCTCCCAGGTCTTGCCGGAGGTTTGAGCCCCATGCGGATCGTGCTTGTCGGCAATTTCAACGAGAAGCGTGCGGGCGCGAATTTCTACGCCACGGTCCGCAAGCTCGCCAACGGGTTCGTGCGCAACGGGCATCAGGTGATGAGTTTCAGCGACCGGGATGTCGCGCGCGAGGCAAGCAAATGGGGCATCGGCCGTGCGGGCGACAGCCATGCCAATGAACGTCTCATTGAGCTCTGCGCCAATTTTCGCCCCGACCTGCTCGTGCTTTTTCATGCGGACAAGATCGCGAATGAGACAGTGCGCGAGTTACGGAGAAGGCTGCCCGCGCTGCGTGTTTGTGTCGTAAATATCGATGCGCTTTTCCTGCCGGAGAATGTCGCGCGCATTCACCGCTTCGCGGAAGTGGCGGATATGACCTTCATCACGACGGCAGGTGAGAGGTTGCGTGAGTTCGCCACGCCGACGCATTCGCTTTCCTATATCCCAAACCCGGCCGATCCTTCGGTCGAGACGCTTCAGTGTTTTGCCGAGAACGACCAGCCTGCGGATTTCCTCTGCACGGTTGGCGCCGAGACGTCGACGACGCCGCGCGGCAAGTTCCTGCGTGAGATCGAGAAGCGCGTGCCCGAAGCGCGCTACGCCTATTACGGGCTCGAAGAGCGCGCATCGCTGCAGGGAATGGATTACTTCGACGCAATCGCCTCGGCGCGTATGGGGCTCAACCTCAATCGCGAGGAAGGCTATCCGCTCTATTCGTCCGACCGTCTTGCGCAGTATGCGGGGAACGGGCTTCTCGTTTTCGTCGCCCGCTCGACCGGATATGACGAAATCTTCTCCGACGAGGAGTTCGCCTTCTATCGCGATATCGACGAGCTGGCGGAAAAGTTGCGCTTCTTCCTCAAGAATGACGGGGAACGTCAGCGCATCGCGCGCAATGGTCACGAGCGCTACCACACTTTCTTCAGCGAGCGGCTTGTCGCCCGTTATATCGAGGATGTGATGGAGGGGCGCCCGCTTTCCGGGTCCTATGCCTGGCCGACGGAAATTCACAAACATTCCTGAACGAAGAACCGCCCCGTCCTCCGTGCCGGCCGAGGTGGGTGAGGCGGACAGGAGGGCGGGGCGGTGTGCCTTCGCTGATTGCGTTGGCGGGTTCCGGCACGGGCTGGGCGGGGGCCGCGAGCCGGTCTGTTGCGCCGCCGGCCTCTAGAGAAAGCTGGGCAAACCTCCCCGTCCGGCGACAGAGGCAGTCTGGCCAGCAATCCTTAAACACACGTTAAAAGAGCATATAAAAGTAAAAAACACGTTATGCGTGTACCGCGTTGCAATGTCGGGCGCTATGGATTTCGCCGGATACGCCCTCTATAAAGGCGCCAATTTTCAGCAGTTGTTCGAAAGGCTTTCGGAGGCGGAATGGCCGGCCACTCGCAATTCAAGAACATCATGTACCGCAAGGGCGCGCAGGATAAGAAGCGTGCCAAGCTGTTCGCCAAGCTCGCCAAGGAAATCACGGTCGCGGCGAAGATGGGCTTGCCCGATCCCGAGTACAATCCGCGCCTTCGTGCCGCCATTCAGGCAGCCCGCGCGGAAAACATGCCGAAAGACAATATAGAACGCGCGATCAAGAAGAGCTCGGATCAGGGCGGTGAGAACTACGAAGAAGTGCGCTACGAAGGTTTCGGTCCGGGCGGCATCGGCGTGATCGTGGAAACGCTGACGGACAATCGCAACCGCACGGCTGGCGAAGTGCGTTCGATCTTCTCCAAGAATGGCGGCAATCTGGGCGAAACCGGCTCGGTCTCCTTCATGTTCGACCGGCTAGGGCTGGTCGAATATGCCGCGGATGTTGCCAGTGCCGACGGCATGCTCGAAGCGGCCATCGAGGCTGGCGCCGACGACTGCCAGTCCGGTGCGGAGACGCATGAACTCTATTGCGCGCCCGACGCGCTGCATGAGGTCGCGTCCGCTCTCGAGGCGAAGTTTGGCGAGCCCCGCGCCGCGCGAATCGTCTGGAAACCCCAGAACACCATCGCTCTCGACGACGAGAAGGCGGAGACCGTCTTCAAGATGCTCGAAGCGCTGGACGACAATGACGATGTGCAGCAGGTTTATGCGAACTTCGAGATGTCCGATTCGGTCATGGAGAAGATGTCCGCCTGACAGGTTTTCGCGAATGTCAGAGGTCCGGCGGGCATGAAACGAACGGCCTGTGCTCCGACCGGCGCAGGGCTGGACACAAGGATTTCCCGCTCATGCCGGCATCGCTCAGATATCTCGGCATCGATCCCGGCCTCACCGCCACGGGATGGGGCGTGATTTCCGTCCATGGTTCGAAGCTGCTCCATATTGCGAACGGCACAATTACTTCCAATGCGAGGCTCGGTATCCCCGAGCGGCTCGTCGAGATCGAGGCGGGGCTTGTGCGCGTCATCGAAGAGCACAGGCCCGACGCCGCCGCCGTGGAACAAGCCTTTGTGGCGCGCGATGCTTCAGCCGCGCTCAAGCTCGGTCAGGCGCGCGCCATAGCGCTTCTCGTGACGGCGCGCGCGGGGCTTGCCGTGGCTGAATATGCGCCGAACCATGTAAAGAAATCCGTCGTCGGCGCCGGCCATGCCGACAAGGCGCAGATCAGGCTCATGGTGGAAATGCTGCTTCCCGGTTCCAGGGCGACGACGGAACACGCTGCGGACGCGCTCGCCATTGCCATCGCCCATGCACATTCGGGTGCCGCCAATGAAAGGCTCGCTGCCGCCGTCGCGCGCGCCGGAGCGGGCAGATGATCGGCAAGTTGAAGGGCATCGTGGATTCGACCGGGGAAGACTGGGTCGTCGTCGATGTCGGCGGGGTCGGGTATCACGTTATCTGTTCGAGGCGCACGTTGCAGAACCTGCCGGCTCCCGGTGGCGCTGTAACGCTTTCCATCGAAACGAAAGTCAGCGACGAAGCGATCCGCCTCATCGGTTTCGAAAGCGATAGCGAGCGCGACTGGTTTCGCCTGCTGCTAGGCGTACAGGGCGTCGGTACGCGTGTCGCGCTCGGTGTGCTGGGAACGCTTGCGCCCGCAGATCTCGCCCGCGCCATCGCGCTTGATGACAAGAAGGCGATTTCGGCCGCGCCCGGCGTCGGCGCGAAGGTGGCGGCGCGTATTGCTGCGGAACTGAAGGACAAGGCGCCGGAAGGCGCCTCGCTTGCGGCCGTGCTGGAAGCGCCGGTAAATGGGGCTGCCGTCTCTTCGGCCTCGGCCTCCATGCGCGACGCGATATCGGCGCTCGCCAATCTCGGCTATCCGCAGGCCCAGGCCGCGGGCGCCGTCGCTGCAGCCGCCAAAGCACTCGATGACGCGGCCACGACGGAGCAGCTCATCCGTCAAGGGCTAAAGGAGCTTGCGCGATGACGGACAGGTTTGTCGGGGCGGTCAAACGCGAGGAAGACGAACTCGAGCGCACGCTGCGGCCGCAGCTTCTTGCCGACTTCACGGGGCAGGCGAGGGCGCGCGAGAATCTTTCCGTCTTCATCGAGGCGGCCCGCAAACGCGGCGAGGCGCTCGACCATGTTCTTTTCGCGGGACCGCCGGGCCTCGGCAAGACGACGCTTGCGCAGATCGTTGCGCGTGAACTCGGGGTGAATTTCAAGGCAACTTCCGGCCCGGTGATCTCGAAAGCTGGGGATCTAGCCGCTCTTCTCACCAATCTCGAGCCGCGAGACGTTCTCTTCATTGACGAGATCCATCGCCTCTCGCCCGCGGTCGAGGAAATCCTCTATCCGGCGATGGAGGATTTCCAGCTCGATCTCATCATCGGCGAGGGGCCAGGCGCGCGTTCCGTGCGCATCGAGCTTGCGCCCTTCACGCTGGTCGGTGCGACGACGCGTACGGGGCTGCTGACGACGCCGCTCCGCGACCGTTTCGGCATTCCGGTGCGGCTCAACTTCTACGAGCTCGATGAGCTGGAAAGCATCGTCCGGCGCGGTGCGGCGGTCCTCGGAATTTCGATGACAGCGGATGGCGCTCGCGAGATTGCCCGGCGTGCTCGCGGTACGCCCCGCGTCGCCGGGCGGCTTCTTCGCCGCGTGAGGGATTTCGCCGCGGTCGCGGCGGTAGACACAATCGATGCCAGGGCGGCCGACAAGGCACTGCAGCGTCTGGAAGTCGACGAACTTGGTCTCGATGCGCTGGACCATCGATATCTCCGCTGCATCGCGGTGAGCTTTTCCGGCGGGCCCGTAGGCGTCGAGACCATTGCGGCTTCGCTTTCGGAGCCGCGAGATGCGATCGAGGAAATCATCGAGCCCTATCTTATCCAGCAGGGGCTGGTGAACCGCACGCCGCGGGGCCGTGTGCTGACGGCGGCGGCTTTCGCGCATCTCGGTGTCTCACCCCCCGCACGGCCAACGCCCGGCCAGCACGCTCTTTTCGAGGGGGATGAGGAGGGCGAGGCATGAGCGAATGGCCGGATATTGCGGGCCGGATAGAGGGCCGTGTCCACAAGCTCGGTATTCGCGTCTATTACGAAGACACGGATTTCTCGGGCATCGTCTATCACGCAAACTATCTGCGTTTCGCGGAGCGGGGACGCTCCGATTTTCTGAGGCTCGCAGGTGTGCATCACACGGACCTCTTCGGCGGTGAGGACCCGGTCGCTTTCGCCATTCACCGTATGGAAATGGATTTCCGGCAGCCTGCGCGCATCGACGACCGGTTGGAGGTTCATACTGTCTATGTCCGGGCGAGCGGGGCACGGATAGAAGCCGAGCAGTCGATCTGGCGGCTCGGCCCGGAGGGCGAGCTTGCCGATGAGCTTTGGCGCGCGAAGGTATTTGCCGCGGTGCTCGACCGGCAGGGCCGGCCGCGCCGTTTGCCCGCCTCGGTCAAGGACGCGCTGGCGCCCTATGTCAGCGGCAACTGAGAGAAGCGAGCCGGCCCGCGTTTCTGTGTCCGCAACGCCACATTTGGGGGCTAACCTCTTGAGTGCGCGACTCGAATCCCGCCAGACGCCACGGTAATGACATAATTGAAAGACTAACTTCAGCCGCAATTCGGGGGCACACATACACAAGTAGGGCGCAACGGGTACAGCCCGACTGCGCAAGCTGCGTCTGTCATGTGCCGCTCCCTGCAATGAGCCCGAGAGCACGGAGAGGCACCGAATGGATCCCGTCACCACCACTCAGGTGATTACCGAAACTGCGGCCGCCGACGCGGTCCCGTTGGACTTTTCCATCTGGGGCCTGTTCATGCGGGCCGATATCGTCGTCAAGCTCGTGATGATGGGCTTGTTCTTCGCCTCGGTCTGGTCCTGGGCGATCATCTTCGACAAGTGGTGGCGTTTTGCCCGTGTCGAGCGCCGCGCAGACCAGTTCGAGCGCATCTTCTGGTCCGGCCGCTCGCTGGACGATCTCTATCAGGAAATGGGGCACCGCCCGCAGCACCCGCTCTCCGCGCTCTTCATTGCGGCCATGCGCGAATGGCGCCGGTCGCAGGAAGTCGCCGCGAGTTCCTTCGTGGGGCTCAAGGAGCGTGTCGACAAGGTCATGCAGGTCACGATCAACCGGGAGATGATGGCGCTTGAAAGCCGCCTTCTCTTCCTGGCGACCGTCGGGTCTGTCGCTCCCTTCGTCGGCCTTTTCGGCACGGTCTGGGGCATCATGAATTCCTTCCAGTCGATCGCGATCAGCCGGGACACGAATCTTGCGGTCGTCGCGCCCGGCATCGCCGAAGCACTCTTTGCGACCGGTCTCGGTCTCGTCGCCGCCATTCCCGCTGTCATCGCCTATAACCGCTTCTCCAACCAGGTCTCGCGCATTGGCGGACGGATGGAGAGCTTTGCCGACGAGTTCTCCGCGATCCTTTCGCGGCAGCTCGACGAACGGGGCTGATCCATGGGGATGTCGGTCGGAAACAAGGGCAAGGGGCGCGGGCGCTTTTCCCGGCAGCCCATGTCGGAGATCAACGTCACGCCGGTCGTCGACGTGATGCTGGTTCTGCTTATCGTCTTCATGGTTGCCGCACCGCTTCTCACCGTCGGCGTGCCGGTCGATCTGCCGAAGACGCAGGCCGCCCCTCTCTCCGGCGACACAGAACCGCTGACGATCACGATCAACGGCGAGGGCGAAATCTTCGTTCAGGAAACACTGACCGAACCGGATGCGCTCGTGCCGCAGCTGACTGCCATTGCCGAAAACGGATACGAGCAGCGCATCTTCGTGCGCGCGGACAATTCGATCAACTACGGGGCCGTCATGGATGTGATGGGCCGGTTGAGCGCGGCGGGCTTTTCCAAGGTCGGTCTCGTGACGGAGACCGAAACGGCGCCGGCAGCAAAGCCGGGTGCAAACTGAACGGCGAGAATGCGTAATTCGGTTCTCCTTTCGGCCGCGGCGCATTTTGTGATCGTGGCGCTTGCGCTTGTGGCGTTCCCTTCGCCCGAGGAACTTCCCTCGGTGCCGCCGCGCGTGCTGCCGGTGGAACTCGTGACGATCGACCAGGTGACAAACCTGAAGAGCATGAAGAAGGTCGAGAAGCCGAAGCCGGTCGAGAAGCCCGAGCCGCCAAAGCCGGAAGAGCGGGAAAAGCCGGTGGCCGAGGCGAAACCCGAGCCGAAGCCGACACCTCCGCCGCCGGAGGAGAAGGTGGAGCCAATTCCGGACAAGCAGGCCGAGAAGAGGGAAGAGAAGCCGAAGCCGGTCGAGAAAAAGGCCGAGAAAAAGCCGACGCCGCCCAAGAAGGAGCCGGAGAAGAAGAAATCCTTCGATCCGAACCAGATAGCGGCGCTGCTCGACAAGTCGCCCGACAAGGCGCCGAAGTCCACGCCGCTCGAGTCTACGGAGGATTTCGAGGCGCCCGCGACGGACGACCCCGCTGCGGCGCTGACTATGAGCGAGACGGATGCGCTTCGGCAACGCGTGGAGCGATGCTGGAATGTCAGTGGTTTGACCGGCACAGCGGATGCGGAGAAGTTGCGAGCCACGGTACGTTTCGGGCTCAACCCGGATGGTTCGCTGGCAGGGCGTCCGATGATCGTACGGAGCAGTGGCGGTTCCTTGTCGCGTCTCCTCGCAGAACGTGCCATTCAGGCCGTCCAGGGCTGCGCGCCGTATGATTTTTTACCGCCGGACAAGTACACGAGCTGGCGCGACAACACGTTCAACTTCGATCTGGGAGGAATGATGTGATCGCACACGTTGTTCAGTTAACGGATTTTGCCACGCAATAGACACACAAAAAAGGTATCCGGATTTACCTTGAACGGTTGTCAGGCCTTTAGGCAGGAGAGACCACGATGTCGGAAACGTACAACCCGCAGAGAAATGCCATGGCGAAGCTGTTGAGACGAGCAGCCGGGGCGGTGGCTGTTTTCTGTGCCGCCGTGCTTTCGTTGCTGCCGGCGCATGCGGTTGAGATCGATATCAATCGCGGCACTGTCGACCCGCTGCCCATCGCGATCACCGATTTTGTCGGCGGCGAAGGGCAGGAAGCGAAGGTCGGCGCGGATATTTCCGCCGTCATCACCAATAATCTCGAGCGCTCCGGGCTTTTCCGGCCGCTGCCGAAAGCGTCCTTCATCGAGAGGATTTCCGACATCAACGTGCAGCCGCGCTTCGGCGACTGGCGCGTCATCAATTCGCAGGCACTCGTGACGGGGCAGACGCGGCTTGAGTCCGATGGCCGGCTTCGCGTCGAGTTCCGTCTCTGGGACGTGCTCGGCGAACAGCAGATGACGGGTCTCCAGTTCTTCACGACGCCGGACAACTGGCGCCGCGTCGCGCATCTCATTTCCGATGCGATCTACAAGCGCCTGACGGGCGAAGAAGGCTATTTCGATACGCGTATCGTCTATGTTTCTGAAACCGGTCCGAAGAATGCGCGCGTGAAGCGTCTCGCGATCATGGATCAGGACGGGCATAATCCGCGCATGCTGACGAATGGCAGCGATCTCGTGCTGACGCCGCGCTTCAGCCCGAACTCGCAGGAGATTACCTATCTCGCCTATCGCAACAATCGCCCGCGCGTCTATGTGCTCGACATCGAGACGGGCCAGCAGGAAGTGGTGGGCGAGTTTCCCGGCATGACCTTCGCACCGCGCTTCTCGCCCGATGGGCAGAAGATCATCATGAGCCTTCAGCGCGGCGGCAATTCGGACATCTACACGATGGATCTCCGCAGCCGGCAGGTGACGCGTCTGACGAATACGGCGGCGATCGATACGGCGCCGAGCTATTCACCGGACGGACGGCAGATCACATTCGAGTCCGACCGCGGCGGCTCGCAGCAGATCTATGTCATGGATGCCGACGGCTCCAGCCAGCGCCGTATCAGCTTCGGCCAGGGCAGCTACGCGACGCCGGTCTGGTCGCCGCGCGGCGACCTTATCGCCTTCACCAAGATTACCGGCGGGCGCTTCGTCATCGGTGTGATGCGGCCCGACGGCACGGGTGAGCGCGTGCTCACCGAGGGCTATCACAATGAAGGACCGACATGGGCCCCCAACGGGCGCGTTCTCATGTTCTTCCGCGAGACGCGGGGCGCGCAGGGCGGTCCGGGGCTCTGGTCGGTCGATGTGACGGGCTACAACGAACGTCCCGTGCCGGCCGCGACCATGGCTTCCGACCCGGCCTGGTCGCCACGGATTCAGTAAGGGGCGCAAGTATTCGGTGTGGCCGGATTGCGTGACTGCTTTCGAGTTGATGTAAAAATGTCACTTAACCTTGGCCGAAAAGTCGCATGATATTTGTTGCTTCTTGTCTGATACTCGGTTGCTGGCTAGTATCGTGTTGCGGTACAGCAACCCCAGCGTCGGCCAATTGCGGGCGACGTAAGTTTCGGTCTGGAACAAATCCGGTCCGAAAAGGTTCTCTGGCATAACGCCGCCTCCGGTAGTCGGGTCTGGGCCCGGTTTTACTGCGGGGGTTGCACGTGCGAGAGTGTCTATTCAATGGAGCGCTGAGGCGCCATGGCCGCTGAGATCAAAAGGAGATCACCCGAATGAAGTCCCCGAATGCTGGCCTGCGGTTTGCCGCCGTGGCTGCTGCTTTCCTCATGCTTGCCGCTTGCTCGTCGACCGACTCGACCGAAGGCGCAAACACCTCCCCCTCCTCGTCCAGCACGATCGCGCCGGGCACGCAGGAAGATCTGGTTGCCAATGTCGGCGACCGCGTCTTCTTCGACACCGACAAGTCGTCGCTGAGCGACGAGGCCCGCGCGACCCTGCAGCGTCAGGCCGCCTGGATGGAACTCTACCCGAACCTGACGTTCACGCTTGAAGGCCATGCCGACGAGCGCGGCACGCGTGAATACAACCTCGCGCTCGGTGGCCGCCGCGCCAACGCCGCTAAGGACTATCTCGTGAGCCTCGGCGTCGACGCCGGCCGTCTCAACACCGTGTCCTACGGCAAGGAGCGTCCGGTCTGCCTCGAATCCAACGAGAACTGCTGGGCCCAGAACCGTCGCGCCGTGACGGTCGTCGCGTCCGGCGCCGCGAGCTAAGCGGCCTCGAGCGAATCCGGATTCGCGAAATGACGGAAACGCCCTTCCGCTTTGGCGGGAGGGCGTTTTTTCTTGCCGTTGCGGAATGAACATATGCCGCAATTTGGTCGTGTTTGATTTTAAGATAGCGTCCTGATCTCAAACCCGAACGGGAGGTTCGATTGCGGCCCGATCGTCGCCCCTTGAAATCCTTATTCGTGCGCGCTGCCGCCGTTGCTCTTGTCGGCATTCCGCTCGCCGCCGCCGGGACTGCCTTCGCGCAGGACACCGACTCGCGCGCTATTGCGAACCGGCTTGACCGTATCGAGCGCGAGATCTCCGATCTGCAGCGCCAGGCCTATAGCGGGGGTTCGTCCGGCGCGCCCGTCGTCATGGATAGCGGCGCCGGTGCCGCGAACCTTCAGGCCCGGATCGTCGAACTCGAAGAGCAGGTGCGCGATCTCACGGGACGTCTGGAGGAGGCGAACCATCGGGCGGAAACGCTCCAGCGCAATCTCGATGCCTTCAGGGAGGATGTCGATCTTCGCTTCCGCGATCTCGGCGCGGGCGGCGGCGCGGCTCCTGTTTCCCCGGATGCGGGCAATGCGCAGGCGTCCACCGCACCGGCGGAAGGAACGCTCGGGCAGACAGGGCCTGCAGACGGTTCTTCCGCTTCTTCGGGTGGCGGTGCCGCCGCCGCGGCCGCTCCCTCGCTCCTGCCGAACGGAACACCCGAGACGCAGTATGACTTTGCCATCGACCTCATGAAGCGCGGTCAGTACGACAGGGCCCGGTCGGCCTTCGAGGAGTTCCTGCAGCTTCATCCGAAGCACGAACTCGCCGGCAATGCGCAATACTGGCTTGGCGAAACCTACTACGCGCAGAATGATTACAAGCGCGCGGGCGATGCCTTTCTCACCGGCTATACGACCTATGCATCCAGCAGCAAGGCGCCGGACAGCCTGCTCAAGCTTGGCATGAGCCTCGCCGCGCTCGACAACAAGGATGCGGCCTGCACTGTCTGGGGCGAGCTCGGGTCGAAGTTCCCGCAGGCTTCTCCTTCGGTCGTTGCCCGCGCCAAGCTCGAGCGGCAGAAGGCTGGCTGCTGATCCATTGGAACCGGAGGCGACATGAACGCGCAGGACGAAACCGCGCGATCCTCGTCTTCGCTCCGCGCCGCTCCCGTAACCGCGCGGGAGTTCGCCTCCCGCATGTCGTCTCTCGACGCCGGGAAGACGGTTGCGGTTGCCTTTTCAGGCGGTCCGGATTCGCTTGCTCTGCTTCTTCTGGCCTCCCGCTGGGTTCGCGGGCGCAAGGGGGCGAAGCTTCATGCCTTCACAGTGGATCATGGTCTTCGTGCCGCGTCGGCGGCCGAAGCACGCCGGGCGGCCGCCATGGCCGCGCAGATCGGCGTTCCGCATCGCATTCTGAGATGGAAGGGCGAAAAGCCCTCAAGCGGTATTCAGGCCGCGGCCCGGGACGCGCGTTATGCCCTGTTGCTTTCGGCATGCCGGAAGGCCGGTATCGGCGATCTTCTCGTCGCTCATCACCTTGAGGATCAGGCGGAGACTTTTCTTCTGCGGCTTGCGCGGGGGAGCGGGGTCGATGGCCTTGCTGCAATGCCTGCATCGCGCTTCCTTTCCGCAGATGCCCCGCAGGTACGTCTGCTGCGGCCGCTTCTCGACCTTCCCCGGGGCCGGCTTGCGGCCACCGTCTCGAAGGCGCGTCTTGCGCCGGTCCTCGACCCCAGCAACGAGGATGAGCGTTTCGATCGCGTGAAGGCCCGCAAGGCGCTGGCGCTGCTCGCTCCTCTCGGGCTTGATGCCTCGCGCCTTGCCCGAACGGCCGCGCAGATGGCGCGCGCGCGCGAAGCACTGGAAGCCGAAACGCAGGCTCTGCTGTCGGAACATGCGTCCATCTCGCCTTTGGGCTTTGCGGAGGTGAGGGGGGAGGCGCTCGCGGCGGCGCCAGCGGAAACGGGGTTGCGTGTCCTCGCCGCGCTTGTCGCCTTCGCCGGCGGCCGCGATTATGCGCCTAGGCTTGCCGGGCTGGAGGCGGTTCATGCCGCGATCCTGGAAGGGGAGCTTGGCCGGGGGAGGACGCTTGGAGGCGTCAAGCTCGCCTTCAGAAATGGTGTTCTGACGGTGAGCAGGGAAGTATCCGCGGCGCGTCAGGCACCCTCGCTCTGGCTCAGGGCCGGCGAGGAAGGGGTATGGGACGGGCGGTTCCGCCTGTTTCTCACCCGTGCACCCCGAAATCTGCGTTTCGAAGTCCGGGCGCTGGGACCGGAGGGGCTTTCGGACCTGCGGGCGCGGAAAGCGGCGCTTCCGCAGATGCCGAGCGCCGTGCTCCACGCACTGCCCGGGCTCTGGCAGGGGCAAAAACTTATCGGAGCGCCTCATTTGGAGACGTCCGGGCCCGATATCGAGTTGCATGTGTCTCTGCGCCGCATGCCGGGGCGAAAGTCCGGAAATCCGGCGGAAAAAGCCTGAATCCGGCGCAAACGAAGTGGCGCTGGTACTTGGTAAACCTTTCTATGGTCACTATCTTCTCATAGATTAGAAACTCTCAAGAAGTGGGGCGAGTTTGGCACGCCCCCTGCAAAGTACGGCCTGTCGTCAGGTAAAAAGGTAAAAGCCCTTGTCCAATTTCAAGAATTTCGCCGTCTGGGTGTTGGGTGCGCTGCTTCTGGTGGCGCTGTTCAACCTGTTCCAGAACCCCTCGCCACAGAATGGATCGGGCAGCGAGATCACCTTCTCGCGCCTCCTCTCGGACGTCGACTCCGGCAATGTGAGCGAAGTCACCATTCAGGGCGACAAGATCACCGGTACCTATTCAGATGGGCGCAAGTTCTCGACCTATGCACCGCAGGATCCGTCGCTGGTCGATCGCCTCTACAACAAGGGCGTGACCATCACCGCGAAGCCCAACGAGGAGAACGTGCCTTCGCTCCTCGGCATTCTGGTTTCCTGGTTCCCGATGCTGCTGCTCATCGCGGTCTGGATTTTCTTCATGCGCCAGATGCAGGGCGGGGGCGGCAAGGCCATGGGCTTCGGCAAGTCCAAGGCGAAGCTGCTGACCGAACGCCATGGCCGCGTGATGTTCGACGACGTTGCGGGCATCGACGAGGCGAAGGACGACCTCACCGAGATCGTCGACTTCCTGCGCGACCCGGCGAAGTTCCAGCGGCTTGGCGGCCGCATCCCGAAGGGCGTGCTGCTTGTCGGTCCTCCCGGCACGGGCAAGACGCTGCTCGCGCGCGCCATCGCGGGCGAAGCCAATGTGCCCTTCTTCACGATTTCCGGTTCGGACTTCGTCGAGATGTTCGTCGGCGTCGGTGCGAGCCGCGTGCGCGACATGTTCGAGCAGGCGAAGAAGAACGCGCCCTGCATCATCTTCATCGACGAAATCGATGCGGTGGGCCGTCATCGCGGCGCCGGTCTGGGCGGCGGCAATGACGAGCGCGAGCAGACGCTGAACCAGTTGCTTGTCGAGATGGATGGTTTCGAGCCGAACGAGGGCATCATCCTCATCGCGGCCACCAACCGGCCGGACGTTCTCGATCCCGCGCTGCTGCGTCCGGGCCGATTCGACCGTCAGGTCGTGGTGCCGAACCCGGATGTCGTCGGCCGCGAGAAAATCCTCAAGGTCCATATGAAGAAGGTGCCGCTCGCGCCGGATGTCGAACCGCGCACCATCGCGCGCGGCACGCCGGGCTTCTCGGGCGCCGATCTTGCGAACCTCGTCAACGAGGCCGCGCTCATGGCCGCGCGCCGCGGCAAGCGCCTCGTCACCATGGCGGAGTTCGAAGACGCGAAAGACAAGGTCATGATGGGCGCGGAACGCCGCTCCATGGTCATGACAGAAGAAGAGAAGAAGCTGACCGCCTATCACGAAGGCGGGCATGCGCTGGTCGCGCTCCACATGCCGGCTTCCGATCCGATCCACAAGGCGACGATCATTCCCCGTGGCCGCGCGCTCGGCATGGTGATGCGCCTGCCGGAACGCGATCAGGTGTCGGTCACGCGAGCGAAGCTTCAGGCCGACCTCGCTGTGGCCATGGGTGGACGTATCGCGGAAGAAGTGATCTTCGGGCACGACAAGGTGACCTCGGGCGCTTCGTCCGACATCGCCATGGCGACCAAGATGGCGAAGGCGATGGTCACGCGCTGGGGCATGAGCGACAAGCTCGGTCCGCTCGCCTATGGCGAGAACGAGGAAGAAGTCTTCCTCGGCCATTCCGTAGCGCGCCAGCAGAACATGTCGGAAGAGACGCAGCGCGTGATCGACGCGGAAGTCCGCCGCATCGTTGACGACGGCTATAACACGGCGAAGAAGATCCTCACGGAGCATATCGACGAGTTGCACACCATCGCAAAGGGCCTTCTGGAATACGAAACGCTTTCGGGCGACGAGATCCAGAAACTTCTCAAGGGCGAGCCGCCGATCCGGGATCGTGGCGAGCCGGCGAAGCCTGCCGAAGGCCCGACCTCGTCGGTGCCCGTCTCCGGCGGTAGCGGTCCGGTGGGCGTTCCGCCTGCGCCTCAGGGCACCTGAGCCGAGCGAGTATCGAAATGAAAAGGGAGGCTCCTTCGAGCCTCCCTTTTTTCTGTCCGGCGTCTCCCGATGCCGTCAGTGCTGCTTCTCCGGCAGCTTGAGAACGAGACCATCCAGCCTGTCGTCGAGCGTGATCTGACAGGCGAGGCGGCTGTTATCGCGGACATCCTCCGCGAATTCGAGCATGCTCTGTTCCAGTCCTTCGCCCGCGCGGCCGGTCTTTCCGATCCATCCCTCGTCCACATAGACGTGGCAGGTCGCGCAGGCGGCAGCGCCGCCGCAATCGCCATCGATGCCTGGAATGCCGTTCCTTACCGCCGCTTCCATCGCGGAGATTCCGGTGTCGGCATCCACAGCGTATTCGGTTCCGTTCGCTTCGACATATTTCACGAGTGGCATATGTTTCTCCCGGTCAGGCGTGGATGCGGACGGGCAGGGAAGCATAGCCCCGCACGAAGTTGGAGCGAACGCGCATCGGATCTCCCGTGACTTCGATGCGCGAAAAGCGCTTCAGGATTTCCTCCCAGAGAATCTTCAGCTGCATTTCGGCCAGTCTGTTGCCGACGCAGCGGTGAACCCCGAAGCCGAAGGAGAGGTGCTGGCGCGGCCGTTCGCGATCGATGATGAAATCGTCCGGACGCTCTATCGCTTCCTCGTCGCGATTTCCCGAGACATACCACATCACCACCTTGTCGCCCTTGCGAATGGTCTTTCCGCCGAGTTCCGCGTCGGCGACAGCGGTGCGGCGCATATGGGCGAGTGGGGTCTGCCAGCGGATGATTTCCGGCACCATGCTGTCGATGAGCTTCGGGTTTGCGTAGAGCTTCTCACGTTCCTTCGGGTTCATGTCGAGCGCGAGAACGCCGCCCGACATGGAGTTGCGCGTGGTGTCATTGCCCCCGACAATGAGGAGCAGCACGTTGCCCAGATAATTCTCCGGGGTCATGTCGTGTGTCGCCGGGGAGTGCGCCAGCATGGAAACGAGGTCCATGCCGGGGTTTTCCAACCGCTCGTTCCAGAGGCCCTGGAAGCAGGCAGCGCATTCCATCAGTTCCTTCGTGCGCTGCTCCCAGCTGTCGACAATACCGCTGCCGGGTTCCGCCGTGGCGACATCGGACCAGCGGGTAAGACGCGAACGCTCCTCGAACGGGAAGTCGAAGAGAGTTGCAAGCATCTGCGTCGTCAGCTCGATGGAGACGGCGGGGACCCAGTCGAACTCCTCCCCGATTGGCAGTCCGTCCAGCACACGGCCGACGCGCTCACGGATCGTCCCTTCGAGCTTCGCCAGATTGGCGGGCGCGACGATAGGGCTCACGGCCTTGCGCTGTTCATCGTGCCGGGGGGGGTCCATCGCAATGAAGTTCGGCAGGTCGATCGCGCCTTCGCTGCTGCTTTTCTGGATGCCGTCTTCGATGATGATGCCGCCAAGCCCGGCCTCCGAGGAGAACACCTGGTGGTTCGTGTCGACCGCCATGATGTCCTTGTATTTCGTGATCGACCAATAGGGGCCGTAAGCGCTTTCCGCGCAGTAATGGACCGGGTCCTCCCGGCGCAGGCGGCGAAAATACTCGCCTTCCGCATTGTGTTCGTAGAGTTCCGGCCGGCTCACATCGATGCGGTCTATCGGCAGGCTTGTCGCGTCGGACATCTCCGTCGCGGCGGATGCGATAGCGGTCATGGCATTTCCTCCCCAGGTTGCCTCTCCTCACTATTGAGTAATATATCAATAGCTATTGAGCGAAGAGTCAATATGGGTGGAAATCACCTACCCGCCGGCTGCCCGTCTGGCTGGGGGAGGTTATACTGACCGCAGAAATCCGCCGATTCCCGAAGGAAAGCCCTGCCTGTGACCACAGCCGTCAGAACCGCCCGCACAAGGCTTTCTCCTGAAGCTCGCCGCGCCCAGCTCCTCGAATGCGCTCTCGCGGCCTTTGCCGAACATGGGGTGGCGCGGGCCACTCATTCTCATGTGGCGGAGCGGGCAGGGGTTTCCGTTCCCGCCGTTCACTCCTACTTCCGCACGCGTGACGACCTCGTCGCCGCCGTGCTCTCCGAGGTCGAGGCCTATCTCCTCGAAATCGTGTCGAGTTCGCTCGGCGGCAAAAAGAGCGTGCCGGAGGCGCTTCGGGCGCTTGCCGTGAATTTCTCGCGCGACGCACGCAACAAGCCCGACATGATGAAGGTCTGGCTCGATTGGAGCACGGGCGTGCGCGCCGATGTCTGGCCGCGATACATGGACGTTCTGGAGCGGCTTCACGATATCGCGCAGAAACTTCTCGAGCGCGGCAAGCGTGAGGGCATCATTCCTTCCGGGCTCAATGCAAAGGCCGCCGCCCGCGTCTATCTGGGCGGCGGACACACCGTGGCGCTGATGCAGTTCTCCGGAGCGGGCCGCGGTGAGTTCGATGCGGTAGTCGATCATCTCGTTCGCAATGCGATGGGGCTTGGCGTCGGCGAACCGCTCCCGGAGTAAAGGTCCGAAGCTCGCCGCTTGCGCGGGCTCATGCTAGAACTCGCCCATGAGCGCGCGTCCCCTCATTTTCGGTATCGTCAACATCACGCCGGACAGCTTTTCCGATGGCGGAAGATATTTCGCCGCCGATGCCGCGATCGCGCATGCGCGAAAGCTTGCTTCGGAAGGTGCCGACGTGATCGATCTCGGCCCCGCTTCCTCCAATCCGGATGCGGAGCCGGTGCCGGCCGAAGAGGAAATCCGCCGTCTTGCGCCGGTCATGGAGGCTCTTGCGGCGGACGCTATCCCCCTTTCGGTCGATAGTTTCCGGCCCGAGACGCAGGCTTTCGCGCTGGCGCATGGGGCGGCCTATCTCAACGACATTCGCGGCTTCGCGGCCCCTTCCTTCTATCCTTCGCTCGCGGCATCGGAAGCCCGCCTTGTCCTCATGCATTCGATTCAGCGCGAGGGCAATGCGGACAGGCGCGAAGCGCCCGAAGGCGATATCGTCCAGCACATATGTGCCTTCTTCGAGGAAAGGATCGCGGCGCTCGAATCGGCTGGCATCGCCCGCCATCGGCTCATTCTGGACCCCGGCATGGGCTTCTTTCTGGGCCCGCGTCCGGAAACCTCCTTCGAGGTACTCGCCCGCACCGACGAAATCCGGGACCGTTTCGGCCTGCCGGTTTTCATCTCCGTTTCCCGGAAGTCCTTCCTCCGGGCGGTCACGGGCCGGGCGCCGGGCGAGGCGGGGGCGGCGACGCTTGCGGCGGAGCTTCTCGCTGCCGAACGGGGCGCGGGCTTCATCCGGACGCATGACCCGGCGCCTTTGGCCGATGCGCTCGCCGTTCTTGCCCATTTCGGAACGCTCTCCGCTTCCGCCTGAAAGATTTGGCAAGAATTATTTAACTGCAATCGGCGCATAGATTCCTATATTCGCCACATATTGTTCGCATGAATGTGTCGTGGGGTGCGTGCCGGGGCCTTGGGGGCATTTGGCAGGCGAAATTTGAGACACAGATCGAGACAGGGCGCGAGGACCGTTCAATTCATGGCCCGAAAATATTTCGGCACGGATGGAATCCGGGGTACAGCCAACACCGGACACATGACAGCGGAAACGGCGCTCCGCGTCGGCATGGCCGCCGGGCGCGTGTTCCGCCGCGGCGAGCACCGTCATCGTGTCGTGATCGGCAAGGATACGCGCCTCTCGGGCTACATGCTGGAGCCTGCGCTTACCGCCGGTTTCACTTCCATGGGCATGGATGTCTTCCTCTTCGGCCCGCTGCCGACGCCCGCCGTCGCCATGCTCACGCGCTCGCTTCGCGCGGATCTCGGCGTGATGATCTCCGCCTCCCACAATTCCTTCGAGGATAACGGCATCAAGCTTTTCGGTCCGGACGGTTTCAAGCTGTCGGACGAGGTGGAACTCGCGATCGAGCACCATATGGATAACGGGCTTGCCGACAACCTGGCGGGCTCGCGCGAGCTTGGCCGCGCAAAGCGCATCGACGATGCGCAGGCGCGCTATATCGAACATGTGAAGCACACTTTTCCGAAGCAGCAGACGCTCGAGGGCCTGCGCATCGTGATCGACTGCGCGAACGGCGCCGCCTACAAGGTTGCGCCTGCGGTACTCTGGGAGCTCGGGGCGGAAGTCGTCACCGTCGGCACCGATCCGAACGGCTTCAATATCAATGAGGATTGCGGCTCCACTGCGCCGGAGCGCATGTGCGCCACGGTGCGCGAGCGCCGCGCCGATATCGGCATCGCGCTCGACGGCGACGCCGACCGCGTCATTATCGCGGATGAGCGCGGCAAGGTGGTCGATGGCGACCAGATCATGGGCCTCATCGCGCGCCACTGGAAGGAAATGGGCACGCTGTCGGCGCCGGGCATCGTCGCCACCGTCATGTCCAATCTCGGTCTTGAGCGCTATCTGAAGACGCTCGATCTCGACCTTGTCCGCACACAGGTCGGCGACCGCTACGTCGTCGAGCATATGCGCGAGCATGGCTACAATGTCGGCGGCGAACAGTCCGGCCATATCGTGCTCAAGGACTTCTCGTCCACGGGCGACGGGCTCATTGCCGCGCTGCAGGTGCTCGCCGTTCTCAAGGCGAGCGACAGGCCGGTGAGCGAACTCACCCATGTCTTCGATCCGCTGCCGCAGCTTCTGAAGAATGTCCGCTTCAAGAAGGGCGAGCCGCTCAAGGACAAGGATGTGCAGGAAGCAATCCGGGAGGGCGAAAGCCGTCTCGGTTCGGGTGGCCGTCTCGTCATCCGGAAGTCCGGGACCGAGCCTCTCATCCGCGTCATGGCCGAGGGCGACGACGAGAAGCTCGTGGCTTCCGTCGTCAACGACATTGCCGCCGTGATCGAGCATAATGCCGCCTGATTTTCAGCGGCAGTTTTGCGGACCATTTCAATGACTTCTTCTCCCCAGGGCCGCGTGCTTATCGTGGCTGGCTCGGATTCGGGCGGCGGCGCCGGCATTCAGGCAGACATCAAGGCCGTAACCGCCATGGGCGGCTTCGCCATGACGGCCGTCACCGCGATCACGGTTCAGAATACGCTCGGCGTCACCGGCATTCATGAAGTGCCCCTCGACATCGTGGTCGGGCAGATGCGCGCCGTCATGGAAGATCTCGGCGCCGACGTCATCAAGACGGGCATGCTCCACAATGCCGATATCGTGGAGGCGGTAGCGGAAGAACTTTCGCGCAGCGAGGAAAGCCCGCTTCTCGTCGTCGATCCCGTGATGGTCGCGAAGGGCGGGGCGTCGCTTCTCGAAGACTCCGCCGTCTCCGCCATCAAGGAAGTGCTGATCCCGCTTTCGACGCTCGTCACGCCGAACGTGCCGGAAGCAGAGGTGCTGACGGGCCGGAAGATCGTCGATGTCGAAGGTCAGAAGGCGGCGGCCGATGCGCTGCTGGGTCTCGGTGCCGATGCCGTACTCGTGAAGGGCGGTCACCTCTCGGGCGACCTCATCTTCGACGTGCTGGCGACGCAGGAATCCATTCAGATATTTTCATCGCCGCGTATCGACACGCGCCACACGCATGGAACGGGCTGCACGCTTGCGTCCGCCATTGCCGGTCTTCTCGCCCAGGGCGTGGAACTCACAGCGGCCGTTGCCGCTGCGCGCGATTATGTGCATGAGGCCATCCGCACCGCGCCGGGCTTCGGCAAGGGTCATGGGCCGCTCAACTTCCTCGCCGCGGTGAGCGACGAGGCGGACGAGGACTGACGTCAGATTTCGCGCCGCATCAGCGGCAGTTTGCGTCCGGGTATCGAGCCCGAGGGCGCTTCGCCGCAAATGCTGAAGCCCTCTCGCTCATAAAAGCCCGTTGCGTTCGGATCTGCTTCCACGCGCACGTGGTGAACGCCGTGGCGGCGCGCATGGTCCAGCATATCCTGCATCAGCCTGTGGCCGATCCCGGTGCCGATATAGCGCGGGGCGACGAAGAACTCCTCCACATCCGCAGCGCCGTCTTCATAGCGCGTCGCGGAAAAGCCTGCGATCTCGCGCCCGGCCTGCGCCACGCGCATTCGAAAGCGCGCCAGTTTCGCTGGCGTCACTTTCAGTTCGTCGCTGCAAAGATTCATGAAGTTGTCGTCATAGCCCCAATGGGCCTTCGACTCCTGCGCAAGCGCGGATAGCGCCTCGCATTCGTCGGGCAGAGCGGGGCGTATGAGCAGCGGTTGATGCTTCCGTGCGGTCATGGGCGGCCTCCTCATGATGAAAGCCTAGCAATCGCTCGTGTCCGCCGGAAGACGCCTCGCGCGTTAAATCTTCAGCATGTTCACGCAGGTTCCACGATCCCGATATGGGACTCGGAAAGAAGTCCGGAAATAACGGCGAGGCCGCGCGCAAGTTCCTCGCGCGTTTGCGGCTGTCCGATCGCAAGCCGCACATGGCGCGCGGCGCGGTCCGTCCGTCCGACCATGAAGTCTTCGCCGGCGGCAATCGCGACGCCTCTTGCGCGCGCCGCTTCGACAAGTCCGTGCGCGCGCCAGCTTTCCGGCAGCTCCATCCATGAGTAAAGCGCGGCGGGGTCGTAGGTAAGGCGCGCCCGGCCCAGCGCGTCCGCCGTCATCGTATGGCGCGCCGCCATCTCGTCTCGGATGCGCGTGCAGATTGTTGCCGCCTCTCCCGTCTCCATGAGGCGGACCGCAAGCTCCGCCATGAGCGGCGGCACCGTTTGCCCGAAGCCGTTCAGAATGCCGCGCGCGCGTTCGAGCATGCGCGGCGGAGGCATCAGAAAGCCGACGCGAAGCCCGCAGCCGACACTTTTGGCGAGGCTGGTTGCATACCAGGTATGGTCCGGCGCGAAATGCGCGATGGGCAGCGGGCGCTTCTCGGCCAGCATGCCGTAGATGTCGTCCTCGATGATCGCAATCTCATGCGCCACCGCGAGTTCGGCAATGCGCCGCCGCCGCGCCTCGCTCATGATCGCGCCTGTCGGGTTCTGCAGCGTCGGTACGATGAAGATGGCGGCGGGTTTCTGTTCGCCGAGTGCGCGTTCGAGCGCCTCCGGCACCATCCCCTCATTGTCGATGTCGACGGGCGCGACGCGCCTTCCCATCTGTCCCGCCTGCTGCACCATGGCGTGATAGGTGAGTTCCTCGGTGAGGATCGTGTCGCCCGGTTCCGTCGCCGCGAGAATGGAGGTGAGGATCGCCTGCTGCGTGCCGGAGCAGAGAAGGATGTTGCCGGGCTGCGGCGCGAAACCATCGAAGGCAAGCCAGCCCGCCGCCGCCTGGCGGTGCCGCTCCTCGCCGCCCGGCACGAGATAGGTATTGAAGGGGGAGGGGCCCGCGCGCTTCGGCAGTTCGGCGAGAATGGCGGCCATCGCCTCGCCGATGATTTCCGTCTGTCCGGCGGGCGGCGCGAGCGCCGCCTTCATCGCGGCCTCGGTTGCGTCCGGCATGGTGAGGAAGGCGGCGGAGCCGACGCCCGTTCCCGTCTGCACGGCCGAGCCGATGCCAAGCACGTAAGTGCCCCGGCCGACTTCGCCCGCCACCTCACCCCGGCTTGCCGCCAGCGCATAAGCGCGCGAGACGGTGCCAACCGTGACGCCGAGCTCATAGGCGAGATCGCGAAGCGGGGGCAGGCGCGTGCCCGCAGGCGCGGCGCCCGTGCGGATCGCGTCGCGCAACTCATCTGCGATGGCGCGGTATCGGGGACCGGGGCGGGCAGCAATGCTCGAAGGGTTGAAAATCGAAATTGTCATGGTGACAATAAACTCATTGAATCCATTTTTGGAGTCAATCATGTTCCTCGAACGGTGACAATCATCGATTTCAGGCACTATTCAGTGTCATTCTATCGAAATTGTACCGATACAATTATCGGGTTAGAAGGAGCGGGATAATGAAAGCGGTTCTCTATCAGGTCGATGCCTTTGCCGACCGCGTCTTTGAAGGTAATCCCGCAGCCATCGTTCCACTCGAAAACTGGCCTGCTGCCGATGTGATGCAGGCCATTGCGGCGGAGAACAATCTTGCCGAAACCGCCTTTTTCGCGCCGGAAGGAGAGAGCTACCGGCTTCGCTGGTTCACGCCCACGGTCGAGGTCGATCTCTGCGGCCATGCGACGCTCGCTTCCGCGCATGTCCTTTTCAACCATCTTGGCTATTCGAAGCCCGAGATCCGCTTCGAAACGCGCAGCGGCACGCTCGTCGTGGCCCGCGAGGGCGACAGGCTGGTGATGGATTTTCCGGCGGCGAAGCCGACGCCCTATCCCATGCCCGAGGCCATCGCTGAAGCGCTTGGCGCGAAGCCGCTCGTCTGGGCAAAGACGTCGAACCTCATGGCCGTCTTCGACAAGGCGGAAGATGTCGTCGCGCTGAAGCCTGACTTTCCCGCTCTTGCCCGTCTTCTCGCGCCGCTCAATGCCGGGCTCATCGCGACCGCGCCCGGCGAGGACGGCATCGATTTCGTTTCGCGCTTCTTTGCGCCGTCGCACGGGATCGACGAAGACCCGGTCACGGGCTCGGCTCATTGCACCAGTGTTCCTTACTGGTCGAAGAAGCTCGGCAAGAAGGATCTCGTTGCGCGCCAGGTGTCGAAACGCGGCGGCACCCTCTGGTGCACGGATGCGGGCGAACGCGTGATCCTGCGCGGGCGCTGCGCCGACTACATGAAGGCCGAGATCGCCTTCTGACATTCTCTCCCTTACATGGCGGTGCCGTCATGCCTGAAGAAGCTCTCGCGCTCGGTGCGCTTTTCATCGCGACCATGAGTTTTACGCCCGGTCCGGCAAATCTCAGCCTGCTTTCCATCGGCGCTTCGGTGGGTCTCTCCCGCGCATTCCCTTATCTTCTCGGCGTTTGGACGGGTGGCCTTTTCGTCATCACGGCGGGCGCCGTCGGGCTCGGCGCGCTCTTCGTCGCCATGCCGGAAGTCTTCTTCGCGCTGAAGTTTCTGGGCTTTGCCTATATCTGCTGGCTCGCCTGGAAGCTTGCGCGGGCGGGCTTTGGCGGGCCTGCGCTCGATATCGCGCCTTCCTTCTGGGCGGGCGTCGCGCTCCATCCGGTGAACCCGAAGGCCTATGTCCAGAGCGTCATGGTCTTTTCGGCCTTCGTCGCGCCGGAGAGCGCCTACGCGCCGCAGGCCGTCATTCTCGGCGCGCTCTGTCTCGTCACCATGATGATGGCAACCTCGCTGTGGGGACTTGGCGGCGATGCGATCCGGCTTTTCGTGCGCGATCCCCGCATCATGCGCTTCGTTGCCGTCGCCGCTTCGCTTCTCATGGTTGTCAGCGTCGGCGCGGCGCTCATTCTTTGAGGCTGGCCCGCCATTCGCTGACCGCGATACCGGCCAGAATGAGCGCAAGGCCCATCAGCACACGGAGTTTCAGTTCCTCGCCGAAAACGAGGAAGCCCGCCACCGCCGCGAAAACAGGCACGAGGTAGTTGGTGAGGGAAACGAAAGTCGCGCCCGCTCTGTCCACGAGGCGGAAGAAGACGAGGGCGGCGAGGCCTGTCGAGAAGATGCCGAGCCCCGCCACGCCGAGGAGCGACGCCGCGCTCGCATCGGCGAGCGTTGCGGGCGGGGTGATTGCACTGGCAAGCGCCGATCCCGCGAACGCACCGGCCAGCATGACACCCGAAGCCTTCACGAGGAGGGGCATTTCCGGCGCGCGCCGGGCCATCACATTGTTGCAGGCGAAGAGGCAGGCGCCCAGAAGGACGGCGAACTGCCCGAGCAGTCTTTCTCCGCCCGCAGTGAGATCGGTCAGCGCGCGGGGCCCGAGCACGACGACGAGCCCTGCGAATCCGATAACGAAACCGGCCGCGCGCATCGGCGTGATGCGTTCTTCCGTCAGGAAGACATGCGCGATGACGAGCGTTGCGAGCGGCGTGAATCCGATCAGAATCCCCGCAAGCGCCGAGGGAACATATTGCTGTCCCCAACTGATGACGAAGAAGGGCGCGATGTTGCCGACAAGCGCGAGACCCGCGAGCCAGCTCCAGTCTTGGCCATTGCGTGGCAAGGCTTCTCCCGCCCGAAGCGCCAGGGGCAGCAGGAGGACGGCGCCCGTTATCAGCCGCCCCGCCATGGTCCATTCGGGAGCCACGGTTTCTATGGCGATCTTCGCGAAGGCGAAGGCCGAGCCCCAGAGTGCGACGAGCAGTCCGAGCATCAACCAGTCTGAGTATTTGTGCGGCAAGAGCGATTCCCGGTTTGGCGCGGTTCGCGCCTCGCATGTGAAGCAGGCGTCTTACCATAGTCAATGCCGCGGAATCCCGCGGGTTCCCGTCACGCGCGATTTTGCGCCGCAGGGGTGTCATTTGACTTCGCACAGGCAGAGGCATATACGCAGCGGCGGGACACCTCTCCCCACCGAGAGGCAGCTATCTGAAAGGATAGGTTATAATGACCGCCACTGAGCGTCCGGATGTGCGTCCGGCCAATCCGCACTTCTCCTCCGGCCCCTGCGCCAAGCGCCCCGGCTGGACCGTCAAGAACCTCGAAAACGCGCTTGTAGGCCGCAGCCATCGCTCGAAACCGGGCAAGGCGCGCCTCGTCGAGGCCATCGAAAAAACCCGTTCCGTTCTCGGCGTTCCCGCCGACTACCGCATCGGCATCGTGCCCGCTTCCGACACGGGCGCCGTCGAAATGGCGCTCTGGTCGATGCTGGGCGCGCGCGGCGTCGACATGCTCGCCTGGGAAAGCTTCGGCGAAGGCTGGGTCACGGATGTCGTGAAGCAGCTCAAGCTCAAGGATGCCCGCATCCTGAAAGCGCCTTATGGCGAATTGCCAAATCTCGCCGACGTCAATTTCGACAATGATGTCGTGTTCACATGGAATGGCACGACCTCCGGCGTCCGCGTGCCGAACGGCAACTGGATCGCGGATGACCGCAAGGGTCTCACCATCTGCGACGCGACCTCGGCCGCCTTCGCGCAGGATCTGGCCTGGCCGAAGCTCGATGTCGTCACCTTCTCCTGGCAGAAGGTGCTGGGCGGCGAAGCCGCGCATGGCGTGCTGATCCTCAGCCCCCGCGCCGTCGAACGCCTTGAAAGCTATACGCCCGCCTGGCCCATGCCGAAGATTTTCCGCATGACCAAGGGGGGCAAGCTCAACGAAGGCATCTTCAAGGGCGAGACGATCAACACGCCGTCCATGATCTGCGTCGAGGATTATCTCGATGCGCTGAACTGGGCGGACTCGATCGGTGGCCTGAAGTCGCTCATCGGCCGCGCCGATGCGAATACCGCCGTCATCGCCGAATGGGTCGGGCGCACGCCCTGGGCCGATTTCCTCGCGAAGGAACTCGACACCCGTTCCAACACTTCCGTTTGCCTCAAGATCGTCGACGAGCGCGTCACCGCTCTTTCGGAAGAAGATCAGGTCGCCTTTGCCAAGAAGATCGCCGATCTTCTCGACAAGGAAGGCGTGGCGAACGACATCGCCGGTTATCGCGACGCTCCCGCGGGCCTTCGTATCTGGGCGGGCGCAACGGTCGAGACGACCGACATGCGCGCGCTGATGCCCTGGCTCGACTGGGCCTTCGCGGAAGCCATCGCCTCGCTCAAGGCGGCAGCGTAACCAATTCAAATCGTTTTCGGTCCTGATCCGGCGGGCATCTCGTCCCGCCGGGGAAGGCGCCTATCCAACCAGGAGGCATCCATGCCCAAGGTTCTGATTTCCGACAAGCTCTCCCCCGCCGCCGTGCAGATCTTCAAGGATCGCGGCATCGAAGTGGACGTGAAGACCGGCCTCGATCGGGACGAACTCATCAAGATCATCGGCGAGTATGACGGTCTCGCCATCCGTTCGGCCACGAAGGTTACGCCGCCTGTTCTCGAAGCGGCGAAGAACCTGAAGGTCGTCGGCCGCGCCGGTATCGGCGTCGACAATGTCGATCTTCCCGCCGCCACCGCCGCGGGCGTCATCGTCATGAACACGCCCTTCGGCAATTCGATCACCACCGCCGAACATGCCATCGCCATGATGCTCTCGCTCGCCCGCGACATTCCGCAGGCGAATGCCTCGACCCATGCGGGCAAGTGGGAGAAGTCGAAGTTCATGGGCGTCGAAGTCACGGGCAAGGTGCTCGGCGTCATCGGCTGCGGCAATATCGGTTCCATCGTTGCCGATCGCGGCCTCGGCCTTCGCATGAAAGTCATCGCCTTCGATCCCTTCCTCACGCCGGAGCGCGCGCAGGATCTCGGCGTCGAGAAGGTCGAGCTTGAAGACCTCCTCAAGCGCGCCGACTTCATCACGCTGCACACGCCGCTCACCGACAAGACGCGCAACATCCTGAACGCCGAAAATCTCGCCAAGTGCAAGAAGGGCGTGCGCATCGTCAATTGCGCGCGTGGCGGTCTCATCGTCGAAGCCGATCTCAAGGCCGCGATCGAGAGCGGCCATGTCGCCGGTGCGGCGCTCGACGTCTTCGAGGAAGAACCCGCCAAGGAAAACCCGCTCTTCGGCATGGAGCAGGTCATCTGTACGCCGCATCTCGGCGCCTCCACCAACGAGGCGCAGGAAAATGTCGCGCTCCAGGTCGCCGAACAGATGGCGGACTACCTCCTCACGGGCGCGATCACGAATTCGATCAACGTGCCTTCAGTTTCCGCGGATGAAGCGCCGAAGCTCACGCCCTTCCTCACGCTCGCGCAGCAGCTCGGCTCCTTCGCTGGTCAGCTCACGGAGAGCGGCATTTCCGCCGTCACCATCGAATATGCGGGCGATGTCGCGGAGATGAACACGCGCGTGCTCACCAATGCGGCGCTGACCGGTCTTCTCAAGCCGCAGCTCGAAGATGTGAACATGGTTTCCGCGCCGGTGATCGCGAAGGAACGCGACATCAAGGTGTCGGAAGTGAAGAGCGAGCAGCAGGGCGCCTACGAAACCTATATCCGCCTCGTCGTGAAGACGGAGCGGCAGGAGCGTTCCGTCGCCGGCACCGTCTTCTCGGGCGGGTTGCCGCGCGTCATCCAGATCAAGGGCGTCAATATGGAAGCGGCGCTTGGCCGTCACATGCTCTATGTGACGAACCAGGACAAGCCGGGCTTCATCGGCGCGCTGGGTTCCACGCTCGGCAAGGCTGGTATCAACATCGCCAACTTCAACCTCGGCCGCGAGGCCGCGGGCGGCGATGCGATCTGTCTCATCGAAGTCGATGCCGACGTCCCCGCCGATACGCTTGCCGAGATTCAGGCTCTTCCGCATGTCGTGCAGGTGAAGGCGCTCAGCTTCTGAGCCTTTCCTCCGCGCAGGGAATATGGACGGCGGGTCCTTCGGGGCCCGCCGTTTCATTGCGCCTTCCGTCTCTCCGGGTTAAGAAATGACCGGGCAGTATCGGAGCTGGCTTGTGTTTCAGGCCGCTTCCGGCGGGGTGGACGGGGTGTGCCGATGAAGAATGCGTTTCGCGACGAGCGCCTTCCGCGTCTCTTTTCCTATTGGCTCGGCAAACGCGGCAATCGTCAGGCGCCTGCCCGCCGCAATATCAAGCCGATGGAAATTCCGTCTCTTCTCCCGATCGTTCACCTTATCGACGTGCAGGAAGATCCCCTCGCTTTCCGTCACCGTCTCATCGGTGCCGAGATCGTGGACAAGATGGGCCGCGACGTGACCGGGCTCTGGGTGGACGAGGCGCTTTACGGCAAGGCCGCGAAGGATATCTTCGACGGGCTCGCCGCCGTCGCCTGGGAGGTCCGGCCTTATCGCAGACTCGCGCGCCTCGAATGGCATGACCGTCCCTGGCTTGCGATGGAGTCCCTCGAAATGCCGCTTCTCGACGATGACGGCCGGGTGAACATGATCCTGCGCGGCGCGAGTCATTTCACCGTCGGTGCGGATTGGGGCGTTGCGACCCGCATGAGCTGGCCTGTCGTCGTTTGAGCCGCCTGCGCGGCGGCGTCCGGCTTTTTCGTCCTTTTTGGCATGCGCTAACTTTCTCTTAACCACATGGCCGTGAGACTTTAACCTTGTTGAGTGCGTATTGCCGGGGGGCAAAATGGATATGGGGGCGAACGGGTTCCGCGACCCGAGGCTGACTTGGCTCTACGGCTACTGGCTGGACAAGCGGGGGGGCAGACCGGCGGCGTCGCGCGCCGATCTCGCGCCATCCGAAATCAAACCCTTCCTTCCCATTCTCAATTTGATCGATGTGCAAAAGGAGCCGCTCGGCTTCCGCCACCGTCTCGTCGGAACGGAAATCGTCGAGAGGCTTGGGCGCGATGCGACCGGCCGCTGGGTCGGCGCCGAACTCTACGGGCCGTCCTGGGAGGAAATCTTCAACTCCCTTCGTTGTGTTGCCGAGGAACTCCGGCCCTATCGCAGGCTCGCCCGTCTCGACTGGCATTCCCGGTCCTGGCTGTCGGTGGAATCGCTCGAACTTCCGCTCATAGACGGCGATGGAGAGGTGAACATGATCCTCCGCGCCGCGAGCTACTTCACCGACAAGGAGTCGGCGGGCAGGGAGCGTTGCCTCGTCTGGCCGCTTGCGGCCTGACCGGGTTCAGTTCCCGGATTTGCAGAAGGGGATGTTCAGGCCCGGCGGCAGGATCGTGTGCTCGTCGCCGCAGGCTTCGGCGAGCTGTGCATTGGCAAGCCCTTTCGATCGGGTGAAATCCGCGCCGGAGAAGTCGCCGCCCGCCAGGTTCACTCTGCCGAGATAGGCGTGACGGAAGATGGTGCCATGTGCGGTCACGTCCGCGAAGCTCGTGCCTTCCACATATTCGAGCATGCGCAGATTGGCGCCGGAGAGGTTCGCGCCCGTGAAATCCGCGCCGGACATGCGCACCGCGTCGAGCCGCGCATTGCGGAGGTCGGCGCCCCGGAGCGAGGCGCCCGTCAGCACCGCGCCAGCCATGTTGGCGCCGGAGAATGTCGCGCCGTCGAGTTTCGCGCGGTTCAGGTGAATGCCGGTGATGTCCGCCCTGCGGAAGCGCGCACCCCTCAGGTCCGTCTTCTGGAAAGCGGCAAGGCGCAGGAACTGCCCGTCGAAATTCGCTTCCCGGAGGTCGCATCTTTCGCAGTTGATGATGCTCTTGAACTGCATGGCGAGGATGCCCGCCACGCGCGTCTCGACTTCGGGCGAAGGTTCGGCGCGAAGCGGTGCCGCCTGCAGGACGAGCGCGAGCAGGGCGGTCAACAGAATGGATTTCATTCAAATCTCGTGGCGATGGGTGTGCCGCGCTTCAGCGTCTTCGTCACCGGCGTTTTCTCGATGATGTCGCGAATGCGCTCCATCTGTTCTTCGTCAAGCGTCTCGCTGAAGGAAATCACGCGCTCGATCTTTTCGTTGCCGTCCGCGTCGCGCTTGAAGGTGAGGTCGGCCGTGATCGTGCCGAGCTTCCAGCCCTTGCGGTCGGCATACATGCGAAGCGTCGCGGAAGAGCAGGCGGCAAGCGAGGCAAGCAGCAACTCGTAGGGCGCGGGCCCCTTGTCCGTGCCGTGATTATTCGCGGGCTCGTCTGCGGTCATGCGGTGCTGGCGCGCTTCCATCTCCTGGAAGACGCCTTCCTTGCTCGTCAGATGTATACGGGTCGCCATCGGTCTATCTCTCCGGCAGGGGAATGAACTCGGTCTCTCCGGGCACTTCCCTGAAGCGTTTCTGCACCCAGTCTTCCTTCGCCTGCTCGATGCGTTCCTTGCTCGACGAGACGAAGTTCCACCAGATATAGCGCGAACCTTCCATTGCCGCGCCGCCAAGCAGCATCAGCCGCGCCGGGCTCGCCGCCTTCACGGTGATCCGGTCGCCCGGACGGAAGATCAGCAGTTGCGGTCCCTCGAAGACGTCTCCCGCGATCTCGACCGAGCCGTCCGCCACATAGATCGCGCGTTCTTCATAGTCCGCGTCGAGCGGCACGCTCCTTCCCGCTTCCAGCATGACATCGGCGTAGAACCAGTCGGAAAGCGTCGTCACCGGCGAGCGCTTGCCGAACATGTCGCCCGCGATCACGCGCGCGGTCACGCCATCATCCGTCACCATCGGCAGGCTCTCTGCAGGATAATGCTGGAAGCCCGGATCGGTTTCCTCCAGCGCCTTGGGCAGCGCCACCCAGCTCTGCATGCCGGAGAGGCGCTGGCCGCTCTTTCTCTGTGCGTCGGGCGTTCTCTCGGAATGGGCGATGCCGCGTCCCGCCGTCATCAGGTTCATCTCGCCGGGCAGGATTTCCAGCGCATTGCCTTCGCTGTCGCGATGCATGATCGCGCCTTCGAAGAGATAGGTGACGGTCGACAGGCCGATATGCGGATGTGGCCTGACATCCATGCCGATACCGGCAGGCATCGCAGCCGGGCCCATCTGGTCGAGAAAGATGAAGGGCCCCACCATCTGCCGCTTCGCCTGCGGCAGCGCGCGCCGCACCTCGAAGTTTCCGATGTCGCGCGCCCTCGGCACGATCGCGAATTCCAGCGCCTCGCAGGATTTGCGGTCGCCGGGTTCCGGTTCCTTGTCGGGCATCCAGCTCATTTCGGCCTCCTTTTCCAAAGGGCAGGATAGACGCGGATGAGACCAAAGTCCTTCCCATCCGGGCTCCGATCGGATAGACAATGCCAAAGCCCCCGGCCCAAAAGGCCAAGGGGGCTTTCGGCTTGTCTGGGGGTCCGCTTGTCCCGCGGTTCCGGCCGGGCGCTCAACTCTAAGGCATTGAATCAAATGGCAAATGTGGCGGTAGTCGGCTCCCAGTGGGGAGACGAGGGCAAGGGCAAGATCGTGGACTGGCTGTCGGAGCGCGCGGATGTCGTGGTGCGCTTCCAGGGTGGCCATAATGCGGGCCATACGCTCGTCATCGACGGCGTCACCTACAAGCTCTCGCTGCTGCCGTCCGGCATCGTGCGTCAGGGCAAGCTCTCGATCCTCGGGAATGGCGTCGTGCTCGATCCCTGGGCCTTCGCGAAGGAAGTGGACGAGATTGCCTCCAAGGGCGTGAAGGTCACGCCGGAAAACCTCAAGATCGCCGAAAACGCCGTGCTGATCCTGCCCGTCCACCGCGAACTCGACGAGATGCGCGAGGGCTCGAATTCGGGCGTGAAGATCGGCACGACGAAGCGCGGCATCGGCCCGGCTTACGAGGACAAGGCGGGCCGCCGCGCCATCCGTGTGATCGACCTTGCGGACCCCACGACGCTGCCCGTCAAGGTCGAGGGGCTTCTCGCGCATCACAATGCGCTTCGCCGCGGCAACAATCTCGAGGAGCTTCAGCCTGGCCCCATCGTCGAGGCGCTGAAGGAAATCGCGCCGCGCGTGCTCCCCTTCGTCGCGCCCGTCTGGAACGTGCTCGACGAAGCGAAGCGGCAAGGCCAGCGCATTCTCTTCGAGGGCGCGCAGGGCACCATGCTCGATGTCGATCACGGCACCTATCCCTTCGTCACCTCGTCCAACACCGTTGCCGGTCAGGCGGCGGGGGGCTCCGGCGTCGGGCCGGGTGCTATCGGTTTCGTTCTCGGCATCACCAAGGCCTATACGACGCGTGTCGGCGAAGGTCCGTTCCCGACCGAGCTCACCGACGAGACGGGCCAGCGTCTCGGCGAGCGCGGCCATGAGTTCGGCACGGTCACGGGCCGCAAGCGCCGCTGCGGCTGGTTCGATGCCGTCATGGTGCGCCAGGCGATCAAGACCGGCGGCATTACCGGCATCGCGCTCACCAAGCTCGACGTGCTGGACGGTTTCGACGAGATCAAGGTCTGCGTCGCCTATGAGGTCGACGGGAAAAGGCTCGATCATTTCCCGGCGGGCATGGATGCGCAGAAGAAGGTGAAGCCGATCTACGAAACGCTCGAAGGCTGGCAGGACAGCACGCAGGGCGCGCGCTCCTGGGCGCAGCTTCCCGCCGCCGCCGTCAAGTATGTCCGCTACGTCGAAGAGCTGATCGAGGCGCCCGTCGCGCTTCTTTCCACCTCGCCCGACCGCGAGGACACGATCCTGATGAAGGACCCCTTCGCGGACTGATCTTCGCCGTCAGTGCGAGACAAACAAAAAGGCGCCGGAACTTCCGGCGCCTTTTCAGTTTCGTCTGCGAGGTGCCCTACATCGTGCCCTGCATCAGCGCGATGAAGACCATAGCATAGCCGACCACGCCGCCGAACCAGGCAAGCGTGCGGATGCCGCCGACCGTCAGCCCCGCCACATAGATGATGGCGTAGAGCACGCGGGCGATGATGAAGATCTGCGCGCCGAGAACGCTGAGCGAGGTGCTCAGCCCCGTCATCACGATAGGGATCGCGAAGCAGGCATAGATCACGAGATTTTCGAGATGGTTCAGGTAGGCGCGGCGGGCGCGGGCGCCCCATCCCGTTGTCGTCGCCGGTTCGTCGCGATTGCCGATGCCCCAGCCCATGCCCATAGCGGATACGTTCGCATTGGCCGAAAGCAAGATCAGTACAAAGAGCAAAAGGCCGCCCCAGACGAGCGACCAGAGTTCCATCGACATTGGGTTTCTCTCCCCGGTTTGTTGCCACCGGAAAGAACTCTAGGCCCGATTCGTCTCGTCCGCACCCGGAAGTTCGGTGGTCTCCCGAAACGAATCAAAACGTCACTCAAACGATTCGCGCCTATTCGACGAGAACGGCGAGGAGGGCGCGGTCGAAAAGCGGCACCATGCAGAGCACGATGCCGACGGTCGCGATCTGCCAGATGAAGGTGCGGACCCAGGGAAGGCCGACCGCATAGGCGGGGAGATAGGCAAGCCGGCCCCAGAAATAGACCTGCGCGCCGATTTCGCTCCAGGTGTTCGAGCGGTCGGTCGCATAGACGGCGAGGATGACCGCCGCGAATATCGGGAAGGTTTCGAGGTAGTTCCGGAGCGCGCGCTCCATGCGTCCCGCGAGTCCCGTCGCCGGGCGATGTTCGTCCCGCGCGCCGACCGTGTAGGCGTTTCCTTCCTGCCGCTTGTAGGCGAAGCTCTGCGCGCCCACCTGCACGAGGCCGAGCACGGCCGCCCAGAACAGCATGGCGATTTCGACGGTCATCGGCGTTCCCCCGGGATTGTTGACCTACCGCCCGAGCAGTCTATACGCCTCCTCGATCAGCCGCACCGTCTTCTCCGCCGCTGGCTCCGCCTTCGAGAGCCGCGCGGCCTGTCCCGCCCAGAGCTGCATGAACTCCGCATGGTTTGCCTTCGCGCCCGCGCCTGTGAGCGGCGCGATCATCGGGCGCTGCGCGGGGAAGGGCGCGGCGTCGTCCTCGTGCCAGCGCATTTCCTCCGTCAGCCGGTTGCGGATGGCGCGCGCGGGGCGGCCGGAGAATATTTTCGTCACCACGGTCGAATGATCCGATGCTTCCGAAAGCGCCTTGCGGTGAACGGGATGCACGCTCGCCTCGGGGCAGGCGAGATAGGCCGTGCCAAGCTGCACGCCCGCCGCACCCAGCATGAAGGCTGCCGCAATGCCCCGCGCATCGCCGATGCCGCCCGCGGCGATCACGGGCACGGTCACCGCGTCCACCACCTGCGGCACCAGCGCCATGGTGCCGACCGTGCCGAGATCGACGTGATCGAGGAAAGTACCGCGATGGCCGCCCGCCTCGTGGCCCTGCGCGATGATGGCATCTGCGCCGCCCGTCTCCAGCGCGCGGGCTTCCGCCGCCGTCGTTGCGCTCGCGATCACGGCGATGCCCGCTTCCTTCAGCCGCTCGACGGTCTCGGGCGCGGGAAGACCGAAATGGAAGCTCGCGACCTTGGGGCGAATGTCGAGCAGCGCTTCCAGCGTCTCCTCGTTGAAGGCGGGCGCGGGCGCGGCCGGGTCCGGCACTTCGCCGAGGCCCATTTCCGAGAAATAAGGCATCAGCGCTGTGCGCATGCGGTTCGCATCGTAGTCCGCGAGGTCCGGCTCCCGGTGAACGAAGAAATTGAGGTTGAAGCTCTGGTTGGTGAGCCCGCGCAGCGTCTCCGCCGCCTCGCGCAGCTCTTCTGCGTTCAGCATGGCCGTACCGAGCGAGCCGAGTCCGCCCGCATTCGAGACGGCGGCGGCGAGTTCCGGCGTCGAGGCGCCGATCATGGGCGCCTGGATGATGGGAAGTTCCGTTCCGAGGAGCCCTGTCAGGGCGGCTTGCTTTTCCATCGCGCGTTTCTCCTTTTGGGCCCCGCTTTCCCTTTACCTCATAGATAGGAAGAGTCACACTCGCGGCAATCCGAGGGGGGCCGCCCGCAGGCGGCTGAGATGAACCTGATGCCGGTTCACCACCCTTACAACCTGATCCGGGTCATGCCGGCGAAGGGACGGGCATTGGCCGCGAATATGGCCGCCACCTCCGCTCAAATTCCCGGATTTCCTGAAGCACGCCCGGCACGGGGCCACGCAGAGGAGATCCATGATGAACATTCACACGCCCAAGGACGCGCTCCCCGAAGTCACGACAGGGCCGCTCCCCGCCAGCACCAAGATTTTCACCTCGCCGGAAGGCTTCCCCGATCTCAAGGTTCCTTTCCGCGAGATCGCGCTGCACCCCTCAGCGAAGGAGCCACCTGTCCGCGTCTACGACACCTCGGGCCCCTACACGGACCCGGCGGCCAAGATCGATGTCGAGAAAGGTCTCGTTCGTCACCGCGAAGCCTGGATCGAGGCGCGCGGCGGCACGGAGCTTTACGATGGCCGCGAGGTGAAGCCGGAAGACAATGGCAATGTCGGCGAGAAACATCTCGCGCGCGCCTTCCCGGTCGCCAATCGTCCGCGCCGTGGTCTGCCGGGCCATCCGGTCACGCAGTATGAGTTCGCGAAGGCGGGCATCGTCACCGCCGAAATGGCCTTCATCGCCGAGCGCGAGAATATGGGCCGCAAGGCAGCGCTCGAAAACGCCGCGCACAAGATCGCCGAGGGCGAGAGCTTCGGCGCCGGCATCCCGGAATTCATCACGCCGGAATTCGTGCGCGATGAAGTCGCCGCGGGCCGCGCCATCATCCCGGCGAACATCAATCACCCGGAACTCGAGCCGATGATCATCGGCCGCAATTTCCTCGTGAAGATCAACGCCAATATCGGCAATTCCGCCGTTGCGTCCTCGGTCGCCGAAGAAGTCGACAAGATGGTCTGGGCGATCCGCTGGGGCGCGGACAATGTCATGGACCTCTCCACCGGCCGCAACATTCACAACACGCGCGAATGGATCATCCGCAATTCGCCTGTTCCCATCGGCACGGTGCCGATCTACCAGGCGCTCGAAAAGGTCGATGGCATCGCCGAAAATCTCACATGGGAGGTTTATCGCGACACGCTGATCGAGCAGGCGGAGCAGGGCGTTGACTATTTCACGATCCATGCGGGCGTCCGCCTTGCTTACGTTCCGCTCACCGCGAAGCGCGTCACGGGCATCGTGTCGCGCGGCGGCTCCATCATGGCGAAGTGGTGCCTCGCGCATCACAAGGAGAGTTTCCTCTACGAGCACTTCGAGGAAATCTGCGACATCATGCGCCAGTACGATGTGAGCTTCTCGCTCGGCGACGGGCTCCGCCCCGGCTCCATCGCGGACGCGAATGACGAGGCGCAATTCGCCGAACTGGAAACGCTTGGGGAGCTCACGCAGATCGCGTGGAAGAAGGGCTGCCAGGTCATGATCGAAGGGCCGGGTCATGTGCCGATGCACAAGATCAAGGTCAACATGGATAAGCAGTTGAAGCATTGCGGCGGCGCACCCTTCTATACGCTCGGGCCGCTCACCACCGACATCGCACCGGGCTATGACCACATCACGTCCGGAATCGGCGCGGCCATGATCGGCTGGTTCGGCTGCGCCATGCTCTGCTACGTCACGCCGAAGGAACATCTGGGGCTTCCGGACCGCGCCGACGTGAAGGAAGGCGTCATCACCTACAAGATCGCGGCCCATGCGGCGGACCTCGCCAAGGGTCACCCGGCAGCGCAGCTTCGCGACGATGCGCTTTCCCGCGCGCGGTTCGAGTTCCGCTGGGAGGATCAGTTCAACCTCGCGCTCGATCCCGAACGCGCCAAGGAGTTTCACGACCGCACGCTGCCGAAGGAAGCGCACAAGGTGGCCCATTTCTGCTCCATGTGCGGGCCGAAATTCTGCTCCATGAAGATCACGCAGGAAGTCCGCGACTATGCGGAAAGCGGCATGGCGGAAAAGGCATCCGAATTCCGCAATTCGGGCGGTGAGATCTATCTTGAGGAAGAGCGCGCCGCGGCGAAGGAGGCGAACAAGTCGCTTTCCGGCAAGGCGGCGGAATAGACGGTCCGTTTCGGCGCAGGTTTCCCACCCGCCCCTGGGGGGCGGGTCGAGAAATTCGAGCGTGCGAAGAATTTCTCGGGGCGGGGGGTGCGATGCCGTTGTGCCGTCCCCCGCCCCGAAATTTGTTCCGCTTGCGCGTCACAAATTTCGACCCTCCCCGAGGGGAGGGTGGGCGGAAGGACTTCGCCAAGCATGACCTCCCGCCCGAATCCGCTACAATGAAATCATGACCGACCAAGCCATCGCCATTCCCGTTCTCGCCTCGCTCGATCTCGCGCAGTCGAAGCATTTCTACGAGGAGAAGCTCGGCTTCAAGGCGGAGCTTTTCGGCGACTACATGATCGCGAAGCGCGACGCGATGGAGATTCATTTCTGGCTCGCGAATGACCGCATCTATCCCGAAAGCACCTCCTGCTACATTCGGGGCGGGCAGGTGCCCGCTCTCTATGAGGAGCTCTCGAAAAAGGGCATCGGCGTAAACCCCATCGATGGCGAGCGCATTTCGGACTTCGAAGTCCGTCCCTGGAACATGAAGGAATTCTATGTCTGGGACCCGCATGGCAACCTGTTGAAGTTCGGTTGCGCGCCGGAAGAGATCTAGGGGGCGCATGGCTTTCCGGCGAAATACGCGCGGCGAGAAACTGCCTGACGTTCTCGTGCCCGGCCTCGATGTCGTCTTTGTCGGCACCGCTCCGTCGCGCCGCTCGGCCGCCGTCGGCGCCTATTACGCCCATCCCGGCAACCGCTTCTGGAAGACGCTGCACGAAGTCGGCATCACGCCGCGCCAGTACGAGCCGCATGAATATGCGCAGCTCATCCATCTCGGCATCGGCTTCACCGATATGGCGAAGCGCGCCTCCGGCATGGATCACGAGATCGACCCCGAGCTCTTCGAGGTCGAGCGCTTCGAGGAAGAGATGCGCCGATGCCGCCCGCGCGCCGTCGCCTTCACATCGAAAAAGGCCGCGAGCGTCTGGATGGGCGTGCCCACGGGCCGCATTCAATATGGCCATCAGCGCCGCGTGCCCGATTTCCCCGAAGTCTTCGTCCTCTCCTCACCCTCCGGTGCCGGGCGGCGAAGCTGGAATATCGAGCCCTGGGTCGCGCTCGCGCGGTTCCTCGGGCGGTCGAAGGTTTAGGAAGCGTCAATATCAGCCCGTCATTGCGAGGAGCGCTGCAGGCGCGACGAAGCAATCCAGGGGCGGCAGGCTCATGTACCCGTGGCCCTGGATTGCTTCGCTCCCTTGCGGTCGCTCGCAATGACGAATTTATGGCAAAGCCCTAAGCAGCCGCGCCCTGCACGCCCCGGATGAGGCGGCCCGGCAGTTCGCCGGTCGGTTCGTCATTCTCCGAAACGACGACACCGGAAAGCACCGTCGCGCGATAGCCCTTCGCGCCCTGCCAGAGGCGGCGGCCGCCGGCCGGCAGGTCGTAGCGCATCTCGGGATGGGTGAAGGACAGGTTCTCGAAATCGATCACGTTCACATCGCCCTTCATGCCGGGCTTCAGCACGCCGCGGTCGTAAAGACCATATTGCTCCGCCGTGTCCTTCGTCTGGATACGGATGATTTCCTCGATGGGGAGCTTCGGCCCCCGCGTGCGGTCGCGCGCCCAATGCGTCAGCATGAAGGTCGGCGTGCCGCCGTCGCAGATCGCGCCGACATGCGCGCCGCCGTCGGCCAGGCTGATCCCCGTCTGCGGGTGGCGCAGCGTCGCCTCGATGGCCGTGAAGTCGTTGGTCGAATAGCCGAAGAGCGGGAAATAGATCAGCGCCTGACCGTCATTCAGCATCATCGCGTCATAGGCGACTTCGGCGGGCGTCTTGCCCTCGCGCTCCGCGATGGCGGCAACGCTGTCGTCGGGCGATGGCTCGTAATTCTCGCGCTCGCCCATAGGATACATCTTGTGGAATGAGGTCGTGATGAAGCGGCCGAAATCGCCGAGCTTGTCGACATTCTTTCCGCCCGTGATTTCCGCGCGGACCTTCGGGTCCTTCAGCTTTTCCATCCGCTCCTTGAAGGGCATCTGCCCATAGGGCCGGTATTCCGGGAAGCCCATGAAGGGGTGCACGGAAGTCTGCCAGCCCATGAGAAGACCCACGGGGCGTCCCGAATGCTGGCCGCGAATATTGGTGATGCCTTCCGCGCGCGCCCGGTCGAGATGCGCCAGCATTTTTTTATAGAGGTCCGGCGCCTCGTCGATCTGCTGCACCTGGAAGGTGACCATGCGTCCGGTCTCCTTCGCCATTTTCAGCATCCAGTCGAATTCCTGTTCCATCTCGCGATGCGTCGCCGCGATCTGGAAAACGCCGCTCCCGTGCGCTTTCAGCGCATCGGCGATGCCGAAGAGTTCGTCATTCGCGGCCAGCGTGCCGGGCACGGGGTCGCCCTTCAGCGTGTTGTGAAGGTCGGTCCGCGAAGTCGAGAAGCCGAGCGCGCCCGCCTTCATCGCCTCATAGGTGAGGTCGCGCATCTTCGCGATGTCGTCCGGCGTCGCGGGCTCGTTGTCGATGCCGCGCTTCCCCATCACATAGACGCGCAGCGCGCAATGCGGCATCTGCGTGCCGATATCGGCGGCATAGCGGCGCTTGTCCAGCGCGTCGAGGAATTCGGGGAAGCTCTCCCATTCCCACTTGATGCCTTCATGCATCGCGGCACCCGGAATGTCCTCCACCGCTTCCATGAGGTCGATCAGTTCGTTCCGCGCCTCCGGCTTCACCGGCGCGAAGCCGACGCCGCAATTGCCCATCACCACCGTCGTCACGCCATGCTGCGAGGAGGGCGTGAGCCAGGGGTCCCAGGTCGCCTGCGCGTCGTAATGGGTGTGGATGTCGACGAAGCCCGGCGTCACCAGCAGGCCCTTCGCGTCGATCTCGCGGCGGCCCTTGCCCGTTACCTCGCCCACGACGCTGATCTTGCCATTGTCGATCGCGACATCGCCCGCAAAGGGCTTCGCGCCCGTCCCGTCGACGATCGTGCCGCCGCGGATCACAAGGTCATGCTCGGCCATGGTGCGAATTCTCCCGGAATTTCCTGTCTTTTGCCGCAGTTTGCCTCGGGCCTGCCGCCGGGGCAAGGCGGTCCCTCCGCGCGTCTCCCGCACACGCACAAGTGAAGGCTGACAGGGCTTTTCCGCGGGCGTAGGCTTGCCTAAATCAGGGAAAGCGCACATGCAGCACGAATAAAGAGAGGCTCCCGATGTTCAATCTCCGCAGGAAGACCCAGATGCCGTCCTCCGCCGAGGCGCTGCCCGGCCGGGATTTCGAGATTCCGACCGCCGCGCGTCATTTCGTGAACAATGCGGAGCTGAAAGGCCCCTATCCGCAAGGCAGCGAGATCGCCATGTTCGGTCTTGGCTGTTTCTGGGGCGCGGAGCGGAAGTTCTGGGAGCTTCCGGGCGTCCTCGTCACCGCGGTCGGCTATGCGGGCGGCTATACGCCGAACCCGACCTATGAGGAAGTCTGCTCCGGTCAGACGGGCCACAACGAGGTCGTGCGCGTCGTCTACGATCCGAAGCAGGTTTCCTACGAGACGCTCCTCAAGACCTTCTGGGAAAGCCACGATCCGACGCAGGGCATGCGCCAGGGCAACGATATCGGCACGCAGTATCGCTCGGGCATCTATGTAACGAGCGCCGCCCAGCGCGAGGCGGCCGAAGCGTCCAAGGCCGCCTATGAGACCGAACTTTCAAAGCAGGGCTATGGCGCCATCACGACGGAAATCCTCGACGCGCCCGCCTTCTACTTCGCCGAGGACTATCACCAGCAATATCTCGCGAAGAACCCGAACGGCTATTGCGGCCTTGGCGGCACAGGCGTCTCCTGCCCGATAGGCACAGGTGTTTCTGCAGCCTGAACTGCCTGCCATCGAATAGATTAAAACCCGTTCCGTGAGGAGCGGGTTTTTTGCTGCGCTTCATACGTGATCTCTCTAGTCTTCCGGGGGAAGTTCTGGGGGACGATGATGAAGCGCTTTGCCATCATATTCTTTGTCTTGCTCATTGGCGGGTGCAACAGTCAGAAGCTGGTTGAAAGCTTTCTGAGGGCTGACGAAATCGCATTCGCCGATAACTTCTACGATGCGCTTTCCGTGGGTGATATCGAACTCATCCGCAGCCAGCTTTCGCAAGAACTCCTTCGCAAGCTTGGCACGTCGGAAGCCGAAGGCAACTTCATGGCGATAGTCGGCCAGATCGCGGAGATCATACCGGACGGCGAACCTCTCGATGTTCAATTGGCGTTTGCCTTCAGAGAGTTGGGAACAGAGGACGTCAGCCCGCACGTTCAAATCCAGCGTTTTTACCAGTATGAAGAAGGGTGGGTTATGTACATCCTGGCGCTGACCCGTGAGGACGAGCGCCTCAAGGTGCAGGAATTCTTCGTCAGCCCGATATCGAATGATGAAGTCGAACGAAACGAATTTTCCCTTTCAGGAAAGTCCTTTCTGCACTACGCGGTCCTGCTGGTCGCCGTCGCCGTTCCTGTCTTCGTTCTCTATGCGCTGATCTCGTGTCTCAGGTCGTCTCTCTCGTGGCGGCGGAAGACGCTTTGGGGCGTCTTCATCGTTCTGGGGCTTATGCAGTTCACCTTCAACTGGACGACAGGAGAGATCGGGTTCAAACCTCTGTCGTTTCAGTTGTTTGGAGCCGGCTTCTTCAAGGCGCCGTTGAGTCCGGTCTTGCTTTACATCAGCATTCCCGTTGGCGCCTGGTTCTGGCTCAACAGAGGTAATTTCTCGCGCCGAGGCGAGGAGAGCCAGGGCGATTGAACGCCGCCTGATCCGGCAAATTAGTCCGGCAGCTGGCTTCCGTCCGGGTGGGGGCCGGGCCTCGGGCTTCCATCGATGAAGATCGAGAACTTCCGCAAGCCCTCGATCTGCGCGAAGCAGGTATTCATGATGACGAGGATCGGCACGGCGAGCACCGCGCCGATGACGCCCCACATCCAGCCCCAGAAGACGATGGAGAGGAAGACGACGGCCGCGTTCAGCGTGTGCCGCCGTCCGAGAACGCTCGGCGTCACGAATTGCGACTCGAACAGGTTCCACAGGAAGTAGATCGCGGGCACGGCGATGATGCGGCCGAGATCGTCGAAGGCGATGAAGGCGACGAGCGTCGTCAGCGCCATGCCCGCCGCCGCGCCCGCGTAAGGAACGAAGTTCAGCAGCGCGGCCACCACGCCCCAGAGCGCGGCATTGGGAAGCCCGAGCGCCCAGAGCGAAACGCCGATGCAGAGCCCGAGGCCTGCATTGATGAGCGAGATCGAGAAGAGATAGGTCGAGATTTCGCGCTCGATGCTGCGGAGGATCCGCCGCGCCTTTTCCTTGTCGGTGAGCCGCTTCGCCGAGCGGATGATGCGGTCGCGCAGGAGTTCGCCCGTCGCCAGCAGGAAATAGAGCAGCACGATGAAGATGAGGAAGGAAGCGCCCTTCTGGCCCGCCACCTCCAACATCTGTTCCATGAGCGGCGGCTCCTTCACGACCACTGTCTGCCGCTCCTGCCCGTCGCGTGTGCGCGCAAGTTCCTCGACCTGCTCGCTCGCGCGGCGCACCGCTTCCACCGGTTCGGAGATTTCGCTCGAGCGCTGTTCGAATTCCTCGATGGCGGCGGGAATGCGCGCCGTCCACTGCGCCGCCGGTTCCGCCAGCATGTAGATCGCGCCCCCCAGCGCGCCCAGGATCGCCACCACCATGATGGCGGCGGAAAGCGCATCCGGCAGGAAGCGGAAGGGCGCGGCCCGCATCAGCGGCATCAGGATGAAGCTGCCGACGACCGCCGCCGTCACCGGCGCGACGAGGTTCTGCGCCAGATAGGCCGTATACAGAATGGCAAGCAGGGCGAGAATCCACAGCGCCGTTTCCGCGCGCATCACGCGGGCGCGGATGCTTCGCCCGCTGCCTTCGTTTTCCGTATCGCTCACGAGATGTCCCCTCCCGGGTGGCGGCGCTTCATGCCCCGTAGGGCTTCAAACGGATAACTCACGCAAGGGTTCCGTAATGCGGCGGGCTTTCGCCGGGATGACATTTATTTCTTGAGCAAAGAAAAAGGCCGCATCCCGGCAAGGGATGCGGCCCCGATCTTCAAAAACGCGAGCGAAGCTCAGAAATCGGCCAGCGCCTCGCGTCTTGCATCGGCCTGCTCGCGCATGGCGTTCTTCATCGCCTTTTGCAGCTTCTCGAAGGCGCGCACCTCGATCTGGCGCACGCGCTCGCGGCTGATGCCGTAATGCTGGGAAAGATCTTCCAGCGTCGCCGGCTCGTCCTTCAGCCTGCGCTCCGTCAGAATGTGCATCTCGCGTTCGTTCAGCGTTTCCATCGCCGCGGCGAGCATCTCGCGGCGAAGGTCCATCTCTTCGGCTTCGCCGAGCGTCGCTTCCTGGTCGGCGCTGTCGTCCACCAGCCAGTCCTGCCACTCGCCGCTTTCCGAGTCCTGCCGGAGCGGCGCGTTCAGCGAATTGTCCGGGCCCGACAGGCGCCGGTTCATGGAGATCACCTCGTCCTCGGTCACGCCGAGCCGCTCGGAAATCTCCGCCACCTGTTCGGGGCGCAAATCGCCTTCCTCGATCGCCTGGATCTGGCCCTTCACTTTCCGCAGGTTGAAGAAGAGCTTCTTCTGCGCGGCGGTCGTGCCCATTTTCACGAGCGACCACGAGCGCAGGATATATTCCTGGATCGAGGCGCGGATCCACCACATGGCGTAAGTCGCGAGCCGAAAGCCTTTTTCCGGCTCGAAGCGCTTCACCGCCTGCATCAGGCCCACATTGCCTTCCGAGATCACCTCGCCGATGGGAAGGCCATAGCCGCGATAGCCCATGGCGATCTTCGCCACGAGGCGCAGATGGCTCGTCACCAGCTTGTGCGCGGCCTCCGTGTCCTCATGTTCCTTCCAGCGCTTGGCCAGCATGTATTCTTCCTGCGGCTCCAGCATGGGGAATTTGCGGATCTCCTGCAGGTAGCGCGACAGCGAGCCTTCCGGGCTCGGCGCGGGCGCGAGCAGCTTCGATGCGGGCTTTGCTTTCGTTTCGGCCATCTGGGCCCCCAATCCGGCCCGCGGGGCCTCCCCGAAAAGCGGGGGAGGGCGGCGCGAGCCCTGTTTCCGTTCGAACCTTCAAGTCCGCCGAGGGGCCCCTTCCCGGAGCCCGCCCGCGGACCAGCCGCCGGAATACCCGACGGCTGAAGTCAGGCTATCTGACACCCAAACGCGGGCGAAATCTTGTCCGTTCCGCATTTATAAGGGCGCGATTTGTCGCGGGGAAATCTCGGTCCCCCCGAGCCGGCTTATCCCATATAGGCGCCCGGAACGGGAGTTAAAGAGCGTTCGCTAAAGAAAAGGGGGTGCATCAAGTGCTAGCCCTGCTTCAAAAGTGCAGGCTGCGGGTCTCATCGCCCCATTATAAGGTTCCAGTCGATATTGAAGCCTGCGGCCTGAAGCTCTTTTCCTAAAGCCGTTTTCCATGCCCCGGCTGCATCTAGGTTTTGGTAGACCACGCCGTCAAAATCGGAGGGGACTTCGACATCGCCCTTCTTAAGAGCGCATACGCGAGCTCTCCCCAATCGTCCGACGAAATATCCTAATTCTAGCAAAACATTTTGACGCGCTCGCGGTCGCAGATCATCTTCGCTCATGCCACCAATATCGTCGGGCGTCAGGAGGACAACAGCGAACCCAACGTCGCCATGCGCCTCAATCTTCTCGATGATAGTTCGTCCTTGGTTGGCCTGTTCGTGTAGGACAATTGCTTCAAAGTTGAGCCGCTCAAGAAATCGGGCAACGGCTTCTCGCGCTGCATCATCGTGGCCATGAACAATGAAAGCCTTTCTGGGGGCCGGGCCAGAAGCTTTCGGTAGCAACGTAGCTTCGTTTGTTCCGGTCTGTGCCTTTACATGCTCGATATAATCGCGGGCAAACGGCAGGAATACCTCAGCCACCATGAACTGCAGGTTGCTACTCACATTGTTCCCATTATAAAAAAACGTATGAGCAAAACCGATGGCTTCGTCGGGTGCGCCAGAGAATTTGTCAGTGAGAAGAATAACTGTTCCTAGCTCTTGTTCCGTGGTTTCCGGCCAGTCCAGCGTAGCGCTCCCGACCATGCCACCTTGCGTTGCGTAGCCAGCCTCCAACCAAGCATCGATGTCGATGCCCTCCGCTAGTTTGCGTGTTATCGGGTCCAAGCTCTCAGAATGCAGCAGACGTGCGAGTTTTTTGATATGTCGGTCGAACGTGTTGTATTCAGCTCGACGTAGGTCGTTGATTGTATTCTCAATCTGTCGCAGAACTGATGCGTCAATGTTATCTTTTGTCATCGGCTCCGCGCGGCTCTGGCGCGCCTCTTCTGCACGATTCAATATCTCGGAGCGATATTGCTGCTTGAGATTTGCGGCGGCGGTTTCCACCAGTTCATTCCCTCGATACGGCGCAATTTTAGAGTCAATCGCCATATCAAGTTGGACTAGTGCGGCTTCTACGCTTGCGGGGTCACCGGGGTCAAAGCTCAGTGTCGCAATTTCGCCGTCCAAATCCCCAAGCGCTTTGGTGGCTTGATCCAGCGTGCGTTGAAGTTCATCAAATCCCTCAAGACGAAAGCTCATGATAGCTCCAAGGGTCTAGTTCGGAGCGCGGGCTGAGCGAGGATCGGCCTTAGGCGAAGTTTCGGCAGCGCGTTCTTGGCTGGCGATCCACTTCGAATGTTCTGTGGAAATGAGGCTTTCTACTCGTTCAACAAGCAACTTGCGCGCAGAGGCGTCGTCTAATGCGTCGTAAGGATCCGCGCGCTCAATATAGGTATATTTTTCGTGTCTGAGAGCTTCGCAGGTGGAACGATAGGTAATCCAGTTGTGCTGCCATTGATTTACGTGCTGCACAGCTTCGGTCACGGCTACGAGGCCGCCTAAAATTGCGGCTATCAAATTGTATTCTAGGAGCGCTGCAATAGGAACGGCGGAGGAGGCGGCGAGAACAAGGTAGCGGCCCCATTTGAAATTCCGTTGCGCAAGTTTGCTTTTCTCGTCGTACCAAGAAATTTGCGACTCTAGTCTCTCATAACCCGAACTTGGTTCTTGAAAGTTCATGGTGCTTGCTCGATTAGCTGTTGAAGCAAATTCATGTTCCACAGCCACCACTCCTTACCTCGTACCGAGGGCGGCAAGATGAGCGTGCCGGGTCCATTTGGAAGGCCCATAAGTATTAGCGTCTTTCCAAGGCTCAAACTGGTGGACAGTTCCCAATCTACCCATTCACTTTGAGCTGTATTAACTCCCAAAAAGCCCACAGTCACACTTGCCCGGGAAATCTTTTCTTTTATTCGGCCACGAATATAAGGCGCATTCTCGCTCTTGTACGCTACGCGGACGGACTCGTCATAGAACTCTAGCCCTACGTTCTCATTCCAAGAAAGCAATCGAATTCCGTCGACCTGTTTTTTGTCTTCCATTTTGAAGCTGAGAAAAACCCGTTTCATTCTTAAAAATCCTGTTCCTTACTTCCCTGACTCGTAATCCTTGAAGTGTTCAGGTTAGAGACACACCAAAGGTCAGGCAGCCGACGAAATTGCTGCCTGACCACTGTCTCCGCGGTGCGTTTTACTTCTTCGACTTGCTCCCGTAGGGGCTTTGGTTTGTCGGCTTGAGCGACACGCCCAGCTCACCGGCCTTGTTGTACACGGCCTCGGGCGTGCGCCCGAGGTGAAGGCCGAGGACGCGGGTCGGTGTATTCTGACCCACTTCTTTTTTGAGCTGCTGGACGTCAGACTTGGTCCACGGTTTTCCGTGGTTCGGAGGCGTTTTTGCCATTCGACTTTTCTCCACATTGCAACGAGTGGAGCGTCGTTGACAGCTTGTCCAAATCAGCCCAGTTTTAGGCTGTCTGCGAAGACAGGCTTCCCGCTCGACGCTCCTATGTTTTGCGGGATGCCACGAAGCCGGGGTTGCAGCCCCGGCTTTTTTCGTGGCAATCCTGCTCATCATTCAGCGATTCGCGGGTTCTGGTCCAGCCATTCCGTTACGAAATCGTAAGAGTCGAGGCCGCTGGTTTGCGCTCGGGGCGTTCGGGACTTGAAAAAGTCCGCCAAGCCTTTTCATTTGCTGCGCAAACCGCCTCTCACCCCTCCAACTCCCTCACCAGTTCCGCCATATCCTCCGGCAACGGAGCATTGAAGTCCAGCCGCTCGCCCGTCACGGGATGCTCAAAGCCCAGATGCCAGGCATGGAGCGCCTGTCTTCCGAGCCTTGTCAGCGCGGCGCGGGCGCCATCGGTGAGTTTCGCGGCGCGGCTTTTCATCCCCGTGCCATAGGTCGGGTCGCCGAGCAGCGGGTGCCCGATGGAGGTCATGTGCACGCGGATCTGGTGCGTCCGCCCCGTTTCCAGCCGGCATTCGACAAGCGCGACGAGCCCGCCCGCGAACTCCCGCTCCACCTCGTAATGCGTGATCGCGCGGCGGCCGGAGGTCACGTCATCTCCGTCCTCGTCGAGCCGCGTTTTCAGCGCCGCCATCTTCGAGCGGTTGTGGGATGAGCGCGCGATATTCGCGTCGATGGTGCCGCGCTTCGGCGAGGGCACGCCCCAGCTGAGCGCCTTGTAGGCGCGGGTGAGCCGCCCGTCCCGCCCATGCGCGGCGAATTGTTCGGCGAGGCCCTTATGCGCGCGGTCCGTCTTCGCGACGACCATGAGCCCCGACGTCTCCTTGTCGAGCCGGTGGACGATGCCCGGCCGCCGCTCGCCGCCGATGCCGGACAGCGTTTCCCCGCAATGCGCGATGAGCGCGTTCACCAGCGTCATGTCCGGGTTGCCGGGCGCGGGGTGGACGACGAGGCCTGCGGGCTTCATCACCACGATGAGTTCCGCATCCTCGTAAACGACATCGAGCGGGATCGCCTGGCCGAGCGGTTTCGCGGGCAGCGGCGCGGGCAGCGTCACCTCGAATTGCTCGCCGCGTTTCACCCGGTAGGAAGGCTCGGTGAGGGCGCGCGGGCGCGTGCCTTCTATCCTCACGCGCCCTTCCTCCACAAGCTGCTTCACGCGCGCGCGGGACGGCGCCTCGGCGGCGTCCGCCCCCTCGTCCTCTGCGAACTTGCGGGCAAGCGCCTCCGTGAGATACTTGTCGAGCCTCGCGCCGCCTTCCGTCTCGCCAACGGTGAGCGCGTATCTCTTTTCTGCAGTGTCATGGGGCGTGGCCGGCATCATGGGCGGGACTATATCACCGGAGGACGGCATGGGAGACGATATGCAGAACGGGTCCGTCGAGAAAGGCGAGCCGCTGGACGAGGGGAAGCTCCGCAAGCTGAAATTCATGATGGCGCTGATGTCGGGTTTCCTCGTCCTCACCTTCATGGTGGTGGTCGCGGCCTTCGTCTGGCGGCTTTCGGGCTCGGGCGGCGAGGGGGCGGCGCGCGTGGCGCTGCCCGCCGGTCATTTCGGCGCCTCGCGCATCGCCGTCGCGCCGGGCGAGAGGCTCCGCTCCGTCACGATGGAAGGCGGGCGCATCGCCATTGCCGTCGGCAGCGACAATGCGGAGGCCGTCATCATCGTCGATGCCAAGACCGGTCAGGAGCTCGGCCGGATCATGCTCACGCCGATGTCGGGGTTTGCGGCGAGAGAGTAAGGCTTCTTTCCACCTCCCCCTTGCGGGGAGGCCGAACGGGCGCAGCCCGTTCGGGTGGGGGGCTCCCCTACCGGCGGGTAACTTGCTTTCCGTTTCCCCCGCTTACCCCTCCCCGAAACTTGCTTCGCGGACGCTCGCAACTTTCGACCCTCCCACCTTGGCGGCTTGTCCGCCAAGGCGAACAAGATGGGGGGAGGGTGGGTTTGCAATGACGATGTATGGCAGCCGAGCCGCTGCCGTCACACCGGCGTATAGACCACGAGTTTCAGCCCCGGATCGTCATTCGCCTGAAAGCTTGCATATTCGAAGCGGAGCTTGCCGAGCTTCGGATGCGCGAGTTCCTTGCGCCCCGCCGCCACGTCGCGGATGTCATGCGCTTTCCACCAGCGGCCGAATTCCGCGCTTTCGCGGGTAAGCCGCGCAAGAAGATCGGCGAAGGCCGGATCGCCCGCCCACAGGTCGTGCGTCTTGCGGAACTCGGCCACCATTCGTTTCGCCTCTCCCTCCCAGGCGTCACCGAAAAGGCGGCGCGTCGCCGCGTTGGTCAGCATGTTGAGCAGGATGTTGCGGTTTCCGGGCTCGAGGCGGCTGAAGGCGAAAATCCTGTCCGCCGCCTCGTTCCAGTGCAGCACGTCCCAGCGCCGTCCCGTCACATAGGCGGGCTGCGTCAGGCTCTCCACCATGCGCTTCACCGTGCCGGGCACGTCCTCGGGCGTGAAGCGCCGACGGTCGCTCCGGCTTGCCAGCGCCTTCAGATGGGCGTGTTCCGCCTTGTCGAGCATGAGCGCGCGGGCGAGCGCGTCCACCGTTGTCGATGAGGGGCTCACCGTGCGGCCCTGTTCGAGGCGGATGTACCAGTCGGTGCTGATCCCGGCGCGTTCGGCCACCTCCTCGCGGCGCAGTCCCGCGGCGCGGCGTCTGCGGCCTTGCGGCAGGCCCAGCGCCTCCGGCGTCAGCCTTTCGCGGCGCGCGCGCAGGAAGTGGCCGAGCTCGCTGTGGCGGGCGCCGCCGCCGGGGCGGTCATCGGTGCGAATGCCGGGGCGGCTTGCGGGTGTCTCCCTCCCGCCTTCGGGGCGTCGCGTTCCGGGCTTTGCCTTCTTCATCGCCAATCCGTTCATGGGCTCATTCTCCGCCGCGCCTTGCGCCGGAGGGAGGGGTTCCGGAATCCTATGATAATACCAGGTCTGAATGAGCTTCCAGCGTCCTGCCATGTTGGGGTTGTCCGGCGGGGGCTCGTGCATCGCCCTTCCGGTTCAAGGCAACCTCAATCAGGAAGGACGATCCCATGCCTCTCATCCAGGTCTGGCTCCGCAAGGGCACCGCGCCCGCTCACCGTCAGGGCATCTCGAAGAGCATTCACCGCGCCATGGTCGATGTTCTCGGCATTCCCGAAGACGACTATTTCCAGGTCACCCATGAGCTCGATGCGGAAGACATGCTCTTCGATCCCCATTATTTCGGGCTTCCGCGCAGCGAGCGCTTCATCATGATCCGCCTCTCCTTCAATGCGCGGCCCGCCGCCATGAAGCTGAAGCTCTTCGAGACCATTGCCGACAATCTCGAAAAGGATCCGGGGCTCGACCGTGCCGACATGGGCATGTCGATCGTCGAGACCGCCTTCGAGAACTGGTGGGCGCATGGCCGCGCCGTCGATCCGAAGACCGGCACCGATTCCCGCATGTCGGCCTGACGGGCGGACGGTTCTGTTTGTCCCCGCTTTCGTCCGGGAGGCGGGGACAACTCATCCGAATGTGACGTTTCGATTGCGTTCGTGTGACGGTGGACCCCCGGTTGTCCCCGGGGCGGGCGGTTTTTCCAGCAATATCAAAGGTTTGGGCGGTGCGCGCGCGGGGGCGCGGGCAGCGTCGCGCTGCCGCGTGCGGCCGGCGCCGCAAATGCAGAAGATCGCCCGGCATATTCGCCAGCGATTTCAATCATTTAAGGGGAGGGGAGGGTGCCGCCGGCGCCGGGGGAGGAGGGAGGATGGCGCCGGCGGCAATCTGAAAGCTATCGATCGGGGAGGAGGTCGATCGACGTTTCGTGAGTTGAATATCGCCTCTGGATGACAAGTTGTCAATTGCAATTTTGTTGCGTTGCAAAAATGTAATCCAGTTTGGGATGCGAGTGAATGTCATCCTAAACCATTGATATTCCTTGCATAAATTTCAATAATGCGGAGTGCGAGGCCGCGAAAATCACGCCCATGCGGTCGAATGACGCAGTGCGGGGCATCATTTTTAGGGGGTAACCCCTAGTTTTTCGGGGCGATTTTCAGGGCGCCGCAGATTGCTCTTGCGCGGTCCGGAAAGGCGTCATAGAAGGAGCGCCCGAACTGGTCCGTCCCCTTCGTCTAGCGGTCCAGGACGTCGCCCTCTCACGGCGAAAACAGGGGTTCGAGTCCCCTAGGGGACGCCATTTCTTCCAGTAAAATCAGATGGTTGGCGTCAGATGTAGGCGGCGATGGCCTGCATTGCGAGGGCGATTGCCGCGCCGAGCCACAGCACCACGATCGACAGCAGGCCGATGGTGAAGCCGGTCGAGCGCTTCAGCGCCTCCGCGTAGTAGCCCCGGGCGTAAACCACTCTGCCGATTGGGAAAATCACGCCGACAAGCGCCGCCCACATGTCGCCGATGCTCAGCGCGAAGAGCCAGAGCGCGGGCAGGAAGAGGAGCAGCACTTCCGTCGTGTTGCCCTGGACGCGCAGGACGCGGAGGAAGTCATCCGGTCCGTCCATGCGCGGCGCGGGAATGTTGAATGTTCCCCGTGCCTTACCGACCTTGAAGGCCATCCAGAAATAGACCGCGAGTGCCAGCAGCGTGACGAGCCCCGTCAACGGATAGGCGAAAGGCGTCATGGCGAATCTCCCTCATGCGTTGCCCGCGTCAAGGAGAGCAGCTTGCGGTGATTCCGGCAAATAAAAGAATGGCTTGGAGAGGGGCCGTCAGTGCGCGACGCCCGCCTCCAGCGCGCGGATGCGCTCGGCGAGGCTGCGGGCGCCGCCAGGCGGTTCGTCTCTCGGCAGATCGTCTTCCTCGTCCCGCTCCGCCGGTGCGCCGGTATCCGGCGCCGCATCAAGCTCGGCAAGGAGCGAGGCCTTTACCTCGGCAAGCGTGCGCGCGTCTTCGTCCTGTTCGGCCCCCTCCCGGAGCTCAAGTTCTTGTCCCGCCTCGCTTTCCGGGATGGGGGGGCTTGCGGGCGCGGGGGCATCGAGCGCGGCGAGCCTTTCCTGCGCGGCTTCGAATTGGCGCGTCCTCGCCGTCAGGGCTTCCTCGATGGCGCCGAGTTCACGGCTCGCCGAGGCGATGCTCGCGGCCTGTTTCGCCGTGTCGGCCGCGGCTGCCGTCATCTCGTTCCGCAGCGCATCGAGGCCCATCCGCAGCTTCTCCGTTTCGCTCCGCAGCTTCTCGCATTCCGCGGCGAGGCTTTCCCTTTCAGCCTCCAGCCTTTGCTGCGCTTCGGAAAGGCCGGCATTTTCGGATTTGAGCCGGCCGATCTCGGCCTTGAGCGGAGCCAGATCGCGCTCGTGACGGCGTATCATGGCGTCGAGTTCCGCCTGACGGTTTTCTTCCGTCTTTCCGTCATTTTCCGTCCCGGAATCGGCGCCATCGACGCCCAGGTTGCGCAGAGTGACAGTGACGGCCCGGCGCCAGACGAACTGGGCTCCGATCATCGCGAAAAGCGATGCGATGAAGAAACCGAGTGCAATCAGCATCAGGCTCTCAATCATGCTCTCCTCGCTTCGCTCGTTCCCAAAGATCGGTCAGGCCGGAAAAATCGGCACAGACTGACAGAAAAGCCCCCTGCCTTCTACCTTTCCGGCCATCCCGGCGGATGCGGGTCAGGGGATATTCCGGCGATCAGAAAGGCAGCCATTCGCGGGATTTCGTGTATTTCAGATAGCCCACGGACGCGCCAAGACGGATACCGACGCCCGAACGCATCGGCGCGAGTACGATATCGTCGCGCTGCTGATAGTTGATGCCGATGCCGCCCACGAGATAAGCGCTGCCCTCGACGCCGGGAAAGCGCTGATAGATGGCGTCGCCATTGGGCAGGTTATAGACCAGCGTGAAGACCTTCACGGCGTTACCGCCAAAGTCCCATCCGGCGCTCGGTCCCTGCCAGTAGACGGTGCGGCGGGTGCCGTTCTTCATGACGAGATCGCCTTGTCCGTAGCGCAGGCCGATGACGAAGGCGCCGCTCGCCTCCTCGCCCTTGATATAGGCATTGGGCTCGCCATAGTCCTCGAAGACATCATGCACGGCGTCCGCGAGCCCTTCCGATACCCCTCCGAAGAAATCGCCTGCCTCTCTCACGATTTCGTCTTCCTTGTAGGTATCGGAAGACCGGTTCTCCGATTGCGCCAGCGCGGTTCCGGGCATGATCGTCAGCGCCGCGAGCAGGCTCAGCACGGCTGCAATGACATAGCCGCTTCCGTCGTTCATTCGCATGCGGGGCTGCCGGTGCGCCGGGGTGGCTTGATAGTGCATCTGCCGTTCCTTTTCCCTGTGATGTCAAAACGCCATCGAATCGCCGTCAATTGATGCAGACTCTAGCGGAGAATCACCCAAATCGCGGGTGCCGGGGATATTGTCCGGTCAGCATGGCGAAACGGTGACCGCAGGACATGAACGAGCGGGGATAATTTCGTGAGCGGGGCCGGATGTTGAAGTCGTGGAAGGCGCGTTTCGCAGCAGGCGTGGGGGTTCTCCTCCTTTTGTTTGCGGCCGGCCTCGGCTGGCTCTGGGCGGAGCGTGCGGCGCTTGCCGAGCGCGTCATCGGACAGGCGCTTGCCGACCGAGGCATCGCGCCCGTTTCCTTCAGCGTCGGTTTCATCGGTCTTCGGAGCATTTCCCTTTCGGATATCGCCATAGGAAATCCGGATGCGCCCGATGCGGCGGCGAGCAGCGTCAGCGTGAATTATTCGCTCGGCGAACTCCTTTCCGGGGATGTGCGTTCCGTCGAGGTGGGCAATGCCAGCCTGCATCTTGTGCTAACGGATAGCGGACTGTCTCTCGGCGCTCTCGATCCTCTGCTGCAAGGCGGTGGCGGAGGCGGACTCCGCCTGCCACCCATCTCGGTCGGCAACGCGGAAATCGTGGCAGCGACGCCCTATGGTGATTTCACATTCGAAGGACCTGCGTCGGTTCTGCCGGAAGGCGGTGCGATCGCCGTGTCTTCGGATAGCTTGCGTATCAGCGAATTGGCCGATGAGCCGCGCTTCGCGCCGCTCATCGCCAATGGAAAGCTCCTTCTCGACGGCAACGATCTCGCAATCACGGGATCTGTGGTCAGCCACGTCGAAGATGAAAAGCAGGTTCCCCTCTTTGCGGTGGAAGCCGACTATGACGGCGAGGCGAGAACGGGGCGTGCGGTCGCGGAAGGAGCGCTTTCCTTTTCGCATGACGGGGTCACGCTGGCCGCGCTCTTACCCGCTTTGCGCTCGCTCTATCTCGATCTTGGCGGAGGCGTTTCCTATCGTCTCGTCGCGGAGATGCAGGGGCGCGATCTCGCTCTTGCGATGGAGGCCGAATTCAACAGGCTTTCTCTTAACCACACGGCGGGTGGTTCATTCTCCCTGAGCGGCAGAATCGATGCCCAAGGCGGGCTCGAGGGAAACGCCCTGATGCCTGTCCATGCGGAGCTTCATCGCGTTACCGTCAGGGATCTGGCGGCGCAGGAGCGGTTCGCGCCCATTCGCATCGAGGGACCGCTCGACTATGCAAAGCGCCGTCTCGCCGCCGATCTCATCATCCGCAGTGCCTTGCCCGCGGTCGATGGCGCGCGGCTTTCCAATGTGAGTGCAAGTTACGAGGTCGATTCAGGGCGGGGAGAAGTCAGGGCGAGCGGCGATCTTGCCTTCGCGCCCGGCAAGCTCGAACTGCAGACGCTTCTTCCCGCGCTGAAGGGAACCATTGCAAGGATGAGCGGCAGCCTCGCCTATGACGCGCGGGCGAAGCTGCGGGACGGGGATTTCGCGAGTTCCGGCGAAGCAAGGCTCATGGATGTCGGTTTCGCCGCATCTGCGGCGACGGTCGAGAAGGTGAATGGAACGGTCTCCCTTTCGAGCCTGGTGCCGCCACGCACAAAGGGCGTACAGAGGATCGATGTCGGCCTGTTGCAGGCCGGGCTGCCTCTCGAGAACGGAACGGTCGCCTTCGAGCTCGACCGTTCGGGACTGCGAATTGTCGATGCAAGCTGGCCCTTTGCGGAGGGAAAGCTCACACTTGTTTCCTCCAACGCGACATCGAGCGCGAGCGATGCCGAGTTTCTTCTTGGGGTGCGGGATGTCGACTTATCGGCCCTCGTGGCGCTTGCCGACATTCCCGGCCTCAGGGCGACGGGGCATATCAGCGGCGACGTGCCGATCGCCATCCGGAATGGCGATCCGATCCTGCTCGACGGGAACATTGCGGCGGAGGAAGACGGCATCATCGTCTATCGGGGTGAGGCGGCGGACGCAGCCGCAACGGAGCAGACGAAGCTCCTGACCGACGCGCTGAAGAATTTTCACTACACGGAACTCGCCGGCGGCCTCTCCGGAAACGCGAATGGCGAACTCGTGCTTCGTCTCGCGCTCAAGGGTGCCAATCCCGATCTCTATGACGGCTATCCCTTCGCCATCAATGTAAACTTGGAGGGATCGCTTGCAGACCTGCTGCGGCGTGGTACCGTTGGTTTCCGGCCGCTCGAACTGATCAAAGAGCAATCGAAAGGGGCGGTGACGCCGCCCGCGAACAAGACGGAGCCGTGAGCTTGCAGTATCAGACGCCTCGAATGCGCCTCTCTTCATGCGGATATGTTCCACTGGCCGCGGCGGGAATTTCTCTCCTTCTTGCGGCGTGCAATCCCACGGTGAAAATCGAAGCGCCGGACAAGCCCATCGAGATCAATCTGAACGTCAAGATCGAGCAGGAGGTTCGGGTGAAGGTCGATCGTGACCTCGACGAGCTGCTTGCCGAAAATCCGGATCTGTTCTGAGGAAGGAACGAGACATGCACTTGATTGCGAGGAATATCCTTCCGCTTTTCGCGCTTCTGATTTCCCTCGTCTTCGCGGGATCCGCTTTCGCCATCGATCTCGATTCAGCCAAGGCCCAGGGACTCGTTGGCGAAAAACTGAACGGGTATGTGGGAATCGTCACTTCGGCGCCGAGCCCCGACGTCACCAAGATGGTGAATGACATCAATCTTCGCCGTCGCGATTCCTACCGGGCTATTGCCGACAAGACGCCGGGCGCCACGCTCAATGCGGTCGAGAAGCTGGCGGCCGAAAAGCTCATCCGCAAGACGCCGTCCGGGCAATATGTTGAGAAGAGTCCGGGCCAATGGGTCAAGAAGCCCTGAAACCGTTCCGATTCAGGACGATTTTGGCGGCTGGCCCCGCCTGACACGGCCCCGATCCCCGAATGAGCCGTAAACCAGCCCGGAAATGCGATTTTCCGGCGGCATGGCGCTTGCACTTTTGCGGGCACAAGCTTGTCCGCCATTAGCGCGTATCGCATGGCGGGGCCGGCGCGAGCCCTCGACGGTCGGGGGGCCAGCTCGTGGCTTGCGCCGGCCAGCTTGTCCTTCTCCGACGGCCTCGACAGCCCAGGCCCCGGACCGGAAAAATCCGGTCCGGGGACCAGGAGACCCTGTTTCAGCTCATACCGTCAGGCGTGCGCGCCGCGCGCGACAAAGAAGGGATTGTCGAGCCCGCGTTCGGTCTTGCCATAGAGAAGCGGCGTACCGTCGAGTTGGGTGACACTACCGCCTGCCGCGAGGAGCACGGCATGACCTGCGGCAGTGTCCCACTCCATCGTGCGCCCATGACGCGGATAAAGATCGGCTTCACCCGTCGCGACGAGACAGAATTTCAGGGAAGAGCCGGCGGCGAGAAACTCCTTCACCTTGTAGAGATTCAGATATTCGTCGGTCTTCGTGTCGCGATGCGTGCGGCTGGCGATGACCACGAGCCCATCCTCGCCGGGCGCCCGCGCCGCGATCTGCCTCGGTGCGCCGGAGCCTTCATCGCCTCGTGCATTCGGAGCGACATGCTGCTCGAAGGCATTGCCCGCGCCATAGCCGAAGAACATCCGATCCTTGGCCGGTGCGTAAACGACGCCCGCGACCGGTATGCGGTCCTCGATCAGTGCGATATTGACCGTAAATTCGCCGTTCTTGTTGATAAACTCCTTCGTGCCGTCCAGAGGGTCGACTAGGAAGAAGCGGTGACCGATCTCGGGAATGTGGCCGCCTGCGGCAGCTTCCTCGGACACGACGGGGATATCCGGCGCGGACTTCCGCAAGCCATCCAGAATGATCGCCTCGGCATCGCGGTCGGCAGCCGTAACCGGGCTCTTGTCGTCCTTGTGAATGACTTCGAACTCGGAATGATAGTGATCCATGATCGCGGCGCCCGCGCGCAGGGCAATCTTCCGCAGTTCCTCGACAAGGGCAGCGCGGTCGGAAATCAGGCTCGTCAAAACATTTTTCCCTGAGAATGTCCCGCCGGGGAGATGGGACGGGAGACTTCGGTGGAGGCCGCCGGGGCTGGCCTTGAGGGCGGCGCAATGGTATCAGGTTTTCTAGGCTTTTAGGGGTTCTGGGGCAAATCGATATGACGGAAACCAACGACGTCTCCGCTTTGGAGCTCGCCGCTCTCATGTGCAGCCGCGTCTGTCATGACGTGATCAGCCCGGTGGGGGCGATTACGAACGGGCTTGAAGTTCTGGCGGATGAAGACGATCCGGAAATGAAGGCCCATGCGATGGAGCTCATCACGAAGAGCGCCGCGCAGGCCTCGGCCAAGCTCCAGTTTGCGCGCCTCTGCTTCGGTGCGGCTGGGTCCGCGGGCACGGAGCTCGACCTGCAGGATGCGAAGTCCGTGGCTGAAGGCCTGATGATGGGCGAGCGGGCGACGCTATCCTGGGATGCGCCTGCAGCGACAATCGGCAAGGACTACGTCAAGCTCCTGCTCAACATGATCCTGATCGGCATGGCTGCCGTTCCGCGGGGCGGGGATGTCTCGGTCAATATCGATGGGGAAATGGCAAAGCCGACGCTACGCGTACGCTCCAGCGGGCAGGCAGCGCGGGTGCCGGAGGAGACGGCCAAGTTTCTCGGCGGGCGCGACCCGGACAGATTTCTCGACGCGCGCGCCGCGCAACCCTATTTCACAGGGCTCGTTGCGAGATCGCTCGGTCTTTCCATCGATGCGCGCATGGAGGGAGAGACCTTCGTGATCGAGGCGTTCTTCGCCGATGGCGGCGCGGGCGTGTGAGACGGGGTTTTTCAGGCACTAAAACAAGAAGGGCGCCCCGTGGGCGCCCTTCTGCATTTCAGTCCCGTGCAGGGCAGGGGATCAGGCCGAGGCCTTCGCCGGCATGGCACCTTCGGACGGATCGCGCAGCACGTAGCCACGGCCCCAGACGGTTTCGATGTAGTGATCGCCGCCGGTCGAGGCCGCAAGTTTCTTGCGCAGCTTGCAGATGAAAACGTCGATGATCTTGAGTTCGGGCTCGTCCATGCCGCCATAGAGATGATTGAGGAACATCTCCTTCGTCAGCGTCGTGCCCTTGCGGAGCGAGAGCAGCTCCAGCATCTGATATTCCTTGCCGGTCAGGTGCACACGGTTGCCTTCGACCTCGACCGTCTTGGTGTCGAGATTGACGGTGAGCTTGCCCGTGTTGATGACCGACTGGGAATGACCCTTGGAACGGCGGACGACCGCATGGATGCGGGCGACGAGCTCATCCTTGTGGAAGGGCTTCGTCATGTAGTCGTCGGCGCCGAAGCCGAGGCCTCGAACCTTGTTCTCAATGCCGGCGAGACCGGAAAGGATGAGAATTGGAGTGGTGATCTTGCCCACGCGCAGCTGCTTGAGGACGTCATATCCGCTCATGTCGGGAAGGTTCAGGTCGAGCAGGATGATGTCGTAGTCGTAGAGCTTGCCGAGATCGACCCCTTCTTCACCGAGGTCGGTGGTGTACACATTGAAACCATCCGACTTGAGCATCAGTTCGATGCTCTGCGCGGTCGCGCTGTCATCTTCGATGAGCAGAACTCTCATTGGTCCCCCTCTCGGCGATCCACTTCAGCCTCAATCGCCGACGGCTTGGTTAATCCATGGTTGGGACCTTAAGGCGATTTGGTTAACAAAGGTTAATCGGAATGAAAAAAATTCAGAAAAATTTACCGGTCGTTCCCTAAGTCGCTGCTTTGACTCACCTTTCCCGTAAGGAGACGGGTGGCCGGGAGGTTAATGCGCTGGATGCGGAGACCTCATCGGGTTCGATATGCACGTGGATCTGGTCATTTCAGGGTTTACGCCGTCTTAAAGTCTTCGCGGCAAACTGCCTCTCATCTGAAGAGTCGGGGCGGATTTCCCCATAACTCATGGCGGATATTCCGCTTTGGAAGAGGCCGGGCCGTGCAGGCATTGTTGGCGGAAATAGGTGCGCTCGCCGAGGTGAAGCACTATGGGCGGGTGATCAGCATCCAGGGGCTCATGGTGGAAGTGGCCGGGCCGCTTCATGCCATGGGCGTGGGGAGCAGGCTTGCCGTCTTCAACCGTGCGGGCGAGGAAGTGATCTGCGAAGTAGTTGGCTTCCGCGACAACCGCGCGCTTTGTCTTCCCTTCGGTGCCCTCTCAGGTATCGGTGTCGGCTGCAAGGCGGTCCTCTCCTCGGAGGAGCCTCACATCTATCCTTCGAATGCCTGGCTCGGCCGTGTCGTGAATGCGATGGGCGAGCCGATCGACGGAAAGGGGCCGATCGCTCAGGGTGCGATGCCCTATCCGTTGCGCAACGCGCCACCAGCCGCTCATACGAGGCAGCGTGTCCGCGGAAAGGTCGATCTGGGAGTGAGGGCGCTCAACACATTTACGACCTGCTGCCGCGGTCAGCGCATGGGCATTTTCGCTGGCTCGGGCGTCGGAAAGTCGGTCCTGCTTTCCATGCTAGCGCGGAATACCGAGTGCGATGTGTCAGTCATCGGTCTTATCGGTGAGCGCGGCCGCGAGGTGCAGGAATTCATCGAGGACGATCTGGGGCCCGAGGGGCTCGCGCGCTCGGTTGTGGTGGTTGCGACATCGGACGAGCCCGCCTTGATGCGCAGACAGGCAGCCTATCTCACATTGAGTCTCGCTGAGTATTTCCGGGATCTCGACAAGGACGTCCTCTGCATGATGGACAGCGTGACGAGGTTTGCGATCGCGCAGCGCGAGATCGGCCTGTCGACCGGCGAACCGCCTACGAGCAAGGGCTATACGCCGACCGTTTTCGCCGAGCTGCCGAAGCTTCTCGAGCGTGCGGGGCCGGGAACGGGTGCCGGCAGCATTACGGGGCTTTTTACCGTTCTCGTCGATGGCGACGACCATAACGAACCCGTGGCCGATGCTGTGCGCTCGATTCTCGATGGTCATATCGTCATGGAGCGTTCGATTGCCGAGCGCGGACGCTATCCCGCAGTCAATGTGCTGAAGTCCGTCTCGCGTACCATGCCCGACTGCAATACGCCGGAAGAGAACGACCTTATCCGCCGCGCCCGCGCCTTGATGGCGACCTATGACGACATGGAAGAGCTTATCCGGCTTGGTGCCTATCGTCCCGGATCGGATCCGCAGGTCGACGAAGCCATTCACTATCAACCTGCGCTCGACGCCTTCCTGTCGCAGCACAAACATGACGCCAGCACGCTTGCCGAGGGCTACACGGCGCTTGCGGCCATTCTCGGCGAGGTATCGCCGAAATTCGGGGAGACTGAGTGATGCGGAACCGTGAATCCCTGATCCGCCTCCACAAGTTTCAGGTGGACGAGAAGCGCCGGAAAGTGGCCGAGCTCGAAATCATGCTGGGCGAGTTTCGCCAGCGCGAACGTGATCTCGAGGCGCAGGTGGAAGAAGAGCAGCGAAAGGCGGGAATTTCCGATGTGGGCCACTTCGCCTATCCCATGTTCGCGAAATCCGTCATCCGCCGTCGGGAGAATATCCTCGAATCGATTGAAGGAATCGAACGCCAGCTCGAAACCGCCAAGGAGGAACTTGCCGGCGCCTTCCGCGAGCTCAAGAAGTATGAGCTGCTCGAAAGCAGCCGCCGCCGGAAGGTTCGCAAGGAAGCAATGCGCGTTGAGCAGTCGGAGTTGGACGAAGTCGCACTGACAATTCACCGACGTCACTGATCGGTCTCAAAACCCGTTTTCGCCTTCTCTCGGGGCGCGCTAATATAGCCGCGAACTTCACAAATCGCGGTCAATGCCAATGCCTTCCTTCGATATCGTTTCCAAGACGGACTTCGCCGAGATCGACAACGCGCTGCAGAACGTGACGCGAGAGATCGGCCAACGCTACGACTTCAAGGGGTCGCACTGTTCCGTCGAGAGAAAGGAACAGGAACTCACGATCAATGCCGATGACGATCTGAAACTGAAGCAGATGCACGAACTGCTGCAGGGACATCTTGCGCGGCGCAATGTCGAGGCAGGCGTGCTCGACTACAAGGAGCCGGAGAAAGCTGCCGGTCAGAGTGTGCGGCAGAAGGTGGCAATCCGGGAAGGGATCGACAAGGAACTCGCCAAGAGGATCGTGAAGGATATCAAGGGATCGGGCCTGAAGGTGCAGGTCGCCATTCAGGGCGACGAGCTACGCGTGTCCGGCAAGAAGCGCGATGACCTCCAGGCTGCCATTCAGTTCGTGAAGGGGCTGAAGATCGAGCAGCCCCTCCAGTATGTGAACTTCCGTGATTGAAGATTCGTCTTATCCGCGAAAGAACAGGCGCCGAACGAGATAGATCAGGCTGATCGCGATCAGATAGCCAATGAAGCGGATTGCGACGAGCTTCAACACCTCAATATCCAGATAGTCCGGTAGCGGATTTGCCGCACCCGCATAGAAGTTGCGGCCGATATTGACGAGCTCGTGGACGAGCGTGGCACCAACCGCGTAGACGACGACGCGGTTGTACCGGCTCATCAGGATCGCGGCGATGAGCGCAATTATCAGACCTTGTATCGAGTTGACCGTATCGAAGCCCATGCGCGCCCATGCAAGCGCTTCGTTCAGATATTCCTGAAATTCCATCTTGTCCCCCTCAAGCTTTACCAGGCAGGAGAGCCTCTCTCCCGGGATGGCGTATGGTGCCGGCCACCACGCAGGTTCCGTACGCCAACTCATGGCAGAGCCTATCTCAAAATGGCACAAGGTCTAGCTATTTGCGCTGCGAAAAGTCCGTCTGCGTCGCAAATCCGTCATCATTCAGCGTGAGCGGAGGGGCGGCGCAGAGGATAAAAGCGCAGGGCCCGGCGCGTGAGGTGGTTAACGGGAGTGCGTTTCCGGCGGCAGAGATATGCCGCCGGAAATGGCAAATCAGACGCTCCCGACCGTCCGCAGACGGATGCGGGGATGGATTTCGTTCTGGGACATGACAAATGTCTGGGGACGGAAGCGCTCTATGATGGAGCGAACATAGGGACGTATACCAGGGCTTGTCAGCAGAACCGGAACCTCCCCGGCGCGCGCGGCATCTTCGAAACGGTCGCGCATCAGGGCAATGAACTCCTGCAGAACGGATGGTTGCATGGAGAGCTGCTTTTCTTCTCCCTGACCCACGAGCGATTCCGCGAATGCCTGCTCCCAGCGGGGCGAGAGCGTCACGAGGGGAAGTGTATTGTCCCCATCCATGTGTGCAGCGCAGATCTGGCGAGCGAGGCGCGCGCGAACATGCTCGGTGATGAGAGTAAGGCTCTGCGTGTGTCCGACCGCTTCGGCGATGCCTTCCATGATTGTCGGCAGGTCGCGGATGGAGATGCGTTCGGTGAGCAGAGTCTGGAGGACGCGCTGAATGCCAGTGATGGTGATCTGTGAAGGCACGAGATCGTCCACGAGCTTCTTGTGTTCCTTGCCAAGTTCGTCGAGGAGCTTCTGCACTTCCGCATAGGAAAGCAGGTCGGCCATGTTGTCCTTCAGAATCTCCGTCAGGTGCGTCGTCAGCACCGTGGGCGGATCGACAACCGTATAGCCACGGAAGGATGCTTCCTCGCGAAGGCCCTCGTCGATCCAGGTCGCCGGCAATCCGAAAGCGGGTTCCGCGGTGTGGAGACCGGGGAGCTGAATCTGGTTGCCATGCGGATCCATGACGAGAAGCTGACCGACATAGACCTCTCCGCGCCCTGACTCCACTTCCTTTACGCGAATGACGTAGCTGTTCGCGTCGATCTGCACATTGTCGAGGATGCGGACGGAAGGCATGACAAAGCCCATATCGCTCGCGATCTGACGGCGCAACGCCTTGATCTGGTCGGTGAGCTTCTGGTGGTCCTTGCCGTTGATCAGCGGGAGCAGGGCGTAACCGATCTCCAGGCGGAGCTCGTCCATCTTGAGGGCCGTACTGATAGGCTCTTCGGCTGCGGGCTTTGCTTCGGCTTCCTGCGCTTCCGCAAAGGCGAGATCGTCCTCCCTCTGCTTTCGCGATTTCTTCAGATAGAACGCCAAACCACCGGAACCGGCGGCGAGCAAAAGGAAGGGAATGGCGGGGAGGCCCGGCAGCAGCGCCATCGTGCCCATGACGAAGGAGGACATGCCGAGCGCCTGCGGATAGCCGGAGAGCTGATCGAAGAGTGCTTCGTCGGCGGCGCCTTCCACGCCCGCCTTGGAGACGAGGAGGCCTGCCGCCGTGGAGACGATCAGCGCAGGGATCTGGCTCACCAGGCCGTCACCGACTGTCAGTAGCGTATAGGTATGAGCCGCATCGCCGAAGCCCATACCGTTCTGTGCGACGCCTATGACGATGCCGCCTACAACATTGATGAAGGTGATAAGCAGGCCGGCTATCGCGTCGCCGCGGACGAATTTCGAGGCACCATCCATGGCGCCGAAGAAAGAACTTTCCTTTTCAAGGGCCGTGCGGCGTTCGCGAGCTTCCTTTTCGTCGATCAAACCAGCGGAGAGATCGGCATCGATTGCCATCTGTTTGCCGGGCATCGCGTCGAGGGTGAAGCGGGCTGCGACTTCCGCAATACGCCCAGAACCCTTGGTTATGACGACGAAGTTCACGATGACGAGGATCGCGAAGACGATCACGCCAATCACGAAGTTGCCCTGCATCACGAAGTTGCCGAAGGCCTCAATGACCTTGCCCGCGCTGCCCGTACCCTCATGCCCCTGACCGAGGATGAGGCGGGTCGATGCAAGGTTCAGGGCGAGGCGGAGCATCGTCGCGATGAGAAGTACGGTTGGAAAGGCACTGAATTCGAGCGGCTTCTGGATGAAGAGCGCCGTCATCAGCACGAGCACCGAGAAGGTGATTGAGATGGCGAGCGAAAAGTCGAGGAGAAACGCCGGCAGGGGCAGGATCAACACGACGATGATCGCCATGACGCCGAGAGCCAGGGCGAGGTCGCCTCGCTTGGCGAGACCGGCCATAAGGGAGCCAGGTGTCATGCCCGAGATGCCGAGGCTACCGAGCAGTCCCTTTGCCGGTGCGGCGCTGCTTGCGTCACTCATTCAAGGAGTTCCTGAAATAGGGAGATCTGGGGTGCTCAGCCGAATTGGGGGCGCGCTTCGCCGGGCGTCGGTATCTGGACGCCCTGTTCGCCGTACTCCTTCAGCTTGTTGCGGAGAGTGCGGATCGATATGCCCAGAATGTTCGCGGCATGGGTGCGGTTCCCGAGACAGTGATCGAGGGTCTGAAGGATAAGATCCTGTTCGACTTCGGCGACCGTCTTGCCCACAAAGGCGCGGGATGCCGCATCCGCCGCCGCGGCTGCCTTCTGTGCAACACCGTTCAGAGGCGTATCGTCGAGACGGGAGCCGTCCGGAAGGCGGATGGCGTCCACATCGATCTCGGTGCCGGTCGACAGAAGCACTGCTCGGTGCATCGTGTTTTCGAGCTCGCGCACGTTGCCGGACCAGCGATGCTGGCCGAGGAAGCGGCGAGCCTCGGCTGAAATCGCTTTCTGGGAGAGGCCATTCTGCTTCGCATAGCGGGCTGCAAAATGTTCAGCGAGAGCGAGAATATCGGCGGGACGCTCACGCAGCGGCGGGAGCTGAAGGTTGACGACGTTCAGTCGATAGAAAAGGTCTTCGCGGAACCGGCCGGCGCGGGCTTCCGCCTGCAGGTCGCGGTTCGATGTCGCGATGATGCGGATGTTGACCTTGACCGGCGTCTTGCCTCCGACGCGGTCGATCACGCGTTCCTGAATAGCGCGAAGGAGCTTTGCCTGAAGACGGATATCCATCTCACTGATTTCGTCGAGAAGAAGCGTTCCGCCATCCGCTTCTTCGAACTTGCCGATGCGCCGGGCGACAGCGCCCGTGAAGGCGCCCTTCTCGTGGCCAAAGAGTTCCGATTCCAGGAGATTTTCAGGAATGGCGGCGCAGTTCACGGAAATGAAGGGCTTGTCGCGACGAAGGGAGCGGCTGTGAACGTAATGCGCAATGACTTCCTTGCCGGTGCCTGACTCGCCGGTGATGAGGATCGAGGCTTCGGAGGGTGCTACTTGATCGGCGAGTTTCACGATGGACCCCATCTTCGGGTCCTGGAAGATCAGCGCATGGTTCTCTTCGGCGACAGCTGCAAGCACGGCGGCGATCAGGTCCGCATCGGGCGGCAGAGGTATGTATTCCTTCGCACCCGCCCGGATCGCGTTGACCGCGGCGCGAGCATCCGTTTCGACGCCGCAAGCTACCACCGGCAGGCAAATGTGTTCGGCCTGAAGGCGGGGAATGAGGCCCGCAATGTCCATCGCCACATCGACCATCATGAGGTCGGCGCCGCGGCCGGAGCGCAGGGTATCGATCGCCTGATCGACGGTTTCGGTATGGGTCACCTTGGCGCCCTTGGCCATCGCCATTTTCGTGGCGGTGGAGAGTTGTCCGTTCAGGGTTCCGACGATCAGAAGGCGCATCTGCGGCTCCTCTACTTTCTTTTCAGCTACGAGTTACTTTTCTTTGGCGCAGGGTCAGGCCAGGCCGCCTTTGACGATTTCGGTCATGGTGACGCCGAGACGATCATCCACCACCACGACTTCTCCGCGCGCAACAAGCCGGTCATTCACATAGATGTCGATCGCTTCGCCGACCTTGCGGTCCAGTTCAACGATGGCACCGCGTCCGAGCTTCAACAGGTTGGAGACCTCAATATGCGTCTTGCCAAGGACGGCCGACACATTGACCGGCACGTCGAAGACTGCTTCGAGGTCCTGGGCAGTGCGGGCGATCTCTTCCTCCTGGACGGTTTCGCTTTCGGCTGTGGCCGGAGCTTGTTCCGTGTTGGCGAGATCGGGCAGGGCGACTTCGTCTTCCTGATTTGCCATGATGCGAACTCCTTCATGTATCCGTTGTTATCGCTCGTCCCGGTCCGCTTTGCGGACTTCGGGCATGGCGAGTGAATCCTTGTCTGCGCCGGTCTTCAGCGTTTCGATGTGGCGGGAAACAATTTCGTTAATCTCCTGCTCGATTTCGTCGCGGTTCCGCGCAACGCCACCATCGGCCCACTCGACAACGCAGTCGCCTTCGGCCATCGACGTTTCGCCGAGAAGGATGATGCGTCCCGTGAGGCCGCGTTCCATGGCCATGCGGTCGACGGTTTCCTTCATTCGATCCACGAGGGAGGCGGATACGCGCAGCAGAATGTGTGGTTCACGATTGAGGTGCGAGAGGCAATCCCGCAGAACCGCCTCTATCTCCTTTTCGGGCTGCATGGCGATCAGAGCGGGGGCGAGCTTGCGTGCAACTTCAAATGCCAGGTCCGCGGCTTCCCTCTTCGTCGAGGCGATCTGACTATCCAGGGCAGAAAGGAGGCGAGTGGCGCTTTCGGACAGATGCGCCATGGCCTCGCCGAGCTGCCGGCTGGACAGAGCTTCGGCGTCCCGGCGGCCCTGCTCGAGACCTTCGGCATATCCGGCCTTGCGCGCTGCTTCGACGTCCATTTCCGTGAATGCGGGCGATGGTTCGTCCGCTTTGGCGGAACGCTTTGGCGCGTCGCCGAACTGGGTGTCGAAGGTGAATTTTACCGCCTGTTTCATTCCGTCGATCCGGGGTCCGTTGCCTGAGCCGATCAATAGATGAGTTCGTTGTCGGAGCTGTCGGACGCGATCATGATCTCGCCCTTGTTCGCCAGATCCTTGGCGATGTTGACCATCGTGGTCTGTGCTTCGTCCACATCCTTCAGGCGCACCGGACCCATCATCTCCATGTCCTCACGGAGGATTTTCGCGGCGCGTTCGGACATGTTGGCGAAGAAGAGATCGCGCAGCGCATCCGATGCTCCCTTGAGCGCGATGGCGAGCTTGTTCTTGTCGACCGCGCGCAGCAGTGTCTGAACGGAACCCGGATCCAGGCGGCCAAGATCCTCGAAGGTGAACATGAGCGCCTTGATACGGTCCGCGGATTCACGTGAGCGCTCTTCGAGCGAAGCGAGGAAACGGCTTTCGGTCTGGCGATCGAAATTATTGAAGATTTCCGCCATCAGTTCGTGGCTATCGCGGCGGTTCGTACGCGACAAGTTCGACATGAATTCGGAACGAAGCGTCTGCTCGACCTTGTCGAGAATCTCCTTCTGCACCGACTCCATGCGAAGCATGCGGGTCACGACCTCCAGAGCGAAATCCTCCGGCAGGCATGCCAAGACCCGGGCCGCGTGTTCCGGCCTGATCTTCGTCAGAACGACCGCCACGGTTTGTGGGTATTCGTTCTTCAGATAGCTGGCGAGAACCGCTTCATTCACGTTGCCAAGCTTTTCCCACATGGTGCGTCCGGCCGGACCGCGAATTTCATCCATAACCGCATTCACGCGGTCTTCGGGAAGGAAACGAAGAAGCAAACGCTCGGTAGATTCATAAGAGCCGACAAGCGCGCCTGTACCGGAAACCTTGGATGCAAATTCGACCAGAAGCTTTTCGACCGTCCCGGCCTGTACGGTGCCGAGAGACGACATGATCTGCGACATTTCGCGGATCTCGTCTTCATCCATCATTTCCCAAAGCGGTGCCGCATCCTCGGCGCCAAGCGCAAGCATGAAGATCGCCGCCTTTTGTGGGCCTGTAAGGGCCTTGTCGTCCTTGATTTTGGGAGCCGTCGCCAATTTTCAGATCCTCAAGCGGTTTCGTGCAGCCAGCTGCGCAAGATCGAAATGGATTCGTCGGGGTGGTTCGAAACAAGCTCGCCGATCTTTCGGACCGAGGATTGCTTCACCTTGCCGGCGACCTGGGCGATATCGATGAGCATGTCTTCACTCAGCTGTTCGGGAGCGGGCAGGGAGCCGGCAGACTGGTTTTCACCGTTCGGTCCCGAAATGGCGGCCTGGCCTTCAGGTGCCGCAGTGCCGGGCAGGGAGAGCGGCACACCATTTCCGCTCAGGATGCCGTTTTTTGCCAACAGCGGCCGTGCGACGAAGAAGATCGCGACGAGAGCGAGGACCGCCAGAACGGCAAGTTCGACGAGGCGCATGATGTCCGCCCTGGCGAAGCTCATGAAGCCGGCCGTTTCTTCCTCCAGCGCCACGTCCGTGCCGAGTTCCGGCCGGGGAGCAAACTGGAGATTGACTACCTCGACAAGATCGCCTCGTGCTTCGTCGAAACCCATGGCGGATTTGACGAGCGCCTCTATCTTGTCGAGCTCCTGTTGAGTGCGGGGCGCGTAGACCATCGTGCCGTCCTCGCCCTGCGCATAGGCGCCATCGACCAGTACGGCGACGGAAAGGCGCTTCACGCGACCTGGCTCAAGGACTTCGGTCTTGGTTGTACGCGATATCTCGTAGTTGACCGTCTCTTCCGTGCGGTTGGTTGCCTGCTTGGAACCCGTTTCTCCTTCGGCGCCGCCGAGGTTGGCATTAGGAAGATTGTTGCCGACCGTAACACCGTCGTTCTGCGCACCGTCCGTGCTGCTGGAGGAATCTTCCACGGTTTGCGTCGAGCGGACCACCTGGCCATTCGGATCGAACATGTCCGACGTTTGCGTAATGCGATTGTAGTCCATCTGCGCCGTAACCTCGACGCGAGCCTTGTCGGCGCCGACGACACGCTGAATAATGTTCTCCAGGTGCGTGCGCAGCCGATTTTCATAGTTGCTACGACGCTCGTCGACGGAGCTCGCGAAGATCGCCTGATTGTCGTCACCAGCGCCGCTCGCGAGCAGCGTGCCGCGTTCGTCGACGATGGAAACGCGGCCGGGAGCGAGACCGTCCACTGCAGATGCCACCAGATACTGGATGGCCTTTACCTGCTGAGAGGAAAGGGCGTTGCGGTTCACCTTCAGCACGATCGAAGCCGTCGGTTCGCGCCGTTCGCGCGAAAAAAGTTCGCGTTCCGGCAAGACCAGATGCACGCGGGCACCCTGAATTCCGTCGATAGCCCGAATGGTGCGAGCCAGCTCGCCTTCCAGGGCGCGCAGATGGTTGATGTTCTGAAGGAAGCTCGTAGTGCCGAGCGCATCGGCGTTGTCGAAGATCTCGTAGCCGACTGTTCCGCCGGCGGGTAGCCCCTTCTCCGCCAGCATCATGCGAAGGCGAAGCACTTCGGACTGAGGCACATAGATCATGCTGCCGTCGCCGCGAAGTTCGTAGGGGACCTTCGCAGCATCCAGTTCCGCCACCATCTTGGCGGCATCTTCCACGCCGACGTCCGAGAAGAGCAGGGATTTGGGTTCGGAGCCGAACCGCAACGCGATGAAAGCGAAGAATACCAGCAGCGAGACGGCGACAAGGCCGAGGGCTGCAAGGCGTACCATTCCCATCGATTTGAGAAGATTCGAGAAGTTATTCACCCACCCACCTCTTGTGTCAGCGCGCAAGGCTCGAATCCGGTTCTGGATCCATGCTTCCGCCCGACAGCAGGCAAGCCGGCAATTCCTTTGCCCCCCTAACCCCGATTTTCTTTGCCCAATCGAGGTGCCCCGTGCCAGTGGGCAAAAATTACCGCGTGTGACCTAAACAGATGCTTAACGCGGGCGGCAATTTTTGCCGGGTAGGGGCGGTAGTGAGATGACACAAAAGAAAGACGCCGGCGGAGGGAGGATCCGCCGGCGTCCCGAAAGACAGCAAGTACGCAGATACTGTTCTATCTCACTGCCTGTACTGCTGAACCCTGGTGGCTCGCAGCCCGGCGAGGCCGTGGCGTTCGATGGAGCGCTGCCAGCTCAGGAATTCTTCAACCGTCAGCGTGTACCGGCGGCAGGCGTCGTCGAGGCTGATAAGGCCACCGCGAACGGCGGCCACGACTTCAGCCTTACGGCGGATCACCCAGCGCTTGGTATCCGGCGGCGGCAGGTCGGCAACCGTGAGCGGACTCCCGTCGGGGCCGATCACGTAGTTGACCTTTGTGGTCTGATGCTCACTCATCGAACTTTGGTCTCCGTGCTCTTCGCTTGCCTCAGAGCATAAGGGCGCGGCTTTAAAAAACGGCTAAGCGCGAAGGTAAAATTTGTCCCGATTCAATGGGTTAGCTGTTCCATTGCGGGACGTGTGGGTGAACTTAAATCTCCGTTTCCGGATATTTTGCCGAGACGACCTGCGAATAGCGGATCTGGGCGCCGTTCACCGTAAGAAGCGGATCGGTGGTGCTGAGGTCGATCTCCGTCACGATGCCCTGTGTACGTGTATCCACCGCTACCGGCTCGCCCTCCGCATCGTTGGCGGTCACCTTCAGGAAATAGGTGCCATCGGGCAGATCGTTGCCGTTGCTGTCCTTGCCGTCCCAGGCGAACTGATTGCTGCCCTTCGAGGCATCAAGCTTCTTCGTGAAGACCGCCGCACCATCCGAATTGATCACCTGAAGCGTTGTGTCGGGTGCGTCCTCGGCGAGAGTGAAGGTCCAGTTTGCCTCTCCATCGGCGAGAAGGGCACCGGTTCCGGAGCCGGTCACTTCCTGACCGAGAAGGGAAACGGCCATGCTCGAGTTCTGGATCAATGTAGCGGTGATCAGGGTCTCGAGATTCTTGTTCGTCTGGATCGACTGCTCGACCCCCGACATCTGAACCAGTTGCTGAGTGAACTGGTCGGAGTTCATCGGGTTAGTCGGGTCCTGATGCTGAAGCTGCGTCGTCAGCAGCGTCAGAAAGGTATCGAAGTTGCCGGTCAACGCAGCGGATGCAGATGACGACTTGGTGCCATTGGCCGCGGCCTGAACTGCGGCCGATGCGGAAGCGATATCCATGATGCACGTACCTTTCTGCGTCAGACGCGGATATCGACGCCGCCATTTGCGGCCAGATTCACGTTGTAGATGGGAGCAGGTGGCGTCTCGCCATCAATCTCGTCGGCTGAAGCGCCTGAACCGCCGCCTCCACTCGCGAAGTCGCGCGCGCCGCTTTCACCGCTCTGGTCGCGCAAGCTGAAATTGAGGCTGTCATTGTCGGCCTGAAGTCCGGCGTTGTTCAGCGCTTGCTGTAACGCACGGGCGTCTCGCTGCAACAGGTCCAGTGTTTCCGGACGGTCCACCGTCATATGGGCAACGACATGACCGTCCTTGCGGACCTCCATGCGCACATCGATGCGTCCCAACTCGGGCGGATCGAGGCGAATGTCGAACCGGTTGGTACCTTTCTGAAGATTGCGAGCCATCTGAAGCGCAATCGTGTTTGCAGGTAACTGCGTCGGCTGCGTCTGCCCCGGAAGGGTGCCGACGCGAATAGTTGCCGTGTTGCCGCCGTTTGCTGCCTGCTGCACGGAAGAGATGGCAATGTCACCATTCGCGGCTGATGCCGTGGCGATGCCAGAAGTGGCACCCGGTTGTGCGGGCTGTGGCGCGGCGGATGTATTGCGCCCTGGCTGCTGTTGTGTGTTGGGGGCGGTAGCGATATTCGGCTGAGCGGATGCCTGCTTGCCTCCGGACTTCTTCTCCGCGAGTTTTTCAGCGGCCTCCTGGCCGAGACCCTTTTCCGTCTTTGGAGAATTGATCTGCTGCTCCTCAATGCCAGCGGCCGCGAGCTCATCGGCCGCGGCGCCCGCCGAGGCCTGGGCCTGGGTGGGCAATTGTGCGGCGTTTCTCGCAGGGGTCTGTTTCTTCGCCTGAACTTCTTCATTGCCCGCAGCGGCCTTCACCTCGTCGCCGTCAGGTGTTGCGGTTCCTGGCGTATGCTCCGGAGTGCGGATGTCGGCGGACGTTCCTGCAGGCTGCTGGGCGGCGTCGCCGGCCTGCTTCGCGGCAGAACCTGTATCGATGCCACTCTTTCCGGCGGTCTGCGTCATGGATGCGTCCGCCATCGCCTGGGCGGCTGCCAGTGGCTGAGCCGTTCCATCTTCCGGCGCGGTCTCGGCCGACTCTTTCTCAGCCCCCTTCGAATTGCTGTCTTCTGACGTTTCGGCGGTCTCGTCCGGCGCTGCTGCGTCGTGTTCGAGCGATGCACTATCCGCCGCAGCCTCTACGTCGGGGACTGTGGTTTCTTCGCTTCCTGCCTTTGGCGCGCCTGCCTCGGAACGGTCCGCCGACTTCGTCTTCTCCTCGTCGCGTTCCTCGCGGGCCGCTTTGCGTGTGGAAGGTTCGTCCTTGTGCCTTTCGGTACGCTCCGCCGCGGCGGAGCGCTGCTCTCGGCGATCAACGGGACGGTCATCGCGGCGTTCGCTCATCTGCTTGCTGTTTTCGGCCAGATGGCGTGCGAAATCATCGGCCGCATCTGTCAGCGGGGGGCGAACGGAACCTGGCTGGAAGAGCAATCCCTCGGAAGAGGAACTGCGCTGCGTGGACGGCGTAGAAAATTCCATAGGCGGTCACCCGGTCGAAAAATGGCCTGCCACCTTGAAAGCAAGGGGCAGGCCATACTCATCAGCCGAAAAATGGTAATAATTTCATGGGCTTGATCTTGACGGCCGATGGCTCACACTCGATATTCCGTGCCGATCCGGCAGTTTTTGCCGGGCAGCCGTCGCCTTCGGGCGGGCCCTTGCCGTGCGCGGCATGGCCCATATTATGCGGCTCGGTAGCGGAGCCCTTCGAAACGGCTTTCGGACAGTCTTCAACGGAGCACCGGATTTTCCGGTCTGACGCAATGCGTGAACCCTTCGACACAAGGACGGGTCTTAACAGTCTCGATCTTCCGGGCCGGCCGGAGGAAACGCGCGTCGTTGTGGCCATGTCGGGTGGCGTCGACAGTTCCGTCACAGCCGCGCTTCTGAAGGAGCAGGGCTACGACGTTGTCGGCATTACCATGCAGCTTTACGATCATGGCGTTGCGGTTCAGAAGAAGGGCGCCTGCTGCGCCGGCCAGGACATTCACGATGCACGGCGCGTCGCCGAGCAGATTGGTATCCCACATTACGTGCTCGACTATGAGGATCGTTTCCGGAAGGCGGTCATGGACGACTTCGCGGATTCCTATGCTGCGGGCGAAACACCCATTCCTTGCGTGAGGTGCAACGAGCGCGTGAAGTTTCGTGATCTTCTCGAAACCGCGCGAGATCTCGGTGCCGCCGCTCTCGCAACCGGTCATTATATCGCGAGCAGGCAGGGCGCGAACGGGCGGGAGATGCATCGTCCTCGAGACCTGGATCGAGACCAAAGCTATTTTCTCTTCACGACCACGCGTGAGCAGCTCGAGTTTCTGAGGTTTCCGCTGGGAGACCTGACGAAGCCCGAAGCACGGGCGCTTGCCACGCGGATGGGACTCGATGTTGTGGCGGAGAAGCCCGATAGTCAGGATATCTGCTTTGTCCCCACAGGCCGCTACACAACGATAGTGCAGAAGCTCAGGCCGGCTTCAGCGGAGCCGGGCGAGATCGTCCATCTAGATGGACGTGTGTTGGGGCGGCATGACGGCATCATCAATTTTACCGTCGGCCAGCGCCGAGGCCTCGGCATCGGAGCAAGCGGGCCGGATAGCGAGCCCCTTTTTGTGGTGAAGCTCGAACCAGCGGCGCGGCGGGTGGTGGTTGGCCCCAAGGATGCCCTCGAGACTCATCGGCTCACTCTGCGCGACGTCAACTGGATCGGTGATGCGCCGCTTGAAAGCCTGCCTGAAGAAGGGATGCCGATTCTGGCCAAGGTTCGGTCAACGAGACCGCCGGTCAAGGCGTTGCTCAAGACTGACGAGGGCGGTGCTGTGGTCGAGCTTCTTGTAGGAGAGGGGGGCGTGGCCCCCGGGCAGGCCTGCGTATTCTATGAAGCGGGGCGCGGCGACAGGATTCTAGGCGGGGGGTGGATTGCCCGCGCGGAAAGCCGTTGGCGGCCGGCGCCGCCGTCCGATCGGGGTTTGCGTGCAGGTTCAGAGCGTTGAAACGCAATTTAGCCTCAATCGAGCTCGATATAGTGTTGCCGTGCGGAGGCGAAAGCCGCACATTTGCCGGGTACAATTTGCGGGGTAAGCGGTTTTGAACGGGATAGCCCGAATAGACGAACAATCCGTCATCAAAGCCTATGCGCGCTGGGCGCCCGTCTATGACTTCTCCTTCGGTCCCGTGGCCGATGCCGGTCGAAAGCGCGCTATCGAGATCATCAACAAGCGGCAGGGTTCGCTGCTTGAGGTGGGAGTAGGTACGGGTGTGGCGTTGCCGCGCTACCAACCGCATCTGACGGTGACCGGGATCGACCTTTCTCCGGACATGCTTCGTATTGCCCGCCAACGTGTGCGGGAGAAGCGTCTCACGAACATTGCCGGTATCTATGAAATGGACGCATCCAACCTGACTTTCGAGGATGCATCCTTTGACACCGTCGTCGCCATGTATGTGATGACCGTCGTGCCTGATCCCGTGAAAGTGCTGAACGAGCTGGAGCGTGTCTGCGCACCGGGCGGTGAGGTGCTGATCGTCAACCACTTCGCTCAGGATCACGGAGTGAGGGGGTGGGTGGAAAGTTTCATGGCGCCGGCGGCCCGGGCCCTTGGCTGGCATCCCGATTTCCGGGTCGAGACCATCACCGACATCACCACGCTCGATCTGGTCGAAACGGTGAAGCTCAAGCCTTTCGGTCTGTTCACCATGCTCCGGTTCCGGAAGGCGGAGGCGAACGTCGAAGAAGTCCCGCAAGAAGCCGCTTCAGCGGTCTGAAAGCTCGGAATCCTGCCGTTCGCGTTCAAATCGCGCCAGCTGACAGCTAAGCCGATCCTCTTGCTTGACAGGGCTTTATGCGCCCCCTTATATCCGGGTCTCTCCCGGTCGCCGGGGGACGCCAACCGCGTAAAAATCGTGGTCCCGAGTGGCGGAGTAGCTCAGTTGGTTAGAGCAGCGGAATCATAATCCGCGTGTCGGCGGTTCGAATCCGTCCTCCGCTACCATTCTTCCTTTCGAAGCCTGGCACAGTTTCTGCTCTCTTTACTTCCGAGAGCCC